>JAEAMG010000031.1_pt1 | contig 241872 bp, 231 predicted proteins | sample 8958741 | NCBI WGS metagenome assembly JAEAMG01 (sample SAMN16933256, study PRJNA681125) | bioreactor sludge metagenome | isolation source: anaerobic bioreactor treating anionic surfactant - SDBS | place: India: Bengaluru | collected 2019-02-28 | reverse complement strand
CTGGTAAACTAATGAGGTGCCTTTTATATGATTATCAATCTCTTCCAATAAAAGCTATATGTTTTACAGCATGAGGTTGCTTCGCGGAGCTTATCCTGATCGAACGCGAAGGGCTCGCAACGACGGTGTATAGCGTTACCACTTATGCAATGAACTTCTTGGACACCACTCGAGCAGTCTGTTGAAAAACATTCATCTGATGTGTGACTCAGGTGGGTCACCGCATGAACTTATTTTTACAAAGGACCGCAGATGCGCGACACAACCATACAGGTCAGGTTCTGGGGAACGCGGGGCTCCGTGCCCGCACCCGGGCGAACCAAGACCCGCTACGGCGGCAACACCTCGTGCGTGGAGGTGACCCTTCCCGGCAGTCGCTCCATCATTTTCGACGGGGGAACCGGCATCCGAGAGCTGGGGAACGACCTCATCCGACGACAGCGGAAACTCCATGCCACCATACTCTTGTCCCATTACCACTGGGACCATATTCAGGGGCTGCCCTTTTTCGCCCCCGCCTACCACCGCCGACATTCACTTACCGTGTGCGGGTGCCGTCACCGCCAGTTTCCGCTGGAAACAATCTTCTCCAGCCAGATGGAGTCCATCCATTTCCCGGTAAAATCAAGCGCGCTTGCCGCGGACATCAGGTTCAGGGAGTTCACCCCGGGGGCGCACCGACTTGATGGCGCCGACCTCTCAGTGATGCGCTCCAACCATCCCGGCATCACTTTTTCTTACGCCCTCGGCTGCGACGGCCGTAAGATAGTCTACATGACCGACAATGAGCTCCTTCCCGGTAGGCGGGAGGGCCGCAGCCATATCCCCTTTAACCGGGACGAGTTCACGCGATTTGTCAGGGGGGCGGATCTGCTCATCCACGACGCCCAGTACAGCGACCGGGAGTACGCGGCGAAAAAGGGCTGGGGGCACTCACCCTGGAAGGAGGCGGTCAGGCTGGGCGCAGAGGGCGAGGTCAAGCACCTGGTCCTCTTTCACCACGATCCCGATCATGTCGACAGCGTCATCGACGCGCAGCTTCTCGAATGCCGCACCATCATCAGAAAGATGCATGCCCATATGAGGTGTTCGGCGGCGCAGGAGGGAAAAACCATCTGTTTATGACATCACCCTGACCGCCGCGCCCCGCCCGGTGTATTTCCGGTTGCACGCATATTATCTGCTTGACACCTGGTTGGTAAAACTGATTTAATCAAACCCACGCTTCACCACGCAGGCGGCACATCCTGATTCCGTTTGCAGGCAGTGCGCCGCTCATCTTGCTTACGGCCGACCCGATCAGGAACGCGCACGGAAATGGTATGATCGATTCGTTTACCCACTCTCTTGAACATACAATACAGACCGACCCGCTCATTGCCATCCTTATTTCACTGGCGGCGGGCATCGCCACCAGCTTTACCCCCTGCGTCTATCCCCTCATACCCATCACCGTGGGATTTATCGGTGCCAAGGGCTCTCCCACCAAAATCAGAGGTTTCTACCTGTCATTGATGTACGTGATCGGCCTGGCAGCGGTCTATGCATGTCTGGGCGCCTTTGCCGCGTTGACCGGGAAGTTTTTCGGCCACATTCAGTCGAATCCCTGGGTTAATTTCCTTGTGGCCAACCTCTGCATCATATTCGGCCTGGCCATGCTCGATGTCATCACTATTCAATTCACCTGGGATCCCCTGCACAGCGCCTTTCACCTGAAACGGAGAGGGGGAATGACTTCCATGGCCATGGGCGGCGCGTCGGCTCTCATCGCCGCCCCCTGCACCGCCCCGGTGCTGGGAATACTGCTTACCTTCGTGGGCACAAAGCAGAACATCCCTCTGGGAATGATCATGTTATTTGCTTACGCCTTCGGCATGGGGTTTCTGCTCATCCTGATCGGCACCTTCACCGGCATTCTTACCTCGATGCCCCGTTCCGGAGAGTGGATGGTGCGGATTAAAAAGGTGTTCGGCGTGCTGATGATTGGAGCGGGCGAATATTTTCTCATCAAGGCAGGACAACTGATGCTGTGAAGGAGCGGCTATGAAACTGTTGGGACTCCGAGGCCGGCTGCATGTCGCGCTCTGGATGCTTGTGATGATCTCTCTCCTCGGCTGCTCATCGGGGCAGGAAGTGTCGCTGAAGGGAAAACCGGCAATCGACTTTACCTTAAGCACCATCGATGGAGAGAGCATACAGCTCGCTGCGTACCGCGGGAAAAAAGTCGTGCATCTGATCTTCTGGGCGACTTGGTGCCCCTCCTGCACCGGCGAGATTCCGAAGCTGAAAAAACTATACCAGGAGGCACTGAATAAGCCGTACGAAATAGTGGCGATTGATGTGGGATACAATGACTCGCTGCAACGGGTGCGGCAGTTCCAGGAGCGGTACCAGCTTCCGTATAAAATCATCTTCGATGAATCAGCCGGACTGGCATTGAAATATAGCGTGATCGGCATCCCGACGCACGTCATCATCAACAAGGAGGGGGTGATTGTCACCAGCTTCAACCAGCTCCCGGAGAACCTGGCGGACTATCTCGCCCAATTTGTACCCGCCTCATCAAGCTCATAACACCTGCGCTAAACGGACCACGCATTATAGTCCGCGTTATTTTTTCCCTTTGTCATGCTGGGCGCAGCGAGGAATCTCATCACTGCACGCAGTATGGCCTACGGAATACAAACCCCTGCTTTTGACGCTCACCAGATCCTTCGATTCACTCAGGATGACACGCTCTATTCCTTAGCAATCAATCAAAATTATCACATAAACAAGGTGCAGCCGTGATTACCAGGGGCGCCGCTTGTGAAGAGCCCACCGCGTGGTCCTTTTGCCCCTGGTGAACGGGTAGACCAGCAGCAATCCGCACAGAAACCCGCCCACATGCGCCCACCACGCCACGCCTCCCCCCTCCTGTCCGGCCAGTGAAAAAGCGCCGCTGAAAAACTGCAGCATGAACCAGAATGCCAGGAAGAAAAAGGCGGGGATCTGCACCACGTCGATAAAAATAAAAAAGAAAATCAGCGTGACCACCCGGCCGAAGGGATAGAGCAGCAAATAGGCGCCCATGACGCCGGCAATTGCACCGCTCGCGCCAACAATCGGCACCCGCGAGGCGGGGGAAATGTAAAGCTGCACCAGGCCGGATACCATCCCGCAGATGAGATAAAAAACGAGGTACCTGATATGGCCCATCCGGTCTTCCACATTGTCGCCGAAAATCCAGAGATAGAGCATATTGCTGATGACATGGAGCCAGCCGCCGTGAAGAAACATGAAGCTGAACAGCGGCGTTATCATGTCGCTCACCATCGCGGCATTAAAAAAACGGACCGGTATGATGCCGTACCGGTCGATGAAGTGCGGCAGGGTGGGCCCCAGCGACACTTCATAGATGAATACCAGGCAATTGATCACCACCAGGGTGATGTTAACCACGGGAAAGGTGCGGGAGGGAACGGTATCCCTTAAGGGAATCATGCAGGTCCTTTAGCCGCTATGTCCGATGCCTTCATAAACCGCTTTGCATCCGGATCAAATCGGATGGTATGCATCGATTGAAAAAGGTGGAGGGCCACGCTCTGTCGTGGCCGCATAAAAAAATCGGACGCAACGGAGCGCGTCCCTCCAGATATGAATAGTATCCCAGACGGGTGGCGAGGTCAACACTCATATCAGTATGCCGTCGCAAAAACAACGGCACCGTGGCGCATCGCTATCCTGTATGACACGCCAAGGTGCCGTTGTTTATTCGCCAATTTTTATCAGGCAACCGTCCCGGCGGTTCTGGAAAAGGTCATGGATTTCGTCCGGGGATCCGCTGTAACCGAAATGCGGTCGCCCTCGGAGAACTCCCCTTCCAGGATCTTCATTGCCAGCGGATTCTGGATCATGCGCTGGATGGCGCGCTTCAGCGGGCGCGCTCCGTATACCGGATCAAACCCCTGTTCAAACAGCAGCCCTTTCGCCGCGTCATCGAGGACAATGCCCAGCTTTTTTTCCTCCAGCCGCCGATTGAGCAGCTCAAGCTGCAGCTCGATGATTTTCTCAATCTGGGCCCTGCCCAGCGCATGGAATATGATGATCTCATCAATCCGGTTTAAAAATTCCGGCTTGAAGGTCCCGCGCACCACCTCCATCACCCTCGTCTGCATCTCCTTGTAATCCTTCTCGCCCAGGTCCTGAATCAACTGGCTGCCCAGGTTGGAGGTCATGATAATCAGGGCGTTCTTGAAATCAACCGTTCTCCCCTGGCCGTCGGTCAGCCTGCCGTCATCCAGGATCTGCAGGAGAATGTTGAATACCTCGGGATGAGCCTTTTCCACCTCGTCAAGCAGGATCACCGAATAGGGCCTCCGGCGAACCGCCTCGGTGAGATAGCCACCTTCCTCATATCCCACGTACCCGGGGGGCGCGCCGATGAGACGGGACACCGAGTGCTTCTCCATGAACTCCGACATATCAATGCGCACCATCGCCTGCTCGTCGTCAAAGAGAAAAACCGCCAGCGCCCGCGCCAGCTCGGTCTTGCCCACCCCGGTCGGCCCGAGAAAGATAAATGAACCAAGGGGACGATTGGGGTCCTGCAATCCGGAGCGGGACCGCCGCACCGCGTCGGCAACCGCCTGAATAGCCTCGTCCTGCCCCACCACCCGCTTGCGAATTCTGTCCTCCATGGTGATGAGCTTCTCCAGCTCCCCTTCCATCATTTTTGACACGGGAACGCCGGTCCATTTCGCCACCACTTCGGCAATATCCTCCGCGTCCACCTCCTCCTTGAGCATCTTCTGGTCTTTCTGTATCTCATTGAGCTGGGCGCCCGCCTCCGCCAACTGCTCATTGAGCCGTATGAGCGATCCGTAGCGGATCTGCGCCACCTTCTCCAGATTGCCCACCCGCTCAGCCCGCTGCTCTTCCTGGCGGCTCGCCTCAATCTGCTCCTTTAATTCCTGAATTTTTTTAATGATCTCCTTCTCCTTCCCCCAGTGCAGCTTCATGGTTGCACTTTCCGACTTCAGCTCCGCCAATTCCCCCTCCACCTTCTCCAGCCGTTCCCGCGACTGCGGGTCTTTTTCGCGCTTCAACGCCTCCTTTTCAATCTGCAGCTGGATTATTTTGCGCTCCACCGCGTCGATCTCGGCGGGCAGGCTGTCCATTTCAATTCTCAGCTTCGACGCCGCCTCATCGATCAGATCGATGGCCTTATCCGGCAGAAACCGGTCGGTAATATAGCGGTGCGACAGGGTGGCCGCAGCAACCGTCGCCGAGTCCTGAATCTTGACCCCGTGGTGCACCTCGTAGCGCTCCTTCAAGCCGCGCAAAATGGAAATGGTGTCCTCCACCGACGGCTCCCCCACCAGAACCGGCTGAAACCTCCGCTCCAGGGCGGCGTCCTTTTCAATATGCTTCCGGTATTCATTGAGCGTGGTCGCCCCCACACACCTGAGCTCCCCGCGCGCCAGGGCGGGCTTCAGCATGTTGGACGCGTCAATCGCCCCTTCCGCGGCGCCGGCCCCGACCACCGTATGCAGCTCGTCGATAAACAGGATGATCTCCCCGCTCCGCTCCTGGATTTCCTTCAGCACCGCCTTGAGCCGGTCCTCAAATTCACCGCGGTATTTGGTCCCGGCCACCAGGGCGCCCATATCCAGGGCGATAATCTTGCGGTTGGCGATGCTCTCGGGAATATCGCCATTGACCACCCGCTGGGCGAGCCCTTCAACGATTGCCGTTTTCCCGACGCCCGGCTCCCCGATCAGCACCGGGTTGTTTTTGGTCCGGCGCGAGAGCACCTGGATGACCCGGCGGATTTCATTATCCCGTCCGATCACCGGATCAAGCTTTCCTTTGCGCGCCTGCTCGGTAAGATCCCGGCCGTATTTTTTTAGCGCTTCATATTTCTCCTCGGGATTGGGATCGGTCACCCGCTGATTGCCCCTGATGCTTACCAGCGCGCTGTACAGGGCATCCTTGCTCACCCCCAAAGACGACAATATGCCCGAGGCCTTGCCGCCTTTCTCATCAACCAGGGCGATGAGGATGTGTTCGGCGCTGACATACTCGTCCTTCAAGCGCTCCGCCTCCTTGAATGACTGGTTAAGCACCCGCTCGCTGCGCGGTGAAATGTAGATTTGACCCGTCGCTCCGGAGACCTTGGGAAGTTTATCCAGCGCCTCTTCCAAGTGCTTCAACAGCACCGCCGGATCAGCCCCCATCTTTTTGAGCAGGGGAACAACAATGCCGTCCTGCTGCAGGGCCAGCGCGGTCGTGATATGTTCCGGGTCAATCTGCTGGTGCCCGTACTTTTCAGCAATCCGCTGCGCTTCCTGGATTGCCTCCTGCGCTTTAACCGTAAACTTGTCAAATCTCATGGTTGTTTCCTTTCCCGTCGTAGTGAAACTCTCCTTATTCGCTTTCTTGTCATTCCCCAACTTGATCGGAGAATCCACATAGCTACTTTTTATGAATTCCCGCTTTGGCGGGAATGACACATGGAGATCGTAAGGTTAATTTTTAAAGGTTCCTTTTATTATACATATCATAGACACCGTCATGCAACCTTGCATATCGCATAGATGACCATTACAACCGTCATGCTTGTAAAAAACTTGCAAAACCATAAGCATTTTTCCCCAGCTGTCAACCTCGGAGTCCCCACGGCAAAGGCATAATTTTACCCATGCGCTGCCGTATGAAGCATATTTGTAGTTGACTCCCTATTATCTCTCCCGTAGAATCACCTTACAGGACTCCGTTCACCACTATGTACAAAACGACTCGTGGGCTGAAGTCGCCCGGCTGCAGTTGAAGACGCCCCTGGCAGAGCGCGGGTAATGAACCTATGGTAATCTCTGCAGCCTCACGTGCGTTCCCTTCGGGGAAGGATGGCCCCCTTAGCGCATGTATAGTGTTGATCAGCGACTTTTACTGCAGTTTGTTATTACCTGTGATTCTGCGGCTTGACCGCAGAATCCAGAGATGTGCGTGCAGCGTGGCACCCGAATGGCACAAAAAAAACAATTACTGATTATTACCGGCATCATAGCATTTTTTGTGCTGCTGGCTGCCGTGGGCATTGAACTCACCCGCGGGCTCTCCCTTACCAGGGGACTGCCCAGTCTGGCTGCGCGTGATCTGTATATTATGGCCGACAAGGAAACGGTGTACCTGAGCATTGACCTGGACCCTTCCGTCGCGGGATTGAACTCCATACGGGTCCCCCTGTCCGAAATAAGCCTCAAGGTTGACCCCGCGCTGCCGACAGATATGACCATAAGCAGCGCTGATGCGTATATCTGGGGAGACCGCTGGCCGTGGGTTGAAAAGGTCACCATTGCCCTGAAAAGCGAGCGGCAGAAAGATGGTTTTGACAAGCTGTTCCAGCCGGAAAAATTAAAACAGCTGCATGAAGATCTGGCAAAGGGGTCTGCCTTCGGCGTGACGCACTCCGGCATGCTTACCGGCGGCGGCAGGATCATGGAAGAATGAGTCGGTGGGTGCGCATGTGCGCACCGATGTTTGCGTGAAATGACTATGCGGAGGTGGATAGGTTCTGGTGGGCCTCCTGGACTTCAAATCCAGTGTGGGGTGTGAAGAGCGTCCCTGGTGGGTTCGATTCCCATGCACCTCCGCCATTGTTTTTTAAGGTGTTTTTCTCTCATGCCTGGTTTCTCTTCTTCTCCTAGCCGCTCTCAAATGGTCGATTGTGCCCAAATTGTGCCCATGAAGCTCATCACGATAGTCTGAAAGCTTCTTCGCAGCGGTTTTCAAATCCTTCTTATCAACGATGTGATACCGATCAAACATTGCTCTGGTTTTATGACTGATTGACTGGGAGTGAGTCAGATATTTTTTTACAGCCAATTCGTAAATGTATAAGCCAATCCACCTCGTAAAACTACACGCCCCTTGACACTAAGGAACATTAGCATTCAATACAAGATAAGTGCATTATGATTTTACCAAACTTTATTCTTGAGACTGCTTCATCCGCGAATGCTCCTCGCAACGACGCTATTGGCGCGTCATTGCCTGTTTTTGTCATTGCGAGAGAATCGCGGCAATCTCATTTTTGTACAAGACTGATTCAGGAAGTTTGAGTTGAAGATGTTCTCCAATTGGGGAAAAGTAGTTTTACCACACACACATCAGAATGGCAGTCGCAGTTGCATAGACAATTAAGAGCTGTTTTTTACCTCAGTTCGGTTTGACCATAGCTTCGGCTACCAAAACAAGAGCGCACGTTTTTGCAGGTGCGCTCTTGTTTTGGAGTAGTGGGTCGTGGTGACGATTTAATTCGCCTGCTGCTTCCTTTCTATCCTGTACAGCTCGTAGGTGTAGTCCCGCTCCTTGTAGGATTTGATGAGCGTGCTATCGTAGCGCTCGAGGATGTTCTTGCAAAATGAATTCTGCAGCTTGTCAGGCACGTTGCACCAGAAGTTATAATGGAAATAAACGCCGCCGGGATAGCGGGAAAAAAAGTTCTTGAAGTAACCGGTCTGCTCGGTTGCCAGCGATGCCTGCGCCGCATTCTTACCCCAGAGCAGAAACATGTTCGGGTTGTGGGTGAGCACTATCCCATTATCCGGCACCTCTTTCGCCATCTCCTGCGCATACAGATGATCGTAACGCGCCCCCCAGGCCTCCTGGGTTATGGCCTTGACGAACGGCAAAAACGGGAGGAAGGAAAAAATAATGACGGCCGCCAGGAGAAACTGCATGTACCTGAACCGCCGGTTCAAGAGCTGGGCGAGCGACACGCTGCCGCATCCGGCCAGCACGGCCAAAGGTATGGATGAGAGCAGTGCAAAGCGGACATCCGCACCGTAATCATAGCTCCCCGCGTAGAACAGAATAAAGATGCCCCAGAAGAGGAGAAACCAGAACAGGGCAACGGTTTTCTCGTACAGATAGAATGTCCTGCCGTTCCCCTCCCCTGCCCTGCCCCAAAGCAGCAGGCCGATGAGAAAGAGCGCCGTGAATGTCACCGGAAACCTGACATTCTTCAGATAAAAAAGCGCATTGGTTTTTAGATTTCCCTGGAGATACTCAAAGGAAAACTTCGGTCCGGAACTTCCCCAGCCCATGTCCTTCACCGCATACAGGTGAACCAGGTGGGGAATGATCAGGATAAAGAGAACGGACAGCGCCAGATAAAATCGCCCCCGCTTCAGCTCTTCGCCGGCAAAAAAAAGCACCGCCAGTCCGATAACGCCAAGGCACATGATGGATTCGGGTCGAAACTGGCATGCAAATGCCGCCGTGACCATCAGCAGGAACAGGGCGGACCCCGCCCGGCTCCTGACATAAATCAGCGCCGTGAGCAGGGCCAGGCCGGTGAAACAGGCGGCGCTCGGCTCCACCGCGGTGGTGTTGGACCACATGATATATTCCGGGGTCAGGGCGAAGATGAGCGCCGCGAACAGCCCCCGATACGGGCAGTGGAAAAGCAGATAGGCTGTGCCGAAGGCGGTTAGGATTGACAGGGCATACAGCAGGTTGGTAGTCCAGAAAATCGCATTTTCATGCACGCCGGCGAGTCGAAACACGATGCTGATCAGATATGGCCATCCGTTGGGCTCCTTGTTGTACTCCAGCCGGTCGCAGAAAAAATCGCCGTACTCATGCCGTCCCTCGTTGCACATTGCCGCCCGGCCGGTCCACCGCTTCCAGATGCTGCCCAGGCTGGTTCCGTAATCCTCTCCGGCATGGGCGCCGGTATTTTTAAGATAGGCAATATTCTGTCCGATGCTGAGATAGATATCTTCATCATAATAGATGCGGTGATCGCGCGGCGCCGCACAAACGGTGAGGAGCAGGCCGCCCAGGGTTATCGCCGCAAGTAAAAGCCAGATGCGACGTGATATGCCGGAGAAAAGGGTTTTGATGAGCCTGCAATTTATGCCGACGGCGAGCACCAGGAGAAAGAAGCAGATCTCCAAAAAGAGCGGGGATATGATCTGGAGCTGCTCCTGCAGCTTCCAGCTGCTGTTGGAGGATGCCCAGCGATACAGTACCATTGCGCCGGTGAGGGTTATGAGGCCGCTGGCACTATACAGCATCATCTGCAGTAGTCGTTTCATACCTTCCCCCTTACCAGGTAATTTCCCATGACCAGATATTCATTGCCCGTCCGCTTGAGGGTGTCGATGGCATCCTGCGGTGAGCACACCAGGGGCTCGCCGTGCAGATTAAAGCTGGTGTTGAGCAAGACCCCTCTCCCGGTGAGCGCCTTCAGACTGCTCAGCAGCTTCCCGTAGCGGGTGGCGGCGCCGTCCACCATCTGCGGCCGGCAGCTTCCGTCAACGCTGATCACCCCCTCGACTTCATCACGCCGCTCATCCCGCACCATGTATCCCATGGTCATGAACCGGTTGGGTGCGTCGTACTCCTCAAGGTAGGAGGGCGCCTCCTCCTCGAGCATGGAAGGACAGAACGGCTGGTACCAGACCCGCATCTTCAGCCGCAGGTTCAGCAGATCCCGTATCCGCTTGGAGTTGGGCAGTGCCAGGATGCTCCGGTTTCCCAGGGCGCGGGGTCCGTATTCCATCCTTCCCTGAAACCAGAAGATGATGGATCCGCGTGCGATGAGCTGCGCCGCCTCCTCCTCTATCGCATCGCACGATCGGTATTCCAAACCGCTCGCGGCAAGCGCCTCATGCATCTGCTCATCGGTGTAATCTGCGCCCAGGAAGACGTCGTCCAGCACGCAGCGGCTCACCCCGTTCACGTCGTAGTTTGCCGCCAGCGCCGCGCCCAGGGCCAGTCCGCCGTCGCCCATGTGGGGGAAGACAAAGCAGCCGTCCACCCCGGCGAGGGTGCGCACCAGCATGTTCACCTTGATGTTGGAAAACACCCCGCCGGCCAGCGCCACCCGCCGTTTGCCGGTTGCGGCGATGGCGTTGCGCACCAGCTCGACAATCTTCACCTCGAGGGTGCGCTGGGCCATGTAGGCAAACTGCTCCGATGGATAGCGCCACAATATTTTCTTAAGCTCGTCATACATCCTGAGCGTGCTGTACCGGCAGAACACGTCAAGCCCCTGTATCTGAATGAACTCGAGCAGGGGATTCTGCTCGTCGGGAATGGGGTAGGCATAATTGGCCAGGGCCATGACCTTGCCCTCGTCCTCCAGCTCCCGCATGTTCATCAGGTTGGTCACATGTTCAAAAAAGATGCCGAGGGAGTGCCTTCCGGATATGGCGGTCATTCGCTCAAGCTTCCCTCCGGCAAGGGTGCTGATGGTGCCGGAGAGCGCATCCCCGATGCCGTCGATGGTTATGACCAGGCAGTCGTCAAACCCGCTGCAAAAGGCAGCGGCCGCGGCGTGGCAGCGGTGATGATCCACCAGCTGCATCCGGTAACCGGTAAAGCCCATCGCATCAAGCGTCCGCTTCAGCGGGATGCGGCTTAACCACGAGGTGATGCGGTTGGCCGGCAGCTCGGTCAATTTATACTTTGCCCGTTTCTTGAGGCTGCTCATCAGCCCCGGGGCCTTTTTCCGCCGGCGGATGAGATAATATTCCTCCTTGGTGGCGGGGACAATCCGCGCCAGGGTCTTGGATAGGTCAAAGGTGGAAACCGCAATCTGCTTAATATCGCCCGGCTTCAGGTTGCAATAGCGGAGGCATTCCATGACCGACCGGGCGGGGAAGCGTATCTCCAGCTTCCGCCGGGTCAGGCGCTCCTCATTGATCGCCGCTAGAATACGATCGTCCTTGATGACGGCGGCCCCTGCATCATGGCCGTCCCATATGCCTAAAATATACACTGGCGCCCTCCTCATGCGGGTTCTTGTAGTCCTGAACCTGAAATTTTTCTCTCACCATAATTGACAACCGCCAGGCTAAGGCTTTACGGCGCGAACCTGTCGCGCCTGAAGGCGCTCCTGCCGATAGCGCCGGCAGCAGCCACCTCAAACCTTGAGCATCCATCGGACAAACGCGATCATGGAGCGGAACAGGCCGCGCATGTCCCCCCAGTTGACCAGGCGCAGCGCCCTGACCACATTCGCCGGCCTGGTATAAAAGCGCCGGTAGGCCCGCGCGCGATACCTGCTGACCACGTCCGCCGGCAGTCCGGGAAGGTTCAAAAGCGGGGTATTCTGGTTAAAATTGCTGAAGTCAGGCGGGTTGATCCATCGCTCCCTGAGCGCCCGTTCATACAGCCTGCTGCCGGGAAAGGGAACAGCGCAATAAAACTGCGCCAGATCCAGCTTGAGCTGGGCGGCATAGGCAACGGTCTTTTCAAGCGACTCCCGGGTTTCCCCCGGCAGGCCGAGAATGAAGTGTCCGACCGTCTTAATGCCTGCTGTGCGCGCCAGCTGCACCGCCGTTACTGCGTCCAAGACGCGGGTCCCCTTGTCCGCCTGGTCCAGCACGGTTTGGCTCGCCGACTCGATGCCGAAGCTGAGCATCCAGCAGCCCGCCTCGGCCATCAGCGAGAGCAGCTCCGCATCGATCGTGTCCACCCGGCTGTTGGCGGTCCAGGCGATGCGCACGCCCCGTTCCAGCATGGCCCGGCAGAGATCGCGCACATAGTTTTTGTTGACCACGAAGGTCTCGGCCCAGAAGAAAAAGTCGCTGATGCCGAAGTGATCCCGGTCATGGACAATCTCGGCCAACACGCTTTCAACCGACCGGGTGCGCAGCCGCGCGCCGTAATAGGTATGACAGGTGCAGAAGCTGCAGCGAAAGGGACAGCCGCGCAGCGGGGCCACCATCAAAAACGGCCTTCCCTTGAGGGGCAGCCGGTAGCGATCCACGTCGATCAGGTGCCAGGCGGGAAAGGGAAGATCATCAAGGTTCTCGATAAAGGGGCGCTCCGGGTTGCGGACCATGCCGCCCTGTTCATTCCGGAAGGTTATGCCGGCAATGCCGTCGATGCCCCTTCCTGCCGAGAGCGTGTTGACCACGTCGGCCACCGTCGCCTCCGGCTCGTTTCGCACAATGACATCGAGATCCGGGGCTGACTGCAGGCACTCCCGGTCCAACGCGGTCACATGGGTGCCGAACACCACCGTGCGCGCCGCCGGGCTAAAGCGCTTGACAAGTGAGGCAAGCGCAAGGTCGCTCTCAATGGACGGCGTGCCGGTGCTCCAGATGATCGCCCCCGGATGCATCTCCTCAATGGCGCGCTGCACGTCATCGAAGGTCCGGCCCCCGGCGGGACAATCCATGATGCGCACCTGATGACCGTCACGCTCCAGCACCGCCGCGATGACGGCAAGGGAAAGGGGCGGCCAGAGGGTGGCCCACACCCCCTGCTCCTGGGTGCATCTGCCTTCCCTAATAAATTTCCTCCCGCCTCCGGCAGGAGGATTCAGCAAGAGAACGCGCATAAGTGCTTACGGGCAGACCTCATGTTCAGACGGCATGCCGTTGTTCGGTTGTTGGAGCGTATTGCATGGACCGGTACGCTGTACTCACGAAGGATGAGCGTGTAACCCAAGGGATGGTTTTTGAGCCGCCGGTCAGAAAAAAAGGTACTTGATCATTGAATAGACGTACCTGAACCAGACCTTCTTGAGGCTGATTTTTGAATAGCCCATCTTGCGCACATGTTCGTGGCTGGGCACTTCAGCCATCCGGAACCCCTTCTTCAGGGTCTTGATAATCATCTCCTGCTCGATGGTGGTAATGTCCTCCACCAGGCCCAGCTGCCGCATCACATCGGCGCGGATGGCGCGAAACCCGTTCTGGCTTTCGCTCAGTCGCACCTTAAACCTCCAGTTGATGCACGCGGTGATAAACGAGCTGCCCATGAGGCGGAAACACTCGTCGAATCCCCCGTGCAGCTCGCTTGATCCGCCCATCAGGCGGGAACCGGACACGTGGTCCGCCTCGCCTTTTTTGATGGGCTCAACCAGCAGGGGGATGTCCCGGGGATCGTGAGAGCCGTCTGCGTCAATAAAGACAATTATATCCCCGGTCACCACGTTGAGTGAATGCCGCAAGGCCTCGCCTTTGCCCTTCCGGTTGTCTAGAACCACCCTGACCCCCAGCGATTCGGCGACCTCCCGGGTCCGGTCCTGCGAGTGCCCGTCGACCACGATCACTTCATCGGCAAATGGTTTGACTCCCTGGATAATATCGCCAATGGTATGCTCCTCATTGAGGGCGGGAATCACGACGGAAATTTTGTTCGGCGGTGCGTTCACCTCGGCCTCCCGGTATGATGTTAGTATATGCTGTGGAAAAAAATACCATATTTTCAAAATATGTAAAGCTCATTCTGAACCGAGGGGGCCTACCGGTTGGGTTTTCGGCTGATTTCGCCGAAACCCGGCACGGGATGCATCATTATTCTGCAGCGCAGGAAACGTGCCGAGGTAATCCGCCACGATGGATACGCGCTGCGTTTCTCAATCGCGAACTCACCGCGCGTGTTTGCTGCGATGCCGCCACTATGCACTTGACCCTTGCTTGATTGAAATGTTATAGTACAACTAATTACAACTACTGCTCTACAGCCCTTGAAAGGTTACGCTTCTATGGTGCACGCTGAAGGAAAAGAACCCATTGAAATCCCCAAGGCACTGCCGCTCTTGCCGGTGAGGGACATCGTCATCTTCAATCACATGTTCCTGCCCTTGTACGTGGGCCGGGAGTCATCGATCAACGCGGTTGACGAGGCCTTGACCAAGGACCGGCTCATTTGCATTGCCACCCAGAAAGACCCCAACAACGACAATCCCCGGCCCGAGGACATCTACTCCACCGGCACGGTGGCGATGATCATGAAGAAGTTCAAGCTTCCCGACGGGCGGGTCAAGATACTGATCCAGGGGCTGGTTACCGCCCTGATCAAGCAATATCTGAGAACCGAGCCCTGCTTTCAGGTGGTGATCGAAGAAGCCCCGGATGTCACCGCCTCGCCCATCACGCCGGAGATAGAGGCGCTGATGCGCAATGTCAAGGAGCAGTGCGAAAAGATATTGTCGCTCAAGGGACTCATTTCAACCGAGGTGATAGAAATCCTGGACAGCGTCAATGAACCCGGCAGACTGGCCGACCTGGTTGCCTCGAATCTGCGCCTCAAGATAGAAGACTCGCAGCGGATTCTGGAAACCCTCGATCCCTCGGAACGGCTGAAGAAGGTGAATGAACACCTCTCCAAGGAGCTCGAGGTCTCCACCATGCAGGCCAAGATCCAGTCCCAGGCCAAGGAGGAAATGACCAAGACCCAGCGCGAGTATTTTCTCCGTGAACAGCTCAAGGCGATAAAGGCGGAGTTGGGGGACATCGACGAAAAGGCCGCAGAGGTGGCCGAGCTGTCGAAAAAGATCAAGCAGGCCAAGATGCCCGACGAGGTGGCCAAAGAGGCGCAGAAGCAGCTGAACCGGCTGGAGCAGATGCATGCCGATGCGGCGGAGGCCTCCATCGTGCGCACCTACCTGGACTGGCTGGTGGAAATACCCTGGAGCAGGCACACCAAGGACAACCTCGACATTAAAAAGGCCAAGCAGGTGCTGGATGAGGACCATTACAACCTGGAAAAGGTCAAGGAGCGCATCCTGGAATACCTGGCGGTGCGCAAGCTGAAAAAGAAGATGAAGGGCCCCATCCTCTGCTTTGTGGGACCGCCCGGGGTGGGAAAAACATCGCTGGGCAAGTCCATCGCCCGCGCCATGGGGCGCAAATTTACCCGCATCTCGCTGGGAGGCATACGCGATGAGGCAGAGATCCGCGGGCACCGCCGCACCTATATCGGCGCCCTGCCCGGACGGATCATTCAGGGCCTGAAGCAGGCGCAGAGCAACAACCCGGTGTTCATGATGGACGAGATTGACAAGGTGGGCGCCGACTTCCGCGGGGACCCGTCGGCCGCGCTGCTCGAGGTGCTTGATCCCGAGCAGAACTTCTCCTTCAGCGACCACTATCTCAACCTGCCGTTCGACCTGTCAAACGTCATGTTCATCACCACGGCGAACCTGGTTGATCCGATCCTGTCCGCCCTGAAGGACCGGATGGAGATCATCACCATCTCCGGGTACACCGATGAAGAAAAGCTGATGATTGCCAAGCAGTTTTTGATACCCCGGCAGCTGGAGGAAAACGGCATCACCAAAAAGAACATGCACATCGGCGACGACGCGCTGCTCATGGCCATTTCCCAGTACACCCAGGAATCCGGCCTGCGCAACCTGGAGCGCGAGATCGCCGCCATCTGCCGGAAGGTGGCGCGAAGCATAGCGGAAAACAAAAGCAAGGCGCACCACATCACCACCGAGAATCTCCACAAATATCTGGGCGTGCCCAAGTACCTGCCCGAGGCGGAGCAGGAAGTGAATCAAATCGGGGTAGCCACCGGACTGGCCTGGACCCAGTCGGGGGGAGAGGTGCTGCACGTCGAGGCTTCAACCATGAAAGGCAAGGGCAATTTAACCCTCACCGGCCACCTCGGCGATGTGATGAAGGAATCCGCCCAGGCCGCCCTGAGCTACGCCCGCTCCAAGGCCGGGGAGTTGAACATCAATGCCGACTTTTATGAAAAGCTGGACCTGCACATTCACGTGCCGGCCGGCGCCATTCCCAAGGACGGCCCGTCGGCGGGCGTGACCATGGCCACGGCGGTCATCTCCTCCCTAACCAGGACACCGGTGAAAAAGGACGTGGCCATGACCGGAGAAATCACCCTGCGCGGCCGGGTCCTGCCGGTAGGCGGGTTGAAGGAAAAGTCGCTGGGCGCCATTCGCGCGAAGATAAAGACGATTATTGTGCCCGAGCGGAACAAGAAGGATATCGAGGAAATACCCGAGAACATAAAGGAGCGGCTGACCTACGTGTTTGCCCGCACCATGGATGATGTCCTCCGGCATGCCCTGAGCAAAACCAAAAAAAATAACGGGACGAAGAAAAGCAGGTGGACATCAAAGACCTAGGCGAATCAGGGCTTATCCGGCGCATTGCCTCGGCCTGCTGCACGCCGCACCCCTCAATTGCCTGCGGCATCGGTGATGACGCGGCAGCGCTCACCCTCACCGGGCGCCACCTCCTGCTGACCACCTGTGACCTCCTGCTGCAAGATGTGCACTTCGACCTGGGGCTGACCGATCCCTTCAGCCTGGGCATGAAGGCGCTGGCGGTCAATCTCAGCGATATCGCGGCGATGGGAGGCACCCCCCGCTTTTTCCTGGTTTCCCTCGGCCTGCCGCCGCATCTCCCGCTGCAGTTTGTTGACGACCTCTACCGCGGTATGATGCTGCGGGCGGGGGAATTCGATGTTCGGCTGGCCGGCGGCGACACCAACGCATCGCCCCGGCAGCTGGTCATTGACGTAACCGTCATGGGAGAAATCCTACCCGACCGGCTGGTCCGGCGAAGCGGCGCCCGCAGCGGCGATGCCATTTGGGTAACCGGGACGCTGGGCGACTCCGCCCTGGGCCTGTCGCTGCTCAGGCGGGAACGGCAGCGCCTGCCGCTTGCCGACTTCACTTCGCTTGCAGCGCGGCACCTGACGCCGCAGCCGCGGGTCCGGGAAGGCCGGATGCTGGCGGAACAGAAAATCGCCTCATCCATGATCGATATCAGCGACGGACTGCTGGCGGATCTTACGCGGGTGCTTGCCGCGAGCGGCAAGGGGGCAACCATCTCCCTTGCCGGCCTGCCGCTTTCCGATGATTTTGTGCGCTGCCCGGTACCCGAAGGCGAGCGGAAAATTGATTACTCCCTCGCCGGCGGCGAGGATTACGAGCTTTTGTTCACCGTGCCGCCGGACCGTGATGGGGAGCTGCAGCGTTTGGCCGGACATTTTGCCGCGCCGGTCACCCGGATCGGCGAGATCACCGACGGGGGCGGATTGCTGGTGCTCGATGCGCAGCACAAGCCGTATGATATCAGAAGAGTGGGCTTCGACCATTTTTCATCGCCGTGACCTATGCAACCTGATGACATAAAAAACGTGCTGGACGCGGTCCGGCGAAAAACCATGTCCATTGATGCGGCGATGGCGAGGCTGAAAAGCCTCCCGTTTGAAGACATCGGCTTTGCCACGCTTGACCATCACCGCACCCTGCGCAAGGGGTTCCCCGAGGTCATCTGGGGCGAGGGAAAAACCGCTCCCCAGATAATCACCATCATTACAAACATGCTGCGCCGCAAACACCCCATTCTGGTCACCCGGGTTGACGCGGCAAAGGCGGCCCGCATCAAAAAAGCGCTGCCTGCCCTCACCTATCATCCCGCCTCCCGTCTCCTCTCCCTGCGGCAGGGCAGAGCGCTGAACCGGGGGAGGGGAACCATTCTGGTGGTCTCCGCGGGCACCTCCGACATTCCGGTGGCGGAGGAGGCGCTGGTCACCGCCTCGCTGATGGGCAATACGGTGGACCATCTCTATGACGTGGGGGTGGCGGGCATCCATCGGCTGATGGAACAGAAAGAGAAGCTTTTTTCCGCCGCGGTGCTCATCGTGGTCGCCGGCATGGAAGGCGCCCTGCCCAGCGTCATCGGCGGCATGGTGGATAAACCGGTCATCGCGGTGCCCACCAGCACCGGATACGGAACCGGGTTCGGCGGCATCGCCGCCCTGCTTTCAATGCTCAATTCCTGCGCCTCCGGCCTTGCGGTGGTAAACATTGACAACGGCTTTGGCGCGGGCTACATAGCCAGCCTGATCAACCGGTTATAGTTGCTTCTATGAAAATCGCTTATCTTGACTGCTTTTCGGGTGTGAGCGGTGACATGCTGCTGGGAGCCCTGCTGCATGCCGGCGTTCCGGAAAACCTGCTCCGGCGGGACCTCAAGCGGCTGCAACTGGGCCGGTACCAGCTGGCGGTGGCCTCCGCTCAAAAAATGCATCTGACCGGCCGCCGGGTTACCGTCACAACCGGCGGACACCAGCACGCCCACCGCACCTTTTCCGACATACGCCGTCTGATCGGCGACAGCACCCTCTCCCCCCGGGTAAAGGACGTGAGCATTGCCGTTTTCCGCAAGCTTGCGACTGTTGAGGCCGCCATCCATTGCACCACACCATCGCGGGTGCACTTTCATGAAGTCGGGGCGGTTGACTCCATCATCGATATTGTGGGAACGGCCATTGCCGTCGAACACCTCGGCCTTGAACGGATATACGGCTCGCCGCTGCCGCTTGCCGCGGGGCTCATCGAAAGCCAGCACGGCGTCATCCCGCTGCCGGCGCCGGCCAGCCTTGCCCTTTTGCAGGGCGTGCCGGTCTACGGCACCGCGCTGCGCGCAGAACTGGTAACGCCCACCGGTGCGGCGCTGGTCACCACCCTGGCCGGCAGCTTCGGGCCGATGCCGCCCATGAAAATAGATCGCATCGGCTATGGCGTTGGCAGCCGGGACCTGCCTGACCGGCCCAACATGCTGCGGCTCATACTCGGCGAGCGGGAGGCTGATGGACACGCCGACCAGGTGCTGGTGATGGAAGCGAACATCGACAACATGAATCCTGAATTCTATGACTATCTCATGGAGCGGCTCTTTTCGGGCGGCGCGCTGGATGTGGCATGCGCCCCCCTGCAGATGAAAAAAAACCGGCCCGGGATCAAGCTCACCGTCATCTGCCGCCCCGAGGACAAGGATTGCCTGGCCGCCATTATGTTCCAGGAATCAACCACCTCCGGCATCCGTTATCACCAGGCTGAGCGGATCAAGCTGCCCCGGCAGGTAAAAACCATTCGCACCCCGTACGGCCGGCTCGAGGTAAAGATTATCACCGGTCCCGACGGCAGCCGTGCCGCGGCGCCTGAATATGAGCAGTGCAAGCTCATTGCCCGGAAGCACCGCGTCCCCTTAAAACAGGTCTATCTGGAGATGGCCAACCTGCTCAATCCCCGCACCATGCGAGGTAAACGGTAAGTGCGTAGTTGCATGCCTCCCCTGCGCCCGGCCTTGCCTGTTTTCAACCGCCCGATCATATGAACGACCTTGCCGCCACCAGGAATAGAATTCTCAGCGTCCTCTTCATCTCCATCTTCAGCTCCATGCTTGGGGTCGGTATCATTGTGCCCATTCTGCCGCTGTACGCGGAGACCCTCGGGGCAAACGGCTTATGGCTGGGGGCCATCTTCGCCATATTCAACCTCGCGCGCAGTGCGACCATGCCGGTTGTCGGCCGCATCTCCGACCGCATGGGGAGAAAACGCTTCATATCCTTCGGCCTGCTGATTTATACCCTCTCATCGCTGGGATACATGTACGCCGGGAGCGCGCCGGAACTGTTCGTGGTCCGGCTCATCCAGGGCGCTTCGTCGGCCATGATCATTCCCATAGCCATGGCGTTTATCGCCGATATATCCCCGCCCGACCAGGAGGGAAATTACATGGGGATTTTCAGCGTTGCCCTGTTCCTGGGCTTCGGGTCGGGCCCGCTCATCGGCGGATTCTGCAAGGACTACGCCGGCATGGACGCTAACTTTCTCATTATGGGGGGGCTCTGCCTGCTGGCGCTGGTGCTGGTCATCATCTACCTCCCCCGATCAAGCAGCATACAGCGCCCTGCCCCTCCGCTTGAGGTCCCCTTTGCGACCATGCTCAAGAGCAGAAGCATCATGGGCATATGTCTGTACCGCTTTTCAAACGCTTTCTGCCGCGGCAGCATCATGACGTTTGTCCCCCTGTATGCCCACAACACGCTGTCGCTCAGCGGCTCACAGATAGGCATGGTCATTGCCTCCAGCATCCTGCTCACCGCATTTCTACAGATGCCCTTTGGCCGGATGGCGGATAAGGTGGACCGCAAATTTCTGGTTACCGCCGGCAGCGTTCTCTACTTCGTGCTCGTCCCGCTGATTCCCCTGACCCGCACCTTCCCCCAGCTCCTCGCTCTGAACACCTCCCTGGGATTTCTCGGCGCCATATCCCTCCCCGCGGCAAGCGCGCTCACCGTGACCGAAGGAAAGCAGTTCGGCATGGGTACGGCCATGGCGGTATTTAATGTGGCGATGAGCGCCGGGCTGGGCATTGGCCCGCTCCTGTGCGGGATCATTCTTGACCTCTGGTCGCTGCCGGGCGTGTTCTACACCTGCACCGTCCTGGGTTTTCTCAGCTCGGTCTTTGTGTATCTGCTCTTCTATCCCCTGCGCCGCGCGTGATGCGGATTTCGATGCATCTCCTATTTACAGGGCCGGGCTTTCATGCTAGACAGTAATAAAGCGCAGCGTTTTTGTGATAGACCGCCATCCCAGTGAACCACCCTTATGCGTGACCGCCGTCGCACCATCCTGCCCTGTTGCCTTGCAATCGGCTGCCTCATCGCCGGCTGCTCCCTGAAGCTGACCACCGACCTCAGTAAAATCATCGGTATGGATAATCCAAAGGAGCTGATGGGCAGCACTGAGGCGCAGCAGATTGCAACCAGAATCGGCGAAGGCATGGGAACAAAGATTATGGAGGGGGATGTCCTGGCGGAGGATATGGGGAATGGGCTCGGGGAGGTTTTCCTGAAACCGGTGCAGGTGCCTCTCATTGAGGACCCGGTTTCAGTCGACCTGATTGAAACAAGCGCCATCGACGACATGAAGGCCGGGAGATGGGATGAGGCGGCTGAAGGGTTTAAGCGCACCGGCAATCTTGCGAAATTGGAGGAGCTTGCGCTCATCCTGTTCGACCAGGGCCGGGCCGGGGACGCCGCCGACCTTCACCAGTACCTCATTGACCGCGGCTGGCCGATGCGGGCGCCCTACCTGACGGCACGCCGCATCGAGAGCCAGGGACTTGCCTCCCTGCGCAATGCATCCCTCAAAGAGATCGAACCCGGGCGCTACAATCTCCGCTATGCTGCCGAGAGTCACACCATTCTTGATACCGTCCCCCTGACTGAGACCTATGTTAGAAACAACACCGTCAGCAAGGAGGAAATGCTCGGCCGGCTCAAAAACGCCCCGGTGATCATTCTGGCCGACGCCTATTTTGATACGACGCAGCACCGCATCTTCCTGGAAATCTTTGCCGCCCTCGCCGCCAACAATCCGGCCGTCGGGCTGGAGCAACAGCTGGTTCGGCTGAAAAGCGACACAACCGCAGCTGCACAACTGCAGTACCTGCCGTTGCTAACCCTTATTGAAGAAAAGCGGCTGGAGACCTTTATCCACGGAGCCGCTGGGACTCAGGAGGAGGGGGGTAGCGCTCAACCGGTTGATTTTTTCGGCTGGGACAGCCGCCTGGCGGACACGGTATCTGAGCTGGTGCGCAGGGGAAAACAGGTGCTGCTGATCATCGGCTGCACCCATGTCAGTACCGACCATCTCCCCTTTCTCATTGAAGAGCGGTCGGGCATTGACCCGGTCCTGGTGGTCCAAAGCCCCCTGGGCGTCAGCCTGCGGCAGCTCTTCCGGAAGAATGCCGACACGCGCAACAGGCTTGCTGAATGGGGCGCGGGCGACGGGGCAGCCCTTGCAATCGGCAACGACTTTTATTTGAACACACCGCTGTCATCCGATGATTTGAAGGTGTACCTCGACCTGTTCGGCCTGCAGACGCAGCTCCCACATCCCTAACCGTCGGACTGGTTCAGCTCCTCCAGCATCTGCTCGGCACATTCCTGCAGGGCTTCGTCCTCAGCGGTCATGGCGATAATTTTCACCCTGCTTTTAAACCCGTCCTGCTCCGCCTCTGAGCTTTCCCCCAGCCTGGCCCTCAGCGCCTCCAGCGCCTGCAGCACCAGCGGGGAATCCTTGTGGTCAAGCATCAGCATGAGCGTGCTCCAGTCCCTGGGCAAGCCGTGCTGCTTCACATACTGCCTCACCATGGTGTTGAACTTGCCGGTGCCGTATGCGCGGCCGATGTCCATTCTGGCTTTTTTCTGATCCTCGGTCTCTTCCTGTGTCCCCTTGAACAGCTTATCTATCTCCTTGCGATACTGCCTTTTGATCCACTCATCATGCGCCGAGGGCTTTTTCCTGGACTCCGACGGTTCCTGGCGGACATGGCTGCTCCGGTCCCGTCGTTTGTCAATGTCACTCCAGGACGGCCTGTCGTCCCGATCATCATAATCTGTCATGACATCATCCCGCTACAGTAATGTGCGTCATCTCAATCGATCTGATTGCTGTAAAGAAGCGCGTATGATCCGTGCGACAAGAAGAAAGAAAAATTACCCGGCGAGCACATAAAAAAAGCCAACCGGTCTTGTGTATAATCCAAGTGTCGTCAGAAAGTGGAGCCGAACAGCTACGGCTTGTTCGTCCGGTCGCCCAGTTCCTTCTCCTGTTCCTTGGAGGATACCTCGTTCTCGTCCATTCCGCTTGACGCCCGTTTAAAATTCCGAATGCCCTTTCCCAGTCCCTTGCCGATCTCGGGCAATTTGCCGGCGCCGAAAATGATCAGGACAATCACCAGCACCACCAGCAATTCCGACATGCCTATACCGCCACCGAACATTGCAGCCTCCCTTACTATGATTAACCGGGCATTTTTCAACCTTTGCTTTTATTTTATACTATTTTAATGCTCTGGGCAAGAAATGAATTTATGAAAACCGGCAGTCGGCATATCGACCACCGCCGCCGGGGAATAAATATCGCTTGCATACGCGGCATTTACCCATTACAATAGCCCAATTTAGCTGCACCCGCGCGACGATCCACCCCAGGCCATCCGGAGCCGGCACATGGATTTGCTGATGAATTTTATCGACATACTGCTGCATCTCGACAAATACCTGCATGAGGTCATCCTGCGGTATGGCGTATGGACCTACCTGATCTTTTTCATCACCATCTTCTGCGAGACCGGACTGGTGGTAACGCCTTTTCTCCCCGGCGATTCCCTGCTCTTCATCGCGGGGACCTTTTGTGCGCTCGGCTCATTACATCTGGGCTGGCTGCTGCTGATCCTGTCCGCCGCGGCGATTCTCGGCAACACGGTTAATTACGCCATCGGCAGCTATATCGGCCCCCGGGTTTTCCATATGGAGGACAGCCGCTTTTTCAAAAAGGCATATCTTGAACGCACCCACGCATTTTTTGAAAAGTATGGTCCCATGACCATTGTCATCGGCCGCTTTCTCCCGATCATCCGCACTTTTGCCCCTTTCCTGGCCGGCGTGGGCAGCATGTCCTACGGGCGGTTTACTACCTACAATGTTGTCGGATGCGTCTTGTGGATTTTTCTCTTCACCCTCGGCGGATATTTCTTCGGAACCATTCCGGTGGTGAAAAATAATTTTACTCTGGTCATCGTCCTAATCCTCCTGGTGTCCATCCTGCCCACCCTGCTGGAGGTGTGGCGCCAGCGGCGGCTGGCCAAAAGCCCGGGAACGCGCGCGGCGGTCGAACCCAATGAGCCGACCCCGCAGCAGTGAAGCGCCCTGCAACAGCGCGGCAGGACGGCAAAGGCTAACAATGAGCCCCTCCCCCTTGAGATACTGTGCCATAACGTCATTCTGAGGCTTCAGCCGAAGAATCTTCATCACATTTTTCACTCGTTGCTTGTATGCGTTACAGAAGAACCATCCCTGCATGACGGCACATTCCGAATCACCACACACATCAACCATTGCACGTTCCGCCGGCACCATCAGTTTCGCCGTTTTGCTGAGCCGGCTGCTCGGCCTGGTGCGCGAGCAGGTGTTTGCCGGGTTTTTCGGGGCGGGCTATGCCTATGATGCCTTCGTGGTTGCCTTCCGCATTCCCAACCTGCTGCGGGACCTTTTCGCCGAGGGCGCGTTGAGCGCCGCCTTTATCACCGTCTTCACCGATTATCGCAACAAGCAGGGGGCGAGCGCCACCTGGAAACTCGCCAGCAACGTCATAGCGGCACTGATCATCCTGGTCGGGGGAATCACCCTGCTGGGCATGATCCTGTCGGGAAAACTCGTCTCCCTGATGTCGCCGGATTTTTCCCTGGTGCCGGGCAAGCATGAGCTGACCGCGCTGATGACCTCGATCATGTTCCCCTTTCTGCTCCTGGTCTCCCTCTCCGCCATTGCCATGGGCATGCTGAACAGCCTGAATAAATTTTTTATCCCCTCAATGGCCTCAAGCTTTTTCAACCTCGGATCCATTCTCTCCGGCCTGCTCTTCTCCTACGGGTTTTCCCTCCTCCACCGCGAGCCCATTATCGGCATGGCCTTAGGCACGCTGGTGGGCGGTCTGCTCCAGATCGGCATCCAGCTGCCCGCATTGCGTAGAGAGGGGTTCCTCTTTTCCTGGCATCTCGATCTCAAGGATGAAGGCCTGCGCCGGATCATGAGGCTCATGCTTCCCGCCGTCATCGGGCTCTCCGCCACCCAGATCAATCTCTTCGTTAACACCTTCTTTGCCTCGAGCTGCGTGGAGGGAAGCGTGTCCTGGCTTAATTATGCCTTCCGGCTCATATTTTTCCCCATCGGCATGGTGGGGGTGTCCCTTTCCATGGCGACCCTGCCGGTTGTCTCCAAGCAGGCATCCCTGGGCAACCTCGACGAGCTCAAGGGCGCGTATATTTCAACCAGCGTCCTCTCGTTTCTGCTTACCGTTCCCGCTTCCGCCGGCCTGATATTCCTGTCCCGCCCGATTGTGAGCGTCATTTTTGAGCACGGTCGCTTTACCGCCCATGACACCCTTATGACGGCGCAGGCCCTGTCTTTTTACTCCGCCGGTTTGTTCGCCTACGCATCGCTTAAGATAGTCGTTCCCATCTTTTACGCGCTGAACCGCACCCGCTACCCGGTCATCGGATCGTTTATGACGGTCATGCTCAACGTGCTTTTCGTGGTCCTCTTGCTTGAACCGCTTCAGCACTGCGCCATTGCCCTCTCAACCTCCCTCTGCGTACTGATTAATTTTTTATTTTTAAGCATCGCCCTCTACCGGGAGGTGGGAGGATATAAAACGTCATACCTGTGTCAAAGCCTCATCAAGATTACCTGTGTCGCAATCATCATGGGAGTCATCGGCCAGTGGATTAACCAAGCGGTCCTGGCGAATGTGCCTGCCACGCTCCTGGGGGAGCTGTGCGCCCTTCTCGCGGCAATTCTTGGAGCTACTATATTTTATTTTACCTGCATATATTATCTTAATATTAAGGAAGTGGATTATTTATGGGCGCGGGTGATGGCCCGGCTGAAAAACCGGCGCCGGACGCAGTAGCAGCTCACTATATGATTTCTGATTCCAAGCCTTTCCTATAAAAAGCGGAGCCCCCATCACTACCCATGGAGGCTCCGCTTCACGTCCTTATTTGCATCTCGCTGCGAGATCAGTGTTTTCCCGGCTCCAGCTTCACGCCGCGCCGCTCATGGGCGATGTATGCCTGCAGCGCGGTCATCTTCGGATCGTCAGCAGCCAGGGGCTTGCCTTCCAGGGGATTCTGGATGCACCAGTTGAGCATTTCAAAGAGCGTCACCACCTTGCCGATCTGCTTCTGAAACTTGGGATAGGTTTCGGGATGGGTGTTGCTGGCGTTGGGGTGACACTGGTCGCAGGATACGGTGTTGCCGCCCAGCGTCCCGCTGTGAAATAGCTTGTCGCCTTCATTCACCACGCTGAGAAACTCCTGCTCCCATCGCTTCAGGTCCTCCGGGGTAAATTCATCCGCCGGTACCGCCGGCGCCAGGGAGAGACCCGCCGCCGCGATCACCATGGCTATAAGCATGCATTGCATTGGTTTCATGACTGCCTCCCGCATCAATGGCATTAAAAGTGGGTTTGGGGCGGAATGCGTTTTTCCGCCGGCTGATACACGGCGTCCACCGGCTTTCCCGCCTGGGCGCTGAAAACGACGCTTCGGTTCTGATTGTTGGGCAGCTGGTAATGCATGTCCACGTTGCCGGTCTTCAGGTTGATGAACTGCCAGCCCGTTGCATCCCGCTCAAAGAAGGGGTCGGCACGGTTCATCCGGACGGTCAGCTCCGGCAGATGGCTCGGCGCCTGGGTGTAGCTTTGGGGGTAGGGCCAGGGCCAGGCGGTGGCCATGACCGCGTGGAAGCTGATATTTCCGATCTGGTTATACTGGATCTGATGCACGTGCCCGTAGATAACCGTCACCTTGTTAAACGGCTTGAGCAGGGCCTGCACCTGTTCCGCGTCTTCCGTCCAGAAATTCCATCCCTTGAAAATCTTCTGGAGCGGTGAATGAGAGCAGACAATGATCGGGGTTTCCGTGCTTACCTTCTGGAGATCCTTCTTGAGCCACTGCAGCTGCTTCTCGCCGACCATGAACGGCGATCCGCCGGGGTTGTCAAGGCGCGCCATGGCCAGCATGCGGTCCATCGGCGTCGACCACTTCTTGCTGTTGGTCCATGCATCATAGGTCAGGATGCTGTTCAATACGATGAAGTGCACGCCCTTATGATCAAAGCTGTACCACTGCGGCCCCAGTCTCTTCTCCCAGTGCTCGCCAAGATCCAGGTAATAATCATGCTCGCCCATGACGTAATGGACCTTGCCGTCAACCTTGGCCATCAGTTCCAGGGCGAGATCGATCTCCTCCTTCTTCCCCAGCTGGGCAAGGTCGCCGCCATAGATTATAAAATCAGGCCGCGGGTTTAAGAGGTTGGTCTCGGCAATGGAACGGATAAGGCCGCGGTCCCAGTTGCGTACCGAGGTTCCCCTGGCAGGAACGGTAATATGCGAATCGGAAATATGGGCAAAGGTAAAGTCCTCCACGCCGCTGCCGGCGCCGAGGGCCACCTTTACCATGCTTACCGGCAAGGCGCTCGCAGCGACCAGGGCTCCGGCTCCCTTCAAAAACTGACGCCGACTGATATGGTGCATAGTGTCCTCCTGAAAAGGTTCATCGCCTTCGAGATCATCCCTGATTCACTGTTTGGCAAATTCGGGGCTGGTGAGCGCTTTGAGAAAGTGCACCAGATCAGCCTCCTGCTCCTTGGTCAGATTCAAGGGTCTGATACCGCCGTCAAGAAAAGGAGAAAGCGGGTCGGTCTTTTCAAGCCTTCCCCCGTTGTTGTAGAACTTCACCACGTCCTCCAGCGTCTTCTGGCTGCCGTCGTGCATATAGGGCGCCGTTTTATCAATGTTGCGCAGGGTGGATGTCTTAAATGCGCTCATGTCCTGCAGCGTCTCGGAAATGGCAAAGCGACCCAGCTCAGAGGTGTTCTCCTTGGTCAACACTTGAACATCGACCGAAGCGCCCTGCTTCTTTGAATCCAACAGTTCCCTGGCCACCGCTGATTCCTTATCAGCCAGCTTCAGGAAGCCCACCCCGATGTTATGAAAACGGTTGTCGGTAAAAAGCGCCTGGGTCTGCTCGATGACATGACAGGAGACGCATCGCCCCTGCCCGCGGAATATCTCCAGCCCCCGTATGGCGGCTGCGCTCATGGCGGTTTTGTCGCCGCCGTACTGATAGCGATCAAAGGGTGAATCCCCGGCAATAAGGGTTCGTTCAAATGCGGCGATGGCCTGCTTCACTTCCTTCATGGTAATCTGGTCGCCGGATTTATTAAAAACCTTTTTAAACATGGCCGCATACTCGGGATCAGAGCGAACGATGCGCAGAATCGGCGTATGATCCGCCAGACCCATCTCCACCGGATTGATAAACGGCTGGCCTGATTGCTCTTCGAGCGAGGGCTCACGGCCGTCCCAGAACTGCGTTGTCATGTAAGCCGCATTGACGCAGGTCGGCGCGTTGCGCGTTCCGGTTAACTTATTAATCCCCTCGGAAACCGGCAACTGGTCGGTGAAGACCATCTCCTTCTTATGACAGGTGGCACAGTTCACCTCTCCGGTTGAGCTGAACCGCTTGTCATTGAAAAGCTTGTCGCCAAGGGCAATTTTTTCCGGCGTCTGGGGATTGTCCGCCGGAATGGGCACCGCAGGCAGGCCGAGGGGCGTTGCCGCGATTGCCGGAAGGGTGATGCCAAAAACCATCATCATTCCTATAAACAGCGCATAACCTCTCATACAACTACCTCCATGTGTGATAATAATAATTCTTATCTAGTGAAAACTTAATCTATTAGGCCGGGCTTGTCAAGCACAATAATAACAGAAAGCAAGCGGGTGACATGCCGTGCCGGGAAGTCACAGCCCGTGCTTTTGCCGTTCCATGCCCTGCAGGGTGAAGTCCGCATCGCTGAACCCCTGGTTCACCCTGACATCATCAACGGTAATCAGGGTTTTTTCCGCAGTTTGGATATTGTCAACGGTTGCCGTCTTCCAAAACCAGAACCCAAAGCTATTGTGCCACTCAATGGTCAAAACCTTCCACGGCTTTCCTGCCTTGTCCCAGTAGTCAACCTTCAGGGGAAGGAAACGGCTCCGGTCAATACGGCTCACCCGCTTCCCGTATTTCATCTGGCTATGCGCGGGCGTGCTTTGCACCACGAAACACGGCCTGCCCCCCCACTCCTCGTCCGGCAGGCGCTCATGCCGCTCGTTCGCCGGGGCGATGTCAACATAGTCGTCCAGGGTGAAGTCCGATTCGGCCGGGGGTCTGAAGCGTTCGGCATCGGTGACGCGGGCCGGGTCGGTATAAAAGGATTTATGCCAGAACGCCTTCTCACGGTCCTTATAATTCCAGACGAGGATGATTTCACCGTAATGAGAGGGCGGATCCAGGTACCGCGCAACCTGCTTATAGACAAACTCGTCGGAGGTTTTGAAATGCTTCCGCTTTTCGATGACCTTCATGGCGTGCCGTCCGCGTTGCCAGGTAGAGGAGATGATGGAGTCGTCTCCGTGATCCTGTTCGTAGGCCAGGGCCATGATGCGCATGCCGTCCAGCTTCTCCAGGTCGCCGGCGCTCAGCTGCGGCGCGTCAGCCGCGGGTTTCATCCCGCGCGGGGCAGCGGTTTCAACCAGAGCGCCCTGCTCCGGCATAATGGTCTGGGTCTTTGCCATAAGACCGGCTCCATCCAGCTCAGACTGCGCACAGCGCGCAGCATCGTCACGGGAGATATAATATTCAGCTACAACCTTTCTATCCCCATGATAGGCGCCGGCGGACCAGGACATATCAAAGCTGAATCCGTCAATGCCCTCCTGGCGGGTAAACTTCTTCGCAAGGAAGGCCAGGGCCGGCAGGAGCAGCCGTTCATGAAAATTCTTGCGCAGCGCATCCGATGAAATGTCAAGATATGAAATATCGGTCGGGTAAATCAGCTGGGTATGAAAATACCGTTTCCCCTCGCGCGAGCTAAAAGAGGCAAAGCAGGCAAAGGCGCCCATGTCGAAGCCGCCTTCCGGCGCGATATTTTTCTTCAGGCGCCTGAGCTGCAGCCGGTAGGCCAGAAGATCAAAGCCGTACTGCTCATTAAGCATCCTATCCAATTCCCGGAACTCCAGCTCCTGCAGCCGCTCCTTTGCTAAAATGGCGAAATTGCTTTCCGGATACTTTGCCAGATATTCCCGGTACCCGGCGACGCTGTCAATCTTCTCATATCGCTTGAGCTCCGACTGCTCTATTTTGAGGGCCGCCTTGGAACGGTAGCGGTTGTCCGGGAAGAGCACTTGAAACTCCATGTACCCTTCCACGCTGTCCGCCTGCTCATAGGGGGCGAATTGCAAACTCTCGATCTGCAGCTTCGCCTCGCCCACAAAGGTGTTTTTGGGATAGCGTTCAATAAACTCTTTGTATCCTTCTATTGAGTTCTTGAGTTTGTACGGCTTATATTGTTCCTCCTGCATCTGATATTTCTTGAGGTCCCTGTCTCTCTGGAAAAGCGATCCGCATGCGGATAACGAGCACGACAGCACTATTATGATTGCATAGCTTCGCAGGGATACCATGCATCTCTCGCTGAACGATCTTCGTCTTGAAAACGAGGTCTTCTAAAATCGGTTGTTTAAAATCAACTGTTTGTCGTCCTGCGACTTGATCGCAGGATCCACGCTGTAAGCACGTTTCTGGATTCTGCGGTCAAGCCGCAGAATGACCTGTTACCATAAATTTGAATTAACAATCGCAGCCCGAATATTAAAAATGTGCTTCGCCTAAAGGTGCGTGGTGTCAACCATCCCCGAAGGTGACACTGACCAGTGCCTGAAGCGGCACTGCGCTGATTGGTGCCTATTCCTTACCACCGGCCGCCGACCCCGGTTTCGCACAATACCTGCTCCGCAACTCTTCATAGTGCCGCTTCATTTCTTCATCCGGCGCCGCGTCGCGCGCTGTGGTCACCGTCATGACTTCGCAGGCTTCCCGGTTCCTGCCCAGATGAATCAGCGCCTGCGCCGTGTGCAATCGCGCCTCCGCCCACTGTCGGTCGCCGGGCGACAGACCACGCGAGAGCCTGCTCCATGTGCTGACCGCCTCCTCCCATTTGCCCTGCCGTTCATAGGCGACGGCCAGGTTATATAATGCATCGCCGGAGGCCGGGTCCCGCTGCAGCTGCTCCTGATAGATGACGGCTGCCTGCGCCGGTTGATGGTCCAGGGTATAAAGCTCGGCCAGCCTCATCCGGAGGGGATCATAGAGAGGGCCGTAGGCGCTGTCCCTTCCGGCAATGGCCGAAAGACTTTTATAGATCAGCAGCGCCGCCTGCGCATCGCGGCCGCTGTCGGCCGCCGGCGCTTTTGTCCGCCCTTCCATTGCCCGGGAGTAATGCCGCTCGGCGCACCCGGCCAAAAACGCCCAGGTGGTTTTGTCAACTGCCGCCGTTCCGGTCAGCGCGGCGACGTCCCGCTCCGCCTCCTCGATCAGCCCGAGCTGCAGAAAGCATTCGAGCCTCAGCTTGCGTGCCATGTCATGAAGCGCTGCCTGCTGCTCTTTCAGCGCATAGCGGCCTTCAAACCCTTTGAGCAGCGGAAGCGCCTTCCTCGGTGACGGCTCTGCCGCATGCAGATACAATCGAGCCAGCAGGAGCGCCACATACGCCTCCAGCTCGCCGCCGCCATGAACGGCGGTTGCCCCATTGACGCCGGGGCTGCAATCGCCGGCGCGTTTGAGGCTGTCGCGGTAGAGGGTGAACGCCGGTTCCAAGCGGCCCCGGCCATCCTGCACCATTGACTCGAGTTGCTCCACATCGGTCTGAAGCCGGTCGGCGCATATGCGCAGCGCCGACTGCCGGGCCTCATCGTAATGAGTGGAATCGCGGCCGACCCGCGCAAATGCCGCCTGCGCATCGCCCAAACGGCCCTGCTGCTGCCGGTATCGTCCCAGCTGGTAATAGGCCTCGCTTTTATCCTGGTCTTCCGGGCAGTTATTTACATAGCACTCGGCGGCCTTGATGTAGCGCTCAAATGATCGATCCGACGGCTGCAGCTGATAGGCCTGCGCGGCCACCACATGATAGAGGCAGGCCGCCTTCCCGCCGAACGAGGAGCCGGGATACTGCTGAAAGAGCGCCTCAAGGCATGCCAGGGCATCCGGCCATTGCTGCTGCTGAGCATGGCAGTATGCGAGCCTGAAGCACAGGCCGTCACGATATGCGGCAATGAGCCGGTCCGGCGCGGCGTAAAGCCTCCGGTAACGCTCGCCGGCAGGCTCATACTCTTTACGATCAAAATACCAGTCTGCCACAGCCATGCTCCCGATGCTTCCCAGCTCAGCGTCCGGCACGGACTGCAGCTGCTCGGCGCGATCGAAGACATACTTGTACAACACCCCGGCCTGGGTGGCATCACCCTCGGCGATCTGTCTGAGCTCACGGAGCGAGGAAGCATATGATTCTTTGCCCGGCGCCTGGCCGGCCACCGCCGTCTTTTCCGCAATGCCCAGCGCAATGCTTGTTTGCAAATTTTTAAGCTGATTTCTGATCTGGGGCGTCATGGCGCCGGGCGCATCTCCCGCCTGCAGTTCCTGAATCTGCTTCACCGCCAGCGCATTCTTTCCGGACAGGTGACTGATGAGGGCCTGCTCATATCCTGCCTGCAGATACAGCAGTTCACTGCGCGGCACTTTTGCCAAAAGCGACTGAATATCCTGCAGCGCCTTGTCATATTTCTTTTGCTCTTTGAAGCAGAGAGCCCGGCCGAATATGCACCGGTTGGAGAGGGACTGCTCTTTCAGGTCCGGCAGGGTGCGGGTAAAGCATGAAATAGCTTCCTCAAGAAGAGCGGACCGCTCTTTTACGCCGGCCGGGTAGAGCAGCGCAGCGTAATAGTTATTCCAGCCCAGCCAGTAACTTGCCACTGACAGCAGGTACTGGGGCTGCTGCCATTCCGGCGAGGCAAAGAAGGCATCCTTATTCTGCATCTGCTCAAGCTTTTCCTCGAGCATGTCATCCACCCGGTTTTGATTGTAGCTGAGCATCCGGCGCAGCAGAACGCCGTTCTTTAAAAAAGCCGATGTAAACGGCCCCTTGTCCGCATCCCGGGACAAGTCCACCCCCTGGCTCAGATCGACCAGCCGCTCGATGCATGCTCCCGATTGTTCGGCTATGCCCTTTTGCCGCTCAAATGAAAGCTGCCCGCTCTCCTGTATGGCATTCAAACGAGCCTGCAGGTCCTCGAGAACACCCTGCACGGCCTGCGGTGACGCCAGGCGGCCGATCTGCTGCCGGCCGTTCGGGTCCTCCGGCGCCGCTGCCGCCGACGCCGTGGACATGCAGCACAGCAGGAGGAAGCCGGACAGGATGCAGGTACAGGCACATTTCGAATGTTTCATAAGAGCAATCAGTTACAAATTTTTTAAAAATTCATCAAGATAGGATTCCCACTTCGTGCCGAAGACAAGCACCACCATCTGCTTGATCACTTTCTCCTCATCAACCATGCGCGCACTTTCACCGCCGCCGATCAAGGCAAGCTCTTTGAATTCCGGCAGAACACCCTGCGCGGGTCCCTGCCCCGGCATCCGAACATTCTGCGAACTCGTATCAAGCGTCGCCACCATGCCGTTCATCCTGGTCTTGAACTTTTCCACCAGCTCCCGCGCCTGCTGCATATCCTCCGGGTGCGGCGGCGCGTCACCGATCACCAGGATTATCTTCTTTGAGTCCCTGCCCCAGTTGAACTCGTTGATGGCCGCCCGCAGGCCGTCGGTTACCGCCTCGGCATGGTCACCGCCCCCCACCGGGTCCATATCCTGGAGAAATCCCTCGAGCTGCTGCGTTTTATGGGTGAGCGGAAATGACTTGGTGACAAAGTCATCAGTACGGTCGCGATAGGCCACAAGCCCGATGCGCACCGTGGGCACCAGCGCCTTAAAGGTCATGGCCAGATTGGCTACTTTTGTCTTCACCTGTCGCAGAAACTCGGCCATGCTGCTGGTCGCATCAAATATAAAAACCACGTCGAGACCCATTTCACGCACGCCCTGCATGTGCCTGCCGAAGGAGCCGGAAAATCCCGCGCCGCCCATCCCGTAAAACTGCCCGCCGATGGCATTGGCCGGACCTTTGCCCGCATTCAAGAGCGACCGGTCGAGCGTGGGCGCGCCTGACAGGTTGACATCGTCACGGATGCGGATGTCCGGGGTAAACTTAACCAGCGGCACCGCGGCGAGCGACTGGATTTTCGGCAGCCGGTCATCCTTTTCGCCCGGCGCCTTATCATCCAGGGGATTGAAGCCTTGCACCCTCATATCGCCATAGATCGGGGTTTTTTCATATTCAAATGCCAGGCGGCTATCCTGCGCCGCCTGAGGCATAATGGTGACCATGGGGCCGTTCTCATGCCCGCCGCGTGCGGAGGCCATCCAGTTGCATTGTATCACCAGCAAGAGCATCACCGCATGAATGATACACGACAGCAGAAAGTTACCGGCAGAGGGCTTCAGAGTGTCAAGCATATATCGTACCTGCTGACTGTTTTCTCGTTTCATGATTCAGGTCGGTGAATGACGCGAAGATTAAATCGTAGTTTCATTTTTAAATGTCGTTTCGAAGGAGTTGCGCAGCAGCGTCTGAGAAATCTTCTACAACGTATCTTATAAGATTTCTCACGTTCGTTCGAAATGACAGCCGCTTTTCTCAAGTTCGCTCGAAATGATCTCTCATCACTATTCGTGCGCCGGGAATGATTGCTTGCTCACGGCCGGTGTTGCCGGCACGGTTTTTCGCTCGGTGGTGAGGCTGATGGCGTGCATGCCGCCGGCCTCAATCTGGTCAATCACATCAACGATGGTTTCCACGTCAACCTTTTTGTCGGAATAAATAACCGCGCTTTCGGGTCGCTGCTCCATCAGCAGGGTTATTTTATCAGTGAGCAGTCCGGGAGTTACCTTCTCATTATTGAGATAGACGCTTCCGTCAGGCTTCACCGCAACGATAATATTTTTCGTCGCCGGCTGCTTCTCGGAGGCGGACTGGGGAAGCTGCACCTGAATGGAGTTAAGCACCATGACCGGGGTGATGATCATGAATATAATGAGCAGTACCAGCGCCACGTCGATGAGCGGAATCATGTTAATCTCGCTCAAAAACGGCGTTTCATCGGTATTTCGCATGTACACGGTCAGTTCCCTCCCCGGTGAACCATCATGGTCGCGATTCGTCCGAGCTCGAGGCTGAGCTTGCGCGAACGTTTGAGAAAATAGTTATAGGCAATGACCGCCGGCACCGCCACAAACAGTCCTGCGGCGGTGGAAATGAGCGCCTCGGCAATACCGCTCGCCACCACCGAGGGGCCGGCACTTGCCTTGAGTGCGATGGCCTGAAACGCGCGAATCACCCCGATCACGGTTCCGAAAAGGCCGATGAACGGCGCCACATTGGCGATCGTCCCCAGCGCCGCCAGCCGGTGTTCCGCCTCCCAGCGCAGCCCCCTGGTTTCCTCGTCAAGAAGCGCGCTCAGCGTATCAACCGGCTTTGCCAGATATTTCATTCCTTCGGCAATCAGCCGCCGGTGCGGCGTGTTTCGCGATCCGGCAAAGGCGGTAAGGTTCTTGCCTCCATCAGGGTTGTTTGCAAGCATCTGCAATACTTCCGGTAGGTCCTCGCGATTGGCATACAGATACCTCGCCTGATTCAGCATCACCGTAACTGAATAGAGCGACATCAGCGCAAGGATGATAAAGGTCGGGTTAAAAACATACTCGGCAAGACTGTGTACCATCATACCACGTATCCTCCCCTGTAGCCTGAGTTTCGACGCCGGTTTCTACCGGCGGCCGTAAAGAAGCTTTCATCTGACCCCGGTGCAAAATGTTATCACTATGGAATTAGTTTGTATAATAAATTCTTTTACCAGACCCGACTTGTCCAAAAACGAGATTGCCGCGCTTCGCTCGCAATGACATAATCAAGCAATGACGCGCCAATTGGGTCGTTGCGAGGAGCATAAGCGACGATGCAATCTCATTAAAAAAATTTAAAAAAATACCGCGATTATCTTGTCTTGGACACTAATGATGCCAGACGAGACCGTATCAGAGGAATATCGGCAGTGATGAAAACAAGCGATGCGGAAAAATGCGGCTCAGACGGAAAAGAATGGGATAGGTGACGTGGCCAGGGCGGGTGAAACCCTGATGGCGGTAATTATCTAAACGGCATGTGATGCCCGGCGGCCGTTCTCCAGTGAACTGGCAACATGGGTTATGAACGTTTCAATGCTGCAGGTTTTCTCAACTACCGCAGAGGCTCCCAACAGCGACACATACTCCTTGACATTCTTGTAGCATTTGGCGGTAAAGGCAATAACCGGTGTGCCCGGCGATAGCCGCTTGATCTCTTCAATCACCGTAAAGCCGTCTATATCAGACATGGCCAGATCGGTTATCACCAGGTCAAATGAATGAGAGAAGAACTCTTCCAGCGCCTTTCTACCGCAGCAGGCCGTGACCACCGCATATCCCCGCTCTCCCAAAAGAGTCGCATAGGTGTTGAGAATCACTTCTTCATCATCAACCAGCAGGATTTTCTTGATCATGGTCCTTCCTCCGTTACGCGGCGTCGCAACGCGGCTGCTCCTCCTCAAATGTGCCACGTTGATTCGGAAACGAATGAGCGCATCAGCAGGTAGATTCCATACCAGAACGCAAGGCAAAATAAAATGGCCAGCAACCACGCCATAATAAATGAGGTTAATCTCGCCGCCGTTCCCGAATCGTCATGATCGGCGCCGTTCCCGTTGGCAATTCCACCTGACCCATTGATGTGAACGCTGTCGAAGGAGCTCTTTCCCATAGCCGGCCTCAATGAAAGGAAAGCGTATTCGTTGCACCTGCTCTACTAATCGTTTTTCACTCTCACAACTTTAGCGTTCCAGCACCTGCTAGCACAGCTTTGAAAACTTGACGTCGCTCAATTCCTTGCTTAATTCAATCCCTCCAAGGCAACTGGATTCGGTTTCGTCAATCCATTTCACCATGCCGCTGACGATGATGCTTTCAAGCGCCGTGGCAATCGGAATTTCGATACGGATCGGAACCCCTATCTGAATGCCGTTGCGGCGGTTGAATACCACACCCATTCCCTTGCGGCTGATGTTGATAATGGTGCATTCCTGCCTGTGACTCATTTGTTCATACATACAATAAAACGCCTCCCGTTGGGTGGGATAGCGTACATACTGCCGCGTGTATTCCATATTGCCCGCCTGTACCTCCTGCCCGTGCATTGAGCAGTGATTACGATAGTGCGCGCCCATCTGCTGCGCTGCGATATCAGTTGCATTGTTAGAATAACTTTTCGGCTATTGATTTATTTACTTTAACAGATTGCGAAATTTTCTCGGCGAAACCGTTCAACCGCCTCGCGGCGCCGGTGGTCGTCCGCACCTGACTTCGGAACATCGCATTGCTGCTTCATTACTTTCATTGCTGTTCTACCTCCCCGTGCGGACGGTTTGAATGAAGCGTTGCTAAAAATGTAACTTTATGCAATAGCTATTATACAGGCTGCATCATTGAAGGGAGACGAACCATGAAAACAATGATCTTGTCACTGGTCATTGCGCTCACCCTTGCCTCCGCCGTCCATGGGTTTGAGCTTATTCTTATCGGCGATTCGCGTGCCGGTGTCGGAAATGAGTTTTATCAGCGGGCGCGGCTGGTCATCAACGATGCCATCGCCTACACGGAGCGCAATTACGACAACCTCATCGGCATTGTGATGACCGGGGATTATGTCAAAAAAGGCAAAAATGCCGATGAATGGGAAGACTGGGTCGATGCATATGCGCGGGCGTTTGACTATCCCATTTACCCCTGCGTGGGAAATCACGATGATGAAGACGCCGTCTGTGAATGGTGGGACACAACCTGTGAGCAGGAAGCGTATTATACCTGGAATTACTATAAGACGTTTAATGTGGAGCGGTGGTGGTCAGAGGATGTTGAAGGCCTCCATCTGATATCGATCGATTCCAACCTTGAGGGATTTGACGAGGAGACGCATGAAGGTGATGCGCTGGAAACGCTGCAGTATGAATGGTTCAAAGATGACCTGGAAATGAACCGGGATAAACCCATGCTGGTAATCTGGCACGATCCGGCATATGCCTCCCACAGCTGGTTCGGCGAAGGGCATGGTTCAAACCGCTTCATGAGGAATCGTTATGTTTCACTGTGTGAGCAGTATAATGTTAAGATGATCGCCTATGCTCACAATCACTGGTATGAACGATTTACCGTGAACGGGATAAAGCACATTACCACCGCGGGAGGCGGGGCGACCCCGCTTCCTCTCCCTTGTTTGTGGGACAGGGCTGAAGGATCAGAAGTGAATAAGTATGGATATCACTGGTGTGTGTTGAGCGTGGAGGACGGCTTAATGAAGGTAAAGGTCATACAGCATTGGTCGCACAGGATTTTAGACTCTTTTGAGATACCCCTCGAGGAATAAGGTGATAACAGGTTAAGGCCCATCAGCTCAGTTTAGAAAAATCCATTTCATCCAGCACTTTCAAGCACTCCACGCCTGCCGCCCAGAAGGATCCCTTTTTTTCAATCCATTGTACCGTTCCCTGAACAAGGGTTGGACCTTTCTTTTCCGGAACATATATCTCCAGCCGAATACCCGCGCCTTGGTCTATTTTCTTATCTGACTTCATGTGCAGTCCGAAACCCTTGCGGCTCATATTGGTGACAACGCAGTCGTGCTTTATTTCTCCGGTTTCACCATTAATTATATAATATGCCTTTAACGCAGTGCCAAATCTGCCAAAACCCCGTCTCTCTTTCGTCATGCAAGTAGGTCCCTCCCTGGTTAGACTCAAATAGATATTCTACCGCACATATTGTTGGAATATTTTTTCTATATCACAGAACGTGTAAACCGTAAAGTATATGCTTGTTGGGCTTATTGAAAGCCTTAAACGGTTAACTACTTTTTGTATAAATGGCTTATGCCTGAAATTACGTTCAAATAAGAACATGCAATTTAATAATATTATTTTTATCGTATATTATTGAAATCATTGGCAAGTATTCATAAAAAATGTTTCTTTAATATTCGATTTGAAAATTATTAGTACCTAAAGGAACCAAAATTGTCATCTCAAATGAAATTATAACTATGTTGCTATCATGCTATTACTTATTTATTATCAAATGGTTACGACTTTATTGATAAAAGAAGAAACATTGGCATGCCAGTTGCTTTTGACAATCAGCAATATTGGAATAATTCAGGGAATTGAAAATTGATATGATGTCGTGACAATGAATTAATCAGCTTTAGAAATATAAAGTACTAACCGAAAACATGAAAGGAGCGATCACGATGAAGAAATTAATGGAACTGCTTCAACAAGAAGATGGCGTTACTTCATCTGAATATGCATTGATCGCCGCCCTGATTGCGGTAGTTATTATTACCGGCGTGCGGGCGCTGGGCGCCAACTTAAGCACTTCCTTTACAAGAATCGCTGAAGTTGTCGGCCAGTAATTATAACGGGGTGCCCGACAGAATTACAAACCATACATCTGAGGGGAGGTGGTTCGTAACAGCAAAAACAGTGTTGGGAAAAAATTCTCAGAAGCAGGATTAGTTAAGTAGGAACACTACTAACCGCATTAACCTAAGGAGGAATGACCATGAAGAAAGTGATGGAACTGCTCAAAAGAGAAGACGGAGTCACCGCACCTGAGTACGCGTTGATCGCGGCCCTGATCGCTGTGGTTATTATCGGTGCTGTACAAGCCCTTGGCGGCGCCGTTAGCACTGCATTTCAGACCATAGCTGACCGTATCGGTGAAGTAGTGGGCGGCTAATTATAGCCAATAGACGTCTCACCTTACCTTAAAATTAAATTTACATCGTCATGCATCTCCCAAGCTACCGCTTAGGGAGATGCATGTTTTTATATACAGTATCAAATCTGAGCATGTACCAGCCGTCGGCCGGTTTTTCTCTCAGAAACACTGACATCCGGTAGGAAAGGCTTTAAGCCGCGAATGTATCGCAACTGAAGGCGCTCCTACCAAAATATTTTACTAAAGTTTGTGCCTTACCTACCGATAGCAATCATAAATTAACAATGTTGCGCACGCCTAATGTTTAAATCATGGAATAGCATATGAGCAGTAGTGGACAAACAGATTTTTATCTAATCATATTCATAATAATAGTGCTTTTAATTGCTTTAGCCACAGACATGAAGGCTTATAAAATTCCCAACGCGCTAACCTATCCGGCCGCGGCTGCCGTGTTGATCTTTTACACAGCGCTAAATGGAATGGGTGGATTCCTTTTCAGTCTGCTGGGTATGGCGGCCGGTCTGGGAATTTTTTTTCTTCCATTTGCCCTGGGTTTCATGGGTGCGGGAGATGTCAAGTTAATGGCCGTAGTCGGTGCAACGCTTGGCGCCCGCGGTGTACTCAATGCCTGTATCTTTACCTCTCTGGCCGGTGGAATACTTGCCATAGCATTGCTGGCGTTACACAACAGGAACTTAAAGTTTATCAGCAGCTATGCCGATGCATTAAATGCTTCAATCGGAGAACAACGCATCATCAACGTTCCATCGACTGAAAAGGAAGACAAGCCAAAAGTGTATTATGCACTGGCAATAGCCGCGGGAACAATTTTCACCATATGCTGGAAAGCGGCCTTTTCGTGCTACCCGCTATGACATGACAAGAACGGTTAGGAACTAATTAACCCTATCAAAGGAGTATGATAATGAATAAATGGAGCGGATTTCTACCAATCACCGTCGCCCTGATCATTGCGCTGGGCGGAAGCATTTTCACCTACAGCTGGATTAAAAAGCAGACTTCTCTCAAGCAGTTGCCATCAGGAAAAGCTGATGCAGTTTCAATTGCCGTGGCATCGCATGACCTGCCCTGGGGTACGCAGCTTAAGAAAGAAGATATACAAATGGTGCCCTTTCTCAAGGAAAGCCTTACACCGGACTATTTTACCGATGTCGCCAAGCTCGAGGGAAGAGTTGCCATAGCTCCGCTTAAAATTAAGGAACCTATTCTTGAATCGAGGCTGGCGCCCGATTCCGTCACCAGCGGGGGCATTTCCGCCGTTGTAACGCCGGGCAAGAGAGCGCTTGCGGTTAAGGGTGACAAGGTAATCGGGGTTTCCGGATTCATCAAGCCCGGTAACCGGGTGGATGTCCTGGTCACGCTAACCGACCCCCGCGATGATAAAGAGATCAATAAGTTAGTGCTTCAGGATATATTGGTGCTCGCAACAGGCACGGAAGTAGCAAAGAATGGAAAGGATGCAAAAGACACCTCTCCGGTTGACGTCTATACACTCGAAGTAACACCCGAGGAGGGCGAAAAACTGGCTCTCGCGGCGACCGAGGGCAAGTTGCAGTTTGCGCTGCGCAACGCTACCGACGGGGAAACGGTATATACCAAGGGCGCATCCATACCCGACGCGCTAAGTTCTTACAGTTTCACAAAACCCGCAGCGACAGCGGCTCCTAAGGCGACTGGTAAGGCCCCGGTAGCGGCGACCACAGTCCAGGTTATCAGGGGCACGCAATCAGGATCGGTCAGCTTTTAACAAATCATAGTGAGCATTATAACCAACCGCACACGAAAGCGAGGGGCAAATATGAAAACGTTGCACCGACATAATGTAAATGAAAGAGCCTGTATCATGATTGTTCTCTTCTGCAGCTTCCTGTTCGCAAGCGCTGTTATCGGAGCCGACCCGCTTGTACCTACCACCATTCAATCCGAAAGAATTGAGCTGGCCATAGGAAAATCCTTAACCTTACGGAGCGATCAGGCAGTCAAGCGGGTTTCCATTGCCCAGCCAGAAATTGCTGATTTTATTCTCATCTCTCCCAAGGAAATTTATATTACCGGCAAAGCGGTCGGCGCGACCAATCTGACACTCTGGCAGGATGGCAAGGTCATCTCTGTTTACGATCTTGATGTCGGCTATGATATAGCCGGCCTGAAACAGAGACTTGCCTCTCTGCTGCCTGAGGAGAAGGACATGCAGGTTTTTTCAACCGGCAATTCCATAACCCTTTCGGGACGAATTTCCAGCACAGCTAATCTTTCGCAGGCTATGTCCCTGGCTGAAGCCTATGCACCAAAGGGAAGTGTGCGCAATCTGCTGGAAGTTGCAGGCATCCAGCAAGTAATGCTTGAAGTTCGGGTAGCAGAGGTTTCCAAACAGTTGCTCAAACAACTGGGAGTAAATTTCACCTACACCAATAATAATGATTTTGCAGCCGGTTTTATTAACAACCTGGTTCGGCTGGTGGAACCGCAGGATGCAAACTTGGCATCCGGTCCACTTGGTATTTTTGTATCTCCGGCGGTTAATGCCTTCTTTCGTTTTAACAAAGGCAATTCAACCTGGACAGGTTTCATAGATGCCCTCAAAGAGGACGGCATGCTGAAAGTCATGGCAGAACCCACACTCATTGCCCTTAGCGGCCAGACAGCCAATTTCCTGGCAGGCGGTGAATTTCCCGTACCTATCCCCCAGGGCCTGGGCACGGTGGGGATCGAATACAAGCCTTACGGCGTCGGCCTGGCCTTCACCCCGACTGTTCTTGAAAATGACAAAATCAGCATTAGAGTGGCACCTGAGGTCTCAGAACTCGATTACTCAACGGCAGTCGTTGTTGAAGGGTTCTTAATCCCCGGTTTGACCACCAGGAGGGCTGCAACCACGGTGGACCTTGCCGACGGGCAAAGCTTTGCCATCGCAGGACTTTTAAGCGAGACGGTGCGGGATAACTTCAGTCGGTACCCGAAATTGGGAGAAATTCCCATTTTGGGTGCACTCTTCCGGAGCCGGTCGTTTCAGAAACAGGAAACCGAGCTGGTCATAGTCGTCACACCACGACTGGTCAAGCCCCTCAATATGGCAAAGCAGGCCCTTCCCACGGACTACTACATTGAGCCCGACGACTGGGACATCTATCTCTGGGGTTTTATGGAAGGAAAAGAAAATGATGTCATGCTCAAAGGCGAGATGGATGGTGATTTTGGTCCGGCTATCCCGGTAACGGAATGACCTTGAGGAATGTGCAAATCAATCAATTACACCCAACCTTATGAGTTGTAAGGAGGATGCAATGAAGAATACATGTGCAGGTATCGCGGCAGTCATCTTCATGATTACGTTCTTGTTCGTTGCCTGTGGCCACGACAATCTAAACAAGAATTGGGGCAGTGCCTATAACTCAGCGAAACAAAACCAGATTGCCAACCCTGAAGCATCAAAAAACCTGGAACCGGTGGTCGGCCTGGACGGCACCGCGGCGGAGAAGGCGATGAAAGGGTATCAGCAGGGATGTGATGATGGGAAAAGCGATACCACCTATAATCTTCGGCTGGGAACCATAGAAGGCATAGGTGAACAACAGTAATCACCGGGAGAATGACCGTGAATATAAAAACGCGTGATCAGAAGGGAGTGGCGGCTGTTGAATTCGCGCTCATCCTGCTTCCGCTTGTCCTGCTTGTATTCGGCGCGATCGAATTTACAACGGCGCTCTATGACAAGGCGGTTATCACCAACGCCAGCCGCGAGGGAGCGCGGGCAGGAATAGTTTTTGATGATCCCCGCAAAAGTGACGGTGACATTACCGCTGCGGTTAATAATTACTGCAGTGATCATATGATCAGCCTTGGCGGGGCATCTGCTATCGGCACGCAAATAACAAGAGGCGGCGACGCAGCCGGTGATCCTCTCACCGTACGGGTTACTTATACCTACAATTTTCTGGTGCTGCCCAGATTTATCACCGCCCTTGCACCTGGTTTAACCATGGAGGCTGAAACCGTAATGCGCATGGAATAATGGCATCATCTTCCATGAGCAGGAGCCAAGCAATGCGAACACATGACAATGAACGAGGTGTAACGGCGCTGGTAGTGGCGTTAATCCTGTTCCCTCTGATCTGCTTTACAGCACTCGGCATTGATATAGCTCATCTCTACGTGGTGCGTAACGAGCTTCAGAATGCCGCTGATGCCGGAGCGCTCGCCGGAGCCAGGTTATTATACTGCTGTCAGGATGATCCCGGATGCAATGATCCAAATGTGAATGTAGAGGCAAACCAGAGGGGATACGATGCGGCAACTGAGAACAGCAGCGAAAAGATACCCGTTGAGGTAAACTGGAGCGGCGGCAACTCCGGTGATGTGGAGCGGGGGCACTGGGCCTTTTATAACCAGACATTTACCCCCAATGATGCTACTGATCCGGTTGACCTCTGGAATGTTTCAGATGATGAGCTGGACCGCAATCCCAATTTCATAAATGCAGTTCGCGTCAGGACCAGACGCGAGGCAACGCCGGCAGAATCATTTTTTGCCCGCATCCTTGGCTACGACGGGTTCACGCTTCGCGCTGAGGCCATAGCCTATCGCGGGTTTGCCGGAAACTTAAGGCCATTTGACGTTGATCAGCCTATCGTCGTTTGCGAGGAAAGCATCCTTCAGAATGGCGCATATAGCTGCAACATCGGGCGTATGATCAACAGCGGGTCCAATGTGGCCCGCAGTGAAACAGGGGGATGGACAAGTTTCAACCAGGATAACCCCTGCAGCGGAGGGACCAATGCACAGGAAGTCAGGGGACTTATCTGCGGAGACGGAAATCCTGAACAACTCACTTTAGGTAATGATATGGCAACTAATGGCGGTGATATCGCGACCGCCTTCAGCCGCCTGGTTAGCTGCTGGCAATCAAATACCGGAAAGGCACGGCCATGGAACCTGACCCTGCCGGTCGTAACCTGCCCGGGCAATAATATGACCACCTGCCAGGAATTGGTCGGAGCGGTCAATCTTAACGTCATATGGATAAACGATTCCAATGATCCTCATTACAATAATGTGCCGCGACAAATGGCCGGCATAGAAAACGTTGTGGGAAACTGGTCAAACAACAATCCTGACGGTCGTGTGCGCTGGGACAGCTTTGTACAGCATTTCCGTTTAAAAAATGTAGACGGGAGCTGGGCGCCCTACGCAAACAAATCTATTTATTTTTTGCCGGATTGCACTGATCACCTGGGAACCGGGGGCAACGGCAGGCGTAATTTCGGTGTCCTGGCTTGTTTGCCGGCTCTTGTGAAATAGCATCATCAATCTCAACGATCCAGGAAAACACTGGTAGCATGCGGGAGGAATTACATGTTGAATAACAGCCTTGCCATTAAGCTGGAAATTAAAAACAAAAGCATCAGGAATCTGCTTGAGACCATCGTGCGCACCATCGATGACTTGCACATTCAGACCGCCGGCGACACGCAACATGTAAACCTGCTCATTTACGAAATCGGAACCAATCCTGATGATGCATTCAATCACGTTGAATCCCTCCTCCACGCCAATGAAGTGGATGAAGTCTTTTTAACCTCCGCGATTGCTGACCAGGACCTGCTGATGCGGGCCATAAGGACGGGGGTTAAGGAATTCCTCATGCAGCCCCTGAACGAAGAGGAAATCAGGCAGGCCCTGGAACGGTTCAAAACAAGGCAGGACAAATCATCATCCGTGGTTACCATAAAGCCCGGCCATATCATTAATGTCATTGGCGCCAAGGGAGGCGTGGGCACCACAACGGTTGCTGTAAATCTTGCTGCCAGCCTGGCTGAAAAAAAAGGCATTAAATCGGTTGCGCTGGTTGACATGAATATGCTCTTCGGGGAAGTTCCGCTCTTCCTGGAGGTCAAGCCGAAACATGACTTAAGCGAAATCATCAAACAGGTTTCTCGTCTTGATACCACCTTTCTGATGAATGCCCTCTCAAAGTCATCTGCCGGTGTCTATGTATTGCCCTCCCCCCGGCATTTTGACCATCACGATGCGCTTGACCCCAAAGTTATGGACCGCGTGCTCGAATTGATGAGCAGGATGTTTGACTATGTGATCATTGACGGCGGACACCCGCTCAATCCAATGTTTTTAAAGCTGCTTGCTGCGTCCGACACGGTGCTCCTTACCGCAGTGCTCACCCTGCCCTGCCTCTCAAATATTGACAAACTGCTGCGGTCGCTTCTCAATCTCGGCTATCCGGTGGATAAACTGATTAAGGTGGTGATGAACCGCTACATAAAATCTTCGGAGATCGCGCTTACTGACGCGGAAAATGGCATCAGCAAGAAAATATTCTGGACCATTCCCAATGATTACCGGACCACGCTCACCGCCATAAACCAGGGCAAATCCCTGTCCCAGATTGCCAAAAACGCCGCCATAACCAAGAGTTTTAAAGATCTGGCAGACTGCATCGCGGCCGGCGAATTAAAAACAGAGAAAAAATGGTGGAATGCCCTTAAGGGCCGGGACTCCCAAAAAGGTAAGCAGGTGATTGCCTAACCCAGTGAGGATAGCATTATGTATGAAAAAACCGGGGTCAAAACCATATCGGCACAAGAATTTAAAAAGAATATTCCCGAGGAATATTTTGAGCTGAAAAACAAAATCCATGATCGCCTGCTCGACCTCATTGACCTGACGGTTATAGAAAGGCTTGAACACAACACCATCAAATCCCAGATCCGGAAACTGGTTGAAAGCATCCTCCGTGAAGACGGACACGGCATACCGCTGAATTCGGTTGAAATCGAATTGCTCATTACCGAAATCCAAAACGAGGTCCTGGGACTCGGTCCCATCGAGCCATTCATTCAGGATCCTTCGGTCTCTGATATCCTGGTCAACACCTACAACCAGATTTATGTGGAACGCTACGGCAAGCTTGAAGTCACCGACGCGCGATTCAAGGATAACGCCCACCTCATGAAAATCATCGACAAGATAGTTTCCCTGGTAGGCAGGCGTATTGACGAGTCCTCGCCCATGGTTGATGCCCGTCTCCAGGATGGCTCCCGGGTAAATGCCATCATTCCGCCGCTGGCGATTGACGGTCCTATTCTGTCCATCAGGCGCTTTGCCGCGGACCCCTACGAGATGGATGACCTGATTAATTTTAAAACCCTGACGCCGGAAATCGGCGAGATTCTCAAGGGCATTGTGAAAGCGCGGCTGAACGTGCTGATTTCGGGTGGTACGGGAAGCGGCAAAACAACCCTGCTTAATGTGCTTTCCCGGTTCATACCGGCTGCTGAGCGGATCATCACCATCGAGGATTCGTCAGAACTGCAGCTGAAGCAGGAGCATGTGATCCGGCTTGAAACGCGCCCTCCCAATATTGAAGGCAAAGGCGAGATCACCCAGCGCGACCTGGTGAAAAACAGCCTGCGCATGCGCCCTGACCGCATCATCGTGGGAGAGGTGCGCGGCCAGGAGGCATTTGACATGCTCCAGGCCATGAACACCGGCCACGACGGATCGCTGACCACTATTCATGCCAATTCCCCCCGGGATGCGCTCATGAGGCTGGAGAGCATGGTAGCCATGGCCAGCTTTGAAATTCCGCTGGACTTTATACGAAAGTATGTGAGCTCCGCACTCGACGTGCTGATTCACCTGCAGCGCTTGACCGACGGCACCAGAAAAGTGATCAGCGTTCAGGAGCTTACCGGCATGGAAGGAAATGTCATTTCACTGCAGGAAATCTTTTCCTTCGAGCAAACGACTATAGACGCGGAAAACAAGGTGAGGGGCATCTACCGGTTTCATGGCGTTAAGCCCCGGTTTATTGATAAATTCACGGCGGCAGGCATAAAGGTAAGCAGCAGTCTTTTTGATCCGAACAACGTGATGAAAATCTGACATCCGAGGTACAATCAATGAACTTCCTCATCGTTCCATTTATCCTGTTCTTCATCATTGCCATATGCCTTGTCGAGAGCCTGCGCTACCTGGGAAGGAGAAAAACGCTGAGCCGGGAAGTGATTCGAACCAAGATTCAGAAGTATTCTGCAGCTGATTCCGGCAGCGAGCCTTCCGACCTTCTCAGGAAAAAAGTATTAAGTAACGTCGGGTTTCTGAACGACATCCTCTGGAGAACACCGGGCATGCTGCACCTCGACCGGCTCATACAACAGGCAAATCTCAACTATCCCCTTGGTTTTTTTATACTCTTGTCGCTTGTTTTCCTGGCGACGGGGTATTTTGGCGCTTCGCTGATGACGCTGAATCGTACGGCTACGATTTTGCTTGCGATACTATTGGGCGCCCTCCCTTATACGTACATCCGCATGAAGAAAAAAGAGAGAATGAAAAAATTTGAGCAGCAACTCCCGGAGGGAATGGAATTTTTATCCCGCGCTCTGCGCGCAGGCCATGCCTTTACCGGGAGCATGAAACTGGCAGCGGAAAACTTTGACGATCCCTTGGGCACGGAATTTGAGAAGACGCTGGATGAAATTAATTTTGGGATCAGCACCAATGACGCCTTGAAAAACCTTCTTAATCGTGTCGATTTGCCCGATCTGCGGTATTTCACTGCCTCGGTCATACTCCAGCGGGATACAGGAGGCAATCTTTCCGAAATCATGGACAGCATAGCCCGAATCATTCGTGAACGATTCAAGTTCAGAGACAAGGTTCGCGTTTTATCAGCCGAAGGCAAATTCTCGGCAGCAATTCTCATTGCCATCCCACTGCTTATTATTGCATACCTTCAAATAATGCAACCCGGCTATCTGGACACGTTAACATCCGAGCCGGTGGGAAAAATCCTCATGACCATGGCCATATCAATGGCAGCACTTGGCGTCGTGCTCATACGCAAGTTAATTTCCATTAACATCTAAAGAGGAAATTTTATGCCTACCTCAATGCCTCTTATCATATCGTTACTGGCCTTTTTCTCCTTCTTTCTGCTATCCTGGGGCATCTTCGCCTACGTCGGCAGAACCAACAAAAGCCGGGAAATGGTCAATAAGATTCACTGGAACCGGGACGAATTTCCGGATTCGCTCTCAGAGTCGTCTTCCATTACCAGGGAAGGAAGTGAAAATATCCCTTTCCTGCATTACTTGGGTGTACTGGGCAGATGGGCAACCGGCGGCAAGGAAGCTGATTATTCCCGGATGAGGCTCAGCTTTCTCAGAGCCGGTCTGACACGGCCGAATACCCCCGCTCTGTTCTGGGGAACCAAGTGCTTTCTTGCCATTGTGCTTGCCATAACCTTCATTGTGACCCGCGTGACAATCCTGCGCGTTTTCAATCCCTACACAAGTTTAGCCGTGTGCGTGCTTATTGCCATGATTGGTTTTTACCTGCCCGATCTCTGGCTGGGCATCAAAACCGCCCGCAGGAAGGAACGGATCGGCAAAGGGCTTCCCGATGCGCTTGATCTTATGACAGTGAGCGTGGAAGCGGGTATGGGTCTGGACGCAACCATCAACCGGGTGGCGCAGGAAATCAGATTGACCAACCGGGACCTGAGTGATGAGCTCAAAATGTACAATCTTGAATTAACCGCGGGCAAATCAAGGCAGGACGCGCTTAAAAATCTGGCCCTGCGCACCGATCTTGAAGATATAAACAGTCTGGTAACCCTCTTAATCCAGGCGGACAAGTTCGGCACCAGCGTGGGAAATGCCCTGAGGGTTTACTCAGACACCTTCAGAAGCAAACGGTATCTGAAAGCCGAAGAGGTGGCTGCAAAAATGCCGCTAAAATTGATCCTTGTGCTGATCCTTTGCATTTTTCCGTCGCTTTTTGTGGTTATTTTGGGATCGCCCATAATACGATTGCTTAAGCAGTTTAACCTTATCTCGTAACCTCTCCGTTTACACATTCTCAATTAATTATTGGAGGTGCCTCGTGAAGAGTGCAGCAAACAAAGGCGTCTGCGTGTTTGTCGGGATAGCCATAATTATGGTTTCTTGTCTGAGCGGCTGCGCTGCAAACAAGAAGGCTCTGCGCAATTCCGATTATGATCTCGACAGCAAACAGATACGCAAGCTGGTTGAATCCCAGGCTCAGCAGAACCGGTCCAACGGAGCGGTAGCTCCGGCTGCCGACCTCAGCGCCGCGGAGTATGAGCGGTTGGGCGACATGTATCTCGGCAAAGGGGATCCGATCAACACCTTTACCCATTATGAAAAAGCCTTGCAGAAGGATCCGGACAACACCAGGATCCATTACAAGAAAGGGCTGCTGTTTCTGGTTGAAGGCATGAATGATGACGCCATTGCCTGTTTCAACAAGGTGCTTGAAAAGGAGCCCGACAACGGGCGTGCGCACAAAGGGCTGGGCCAGGCATATTTTCAGCTCAAGCAAAACGACAGCGCCAAAGAACATTTGGAGAAGGCAGCGGCCGCGGACAACACGCTCTGGAATGTCCATAATCTGCTGGGCATCATCCATGACGGCGAGACCAACCATGGCGCGGCAATTGCCGAATACGAAAAGGCGCTTGCCATACGGAAGGAAAATGGCGTCGTCTACAACAACATGGGGCTCTCCTATTCAAAGGCGGGCGAGTACCAAAACGCCATAGACAGTTTCAATCGTGCCATCAGAGCAGGCTACACGGAAAACAGGGTATTTAACAACCTGGGGTTCGCCCTTTTTATGGCAGGCAGCAAGAAGGAGGCCTTTGCATCCTTCAAAAAAGGAGGGAATGAGGCGCAGGCGTTTAACAACCTGGGCAGCATGTATCTGGTGGCAGGCGACCATGAAATGGCCAAGAAATGCTTTGAGGATGCCATCGTGCTCAAGCCCGCATTTTACGAAACGGCAAATGAGAATCTCAAAAAATGCGGCATCAGAAATCTCGACGACATTTCCTTCTCATCAGCGAGCAATACCAAGGACGCACTAACCTCCCCTCCCATAAGAACGGAGGATATCGTCAAGCAACCGGAAGCGAAAAACGAAACGCAGCCATACACCGTGCGGGCAGGCGACACCCCTTTCAGCATAGCAAAGCGACATAACATGGATTTGTCCGATTTCTTAAGCTTGAATCAACTTGAACTGACCAGCGGTATCAACAAGGATGCAACGGTGCTGGTACGGCCGCAGTGATGAGAAAATGTCGGGACGGGGAAATCATATCATTTTGAACACATGTGAGATGATTCCTGTCACTTCGAACGAATGCGAGAAATCTTCTATGATATATCATAGAAGATTTTTCAGTCGCCGCTGCGCAACTCCTTCGAAATGACATCTTTGTTTCGCGGCGCAATGGCTCCTACCGGTGAGACTCCGTAAAGGGATGGACTATTTCAATGGAGGGACGCACTCCGTTGCGTCCGAGTATGCAGGAACGACGGAAGATGACCCTCCATCACGCCTCATCGTGCGACGCCGGAGTTGTTATGCTGAGTGCAACGAAGGATCTAAAAAAGCACCCTCACCGTTGATTCGTCCCCTACTCCTTTTCCCACAGGACGTTACGGAAGCCTTTCAGCAGATTGAGATAGCGGATCTTGAGCGGCTCAATGGTGATCACGTTGTAATTAACCTTGTCGGCAAACTGATCCAGTCCCTGTTTTTTCAGGGCGTCTCCCAGGCGCGAATAGCGCTGTATGGCTGCGCACCGATCGGGGTCGTCATTCCGCTTGAAGGTTGAGGCCTTCCCCCACACCTGCAATCCAACCGCGCCGAAATAATTCTCGCCCGGCTCATACGGATCCGCGATGGAATAGCAGACATTGCCGTTCTCCTTGAGGTTGGCAAATTTCCCTCCCCCCTCGGAAAAAATATAGACGGTCAGGCGGTTATTGAAATATTCGAGCGGTGTCGATCGCGGCTCGCTGCCGCGGCAGGTGGCGAGGTGCAGTACGTTGTGACGGCTCAGATAATCGCACACCTCCTGCTCAAATTCCTCTTCGCTTACCGACTCGCGCAGTGTAATATTACATTTCTGAAATATTTCCCTTTGCCGATCATTGGCGTGAGGCACCACCAGCCTTCCCATGTCCTCTTCCTCCCGCATCGGTTTTGCTGCCGCTATGCACCCTCTTTCCGCTGCCAGCCCTCGTAGGCATAATCCATCATCGCCCACTTATCCTCGGCGGTTATGCTGCTGATCCTGACCCCGCCGATATAATTAAAGTGCGGGTCGTCCCGCTGCTCACGTATCCACATGAGCACCCCTTCCATGGCAACCGGTGCTTGCTTAACCGGAACGGTTATTTCCATGCGGAGGCCGGTTCCCGTCCTGATCGCCTCGCGGGAATAGATGCTGATGCCCATTCCCTCCCGGCTGATATCAATCACTGAGCACTCCTTCCAGCCGCCTCCGCTGCGCTCCTCGTATCGCGCTTGCAGCGTGACCGGAAAGCGGATATATTTTCTTCGCTCATCCATAGATTCTTTCACTCCGGACTGCACCGTTGCCGGTGCAAGGCCAATGATTCATGGCGTCTGCCGTACCTCACAAACGTTGTATATCACAGGCCGGCAACCGAGTAAAGTCGAATCACCTCACCGGAAGGCGTGACCCTGCCGGCGCCGGATCCGCGATCCACTTTCGTTTGCTTTTTGGTCATGTTTCGTATAAGCTTCCCCGACGTCCATCACATGTTTACCTTAATCCGCGAGAATCATCACATGCTCGAACACCTCATACTCACTATTAACCGCCTGCCCCATGAAACCATATATCTTTTCCTTCTCTTCAATGCGTTCATTGAATACTTCTTCCCCCCCTTCCCCAGTGACACGATCATGGTTTTCAGCGCTTATCTGGCCGGCACCGGCAAGCTGGATTTCCTCTCCGCCTATGTCATATCACTGGCGGGCAGCACCGGCGGATTCCTCGGGCTTTTCCTGGTCGGCAAATGCTATGGAAGGGATTTTTTCTTCGAAAAGAATTATCGTTTCCTACCGCGCGAGGTAATCCTGCAACTCGAGGGCTGGTTCCGGAAATACGGCATCGGCCTCATCGCCGCCAACCGCTTCATTGCCGGGGCGCGTTCGGCGGTGGCGCTGTTTGCGGGCATCTCAAACATGAAATTCGCGCCCGCTGCCGCTGCCGGCTTTGTGAGCTGCCTGCTGTGGAACACCATCTTGTTGTGCGGCGGCTACTATCTGGGCCAGAACTGGCAGCGCGCTGCAACATTGCTGAAGCAGTACAACACGGCCGTCATTATACTGATGATCCTGTTCCTTGCCTGCCTGCTCTGGGCACGCAAACGAAGGAAAACTCAGGCGCCCGACCGGTCACCCAGGGGAAGGCGGGAATAGGCGTTCATGGTAAGCGGCGCGCGCACGCCCTGTTCCAGGTAATGGTTTCCCGCGGCCGCAATCATTGCCGCATTATCGGTGCAGAGCGCCGGCGAAGGAATAAAAAGTTTCATCCCTTCCTGCGCGCTTCGGGCTTCCATTTTCTCTCTCAGGCGCGTGTTTGCCGCCACCCCTCCGGCAATCACGATCCGGTCAATCCCCAGCGTCGCTGCCGCCATAAAAATTTTTGCCACCAGGACATCCACCACCGCTTCCTGAAAGCTGGCAACGATATCCCGCACCTGTTGGTTGGAAAGCGTACCCTCATGATCCTTGACATGGCGCAGGACCGCGGTTTTGACCCCGCTGAAGCTGAAGTCCAGCGAGTCCCCGGCCATCAGGGCGCGCGGGAAGGCTATGGCCTTCGCATTGCCCTCGCGGGCCAGCCGGTCGATGACCACGCCGCCCGGATATCCCAGCCCCAGCAGCTTTGCCACCTTGTCAAATGCTTCGCCCGCCGCGTCGTCCCTGGTTTGTCCCAGCGGCAGGTATTCCCCCATGCCCGTCACCTGATAGATGCTGGTATGTCCGCCTGAAACTACCAGGCCAACAAAGGGAAAGGCACAATCAGGCCGCTCCAGAAAAACCGCGGTGAGATGGCCCTCCAGATGATTGACGCCGACAATCGGCACCTGCCTGACATAGGAAATGGCCTTGGCGGCGGAAAGGCCGATCAGCAGGGAACCCACCAGCCCCGGCCCCTGGGTGACGGCAATGCCTTCCATGTCCTCAAGCTCCAGTCCCGCCCGCTCCAACGCTTCACGTATCACCGGCCCGATCGCCTCAATATGCTTGCGCGAGGCGATCTCCGGCACCACGCCGCCATATTTCTTGTGGAACTCCACCTGCGATGCAACCACCGAGGCAAGCACAGTCCTTCCATCCTTCACCACCGCCGCTGCCGTCTCATCGCAGGAGGACTCAATCCCCAATACCATCATCTGTGCACACTCCATTCTGAGCCCGGGCTCATCTAAAAAGGATCACGACGGCTTACCGCCGTGCCTATCTCTATAGCACAAGTATCGCCGGCAAAAAATACTTATTTATGTGCGCGCGAATGTCGGAGCATCGAGTGACCGGTAAAATATTTTCTTGACACCTCAACTGAGATACGTTAATTGCTTGAAAAATTATTCGGCATCTGAGGAGTACGGCCATGAGACACCGTGGCATGCACAAAAAATGGTGGTCAATACTTGTTCTGTTGCTGGTTGTACTCGCTTTCTCTCCGTTCGCACCCACCTCTTCAGTGTCGGGCCAAGCCGAAACGCCTCCCCCTTCCTTGACCGCGGCGGCGGGACAGAAGCCGCTGGTTGTTTTTTATTCCCGGACCGGGAAAACCAGAATTGTGGCCAACGTTCTGGCACAACATTTCTCCTGCGATAGTGAAGAAATACAATCGACGGATGACCGTGCGGGTATTTTGGGCGCCTTTACCTGCGTTCTGGATCAACTGCTGGAGCGGGACGATTATCTGCTGCCATACAACAGAAATATGAGCGCGTACAATCCGGTCATCATTGCCACCCCGATCTGGCTCGGAAATCTTTCCTCGCCCATCAGGACCTTTATCAAACAGACCGGTCTGAAGGAAAAAGATGTGTATCTGGTGCTCACCTTTAACGGAAGGCTCACCGAAGAAAAGGAAAAACTGGTGAAGGAGTCGCTGGCAACCCAGGGTATTACCCCCCGGGGCATCTATAAAATCATCACCAAAGAGAAGACAGACGAGGAGCTGGCAAAAGAGGTAAACCGCCAATTGGAAGAAAAACCGATCCGGACGGTGGTCAGCGGATCCTTGTAAACAGAAAGGAAGCGACACATGCTGCGTTTGAGAGTTTTTATCATTGCTGCCGCAGTGGCTGTTGGATGCAGCCTGCATGCAGTTGCTGCCGATGCGCCCCCCGACACAAGCAAACTCATTGCCGAATATAGCAAAGCCATGGGCTTCGCCGCGGGGCAGGTTCTGGAGGCGTCAATCAGCGACCATGCGGTTATGAAAGTGACCATTGACCAATGTTCGTTCTGCGGAACCTTGCAACAAGAAGAGTCGCGAAACCGCATAGCCCGCTCAACCCTTGCATGGTTCCTCTCCAAAACCGGAGCTGCAACCGGGACCGTCGAATGGTATAATAAAGCCCGGGTGAATATAATGACCATCAGCGGAAGTCGTGAGCATTCGGAAATCACTGCCGGACTGCCCTGCGCCATTAACAAACGGTAAGGGCAAAATACTTTTCTAAACGTATTGCAGTAGCTGCATCCCCAAAGTCTAACCATGTTACAAACAGGAGGAAGGTCATGGCAATTGTAATAACCATTGTGGTAGTGCTGCTGGTCATCATCGGCGGCTTCTACGGACTGTTCAAGTATAAGAACCTGCCCAAGAAGCCGGACTATTATGAGTATTTTAAAACCCAGGACACCCGGCCCGAAGGCAAGATCGGCGTGTTTGCCACCGCCCTGATCATGCCCACGAACCACAACCACGCTTTTTTCCACAACATCATCCATAAGGTGTTTAAAGCGGTGGTTCCCTGGCCCTTCAATATCCTGGCGCTCAAGGACACCGGCGTGGCCCTGCTGGATCCGGCGCACACCCACGCGCAAAAAGAATTCACCCCCACCCGCCTCGAGGACGCCTTCGGCAACGATCGCGACCTTGACGGCACGCCGTATATAGCGAAATACCGTGAGGGAAAGGTGACGTGGGTGCCGCCCTCATCGCGCATCTATCTTGACCACGGCTATTTTCTTTACAAGGGGCGCCCCTGCGGCGAACCGTCGCTCTGCGGCAAGGTCGGCAACAAGTCCCGCCTCTATTACTACGGCAGCGGCATCAAGCAGCGAAAGCTGCCCCACTGGGAGGAAAGCTTCAAAATCATCAATACCGCTTTCGACCGGCTTCGCCAGAAATATCCCACGGTGGAATTCCGGTCCGAAACCAACATGTTTTTTTATGAAATGAAGCAGAAGCTCCACGAGCTGCTGGATGCCGGTTGCGAGACCATCATCCTCATTGCCCCCATGGGGGTGTATTCCCACTTCGAAGAATTCAATTCGGGCTTCCGCCACTGCTTCGAATATATTGATGAATGGAAGCAGAAGCACCCCGGAAAAAAAGTCAAGGTGATCATCGGACCGCAGATGGGCAACTATCAGCCGCTGCGACAGGCGTTCCTGGACATGCTCAAGGACCGGCTTGACACCATTCCCCCGGGCAAGGATGTAACCGTGGCGGTGACCGTGCACGGCATGCCCTGGGATGCCTTCAAATGGGAGGCATGGCTGGAGCTGGCGCCGGTTTACCGCGACAAGCTGTTTGAAGAAGTCAAGGAGATGCTCAAGGGATACAAGTTCGGCCGCACCAACGTGGTCACCTGCCAGGACGAATTTGCCGATCCCATCTGGGACCCCCAGCAGAAGTACCTTTCCACCAACCGCGCATATCTGAATGCGGTTAAGGACAATTATGACTACGCCATTGGCCTGCCCATAGAATTTTTCGCCGAAAATTCAGACACCCTCATGCATCACGCCATGAAGTGCTTTGAACATTTCGACAAATATGACATTGAAGAGCCGGTTGATTATCCCGACTGGTCGGTGCCGTATTCCCGGGAGATGGTGCAGGGTAAGACCCGCGTGATCTATAACGGCGTGCCGGTGGGCAAGTACCAGAAGCATGTTATTGAGGCCTTCTATCAGGCGTGCGATTCGGTATTGAGCCAGGCAAAGGCATAACCGAAGGCGCTGCTCACCTTTAATCCATTAAAGAATCCCGCCATACGCATGGCGGGATTCTTTGCTTGAGAGGCTTCCCGGTGCATACCCTTTGCCTGATTATTGCGCACAACTCGTCATAGAATAAGAAGATTCACCGGACAGCCGCGATTCCGGCTTACAGTTGTTTTTTTCACTTGACAAATAGCTATTTCTACGGTATTAGTGTTACTGAATACATCATTAAGAATTATAGTATTCAAATTATTCTTAAAAGACGAGCCGATATACGAACCATGATCGCGGATCAACAGGTCAGCATCGAAAAGCAGACAAATCAGCTTGTGTTTGATCTCAAGCGCGGCTTTCTCCAGTTCGTCATCCTCCACCTGATTACCCAGCAGCAGCGCTATGCCTATGAAATTAAGGATGAAATCCTGAAGATCACCGGCGGCACCTTTGATATCGATCGCAACAATCTGTACAAGAAACTGCGCTTGCTTGAAGAGCAGGGATTTTTAAAAAGCCAGCGGGAGCATTCGCAGCGCGGCGCTGACCGCAAGTACTATGCAATTACGCCGTTCGGCAAGAAACTGTTTGAGGAAATGTATCAATTGCTCATTCCGGTCATGGGTTCTCTCCACAAACGGATCAAACGACCCTGATCGGACGCGGCGGGAGACGTCTGGATGCCCTTGAAAAAAATAGCGCTTCTCACCATCTTCCTCATTATTCCTTCATTTGTGTACTTTATCATGTGCCCGGTTGCCCATTCGTTCACCGCGAGCAAATGCCAGCAACTGGTTATTGGGCAGCAGCAGTTTCAGAAAAACAATCTGCCGCAAAAAGAGTTTGCTTCCGCCCCGCTCTGGCTCGCCTGTCTCCATCCCTTCACTCTGCAGGTGTATGATAATACCCTTGTCCACTCCCTGCAGCCATCCTTAGATGATACATTTGCAACCCGACTAACCTTAGTAAAAACCACCCGGCTAAACATCTAGTTTAATTCCCAAACGCACTCACAGCAACATCACACTGAACAATGTTAGAGGAGGTACGCCAATGGCAAAACAAAAAGTCGTAAGCATCAAGTCCCTGTTCTATACATCCGTCTCGCTGGTGTGGATTTTCGCGCTTGCCGCCATCGCCCACATCGTAATGGTGCTGATTGAAAAGCATAACCCGGTCATAAAATATGAATATGCATGGTCCTGCGCCATTATCGGGTTTCTGACCATTTATATGACCCGTTGGTTAAAACGTGATGGATGGCAAAGCTTCTGGGGCATATTGGGCGGCCTGGGCCTCTGGTTTGCCTGGGAATACAGCCTCATGTACGGAGGACACCGAACCGGGGTCACCTACACCTTCAACGGCAGCTATCCCGAGTACCGCCTGATGAAATGGAGTTTCATGGCGTTTCTCATGGTTTTTACCTATCTCATCTACCAGGAGAGCGTTCGCTGCAACTTCATTTATTTCCTCAGGCGCAAGCTTCGGCTGATGCGCGGTGTTGTGGCTACGGGAAAGATCGACAATTACGGGCCCCGCACCGCTTTTGAATACATCATGATCACCTGGGCGGGCTATGTGCTGCTGATGATTGCATATGATGATCAGGTATTCGGTCCGTATTCCTGGTTCACGTACTTGCTGTTTTTTGTCTCCTTTTCTGTTTTCTTCTATCTGGTGTACAAGCTTATCGGTTATGATAAGTTTGGCGCCAACCTGCGCTACTCCATCCCCACCGTTACCGTTCTCTGGAACGACGTGGAGATTCTGGCCAAGTGGGGCATGCTCAAGGAGCCATGGGTGCACATCAACTGGAAGATTATGTCGGTTATCATAGCCGGTTTTGTGATTTCCACCTACCTCATTGTAAAGGATTTGCGCCGGAAAAAAGAGGGGATGATCGAGTCAAAAGATGTCGTGTAACATTTCACACCTATTTGATTAGGCACCGTACTGCATAAGGAGGTCGATATGAAATATTTGAAATTGTTACCTGCGATGATGTTTCTGGCCATGCTCAGCGCATGCCTGACTGAAGGAGAAGTAGAAGAAGCGGAGGTTTATAAAACACCGTATGCCGAGCGGATGAAGATGATAGAGCAGGAGTTCTTATCCGCTGAGCAGGAAGGGAAAATAATCACCGGCGTTATTGTTGAAGGAAATTCACTCTTTAATGGCACCACCGAGCCGCAAAACAAGCCATATGGGCAGCCATACACCAAGGAAGAATACCGTGCGGCTGCCATCAGCGCGGAGCGAAACAGCAAGCTGTTTATCCTGACCAAGGACGGCGCCCTCTATTACCCCACCTGTCCGAAAGGCCAAAAAGTCTCGGAAAGCGAGCAGGCCCTGCGTATTCACCGGGTATTCACCGAAAAACAAAAGTCGAGCGGGGAGAAACTCTTTACCTGGGCGACACTGGTTCCCATGGTAGGCAGAGAAATTGAGATCTGCGGCGATGTGTATCCCGGCTATGCAAACGTGAAAGGCCTTCACATCAGGTCAATCCGTTTTGAAGGCGACTACATCGTCGGCCAGGATTAGCAGAGCTTCCAGCCGGCCGCTTTTTTTTCGCATAACGCGAAAATTATACTTGACAGCGCGGCGGAGCCCGGACTATAAGATGCTTTGATAATAAAACTATTAGTTTCTCTAATTGAATTGCCCGTGCGCGGGATAGCGAGTACCATCTCAACGACGTCAGGAGTCATTCATGGATCTGAAGAAGCTGGACGAAGTGATTGAGCGGCACCGGCAGGAGAAGGGGGCGCTGATTACCATCCTGCACGACATACAGCGTGAAGAGGGATACATTGCCGATGAGGCGATGGTGCAGGTAAGCAGGCGGCTGAAGCTGCCCTTAAGCGAGGTGTTCAGGACGGTGAGCTATTTCGGGCATGCCTTCAGCATGCAGCCGCGGCCGGCGAAGCACGCGGTAAAGGTATGCCAGGGAACCGCCTGCCACGTGCGGCGCGGTGCGGAGGTGATGAGCGAGCTCAAGGAGACCATCGAGAAGGAAGGCGCCGACACCTCCTGTTATCTTGAAGCGGTGCCCTGCCTGGGGTGCTGCACGGCGGCGCCGGCGGTGGAGATTGACGGGAAGCTGCTTGATAAAGAGGCGGCGAAAACGACCATCATCAAACTGAAAAGCGAGAAGTGAGATGAAGATAGCAACGGCACGAGAGTTAAACAAGCTCAAGGCGGCGGGAGAGAAGCAGCTCATCTCCGGCGGCATCAGGATACAGGTGGGGGCATCGCGGTGCGGTGTGGCGCGCGGTGCGAATGAGGTTATCGCGGCATGTGAGAAGGAGCTGAAATCGCAGGAGCTGACAGGCAGCGTGGTCCGGGTGGGGTGCATCGGCATGTGCTATGCAGAACCGCTGGTGGAGATCATCATGCCGGGCATGCCCAAGCTGACCTACGGCGGCATCACCGCGGATATGGTGCCCGCGCTGCTAAAGTCGCTGGCCAAGGGCAAGCCGCAGAAGAAGAACCTGCTGTACCGGACGAACGAAGAGATGCTGGCGGTAAGCGGCAAGGCCTTCACCTACGCGGCAAAGACACCGGCGGAGGTTAAGTCTGTTCCTGCCGCGGAGGACAGCGCCTTTTTAAAGCCGCAGCTGCGCATCGCCATGCGCAACGCGGGAGTGATAGACCCGCTGAGCATCGAGGAATACGCGGCCCGGGGAGGCTATGCCGCCGTGCTCAAGGCGGTAACTAAGATGAAGCCGGAGGAGATCATCGAGACGGTTCGCAAAGCCAATCTGCGCGGCCGGGGGGGCGGCGGATTTCCCACCGGGAATAAATGGCAGGCCTGCCGCGAGGCGCACGGCAAACAGAAGTATGTGCTGTGCAACTGCAGCGAGGGCGACCCGGGCATCGGGATGCATAAGAGCATCATCGAGTCCGATCCCCACGGCATCATCGAGGGCATGATCATCGGGGGATACGCCATCGGGGCGCAGGAAGGATATATTTATCTGCACCACGGCAATCCAGGGGCAAAGGAGAAGCTCCAGCACGCCATTGATCAGGCATACGAGTACGGCCTGCTGGGTGACGACATCATCGGGAGCGGTTTTTCCTTCTCGCTCACCCTGAAGGAGGGAGCCGGCGGTTACGTGTGCGGCGAATCGACCGCTCTGATGGCCACGCTGGAAGGCCGGGCGGGAGAGCCGCGGCCCAAGTACATCCACACCGCGGAGAAGGGGCTGTGGGACGGCCCGACCAATCTGAACAATGTGGAGACCTGGTGCAATATTGCCCCGATCATCATGAGGGGCGCCTCCTGGTATGCCGCCATCGGTACGGAGAAGAGCACCGGCACCAAGGTGATATCCATATCGGGCAACGTCAACACCCCCTGCCTGGTTGAGGTGCCCATGGGCACGCCGATCAAGGAGATTATCAACAAGCTGGGAGGAGGCCTGCCGTCGGGCAGCAGCCTCAAGGCATTCCAGCTGGGCGGGCCGCCCGCGGGCATTCTTCCGGCGGAGCAGGCAGGCATAGCCCTGGGATTCGATGAGCTTGCCGCGGCGGGGTCGCTTTTGGGTTCGGGCGGGCTTATCGTGATGGACCAGAAGACCTGCATGGTGGACATGGCCAAATACTTCCTTTCCTTTCTGGAGAAGGAATCGTGCGGCCGGTGCGTGCCCTGCCGGGAAGGGGTGAAGCGGATGCGGGAGGTGGTTGAGAAAATCAGCATCGCCACCGGGAAGGAAGAGGACATCGCCCTGCTCAGCGAGCTGGCGGAGTGTCTGTCATCAGCCTCGCTGTGCGATCTGGGGAAATCAGCGCCCCAGGTGGTCGTCTCCACCCTGCGCCATTTCCGGGAGGAATATCAGGCGCATATTGTACAGGAAGTTTGTCCGGCCAAACGCTGCAGCATGTAATGAGCTGCCGCTTTCAAAGGGAGCAGATAATGACAAGCATAACACTGGACGGAACCAAAATGAAAGTTGACGGGAAAGCCACCATCTTGCAGGCGGCGCGGGAGGCGGGGATCGCCATTCCCTCACTCTGCTCGCACCAGGGCTTAAGCGGCCTGGGCAACTGCCGGCTCTGCGTGGTGGAGGTGGAGAAGAACGGCCGGAAGCGGATCGTCACCTCCTGCAATTACCCGGTGGAAGAAGGCATCTCGGTTACCACGAGTTCGCCGAAGCTGCTGGCCATACGGAAGATGATCATCGAGCTTTTAATGGCCCGCTCGCCGCACGTAAAGGCGATCCGGGAGTATGCGGCGGCAATGGGCATCGAGAAGCCGCGATTCACCCGGGGCAACGACAAGTGCATCCTCTGCGGCCTGTGCGTGCACGTCTGCAGCGAATACGTGGGGGCCCATGCCATCACCTTCAGCGGGCGCGGCGCCGAGAAGTTTGTCTGCGCCCCGCTCTACCGCTCGGCGACGGACTGCATTGCCTGCGGCGCCTGCGTGGCGGTCTGCCCGGCGCAGTGCATCACCATGGAGGATGTGATGGATGCCAAAACCCATGTCCCGGGGGGCGCCGAGGAAGTCGGTCCGGCCCGCCTGATTCACAACTGGAACGTGCGCTTTCCCTGGAAGCAGTGCAAGAGCTGCGGCAAATCATTTGCTCCCCCATCCCCGGTTGCATTGATGGAGGGGGGCAAGCCGCTGCCCAAAGATTTTTTCGCAATCTGTGACAACTGCCGGAAGTAAACCATCATATACCCTCCGGGGTTAGAGGAGGTGGCACCTTGGTTGAGATCGATAAGGAAAAATGTTCGGGATGCTGCGGGTGTGTTGACCACTGCCCGGTTGCAGCGATTAATGTGATACACGATGAGGTAATCATCGACAAGGAAGTGTGCATGGAATGCCTCATCTGTACCCTGGTATGCCCTTTAAAGGCGCCTCATGAGGTGGCGGAGGCGTAAAACTCTTTGCAGGTGGTGACGACATGAAAAAAGTATATGATGTGGTAATAGTCGGCGCGGGACCCGGCGGCGCCATGGCGGCAAAGGTAGCCGGCGAAAACGGTCTGAACGCATGCCTGATCGAGCGGAAGACGGAAATCAAAAAGATCCGCCGCATCTGCACGATGATCATCAATATCGACGAGGAAAATTTCAGCGAATACATAACCTACCGCAACAAGCGCTTTATCTTCCCCCATAACGGGTTTACCGTCAACTATGACGGTCCGATGCGCAAGATCTACGGGTTTCACATCGTCACCCCCGACGGGACCCGCTTTCGCATGGGTGACGTGCCGGAGCGAAACAGGGCTGAAGCCAAGGTGGTGGGACTGATGATCGACAAGGGGCGGCTGGTGCAGACCATGGTGGACGAGGCGGTGGCCAGCGGGGTTGAGCTGTTCACCGACACCAACATCAACAATGTCAGCAAGGAAGCGGACTGCGTGGTGGTCACCGACAACCGCGGCAACGAGTACCGCGGCACCTTCGTCATCGCCGCCGACGGGGTCAACTCGCGCATCGCCCGCAAGCTCGGGTTCAACAAGGAGAGGATATTCCTGGGGACCTACAAGGATTACTGCCGGGTCTACGAAGGCGCCAACGTGCCCGAGGAAGACACCCTGATGTTCTGCATGGGCTGGGACTGCAGCATTTCGCTGGCGCCGGAGGTGGTGCCGGGCCATTTTCATGTGGCCGCGGCGAGCTACAACGTCTACCAGGACCTGGATGCGGAGATTGACCACTTTTTGGCCTCCGAGCCCTATGCCAGCTGGTTCAAGAATGCCAAAGAGATCGGCCACCGGGCCAGCTGCGTCTCCAACATCGCATCGCCCATTCAGGTGCCCTTCAAGGACAATGTGCTTTTGGTGGGCGATTCCGGCTGGATGCAGGAAACCAGCATCACCGGCGCCATCCTACCCGGGTGGAGCGCCGCCAACGCCATAACCGAAGCGCTCATCCGCGGCATGATCAACCAGGAAGGGGTTGCTAATTATTTAACCTGGTGGGATAAATACCTCTACCAGCCGCACGGCAAGCGTTTGGCCTCAAGCGGCGGCGGCGAGATCAAGGATTTTCTCTCGCAGGATGACATCAACTACCTGGCCAAGCTGGTCCCGGAAACCCAGCCCGGCACCATGAACTTCTTCCTGATCATGAAAACCATCGGGAGGGCCTTTTCCGCGGTGCTGCCCCAGATCTCCGACGAGCGGCCCGACATCATGCAGCGGATGATGGCCCTGCGCTCCGTGCCCAAATCCGTCGCCCTCGCCGCCCGCTGCAACCAGGGCTGCGCCATCATGAGCTGACCAGGACAGGCATCACATCAGGAACGGATATCGCACCCAATGCAGTTGCAGCCAAGACAGCGTACCATGCGCCCGGCGGATGAACCTCCGCCGGGCGTTCCTTTGCCAAAAGGCTCATTCGGCTTCATGGCCCAGTGAACCCCGTGCCTCTTCGCTTTGCCCTGCCAAAGAGCTTGTCGAACCGACTGAACTATAGTACTATTAATCAAACTCACCCACCGACATATGATGATCGATACCCAGCATGGACAGGCATAGCTTAACCGTTTTAGAATTTGAAAAAATCATATCATTTCTCAAGCACTACGTAACTTCCCCCCAGGGCGGTACCATCTGCGACAGACTTACCCCGCTGACCGATCCCGGGGAGATAAAAGAGCTGCTGGCTGAAGTCACGGAAATGAAGGAGCTCATCACCATCCATGATGATTTCCCCATCCACGGCATCATGGATATCGAGCGAACCGTCAGCAGGACCAAGGTGGAAGGTTTCTACATCGAACCACCGCAACTTCGGGAAATTCGCAGCACCCTTGAAGCGGGAAGAAAGCTCACCTCCTTTATCAAGGCTACCGAAGCAAAATATCATAAAATAAACACTCTCATCGGCAAACTATTTCCTTTAAAAGATCTTGAGGATGCCATCCGAAAGGCCGTCGGCAACACCGGCGAGATACTGGATACCGCCAGCCCGGAGCTGCATGCCATCCGCAAGAAAATGCGGCAGCTCCGGCTGCACATCAAGAACCTGCTTGAGTCGCTGCTGCACCGCGAAGACCTCCGGTTTATTTACCAGGAGCAGCTGATTACCATCAGAAACGGGAGGTTCGTCCTTCCGGTTAAAATCGATCACAAGTCGTTTTTGCCCGGCGTGGTCCATGACCAGTCGCAGAGCAGGGCAACCTATTTCATAGAACCCCTCGCCGCGGTCGATCTCAACAATGAGCTGCAGATTCTGTTCAAGGAGGAGCTCCGGGAGGAAGTGCGCATCCTGCTCGCCCTCACCGCGATGGTCCGGGAGCGGCGCGAGGAGCTGCTCTTCAACCTCTCTCTGCTGGAGCGGCTTGACCTCATTTACGCCAAGGCAGGGCTGAGCCGGGCGATCAACGCCTGCGAACCGGTCATCAATGATGAGCGGCGCATTGACCTCATCTCCTGCCGCCACCCCATCCTCTTTGCCCGCACCGAAACGGTGCTGCTGCCCGCGGAGTCCGCCGGTGAAGAGCCGGTGTCCGTCGAACGTCTCTGTTTTGATCCCTCGCGGGTGGTGCCGACGACCATTCGCATGAATCGCGCGTGTTCGACCCTGATCATAACCGGCGCCAATGCCGGCGGCAAAACCGTCACCCTGAAAACCCTGGGCATCCTCGCGCTCATGGCACAGGCCGGCATGCATATACCGGCCGCCGAGGGCAGCTGCCTGCCGGTCTTTTCCTCCATCTTCGCCGACATCGGTGATGAACAGAACATCGAGGAAAGCCTGAGCACCTTCTCCGCCCACATCCGCCGCCTCAACCAGATTGTCCGCGAGGCTGACCATCGATCCCTGGTGCTGATTGATGAGCTCGGCGCGGGAACCGACCCGGCGGAGGGAGCGGCCCTGGGACTTGCCCTGCTCGATCACCTGCGGCTGCAAAAGGCCGCCATTGCGGTGACCACCCACCTCACCCTGCTTAAAACCTATGCCTACCGCCATCCCGATGTTGAAAATGTCTCAGTGGCATTTGATCCGGTCACCCTCAGACCGACCTACAACCTGGTGTACGGCATTCCCGGCGTGAGCAACGCCTTTTCCATCGCCCGCGGCATGGGCATGTCCCCTGCCCTTCTGGAACGGGCGCGATCCTATCTTGAAGACAAGGACAACAGCACCCTGCGCCTGCTCCAGGCGCTGGAGGGAAGCCAGCAGCAGGTGCAGCAAAAAATGAGCGCATTGGAAGCGCTCCGGGAAAGGACGGCGGTCCATGAAAGCCTGGCCGAAACCATCCTTGCAAAACTGAAGGCAAAAAAAGACCAGTTGCTGCGCGATTACGAAACCACGCTCAAGGGCTACCTGAGGCAGGCGCAGGATCAGCTGGAGAAGATCATCAGCGAGGCCCGGCGCAAAAAAGAGCCGGCGATCAAGGAATCGCGTCAGGCGCTGCGGAAGGTGGAAACGGAGTGGAAAAGGCATCTCCCGGCAGCGTTGGAAAAGAAAAAACCGATTACCGACCTGAAGCCGGGCCAGCGCATCAGGCTGACCCAGGCCAACCGTGAAGGCGTTGTCCTCAAGGTGGAAGCCGATCTGAAACGGGCGGACCTTCTGGTGGGTGACCTCAAGATCAAGGCCGGTTTTGACGCCATCGAACAGCTGCCCGATGCCCCACCCGCCGCTGCATCCGGGAGCTCTCAGGCCCAGGTGCCGCCGGCCGCTTTCTTTACCGCGTCATTGTCCGATGAAGGCCTTTCTCCCACCATCAACGTGATCGGCATGACCGTGGCGGAAGCGCTGCCCCTGGTCGACCGGGCCATCGACCATGCCCTGATGCGGGGTCTTGACAGCATTGAAATAATACATGGATTGGGAACCGGCCGCCTCAAAGAGGCCATCCGGTCCCATCTGAAAGATGAGGGCTGGGTCAAGAGCTTTGCCCCTGACGATCACTCCAGAGGCGGCGCCGGCGTCACCCGGGTTTCGATCCAGCACCGCCCCAAACAGCCGCCCAGGAAATAATCGCCCGGCGTACACTGCGCGGTGTTGAGCCGGCTGCATCCCTGGCTGCTGCAGCGGAGGCATTCGAGGCCGCTGCGTGATCTATCCCCCCCCTTGCGGATAATGCAATGCGAACCGCCTGCTTGATTCGGCATGTGCTTCTCACCTGTTTATTCACCGCGTGCTTAGTCCCGGCAGCGGCAACCGGCGCGACCGATGCCGTGGCGCCCCCATCGGCATTTGATTTCACCCCGAGTTATGACAGCCTGGTGGAGCGGTTGCAGCGTGACGGCTTTGACCCATCCTACCTGGCCGCCGTCTTTACCGATCACCGTACCCGATTTCTTCCGGATATTCTGTACATCAACCTTACCAGTAAATATCGCGACGCGGATTATTCCCGATTTACCAGGGGGCCGTCGGTCCGGGAGGCACGGCGGTTCCTGCATGAAGAATCAGACTACCTGGACCGGTTGGAACAGCAGTTTGAGGTCAACAAGGAGGTTATCGTCTCCATATTGTATATCGAATCGGGCTTCGGGAAAAATAGCGGCAGCAACGTGGTATTGAATGTGTTTTCCACGCTGGCGCTCGCCGCCGACCCGGACATCCAAAGCGCGGCGGCCGGCCGCATCGCCGGATCCTATCCCGACATGAGCGGGGAGGAGATTGCACAGCGGGCGCACAAAAAGGCGGCATGGGCGTATGAGGAACTGAAAAGCCTGCTGACCATTGCCCGTGCGCAAAGCATCGACCCCCTGAGCGTCCGTGGGTCATGGGCAGGCGCCTTCGGCATGCCGCAGTTTCTGCCTTCCAGCTATGCGCGCTTCGCCCGCGACGGCAACGACGACGGCGCGGTCAGCCTGCATGATCGCTACGATGCCATGGCCAGCGTCGCCAACTACCTCAAGCGCAACGGCTGGAGATTGAACGCAGCCGCAGCACGGCAAAAGAAGATCATCAGAACCTACAACAACAGCGGGGCATATGCGGAGGCAGTGCTGCAGCTTGCCCGGCTGATGAAAGAAAAAGGGTAATCAGCCGTGCCGTCCTCATCATACCCGCCGCCATCCACCGATCCATCGACGAGCCTGCCGGGTAATCATACCGATGCGCCGCCGCTGGTACAGGCCGCCAACCTGCTTCCCTTCAGCGCGCTGCTGCACGGAATCACCACCCGCCGGGGCGGCTTCAGCGAAGGCCCCTACCGCAGCATGAACCTCTCCTTTGACGTCGGGGACCGGCGGGAGCAGGTGCTGCGCAACTATCAGCGCGTCAGCCGGCTGCTTGATTTTGATCTGCGATCGCTGGTCGCCTGCCGGCAGGTCCATCACAACGCAATTGCCCGCGTCGACCGATCGCATCTCCATCGCAGCGGCTTTCTGCCGGAAACCGCCATTCCCGACACTGACGGGCTCGTCACCAATGTGCCCGGCATCACCCTCATGGCCCGCTACGCCGACTGCGTCCCCCTGCTGTTCTTCAACCCGGAGGGGCGTGCGGTGGCGGTCGCTCATGCGGGATGGAAAGGCACCCTCGCCCGCATCGGACCTGCCATGGTAGATCTGATGGCCGCGCACTACAGGTGCCGGCCCGGGCGGACGCTGGTCATGATCGGTCCCTCCATCGGCCCCTGCTGCTACCAGGTAAGCAGCAGCATGGCCGACCGTGCGGCGCGGGAATTGCCCCCGGCCGAACAACGTTTTGTCGTCTCGCCTGACGGCCGGATCGCGTTTGACCTGTGGGAGGCAAACCGGCGGCAGCTGATCGCCGCCGGCATCGAGGAACGGCACATTGTTGCCGCGGAACAATGCACGTCCTGCAACACCGATCTGTTTTTTTCCTACCGGAAGGAGGCGCAGCTGACCGGGCGCTTCGCGGCCTTTATCGGTCTCAAGGGGCGGGAGGGCGATTAACGCTTGTGCAGGATGGTATTTTTCTTACAGCGCCGGTCATCGGTATGAGGATAATCGAGGGTGTAATGAAGCCCCCGGCTCTCCCTTCTCATTAGCGCGCAGCGGATGATCAGCTCGGAGACCAGGGCGATGTCCCGCAGCTCCAGCAGATCCGCGGTCACAATAAAATCCCAGTAGTACTGGGTGATTTCCTTCTGCAGCAGCGCGATGCGCCGGCGCGCCCGGGCCAGCCGCTTGTTGGAACGAACAATGCCGACATAGTGCCACATCATCCGCCTGATCTCATCCCAGTTGTGGGCAATCACCACCGATTCGTCAATATCCACCGCCTTGCCCGGATCCCAGGGGCGTATGGCCGGGAAGGCGAATCCGCGCTCGCGCACATCGCCGGCGGCCTTAAGCGCGCTGCGATGGGCAAACACCAGCGCTTCGAGCAGGGAGTTGCTCGCCAGGCGGTTGGCGCCGTGCAGGCCGGTGCATGACACCTCGCCGCAGGCATAGAGCCGCCTGACGCTGGTCTCGCCGTTGCCGTCGGTCACCACGCCGCCGCATAAGTAGTGGGCCGCGGGCACCACCGGAATGGGGGTGGTGGCCATGTCCATGCCCAGCGATGCGCAGGTGGTGTAGATATTGGGAAAACGCTTCTTGAGAAAGAACCGGCTCCGCGCGGTCATGTCCAGCAACACATACTCTTCCCCGCTTTTTTTCAGCTCGTTGTCGATGGCGCGGGCCACCACGTCGCGGGGGGCCAGGCTTTTGAGCGGGTGGTAGCCGTCCATAAACGGGGTGCCGTCGGCCAGGCGCAGCACCCCGCCCTCCCCGCGCAGCGCTTCCGATATCAAAAAGTTTTTCGCCCGGGGATGATGGAGGCAGGTGGGATGAAACTGAATAAACTCCATGTTGGCAATCCGCGCCCCGGCCCGGTAGGCCATGGCGATGCCGTCGCCGGTTGATATGTCGGGATTGCTGGTGTAGAGGTAGACCTTGCCCACCCCCCCGGTCGCGAGCAGCGTCACCCTGGCGCAGAAGGTGTGCACCTCCCGGGTATTCCGGTCCAGCACATAGGCCCCGTAGCAGGTGTTGCCCCGCCCGCCGGCGCCCTGTACTGCGGCCCGGGTTATCAGATTGACGGCAAAGAAGTTTTCATAAATGGCGATGTTCTTTTTGGATTCGACCCGCTTGACAAGTATTCCCTCCACCTCGCGACCGGTGAGGTCCTGGGCATGCACAATCCGCCGTCTGCTGTGTCCTCCCTCCCGGCCCAGATCGTAGGCGGTGTTGTTCCGGCTGCTGTTCCGTGAAAAGTTGACCCCCCATTTCGCCAGTTCGGCAATACGGGCGGGGCCGTCGCGGACGACGCTTTCCACGACGTCGGGATCGGACAGGCCGCAGCCGACGGTCAGGGTGTCGGCGATATGGAGATCAAATGAGTCGTCGGCGCCCAGCACCGTGGCTATCCCGCCCTGCGCATAGTTGGTGCTGGACTCGATTTTTTCCTTTTTGGTGACGATGGCCACCGAACCATAGGCGGAGGCCTTTAAGGCAAAGCTCAAGCCTGCAATGCCGCTGCCCAGCACCAGAAAATCGGTCTCAATTTTCATCGCTTCCTCCGCATGGCTTAATAGCCCCGGTCCGGACCCGCCGCCTTCTCCGGCCAGATCAATTTGTGCTGCTGCAGCTGCAACCGCACCGGCAGCCGTTCCCGCAGTATCCATTCCGCCGCCTGCGCCGGGCTGATCCGCTGCAGCACCGGCGAGATGAGCACGCTGCACCGATCGGCAAGGCGGTGGTCTCTGATCATCCGGACCGCCCAATCAAAGTCAGCCTTATCGCTGATGACACATTTCATCTCATCGTCCCGGTTGAGAAGGTCAAAATTGGAAAACAGCATGTGGCCGTCCATGCCGCTGCCGGGGCATTTGAGATCCATAATTTTCACCACCCGCGGGTCCAGGCGCTCCAGGCTGATGCTGCCGTTGGTCTCAAGCAGCACCCGGTATCCCGCTGCCAGCAGGCGCTCCATGAGGCGGTAGGACTCCTCCTGCAGGAGGGGCTCGCCTCCGGTCAGTTCCACCAGGGAAATTCCGGATGCCGCCACCGCGCGGCATATTTCCGCAACCGTCATCTCGGTCCCGCCTTCGCGCGCATAGCGGGTATCGCAATAGCTGCAGTTCAAATTGCAGCCGGCGGTGCGGACAAAGGTGCAGGGCAATCCCGCAAAGGTAGATTCCCCCTGGATGCTGCTGAATAGTTCCGCTATTTTCATGGTAAGCTCACCAAGGAACGGCATCACGGCTGATGCAGCCGCAACGCTGTGTAAACCTACCTGTACCGTCACTGCAAGTCAAGCAAATCCGGCGGGATGCGGATTATCTTCTTCTTGCCTGACGCGGCGGTTTCTGTTACATGTAATGAAAAGGGCAACGCGTGAGGTCAATGGGAGCGCGTATGCCGCTCATGCCTCAGGGAAAGGCTGGATGTCATGCACGAAACGTTGATTGCGCCGGAGAACCAGTCCACGGAATATCAGTGGGTGGAAATTGCCGTGGGAATCGGCCGCCACCTGCAGGATGCCCTGGCCAATTTTCTCATGGAACGGGGGGCTGACGGGGTGGTTATCGACGGGGAATTGGCCTCGCCCTGCGCCTCCTCCGGGCCGTGGGCAGGCAACGATGCAAACCGGCAGGTGACCGCCTATCTCAAAAACGACGGGGCTATCCGCTCACACATTGACGCATTGCATCGATATCTCGCCGACCTGGCAGCCATCCATGGATTGACTACTGCGCCGCAGGTCGAGCTGAAACTGGTCCGCGAGGAGGACTGGAGCAGAGAATGGCAGAAATTCTTCAGCACCTGCCGCATCGGCAGCCGCCTGGTGATAAAGCCGTCATGGGAAGCATATGCGCCCCGGGTCGATGATGTCCTGATCGAGTTGGACCCGGGCATGGCCTTTGGAACCGGCACCCACCCGACCACCCGGATGTGTCTGGAACGCGTTGAAACCCTGGTGGCCGGTGCCGATCCGGCGATCCGCAGCATGCTGGATGTGGGAACCGGGTCAGGCATATTGAGCATTGCCGCCGCCAAGCTGGGCGTGGAGACGATCGTGGCAATCGACACCGATCCCATCGCCCTGAGCTGCGCCCGCGCCAATGCCGCCATCAACCGGGTATCCCACCTGGTGGCGGTGCGTGATGACCCTCTGGAGAAGCTGGGCGGGCGGTTTGACCTGATCATGGCAAACATACTTTCCGTAATACTGCTCAAGCTGCGCCGGGATTTGCTTGAGCGATTGAGCGCCCGCGGCATACTGGTGCTCTCCGGCATCCTGGCCGGTGACGCCCACAAGCTCGAAACCGCATTTTCATCAAAAAAATACCGCCTGCTGGATTCCCTGCTGCAGGGGGAATGGGCCTGCCTGGTGCTGCAAAAACAGCTGGCATGATGAGCAGGGTATGCTATAATCGTCGCCACATGCGTCGAGTGATTCAAACCGTCGCACACGAAAGGACAAACTGATGCCGCTTCCTGTCACCACCCCCTGGGGCACATGGGAGGTATTGACCGACGGACCGGGCTACAAGGTAAAGCGAATCACGGTGAACGCCGGCCACCGACTGAGCTATCAGCAGCATTGCCGGCGCTCAGAGCACTGGGTGCTGGCGCAGGGCTTGGCGCTGATCACGATCGACGGCCGCGAGCTGGAAATGAGCGCCGGTGAACACATTGAAATTGCCTGTGGTCGCGCGCATCGCATCGCCTGCCGCGGCGGGGAACCGGTAGTTTTCATCGAGGTGCAGCTGGGCAGCGCATGTGACGAGGATGACATCGTCCGCATTGAAGACGACTATGGCCGAACCCCTCAGCCCTGATACGGAGCGGCGCCCTGCAGGGCGGCCGCCCTGCGCTGCGCGTCGTGCATGAAACGGCGGCAACCAACCATCCATCCACGGAGAACGCATGAAAGATGCCATTGACCGACTTACGAAATCCATGCGCCCGGCCCGACAGCGCACGGCGGGAAATCCAACGCGTCAATTCGAGGAATTGGAGGCTTCTGCGCTGTTCTGCGGCAAATGCAAACAGGCGGTGCCGGTTCGCAAGAAGCTGCTCTTGGTCCTGCCTGAAGGAGAGAAATATGACTATCTCTGCTCCCGCTGCGGGTCGCCGGTGGGAAGCAAGACCTCCCGGGAGGACAGATTACAGCAATTCTGAGACCGCCTCCCCCATCAGCCTGCTGCCATCCAATCCCGGGTCGATTCCGTTTTAAAATAATCTAATATTACATATAGTTATAGGTACCATGCCCCGGCTCGCACCTTGCATGACCGGTGCGGCCGGCGAATGAAGAGACCGTTCGCGCGGTCGCGGCAAAATCGGTATGTAAAAGATATTAAGTTTATTGAGGCAGGTGCCGATACGTATCAGCGGAACGTACTGATGATGCGTATCCATGACACCGGTGTGCAGGGAAACACATGACCGCCAGAAAAGTTCTCATCGTTGATGACGATCCGGATGCCCTCGAATGTCTGGAGAGTCTTTTGAGTGAGGAGGGTTATGAAGTGGAGAAGGCTCACGGCAGCCACGAGGCCCTGGAACGCATTAGCGCCTTTTCCCCTGAAATAGTGGTCTCCGATTACATGATGCCGGGGATGTGCGGCGTGGAACTGCTTAACCGGATAAAGGAGCAGATTCCCACCATCGTGCCCATCCTGATTACCGGGCATGGCGACCTCAAAATTTCCATCGGATCCATTAATCAGGGAGAAATCTACCGCTTCCTGCTCAAGCCCTGGCATATCGACGAACTCAAGATGACCATTCACACGGCACTGCAGTATCATGACGTGCTGCGGGAAAATGAAAGGCTCAGCAATACGGTTAAACGCCAATCAAACCTGCTGGAAGACATAGAAAAGAAATACCCGGGGATCACCTCCATTGAAACCGAAGAGGACGGAACCATTCTCCTTGAGGATGAAGACTTTTCCGACGCGCTGCAAACCCTTCACGTGCAGGAAGAAATCATCAGCAAAAAACCGTAACAAAACGAGCCGGTCCGGGTGCCATGGCACAAAAGAAAATCCTTGCGGTCGATGACGAGGAAATGATTCTTGGGCTGATTGCTGAGATTCTGTTACGCAATGGTTATGAGGTAGTCACGGCTAAAAGCGGCGGCGGGGCGATTAAGAAAACCAAAAAATGCCGCCCCGATCTGATTATCATGGATATTCTCATGCCCGACCTTGATGGAGCCGAGACGGTAAAAATATTGCAGGAAAACCCTGCGACACGCAACATTCCCATCCTGTTTATTTCGGGAATCATCATCCGGGAGGAGGGGGCGCTGGAGACAAATTTCAAAGTGGGGGGTGTTTCATACACGGCGCTTGCAAAACCGTTTAACACGCAGGAGCTGTTATCGGCGGTGGGGAGCCTACTGGATCACTAGCAGATTGTTGCAAAAGAAGTTTTCCGCATCATCGGTCGCGACCCCGTGCCCTGCGAATCAACCGAACACAGGCCCTAGCCGTCCACCGGGCATGCAATTTCAAGAAACTTCCATACGCGCAGCGCACGCTCATGCCTGCCTCATTGCACAACATGTCGCGTGACCGGACTTAAGCAAACACCTGCGCAACAGCCCGTTAATTTTTCCCGGCCTTCTGCTTCTTCCCTTCCATGGCAACCTGCCCCGCGGCAATCTCCCGCAGCGCGGCTACAATGTTTTCGTTCTTGCAGGTGACGATCCGGGTCGCACCGCGGTTTAACTGGCGCACCCGCTGTGCGGCCAGGTGAATGATCGCAAATCGATTGTCCACCTTGGCCAAGCAGTCTTCAACTGTTATGCGTGCCATCGTTGTTCCTTTCTCCTCTTCCGGAGTACCATTGCGTTATCCTGCGCCCGATGCGAACCGGTTTGAGCATCGGGACGTTGCATACACCCGGCTCCAGCGATACGTTGTCCCGGGGCATCGCTGTGGCTGAGGTGCGTATCTTATCGGTTTTTATGAAAATGTCAAGCGCTATTCGTTGTCGGCGGCGAGCCGGTACCACCGCCCTGGTCACGGCTGCATGCCCATCGTGGCCGCTTCCCAGGCGGTTGTCATTGTTGCCGTCACATTCCTACCGCCCCAGCCTGTCCGGTAAAACTATTTATTGCATTACTTCCAGCACTTCTGTATTATATGGTAACCTCGAAGGATCCAATGACACTGAATCACCCGGCGAGAGAGCGGGGCGGAGAGCAGAAATGCTCAGTGAGGAGCATGCAATGGAACTGAAAAAGCTGTTGTGCCTGACCATCGCGCTGGTAATCGGCGCGAGCCTTTTTTGTTTCGCCCTTCCGGCGGCAGGCGAAGAAGAATCCACCATGAAATATATGGTTATACGGCTGCTGGCTGACAGCATCGACCCGCCTCAGACCACCATATCACAGGGCACCGTCATTATCTGGGTGAATGAGGCGCATGATACCGCCCATGTTCAATTTGCCAATAAGGACATGGCCTCCTGCCTGAACGGGTCGCCGGTTGCCGGCGGCCGGACCGAGCAGGGCATAGCGCTGAACATCGAATTCGGCAGAACCGAAAGCATCTGTCTGGTGCAAAAGGGTGAATTCAGCTATACGGTAAAACGGGGATCCAACAGCACCACCGGCAAAATAACCATCAAATAAATGCGCGCTGCCGCGGGAACCCCCGGCGGCGCCTCACCGACCATCGCCAGAGGAGGGGTCCTGACTTGAAGACGGCTTCTATGGCTGCCGGCAGGCCGGCGCTGCGTCGCCGTCTGTTGATGCTGTTGTGTGTGGTTGTCCTCTGGACCTGTCCTGCTGCAGCGGACATCGTGGGCGAGTCGGCGCCTGATTTTTCAGCCGGGGATGTCAGCGGCGCGGTGATCTCGCTTTCCCAATTTTCCTCCAAAACGGTTCTGCTCTTTCATTTCAACGTGTACTGCCATACCTGCCGCGATGAAGTGCCGCTGATCAACACCATTCAGCGCAACAACCAGGATGTGAAAGTGATCGGCATCGCCATCGGCAATGACCCCAGGGAAGTCCTCGATTTTCAGCAGGCATTCAAGCCGGAATTCACCCTGATTCCCGACCCGGAGCAGAAGTTGTACAAGAGCTTCTATGTATACACCGTTCCGCTGGTTGATATCATCGACACCAGCGGGACCATCCGCTATCGGGGCAAGATAAGCGATTACCAGGCATTTCAGTCGGCCATGCATGAAATCATCCGGGACACATCGCCGGTCGGCGCCGGCCTCTGGAGCAAGGCCCCCGATTTCACGCTCGCCGGCACCGCCGGCGAAACCTTCCGGTTGTATGACACCATCGGACAGAAACAGACGCTGATCACCTTTCTCTCCGTCCACAACCAGACCGTGCACCAGGTGGTTGAGAACATGAAATCGCTGTATGACCAGTACCGGCGGGAGGACCTCAACATAATCCGCATCGCGGTCAAGGACAGCCCCGAATCGGTGGAGCAGTTCAGGCAGAAATATCACATCACCTTCCCGCTGCTGCTCGATACTGACGGTAAGGTGGCTGCGCTGTATGGCGTTACTGCCATGCCCAAGTCGTTTATCATCAACAAGAAGGGGACCATTCGCTACATCAGCGATCAGCTCTCCCTCGCCAATCTCATGGCCGTAATGACCAAGCTTAAAAGCTATTTCCGTGAAGAGCTTCCCGAGGCCGAGTTGATGACCTATATCCGTGCCGCCGCCCCCGGCGTGTCGAAGTTCAATAAAATCGTCCTGGACAATAACCTGCCGGTGTATATCGGCGCCGCAGCCAACGGCGAAAAAATCCTGGTGCGCGAGGTGTTCAAGGATGTGCTCTGCGACATCTGCACCAATGTACATTTCGTCTACGCCTTTGATCAGGCCGGGAAGATAAAGAACATCGTTTTGATTGAACCGATCGATCGGTATGGCGTGCCGATCGACTCAACTGATTTTGTGCAAAACCTGGTCAGGGTCGCCGGCGTCAAGCTTCCGTTAACGCTTCGCACTGACGTGGATGCCCTGTCCGGCGCTACCCAAACTTGCAAGCTGATCATTGAAGGACTCAACGAAACCCTGTCCGTCGTCGATTCGCTCAACAAGATCAGGGATTTGCTGGTACACATGCCTGCTGAATGATGCGTGAACGCAGGGGTGGCGGGACGGAGGAAACAATCATGGGCGATAGATGTTTTGAACTGAATCCGGGGTGCATGGCCGGGGCTGAAGGCGACGCACGACAGCCCTGCCCCGCCTATGAGCAGCAGATCGGATGCCACGAGCTGGATTGGAAACCGATGTATGAAAACCTCTCCGCGGAACATCGGCTGCAGATGGTGCAGTGGATGAAAACCCATTGTTCGGTCTGTCCGGTTTATCCTCTTCACCGCACGATCATAGATGCCAAGATTGCGGCCATGTAATCGTTCGCCGTTCCAGGCAAAATGCCCTCCCCGAACCGTTGGTTCAGCGAGGGCATTCCTTTGTTCCATTGGGCCGGCATTTACTGCCGGGCGCTTCCGGTATAACTGTTCACTCCAGCTTGAGTGCCAGGGAGGCTGTATACGTTTCTGAGGACTTTATGGTAGTGATTAAGAAAAAGATGCCGTATCCTCCGAAGGTATCGGCTACCGCGGAGCTTACCGCCACATCTGCCGGCGTTAGACCGAACCCCGGGACAAATGCCGGATCCGCGGGATAGCCGAGCAGCAGAATGCTAATCACATCACTCGTGGTATCCTTCTTGGACAATGTCGCCTTGAGTGTTCCCTGGCCGAGCGCAATGACGGTGACCAGTGATCGGGCCTGTCCTCCCGCAAGCTGAACCGTGGTTGATGAACCCTTCGTTAAGGGAACTATGCCGCTGCCAAAGGCATCGGTGCTCAGATCGGAAGCGGAAACCGGTCCCGCACACCACATCGTACCGGCACAGACCAATGCAGCCATGGTTACTGCCATCCAAATCCTTCTGTTCACACTTCTTGCTTTCATTTCACACCTCACTTGATTGAATTAAAATTGTAGGCTTCTTCCTATCAAATTATGACGGCCGTTGTCAAGCATTTGTCATTATGGACTGCCGACTGAAACGCGTGCCGGTGCCGGTCGATTAGAACTCCAGGTGGAAGCGGGCGAGGAACACGTCCTCGTTGTCGTCGTTGGCTTCCAGCACGTAATCGTCAAATTCAATGTGGTTGTAGTTGAGCATCACCCGCACCATCTCGTTTAAGTACCAGTTCAGGCCCAGGGTGAACCCCTTGGCGCAGTCGGTATACTTGGCCGGGTTTGCATAACCGTGGTCGAAAAATCCGTCGCTTAACCCCAGCCGCTCATACCGCGCCAACAGCTGCAGCCCGCCCCAGGTCCCGTTCTTGGGATCAAATATGGTGTTGGGCTTGGTCCGCTTGAACACCGCCTGCGCCGGATCAAACTGCTGGGTCTCGCCGGTCAAAAAGTATGCCAGCGAGATATATTCACCATTCATGGAAAGATCATGGCTTTCTCCAACCGGATTTTTCAAATCATCCAAATCCAGCCGCATCCACTCGCCCTTGATCGATAAGGGCCCCACCACCCAGGCAAATTCCGTCCCCAGGCGCTGCCGGCTCCCGTCGTGCTGCACCCCGTTGGTGAACTGGAAAAACTTGGTGTCTCCCGCCGTCTCCAGCTTACCCTTGCTCCAGAAGGCGTCCTCGTCATCGGGATAGGACATCTCTTCTTCACCGAAGGTGGTGGAGAAGCCCACGTACAGCCCCTTGAGCAATATGGATTTTTGCTGGTAAAAGGGGGTCAGGCCGATGCGCATGGCCACATCCTTGTGGTCGTCCACGTCGCTCTCATTTGCCCGCACCCCATTGAATATTCCCAGCCCGTAATGGAGCCCGATGGGCGCATAGGCGCCGTGCAGCATGATCCCCTGGTCACGGTCCGGGGTCAAATTGTCCACCGGCAGCGAGCGCTCCACAAAGTCCATATAGTTGGCAGAAGCCATCCGTTCCAGGCTGAACGGCTCCTTGAACTGTCCAACCTTGACCTGGGCATAGGGCACATAATTGACATTGATGAAACCGTCTCTTAATTCACTGCTCCCCTTGCCGAAGTCCGGCTCAATTTTAAATTCATAATATTTAAACAGGGTGCCCGAGAGGTAGATGCGCGCCCGGTTGACAAAAAACTGGTTGTTCTCCGGGTGGTCACTGTTATACAAGCGCATGTCCGCATCCACCCTGCCCCCGATTTTCAAACTGAAATTCTTATCCGGCGTCTCCAGATAAAAGCCGTTCTTGTAGCCCACATTGGGCATCTTCTCTTCACGGCTCTTCGCGTCTGCCACCGCCTGCTTCTGCTCCGCAATGACCTTCTTCTGTTCCTCAATCACCTTTTTTTCCGCGCCCAGCTCACTTTTTAAATCCTGGTACTGCTGCCCGTTGATGATGCCCTTTTCCTGCAGAATATCCAGGAGCTTATCAACGGTGGTCTTGGATGCCTCTTCCCCGTAGGCGGGGGAGGAGAGTGACACGATGAGCAACCCCGCGACCATCAACCAACCATATGTTCCTTTCTTTCGCATACAGTTCCCTCCGGTTATACAATAGTGTTTCTAGCCATCATCACATGACGCCATGTGTGAATCATTGTGCTGCCGTCCCTATCGAGCATCACCCCGTCGCCAACCGAAAAGCCCGGTGCGCTACAGTGCATTCAGCCCCCAGCGGATCCTCATTTCCCGTTCCATCAGGCCGAAGACCACTTTGTCAACAATCAATCCCAGCGCCATGATCACCAGCATGACCGCAAACATCTGGCTTATGTCGTTGAGCTCGCGTCCCATCATCAGCAGGTGCCCCAGCCCCAGGCTCACATAGAGCATTTCCCCGGCCATCAAAGACCGCCAGGCAAAAGACCAGCCCAGCTTCATGCCGGTTATGATGGAAGGCATGGCCGCGGGGATGATGACGTACCAGAACCGCTTCAGACCCCGGGCGCCCATGGTTGAAGCGGCGCGGAGATAGATGGGAGGAATGTTCTTCACCCCGTCATCGGTGGCCAGGGTAATGCAAAACGCAGCGCCCATGATGACCACAAAATTAATGGCATTTTCATTTAACCCGAACCAGAGCAGACCCAGGGGAAACCAGCAGATGCTGGGCAGGCTTCGCAGCCCGTTGAGCAGTGGTCCGATGGTGCCGTCCAGTATCTTGAAGCTCCCGATGCAAAAGCCGATCACAATGCCGAGCACCAGGGAAATGCCGAAGCCCAGCAGGATGCGCTCCATGCTGATGCCGATGCCGATCAGATAGGTTTTATCGTACAACCCGGCGGCCAGGGTTCTGAAGACCTGGAGCGGCGAGGGGAACAGGAAGGCGGGCCAGAGGCGCAGCCGGAATATTCCTTCCCAGATCAAAAGCAGCACAACGTAAAAGAGAATGACCCGTATGGCGCTACGCATCCTGAAGCTCCTCTTTCAATACGGTTTCAATTTCCCCCCGCAGTTCCTGCATCACCATGTTGGTAACCTTGATCACCTCAAGGCTTCCCAGCTTTCTCGGCCGCGGCAGGTCTATGGCGATATCCTTCTTGATTCGTCCGGGCCGCGCGCTCATCACCACCACCCGGTTGCCGAGGTACACCGCCTCGCGCACGTTGTGGGTCACAAATACAATGGTCTTCCTGGTGAGCGACCATATCTCCTGCAGCTCCGCCTGCAGAATCTCGCGGCTCTGGGCGTCGAGCGAACAAAACGGCTCGTCCATCAGCAGTATGTCCGGGTTGCTGGACAGCGCGCGGGCCAGCGCCACCCGCTGCTTCATGCCTCCGGACAGCTCGTGGGTATAGGCATGCTCAAAGGCGCTGAGGTGCACCATGCGCAGAAATTCGCGTGCCAGCGCCCTTCGCTTCTCCTTGGGCACGCCTTTCATTTTCATGCCGAACTCAACATTTCCCAGCACGGTAAGCCAGGGGAAAAGGGCGTGGTCCTGAAACATCACCACCCGGTCGGGGCCCGGTTCCCGGATGGGAGTGCCGTCCATCAGGACGGATCCCCGTTCCGGCTGCATCAGCCCGGCGATGATATTAAGCAGGGTTGACTTGCCGCATCCCGAGGGGCCGATGAGGCAGACAAACTCACCCTGTCGCACATCGAGCGAGATTTCCTCCAGGGCCATCACCCGGTTTTTTCGGCCGAGAAAGGTTTTGCCTACGCCGGCCAGCTGCAGTTTCATGCTCATGTCCCTGCTCACCCGGCCTTCATGGCCCGGGAATCGGCGGCCGGTTCATTTCCGAAAGCACCGCCTGGAGATAAGAAAGGTCGTAAATCGAAGAAAGGTCCGGCTTCTCCTTGCCCAGGAAGCCCGCCTCATACGCCCAGTCCGCCGAGGTAAACAGCGAGCTCTGGATGGGATCATAGGTAATCAGCGTTCGCGAAAAAGCCTCATCCAGGATCTGCTGTGGAAGCGACTTGCCGGTTAGGTTTTTTATCTCGCCGTTGACGATGGCTTTCGCCTCCGCCGTATTGCTGTTGATCCATTCGGTCAGCTGGACATGTGCCTGAATCCACTTTTTCACCAGCTCCGGGTGCTTCTTTAAAAATTTGGTGCTGACGACGACGTGGGCGGTGACAAACTTTCCCTCCGGCCAAATGTCCCGTTCATCAAGGAACAGTTTGCCTCCCCCCTCTACCATGAGCCGTGCCACCCACGGCTCCTTTGTCCAGGCCCCGTCAATCTCCTTTTTCATGAAGAGGGTGAGCTGGTCGGGATTGGCCAGGGGAATCACCTGCACGTCGCCCCCCTGCTCACTGATCACGTATCCGTTTTTCTTCAGCCAATTGCGGCAGGCCACATCCTGGGTATTCCCCAGCTGGGGGGTTGCGATTTTTTTTCCATGGAAGTCAGCCGGCGTGTTGATACCGCTGTCCTCCCGGACCACCAGTCCCGCTCCTCCGCTGGCGGCGCCGCAGACAATGCGTAACGACTCTCCCTTTGATTTGATGTAGCCGTTGATGGCGGGATTCGGACCGATGTAGGTAAGGTCAAGCTCGTCGGCGAACAGCGCTTCAATGGCCGAGGGCCCGGCATTAAACAATTTCCAGTCAATGGCAACATCCGGGCCGAGCAGGTCCTGGAAGGTTCCCTTGACCTTGCCCACCAGCGCCTGGGAATGGACGATGTCGGGAAAATGACCGGCCCGGATCACCAGCGGCCCTTCCGATTTCTGCTTGCCGGAACATGCGGCCGTCGCCATCAGGCAAACGAATACCCACAGAAGCAGTTTGTTGTTTTTCATGATGTATCCTCCTTTGTGCATCGGACAGGTTATCCGTTGCTGCCGTTCCACCGGTTTCGAACCCATGGGGTGTGGCTCCAAAGATGCTCTCCCTGAGCCACATGCGAGCAGCCTAATCCATGTACCCGAGTTTTTTTAACCGCTCTCTTATTTCATCCATCTGTTCCTTTTGCTTGAGATGAATTTCCATGTCTTCAGCCTTCAGCACTTCATTTAAAACATCTTCAACATAGCTTTCCACAGAGGAATAGTGGGAATGCGCAATCTTTTCCTCAATTCTTCGCACCAGCGCCGCCGGCAGCGGGACAGCCTTCTTTTCTTCTTCCATCATCGTTCCTTATTGCATTTTCATCATCGCTGGCTTGATATACACGGAATCAAGCACTCTCTTGCGGATATAATAATACTATTATTGTAGTATTATAAGAGTATTAAAGATTTTGTCAAGAAAAATTTCTTCATTAATTATTTAATTGAACAATAAATTAATTTGTGCAAGAATCTGCATAAATGTGCAAAAGACTTCTTGAACCATTGCTTTGAAAAGAACGATTTCGGTACAGGAATTACCAAGCCTTACGGTGAGGGAGGATGCATGAGCACGGCAGATCAAAAATGGAGAGTGCAGAACGCCACCCTTTCTCCTACCCCCAGCTACAGCACCTTGATCAGGATTGAGCTTGACCGCAAGCCGGGGATGCTGGGAGCGGTGGCAACCGCCATCGGACATGTGGGGGGTATAATCGGGGAGGTGAGCATTGTCAGCCGGACGCGTGAAAAGACGGTGCGGGATATGACGGTTGACGCGCGCAATGCCGAGCATGAAAAGCTCATCGTCAGCACCCTCAACACCATTCAAGGGGTCAGGGTGATTGAAGTCATTGACCGCACGTTCTTTGCCCACATCGGCGGCAAGATTGAAGTGACCAGCAAGATCCCGCTTGATTCGGTCGACAAGCTCTCCATGGCCTACACCCCCGGCGTTGCCCGGGTATGCCAGGCCATTCATGATGATCCATCACGGGCGTTTCAACTGACGATTAAACGGAATACCGTCGCGGTGGTGAGCGACGGCACGGCGGTTCTCGGCCTCGGTGACATCGGGCCGGAGGCGGCCATGCCGGTGATGGAGGGCAAGGCCATGCTGTTCAAGGAATTCGGCGGCGTCGACGCCTTCCCCATCTGTCTGAATACCAAGGATCCCCGGATGATCGTCGACATCGTTGCCAGCATCGCGCCCGGCTTCGGCGGCATCAACCTGGAGGACATTTCCGCTCCCCGCTGCTTTGACATCGAGCGGCAACTGATTGACCGCCTCGACATCCCGGTGTTCCATGACGATCAGCACGGCACGGCGGTGGTGGTGCTGGCGGCATTGCTCAATGCCCTGAAAATTGTCGGCAAGAAGCAGCAGGACATACAGGTGGTGTTGAGCGGCATCGGGGCGGCGGGGGTAGCCTGCAGCAAGATCCTCATGGCCGTGGGGGTTAGCCGCATCATCGGATGCGACCGGAGCGGCGCCATTTACCGCGGCCGGAAAGAGGGAATGAACAGCGTCAAGGAATGGTACGCCGAGAACACCAACCCCGAGGGTCGCACGGGAACGCTTTCCGAGGCGCTCAGGGGGGCTGATGTTTTTATCGGCGTCTCGGCGGCAAAGCTGCTCTGCGCGGACGACATCAAGGGGATGGCCAAAGATCCCATCGTCTTCGCCATGGCCAATCCCACGCCGGAAATCATGCCGGAGGAGGCGCAGCCCTATGCGAGGATCATGGCAACCGGCCGGTCCGATTATCCCAACCAGATCAACAACGTCCTCTGCTTCCCCGGGCTCTTTAAGGGCGCGCTGCGCTGCTATGCGACCAGGATTACCGAAGGCATGAAGATTGCCGCGGCGGAGGCCATCGCCCGCATCGTGACCGCCCGGGAGCTGAACGAACAGTATATCATTCCCTCGGTGTTCAACAAGCAGGTGGGCGATGCGGTGGCGCAGGCGGTGGAAACCGCCGCTTACGCTGAAGGGGTGGCCCGCAAGCACCCGGCCGACGAGTCCCTGTACCACGTCTCCTGAAGATATCGCCGTCGCGCCTCATCCCGCGCAGGTTCAGCCGCGGATGACGGCAGCGCAGGACGCAGCGCCGGGGCGCAGATCCGCCCGGCCTGATCGTCACCGTTTCGCCGTTGACCCCGCGCGGTGGACGTCGCAGCGGATGCTTCCCCGGCAACCTTTTGATTGCTATTTTTTTGCAAACAGTATACACTCGTGCCGCGTGCCGCACGCTGGGCCGATGCGTGCAGAGGCGCGCCGCTGAGCGGTTCGGGCGCTGATGACATGACCATCGCCCCGCCTGATCTCCTTCCGGATGTTCCACCATGCACAGGGAGCTGAGCAATGAGCGCACACACATGGCCTTCCGGTTTGTCCCCGCATTTTTTGCCGCCACCCCGTTTCAGTTTGCCGCCGGCAGGACTCCCCGGCTTCCCGCTTCCGCACGCGACCGGTGATCGCCCATGACCCAGATGCTGACCCTGACCATCGACGGACGAGAAGTCACCGTTCCCCGGGGGACGACCATCCTTGAAGCGGCGGAGAAGGCCGGGATAAAAATTCCCTCGCTCTGCCATGACAAGCGGCTGACCCCTTTCGGTTCCTGCCGCCTCTGCATGGTGGAATTGAAGGGCCGCGAGGGAAAGCTGCTGCCCGCCTGTTTCAACCCGGCGCGAAACGGCATGGAGGTGCTGACCGCCACCGCCGGGGTCATTGAGGCACGAAAAACCCAGCTCCAGCTCATTCTGCTGCATCATCCCCTGGAATGCCCCACCTGCGATCAGGCCGGCGCCTGCGCGCTGCAGGATCTGGTATACGAATACGGCATCACCGACAACCCCTACCGGCTGGAAAAGCCGGAAGCCGGCATTGCCTTCGCGGTGAAGGAGAAGCTCCTGATCGGCTCCATGGCCAAACGGGAAAGCCGCCGCTGCATTCTCTGCGGCCGCTGCGTCCGGATATGCGAAGAGCTCCAGGGGGTCAAGGAAATTGATTTCGTCGGAAGGGGTTTTAAAACCATCATCGGCACCGACTTCGACCGCAGCCTGCAGTGTGAATTCTGCGGCCAGTGCATATCCACCTGTCCGGTCGGCGCCCTCACCACCTCACTCATCTCCCGCCACGCCCGCCAGTGGGAGCTGACCAAGGCGCCTTCGATCTGCCCCTATTGCGGGTGCGGCTGCACGCTCATACTGGGCATCAAGGATAACCGGGTGCGAACCGTCACCTCCGGCTACGACGCCGGCGCCAACTGCGGCAATCTCTGCGTCAAGGGCAGATACGGCTGGGAATATATCCACAGCGATGAACGGCTCACCACGCCGCTCCTGCGGAAGGAGGGTCGCCTGGCGCCCTGCTCCTGGGAAACGGCGCTGCAGGAAACCGCCAAAGGCCTTGAGCGCATCAGGCAGGCGCACGGCGCGGATGCCATCGGGACGATCGGCTCGGGCCGGCTGACCAACGAGGAAGCCTATCTGCTGCAGAAGTTCACCCGCGCCGCGCTGGGCACCAACAACGTCGACACCTCGGGCGGATTCACCTATGAGGGGCTTTTGGGCCTCAAGCAATGCCTCGGCTACCCGGCCATGACCAACTCCATCGCCGAGCTGAGAGACGCCGAGGTGATTCTGGCGGTGCGAAGCGACCCCCAGGAGACCCACCCCATGGTCAAGCTGGAAGTGATCATGGCCCTCAACCGCAACCGGGCGTTCCTGATCGCCGCCAACAGCTATGAGACCTGGCTCCATGCCAGGGCCCACTGCCCCATCACCTATCGTCCCGGCACCGAGGTTGCGTTCCTCAACGGACTGATCAACATTATTTTTAAGGAACAGCTGGAAGACGCCGAGTTTATCGCGGAGCGCACCCGGGGATGCGAGGAACTGCGGCGCGCAGTCGCCGATTGCGACCCGGCGGCGGTGGCATCAATAACCGGCGTGCCGGCGGACCTGCTGGTGCTTGCAGCGCGGAAGTACGCCGGTTCTAAAAAGTCATCCATCCTGATTTCTTCGGGGCTGGGATTGCGCGGCGACGAAGCGGGCATTGCCCGTGCCGCGGCCTGTCTCGCCCTGATAACCGGCAACATCGGCAGGCCGTCGGCAGGCATCGCCCTGCTCTCCGAGAAGTGCAACTCCCAGGGGGTGCTGGACATGGGCCTGCTCCCCGGATACCTCCCCGGCTACCGTGACCTGCAGGACCAGGCGGAGCGCCGTGCCTTTGAAATTGCCTGGAATGCGCCGCTCTCGTCCAGCCCGGGACTCAGTGCCCTCGAGCAGCTGCGCGGCGCGGCAGAAGGCCGGGTAAAGGCGCTCTACATCGCGGGCGAAAACCCGCTCCTGTCCTACCCCGATCGCCGCCGCACCCTGCAGGCCCTGGAGCAGGCGGAGCTGGTGGTGGTGCAGGACCTGTTTCTCTCGGAAACCGCCGCGCAGGCCCACGTGGTCCTCCCGGTGGTGAGCCTCCCCGAGAAAGAGGGGACGGTCACCAGCGCCGAGCGCAGGGTGCAGGCGTGCCGGCGAGCGCTTGATCCGCCGGCCGGAGGGAAAAGCGACGGGGATATCTTCATCGACCTCGCGCGCCGGCTCGGCTACGACATGCGCTGCCGGGATCCGCGGCAGGCGCTGCAGGAGATCGCCGCGCTGGTGCCGTTCTACAGCGGTATCGCACGCGAACCCATCCCCAATGCAGGGGTCCAGTGGCCCTGCGACCTTGTCCACCAACAGGGCACCCCCCGTCTGTACCAGGACGGCTTTCCGCAGGGACGGGCAACCCTCGCGCCGGCACCGTATACGCCGGCCGCGGGCAGGGACGAGCGCAGCTATCCGTTCACCCTTGTCTCGGTTCCCTCCCTCTTTCACTCAGGATGCCTATCGCTCCGCGCCCGGGGGCTCACCGAAGTCGCCCCGCAGGCATGCGCCGAGCTGAACCGCGCTGACGCCTCCCGGCTTAAGATTGCCGCGGGCGACCGGATCACCATTGCCTCGGCGGGCGGCAGCATCACCGTCGATGCCGCCATATCCGAGCGCACGCCGCCGGGTATCGTGCTCGTGCCGCATCACCCGGAGCGGCTGCGGACGAATCTGCTTACCGATGCCGCAGCACCGATCACCCGGGTAGCCGTGGGGAAGGCATAGCCGGCGGGAACCGCACACACTAACAGCGCTGATTGCACCGACATGCCATTCGGGTTATCGCTCAGAAGCCGGATCGTCTTTTTCTTTCTGATTGTGGTCATCGCCGGGGGTTCGGTTGCCATGCTGCTGGGCATCAGCCTGTACGGGCGAACGGTGGTGAAGCGCGCTCACGTTCAGGTGAGCATGAACCTCAACTCGGCGCGGATGGTCTTCAGGCAGAAGGTGGACACGGTTTCCCTGCTCATGCAGTTCACCGCCCGACGGGGCGAGATCATCGAAGGGGTCGTGATGCGCAACCAGCCGATGTTACAGCAGCTGCTTGAGCAGGTGCGGATGGACAACCATCTTGACTTTATCGGAGTAACCGACGAGCGGGGCATGGTGCTGGTGCGCGGTCGCTACCCCTACACCGCAGGGGATGATCAGGCCAATGACGAGATGATCAGTAAGGCGCTGACCGGAGAATCGACTGCCGGCCCGCAGATTCTCTCCCAGGACCGGCTGATGCGCGAGGGGGACCGCCTCCCGGAACAGGCTTTCATGACCTTCGTGGAGACGCCGCGCTCACGGCCCCGCCCCCGGGAGAGCGAAACCAGCGGCATGGTTATCAAGGCGGCGGTCCCGGTCATTGACCGCGACGAGCGGTACCGCGGGGTGCTGTACGGGGGGGTGCTGCTCAATCGCAACTACGAAATCGTCGACCGGATCAAGAACAACGTCTACCGCGACGAGCAGTATGACGGCATGGAGATGGGAACTGCGGCGATTTTCCAGTGGGACGTGCGGGTTTCGACCAATGTGAAACACGCCTCCGGCCTGCGCGCCATCGGCACCCGCGCCTCGAGCGATGTCTACGCCAAGGTCCTGGAAAACGGCAAGCCATACATCGGCCGGGATTATGTGGTCTACGCCGATTACATCACCGCCTATGAGCCGCTGTTGGACACCCGGGGATCGATCATCGGCATGCTCTACGTGGGGACCCTGGAGCAGCCGTTCATCGACACGCGCAACCGGGTGATTCTGCTCTTCTGCGCCATCGCCCTGCTCGGCGTGCTCACCGCCATTGTCATCGGCTACTTTCTGGCGCGCAGCATCAGCAAGCCCATTGAAACCCTAGCCGGCGCCACCCTGGAGATTGCCGACGGCCACTTTCCCCAGGACCTCGACATACCCTCCCAGGATGAGATCGGGCGCCTGGCCTACCTGTTCGTTAACATGTCGCGCCACCTCAAGCAGACCCTGAGCGACCTGCAGGATCTGAACCGCAAGTACCTGGAGCTGCTGGGCTTTACCACCCACGAGCTCAAGCAGCCGCTGGGGGTGCTCAAGGGCTATCTGATCATGCTGCAGGACGAAACCCTGGGCAAGCTCAGCACCGACAAGCAGCGCGAGGCCATCCTGGAGATGCGCAACAGCGTGAACATGCTCAATGACATGATCATGAAATACCTCCAGCTTTCAAAGATCGAGGCGGGCAAGCTGGTGGTGGAGAAAAGGCGCTTCCGCCTCTTTGACGAGGCCATCCGGCCGGTGCTCGAAGGCGAAAGCGCCTACCTGGCCATTAAAAAGATGCGCATGGTCATTGAGAACGAAGCTGATCTTCGCGAGTTGGAACTGTATGCCGACCCTACCCTGATGCGCATCGTGTTCAGCAACCTGATCACCAATGCCATTAAGTATGGGTTTGAGGGCGGCGCCATTACCATGGGACATGCGGAATCGTCGGGCGGGCATCGCTTCCATGTGCGCAATGAGGGGTACGGCATCCCCGGCGACAAGCGCGACGCGATATTTGAAAAATTCGTCCGGGTGGACATGAAAGAGCTGGGGAGGCAGGTGGGAACGGGCCTCGGCCTCTATAACACCAGGCAGATTGTGGAAAAGCACGGCGGGAGCATCTGGGCCGAATCGGAGGAGGGCAAGTGGGCGGATTTCTTCTTCACCCTGCCCGCGGATGACCAGCCCGCCGCCACGCCGGGCACCTAAGCACATGATGGGGGAGATCTGATGGCGAACGTGCAATATGATGAAACCGCCGGGAGGTTCGTCGCCCGGCTGGATGATGAGGATTATCGCCGGCTCGATGAAATTATCGCGCGCTACCGGGACAAGCCCGGGCACCTCATACCAGCGCTCAAGGACGCCCAGGCCCTGTTCGGCTTTCTTCCCATGGAGGTGCAGCACTATCTGGGCAAGGGGCTGAAAATAGCCTCAAGCCACATTTACGGCGTGGTCACCTTTTACGCCTTCTTTACCACCGTTCCCCGGGGGCGGCATGTGGTGCGCTGCTGCATGGGAACGGCATGCTATGTAAAGAGCGCACAGGAGATAGTCAATAAGGTGGAAAACACCCTTAATATCAAGGTGGGAGAAATCACCAAAGATCTCTCCTTTTCTCTTGAGGTGGTTCGTTGTGCAGGCGCTTGCGGGCTGGCACCGGTGATGTTTATCGATGACGATGTGCATGGCATGCTGGAACCTGATAAAATCGACAACATCCTGGGGAAGTATTGATCACTCGGGCGTGATGGCACACCGCATGTATAGAAAGGAGCAGGAGGTGAAAAAGTCTCGGTCCCATATAATGGTGTGTTCCGGCACGGGGTGTGTCGCCAGCGGTATCGGACTGGTCAAAGAGTGCCTGGAGAAAGAATTGGCGCGCCGCGATCTGCAGCGTGAAATAGAGGTTATCCCCACCGGGTGCAATGGATTCTGCGCCCTGGGTCCGGTTATGGTGGTATATCCGGAAGGCATATTTTATGTACAGGTCAAGCCCGACGATATCCCCCACCTGGTGGAGGAACATTTTCTGAAAGGGAGACCGGTTGAAAAACTCATGTATAAGGAACCGGTGCAAAAAACCACGGTCCCCCTGATGAAGGACATACAATTCTTTAAACATCAACGACTGATTGTGCTGAGGAACCGGGGACTGATCAATCCGGAACATATCGAGGAGTACATCGCGCGGGATGGATACTTTGCCCTCTCTAAGGTCTTGCGTTCCATGACCCCCGAGGAAGTCATTGAAGAAATAAAGCGTTCAGGGCTCCGGGGAAGAGGGGGCGGCGGTTTTCCCACGGGACAAAAGTGGGAAGAGGTGAGAAAATATAACCGGTTTCCTAAATACACCATTTGCAATGGTGACGAGGGTGATCCGGGGGCCTTTATGGATAGATCGGTTCTGGAATCCGATCCCCATTCCGTCCTGGAAGGAATGACCATCTCCGCGTATGCCATGGGGGCACATGACGGCTTTATTTATGTGCGGGCAGAGTATCCGCTTGCCATTGAACGATTGGAAATAGCCATACAACAGGCACGAGCGCTGGGTCTGATGGGTAAAGATATTCTCGGCAGCGGTTTTGACTTTGATATCTCCATCTACCCGGGTGCGGGTGCATTTGTCTGCGGAGAATCAACCGCCCTTATGTACTCTTTGGAAGGAAGGCGCGGAATGCCCCGGATTAAACCGCCGCGCTCTGCGGAGGCGGGATTGTGGGGCATGCCCACCAACCTCAATAATGTTGAGACCTTCGCCAATGTGCCTTCAATCATACGCAACGGGGCCTCATGGTTTGCCTCGATCGGCACTGCAGGAAGCACCGGCACCAAGGTGTTTGCCTTAACCGGAGCCATCAACAATGTGGGTTTGGTGGAAGTTCCCATGGGAACGACGCTGCGCACCCTGGTCTTTGATATCGGAGGAGGAATCCCCCACAACCGGCAATTCAAGGCAGCTCAGATGGGAGGCCCTTCGGGGGGCTGTGTCCCTGAAATACTGCTGGATACGCCCATTGACTTCGACTCGCTCACCCAGGCCGGCGCCATGATGGGATCGGGCGGCGTTGTTATAATGGATGAGAGAACCTGCATGGTGGATACGGCCAAATTTTTTACCGAATTTTCGGTCGACGAGTCGTGCGGCAAGTGTGCGCCCTGCCGGGAGGGCCTGAAGGTGATGCTGGACAAGCTCACCGCCATAACCGGAGGGCGCGGTGAACCCGGCGACATCGCCTTTCTGGAAAGGCTCGCCCGCCACATTCAAAAGACCTCGCACTGCGGCCTGGGCCAGACCGCCTCGAACCCGGTCCTCTCCACCATCCGCTATTTCCGCCATGAGTACGAGGCGCACATCCTTGAGAAGCGCTGCCCGGCGCTGGTATGCGCCAAGCTGATCCGTTTCAGGGTGAAGGAGGATGCATGCAAAATGTGCGGGCTCTGCTTCAAGGCCTGCCCGGCGCACGCCATCCGCTGGGAGAAGAAGCAGCCCGCCTTTATTGACCGGTCCGTCTGCACGAGCTGCCGGAGCTGCATCAGGGCCTGTAAATTCGGCGCCATTGAGTAACCGGGCGGTCTCCGCCGCCAAGCGGCGTGACGCGCCCCACCGCAAGGGTCCCGTTCATGCAATTTAAAAACCTTTCGCTGCGAACCAAGCTGGCCTTCAGCTTCATTTTCGTGGTCATTACGGTCGGCCTGGCCTCCTCCCTGGTCGGCATCAGAATGCTGGCCAACGAGGTGATCAAGGGCGGTGAGCTGAAGGTCAAGATTGACCTTAATTCCGCCTGGATGGTCTACCAGGAGCGTCTGAAGGACATTGAGTCGGTCATCCGCTTCACCTCGGAGCGTTTTTTCATGCGGGAAGGCATGACCGCATCAGACCTCAGCGGACTGCGGCGGGAGCTGGAACGGGTTCGCATTGAAAACAATCTGGACATTTTTACCCTGACCGACGGAAGCGGCAAAGTGCTGCTGCGCTCCCGGGAACCGTATGTTTCCGGCGATGATCAGTCCAACGATGAAATAGTGGCCATTGCCCTTCGGGAGAAACGCATGGTCTCCGGGACGGAGATCCTGTCGCAGGAGGAGCTTGCCAAGGAGGGAGCGGAGCTGGTGGACAAGGCATTTATGGCCTTCATCCCCACCCCGCAGGAAAAACCCCGGGTGAAAGACCATGAAACCGCGGGCATGGTGCTCAAGGCGGCCGCCCCGGTTCTGAACGCCGACAAAAAAATAATGGGGGTTCTGTACGGGGCCCATCTCCTCAACCGTGACTTCGCCATCGTTGACCGGATGAAGGATATCGTGTACAAGGGAATGAAGTACAAGGGGAAGGATGTCGGCGCCGCCACCATCACCCAGTGGGATGTCAGAATTTCCACCAACGTGCAGACGGCAGACGGGCTCCGCGCCATCGGCACCCGGGCGTCCCGCGAGGTATACGAGAAGGTGCTGGATAACGGCCAGCCGTTCATGGGGGGAACCCATCTCGCCAACACCAAGTATATTGCCGTCTACGAGCCCATCATGAACATCCGCGACGAAGTCATCGGCATGCTCTCGGTGGGCATCCTGGATGCGCCCTTCACCGACAAGCGCAACGAGCTGGTGGCGGGCTTCTTTGCCGTGGCGCTGCTGGGCATTGTCATGGCGCTGCTGACGGTGGTGTTCGTCACCTCGCGCATCACCCGGCCCCTGGCCACCCTGGGCACGGCCACCGAAAAGATCGCCCAGGGCGATCTGCTCTACGAGGTCCCGGTTGAGTCGGGAGACGAGCTGGGCCGGCTGGCCAGCGCCTTCAATAAAATGACCCGGGCGCTCGCCGCGTCAAAGCAGGAGCTGCTGCGCAGAAGCGAGGACCTGGAAGATGCCAACCGCAACCTCCGGACCGCGCAGACCAAGCTGGTTCAGACCGAGAAGCTTTCATCGCTGGGGCAGCTCGCCGCCGGGGTGGCGCATGAGCTCAACAATCCCCTCACCGGCATCATGACCTTCGCCCACCTGCTGCGCAAGTCCGTCGCCGACGAGGCGGCCCGGGCGGATCTGGATATCATCATACGGGAAACCACCCGCTGCCGGGAAATTATCAAGGGCATCCTCGATTTTTCCCGCGAGACATCGCCGCAGCAGAAGCTGTGCAGCGTCAATGCCATCATCGCCCGCACCCTCGCCATTCTCGAACCGCAATGGCTGTTCCACAACATCCGCATCGAGAAACAGCTGGACGAGCGGATGCCCGACATCTGGATCGATGACAACCAGATCCAGCAGGTGCTGATGAATATCTCGCTCAACGCGGCCGAGGCCATGAACGGGGAAGGCACCCTGACCGTGGCCAGCGCGATCGGCCGGGAGGGCGAGCATATCGAGGTGCGCATCGCCGACACCGGATCGGGCATTCCGCCCGAGCACCTCACAAAAATATTCGACCCCTTTTTCACCACCAAGGACCCGCAAAAGGGAACCGGGCTGGGCCTTGCCATCAGCTACGGCATCATCCGGAAGCACCAGGGCGACATCACCGTCGAGAGCGCCCTGGGCAAGGGTACCACATTCATCATTACGCTGCCGGCGGCCGGCAACGCGCCGGGAGCGCCACAGGGCGCCTGACCCCGGCGGGCAGCTGCGCGGGAGGAGAGGACCATGAGCCACACCAAGGCATCCATACTGGTGATCGACGACGAAAGCATTGTGCAGGAAAGCTGCAAGCGCATTCTCATTCCGGAAGGATATGCGGTGGAGAGCGCCTACACCGGGCAGGAGGGGCTGGGCAAGCTGGCCGACGCCTCCTTTGACCTGGTGATCACCGATCTGAAAATGCCCGGCATCAGCGGCATGGAGGCGCTCAAAAAAATCAAGCATGATGATCCCGACATCGGCATCATCATGATCACCGGCTACTCCACCGCCGAAACCGCGGTGGAGGCCATGAAGCTGGGCGCCTTCGACTACCTTCCCAAGCCGTTTACCCCCGACGAGCTGATGGCCGCGGTCTCCAAGGCAGTGGAGAAGAAACGACTCCTCCTGGAAACCAAGCATCTGGAGCAGGCCTACCGGGACGCGGCCGCCGCCATCAGTTCATCGCTCAACTTAAACGAGGTGCTCACGCTTATCGCCAAGAGCGTGACCAGCCTGCTCCGGTTCAAAGCCTGCAGCGTCCACCTGCTCGACGCGGAAAATCATACCCTCAGGATCAAGGCGAGTTCCGGCCTCAGCGACAGCTATCTCGAACGCACATCCCGCGACCGGGATGAGGCCATGCAGGAGGCCTTCGAGGGCAGGACCGTCTACATCCCCGATGCCCGCACCGACGGCCGCATCCCCCATCAGGCCGAGGTGCGCAGCGAGGGGATCGTCTCCATGCTCACCATTCCGCTCAAGGTGAAGAACGCGGTGATCGGCGTGCTGCGCGCCTATACCGAGGACGCCCACCGCTTTGATGAAAAGGAGTCGGACCTGCTGCAAAAACTGGCGGCGCAGGCGGGCATCGCCGTGACCAACGCCCGGCTCTATCAGGAGGTAAAGCAGGATTACGAGAGCCTGCGCAAGGATCTACCGCCGCCGTTGAAAGACCGCAGCTCATGAGACCGCCGTCGCCCGCCGCCCGGTCAGCGGCGAGGCCGTCCGCGCATCAGCGCACTTCAGGGAGGAACGCCTCATGGCCGATGAACTGATCAACATTCTCATTATTGACGATGAAACCATCATTCACCAAAGCTGCGCCCGGATCCTGCGCGGAGAGGGCTACGAGATCGACTCGGCGATGAACGGGCAGGAGGCGCTGCAGAAGCTCAAGGACAAGCGCTACCACCTGGTGCTGAGCGACATTAAAATGCCGGGCATGGACGGGGTGCAGACCCTGGAGCTGATGAAGCAGCACGCGCCGGACATCACCGTCATCATGTTCACCGGCTTTGCCTCGGTCGAGACCGCACGCTCCACCATGAAGCTGGGGGCCTTTGATTACCTGCCCAAGCCCTTCACTCCCGAGGAGCTGCTCGCGGCGGTGCGCAAGGCCCTGGCCAGTGAGCGCGCCGCGCGAGACGGGCGCGAGCGGGAGGCCCGCTTCCAGCGGCTGCAGCAGAGCATTCATGCCACGCTCAACCTGCGCGAGGTGCTCAATCTCATCGTCAGCGGCGTGACCGGCATCTTCGCGGTCAAGGGGTGCGCCATCAGCCTGCTCGACCGCAAGCGGGAGTTTTTCAAGGTATGCGCGTCGTCCGGCCTGAGCAGCGCCTATCTGCAAAAGGGGCCCATTGCCGCCGACCGCTACCTCTCCACCGTGCTCGCCGGCAACCCCGACAGCATTGTTGACGTCACCACCGCCCCGCAGGCGGACCATCTCTATGCAGCGCAGCAGGAAGGCATCGCCTCGATCTTCTCATTCCCGCTCAAGCTGAAGCAGGAGGTCATCGGCATGATCCGCATCTACAGCGGCGTGCCGCGGGAATTCAGCGCAGGCGAGATTGATTTTCTCAACCGCTTTATCGAGCAGGCATCCATCGCTTTAGAAAATGCCCGTACCTATGAGGACGTGCGCGAGCGCTACGAATCGCTCAAGGATGACCTCTGGGAATGGTGCGAGTATGATTCGCAGAAAATCAGCTAACCCAAGGAGGAGACCGTATGTCGGAAGGAAAGGCCCGGATTCTGATTATCGACGACCAGCCCAGCGAGGTCAAGATGGTCCGCATGGCGCTGGAGATGGCGGGATATGAAGTCGCGCACGCGTATAACGGCAGGGAGGGGCTGGAAAAGGCCTGCGCCGAAAAGCCGGACCTGATCATTCTCGATGTGATGATGCCGGAGAAGGACGGATTCGTCGCCTGCGGGGATCTCAAGACCAACCCCGCCACCGCCGCCATACCGATCATTGTGATGACCAGCGTGGAAAGCAGCTCGCTCATCTTTCCCGACGCGGAGAACGCCGCGGGCGCGCCCCATGCCAACGAGTACATCGACAAGCCGGTTGACCCCAACTTCTTGCTGAAGCGGGTGGAACGCCTGCTCAAAAAGGGCTGACCGCCCGCTCCCCTGTCCGCCCCTGTCGCGGGTCATTGATTCCTTCATTGATAGACAGGCGGCGCATGGGCCACACAACCTGCTCAACGCGCCGCACCGGATGCGCGCCAGGGCGTGATGGCCCGGATTCCGGCTTCATTTCCTGGCAGCTCATGCATGCATTCCACGCCCGCGCATATTCCGTGCCGGGCGCGTTTTTAAAATTAATCGCCTCCCCGTATTATATTCTTGCATAATAAAATTTTTGTGGTAGTTTACCTCGCCGAACACGTGAGACAGCGACGCCGAACCTGCACAAATCAAGGGGGTTGTTGGAAAAAATTTCCGCAGGTTGTTCAAAAACATCCAGATGCAAGGCACGCGACATCCTGAGGCATGAGGCGTACAGGCACGTACGCTGCAATGACAAAGGATGAGCATGTAACGCAGGGGATGGGCGTTTTTCAACAGCCTGCTGGGGGATACCATGCCCAAACGCACTGACATTCGCAAGATAATGATTATCGGATCCGGTCCCATCGTGATCGGGCAGGCGTGCGAGTTTGACTACTCCGGCACCCAGGCCTGCAAGGCGCTGCGCAGCCTGGGTTACGAAATCGTGCTGGCCAACTCCAATCCCGCCACCATCATGACCGACCCGGGCATGGCCGATATCACCTACCTGGAGCCGCTGACGGTTGAATCCATGACCAAGATCATCGAGAAGGAGCGTCCCGACGCGCTGCTCCCCAACCTGGGAGGCCAGTCGGGGCTCAACCTCTCGTCGGAGCTTGCCCGCGCCGGCGTGCTTGACAAATACGGGGTCAAGGTCATCGGCGTTCAGGTTGACGCGATCGAACGCGGCGAGGACCGCCAGGCCTTCAAGGACACCATGAACAAGCTGGGCATCGACATGCCCCGCAGCGCCGTTGCCAACACCCTTGAGGAGGCGGAAAAAATCGTCGCCGACATCGGGCTGCCCTGCGTCATCCGGCCCGCCTACACCATGGGGGGCACCGGCGGCGGCCTGGTGTATAACATGGAGGAGTTCCGCACCATCGCCGCGCGGGGGCTGCAGGCCAGCCTGGTGGGCCAGATCCTGGTGGAGGAATCGGTGCTGGGCTGGGAGGAGCTGGAGCTGGAAGTGGTGCGCGACGCGAAAAACCAGATGATCACCGTGTGCTTCATCGAAAACGTCGACGCTATGGGGGTGCACACCGGCGACAGCTACTGCACCGCGCCCATGCTCACCATCGCCCCGGAGCTGCAGGGACGCCTGCAGAACTATTCGTATGCCGTGGTGGAATCCATCGGGGTCATCGGGGGCACCAACATCCAGTTCGCCCATGATCCCGTGACCGACCGGGTGGTTATCATTGAAATCAACCCTCGCACCTCGCGCTCCTCGGCGCTCGCCTCCAAGGCCACCGGCTTTCCCATTGCTTATGTCTCCTCACTTCTGGCCGGCGGGCTGACCCTCGATGAAATCCCCTACTGGCGCGACGGCACCCTGGATAAATACACCCCCTCGGGCGACTACGTGGTGGTCAAGTTCTCCCGCTGGGCCTTCGAGAAGTTCGAAGGGCTGGAAGATCGCCTGGGCACGCAGATGAAGGCGGTGGGCGAGGTAATGAGCATCGGCAAGAATTACAAGGAGGCCTTCCAGAAGGCCATCCGCTCCCGGGAAGACGGCCGATACGGCCTCGGGTTCGCGAAGGATTATCACAAGCGTTCGCTGGACGAGTTGATGGCCCTGCTCAAGGAGCCGTCAAGCGAGCGGCAGTTTATCATGTACGAGGCCCTGCGCAAGGGCGCCTCGCCGGAGGCGCTTTTCGAGAAAACCCACATCAAGCCCTGGTTTATCAGGCAGATGCAGGAGCTGGTGGAGCTGGAGGAGCGGTTGCTAGCATGCAAGGGCAAGGAGCTTCCCGAGGCGCTGCTGGTCCAGGCAAAGAAGGACGGCTTCGCCGACCGCTATCTGGCAAAGCTGCTGGACCTGCCGGAAAAGGAGATTCGCGTTCGGCGCACCAGGCTGGGCGTGGTGGAAGGCTGGCACCCGGTGCCGGTGAGCGGGGTGGAAAACGCGGCCTACTACTACTCCACCTACAACGCCCCCGATGTAACCACGGTGTCCCCCAACCGCAAGGTGATGGTTCTCGGCGGCGGGCCCAACCGCATCGGGCAGGGCATCGAGTTCGACTACTGCTGCGTGCATGCCGCCTTCGCCCTGCGCGATGTGGGCATCGAATCGATCATGGTCAACTGCAATCCCGAAACCGTCTCCACCGACTTTGACACCTCCAACAAGCTCTATTTTGAGCCGCTGACGGTGGAAGACGTGCTCAGCATCTATGAAAAGGAAAAGCCGGTGGGCATCATCTGCCAGTTCGGCGGCCAGACGCCGCTCAACATTGCCGCCGAGCTGGAGGAGGCCGGCGCCGTCATCATCGGCACCTCGGTGGAAACCATCGAACTGGCCGAAGACCGCGACCGCTTCCGCCAGAAGATGCAGAAGCTCACCATACCCCAACCCGAAAGCGGCATGGCCAGCACCCTGGAGCAGGCAACCGCCATTGCCGAGCGTATCGGTTACCCGCTGATGGTGCGGCCTTCCTTTGTGCTAGGCGGACGAGCCATGGAAATTGTCCACGACGAGGCCATGCTCAAGCGCTATGTCAAGGCGGCGGTGGATATTTCCCCGGAACGCCCCATTCTCATCGACAAGTTCCTGGATAACGCCATCGAGGCCGAGGCCGATGCCATCGCCGACGGGGCCGAGGTGTTTGTCCCCGCGGTGATGGAGCACATCGAGGAGGCGGGCATCCATTCGGGCGATTCCGCCTGCGTCATCCCGCCCATCACCATTCCCGCCAAGCACATCGAAACCATCATCGAATACACCCGGACTATTGCCCTGGAGCTGAAGGTGGTCGGGCTGATGAACATACAGTACGCCATCTACCGGGACATGGTGTACATCCTTGAGGCCAATCCGCGCGCCAGCCGGACCGTGCCCCTGGTGAGCAAGGTGTGCGGCATCTCCATGGCCCGCATCGCCACCCAGCTGATGCTGGGCAAGCGGCTCAAGGACCTCAACCTGCAATCGCGGCCGCTCTCCCACTACGGGGTAAAGGAGGCGGTGTTCCCCTTTTATTTCTATCCCGAGGTGGATCCGGTCCTGGGGCCCGAGATGCGATCCACCGGTGAGGTGCTGGGGATGGCCGCCTCATTCGGGATGGCCTACTTCAAGGCGCAGGACGCGGCCCAGAGCCGACTTCCCCTGGCCGGCACGGTGCTGATCACCGTCGCCGACAAGGACAAGTCCGCGGTCATCGATGTGGCAAGGCGCTTCCAGGGCCTCGGATTCGCCATTATGGCCACCGGCGGCACGCGGGAGGCGCTCGCCGCGCACGGCATTCCCTCGCAGCAGGTTAACAAGATGCATGAGAGCCGTCCCCACATCGCCGACCTGATCAAAAACGGCGACATTCAGATTGTCATCAACACCCCCCGCGGCAAGGCCAGCAAGGCGGACGATTCATATATCCGCAAGGCGGCCATTCGATACAAGGTTCCCTACGTCACCACGGTGGCTGCGGCGCTGGCTGCTGCCAAGGGCATCGAGGCGTGCAAAAACAGCCCGCCGGAGGTCAAATCGCTGCAGGGCTATCACGCGGATTTTCATTAACCCCTCACCATAATCAAGCAAAGGAGCTGCCGTGGGCGGATTCTTCGGCGTTGTCTCAAAGCAGGACTGTGTTTCATCCCTCTTTTACGGGACCGACTATCATTCCCATCTCGGCACCCGTCGCGGCGGCCTGGCCACCATCAACGACGGCCGGTTCACCCGGTTCATTCATGACATCAGCAACTCGCCCTTCCGGAGCAAGTTTGAATATGACATAACCACCATGCACGGCAGAACCGGCATCGGCATCATCAGCGATTACGAGGATCAGCCGCTGATCATCGGCTCGCACCTCGGCCGCTACGCCATGGTCACGGTAGGCGTGGTGAAGAACGCCGCGGCCCTGGCCCAGCAGGCCTTCCGCAAGCGGGGCATCCATTTCTCCGAGATGAGCGGAAACGAGATCAATCCCACCGAGCTGATCGCCACCCTCATCGACCAGGAGGAAAGCTTTGAGCAGGGCATAAAAAACGCGCAAGAGCAGATCGAGGGATCCTGCTCGCTGCTGCTGCTCACCGAAAAGGGGATTTATGCCGCACGCGACCGCTATGGCCGGACCCCGGTGATTATCGGCAGGGGCCCTGACGGATTTGCCGTCACCATGGAAACGTCAGCGCTCCCCAATCTCGGCTATTCGGTGGTGCGGGACCTGGGCCCGGGGGAAACGGTGCTGCTCACCCCCGAGGGCATTGAGCCGAAGAACCCACCCACTACTGATTTGCACATCTGCAGCTTCCTCTGGATTTATTACGGCTACCCGGCGTCCAGCTACGAGGGGATCAATGTTGAGGCCACCCGTTATCGCTGCGGCGCCGCGCTGGCGGAGGATGAATCGGTTGAGGTTGATTCGGTGTCCGGCATTCCCGACTCGGGCATTGCCCACGCCTTGGGCTTTGCCGCAAAGTCCCGCTTGCGCTATTCCCGCCCCTTCGTCAAATACACGCCCACCTGGCCGCGCAGCTTCATGCCCCAGCAGCAGTACACCCGGGACCTTATCGCGCGGATGAAATTGATTCCCATCAAGGAACTGACCGAGGGCAAGCGCCTGCTCTTCTGCGACGATTCCATCGTCCGGGGAACCCAGCTCCGGGTCACCCTGGAGCGCCTGTATGAATACGGCGCGCGCGAGATCCACCTTCGACCCGCCTGCCCTCCCCTCATCTTCGGCTGCAAGTTTCTCAACTTCTCCCGCTTCCGCTCCGAGCTGGACCTGGCCGCGCGCAAGGCGATCATCGAACTGGAGGAAGGCGGTCCGCAGAAGCCGCTCGAAACCTACGCCGATGAATCATCCGGGGAATATGACGCCATGGTGCAGTTGATCGGGAAAAAGATCGGTGTGACCTCCCTGCGCTATCAGCAATTGCCGAAGATGATCAAGGCCATCGGTCTGCCGCAGGAAAAGGTGTGCACTTACTGCTGGACCGGGAAAAGTAAGGGCATCCCCTCATCATCATAGCATCCGGCGGCTATGGGTTGACAAAGGCTCCCAAAAGGGCTATAAGAAATGCACCGTTAGTTATCCATCAAGCGATTCACGGCGAGCCGCTAGCTCAGTAGGTAGAGCAACGGACTTTTAATCCGTAGGTCGTGGGTTCGATCCCCGCGCGGCTCACCACATTTATCAAGCACTTACACTTCGGTGTAGGTGCTTTTTTTATGGCTGAACCTCTTCTGCCACCATTGTGCTACCGGCTGCTTCATTATGCTACTAAAGCGGGTAGCTCTGAGCTTCACGGCCTCCTCACTATTAACTGGCTTCATGAGGTGGCCATAGATGTCCATGGTAACCTGGATTGAACTATGAGTGCTGGATATCGCTTTTTGTTCGTGATACTATGATCATGAAAACCCAAATGGGCGTGCACTGATCATGCTTTTATTACTTATGGAGTCTTGCAATAGTTATGGCAATGAAACAGAATGAGGAGTTTGCAGAAGAAAGAAAAGAGATAATCGATGGTGCGTTACCGATGACTGAGGATGGAGTGGAATAACAAATCAAAGGAGGATAGTCATGAAACAAGTAATAGTGTTATGTTCAATCTTATTGCTGCTGGTGCCAGTTGCTGCTGTTGCACAAGATTACTGTGAAGGAAACTTTGACTATGACAGGGATCAGGATGGAACCGATGCTTTTACCTTTAAAACTGACTTCGGTAGGAGTTCCATAGTGAATCCATGCCCTCTTGATGGACCGGCTCCTGTGAAAAGAACAGGGCAGACTTTTTGCTATGCTGAAACAGGCACGCCAAGGAATTGTGCGGGGACGGGTGAGGATGCAGATTATCAAAAAGGAGTTGTGTCACCGGGATCAAGATTTACTGACAATGATAATGGCACGGTAAGTGATAATCTCACAGGTCTGATTTGGCTGAAGAATGCCAATTGCTTCGGAACAAACACATGGAGCCAGGCATTGACTAGCTCAAAGGGATTGGCAAGCGGTTCGTGCGACCTTACGGATGGTTCAATTGCGGGTGACTGGAGGTTGCCTAACAGGTTTGAGTTGGAAAGTCTTTTGGATTTGGGCCAATATGATCCCGCGCTTCCATTGGGGCACCCGTTCACTAACGTATCAACTCCCTGCTGGACGTCTACAACGTATGTCGGCAGCGCCGAAAGCGCATTTCTCGTAAATTTTTATTCCGGCGGCATAGATGGTTATAATAAGTCATCGTACCAAAATGGCTGCGTCTGGCCCGTCCGTGGAGGACATTGATTGAATAGTGCGTGATTTTAAATAAGATTGACCGGTGGTAAAAGAAAGGCAATTCGAGGGTTTTTTTGTTATTGAAACTCCCCTCATAATATGATTAGATTATAGTGGATCAGTAGCGAGGGGGAAATATGGTGAATGCACGCTGTACAATAAGTACCCTACTTTCTCCGTGACCATGGTGGTCATGCGATGAAGTGGGGATTTTTATTGTAAGGAGGGTAAGACCATGAAAAGAATAATAGCGTTTGTAGCTGGTCTCTCAGTGTGTATATTTGCTCTGTCGGTTTCTGTCATGGCCCAAGTTGACTACTGTGAGGGTAACTTTGATAACGATACGGATCAGGATGGATCGGATGCCTTTATCTTCAAGACGGATTTCGGCAGACGTTCATTGCTGGATCCCTGCCCGGTGATCGAATGCCTGACTGCAGAAGAACTGGGTATTGAGATTGAACAACTCAAAGTGCAGGTGGAACAATTGACAGCGCTTTTGGCAAATGTAACCAGGGAGGGTAATGATATAACCTTTAGCGGAGTGAATGTGCAGATTACCAACGGGTTGGGCGGCACGCAAACGACCAATGGGTTGGGAAACCTGATTGTAGGATATAATGAAATTCGAGGGGAGGTTCCTGATGTGCGCAGCGGGTCGCACAATATAGTCGTCGGAGCGGCGCAAAACTATGCATCCTATGGCGGACTGGTCGCCGGCTATTACAATACCATTGCCGGACCCTATGCCAGCGTAAGCGGAGGTCGCAGCAATCAAGCGTTTGGAGACTTTTCTTTTGTTGGTGGGGGGGGCAGTTCAAATCCAGAGTTTGGCAATTGGGCAGTCGCCAACTATTCAGCAATACTGGGAGGAACGGTCAATACTACCGGTGATTCCAGCCTTGTTGACAACAACATCGGTATCTATTCGACTGTAAGCGGAGGCAGTTACAATAATTCAACCGGTGATAGCGCCAGTGTAAGCGGGGGGTTTGCAAACAGAGCAAGCGGCAAAAATGCGAGCGCAAGCGGTGGCGGGCACAACGAGGCAAGCGGCGATTACTCCTTTGTCGGCGGGGGTGGCGCCAGCTCATCGACATATGGCAATATGGCATTTGCTAACTATGCAGCGGTGCTTGGGGGAACGGATAACACAGCAGGAGATCCGGACCTGACAGATCACAGTCTTGGGGAGGGTTCCAGCGTAAGCGGTGGATATGATAATACAGCAAGCGGTAACTGGGCGAGCGTAAGCGGGGGGAATAGCAATACGGCAAGCGGCTATTATTCCAGCGTCAGCGGTGGAGATTTTAATAGCGCAAGCGGCTCACGTGCCAGCGTGTCCGGGGGATTTAGTAATACCGCAAGCGGTTCGAGCGCTGGCGTGAGCGGGGGTTTTGTCCGAAGTGCAACAGGCACTGATGATTGGGCAGCCGGCGCATTATGGCAGGATCAATAAGCACCAGGCTGAACCTGCAGACGGGTTCTTCACACGAAACCAGGGAGGTGTGTGATGGGCAAGGTGAATGGTATGGTCCGGTTGCGTGTTGCCGTTTTTGTAGCATGTACGCTCCTGCTGGGCTGCGATGTCGCAAAGCGGGGCCCCTTGTATGCGACCGTCGAAACTGCCGACCAGGCCAGCGAGCTTTTCCAGGACCTGTGCCAATCCGGCGAATGGCCGGCTGAAGCGGATAGCTTTATTGCGTTTGTGCAAAATCTCAAGGAAGTGGAAACTGCACAGCTGAGTGACAATCCGGAATATTGTAAAGTGCTGTATCGCTCCGGTGTCATGCATGTCTTTTACTGTGAACCGGCAGATGAAAGAGTTGATGTAGCGGCCGCCGCAATGGATAGCGCCGATAAGGGCTCCGGTCCCATACTTGTTTCTGGTTTTCCGAATCAGCAAGCACCGGCAGCCACTGCTGCAGTCTACCCGGGCTCGGGTACTGATATCCGATCGCCAGTCCTGCAGATTCTGCAGGCGTTTGGAGCGGCCGGTTATGACACAGGAAGCGATCTGCAGGAACCGACGATTGAATGGTTTAGCAGCTGGAATCAGTATGGATTAATATACCTATCCGGGCATGGCGGTGTAGACACCTATCCCGACTCTGACGGACACGCTGAAGCGGGCGAGCAGTTCGAGTATATCTATACCTCAACTCCCTATGTAGAATCCGGGAGATCAGGCAACCCATACGAGTCGGATTTGTCTACCGACGCACGACGTCTTGTATACAGCACCACTTCGCGGTATCGAACCTTTGCGGTGACCTCCCGCTTTTTCAAGTACCACTACCAGTTTGGCAATCCGGATAACCCCGCTGCCGCAGCCCTGCCCGGTAGCATCATCTATCTTGATGCCTGTCACACCCTTGACAATACCACTGATCCCAACAGAACCGCCGCCACGCTGGTACGTTGTGGGGCGCAGATGATCCTGGGATGGGAGAGCCTGGTGCCGCGCAGCTATGGAGCAGAAACCGCTGCGTACTTTTTTGACCGCCTCTGCGGTTTGAGCCGGGTAGAGGCAAGCAACCTCCACCCTCCCACCAGGCCGTTTACCGCCCAGCAGATTTATGCGCACCTTTTCGATGAAGGACGGACCAGCCGGCCGGGCGGCTCCCGGCTGGTGTATTACCCCACCGGGGGCGATGCCACTACTGCCCGTCCGGTCATTACCACCGGCTTTTACCTCTGGCCGGACCCGAGGGCAGGCGTAACAAATCCCAGCATCACGCTGTCCGGTCACTTTGGAAATGAACGCGGCCAACTGCTGCTCAATGGCCAGCCGGTCACGGAGATTCTCTTGTGGGAAGAGGACAGGATTGTCGCCTACCTGCCGAATGACAACACAAGCGGGGATATCAGGGCGCGCGCTAACAACCTTGAAAGCAATCCGTTGCGTCTCTGGAGCTTCAGCGGCAGCATGAACTGCCAAGTAAACGAAGCGGGCAAATACAGCGGCACCATCGCCGCTACGTTTGAAGGACGCGTTCCGCTCCAGCTGATGAGGAGTGAGGTGGACGGCGCTGCGGAGACGGCAACCGGCCCCTTGCGCAACTGCCCGTATGCCTCAGAGCGAGGTCAAGTGGAGTGGAACATCAGCGGGGCGTGGACCGATGACGATGGCAATCAGCACAATCTGCAAGCACAGGGCACTGCCCCGGTTTCTCCCCAGCATGTAGCAAGTGCCGGCACACCCGGCATGATATGCATGATTATATTCGACCTTGATCCAAACGTGGCTCGTGCAACGTATTCACTTCAACTCGGCAGCGTCGTTACCGGAACCGATACCATTACCTCATCTACCGGGGCAGTCAGAACCGAGCGGTGGATTATGCCTTTTTTCACTCCACTTATGGTTCCAAGTGATCCTCTGCCTTCAAACTGGGTCATTCCTGCAGGCAGTTACACCGGAGCTAATTTCCAGTTGCAGTGGACTGAGATCTCTCCGGATACAACGCCGATCGTGCCGACCGATCCCGAAGCGTATCCCGGATGATACCCCCAGCAGTGCTATCTCGTTAGCAGGATTTTTATCCGCAGGTCGTTGGTTCGTTTGTCCGGTTGCAACAAGGAGTCCCCGCGCGGCTCACCACATTATACAAGCACGTACACTTCGCTGTAGGTGCTTGTTTTGTGGCGGAACCTCTTCCGCCACCTTTGTGCGAGCGCTTGCTTCATTCTGCTATAAAATGGGTCGATCTATATTTTACCGTCTCCTTTTGATTTCAAGCGGACAATGAAAAGAACCAGCCCGCCGATGGCAAGAAAAGACCCGACGATGATGCCTGCAATGCTTGCCATGCTCTGCAGGAAATGCAGCTTCATGAACATAATCCGGTGTTTCGAATCCTCGGCCTGAGGGGCATCCAATCCTTTGATTCGGAATTTATCATCAAGATTCACGGCATTCCTGATAAAAAAAGCCAGCATACAGACGCCACACCCGATATGCGGCACTGATATCCAAATCCCGTATCGATAAAGCGAACGCAGTAGAGACATGAACATGCTTTTCTATGGCAACTTAACCGTGCCGTTCCATGACAGGAATGATCGCAGGGTCGCGGTCAGTCAAGCGCACCCTGAAAATAGGCGCGGTGAACGTCGCAGCGACACTTTTTGTCCCAGGGGGTGGCGCATTGCCTGATAAGAGCCACCCGCCCGTCTCCCTCTTCCCTTGAAACCGGACCGGTCATATTCATCGTCTCCACGCCGGTAAAGTCATCCCAGCTGCTCGCAACCGTGTACACCCTGCAGACAGGACACAAGAAATACGTATCTGTATGTTCGTCGCCCATAATGCTTCCGGAGATGGAGGCAACCCAATCCGGATCCAAAAAAGCCCTTTTACATTGTATGCACTGCATTAGATTGGGCTATCTAAATAACTGTTTTAATTGTTAAAAGAGAGATTCACTGGAAGAAATAAAACAGCCCCGGCCGTTACTCCATGGCGGTTTCAATCCGGATGGCCAGCTTGATCAAATCCTGCAGCCGATCGGGCTCCCGGGTGCGGTCGGTTATCACAACCACGCCGCCGGGACCCATGGTGACGCTCACCGGGTTGTACAGTTCACTCTGGGAATGCTCCAAGAGTACCGACTGAACCGATTCATTGACGATGATCTGCGCCGGGACCGGATCTCTGCAGAGAAGGAGAAATTGTTCGGCGAACGGCGACTGCCCCATGTCAACCTTCTCCGATATCATTCCCTCGGTCCAGTCGCGCTTAATTATTTCCAGAGATACCGTGACGACGCTAAACTTTTTCGACTTCATTAGGCATGCGGTTCCATAGGAATCATTCACCCGCGAACCCGCTTTTTTATGTTTGTATGAGCAGTCAAACAGGTAGATGGCGCGCTCGCCGTTTTCAATCGTCCTGACGTATTGCATGCGTATGTCAAGATCATAAAGGATTTTTTCAACCGCGGACTTGATGCCCTCCGCCGCATCGACCGCAAAACCCCAGCCCTGGGACCGGGCATACTGTTCGATCGCCTGCCGCTCCCGGCGGTTCTCGTGGCTGATGTAGGCAAGCAGGGCGGCCAGGAAGCCGACAACGATAAGAATGATAATCGGCGTTTTCCATTTCAGCCAGACCGGAGAATTCCATATGTCATACGTGCTCATGCGATCATACAGCAGGTTAATAACCGTTATGATCAGGAACAGGCAGAAAAAAGAGAGGCCGATGAATATCACCAGCCTCCACAAGCTTGTCCAGTAGTGAGTAGCACCCATGTGTCCGCCCCTCGCCGCTGCAGATCAGCGTTCCACGTTTATTGCTTCTTGGTAATCAGCCCCAACAGTTTCGCTGCCAGCACCGCATCGAGGTTTTGTAAAAATTGTTGCTCTTCCAGGGCCCTGCCGGAATCGCCTTGCGCCAAATAGGCAATGCCGAGGTTGAAATGCGCCTGGGCAAAACCGGGCTTCAGTTGAATGGCCTGCTTGAAAGCCTGAACCGCTTCCGGATAACGGGTCAATTTACTGTAGGCAATGCCAAGATTATAGGACGCCTCCGGGTACTGCGGTTTCAGCCTGATGGCTTCCTCATAGGCGATGGCCGCTTCCTGAAAATTACCCAGGTTTCCGTAATTAACCCCGACATGATACCGTGCCTCCGCATCATCGGGTTTCAGCCTGGCGGCGTCGCTGAATGCTTTGACGGCGTCCTGATATCGTCCCGCGGCGTAGTAGACACTCCCCAGATTAAAGTGAGCCTGGGCAAAATCAGGCTTCAGTTGAACCGCACGCTCGAAGGCCTGGATGGACTCCGGATAACGTTTTAATGTACCAAAGGTGGTTCCCAGGTTGGTGTAAGCCTCGATAAAATCAGGTTTCAGCCTGATGGCCTCCTGGTATTCCTTTATCGCATCCCCATAGCGGCCCGCCCGGCCATGGGTGTTGCCCAGATTATAATGGGTCTTCGCCTCATCCGGCTTTATTGCCGTGACTGCACCACCTTCCTCGGCACATAAGCGATCGGAAAACGGCAGGAATGAACAGAGTAAGCATGCGCCAAACGCAGCGATGATGAAAATTCGAGTGATCCATTGCATGACGAGACCTCCTTAGAACGGAAAATAAGTATGATCGGCAGCCGGCGGCTACAAAAGTGATCATCGCAATCGCTCTTCCGCAGCACTACTGCCACATCCTTATACCACAAAACCGCCCTCCTGGTAAAGGCGAAGTGCATGCCGGATACGTTGTTTTTTTATTTGTAAGATGATGCTCATTTTGATACAAAAGGATGGTAGTTGGGGCGCCGCGGTGGCGGAGACGGCATGAACCCGTCAGCCGCTGTGGGCCACCGCAACCCATCTCAATGCACCCGTATCGAAAATTTAACCAAGGAGTGCCTCATGAAGAAACTGTTCGTGTCCACACCAGCGCTGCTGGTCATGCTCCTGTGGCATCCCTGCTTTGGTCAAATTGATCAGTGCAAAGGATCGCTGCAGGGCATTCAAAGCATCGGCGTTATCGTCGGCGATGTTCCCCAGTCTTATAAGATTGACTTTTTGGCCCAACTCAAATCAGACGTTGAGCAGATGCTGAAAGGCGCCGGCATATCCATCATTGAACTGGACACGATTGCAAAGCCGGAAGATAAAAAAAAGTTCTTCGATACCAGCGGATTTTTGGAAATAAATGTATATATAAACGATCTGCCCGCAGCCGCGACTCCGGGCGCCGAACCGGTCATGGTATATTCCATTCAGCTTCAGCTCCGACAGAGAATAGAGCTTGCCCGAAACCAGGTAAAGTGCCTCACCCCGACCTGGGTTGAGGGGAGATATAACGCAACCTGTTCAAAATCACAATTGGAAGCGAGCGCGCGCAAAAGTCTGAAAGAAGTGGCGGCTGTTTTTCTGGGTGCCTTCAATACGGAGAATGACAGACAGGCGGCAAAACCATAGATGGGCAGCATGATCCAGGACACGCAGGTTCGGACCAGTCTTTTCCTACGGTAGTTTATTACAACACGCAATGTATTATACGCCTTATACCGAAGGCCGGGTTTATGATAACGAAGGCCGGGTTTGCACGATGCATAGCAGCCAAGATAGCTTGAATCTATCTATCCTTTTTGGCCGCTATACCGTAATGCATCTTCGTATTTTACTGATTGCCGGGCTTGTGTGTTTGTGGGCACAGGCCATTCTTCCAGCGACTGCCACTGCCGCTGAATCGGGTCATTATACGCCCGGCATTGAGGGCATAAAGCTCGCCACCGCCCCGCCGCCCGGCTTTTATTACAAGATATATAACATCTTCTACTACTCGGACACGTTAAAAGCCCACCGTAGCTCGCCGCAGGTAAGGCCCGACATCCAGGATTTTATCATGGTGCACCGCCCCATATGGGTTACCAACTGGAAACTATTGGGTGGCGATTATATTGCCACGGTTCTCATCCCGCTCACGTTTGCCGATGTGCACATGCGAAAGTATAATATCCGCGATAAAACATGGGCGCTCGGCGATATCGGCATTGAACCGTTCTGCCTGGACTGGCACGATTCGAGAGGGGATGCCATGTTCAGCCTTGCGGTATTTATGCCTACCGGCAACTACAGCCCGCGGCGGCCGGCGCTGCCGGGGAAGGATTTCTGGACCCTGCTGGTCAGCCTGGGCCCCACAATCTATCTGGACCACAGCAAAACCTGGGCGGTGTCGGGGCTGATGCGCTACGAGCTGCACAGCAGAAAGCGCGATGAGGACATCAGGCCGGGCGATGATGTATCCCTTGATGTGTCCATCAGCAAATCCATCGGCAGGCTCTGGGAGGTCGGGTTGTGCGGCTACGGGCACTGGCAGATAACCGATGACCGGGGCAGTGACATTACTTACAATAAAGGGAGCCATGACCGAGTGTTTGGGCTTGGACCCGAGATCGACATTTTCGTTCCGTTTCTCAAGATGAAGTTTCAGCTGCGAACGCAGTTCGAATTCGGCGCCAGAGACCGGACCGAGGGCATCATTACCAATTTGTCATACACGAAACTATTTTAGCAGGACCGGGCAATGCTTCGAGCCTTCAAGTGGGCGGCGCTAATCACCATCCTCCCCTTTTGCGCAGGCGCAGGATGCGCTTCGAAAAACTATTCGTCCACGCTCCAACCCGCTTCTCATTCCTTTGCCGCCCTGCAGGCTCAATTCCGCATTGACCAGGTTGATGCAATCCCCCCGCACCTTTTCTTTGCGACCGGGTTTACCGATGACACCTACTGGACTGAACGGGTCCCGGATGTGGCACGGACCGACCAGTTCCCCCAGCAGCTGCGGGACATGATTGTCGCGAAATACCCCGATCGCTTTTCCGCCGCGCCCGGCGCACTGCGCCTCGATGTTCGTTTCACCATCACCCGGTTCCATGAATCAAGCACCAAATCGTGGCTTCTGACTGCCGTCAGCTGGGGCATATTCGGCATCGTGCTGCCCCTTCCCATCATCATGCAGTATGACTGCGACATGCAGCTATCATTGCCTGACCTTCCGCTGGAACAGTCAATGGCCTTCCGAAACCGGTTGATCACCTGGGTGTCATTCCCCTCTCCCCTGGCGCTCATTCCCATACCGCTTCCGGCATACCGGCTAGCATCAGTTATCTATCCCTGGTCGACCTCCTATTATTCGGGCCGTCTTTTTACGCTGGAATCCTTCAGTGAGGCAGTTGTGCGGGCCTTGGAAAAAATCGATGCGGCGAGGCTTAATGAGGCATACCGGAAGTGCTGTGCAGCGCAATCATCTTGATTCAGCGCTCATGCGAGCAGTATGAAGTATCTGCTGCTTGACCCGCATACCGCCATTTCCTAAAGTGACCGAATCGAGGCCGCCGTCCACGTGGACCATCGGCATGCGTACCACGAATATGTGTTGTACTTACTGCGTAAATATGGTTTGATATGGCGCTAATCGTCGGATTGTAGCGCAGGGGGAATGCATGCGGAAACAACACCGGAACGGGGACCCGGGATGCGCAGATGAAAACCATCTGGGATCGCGGGTCTCATTTTTTGTGGGGGTGCATTGCCGATAACAATATCACGCAATGGGGGGAAAGCCATGAACAGACAAATGGGTGTACCGGGAATGATAGTGATACTGGCTGCAGTAGTATGCTTCCTGTGGACACCATCCGCATACGCAGGAAGGTGGGCTATTGAAAATCTTCAACAAGCAATACATGCCCGCGGGCATCGCTGGACTGCGGGCAAGACCTCTGTTTCAGACCTCGCTCCCGAGGAATTTGCGTCGCTGCTCACCTACCGGTTTCCTGAACAGGCTCGCATGATGGACCGGCATGCGGGCCTGCTTGCCCCATTGGCCGCCTCGGTTTCGCTGGACTGGCGAAACTATAACGGCGGCAACTGGATAAGCCCCATCAAAAACCAGCGGCGCTGCGGCAGCTGTTACTCATTCGCCACTTCCGGCACATTGGAAACGCTCATCAAATTGTCGCAAGGCAACCCCGATTTTTTTATCGACCTGGCCGAGCAGTACATTGTGTCCTGTGGTCCCAGCGGCACACGAGGCGGCTATGAGTATGGCGGCTGCTACGGCAATTACACCGATCTGGTGGCTGATTTCCTGGTCGGCACCGGCGTCCCTGATGAATCGTGCTTCCCGTATGCATCAACCCAGCAGACGGGAACTGAGCCGCCTTGCAGCAACGCATGCACTGATGCAGCAGCACGATCCTATAAACTGTCCGGGTATTCGTTCATCGCCGGCGAAGCCGGCTACATACCGTATCCGGATTATATAAAGGCAGTGCTGGTAAATAAACCCGTGCCGTGCGGAATACTGGCATACCAGGATTTTGCCTATTACACCGGAGGAATTTATGAGCCGGTTCCGCAAACCGATGAGCAGGGAGGCGGACATCTGGTGTATATCATCGGCTACGATGACAGCCAGCAGTGCTGGATTGTTAAAAACAGCTGGGGCACCGACTGGGGCGAAACCGCTTCTTTCACGCCGTATACGCCGGGCGCGGGCGACGGCGGTTATTTCCGGATTTCCTACGTCACGTCCGAGGATTCGCTGACCCTGTTTGGCACCGATGCAGCCGATTTAAGCTTTGCGGGAGCAGCGATCACCACCACCATCAGCCCCTTCACCACCACGGTCTTTTCTTCCACCACCACCACCGCGGGGGGGAGTTGTCCGCCTCCGGGCGAACCGGACTACACGGTTGATTGCGGCAACAATTTGTGCTGTCCCTACTTTTATCCCATCTGCTGTAACGACGGCTACTGCTATACCTACCAGGAGTATTGCCCCTCACCCGGCATCACCACAACCACCGTCAACGTTGGCTGCCCGGCGGATTACCCGCTTGATTGTAATAACGGGTGGTGCTGTCCCGTAAACTATCCCTATTGCGGTACCGGCCGGAGAACCGGCATGTGTTATACCGGTCCTCCCGGGCCCTGCGCGGCTGAAGTCGCGCTGGACAATGATGAGGCCAAGATTGCCATCCTGAGAACCTTCCGCGATGACGTGCTCAGCAAAACATCCGAAGGCCAAGCATTAATCAAGCTGTATTACGATTGGAGCCCCGCAATGGTGAGGATGATCGAACAGGATGAGGGGTACAAACAGGAGATCAAGAGGATCATTGACGGCATCGTGCCGATGATAGAAAAGTAATCCGTGTGCGCTGTTATTGATAGAACGCTTCCGCACACCGGCTCGGCTCCCGGTGTGCCGCTGCGTGTGTACGGTGCTTCCCTGCTTCGTCCTGAAGACGCTTTTTCAACAACCGGCTAGTGTGCCTTGGGCGATACCTCTATAACCTGGTTAATGGCGGCCGGTTCCGCTTTCGCTGCTTCGTTCATCTTTTCGAGCAACGCTTGAACCTTATCCGGCTGGGCGTTGGTTTGTTTTAAAGCGTCATATGACTTTTGTGCCCATGCTTTATCGCCCCGCTCGACAAAAAAGAGCCCTGCCTTGTAATAGTGCTCCGACGCTGAGTGCATATTCCCCTTGCTAAAATAACATTCAGCCAGATTGAAGTGCGCGTAGGGAAAATTAAAGTTCTTGGAAAGTATCTGTTTAAATTCGGTCATGGCTTCATCGATCATGCCCTTTTTCTTGTAGATAGTGCCCAGATTGTTTTGTGCGGCATAATAGTCGGGCTTGATGGTAAGCACCTGCTTATAAGCTGAGATCGATTCATCGGTCCTTCCTTGAGCATCATATATAATGCCAAGATTGTAAAAAGCGCTTGCAAAAGAAGGATCTAAGGTTGTGGCTTTCTTATAACAGGCAATGGCCTCATCATACTTTTTTGCCTGATACGCTGCATTGCCCTTGTTGAGCCATTCGTCCGCCTCCGCCTGTTTGGCGGAAACCTCCGGCTTTTGCATGTCCAGGTCCACGCTCAGATTTTTTGCATGAACAGCACCGGCTGCCAGGATTAAAACAGCTGTTAATACAGATAGTAATATCTTCATTGGTAAACCTCCTTATAAGCATATTTTTGGTTGGTCATCTTATATCACAGAATATTTGTTCCGTAAAGAGGATCATATAATAAAAAATGCTTTGGATAGATAAGGCTTCTATTGCAGCAGTTAAGTCATGACACATCTTTATTGAGGTAACAAGCTGGGGATATATTGATATATCACCTTGATTTTGCCAATTGAAAATGCTTATCTAAAAGTAGATATTCAATTTTATTGTTTTCGGATACGATATGCCACCATCTACGATAACCCCCTTTCCCCTGGATTGAACATTTCTGGAACTGGGGTTTTATTGTCCAAGGAAAAGACAATGAAAATAGTATCAATACTCTTGATGTTATTCTTGTTGCTGTTGTCACCTTCCACTTCATCTTCTCAGGAGGCGTGTGAGGGTAATTTTGATTGTGATCTTGATGTCGACGGCAGGGACGCAGCAGTTTTTAAGACTGCCTTTGGGAGAAGCTCTATTAATAATCCCTGTACTGCTGAGAGCCCCTGCGATGGCGACTTTTTATGCGATGGTGATGTTGATGGTGCTGATACCTCACTGTTTAAATCGGACTTTGGCCGAAATTCATTTAACGGATCATGCCCGACATGTTTAAGCGAAGTGGAATGTTGCACGTACACTACAACAAGCTCCACCACCACGACTTGCGCGATTCAGATTAGGCGGTGATAGAGATGCCTGATCGATATCCGTTCTTTGTATCACACTGGAACTCCGCGGCATCTTATTAGTATTACGCGAGGAGGCGGTCATGAACAAAACAATACTCGTGCTGGCCTTGTTAGTGCTGTTTTCAGCAACAGCGGCAACTTCACAAACAACTACGACCTCATCCATTAACCCATGTGAGGGCGACTTTGATTGTGACGGTGACCAGGACGGAGGAGACGCGGCTGCTTTCAAGACCGACTTCGGGAGGAGCTCCATCTTGAATCCCTGCACCAATGAACTTCCATGTAACGGTGACTTTTCGTGTAACGGTTCTGTGGACGGCACCGACAGCGCCCTTTTCAAATCAGACTTTGGCCGCAGCCCCTTCAAGAACCCCTGCCCCGCATGTGCAGGCGGTGAGTGGTGCACCTATACAACAACCAGCTCGACAACCACCACCTGCGCCATTGATATTGTCTATGGCAGACCTGGCCGGAGAACCGAACCTTTGACCTGCAATGATGTCGTCGATTTCACGCTCTGTTCTGACTGCTCTACCTTTGATCCTTCATGTTTGGTATGGACGATCTCGCCGGCTGTCTCCTGGCTTTCCATTGAACAGCCCGACTATTGCAGCTGGAGACTGGTCATCGGCAATTACTGCTGCGAGGATCCTGATAACCCTGGTGAGTACGCGATAACCGCAACCGACACCTGCCATAATGCTTCCGACACAGTCATCATCCATATCCTCTGAAGGGGTAGATGCGGCTATTTTCTTAATATATGAGCCGAGGTGCTTCATGAAGAAAACAATAGTGGTGATCGCAGCCTTATTTTTATGGTCTCCCTTTGCTGCAGTCGCCCAGGAGGCATGCGAGGGCAATTTTGACTTTGATCAGGATGTGGATGGGGTGGATGCGGCATTGTTCAAGGATGATTTCGGAAGAAGCTTCATTCTCAATCCCTGCACCGCGGTCAATCCTTGTATCGGGGACTTCTCCTCTGATGGAAAAGTGGATGGCACTGACGCTGCGCTATTCAAACAGGACTTTGGCCGCAGCCAGTTCCAGGACCCGTGTCCTGAATGCACCATGGAAAATGGTTGTTCCACAACCGTACCTGCATCAACCACAGTGCCGGCAACCACCACCACGCCAGTCCCGTCTTGCAGCATTGAGATTGCCTTGGGTAGGGCATGCCCCGGTGAAGAGATTGACGACCCGGCATACAACAGGCCTGGAAGGCGGGGCCTTGCCGCCACCTGCAACGATGTTATCGACTTCACTGTCTGCTCCGACTGTGCGCCATTCAATCCTGACTGTCTAGTATGGAGAATTGAACCGGCAGCGGAGTTCCTGACCATTATCCAAATTGCAGACTGCTGCTGGAGGCTCATTATTGGCGACAGCTGTGAGCAGCTCGATAAGATCGCAACCCATGTGATTTCGGTAACCGATACCTGCAACGGCGGTTCTGACGGTGTGGAGATCGATATCGGAAAAGTAATTGTGGATATCGGCGACACAATCGTTCAGCCTGAGACTGAGTCGGGCCTCATTGATATCATCCTGATTAACCCCGAGCATGCGGCGAGCGCCATGAGCCTGGACATTGCAGCATGTATCCCCGTGACAGGCGCCCCGGCCAACAATCCGGACAATCTGACCTGCACCCAGTGTCTGGTTGATCCTACCCGTACCCATGAATTCACCTGTTCCGCCAGTGAACAGGTGAACGGAAGCTGCAGGGTAGTGCTTTACGCAACTGATCCGTCGGCTGTTATTACACAGGGAACTGGCGCCATCGCTCAGATAGTCTACTCAGCCGGCCCGGAGCTGGATGGGCTGTGTGGCGCAGAAGCGTGCATTGATTTATGCGCGGTCAACATCAAGATATCAGATCAGTTCAACGAAGATCTGTGTGCCTGCGAGAGCCCGGGTGAAGTCTGCTTCAGGACCTGCGGTGATGTGTATCCTCCGGACTGCGCCGGCGGTTGCGGCGGAGGTACCTGCTGCGGTGATGGAGTCATCGATATGTATGATGTGCTGGAAATCGATGACATTATCCTGGGTCTTCAAACTCCCACTTCCTGCCAGATCGCAAACGGTGACGTACCCAACGGCACCCCACCCTATTGTGGAAACCCGCCCGGAACTCCGAACTGTGAAAGCGATGGCGACATAGACCAGTTCGATCGCAAGGTCATTTATGATAAGGCCGTGGGCCGAATGAACTGCTGTGATTATTGCTTGTTCGGGAAGATTTACTGATCCGGGCTCACCAATGCCTGCCGCTGCCGAGGCTTACATGCATGACTGGATGCAATCAGTTTGCAGATCCGTTCCCGCTCTGCTGCACGCCATGCGCACCTCATCAGCACAAACCCCGCTTTGTCAGGAATCGTCCCGGCGGTCCCTACAGCCAGGGCTCGCCCGGCATGGTAAAGGCGGGTGACATCAATGCTGATGGCTACCCGGAACTGATAGTCCCGGGCGACGGCAAGGGCGCGCTTTATTACTACGAAAGCGAAGGGGTCACCGGCGGCACCCTGCGCTTCAAGAGGGCATCCCTCTATGCCGACCCCGCCTGCATGCCCGGCGAGGCCCGCTTTGAGGACATTGATACTGCCGGATACATGGATATCGTGTCGGTTATTTATGACACCAGCGTGGCTAAGGATTCAACCTCCGGTTCGATTTTCATCTTCAGACAGGACCCCGGGGCGGATGACAACTGAACCGGTGATGACGCGAGCGGTGCCCGGTTGCCGTATCCTCCGGTATTCCGCGGGCGCTACCACAGCCCTTAAAAGCACCTGAGGCTCTTCGCTTCAGGTGCTTTTTTTCAACTGCTCAATCAGTAAGTCATTGACTTTGCGCAAAAATAATAGTACGTTTTTCCCGGCTTTGCAAGCGCACTCCGGCATCACCTTGTCAGTAAAAGTATCTGCCCTTCCGGTCCTTTACCCAAAACATATTTCAGCAGAGGAACGACCGCAATGAATTGCACAACCTCCGGACACCGCGTACGTCACTATCGAAAACGCAGAATGACCTGGTGCGCCGCTTTGATGCTTTTGTTGACGGCTACCTTGATCACTGCCGTTTCGGGCAGCGCTGCCCCATTCGAAAAGACGTGCGGCAGCGATAACATCGGCGGTAACAAGGTTCTGGTCGCCTACGATTCAAAGCACGGATCAACCGCCCTGATCGCTGAAACCATAGGCGATGTCTTGTGTGAGAACGGATGCCGGGTCGATATCAGATTGGCAGTAACCGTCGATGAGATAGCGGCCTATGACGCAATCGTGCTGGGCAGTCCTCTGTATTATTCAAACTTTCTCCCCGGGGCGCTTTCGTTTCTGGAGCGCCACCGAAGCGTCCTGGCCGGCAAAAAGGTGGCGGTCTTTGCCGTCTCCACCTCCGTTGACAAGGAGACCGGCATGGTGAATCAAAATGTTGAACGCCTGGTAAATTCATCCGTCCTCAGCAAATTCCCTGAATTGACCGTCATTGAACCAATCGGTCTGCTGCCGGGTAAATATTTTTACCGGGAGATTTTCCCGGTCGAAGTCATCAATCTCAGGCAAACCGGATTGGAAGAACCGGGCGACCTTCTCAATTTTGACATTGTTAAAGCCTGGGCGGAGGGGCTCTGCGGACGTCTTGAATAAATACGGAGCAGCGCCGCATCATCGCATTGGCACCCTTTCCATCCCACGTGGATGCATCAATTACAACCGGGGCACCTATGAAAAAGGGCGTTTTAAGCATATGGCTTTGTTTTTTCATTCTCTGCTGCAGCACATCGTTTGAGGGCGGAGGTACGGTGCCGGCATACGCCGCTGCGCCGCGGTTGACCGCTGCCGCGGGTACCATGTGGGGTGAAGCGGGTTCCGAGGAAGGCCAGTTCAGGGGGCCCAGTGGTATTGCCGTCGATGCCGCGGGAAGAATATATGTTGCCGATACCCGCAATGACCGCATACAGGTGTTTAACCGCCGGGGAAGGTTTGTAACCGCGTTTGGGTCAACCGGGAAGGGGGAAGGCAATTTGGGAAGCCCGGGCGATGTCGCCGTTGATACTGAGGGCAATGTGTATGTCGTGGATCCGGAAAATTTTCGCATTGAAAAATTTAACGCCGACGGCAATTATCTGACCGCATGGGGACCGGACGGCGGGATCGGCACGGGGTTCATTCGCGAGCCGGTGGGCATTGCGGTTGACGCGGCGGACAACGTTTTTGTTGCGGATGCCTGGCAGTCGCTCATACTCAAATATGATGCCTCCGGAAACTTTATCACTGCCTGGGGAGACACCCTGGACGAAAACGGGGGCATGCTTTCCTTCCGGCCCACCTATCTGGCAATCGACGCCGCCGGAAACGTTTTTGCCACAGACTACTATAACAACCGGGTGCTGAAGTTCGACGCAAGCGGCGCCCTTATGACGGCGTGGGGTATAAGCGGCAGCAACCCGGGGGAATTCTCCTACCCTTCGGGGATTGCGGTTGACGCCTCCGGCAATGTGTTGGTTGCCGATACCTTTAATAACCGCATCCAGCAGTTTGATAGTGACGGCACGTTTGTAGCCGAGTGGGGATCCGAGGGAAGCGACTACGGCGCGTTCAACTGGCCGATGGGCATAGGCGTCGGCGCGTCCGGCGCAATCTATGTTGCGGACACCTTTAATAATCGAATTCAGGTTTTTGATGAGTCCTCCACGCCCTGTATTATTACCACCCTGCTCGGGGAAGCCGATTATCGGACCGAGCGGATGCGCCATTTTCGTGATGCAGTCCTGGCGCACAGCATGCCCGGCCGGCGCATCATTGATCTGTACGGCAGGACGTCGGCGATGCTGCAGCCGGTGATCGACAGGAGCCCGTTATGTAAATGCGTGGCGAGGATCATCCTGAAGTCCGCTGCCGCCGCTCTCACGATCATTGCCCCCTGACGACTCTTGTGGGTGCGCGGCGGGCATGATCATTTCCCGGCGCTTATACCGCTTGCAAAGCGATCTTCAAACACTATTCTATAAAGGGAGGAGCGTATGATGATGAGAACAGCTAAAACACTTGCCGCCGTTGTCTTTCTCCTGGTTCTGTCCGCGCCACTCGTTTTTGCCCAGACGCAAGTTGCCGGCTGGATCGGCACGTGGACGGTAACCATGAACGATGAATCAACCGTCACCTGGGAAATTACCGACACCTGGGTCAGCGAAAGCGGGATGAGCGAGGTAGCCTACGGCATAAAGAATCCCGGCGCCGTGGAATTTCAGATCTATTGGAGCGCCTTTCTGGACAACAAGCACTATTATATTGAAGCCGATCACGATTTGACCATATATGATCTTCCCTTCGATACCACGCAATATACCGAGCTGATACCGGACGATGACTTTCAAACCTTCACCACGCAACCCGGGCCCTACCCGATCGCGTCCGGATACAAGGGGACCGAACCGCCCGGGCCCTGCGTCGCATCCTATCTTTTAGGCGCGGCTGACCCGAGGCTTGATATATTGCGGCGGTTCCGTGACGAGAAAATGGCGGCGAGCGCGGCCGGCAGTGGTTTAATCGAGCTCTATTATGAGATGAGCGACGAGCTGATAGACCGGTGCGAAAATAATCCGGCTAAGAAAATCTCATTACTACTGATGCTTGAGGCGGTTATCCCGATGGTCTCTGCGCTCCTGTAACACTGCCGGCAATGGATGTCCGAGCATGAAAGCCGCTGAAACCGTACCATTCGTTTCAGCGGCTTTTGTCGACACATGGCCCACACTCATTTATGCTAAAGACAATGCCATGGAGATATTTACGGTTGGGCGCTACAATACCTCGACCGCCGTGCTTTTGAAGGTAATGTAGATCCGGGCGCCCACCTCAAGCTTCATCTCCTGAAAGGAAGCCCTGGTCATCAGCACCTTGAACACCTCGCCGGCGGCAACGTTGAGACGGACAGCGGCGCCCTCATGAATGACCTCGGTGATGGCCCCCTGAAAGCAGTTTCTGGCGCTTGTGCTCAACGGTTGATGCGAGACAAGGATGTCACGGGGATTGATTGCGGCATGCGCATCCCCCAGCTTTTCGCATATGATTTCCATTTTGATGCGGCCGGTATCCAGGACCGAAAGACCGTTTATCCGTGCTATGGTCCCCCTGAAAAGATTTTCCATGGATGACTGCACGACCTTCCCGGCAAAAAGATTGATGACCTCGTCGGCAAGCCGGTGGGCCTGCCGCGTATCATGGGTCACCAGAAAAATGGTGGTGTCGCCCTTCCGCCTGACCCCGGCGATGACCTCATCCAGCACCTGGACACTCTTTTCATCGACATTGGCGGTGTATTCGTCGAGAAATATCACCTGTGGCTTGACTGCCAGCGCACGGGCGATTGCCACCCGCTGCGTCTCCCCCCCCGAGAGCTCCCGAGCCCTTCTGCCCTGAAAACCGTCCAGCTTGACCAAGGCCAGGCATTCTTTGACAATCCTTCTCTGGTCTTCCTTGGATGCGCCACGTACTCTCAAGCCATAGGCAACATTGCCCTCAACACTGGTATCGAACAGAATCGGGTTCTGGATCACTGTGGTCATCCGCACGCGAACGCGCTTCATCAACCCAGGATTGCCGAAAAGCTCCTGCTGCTTATAGAAAACGCTTCCGGAGGTCGGCCTCAATAACAGGCCCAAGACATTGAGCAGCGTAGTTTTACCCGATCCGTTCGGGCCCAGCACCGCATATATTTTACCCCGGTCAAAAGAGAGATGGGGCACGTCAAGCACCCTGGCGCTGTTATAGCAGTGGACCAGATTATTCACTTCAATCAGCGGCTGTTCACTGGAAGACATACCCGATCAACCTATTGTGCTTTATGCTGCAGATATCGCAGGGCGACATTTACCGAAAGCGCCACGGTCAACAGTATCATGCCGAGCGCAAGGCCAAGGCTGAACTCGCCCTTGCTTGTTTCCAGGGCAATGGCCGTGCTGATGGTCCTGGTATAGCCCCTGATGTTTCCCCCCAGCATCATGGCCGAACCGACCTCTCCGATTACCCTGCCGAAGCCGGCGATAACCGCGGCAATGATGGCATAGCGAGCCTCACGTAAAAGAGTAAGAATGAGCTGGTGGGAACGCGCGCCAAGGGCAAGCGCGGTCATTTTTATCCGGGGATCGATTCCCTGAATGGCCGCATAGGACAGGGCAACGATGATCGGCGTGGCCAGGAGAAACTGCCCGATAATCATGGCTGAAGGGGTAAAGAGCAAACCGAGAACGCCGAGAGGCCCCTGGCGGGAAACAAAGGAAAAGACAAACAGGCCGATAACCACCGTGGGAATTGCCATCAGGGTATTGACCAGGGTAATGAGAGACCGTTTCCCCTTAAAATCATACATGCCGATCAAAAAACTGCAGGGCAGGCCCACGAGGGAAGCAAGCAGAATGGCGATGGATGATACCTGGAGCGAAACGAGCGTGCAGCGCGTCACCTCAGCATCAAGGGTGGCAATGAGTCGCAGCGCGGTTGCAAGGCCGTCCAGCAGGTAATTCACGACAGACCCTGAAACAGTCTGATCATCCGGGGTATGAGAGCATCTGCAAACATGCGGGCTCCCGCTTTGAGAGATGGCTCATCCGCGAGTGCGGATGATAGAAATGGCGCAGAACGGTAGTACAGGGCGATTATATACCTTCCCGCCGCTGATTTTGCAAGCACCTGATTGCGAAATTGTCTGAGCACTTCTACCCTCTCGCTGCTATCACTGAAAATAACTTCCGCTGGGCAGGGACCGTCTCCGCGTGTGGTAATTTTGAGAAAAGGGGCGAAATCACGCGGATCGTCGGATTCCCCGGAAGCAATGTTTTGATGGGTGTAGGGATCCTGATGCTCATCATAAAACCGCAATATGATGCCGTTGGCCCTTACCTTATCAAGGTTCTCCCGGAGCAGATTGGTGACATCAAAGCCGGCTGCATTGGCAGGCGGCTCCCCATTCACTGCTTCATTCCAATCGCTGCCTTCCGGCAGCACTGCCCGGGAATAAACCGCATCATCCCAATTTCCTCCCCCGAGGCTGTTCCAGGTATCAGCATTTTCATCAAAGGGTGCATTCAGTGCATAAAAGGCTATATTACCCCCCTTACCTCCGCCGCAGTCAGAGCACGCCGACAGGTAGATGGTTGCTTTTTTTACTTCGCTGGCAGCCAGTTCTTCCGGCACATCAAACAGGAAAAGGCCCCGCCCGATTCCGTGATGCGTGTTGGTGTTGGTTGCCACCAATATTCGCTCCTTGTAATTAAGGTTTTCATCCGGATACCACTCATCAATATACACATCCGCTGTGCCCTGACAGATAATTTCGGCAGTGACTATATTACCGGATAGCATGCTAATGATGATCGATAGTGTGAAGATGCACAGCATTTTGAATTTCATTATGTTCCTCCCGTGTCGCTACCCTATTCTATGATATCCTCATCCCGCAGTTCGATGGTGCCCCCGTTCATGTACTTTACATTATATGCCTGGCCTATTCTCCCCCCAATGGTATCGCTCTCCCAACCGGTGAGAAGATCATAGGTAGGAGATTTATAGAAGTACCCCTTTTGCATGTCCTCCCAGGGTGGAAGGCCCGTGTCCCATCCCCCCATCACAATGCCGCGCGCCAGCGAATAATTATCGCTTGCAATCAGATTGTAAAAGTAGTTCTCAGGCGCATCCGTCAATGCCGACTTGGTAACTATATCCGAGAGCAAGACAGCATCCTTCTCCTTATATGTCCTGACCTGCAATCCCTTGAGCGGTACTATGACCGAATCATCCCCATGCTTTACCGAAACAGTTTCTTCACCCCTCCAGTATCTGAGTATCTCAATGAGAGAACTTCCCACGACTGATTCGTCCCCGGTGGTCACCGTCACATCATGCAAGCCTGCCCGGGCGGACTCGCCGATTACAACCCATGCCCAGATCACGGTTTTAGTGATGGGAAATGAAAACAAGGTCAGGATATTCTCATCGTCAAAAGAAACCTTGGATTGGGGAAAGCGGAAATGTGTTCCCGCACCTTGTATGACAACAGGCATGAGTAAAGGAACATACAGGGTATTCATAAAATAAAAAGGTGAAGCGCTTTCCGGATAAACCGAGGAAATGGCGTAGCCAATTGTGGTAAAGCGCCATACATCGCTTTCCGTTTCCGCCCCGTAATTGTCACGGGCAATGATTTTCCAGGTATAGGTAGTGGCAAGCGAGAGGCCGGGAAGTTGATAGGCAGCCGCTGTTTGGTTTTGCGAAACCAGGATGGGCTCATCTCCGGTCCCGAAATATACATCGTACCTGAGGGTATTGTCCGGGTTGGGATCGCTGCAGCTCCAGCTTAAGGACGCAGTCACTGGCACTTCCGTCTCTCCGCCGGCAGGCGAAGGATCAGCGGGTGCGTTGGGCGGATCATTGGGCGGCGGCTCAACAAATTCCATTTCAAGATACGGATGAAGCGGCGGGTCATATCCGGATGAGTCACTGCTTGAAAAATTCTGCCAGCTTCCCGCGCTGTCTTCCAAGGGATGCTTGATCAAAAATCCGTAGTCTCTGGCATACTCAAGCCTGTTTTTTACCAGTTCGGTGACATCAATGGAAAAGGGACCCCACTCGGAGCCAAGGGGAAACGCGCCGGATACCGACACGCTGTCATCGTACGCTCCCCCGGGACTGGCCCACAGGTTTTTGGTTAAATCACCATCATAGGCATACTGGTTCCAGGTTGCACCATTATCAGGAGTTGGATCGTTGTAACGAAGACAGGTTCCCTCAACCCAGTCTTGAGTTAAGGCATAAATCTCAAAATCAGTTTCCGCACCACCGCCGCTCGTCCAGGGGGCACTGTACAGCACGATATTTGCCTCAGCGATGTTGGAAGCATCAACCCATTCCGGAATGGTAAACTTCATCAAGGCCCTTGTCGGCTCATCGCTATCCGCAACCAGCAGTCTATCGCTTCCGCCAAAATTGTCATCAGGATAGAGCGCATCAATATAGGCATCCTGCACGCAATCAAAGCTGGCAGCCCCTGCGGCGATAGATGGGCTGATACAAAGGCAGAGCGTCAAAAATACTGCTCCCATTATTGATTTTTCCCTTGCGCAATAGTTCATACCTTCACTCCCTTCTTTTAGCACTCGATCTGTCCCTGCTACAATAATACGTTCGGCTATAAATTTGTTCAATTCATGTCTGCAGTCGTCATTCTGCGGCTTGACCGCAGAATCCGGCATATGAATGGATCCCGCGATCAAGTCGCAGGATGACCCCGTACTATCAACAAAAGCAAGATTTTTCGCTCGCGCTCGAAATGACATAGAGGAAAGGTCGAAATTATAAGCGGGCTGAAAAACCACTTATTGATCTGTTGGCATATATTATTCTTTAAGATTATATCTGTCATTTCGAAGAAGCTTAAGCGACTGAGAAATCTTATAAGATTTCTCACATCTGTTCGAAATGACATTCCCGCCAATCACGACAAGCAGAAAAAGCCGGACATCTATGGTTATTTTCGTGTTGCACTGCCCTGCTATTCCCTGGCAATAACAATCTTAGCCCCGCCCATGAAATGAGGTATCTCAGAACCGGTAACATCGAGAAGTGTTACCTGGGGCACCAGGTACATGGCTGTGATGCGCGCATCCTCCGGTATATGAAATACAGCCGAAGCCACTTTCATCTTATCACCACTGAGGCCGTTTATTCCATCTACCCGGTATTCAAGGCTTCCGCCGGCGTTATCCGCCCGGTTTATTTGTACGGTCCCCCCCAGTTCGCCCGGTTCAATCTGAATGCCTTCGACCGCCGCATCCGCGTCAATCACTTCCAGGATGACCGGAGGCGTATCTTTAGCGTACTGCATGGTTAAACTTACCGCATCCAAATTCTCAACTCTGTTAACATAAATGTCAACCCTGCACTGTCCACCGGGGTTTATGTTCGACTCATGCGCTTCTACTGTAACCCTGCTGGTAATAAGAGATGGGTTTAGAGGCGTGATCTCAAAGCTGTCAATACATTCCCCCGCCTGGTTATAGGTGGTAATAGAGATGGTATTATTTTCAATGCTGCAGCCGCTGAAATTATATGTTTTTAAAAGGGTTAGCGTCATTTCTTCAAGTGGAAGACCATAATCATATGGCTTCTCCCCGCCACCGGCCGAAGTAAGATAGTGGATGTTATTCCTGATGTGATGCTGATAGCTGTGGATATCGCCGCTTACCACGAGATCCACCCCGTACTTCTCAAAGAGCGGAACAACCGAATCCTGCAAATACGGTATTCCCCCGGTATCGCTGGTGGTGGAAGAAAACGGCGGCACATGATGGCATACCACGGTAAGGCCGGCATTTTTGTTGCCGGCTAAATCTTCTTCCAGCCACGCAAGCTGCTCATTGTCACCCTCGTCAATTTTACACACCACAAAGTGCGCATCACCCCAGTCGAAAGAATAATTAACCCCGTTTCCTCCCAATGATGAAAAGTACCGATAGTAAAAGGCTGAATTTTCCTCATGATTGCCCATGGTGGGATAAATGGGACAGTGCAGCAACAGATCATACATGGGGGCCCACCACTCCTCTTCCCAGGATTCTTCCCTATCTCCATCAATCACGAAATCGCCGGCATGGAGGGCAAAAGAGGCGTCAGGGGCGAGCATGATCATCTGCTGTGCAATTTCTGCCGCCACGTCGGTGCCGGTGCGGGAATCACTCCACAGCAGAAAAGTAAACGGGGAATCATCAGCAGGGGCGGTTAAGATGCGGCCGGTCTCCTGCACGCCATTGATGCTGTAGTAATAACGGGTTGATGGATCAAGGCCGTCAAATGGCACTTCTACGTGCCTGCGCTTGCCGTTCCACGCTGCTTCCTCCCAGGCAATGATGGCCGTGCGGTCAGCCGCCACCATTGCATATGGCCCATAGACCACCTCGGCCGGACGCAGATGAAATGCCTTGAATGAAGACGGATCGGCTACCACCTGCACCTGGTTTGCATCTTTCAGGTCCTGGCAACCGGAGAGCAGGCACAGATGGAACAAGCCAAGAGCCATGCCCGCCTGCAGCCGTCTATAGCCATGAATGCAAACATGCTTCTTCATATCTTGCCTTATACATAGACAGCGGCTGAGCCGCTGTAATCAATCGTGATGCCATAACAAACAAGCCAATCAAAAGCCGCTTCAATACGCGCCGCCGCACCAATCCCCGATCCCGCAGGCGGGGCAGCGGCTACCCGCGGCACCCCTGCCGAAGTCCGATTTAAAAAGAAATGCGTCCATGCCATCGACATCCCCATCACAACTGAAATCTCCCTGACAAGGGTCAATGTCCGCACAGGGGTGGATGATAAAACTCCTGCCATAATGGGTTTTGAAGCTAAATGCATCGGTTCCGTCAACCGCTCCGTCACAGTCAAAATCAGATTCACAGTCACACGCATCACCCATGCCATTTCCGCCCGGGGGATAACTGTCTTCCTGATCCGCATTAAAAACGGCCGGGCAATTATCAACCCCATCTAAAACTCCATCGCCGTCGGAATCAATAATTTGATACTGTATTACAAGGGCAGGTTCTCCGGCAAGAGGAATATCGTCTCTACTATGACAGATGGTGCAATCAAATGATTTACCCGCATCGCGCTCAGGCGGCAAGGATCCATGGCAGGAGTGACAGGTTGCGGCATTGGCATTGGAGCTGAACTCTGATGATAGCGATTTCGTGTAACCCGCATTCGCCCTGATCAAAAGACCATTATCGACCGTATCATCTTTAAGTCTACCGGCCTCGTCACAGACGAGAGAAGTAACATCGCTTATCACCCAATCCGGGTAAGGACCAGCTAAAGCTAACGTCACAGAGGTATCTTGATCATAATCTCCGCCCGGTTGCGTCCATGCAATCCCCGTTGCTGAGGTGATCCAGGTTGCCGAGCCCTCATCCCAAGCCCGCAGAAGCGGATGAATGGAATATGCGCCTGTAGAATTATTACCGTGAACAAGAAAGGTTACCAGAGCGCTTTGTATGGTGGCCTCATTCGGAAGCGGCGTCGTGTCAAAATGCAATAATCCATGCGCACTTTTCCCGGTCATGCCGCTTATGAGAAAATTCCACCTTCCACCAAAATTGCCGTTCGGGCTGATCGAATCAACATAGGTGTCCCGATCGACCTCCAGAATCAGCAATTCCGCAGAGACCAACGGTGCCCCGACAAGTTGTAGCAGAGTCATGACAATAAAAACAGCCTTCTTCATAATTAAGGTTGACGCCGTATTATTTGAGCGACGATTTCATTTCATCCAGAAACACATCCAGCATGTCCTTGAACTCACCCTGAAGCACCTGGTCATTTTCAATCATGCGTATGAGAAAGGGACTCCATGCATAATACAGCTTGACTACCTCCCGTCCTTCCGGGTTGCCCCGCAACATAGTGTCCCGAACGCATCGCAAAATCGCCACCTCTTCGGAATCTTCGCCGTAGATGGTTTCCATGAGGCACGGCGGTTTGCTGCTTGTTGTGGTTGAGCTGCTGATGCTGGTTGATGCTACTGATGAAGTCGATACAACGATGGTGGTCGTCGTCATGTCGATGCTTGTGGTGGTTGAGCTGACCGGCAGACTGGTTGTGCTGGTCTCCACCGGTTCCGTTGTCGTAGACGATGAAATGATATCGGTGTATTCAATATCGAGGTAGGGGGCAAAATCCTGCGGATCACATTCATTCGGGTAACATGCCTCAGGGATAACCGATTCACTGGAAGCAATATTTTGATAACTATCGCCGCTCTCGTTTTGCAATCTCATCAGCATCCCGTTGTTTCTGAGCTTTTCAAGATTTCCCGCAACCAGCCCGGTCACATCAAATGAGGTCTCCCAGTCATTGCCCGAAGGTAGATTGCCGGATGACGCTATGCTTGAATCATAATTACCTCCAGACAGACTGTTCCATGTATCGCTTCCTTCGCCAAAAGATTCATTGAGCGCATAGCAGCTTACACTGATCGCATCTCCCCCACCGGTATGATAGGAGCCGGAGAGGTAGAGGGTAGCCGCCGTAATTTCAGAGGCGTCAATCACTTCAGGAATATCAAACTTTACAAGCCCACGCGCGCTTCCATATGTCGGATGATGTGAAACCAGTATCCTTGTTCTAAAATTGAAATTAGTATCAGGGTCGCGCTGGTCAATGTAGACATCAGCTATTGACGGGCATATCACCGCCGCTGCAGGTGTTATATACACAACAAACACAAGAAAGGGAATAACCAGAACGAGTTTTGTCATGAACATCTTCATGTCATCACACCTCATTAACTACCCAATGGATTCATGTTTCATTGGCCCTTGCCGAATTCTGACTGCTTTGTATTCCGCAATCCGCATTCCGAAACTCACAAGCTAATAGACGCACCACGGATCTGTTGCACAGCTTGGGCATGGATTAACAATTTTGCTCCTGCCAAAATCCTGCTTGAATTGGCTTGCATTGCTCCCGTCAACGTCGATATCACATTCAAAATCGCCGTAACAGGGACTCGCGTTGCTACAGGGGTCTATTATGTTACTTCTGCCAAAATCAATCTTAAAGGTTGATGCGTCACTGCCGTCAATATCCAGGTCGCCATCAAAATTGCCTTCACACTCGCAGGCATTGCCGCAGCCGTTGCCCGGAGGCGGATAGGTATCTTCCTGACCGGCATTGGCATTGAGTGGACAATTATCGCATACATTCCCTATACCATCAGCATCTCCATCTTCCTGGCCCGCGTTGGCGGTCACTGGACAATTGTCGCATATATTTCCCGCCCCGTCACCATCTCCATCTTCCTGACCGGCGTTGGCTATGAGCGGACAATTATCACAGGCATCTCCCACCGTATCCACGTCAGTATCTGCTGTGTCAATCAGCAGGTAGGCAGCAACATCGCTGTCATCGTAACATTCCCGTGATGCCGCATGCTGATGTATGTTAGTTCCTGTTTCAATTTGGTGTTTCATCAACATCCCGTTATCCCTTACCTTCACCAGGTTCCCCGCCAGAAGATCTGTCAGATCAATCACCGCCCGCCAATTGATCGCAACAGGACTTCCAATGAGGGTTTGATAGATAGTTCCCGATGAAACGACGCTCGTGTCATACCCGCCGCCTGCGAGGGTATCCCAGGTAACCGTCTCTTCGTTGAAGGGAGCATCCAGCGCAAAGCAGTCAACCGTAAACTGAAATGTCTTGAACGCATGCTCAGAACCGGAGAGGAAGAGTTTTGCGCATGTAATATCCCCGGCGAGAATACCCGCCGGTATTTCAAATTTCCAGAGCCCGCGCGCTTTCCCATAACTGGAGTGCCGCGCAATCATAACCCTGGTTTTCCAGTTGAAGTTGAGATTATGTTCCCCGTCCACCAGCGATTCGTCGATGAAAGTATCCGCTATAGCGGGACACATATACGTTGTCTCAGGCAAGCCGAGATCAACATTCAGCTGAAGATATGGCTGATCGGTTGCGTTGTCCCGGGAATTTACATTCTTAAAAGCATTCAGTGCTTCATCCTGCATTTTCAGCAACAGCCCGTATTTTCGTATGGTATCCAGATTGTTGGAAAGCAGGGAGGTAATATCGATGCTATTCCACCCGGCCACAATAGTTGCCGAGGCATAAGCGCTTGCATTATAATCCCCTCCCGGTGCCACCCAGGGCAGGAGACTTGCTGCGCCTCCGTGGTTATTCCAGGTCGCTCCCCATACAATCTGAGTGGTATCCGGTTTGGAAAGATCCTTTTCAAACCATAAATCCGGGGGCGTTACCGGATGAATGTTGATGGCAATGGAGGTTGATCCGGTACTGCCTCCATACAGGTTTAAATAGGCGCTCTGTATCTGACCGGCCGATACGAATGGCGGTATGTTCAACCTGATGATGGATCTCACCGGTCCGCCTGCGCCCACACCTACCATTTTAAGCGTAGTAGCCGTCCCATAATTCGTGTCCGGGGTGGCCGAATCAAGCCTGGTATCCGCCATGGGTGTGCTGGTATATGTGGTAATTGCTGCCAGGGCACAATTGATCCCGCACATTGACACGACAAGCATTACTATTAGTGCCATCATCCTTTTCATACCCTTTCTCCTTTTCCTAAACATTCTCTTTGGGACATGAAGCTGCTTGGGTACGTCATTTACCCTCAACGACATCATCCGTGTATATTATCAGGAGTGCAAAATAATAACGACGAAGAATAAACAGTGAAAAAGCCGCGAATGCTATTGCGGGCAAGCCGTTTCAGTACCATTTCTGAAATAGACATAAAGTTCAGGTTGCCTTGTAGCCATGCGGTAAGGGGATGTGAAGAACCACATGGCACAAGGCCCTGAACTATTAAAACGCAAACGAACCTATACTCAACAAACTAATCGCAATAGATTGAATTTACATGCACCACTTCTAATAATTACACCAATCCGGCTGCGAACAGACCGGAGATTCCGGGCAGGCATTATTGATAAAGCTCCTGCCAAAATCGGTCTTAACCCTGTTTGCATCGGTCCCGTCCACATCCCCGTCGCAATCAAAATCACCCCGGCAGGGATTCAAGTCATTACAGGGGAAAAAAAACTGCCCTCTGCCGAAATAGAGTTTGAAGGTTGACGCATCTGAACCATCGACGTCGCCGTCACATTCAAAGTCTGCTTCACACTCGCAGGCATCTCCGATACCATTACCCCCGGCTGGGAGGTTGTCATCCTGCCCCGGATTATAATTGATGGGGCAGTTATCAAGGCTGTCCGCCCATTCGTCATCATCCGCATCAACAGCACCGTTACAAGCATCCCCTATTCCATCGTTATCCGCATCTTCTTGACCGGGATTGGCAACTGCAGGACAGTTATCGCAGGCATCCCCCAAAAGATCGGCATCTTCATCTTCCTGAGCGGCATTGGCAATCAGAGGACAATTATCGCAGGCATCGCCTACCAGATCGGCATCCCCGTCTTCCTGGCCCGCATTGGCAACTGCAGGGCAGTTATCGCAGGCATCGCCTACCAGATCGGCATCCCCGTCTTCCTGGCCCGCATTGGCAACTGCAGGGCAGTTATCGCAGGCATCCCCCAGGGTATCGGAATCGCCATCTGTCTGATCAGCATTGGGAAGCAGCGGACAATTATCGCAGACATCACCCGCCAGATCGGCATCTCCATCTTCCTGACCCGCATTGGCAATGAGCGGACAATTGTCGGAGGAATCACATACTGTATCCGAATCGGTGTCCGCCACATCAATCAGCAGATAGGCGGCAACATCGCTGTTATCGTAAGACTCTTTCGATGCTATATTCTGATTTGTATTTGTCCCCGTTTCTTCCTGCAGTTTCATCAGGATCCCGTTATCCCGTGTCTTCGCCAGGTTACCCGCCAGAAGGTCGGTCACGTCAATCTCCGCCCGCCAGTTATATGCAGGGTTGCCCAGCAGCGTCTGGTAAATCATTCCCGATGACACCACCGTGGAATCATAATCCCCACCCGGCGTTGTCCACGGCACGCCGGTATCCGACTCGTCCCAGGTGGCTTTCTCCTCTTTTAAGGGCACTTCCAGAGCATACAAATCGACGGTAAATTGCCTCGTCCTTAAGGCATGCTCACAGCCGGAGAGGAAAATTTGGGCGCAGGTAATGTCCTCTGCCAGAATGCCGGCAGGAATCTCAAATTTCCACAGGCCGCGTGCCCTTCCATAGGTCGCGTGCCTCGAAAGCAATACCCTGGTTTTCCAATTAAAGTTGAGATTATGATCCCCATCCACCAGCGATTCATCCAAGTATACATCAGCCGTGGGGGGACACATATACGTGGTATCAGGCAAGCCGAGATCAACGTTCAAGGTAAGATATGGGTTATTTGACGCGTTGTCCCTGGAATACACATTCTTGAAAGCATTCAGCGACTCATCCTGCATTTTTAGCAGCAGTCCGTACTTGCGAATAGTATCCAGGTTACCGGAAAGCAGAGCGGTGATATCAATGCTGTTCCATCCGGCAACAATGGTTGCTGAAGTATAAGCGCCCGCATCATAATCCCCACCTGCAGTAACCCAGGCAAAGCCGGTTGCTGCATCTCCACCGCAGTCATTCCAGGTCGCGCCCCAGACAATCTGGGTGACAAGATCCGGCTTAATAAGATCTTTTTCAAACCACAGACTCGGTGGTGTAACCGGATGAATGTTGATGTCAAGAGAAGCCGCTCCCGAAGTCATGCCATACACATTCAGAGAGGCGCTTTGAATCTGACTTGCCGAAATGAAGGGCGGGATGTTCAACCGGATGAGAGACCTTACCGGCCCTCCTGCAGCCGCGCCTACCATTTTCAGCGTGGTAGCCGTTCCGAAATTTGTCGTCGGTGCAGCCGAATCAATCCTGGTATCGGCCATCGGCCTGCAAGTATAGATGGTTGTGGCAGCCATTGCAACATTGAGTGCAACGACCGATGCCACGAGCACCATCATTATGGATACTATTCTTTTCATTCTTTTCATTCTTTCTCCTCCTTGTTTGCAAACACTTAACTTACCCTGTGTGACTGCGTTGCGTGCTAATGCTCAGCTATTCCCTTTGATCAGCACTGTCCAGTAATTGGCTTATAACCTCTCCGTGGACTTCTTCTCAATATCGTTTCCATTCACCTCCTTTCTTCACAACATTTGAAGTCCACATTCTTCACTTGCTACTGTTGGATCGATCTCACTCATGCAGATGACATGCTATTGCGTTGCCGCGTAGCCCGAGAAAAAAAATATGCTGGCAAACCGGTAATTGGGAAAGGTGAATCCCCAACCCCAGATGTAGTCCGCTAGCACCACCCCGTTCATGAGTAAAAACAGATCATTGGTTTTATTGTAGTTCGGCGACCAATATGAAGCCACAAAGGTCGTTCCCAGAGGCACGTAATAGCCAAATCCATCATACGCATCTATGAAAATAGACAGGTTTGCCTCAAACGACATGTTAGCCGATGCCACATCGGTATTATACAGATAGATATTGTACTGCATTCCCGCAAAGCTGTTTGCCTCGGCCCGGGGTTGCGCCAGGGACAGCATAATCAGCAAGAACGCTGAGATACCCACCACTGTGCCAGTTGACGTTTTCATCGTTGCATTCCTCGCGTGCACATTAACTTATTGAGATACGGCAAAGATCAGCCTGCTTGCTTCTCGGTTGCTCATGTCCCTCTCAAGAAGGCACAAGGTGTTCTGCAGGCGCGGGCTGCTCACCTCTTTCAGTTCCTTTATACATGACCCGATGCTTCTCCATTGTGACGGGTTGAGCGACGTCTGTTTGCCGGCCAGGATGTGTTCAATCGATGGACTCATGTCATGCAACGCTGAAAATGCCATGCGTCGAATGTCGGCATTGAAGAGAATAAGGCTCAGTATCTCTGCCGCATGGTCATAATACCGTTTGACATAATTTCTTCCCTCAGCAGTGGCCATGAGCACCGTATCGCGATACTGCCGTAACAGCGCAAGTTTCTTGAAATCAGCAGGAAGCATTGTTTCAATCGGACACGGATTGGCGGCCTCGGTAAGGCTGAAATCAACCGTCTGCTCAGCATCCTTGGTAACCGCAACCGATTTGCTTTGCGTCTGGTAGCCGGCGGCAGAGGCCCTCACCGTATAGGCGCCGATCTTCATTCCGGAGATGGTAAAGCCTCCCGCACTATCCGTGGCAGCAACATATCCCCCTGTATCGGTCGACAGGGATGCGTTTGCTATGGGCAGGCCGGTACCCGCATCCATCACGGCGCCCCGTATGCTCCCGCTGGCTAGGTTGCCGTAAATAATAATCGACTTGGCATCGACATAGTCCCAGCCCCTTTCATACCAGTTAAAGTCCGACGTGCCTTCCGGCAGCGGCTCTATTCTGATGGCAACCGCCGTACGCGTCGAGAAACCGGCATTATGATCCAGGCCCTCATCAAAAGGCCAGATCACATCCTGATTATCAGCGGTCGCCGATTGATCCGGCGGACAGGGGACCATTTGCGGCGGTATCGGCCTGAACGGCCCTTCGCAATTGAGCGGGATTCTGTTTTCCTCATCCAGGTAACCGGGTTCCAGATATGTCCCGTCACGCTTGTAGGCAAGAATGAATTGCAATCCACCGGCAACGGTTATGCGGTCGCCGTCGTTGCGCCCGGTACAGGAGGGCGCTGAGTAATCGCACCATCCCCCGTTGGCCTTGTCGGCCTGGAAGTCATAATAGTACTGGGACTGCGGATAACTGCCGTCAATAAAGTAATACTCGCCGCCCGGCTTCAGTTCATAGGTGTAAAAATATCCGTCCGGGGCAAATACGGTTATGGCCTTCGTCGTCTCCTCGTTCATGCCCGCATCCCGCAGCAGGTCGAGCATGGGCACCCCCTGATACTCGGCATACCAGTCACCGGAGCGGGAGGTGTTCATGAGCAAAAACTGCCTGTGGCTCGGGAGGGCCTCCAGTTCGCGCAGGGTATAGGTTACTGAGGGAGCGGGAATTTTTGTTGGATCATCCGTGGGATCGCCCGGATAGGACATCGCATTTATCTCCTGCCGGTTGGTATAACCGTCTCCGTCGGAATCTCTTCCCTCAATGGAGGTTAATGCCCCGGCGCTTCTGCCGGCGGCGCCGTAAGCAGCCCCATACGGGTTCATGGTCTCATCAAGGTCGCCGCTGCCGTCATACCCATAGGTCAAATGGCACCACTGGCAGCTTCCCACCGTGACCCACTCACCGGGGCTTCTCTCATACTCGCCGCCGCTATGGCAGAGGGCGCAGCTGTCAAGCTTGGTTCCTGCCGCTGCGGGGTAAACAGAAACAAATTTTGGCGAGTCCGCTTCACCTTCGTGGTGGTACGCAGCGTGAACGAGGCTCACCATACCTGTCAGCATCACAAAAGCAGCAACCAGCATCTTCTTTGTCATAAGGTTCCCCATTTATTAAGCTTTAATCCTTCACGCCCCTTCGGGCCACCATAATAATTCTAAATTTTAATGCTCCAAACAGGTCATTCTTCGGCTTGACCGAAGAATCAAGTTACCATAATGATTTATTGGATCCTGCGATCAAGTCGCAGGATGACCCCTCACTATGCACAAAAGAAAGATTTCTCGCTGGCGCTCGAAATGACAATCGGGGTGAAGGACCAACGATTAACCTATTCACTTACTATGATTCATAAATATTACCCCCTGTCATTTCGAAGAAGCGAAGCGACTGAGAAATCTTGTTCGCTTTGCGTGGTAACTGCTCAGAACTCCAGTTGAAAACGGGTCAACCAGAGATTTTCCGTGTCACGATAGTATGAGTAACCCTCGGGGCTGGTGCCCAGAAAGAGGGGCTGGGCAAAGGTGGTGCGGCTGTAGTTGAGTGACAAGCGCACCATGCTGTTGAGGTACCAGTTCAATGCCGCGGTAAAGGAATTGGCGCGTCGCACGCTTTGCCCTTCAAACACCAGATTATCATAGACCCCCTGGTTTGCCTCAAACTGCTCATAGCGGAATCCTATTCCCCAGGCGCCCCATGTCCCTTCTTTGATATCAAAATTTCTTTGCGGCTTGATTTTCTGCAGCACCCCTCTCGCAATAGCCGGCTTCTCCCCGGTCAGCATCAAGATCATGCCCGCGTACCATGCCTTCATGCGGAAATCAAACTCGTCCTCGTCGGTGGGCAGCACGCCATGATAATCATTTCTGATATATTCGCCCATGAGCGCCAGCGGTCCCCAGGCATATGCCGCCTCAAATCCAAATCGCCTCCGGTCATCAACGTCCTGGATAACCCGGAACTTGGCCCGTGAATTCACCTCAAAAAAAGTGGTGCGTCCGGGCGTATCAATGTCCACATTCAAGTCGGAGGTGTCGAGCCGGGCATAGGCAAAGGAGCCTCCCAGCTGAAGCTGTTTGATGAACGGTATGTCCAGTTTGTCAAACGGCTTCAGCACCAGGCGCCCGGTATACTCTTTATCATCCTTCTGGCTTCTCCTGGTCGCATCACGGCCGTCGCCATTAAAAACGCCCACCCCGTAGTTGATCATGTCCCCAAAGATATGCCCGTGAATCATCAGCCCCACATCCCTCGCGGGGGTGAGATAATAGGCCATGGACCGCTCGTTGAAGGGGAGATACTTGTCCGATATGAGATTCTCAAGACTGAACGGCTCTTTAAATTGCCCCACCTGAATCTGCAGATAGGGAAAATAATCAAAATTTATCAGGGCATCAACCAGCCGGTCATTGCTTGACCCCTCAAATTCCCCCTCAAATTTATAGCCAAAATAATCAAACATCCTTCCTTCAATGAACAGCCGCGCCCTTCTGATATCAAAATCGTTGTCCTCCGGATAATGCGATCCAAAAACTCTCAGATCAGATTGAATGACCCCGCCGATCCGCATATCAAAGCTTTTATCGTTGGTCCTGACATGCACCCCTTCATCATAGACAACCTCAACTTCCTTGGCCTCCTCATGCTTCACGATCTCCTTGACGCTTTTGACCTCTTCTTCCGTCAGGAAGCCTTTCTTCTGCAATATTTCCAATAATTTATCATTTGCTATGCTTTCAGCGCCCGAAGTGCCCTGATTGCAGCAGAGCAATAAAAGACAGACCACCCACAGTAACCATTTTTTCATTGTTGCACCGTCGCCTTTGAACAATAAGAAGGCCAATCCCGTGTTATAAGGAACCGGCCTTATATGGTTCACCCTTCCGAACACGGGAGATAAAACCCTTTCGAGTCTTACCCTTTCGGCTACGCTCCATGGATTATGATCTGTAGGAGCAATAGCTTTGGATGATGTATTAACTTGTCTTAATAAAAGCTATACGTTTTTACTGAACCGGGACTGCATCAGGATAAAAAAGCACCTCCCCCTGCTGCTTAAAGGTACTGATTAATCGCTGGCACTCCGGTGAGGTCAGCCACCCAATGAAGGCCATTGTCTTGATATAATTGACCTGTGGATGGCGTGCGGGGTTCACCGCAATCACTCCGTATGGGTTATGCAGTGCGGGATCCCCCTCGGACAGGATAATCGAATCTATCTTTGACTTGTAAGCGACGTAGGTGCCCCGGTCCGCCAGGGTATAGGCCATCTTGTCGTGCGCCATCTGCAATACCGCACCCATCCCCTGCCCCGCCTCCATATACCAGGTTCCCTGAGGCGTAATGCCCGCTTTTGACCAGATATCTTTTTCCTTCCGGTGGGTCCCCGAATCATCGCCGCGCGAGACAAAGAGGGCGTGTGCCTGCGCAATTTTGGAAAATACTTCAACAATATTTTTTATCCCCTTGCAGCCGGCCGGGTCGCCCGGTGGGCCTACCAGCACAAAATCATTGTGTGCAACCGCCCTTCTGTTCACCCCAAAACCCTGCGCAACAAATCTTTCCTCATCAACCGGGTCATGGACCAAGATAACGTCCACATCTCCGGTCTCGCCCAGTTTCATCGCCTTTCCCGTGCCTACGGCGATCACGTCAACTTTAAGATTAAACATCGTTTCAAAGGGAGGCAGAATGGTCCCCAGCAAGCCGGAATTTTCCGTGCTGGTGGTGGTGGCCATCTTCAGCCTCTCCTCGGCAAAAAGATTATCGGCGCACGATATGATGACGGATAGGAGGAGTAACGTGATAATTTGTTTATGCCGCACGAGAAACATCTTCACCTCCGCTTGCCTGGCAGTTCGGTCTTACGTAAAAAGATTGGTATCCTGCAAAAAAACAAGAGAGCCGGCATCGGACATGCTGGCTCCCAAAAAAACCATACATCTCCTTTCCGAACACGGGAGGCAATGCCCTTTCGGCCACTACCCTTTGATCGCCTTTCATAACCTTGCGGTTTTAGAAAAAACGATTCGGAGATCTCGCCTGACTTGTATTTATTGTTGCGAAACTTATATTATACGATACCCCAATTGTCAAGCATCAAAAAGATAATAATTTAACTGGTTATGTGAAATAAATATGATCGCTTAGCATTATCCTTTACAAATTGTAAAGTGAGCAATTATCGCAAACTATGGCTGCTATTTTTTCATGTAATCCATCACGCTTTTCCGAACACCCTCCCCCCAGAGCACAATGGTGTCCTCAATCAGCTCATTGGTTTTTTCCAGGAGGAACAGCACGGAAATGGTCTCACCGGTCTTTCCCTTGATGATGCCCAACTCTTCCGCCAACTCCTCCTTCCGTCCCTCACAGAGCTCTTTCAGCTTCTCGCGGTGAAATTTGAATGCCGCCTCCAATGCCCTGATTCTTTTCAGACAGGAATCAATTTCCTGTTTCAATTTAATGTCCATCTGCTTGTCTACCAGTCTTCTTACCTTCTCCATACCTGCCTCATGATTTAGTGTTTCCGTCAATATCAGTGATTGTTGCGGCGCATGCGCGCGCATGTGAGAGCATGCCTGCTTATAGCACAGAAGCTATAGCTGGTAAAGGACTAAGGCATCCTGAAGATTCATGCAGACAGTACCCATGAAAAAGGCAGGGCCTGTACAGCGGCCCTGCCTCGGCAGCAACAAGAATGTGTTATGAGCTATTGTATTACGGCAGGTACCCGTCAGAGAGCGCCTTCAGAAATGCGACAATGGCATCTTCTTCTTCGTCGGTTAAGCCGAGATTGCCCAGTTCACCGGTGTTGACATTCATGGAAACTTCCGGCGCAGGCCAACACCCTTCTGCCAGCGCTTGCTCTTCGGTATAGGGACCGGGACATGTTGGTTTTACATCCCTGGTGTTGTAGAAATTAACAATCCCTTTTAAAGATTTGAAATATCCATTGTGCCCGAAGGCTTTTATTGATGCTTCAGATGGTCTCAAATCAACATTGCGCAATGTCGGCACCTTGTGCTTTCCCCACTCGGTCATATAGACAGCTTCCGGATACCCTCTGCTCTTGAGGAATCCGCCTAATCCCGGATCTACAAAATCAGGTGCCACCCCGGCAGGATTAGCAGGGTTTTGGGGAATGCCCAGATTATCGAAGGTGAAATTAGTAAAGAGGGGCTGTTTTCCGCTGCTCACATGACATCGCTTGCATTGTCCCTTACCCTGAAAAAGAGCAAATCCCGTGCGTTCCTGTTGGGTGAGCTTGGCCATGCCCATGAGCGAAAAGTCATATTTAGAAGCGAAGGCATTTACCTCTGAGGAATTCTCATAGGCGGCAATGGACAAGGCAATGTCATCATATGCCGTATTCGATTTGGCTCTATCAGCAGCTGAAAGGGAAACCATGGATCCCTCTGCTGCACAAGCCGCATCCACTTCCGCAGGCCATGTAATATCACAGGCACCGGCACCCCAGACTTCCTCAAATGAAACGGCATAGGATGCCATGCAAACCTTATAAACAACGCATGCACTGTCGGGCAACGCCTGTTCCTTTGGATTCAAGAATGGCCCCTGAGCCTGGTCTGCTGCAGGGTTTCCCAGCTTTTCACCGGTTGCTCTACCGTCCCAGAAATTACCGCCAACAAAAAGCCCTTTCTTATCGACATGGAAAATGGGGCTGAGCGTTGCATAGCCGGAGCTCGGGGGCTTGCGGTCCCCGAAACGGCCGGGGATTGATCCTTCATACACCGCCCCGCCAACATTAATTGATTCATCCGGACCGACCCATCCTGCCTCAGGAGCATGGCAGGTTGCGCACGACTGATTTGCATTAATTGAAAGATCTTCATCGAAGAAGATTGCCTTGCCCAGCTGCTCTACGGGATTGAGTCCCTGCGCTGATACGTAGCCGACAAAAACGACACACATTAAAAATGCTGTGATACCGAGCGTAAATCGTTTCATAATCATTCCCCCTTCCAACGATGATTGTTCGTGATTTTTAACAGAACGCATTCAATCAATGATCTCGGCAATTTTTCTGATCTATCGCATACAAATCACCTCCTCTATAAACATATACTTCGTTACCTGTTGAACTATGGATTTGGAGCTCTTCGGAATCAGCTTGATCTGTATGATACAGTTATCGTTAAATACTGATCAATCCTAAAATTCCACAAGGTAAGAATTATTCTTACATGTTGCAATGTAAATAATATGTAAAAATAAAATTGTCAATTAAAAAATTATTCCTCAGGCACAGTCATAGTTTAAAAGAAACAAAATTGTTGCAATAAGTATCCAACTGCATTATAGAATCATCTGAGAATTATTGGTTTATTATACCCAATCCCCGGCAGGTGATAACAGGCGAAAGGAGAAGATCAATGAACCCGTTAGACATGTTCAGAAAGAAATTTGAGCTGTATAGAAAAGTTCTCGATGAGGCGGGTGAAAAAAAGGCATGGGACACGCTCTTTGAAGGCTATCCTGAGCGCCAGAGAAAGAACATGGGCGCCTATATCGAAAGAAATAAGACGCTGGCTGATGCCTTCAGCGAGGCCGTGGCGCCCTACAAACAAATCGGGATGGAAATGCAGGTTGTCGATATTTCCAACAATGACATGGACGCGGTGCTGGAAATTCAGCGGGTATGCCCGGCATTGAAGTTCAACATGCACAAAGATTTCGGCTTTGAAAAACCCTGTCACGTCATCTGTGAAATGGATGTGGCCGCGACAAACAAGGGCTTTGCCGACATGAACATGAAAGGGTCCATCCTGTGTGCACAGGCTGATGGAAATTGCGTGTGCATGTTCAAGTATGAACGGCCGAAGAAGAAATAGGTGGGCATTCGAGCCCCTCGTTGCAAACACGCATCTTGCGCAGGCGCTTGTGTCATCGAGCAGATGTGCGCGCGCGGTGCTTTACGAGAATGGCTGCCGCCTTTAAAGCGCTCGTCTCCTTGTCCTTGATTTCAAACATGACATCGAAATCAAGGCCACGCATTGCAGCGATAAACTTCCTGAACTCCCCGGGATCAATTGTCTCCGCATGAGATCCCGGGCGTTTCTTTTGGTCCTGCGTGCTGTAATCGATAATAGGCATCCCATCCTGTCTTTTCCAGGTGGCGCTGCTCATCATAAAAGCATCCCGAACCGATTCCCCTTCATTCCTTATCTTATTGTGCAGGGTGTCCAGGACAACCGGAATACCCGTTTGGGCGTGAATGGCACAGCAGTCCGCAACCCCATATGACTTATCGTCATTTTCAATCACCAGCCTTTTTTTAACGTTCGGGGGCAGTTTTCTGTATCGGGAGATAAATCGCGCCATGCTTTGTGCTTTATCATCATATACTCCCCCGACATGAATCTGAATCTTGTGGGTTCGGTCAAGATGAAGCAGGTCCAGCACATCTGCGTGATAGACAAGCTCGCGCACGCTTCTCTCAAAAATTGTTTCATCGCATGAGTTAATGAGGGTGAATTGATCGGGGTGCATGGACAACCGTATCCCTTTTGCTCTGACGAACGCGCCGATCGCAGCAAATTCCTTTCCAAAGTACCGCTGCCAGGGAACGGTGCAAACCGGATGGGACGCAAACGGAATCAGGTCCGAGGTAACCCTGAACAGGAGCAGATTATGCCGGACGTTAAATTCCAGAATTTGCTTCAGGCATGCAAGGTTGTTTTTGACCGTTTCGAGAAAACGCACTTCCGTCCAGGAAGCAAGGTGGAATGTCCTTGAGCTCCGGCAGGGCAAACTCACATTAATGCACGGATAGCCAATTTTCATCAATCACCATTCCGTGGCCCAGGCAAATTACAGTAAACGACAAAACAAAGCAGTCATTGCGAGGAGCGCAAGCGACGCGGCAATCAAACGAGATTGCTTCGCTGGCGCACGCAATGACAACCTATATATCAACTTTTTAAAGTCGTTCCCTATATAGATAGGCCGATGTATGTGCGGGTTTCTCCGCCCAATTCGCCTGTTGACGGAGCAAAGTGTATTGACTATAGTATGTATAATACACGCACCATTGACATGAATTTCGCATTTCTTACATCACTACTCTTTGGAGGGTAACCGCAATGGACGATTTGATGAGATATGTCTTTTTCATCTACGCGGCTTCCACCTGGGCCATGTTCGGCATAATCTGGTTCGCTCAGATCGTGCATTACCCCCTTTTTAGCCGGGTCGGCAAAGACAGTTTCACCGAATATCAGACCGCCAATCTTTTTCTGACCATACTGGTGGTGATCCCCCTGCAGGGGATCGAACTTCTTACCGCGCTGTTGCTGGTATGGAATCCCCCGGCCGGGATCCTGCCCCTGCAGACGTGGATCAACCTGGTCCTGATCGGAATCACCTGGCTGTCCACTGCCACCCTTCAAGTACCCAGCCATTTCAAGCTTTCCCGTGGCTATGAGACCAAAACGTTCAATCTGCTCGTATCCAGCAACTGGATCAGAACCGTCATGTGGAGCGTGCGCGGCGGGATTGTCTTCTGGATGTTAGAAACGATTCTGGCAGCCTGATTGGAAACAGGGGGAGAACAGCAGTCCGGTCACCGGCAATGCTTCACGGAAGGCGGGGTCACTGTGTCTCACCGGATTCACGATCTGCCTGCTCTTTTTTGCCGGTCCCTGTCGCACGCCTAAAGTACGCCGGGTCCTTTATATGTTCGTTTTTGCAGAGGGGGCAGCGGCTGGGAGACTGAACTGATTTTCTCTTGCTGAATTTGAATCCGCACGCAAGGCACTCGGCAGGAACCATCCGGAAATCTCCCCGGAGCGATTTCATGATGTGCCCCAGGTGTGCATATACCTCCTTCTGGGGGATATGCACGGCACGCGAAATCTCACCCGCGGTCCATTCGCCCTGATCCAGCAATTGTATAATCTCCCGCCTTATGGTCATAGGAAGCGGCATCGATGAGCGGCAACCGAGGTGGTTAGAAGCGGAACCCGTTACAGCAGTTTCAGCAACGTCATATTATCCAGGGGTGCATCCAGCTCAACGCCGCCGGCCGGCGGATTCGTCCCTTGGCTGGACCATTTCACCCGACCCTTCAGGCTGACCGGCACCAATTGCCACCTGACCACCACACCGAGATTAATTGCCGATGCATCCGTAAAGTCACCGGCCTGATTCAATTGTATTCCCAATCCGCCATAGCTCACATCCACAATCTCGCATTTTCCCAGGCCTTCCTGCGCATCGCTCACATAGTACAAGGCCTTCAGCCGGGTGGCAAATCTGCGGTGTTTTCGCTGGTCCCCGGATTGCAACGGCTCGCTTTCACCATGGTCGATTTGATCATGCTGCAGCACTGCGGTATTCATCCCTTTTCACCCACACGGTTATTGAGATACCTTATTCTCTCCAGCTTGTCCTTCACGTCCAGAAAAACCCTTCCCATGATATTATCATCCGGTGTGCATTTTATCCACAGGCCGACCACATGTTCGATAAAGGCTATGTGCTGGTTTATCTCATCTGATGATCGTGTGCGGTCAGGGGTCGTCTGCATGGTACTTCTCCTTGAACGACTGAGAACCGGGGATTCAAACCAAAGGATTATCGGCCCAATATATAGAACTTTTGGGGGATAATCGCCTATATATTGTGTATTGTAGGCATGACCGCCGGCATGTCAAGCAAAAATATTCTTGATGGGGTTATTTGCCGGTTCGGACCCGGAACGATTATTCGCCCATGCAGCATACTGCAGCAACGCTCGCCGGAAAGCGGCGTGCGAACGAATATTTGACTCCGTGCGCAAAATAACCTAGTATACAAACTGCTTTCCGCAAAGGAGCTGGTGCCACTATGCCCGGCCGTCAGATCATTATTGCTTCGCCAGGAGGTCCTGCATTCATGTTGAGTGAAAAACAGCTTGAGAACTACGCCGATGTGCTGCTCTGGGGGCTTAAAAAAGCGCGAACCCAGCGGTACCGGAAATCCGACATCATCATGGTTCGCTTTGATCTTGCCGCGCTCAGGCTTGCTGAAATTCTGCAGGCAAAAATTCTGGGTCTGGGAATGAATCCCCTGCTGCGCTTGAACGGCACCCCCGCCATGGACCTGAATTTTTACAGCATGGCCAACCACCGGCAGCTGGTCTTCCAGGCGCCGGGAAGCCGGGAACTATTGAGCAGTCTCAATGGCTCCATATTCCTGAGCGCGCCGCAGTCGCTCACCCACCTGCGCGCCACCGATCCCAAAAAAATTGCCACGGCCGCCATTGCCTATAAGCCGCTGCGCGATATCCTGAACAAGCGGGAAGAACGAGGCGCGTTTGGCTGGACATTGTGCACGCTGCCCACAGCGGAACTGGCGCGTCATGCGCGTCTTTCCCTGTCTGACTATGCGCGGCAGGTCATACGCGCCTGTTATCTGAACAAGCCGGATCCACCGCAGGCATGGGAAACCATATTTAACGACGCCCGCTCGCTCAAACAATGGCTGAACAGCCTGAAGGTGAAGTACTATGCGGTTCAGTCCGCATCGTTCGATCTGGTGATAACCCCGGGTGAGCGGCGGAAATGGATCGGCATTTCCGGCCACAATATCCCCAGCTTCGAGATATTCCTCTCGCCTGACTGGCGGGGAACGGAAGGCACCTACTACGCAAACCTGCCTTCCTTCCGCAGCGGCAACTATATCTCGGGCGTGCGCCTGGAATTTAAAAAGGGCTCGGCGGTCACCGTTCGCGCGGAAGAAGGAGAAGCGTTTGCCCGCAAGCAGCTTGCCATGGACAAAGGCGCCTGCAGAGTGGGAGAGTTTTCCCTTACCGACAAGCGCTTTTCCCGGATTAACACTTTTATGGCCAACACCCTGTTTGACGAGAACTTCGGAGGGACGTACGGAAACTGTCACCTGGCGGTAGGATCGTCCTATTCGGACACCTATGACGGCAACCCGGCGACATTAACCCGGAAGAAAAAAGAGAGGATGGGATTTAACGACTCCGCGCTCCACTGGGACCTAGTCAACACCGAGCGCAAAACCGTGACCGCCCATCTGACGTCCGGCAAAAAAGTGGTCATCTACGAGAACGGCATGTTTCGCTACTAACCGCTTGCATGGATGCGTGCAAGTTCCCTCAAATGACTGCCGGATGATGGAGGGCCCTGCTCCGTCATGGCCCTAACCAATCGGACGCGACGGAGCGCGTCCCTCCATGTATTTGTTGAGGACCGCGGTTATGATTACCGATCATCCGTTCCCTTGATCCCGTTTATTGCAATGCGAAACCCGACATCTCATGGCCAACCCGGATCTCATCAATGAAAGCATCCCCACGACAATCACTGCTCTGTCCCAACTGCAGGAAACTTATCAGCAGAAGCGAACCGGCCTGTCCCTATTGCGGCATTTCTCACCCGGCCTCCTGGTGGCGGCAAACCGCCTCCTTGAGCCGCCATCTCCAGCCGGATCACATCGTCCGATCGCTGATCACGGTCAATATTGTTCTCTTCGCTCTTTCCGTACTGCTCAACCCGGCCGCGCTGCAGCTCTCCATGAATCCCTTTGCCCTGTTCTCTCCCTCCAATCAAATGCTCCTGCTGCTCGGCGCAACCGGCACCATTCCCATTGACCAGTTTCATCGCTGGTGGTCACTGCTCTCAGCCGGCTACCTGCACGGGGGAATCCTGCATATCTTTTTCAATATGATGGTGCTGAAGCAGATTGCACCTTTTATCGCGCAGGAATATGGCGTGAGCCGCATGTTCAGCATCTACACCCTGGGCGGCATTGCGGGTTTTTATATTTCCTATCGTGCCGGTGTTCCCTTTACCATCGGCGCCTCGGCCAGCCTCTTCGCGCTGATCGGCGCCATCCTCTACTATGCGAGAAGCCGCGGCGGGGCTTACGGGCAGATGCTCTTAAAGAATATCGGAGGATGGGTTATCGGTCTGTTTATCTTCGGCTTTATTTTCCCCGGCATCAACAACTGGGCCCACGGCGGCGGCCTGGCCGGCGGCATTGCCCTGGCATTTGTGCTCGGCTACGAAGAGCGAACAAGAGAAACCGTGTTTCACCGAACCCTGGCAAACTGCTGTGTTGTCGCCACCCTGCTCGTCCTCGCATGGGCGGTTATATCCGCCCTCTCCATCCGGTTCGCCTCATTCTAAGCAAACAAAACACCCCGGCATCACCAAGAAAATGCCGGGGCAGGTTCATCCAATACCCGGGTAATCATCCACTATTCAAGCCACCTGATTTTCTTGAGTCGCTGCTGCCAGAATTCCGCCTGCGGCTGCCGGGTAATGCTCTCCATAAAGGCGATCCGGTCTTCCTGGCTCCCCAGGAAGACAATTGCCTCAGGTTTCGCCGACTCCAGTGCCTTGATGTCCCGCAGGAATGACCTGTCCCCCTGGTTGAACCGATTGCTGAAGGCAACGGTCACTTTTTTATCCGGAAGACTTTGAACAAAATAGGTGTACAGGTCATGACTGTAGTCGTCATCCCCATTGTACAATATGCCGACGCTCTTCGCCTTTTCATCGCTCAGCCATTGCGTCAGCGCTTCCACGTCCTGGCGGTATCCTTCCCGCCGGCAAAAATTCCTGAACGGATCATCAACATCCTGAAGCGGGCGAGTTTCCCGGTTCATGGTGTCCGCCGGCTGATGCGCCCGGGGGATCATGAGGGAGCCGCCGATAAATCCTGCCGCCAGCCCCGCACCCAGGATCAGCATTGCAGAGAAGAAAGAAACGCGCCGGGGGCGATTCACCCGCAGGTACGGGCTGCCTGCGGCCGTCCGCTTCGATCGCAGCGAATAGACAAACAGAACGGTAAAGGCTGCCAGCGGCAGTATGACCTTGACTGCAAACTCCCCACTGGCCGGCCTGATCGCCGGGTAGCCCATGACAATGTATCCAAACCAGCTGCCGGGAAACCAGATCATGCTGACAGCAATCAGCACGGCGCACCAAATAACAAACAGCTGTCTCTTATTCATACAAAACTTCGCACCCTGTCCTGGAAAAGGGGTGAACTGAACTACCCTCGTCTATCAGACGAGGGTTCATATTTGGTTGATTTAAATCAACTATATGTCATCCTGCGACTTGATCGCAGGATCCATGATGTAATCAATTTTCTGGATTCTGCGGTCAAGCCGCAGAATGACACTTAAAAATAGATTGAAATAAAAGTCGCTGTGCGACAATTAAGAACGCGCTTCGTCTGAAGGCGATGGTTTTTCTCCCAATCCCCGAGAGGAACAATAAACATCTGCCGGCTGATGATCGCGCCCATGCTACAGGCGCCCGGCGGAGCCGGGCAGCTCTTCGTCAATCAGCGCCACCAGCGTACGGGCGGAGGGAAATCGCTCGGCCGCAAGCAGCGCATGGGTGCGTGCACGGCTGAACGCACCGTCCCGGTAATACATGACCGCCAGCGCATAGTGCGCCTCAAAAAGCTGCGCATTGCATGCCACCGCCTGCTCATACGATCGCAGCGCCCGCTCCCGGTCATTGCGCTGACGGTAGATGGTGGCCAGGCCGTAGTGGGCATCGGCGTTCCCGGGGTTTGTAGCAATGACCCGGTTGAAGCACTCCATCGCCTCCTGCCACTTCCCCAGGCGGCTGTACGCCTTTGCCAGCCGGCACTCCGCTTCGGCGAGCATGGCCGGGTCAACCTGCATCAGCTGCTGATACACCGTGCAGGCCTTCTCCAGCGCCCCTTCCGACTCATACACCGACGCAAGCTGAAAAAAAGCCTGGGTGTACTGCGGGTTAAAATGGATGGCCTTGGTGAATTCCTCAACCGCCTTGTCCGATTTTCCCTTGAGCATGCTCCTGACACCGCGCTTGTAATGCCGTTCCGCCTTGGAAGAGGTGCAGGAAGCGGCAACGCACAGCATCAAGGCCGCGATCAGCAGCGCGGCTGTCTTGTGCAGACAAGCTTTATACACGGTTCCTTTCCACGGTTCTCGGGGGTTCATCAGGTCACTTACAACCCGGTCATCAAACGTTCATAATGATCGATGTTGCCCTGCAACTGTTCAATTTGCTTCTGCTGGATAGTTATTTCATTGTGGCGCATCTCGATGTATCTGTCAAGTCTTGCCATCGCCTCCTCGTACTTTTCGATGCTGCGCCTGGTGCTCGCATCAGCAGAAATGTCCGATCCCTCGAATCGGGTGCGCTGGCGCGCATCATGCAGCGCCGTTTCCACCCTGGTCCGTTTCTCCCCTTCTTCCCTGATATCCGCCGTCAGCTCGTCGATGTACGATCTCTTTGTCTTAATCGCGAGCTCCATCTGTCCGATCTGATTCTCGAGTTCGCTCCTGGTTCGACTCTTTTCTTCGGCAATCGAGGGGTCCTCCGGTTCGCGTGCGCCCCGCTTGCGCTCCAGCACCAGCTGGCCGCCGCCCCCATCAACCGTTACATGAAACTCGCGCAGAAAGTCCATCCCCAGCAACCGCATTTTACCGATGACCACCTCGAGATTATGCACCTCGGCGCCTCCCACCGCCAGTGACGGCAGCACCACCCGCTCCAGCTCCACCATGCTGCCGTCGGCTATGTACCCTTTGACGGTCGGCCTTCCGGCCGGCGCAAGCCCGAGATCACGCGCATCCTCAGCTGTAATCATGGTACAGGTTGCCCCGGTATCGAGGTGGAAGAGCGCCGGCAGCTTCCAGTTAAGCACCGCCTGCACCAGGATGGCGTTGTCCTGCCGCTCAAAATGGACAACCACCCGCTGCGGCGCAATCCCGGCGCCGCTTCCGGCGCCCGACTCCCGGCCCCGGTCACTGCCTTGAGCCGCCCCCCGGTAGGTAGACGGGATGGCATCGTAACTGTCGGTAAAGTGCAGGGTGCCCGCCGCATCCTTCCAGGTATAAAAGCCGGCATCAACCACTGCAGGCAGGAAGAAAAAAATGGCGCCAAGGATGGCGCATCGCGCAGGTGAGGACATTAATGGCAATCGCATGGACTCTCGCTCCCCAACCCGGCCGGCCTACAGCCGGATAACCCGGGTGCCCGCAATTTTATCATGCCAGGCCTGTTTATTGCGATCCCAGGCAATCCAGAGGAATCCCAGGCCGCAGATGAGGCTCGAGGGCAGGTAACCGACCCACCTGAGAAAGGCCCTCCCATAGCCGAGTGCCTCTCCGTCAGTGCGCACCACTTTGATGCCGCACAGCATTTTACCCGGGGTTTGTCCGACGCTGCCGTGAAAATAGGTAAAATAGGCAATGGTAAGTATGGTGCTGAACAGGTAATAGGGCACCAGCAGCCCCATAATGCGATCTTCGTCCATCGCCGGCAAACCCGATCGTCCCACCGCCATCGCCAGCATGCCCACCAGCATCAGGATGATTGACAGAAACTCCAGAATAACCGTGTCAATCAAGTAGGCCATGCTTCGTATCCAGAAGCCGGCTTTGCCGACCGGGACGGAGGCGTCCTCTCCCGGCACCATTGAAGCGGCAGGCAGGTCAAACAGCACCGGTTCCGGCTCCGGCGGCGGGGGCGTGAACGCCGCCACCGGCGGCGCATCTTCTATCTCCTTCAGCTCCTCACCAATCTGCCTGAGGGTGCCCTGGAACCGATCTCCCGCGGTTAACGGGCGCTCCGCGGACGTCCCGGCCCGGCCCGGATCAATTGACCCGGCATCATTATCGTTAAAGGGAAGATCCACATTCTCATTGCTGAGCGACACGCTTTCTTCCCAGTTGATTTCCCCGTCGTCCGGGAACTGCTTTGCCGTATGCATGTAGCTGCTGTCCACGGTAAACTTCAAATCTTCGGCATCAACGGCAAAGGGCTTCTCCGGAGGCGGTTCCGAGCCTTCACGGTGGCTCTCGCCATCTATCTCGGCAAGCGATTCCCGGATGGATGAAACGGTCTTTTTAAGCGCATCATCCTCATCTATCACATTGGCGGTGTCTGCTTTGGCCGTGGCATCGGGCACAATCGAAGTAATGTCCAACGGTTCCTGATGAGAACGCACCGGCTTGAATTGAAAACCGCATTTCTTGCAGCGCGGCATGCTGTCGAAACTGACATAATTACAGCGCGGGCACTTCATGGCGACACTCCTTTACACCTGCTGATGCGGATAGTTTCGAAGCGGGCGCGTTGATCCGGCGGTGCGGCACGATGCATCAGGCTGCCCGGAACCTGCCCGCGATCATCCCCCCCCTTCGTAGTGCAGAACGGAGAGCACATACAGTGACGCGGTTTCGGTGCGCATGATGTGCCTCCCCAGGCTGACCGGCTGATAGCCGCAACCCGATGCCAGCTCAATCTCCGCGGCGCTAAAGCCGCCCTCCGGTCCGACCAACACGATGGCGTTGCTGTCGTCCCTGCTGCGGTGTACCACCTCTTTTAATCCACATCTCTTTTCGTCTTCCCAGAGAATTATCTTAAGTGAATTATCACGGTCTGCAGTTACAATGTCATGGAATGTTGATACTTTTTCAATGAGGGGCACCCGGTGTCTGCCGCACTGCTTGGCGGCCTCAGCGGCGATTTTCCGCCAGCGCAGGCATTTGATGCGGAGCTGCTCAGGATTGGCCCGGTCAATGCTGCGGCTGGCCAGGAAGGGAAGCATGCCGCTCACACCCAGCTCGGTCGCCTTCTGAACGATGTAGTCCATCTTCTGAAATTTGGGAAGGGCCTGCCCCAGGATGATGCGCCGGGATGGCCCCTGCTCCGGCGGAAGTCTTTCCAGCAACACGACCTCCACCCGCCGCGCGCTGACTCCATCGAGCACCGCACGGTATTCCCATCCCTCTTGGTCAACCAGGCGAATAACATCGCCTGAGCGCATCCGGAGCACGGCCGCGACATGTCGCGCCTCATCGCCGGTCAGGGACGCCCTGCCCTTGTTGATTGTGTGGCGGTCGAGAAAAAAGTGCCTTGCCATGATCCATGTGCCTCACCGGCTGAAGATCCTGCCCGCCCCGTCGCGAACGAAATAAAGGGAATCTTCCTGCAGCACCCCGCGCCGGCCGGTGGCGGGTTTTTCTAAGCCTACGCCCGGGATTGTAATATTCGCCCGGAAGGTTGTCAAATTATTACCGGATTAAAAATTATCAGCCGCGCGCCGAATAACCAGTTGACCTGGTACAAACGTTCATGGTATGGTTGGCACGTTTGATCGCTGTCGCCCGCTGACGGGTGCATTCTTCTCACGCTTACTGCTTACAACGTGACGCCACCAATCAAGCCACAGATACCCAAGGGTTTCAGGGATTTTCTTCCGCCGCAAAAGGCGCTCCGGCAAAAGGTCATCAAGACCATCCAGCATACCTTTGAGCAGTTCGGCTTTGAACCGCTGGAAACCCCCGCCCTGGAATACGCCTCGCTGCTTGAAGGCAAATACGGTGAAGAGGGCGAAAAGCTGATTTACAAATTCACCGACCGCGGCGGGCGCGACCTTGCCCTGCGCTATGATCTGACCATCCCGCTCTCCCGGGTCGTTTCCATGTACCCGGAGTTGCCCAAACCCTTCAAATGCTACCAGATATCGCCGGTGTGGCGCGCCGACAAGCCCCAGCGGGGGCGATTCAGGGAGTTCTGGCAGTGCGACGCAGACATTGTGGGCAGCGACAGCGTCCTGGCGGAGGCGGAAATCATTGCCACCATGTACAGCATTCTCAAGGCGCTCAACTTCACCGGCTTCACCATCCACATTAACAACCGGAAAATATTAAACGGCATTGCCCGGGAATTAGGCATTGAAGATCATGCCATACCCGCGCTGCTCCGGATCATTGACAAGCTGGAACAAAAGGGCATTGAAGGCGTCAAAGAGGAGATGTTCGAAAAGGGATTTACGGAAACCACGGTTAATGCAATACTTGAACTCTACGACAAAAAATATGAATTATCAATTACTTTTTCTTATTTAAAAAAACGTTTCCCCCACTCCCAAGCCCTTGCCGATGGCATCACAGAGCTTGAGGACCTCTTTTCATATCTGGCAGCCATGAATATTGCCGAAGGGAATTATCGCTTTGACCTTTCGCTCGCCCGGGGCCTGGATTATTACACCGGACCCATTTTTGAAACCACGGTTGACGAGCCACGCATCGGCAGCATCTCGGGAGGCGGACGCTACGACAACCTGATCGGGATGTTCAACAGCACGCCCTTTCCCGCCACCGGCTCTTCCTTCGGGCTGGAGCGGATCATCACGGTGATGGAGGAGCTTGCCCTCTCCACTGCCGGCGGCAGCGCCGGCGATGTAATGGTTGCCATATTCAGCCCGGAGACGGAGCACGACGCGCTGCAACTGCTGTCGCTGCTGCGGTCCGCCGCGATCAGGTCGGAGATCTATCTCCGGCATGATAAAATGAAAAAACAGCTCGCCTATGCCGCCAGCCGGAACATTCCATGGGTGGCCATCCTGGGGCCGGATGAAATACGCCAGGGCACGGTGGTGCTGCGCGACATGAGCAGGGGCGAGCAGAAAACCGTCTCGCGCAGCGAGATGGTCACGGTCATGCAACGGGAGCTGCATCAGCCATGAACTACGAGGGGCCGGTGATCCGCCCTCCCAGCGAAGCTCGCAGCCTCATCCTGCAGGTGACGGTGGGCTGCTCGCACAACCGCTGCACCTTTTGCCCGGCATATAAGGGGAGGCGTTTTCGCATCAAGGATGGTTCCGCCATCAGGCAGGACATCGATGAGGCAAGCGCGCGTTTCCCGGACATCAGGCGGGTTTTTCTTGCCGACGGAGATGCACTGATCATACCCCAGCCGAAGCTGCTGGACATAACCGGTCATCTGCACCGGCGCTTTCCCGCGCTGCAGCGAATCGGCACCTACGCCAACGTCAAAGGGGTGCTGCGGAAGAGCGCCGAGGAGCTGAGGGAGCTGAAAGAGCGTAAGCTGGGCATCATTTACCTCGGCATAGAATCGGGTGACGAAGCAACCCTTGCGGCGGTCCGGAAAGGCACGACCGCTGACCGCATCGCGGAGGCGGCGGCCCGGGTTAAAGACGCAGGCATCAAGCTCTCGGTAACCGTGCTTCTGGGAGTCGGCGGCAGGGAACGGAGCCTCGTGCACGCCCGTGAAACCGCCCGCCTGTTAACCAGGGTCCAGCCTGATTATGTCGGCGCACTGACACTGATGCTGGTGCCCGGGACACCGCTCCATGATGCGGCGCAGGCCGGCTCTTTCACCCTCCCCTCCCCCTTCGAATTAGTGCGGGAGCTCAAGATCATGATCGAGGAATCTGAGTTAAACCATTGCCTTTTTTTCTCCAACCATGCATCCAACTACGTCCCGGTGCAGGCCCGCCTTCCCCGGGACAAGGAGTCGTGTGTGCAATTGCTGAACACCGTCCTCAACCAACCTGACCGGGCGGTACTCACGCCCGAATACCTGCGTACGCTGTAAGCACGGCTGACGGACACCCATGAGCGACACCGCGCAAAAAAACGAACATTCCCCGGGAACAGAACGCATACTACTTCCCCCCATGTCGCCATCGGCGCTGGACCGGTTCAACCATGACTTCCCCAAGATACTTGAGCTGGTGCGGGAAAAGTATGACCTGGAAATGAAATACCTCGGCCAGAACATCCCCCGCGAGCAGCAGCGGCTGGCCGAGGAAGTGCACCGGCAATTCGGCGACCTGCTGCGCGCCTCCTATGAATTCAACCTGTACGATCACCTGCAGGATGAGTTCTGCTGGTACATATCGGTTTTTTGCAGCCGGGGGTTCGTCATCGACTATCTTGAGCACCTGCTCCGGTCATGGGACATGGCCATCCACAGCGTCATCAAGCCGCCCGAATCTCATGAGCTGACCCGCCCGCTGGAGGCGCTGCATCAGCACCTCAAATCCCTCTACCAGGTCTGCTCCATTGAACGGGTGAGCATGCCGGCGCTGATTCAGCCCTTCATGGACCATCTCCTGGCCAAACGAAGAAAGGAGGCAACCGAGTACATCCTTTCCCTGCTCAGCGGGGGGATGTCGGTTGAACGCCTGTACGGGGACGTCCTGACCGCGTCGCTGACCACCCTGGGCAGGCTCTGGCAGAAAAACGATATAAATGTGGTTGACGTCCACGTGGCGACCGACATCTGCCGCTACGTGATGATGCGGCTGGCGGATGCGCTCCCGGCCGCCGCCACCCTTCCCCACAAGGCCCTCATCACCTGCGTGCCGGGAGAAGAGCATGAAATGGGCGCTGAGATCCTCGAGAACTACCTGGAAATAAAGGGCTGGGAGGTGGTGAGCATGGGTCACATCGCCCCCGAGGAGGATATCCTGGAGTCGATTGAACGGGCCCGGCCGGATGTCATTCTGCTATCGGTTATTTTAGTCTCCCATCTTCCCGCAGCCAGATCACTACTGACCAAGATCCGGGAAATTGCCCCGGGCGGTAAACTCGTTGTCGGGGGCCCGGCCGCGGTGCTGGCCGGCGACACGCTGGGCTCGTTCGCCGATGCCGTTGTACCGACCTTTGAAGAAGCTCATACCCGTTCACTGCAATTGCTGGGGTCCCATGCGTAGCATCGCCGCCCTCAAAATGCTGCTCCATGACCGCTCAACCACCGCCGGCGCCGTGCTGGGCGTGGTGGCCATCGTCTTCCTGGTCGGCCAGCAGCTCTCGGTTCTCTTCGGGCTGTTCAACTACATGTCGGTGCTGGTTGATCACAGCGGAGCCGACATCTGGGTGTGCAGCAAAAACACCACCAATGTCAACGCCACCGGCTCCCTTCCGGTGCGCTACGTCGACCGCATCAGCGGCCTGCAGGATGTGGAGTGGGTGGAGCCGGTGGTCTTTGCCAGCGGCCGGTTCAAGCGCACCGACGGGCAGTTTCAGGTGGTGCAGGTGGTCGGGGTCAGGAGCCCCCGCCTCGCCCTCGGTCCCTGGAGGTATTATCAGCAGTCGCCCTTCGCCCTCTTTGATGCCGACGGCGTTACCGTGGATAGCCTCGACCTGAACATTCTGGGAGATCCGGCAATCGACCAGTTTTATGAAATATCCGATACCCGGGTGCGGATCAGCGCCATCACCAGGAGCATCCGGGGGTTTTCCGGAACGCTGGTTTTCACCAACATGGTCAAGGCAAAGGAGATTGTCAATTTTGCCCCGGGCCGCTGCAGCGCCATCCTGATAAAAGTGAAGTCCGGCGCCGATGCCGGCACTCTGATTGCCGCCATACGCTCCATGCTGCCGAAGGCTGAAGTGCTCTCAAGCGCCGACCTGTCCCGGGAGACCCGCACCTATTACATACGCAACACCGGCATCGGCGGCAGCTTCGGATTTTCCACCTTGATCGGCGCACTGGTGGGAATGGTGATTATCATGCTCACCATGTATACAAGCGTCCTGCACCGCCAGAAGGAGTTCGCGGTTCTGCGCGCGCTGGGCGCCCGGAAATATGACATTTTCCTGATTGTCCTCTACCAGTCGCTGATGATCGGCATCGGGGGCATCTTTATCGGATTTTTATTGCTCGCATTTTTTCTGTATTCCACCCATGGTTCACGGTTGCCGAGCTACATGCCCCAGTACGTTGCCTGCTATCACGCTTTGGGCACCCTGGTGCTCTGTCTGCTCGCTTCGTTATTCGCCATGCGAAAGGCAACCGGCGTTGACCCGGCATCGGTATTCAGATAGCGGCAGTCGCATCGCTAGAACGTCATCGTCGCACGACAGGATTCGCACCATATGGCACAACCGCTTATTCAGCTGAACGGCATCGCGCGGGATTTTTTTGACGGCAGGCAGCTCAGGCGGGTTCTGAAGAAAATGGACCTGAGCATCTATCCCGGAGAGCTCACCGTGCTTGCCGGCCCGTCGGGCAGCGGAAAGACAACCCTCCTCTCGATCATGGGTCTGCTGCTCAAGCCGTCCGAGGGCCAAATATTCATCGGCGACCAGGAGGTTTCCCTGAGCTCGGAAAATAAACGTGCGACCATGCGCATGAAATATTACGGCTTTGTCTTCCAGCTCGCCGAGCTCATTCCCGCCCTCTCGGTCATGGAAAATGTCCTGATTGCCCACTCCATTCAGGGGAAGGCAGCGTCAGCGGCCCTCCGGGAAAAAGCGTTCTCGCTGCTTTCCATGTTCGGGCTCCGCGACTATGCCCGGGGCAGGTCGAAGCAGCTGTCCTCCGGCCAAAAGCAGCGGGTCGCCATCGCGAGGGCGCTCATCAACGATCCCCTGCTGCTGCTGTGCGACGAACCCACCTCGGCCCTCGACACCGAGAGCAGCGCCATTGTGCTTGACACCATCAAGCGAATTTCCCGTGACAGTACCCGCGGCGTGGTACTGGTAACCCATGATCCCCGGGTTTTCCCGTATGCAGATCGCCTGATTAAAATAGAAGACGGTAACATCGGCTATGATTCCACCTCGGATCTCAAGGAAGGGACAAGCGCATGAAAAAACTGCTGACCTACGGCGCCATCATTCTTATAACCGGTCTGGGCCTGGGCTTTATCCTGTACAGCCTGATGATCGCCTCCTCGCCCCCGCAGGCAGCGGAGCCGCCGGTCCTGAGCGAATCACCCGCCCGGGTGTACGGGGCGGTTGAGCCCGCCGGCCGCGAGGTTTTTGTCAGCCCCCCGGCAACCAAGGAAGTGGTGCAGATTTTCGTCAAGGAAGGCGATACGGTGCGCAAGGGTCAGGTGCTGTGCCTGCTGGATAACGATGTAGAGCGCGCGGAGCTGGCCCTGGCGGAGGCCAAGGTCGCTTCGGCCGAACGGTCGATCGACATCACCAGCGATGACATGAGCAGGAAGAAAACCCTCTATTCCCAGAAGGTCGATTCGGAATTCGGCTACACCCAGTCGCGTCTGAAAAGGGAGTTGGATGTCAGCAATCTCCGGGTCGCGCTGCGGGAGGTTGAGCTGGCCACCGCCCGGCTGAAGGAGCTGGAGATGACCTCGCCGGTGGACGGCAAGGTGTACAAGTTCGACGTGCGCCTGGGCGAAACACTTGCCTCGGGCGACATTACCCGCATCATTGTGGGCGCCCCCGATCTGTGGGTGCGCTTCTTTATTGAATCATTCTGGCTTGACCGGATCGCTATCGGGGCCCGCTACAAGATCTACCACTCGGAAACCAACGGGTACCTGGGAAGCGGCCAGGTCCTCTCCCGGGCGCCCTACATGGGCCGCCGCGATTTCCGCACCGAGGATGTTCAGGAGCGCTTCGACACCAAGTTTCAGGAGGTGGTTCTGAGCTTTACCCCGGAAAAGGCCGACATCCCCATCGGGCTGTCGGTGGTGGCGGAGCTGGTTGAGGAAGGACGATAATATTCAGAAAGAGCGAATGCGGTCAATGACATCCCGGGTGGTCGCGTCGGGAGTCGAGGCCCCTGCCATAACCCCCACGCTTTGAGCGCCCCTGAACCACCCCGCTTTGAGCTCGCCCCGGGACTGAATCCAATGGCTCCTTTTGTTCAGGGATCTGGCAATTTCGTAGAGTCTCCTGGTGTTGGCACTGGTTCTCGAACCGATAATTATCATGACGTCATTCTTAAGCGGCATGGTTTTAATTTCCTGCTGTTTGATCCGGGTCGGCTTGCAGATGGTGTTGTAGAAGGTAAGCGATTTGATATGTTGTTTCAGCCGGGCAAGGATATCCATGGTCATGTCCAGGTTCTGGGTTGATTGCACCACCACGCAGGCCTTGCTGATCTGCTTGATCCGCTTGAGGGGCATGCGCTTGGGATTGTCGATCACCAGTGCATTGCCCTTGAGCTGGCCCACAATGCCGCGGACCTCGTCATGGTTTTTATCGCCGATGATGACCACCTCGCACCCTTCATGTTTTGATACTTCGGCCAGCTTGTAGATCCTGCGAACCTTGGGGCAGGTTGCATCAACAATCGTATACCCGCGCTTCGCGGCCTTGTCAAAAACCTCCTGGGATGCGCCGTGGGCGCGAATCAGGAGGATTTTATTCTCCCCCCTGCGCAGACGCTGAATGGTGCGAATGCCGGCGGCGTTCATCTGCCGCACCACGTCCTCATTGTGAACTATGTCGCCGAGCATCTCCACCTGCGCGCCGGATTTTGCCGTTGCCAGCGCGATGGCAATGGCCCGGCGAACACCGAAGCAGAACCCCCCGGTTGTGGCAAGATTTATCTTCACTCCTTCACTCCTCTTTTTACCAGGCATGCACGGCTGCGGCACACACCCATGAACCGATGATGCTGCGCATTGTGGCACGCCCCCTTATCTAATGCAAGCCAAAATATTTATTGACAAGCGCGCGCAGTAATTGTACAAAACATCGGTATAACGCAGCGCATATCCCGTCAGTCCAGCGCAGGTGGTAGTTTCATAAACAGGGATTGCACCTGCCTGAAGGCGCTAACACCCACAAGAAAGGAGCAAGCATGTTTACCGGAACCAAGCACACATCGTACACCCTGATCATGACGTGCCTCTTGCTGGCGGCGTTTGCTTTCGCCCCGTACGGCTCGGCCCGGGCGGCAGACAAGGCGGCAGCAGAACCCATCAGCACCATTATCCTGAAGCAGGAGCCGGACAGCATCACCCCCCTGAACCTCAAGATAAAGCTGGGCACCACCATCGTCTTCCTGAACAATGACGCGGGCCCGGTGACCATCAAGTTTCTGGACAAGCTCGGCATTGCCTGCAAGGCGCCGGTAAATTTTTACGCCGATCTGTGGGGCAATTATGAGACGGCGGCAATAGCCCAGGGCGGCACTGCCAGCCTCTGCTTCATCTATAAGGGAACCTACAAATATGAAGTGAAGCGGCTCATCTCCGTCGGCGACAAATCCACCGAGCAGATTGCCACCGGCACCATCACCGCCGAGGAGTGATCCAGGAACCGCACTCATCGCCTGCATCCGGTTATGCAAGACCCCGTCCGTGAGGATGGGGTCTTTTGTATGGCCATGTCGGCAATGCCGAGGGCAAGAAAAACCCGGAAGCTGCTCCAATAGGGGACTTTCGTGCAGAGAGTGCTTAGATCACATGCATAAAGATTCTGTCTTTCTCCAGTATGCTGCTCCTCACACGATATAAGAAACTTGGTGCCCATAGCCCATTCAGTCGTGCGGCATGTGCTATCTCTTGCAGAGCACCTCTTTATCGTGAAGCACTCTCTGCACGAACGTCCCCCCGCCTTTATTGCAGGCGTATCTCTATTGCCGTCTCCGCGGAATTGAGCATGAAGGCGGTCGCCGAGAATGGTGGCGGCCCGAAGCGTCCATCGGCATTGTTAGAAAATCCGTAGCGTTCAGTGGGCTTACCCAAACGATTGGTATCCAGCCGGTTATTCCCGTTCTCATCATGAAAGGCCTTTATGCTGTATGTGCCGTAGGGCATGTCCTCAAACACCCAGACCGCCTTTTTGTCCCGGATTGCCGCTTCGGCAGTGCGGTACCCCACCTCTGTCCTCGCACATTCATCTTCCGACCTGCACACGCACAGTTTAACCGTGTTCGCATCATGCTCAAATCCGGTCAGCCGCACGATAATACTGCCCGTTTGATCATGCGGTTCCGGCGCATCCGCCGCGCCGGGCGTTTTGATACAAAGAAGCACTATGGATACAGAAAGCAGAACCGCATGCCTCAAGGTTATTTCCCTCCCGGTATTGAATGTTCAGGAATGAAAAGGGGACGTTCGTGCAGAAAGTGCGCAGCGGACATTAAAGGTGTATGTACCTTTCCTCCTCTTCTGTTCCTAACTCGATATAAGATACTACTCACACAAAATCGGTCATTCGTGTGGCATACGCTATCTCTTGCACAGCACCGCTTTGCCGCAAAGCAATTGCTGCACGAACGTCCCCCCTATCTATTTGAGCCCCGACTGTTGGCGAAATATATTATAGTAAACAAAATCATCCGTGCGGCGATAGGAGTTGAACACCAACAGCAAGCTGGTTAGAATCCCAAAGAGGGTGAAGACCGCATCCCGCTCCACCAGATAGATGACGCAGGGTATGCAAAGAAGCTGCAGCTTTTTTAGGCGAATGGCAATGCGGGCCAGAAGTGCAAGGATGCCGGCGGAGACCAGCAGCAGCAGGCACGACACTGGCGACAGCATCAGCAAGCTCCACATTGCGGCGGTGCTCCCCTTCCCGCCCCTCCCCTTGAGAAAGACCGACCAGCTGGTGCCGACCAGTGAGCAGAACACCAGCAGCAAGGTGGCAGATAAATCGTCCGGGAAAAGCGACCGTCCGGCCCATACCGGGACCAGCGCCTTGGAAATCTCACCGGCAATCGTAACGATTCCGGCAATCGTTCCGCCGACTTTAAAGGCGTTGGTCACCCCCACATTTCCGCTCCCGTGTTCAGTCAGTTTCTCGCCCTTTAACACCGCGGCGGCCAGGTAGCCGAAGGGAATTGATCCATAGAGGTACGACAGAACTGCACACACTGCTATCAACATATTTCAGTCAGGTCCTTTGCAATGCGGAACATGCCGCTCACCCCGGCCGGCAATTTCATGGATCATTGTTGCATGCCCTCCCGGCTAAGGCAAGATAAAACTCAATGCCGTGCCGGTGCATCACCGGAACGCGCCACATGATTGGAGGATGGTGATAATTCATTTGAAATGTTGAGCACTCTCCTGTATAAATAAACACACCTATGACATGAACCATATGCACTGGCAGAAGGTGGGCATCCTCCCAGTCCGGCCGGAACGCCAGCGTATTCAAACCATCACCAGAGCCGCAGGCAGATAATGCAGCAGAACCCCGCCCCACCCTCACATTCCGCCCGTCGCGCCGCGCTGCTCATTGCAGGCGTAATCATTGCCCTGCTGTGCGGCCTCGCTCTCCTCTGGCGCTATCTCCCGGTGGATGCGTGGCTGGCCAGGGAAAACCTTTCTGCCATTTCGGTGCTTTTGAAACATGATCCCCTGGCGCCCTTGTATGTAATCGTCGTGTATATCCTGGCCGGACTGCTGGCATTCCCGATCGTCATTCTCATGCCGGCCACGGCCATGGTCTTCGGCCCCCTCCCGGGCTTGATCTATTCACTGTGCGGCCTGGTGGCGAACGCATCGGTGTTGTACGCCGTCGGACATGTGCTCGGGCGCGATACCCTGCACCATTACGCGGGAAACCGCGTACGGCAGATAAGCGGCAGACTCGCCAGACACGGGTTCACAACGGTGGCGCTGCTGCGCCTCCTGCCGGTCGCCCCCTTTTTCCTGATTAACCTCATCTCCGGCGCCTCGCCCATCAATTTCCGGACCTATACCGTCGCCACCATCACCGGCATCTCCCCCGCCCTGATCGTGATGACCCTCGCCGGCACCCAGCTCAAAAGCACGCTGGATAATCCGGTACCGCGCCAGCTGATCGGCTGTGCGATAACCCTGGCGATACTGCTGTTCGTGGGCAGGTGGCTCAGCCGGAAAGCGCGGGCGCGGGCGCTGCAATAACCGTTGAAGACGGCGCCGCTCAGGGGCGCTCATGACAGCCGTCTCATCACTCCTCAAACCGACACGGAGAAGTTCCATGAATCACTGCATACGCTTCATGGCATGCCTGATACTGCTGTGCGCCGGCTTCGTCGGCCGCTGCCTGGGAAACCCGTTCCAGGATCCCGGCATACCCGACGGCGAGACCATCACCTACGCTACCATGGTCGACGACGCGCCGATGACCGTGGTTGAAACGGTCAGAATTAAAGAGTACGACGGCCTGCCGTGCTACGAAATCACCTCGCTCTCTCCCTCGCTGGATCGGATTCTCACCCTCGACAAGCAGACCATGCGCATCAAAGCGATCCATACCGTCAGAAAATTTCCCCGGGCCACCCTTGATTCCCAACTTCTGGTCAAGAACGAAGACCCCCTGCCCGGAAACGAAGAAATCGTGCTGGCCGACTTTGCAGCCCTCACCTACATTTTTCGCGGCTTTCTCTTCAGCCAACTGGAGAGCGTCAAAATCGGTTTCTACGGGGAGGGCCGCCAGCGCAGCTTCGGGTTCAGCGCGAGCAACAAGCAGAAGGAAACCATCACGGTGAATCAGCAGCCGGTTGAATGCTACAAAATTGAATTCGGCCTTGACGGGTTCTGGGGCACCTTCCTTCCCAAAATGAACGTGTGGTACAGCTCCGAGCCGCCCCATTACCTGGTGCGCTATCAGGGGCTGTCCGGCCCCCCGGGCTCCCCGAAGCGGGACATGCAGATGCAATCCTACGCGGTAAAATTATCCGCCGTCCCGGCGACTGCGCCTGATCCCACGACTGTTCCGTAAACAGAACCGGAGACCCGCTATGGCACACAACCCTGCGCGTCATGCTAATCGCCTGCAATACGAAAAAAGCCCGTATCTGCTCCAGCACGCATCTAATCCGGTGGACTGGTACCCGTGGGGTGATGCGGCATTTGAAACAGCGCGCAGGGAAAGCAGGCCGATTTTTCTTTCCATCGGATATTCAACCTGCCACTGGTGCCACGTTATGGAACGCGAGTCCTTTGAGGACCCGGCGGTCGCCCGACTGCTGAACGAGGCATTTGTATGCATCAAGGTGGATCGCGAAGAGCGGCCGGACATTGACAAACTGTACATGACTGTCTGCCAGATGCTGACCGGGTCGGGGGGATGGCCCCTGACCATCATCATGACGCCGGACAAAAAACCTTTTTTTGCCGCCACCTACATTCCCAAAGAGAGCAGATTCGGCCGGACCGGGATGACCTCGCTCCTGCCCGCGGTGGCGGAGGCCTGGAGACACAAAAACCGGGAACTGCTCGCATCGGCTGACCAGATCGTCTCCGCTGTTCATACGTCTGCCGGTGAGGCCGCTCCGGGCGAGCTTACTGAAGCAGTCCTGGCCGCCGCCTATGAGCAGCTCTCTCAACGTTATGACAGACGATACGGCGGTTTTGGCGGAGCGCCGAAGTTCCCCACCCCGCACAACCTGCTCTTCCTGCTCCGCTACTGGAAGCGCAGCGGCAACGCCTTCGCCCTGGACATGGTTATGCAAACACTCAGCGCGATGCACCGCGGGGGGATGTACGATCACATCGGGTTTGGCTTTCACCGCTATTCCACCGACGAGCGATGGCTGGTTCCCCACTTCGAGAAGATGCTCTACGACCAGGCGCTGCTGACCATGGCCTACACCGAAGCCTTCCAGGCAACCGGCAGAAAAGAGTTTGAGGAAACCGCACGCGAGATCATCACCTATGTGTTGCGCGAGCTGACTGCACCGGAAGGAGGATTCTATTCAGCCGAGGACGCGGACAGCGAGGGAGAGGAAGGCAGGTACTACCTCTGGACGGCGGCCGAGATTGAACAGCTGCTCGCCCCCGATGAGGCGGCACTGGTGCTCAAGCTGTATAATGCCGAACCGGGCGGCAACTTCAGGGATGAGGCAACCGGCCGGCAGTCGCCCGCCAACATTCTGCATCGCGGCACACCCCCTGAAAGCGCCGACCCGCTCAATCTGCCGCAGGAGGATCTGCGCGCGCGCCTTGAAGCGGCGCGACGGCGCCTGTTAGAAGCGCGGAACGGACGGGTGCATCCCCATAAAGACGACAAAATTCTTACCGACTGGAACGGGCTGATGGTAGCCGCGCTTGCCCGGGCGGCACAGGCGTTTGATGAACCAGCCTATGCGGAGGCAGCTCGCCGCGCGGCCGACTTTATTCTCTCCACCCTGCGGCTCCCCAACGGCCGGCTGCTGCACCGCTATCGCGATGGAGAAGCCGCCATGGCAGCCAACCTTGATGACTATGCTTTTTTGATCTGGGGGCTGATCGAGCTCTACGAAACCACTTTTGACGTGCGCGACCTTGCAGCCGCTCTTTCGCTCAATAAAGAGGTGCTTGCGCATTTTTGGGATGAAAACGGGGGCGGCGGATTGTTCTTTTCCCCGGAGGACGGCGAGGCGCTGCTGCTGCGACAAAAGGAGTTGTACGATGGGGCGGTTCCATCAGGCAACTCCGTAGCCATGCACAATCTGCTGCGCATCGCGCGCATGACTGCTGATGCCGGTTGTGAACACAAAGCCGCGCAGATCGGGAGGGCCTTTGCTGCACAGGTGCTGCAGTATCCGTCCGCGGCAACCCATCTCCTGCTGGCCCTCGATTTTGCCGTCGGTCCTTCGCATGAGGTGGTCATCGCCGGCAATCCCCGGCAGCATGAAACCCGGGAATTGCTGCGCGCGCTGCGCTCACGCTTCCTGCCCAACAAGGTAGTCATGCTCCGGGATGCGGACGAAGACGGGTCCACCCTTCACCGGCTTGCCCCCTTTACCGAACATATGACGCCGGTCAACGGCACACCGGCGGCATATATATGCAGCAATTTTACCTGCGCCGCTCCCTGCACCGATGCCGAGGCAATGCTCCATGTCCTTGAACGAAAATAACAATGCCGATTCAGCGCCGCCCGCAGAAACCCTTGACTCGCCGGATAGCGCGGGCTAGAATAATCGGTACGGCTGCTCTTGCAAAACCATTAACCCGGTGTCCTTGTCCGAAAGGAGGACCAACTATGTCCGAGGCCCTACAACATGCTGCACGAGACTGTTTTAGCATCACCATGGTGTGTGCCGTCGTTCTGTTCGCCAACGCGGGGACCGTTTTCGCCGACAAGACATCGGTTGCGATCAGCGCACCGGCAAGCGCGGCCCCGGGGTCGGAGATAACCATACGAGTTACCGCCACTCACAGCGCCAATAATTTCCTTCACCACACGGACTGGCTTTATATAATGGTTAATGGACAGGAAATCGCCAGATGGAATTACTCGTGGAAGAACAAACCCGAGGGCAGTGTCTTTACCAAGGAACTTACCTATGTGCTCACCGACAATATTGATATAAAAGCAGAGGGGCATTGCAACATGCACGGCAGCAAGGGACCGGCAACGGCACAGGTATCAGTTGCCGCTCCTGCCAACTGAACGGAGGAATGCGGGCATGGCTATAGGAGGCATATCCATCATTTTAATTCTGGGAATCATCAATGGCGTGCTGGTATTGATGCAGTTGGCGGGCGGTCTGCGATGGGTGGGAATTTCGTTCGCAGTCCACAAAAGGACGGGTATTACCCTCGCGGTAACCGCAACCCTGCATGGCGCGCTGGCCATACTGGCGGACTAGCGCGATTGCCGCGCACCCTGCGCCGGGGTGATGTCGCAGGCGGGTGTGCCCCGGCCGGATGACAACCGCGGGCGGCGGCGTTCTTCAACCGGACAGCCGTTTCAATTGCTCCCAGTGATGCCGCTCTTCAGCAATAACCTTTCTCAGGGCGTCCTTCCCTTCGCTGCTTTCCGTATGTTTTTCCACTTCCAGATAAAAGGCCAGTGAACGCTTTTCAATGATGATGCCCAACTGCAGGGCCTGATTAAAATCGGCCACCGCCAGCGCGCTGTCGGGAACCGAAAAAATGCCCGCATCCACGACGTCCAGCAGGCCATCCTCATCACCATCCCCGGCTTCGCCCGCCGCATTGGTGAGCAGGCGTTCGAACAGCGCCAGGTGGTCCTCTTCGGCATTCCGCAAGGATCCCAGAACCTCCTGCGCCTTTGTATCATCCGTTGTATCCAGCAGGCGGCGATAAAACCGGATACCCTCACGCTCAATCACCCGCGCAATCTTATACGCCTCCACCGCGGTGAAATCGTAAATCTGGATGCCTCGCTCCGATTCCCTGACCTTCATCCCGTTGTTTTCCTGCCGCCCGGACGGCGCAAACGGATAGCCACCACTGATCATCCCCCATCGGTCTGGACAAACGCCGCATTGCAATAGAGGTACTCCACCTTTTCCTTGTGCCGCAGCTCTTCCGCGGCAAATGCATACAGCATGGTTTGCAGCGCTCCCGGCGGCTGCAGTTCCGCCATGCGCTGATAGAACTCATGCGCTGCCTTTTCGCGGCCGGCAGCGAACAGGAAAATGTCCTTATGCTGCAAGGGGCCGGCCGGATCCGGCGCCCCCAGGGCCTCCACCACCCGCGCGTCAGCGGCGGCACCCAGTGGAAGGACGTCGGAACCCATCTCACCTCTCTTGTATTTCTCGAGCATTTCCTTGTGTTTCAGCTCCTCGCCCGCCATGAAATGGAGCGTGTCGCGTGACGCCGCATCTGCAACCCTCCCGATGAGCGTGTCGTACAGCTCATACGACTCCTGCTCACGTGCGATTGCCTGATCGATCACCTCTGCCATGCTGAGCATATTCATCGATGCACCTCGTGCCGTGCCGGTGGAAATCATGCTTCGGCCGAAAAAAGATGTACGTGCTGCAGCCAACCTGCCCGGTGTGCGGCGACGCTTACCACTTGTAAATAATTGAGGTCTGGATGCGGTTGTCGGTACCGGCACTCAGGCCCTTATTGTCCGTTTCCCAGTAGCTGTATTCAAGACCGATATCAACCGGGGGTATTAACGTATAAACGATATTGCCGAAATAAAAGCTGTTGCGGCTTCTCATGTTTTGCGAGAGATCTTTTTCTTCCGGATCATCGATGCCGAAGCCGGCCCGGTAGTTCCACTTGTCGTTTTGCTTGTATGAGACCTGCATCCAGCCTCCCATGGATTTGATCACTTCACGGGTGGTAGGATTGACCCCCTGGAGAATGCCGCCGAAGTAATCATCCAGGTTGTAGCCGGTAAAGAACTCCCCTTTCAGCGAAAGCTTGGAGGTCAACGGAAGTTCACAATCCCCGTTTATCGACCAGCTCTTAACCCGCGTCTGACGATTGCCCGGTGTCACCGGCTTCACCTGCCAGTCTATCTCCTCCTCGCCATAATGCCCGGAGACGCCGAAGACAGTGGGATTGGCGGTTAACAGTTTGGTTGCCACGGCCAGTCTTCCTTGAACCGTGGGAAATCCGGCATCCTCTCCGTCATTTTGCAGATCCAGATCAAGATCCTCGTTTATCGTTCCGGTGGTGCGGGTTAGGGCGAGGGCGGAAATGATCTTGGTGGTCTTGCTGAAGGGATAGGTATAGGTGCCGCGCAACTGCGGCCGACGGTATCCGATATTACCCACCGACCACCCCACCGTATAATTGAGCGTATCAATATTCAGCGGTGAAATCAGGTCGGATGTCTGGCCGGCCAGAAGGCTGAAGTTTTTCTTCTTCAGTTCCACAAATGCATGACGCAACAGCACGCCCGCCTTATTCTCGTGAGCGGCGCCGCCGTCACCATAGAAGTCAAATTCAATCCGGCCCCACGCCTGCCAGGCATAGATATCCGGCGCCATGATATCGAGGCCCAATCGCGTTTGCTTTGCGGTCATGTTATATTCGTTGTCATTCTTGTGCTGCGATTCATTGGGAACGTATAAAATGAAGTCCCCTAAGTTGGTCCTGCTGTCATCATAGGAGGCATCCAGCTTTATGTAACCGTAGGGCTTGAACTTGAAACTGCTGATGACCGGCGATTCCTTTTTCTCCGCTTTATCCGCAGCCGATAGCTGAGTTGCTTTTGTTGCCTCCTCCTTCATCTGCTGCTGCACCTGCTGCTGCTGCTTGATAATCGCCTTCAGTTCCTCAACCTGGCCCTTCAATGAGTTGAGCTCCTGCTTGAGGCTCTCAACTTCCTTATCAGCTGCGTAGACACGTGCGCAGCCCAACATCAGCACAATACTTGCAACGCTTACCGCCTTTCTCATCATCGACCTTCCTCCTCGTCTGTGTAATTGAAGCCTGGCCATTGCAATTAAGTCACGGATAATATCCTGCAACTTCAAGGGGTGTCAAGAAAATTAAATACTTTTTCATGCGCAAAAAAAATACCGGATCGAAAGCGATCTCGGGGAATGTTCCCGAATAAAACTTGACATCAATAACAATTATCATTATTGTTTGTTGCCTGATTCGTCCGAGACACCGTTTTCAAACCGATTGACAAAAGGACGACAGCTAACATACTATTAGACCTCATGCGTTCAACACGACAGAGATATCATATTATTGAAGTGTTGCGGGAAACCGCATCTCATCCCACCGCGTCATGGATTTTTGAGCGGGTCAGAGAAAAGTGCCCGAACATTAGCCTGGGCACGGTCTACCGCAATTTACACATTCTGAAGGAAACCGGGGTCATCCGCGAGATCAAGTTCGGAAAAAACACCGCTCGCTATGACGGCAATGTGGAATCGCATCATCACCTGGTGTGTCTGGAGTGCGGCAAGCTTGAGGATGTGGTGTGTGCGGTTCACCCCGAAATGCTGCGGGATTTGGAAAAGGCCAAGTCATACAAAATATCGGGATATCAGATGGAATTCAGGGGTATTTGCCCCGCGTGCCAGGGACGGTCTCGCAACGCATCTATCGCATAGCCGTTTGGGCGACAAGGAAGGCAGCCATGTGGAACTATACCGAGAAATTAAAGGACTATTTTACCAACCCGCGCAACGTGGGTGAGATTGAACATCCCGACGGCATCGGCGAGGTGGGCTCGCTGGCCTGCGGTGACGCGCTTAAATTCATGTTTAAGCTCGACGCGAATCACCGCATCGCGGAGGCGAAGTTTCAAACCTTCGGCTGCGCCAGCGCCATTGCCTCTGCCTCCGCCCTGACCGAAATGGTTATCGGCAAGACCCCGGAAGAGGCTTTGCAAATAACCAACCGGGATATTGCCGACTACCTGGGCGGCCTGCCCGAAGAGAAAATGCACTGCTCGGTGATGGGACGGGAAGCGCTGGAAGCGGCGATTGCCTCTTCCAAGGGGCTTGACATTACCAAACAGCTGGAAGGCGAGGTGGTATGCAAATGCTTCGGCATCACCGACCGGGAGATCGAGCGGGTGATCCGGGAAAACAACCTCACCACCGTCGCCGATGTGACGCATTACACCAAGGCCGGCGGCGGCTGCGAATCCTGCCAGCCCAAAATCGAAGCCATCATTGCGGCGGTTCAGGGACAGGTCCGGCAGGAACCGGTACGGCAGCAGAAGCCGGCACAGCGCGCGCTGAGCAACATTCAGCGGATGAAGCTGATTGAAGAAACAATCGAGCGGGAAATTCGGCCCGCCCTGAGGACCGACGGCGGGGACATTGACCTCATCGACATACAGGGGACAAAGGTGCTGGTCACCCTGCGAGGGGCCTGTACCTCCTGCCCCAGCTCCGGCTTCACCCTGAAAGGTCTCGTGCAAAGCAAGCTGCGCGAATTCGTCTCTGATGACATTGAAGTGGTGGTGGAATCATGAAAAACGTGTACCTGGATAACAATGCCACGACCCGGGTCGCCCCGGAGGTGGTCGAGGAGATGCTCCCCTACTTTTCCGAGTACTACGGCAACCCCTCCAGCATGCACTACTTCGGGGGCCAGGTGGAAAAAAAGGTGGTGGAGGCCCGGGAGAAGGTGGCGGAGCTTTTGAACTGTGATCCCACTGAAATCATCTTCACCAGCTGCGGCACCGAAAGCGACAGCACCGCCATCCGGGGAACCCTGGGATCGTATCCCGACAAAAAGCACATGGTGACCAGCCGGGTTGAACACCCCGCGGTGCTCAATCTGGTGCGTCACTTAAGCAAGAACAGCTATGATGCCACTGAACTGACGGTTGACCGCAAGGGCAGGCTCGCACTAAGTGATCTTGAACAGGCGATCACTGACGAGACCGCCATTGTCAGCATCATGTACGCCAATAACGAAACCGGCGTCACCTTCCCCATCGAGGAAATAGGTCAGATGGTCAAAAGCCGGGGTTCCGTTTTTCACACCGATGCGGTCCAGGCGGTGGGCAAGATCCCGCTGGACATGCAGAAGAGCGCCATTGACCTGCTCTCGCTCTCCGGCCACAAGCTCCACGCCCCGAAAGGCATCGGCGCCCTCTATATCAGGAAGGGCACCAAGCTCACCCCCTTTATCATCGGCGGCCACCAGGAGCGGGGGCGGCGGGCGGGTACGGAAAACGTTCCGTATATCATCGGACTGGGAAAGGCCGCAGAGCTTGCCCGCCGGAATCTGACTGATGAAAATACCCGGGTCAGGGCCCTGCGCGACCGCCTGGAGGCGGAGCTGATCAAACGCTGTCCGGATGTCCAGGTCAACGGCGATCAAACCCACCGCCTGCCCAACACCACCAACATCAGCTTTGAATACGTGGAAGGCGAATCGATTCTCCTGCTCTTAAGCGCGCAGGGGATTGCCGCATCATCAGGTTCGGCATGCACCTCCGGATCGCTCGAGCCCTCTCATGTGCTGCGGGCGATGGGGGTTCCCTTTACCTATGTACATGGCTCGCTCAGACTGAGTTTGAGCATTTACAACACTGACGAGGACATTGACTTTACCATCGAAACCTTGCCTCCCATTATAAAAAGGTTGCGGGACATATCCCCGTTCGGCAGATCCCGCTAACGGACGATCGTCACCCTGTCGGCCATGTCGTATCCGATCGCATCCCTGGAGCGTCACCCTGATGTCTGAAACAAAGCTGCCCCGGATCATTGAGAGCATCGTCGGCACTTATGATGCACAGGACGGGATCAATCACATAGAAGGCGCCAATCTTCCCTCCCGCGACCGGGTGGTTGAGATTACCACCAACTTTTTGTCGGTCCTGTTTCCCGGCTATTATGAAAAGCAGGAGCTCTCAAAGGCCAATGTCACCTATTACATTTGGGAAAAGATTGCCTTTATTTACCACCACCTGTCACGGGAAATTCTGAAAAGCCTGAAGTCGGTCTGCGGAAGGCCCGGCGATGAGGGAACCCTCACTGATGAATCCATCGAAATCACCTTTGCCATACTCCGGAAGATACCGCACATACGGCAGCAGCTGCGCGGCGATGTCCAGGCGGCCTATGACGGAGACCCGGCCGCAAAATGCCTGGATGAAATCATCCTGAGCTACCCCGGGGTCGAGGCCATTGCCGTGCACCGGGTGGCACATGAGCTGCACCTGCTCAAGGTGCCGCTCATTCCGCGGATCATGTCCGAATACGCGCACAACAAGACCGGCATTGACATCCACCCCGGCGCCTCCATCGGCAATAATTTTTTCATCGATCATGGCACCGGCGTGGTCATCGGAGAAACCGCGGAAATCGGGGATAACGTGCGCATGTACCAGGGGGTAACCCTGGGCGCACTGAGCATCCAGAAAGATGCCTCGGGAAACATCGGGCGCGGCGTCAAGCGGCATCCCACGCTAAAGAACAATGTTATTATATATTCCGGCGCAACCATCCTGGGGGGCAAAACCGTGGTCGGCGAATACTCGATTATCGGCGGAAGCGTATGGCTGACCGAATCGGTCCCTCCCTACACCATCCTGGTGAACAAGGCGCCGGAACTGACACAAAAGCGATACCTCTAACCAGGGGCAATTTCAAAATCCGGATATCGAAACCCGAAACAATTTCAAATATCAAATGACAAAAATTCAAAACTCATTCCTCTGTGGCCAGCGTTTTGGTCATTGGAACATTTGATTTTCCGTCATTGTTTCGAATTTCGGATTTCGTGCTTCGGATTTTCCCTGTTCAGCATAATGGCTGTAATGAATCATGAACGCAAAACTCATGGATCATAACAGCCCCTCACATGATGCTCAAGGGAGGTGTGAGATGACCTGGTTTAAATGTTCCAAATGCGGCTATACCCTGGAAACCGACGCGCCGCCGGAGCAGTGCCCCTCATGCAACGAAACATGCGTCTTTATTGACGCCACCTGCTATACGCCGGACTGCGGGGGGCCGGGCAAGATTGATCCCCGCATCAAGGGATCGTAAATCAGCACATGATGCCTCGGATGAGGTGAAAGGAGCAGGAGATATGAACATGGTGACCTGTCCGCTCTGCAACGCGGATTTTGAACTGGCGGCAGATGCCAAAGAAGGCGACATCGTGGTCTGCCCGGTATGCATGGCTTCATTGAAGCTGGTCAAGGAGCATGGAAGGTTTTCCGCAGTAGCCGTCTAATCATGCAGCGGGAGGTATACAGCGACATGGCACAGATAAAACTCTATTCACTTTCCACCTGACCCCATTGTCATCACGCGAAAGAGTTTCTTTCGCAAAGGAACTATGCATTTACCGAGTACGACGTGGGCCAGGACAAGACCGCACGGGACGAAATGATCGCCCTGACCAATCAGCGCAGCGTGCCGGTGATTGTTATCGACGGCCAGGTGATTATCGGGTTTGACCAAAACAAGATAGAAGCGGCACTTCACGCGCACTGAGTGACGCAGAACCGGGGCTGCGAGCCCCACGCCCAGAGGCTTCCTGGATCGAACACCTGCATCCGACTACCATAACAACCAAAGGAGATGCCATGAAATTGCTCAGCACCGTCCTGCTTTTTCTTTTCTCCACACTCGTTCTCATGCCCGCACTGTCCGGCGCCATGGCCCAGAGCACCGGGGCGGCTGCTGATCCGCATGAAAAACTCTTTGAAACCAAGTGCCAGAAGTGTCATTCCCTGGAACGAGTGAAGGAAGCGCATCTGACCCGGGACATGGTAAAGCCAACCGTGGACCGCATGAAAAGCAAGCCCGGGGCCGATATTTCAGAAAACGATGCCGCCACCCTCTATGAATTCCTGAGCACGTATTTCGCGGTTCCGCCCTCTAACCCCGCTCTGCCACCGGTCCCGGTCAAATGACGGGATCAACCCTGAGACTCGTTAGGGACTATGCCCGTGCGCAACAACCGTAATGCCTGGTGCCTGGGCAGGATCCTGGGCATCGAGGTGTACATTGATGGCAGCTGGCTTATTATTTTTGCCCTGGTCACCTGGACACTGGCAGGACATTATTTCCCGGTGCAGCATCCGCAGAATCCCGCTCTTTTCAACTGGGCGCTGGGGCTTATTGCCAGCCTGCTGTTTTTTGCCTCGGTCCTGGCACATGAACTCGGCCATTCGCTGGTGGCGCGGGAGCAGGGAGAGCAGGTGCACCGCATCACCCTGTTCATCTTCGGGGGATTGGCCCAGATCGGCGGAGAACCGGACCGGCCCCTCAAGGAATTCCTCATCGCCGTTGTCGGACCGCTGGTCAGCGTGGCGCTCAGCCTCTTCACCGGGGCCGCCTGGTGGCTCCTCCGTGACCTCAGCCCGTCCTTTGCATCGCTGTTCCGCTACCTGGGATTGATCAACCTGGCGCTTGCCTGCTTCAATTTAATCCCGGGCTTTCCCCTTGACGGTGGACGCATCCTGCGCGCGATCATCTGGGGACTGACGAAAAATTTTCGCCTGGCAACCCGGGTGGCATCCCTCAGCGGAAAGGTGGTGGCGATCCTGCTCGTCGTCTGGGGGATCAGGCTCATTTTTTCCGGATTCGCCCTCAACGGCGTCTGGACCATTTTCATCGGCTGGTTCCTTTATAATGCCGCGGTCGGCAGCTACCGCCACCTCCTCTTCAGGGAGGCGCTCAGCGACGTGCTGGTGCAAAACCTGATGATCACCGATTTTCAAACCGTATCCGAGGAGATGAGCGTCCAGCAGCTGGTCGATGACTACATGTTGCGCCAGCGTGACCGGGGTTTCCTGGTCACCCGGGACGGCCAGCTCCAGGGCATCGTATGTCTTCATGACCTGAAAAAGATTTCCCGCGAGCAGTGGCCGGTGACGCCGGTCCGGGACATCATGGTCCCGAAGGAACGGCTGGAACAGGTGTCGCCCTCCGACGACGCCGGCGTGGCGCTTGAGAAGCTGACCGCCAAAAGCATCCACCAGGTCCCGGTGGTGGAATCAAACCGGGTGATGGGCATTTTACGTCGCAATGACATCCTGCAGTACCTCCAGATGCACAGTGAAATCGGGAGCAAGGGATGACCCTTTTCCCCGAGGTTCGAGTACCCGGCAGGGCTTCCAGGAAACCCTGCCATTCACACCACACCATAACCGGAAAGGAGTGACACGATGAAAAAGTGGAGATGCACGGTTTGCGGCTACGTTCACACCGGCGATAACCCGCCTGAAAAGTGCCCGGTCTGCGGCGCAGGCAAGGCAAAATTCAAATTGCTGGAATAGACGGGAGGGAGGCGCTTCCATGAAGGTACTTGCCCTCTACGGCAGTCCCCGCAGGGAAGGCAACACCGCCCTTCTGTTACGAGAACTGGTCAAAGGGTTGCGCGCAGGGGGAGGAAATGCCACGGAGTTGTTCCTCTGTGATCTGCAGATTCTTCCCTGCGTCGCCGACCACAGCTGCTCACAGACCGGCGAATGCTTCCTCCTGGATGACATGCAGGCGATGTATACGCATCTTCGTGCACATGACTGCATTGTGCTGGCGGCCCCGATATTTTTTTACAACGTCAACGCCCAGACCAAGGCGCTCATTGACCGCTCCCAGTCCCTGTGGGCACGCAAGTACGTGCTCAAGCAGCCGGTCAATCCGCCGGGCACCAAAAAGACAGGCATCTTCATCTCGGTGGGGGCCACCAAGGGCGCAAAGCTCTTTGACGGCACCCTGCTAACGGTCAAGTATTTTTTCGATACCATCGATGCGGATCTCTCCCATACCCTGCTCCATCGGAGGATTGATGGCGAGGGTGAAATCTTGAAACATCCGGAAGCTCTGCAGGAGGCATATGCCCTGGGGATGACCCTCGCCGGGGCTGAGAGTCGTATGCAATAATGCAATTCATCTCGGTTGTTACAATTCATTAAGGAGAACGAACCATGGGCAAGGTAGAATTGAAGAAGGGAATCTATTGGGTCGGCGCCATCGACTGGAACATCAGGATTTTTCACGGCTATGACACGCCGGAAGGAACCACCTATAACGCCTACCTGATCGTCGATGACAAGGTGGCCCTGATTGACACGGTTAAGGCGCCTTTTTTCGAGGAGATGGTGCAGCGGGTGGAAGAGATTATCCCGTTTAATAAAATAGATTATCATATTTCAAATCACGTGGAGATGGACCACTCCGGGTCCCTCCCCCGCACCATGGAGCTGGCGCCGCAGGCGACCATTGTCACCAGCGAGCGGGGGAAGAAGGGACTGACCCGCTACTACAAAAAGGACTGGCCCTTTCAGACGGTCAAGAGCGGCGACACCCTGAGCCTGGGCTCACGGCAGTTGAGTTTCCTGGAGATACCCATGGTGCACTGGCCTGATTCCATGGTGTCCTATTGCCCGGGAGAAAAAATCCTGTTTTCCAATGACGCCTTTGGCCAGCATCTGGCCTCCTCGCAGCGCTTCGATGATGAGATCGGCTGGGAGGTGATCTACCCCGAGGCGGCGACCTACTTTGCCAACATCGTCCTGCACGTGGGGGGGCCGGTGCTCAAGGCGCTGGATGCGGCGAAGGGCCTGGAGCTGGACATGATCGCGCCTTCCCATGGCGCCATATGGAGAAAGGAGATCAGCAAGATCGTCACCTGCTATTATGCCTGGGCCCGGCATGCAGCGCAGCCCAAGGCGCTGGTCATTTATGATACCATGTGGGGGAGCACCGAAAAGATGGCAAAGGCGATCCTGGAAGGAGTGCGGGAGGAAGGGGTAAACGTGAAGCTGATGAACATCAGCAGCACCGGCCGGTCGGCCATCATGAAAGAGGTGCTTGATGCCAGGGCGCTGATCATCGGCTCGCCCACCCTGAATAACGGCATGTACCCCACGGTTGCCGACTTCCTCTGCTACATGAAGGGATTGCGGCCCCAGGGCAAGCTGGGAACGGTGTTCGGGTCCTTCGGATGGGGGGGCGGCGCGACCAAGGCCATCACCGAGGAGATGCAGGCAACCGGCATCGAGCTGGTCGAGCCCGCCCTGCAGTTTCAGTTTCTGCCTTCCCCGGAGGAATTCGAGCAGTGCAGAGAGTTGGGCAAAAAGATGGCCGCCCGGGTGAAGGCCGCCGGTGCATAACGGAAAAGCAACGCCCTGCTCGGCAACGCAGCAGTGACGCTCCCCATTATTGACATGGCTTCTGCTTCGGCAGAAATACGTTTTTAACAACCATCACAGCGCATATACGAGGAGGATCGACATGACACTTGAAATTACTGACAGCAGTTTTCAAACCGAAGTGACTGACGCGGCACTGCCGGTGCTGGTTGATTTCTGGGCGCCCTGGTGCGGCCCCTGCAAGATGGTTGCGCCGGTGCTGGATGAGCTTTCCCAGGAATACGCGGGCAAAATCAAGATTGTCAAGCTGAACGTGGACCAGAACCAGCAGGTGGCGGCCCAGTTCGGCATTAGCAGCATACCGACCCTGATCGTGTTCAAGAACGGAAAAGAAGCCGCCAAAATGATCGGCTTTCAGTCAAAGGATGCACTTAAAAAACTGATAGCCGGTTCACTCTGAGACGCGAATCATATGCCCGATCAGTTCACCATTGGCGTGCTTGACCGCATCAAGGAGCTGACCGAGTCCCGGCTCCGACGTTTTGTGAAGACGCGGCCGTTTATCCGCTATGCCGACGTTCGTCTCAGCGTCTCCCAGGGAAGCGGTGCCTTTTGTGAAAACGGTGAGGAAAAATACAGCGGAACCGACTACGGCTTTTCCTACGGCGCCCGGGTGCTGGCCGGAGAGGGACTGGCCGCCGCCGGCTACTTCGGGCTCACCCTGGGAAAGGACGCGCTGGCACGCTTCGCCGCCATCCTGGAGGACGGCCTCACCCATGCCTATGAGCGGGCCCTGTATAATGCCCGTTACAAACACCTGGCCAAACAGCGGTTCGGAGCGCTGGGCGAGTGTCTCTGGGACATGGCACTGGCCCCGGTGGAAGCAGTGCGCGAATCGGTGCCGGCGGAATATGACATCAGCCCGCTACGGATGACTCCCCAAAGCATCTCATCTCACCTGAAGGATATATCAAAAGAACTCGCGGCGCTGGACCGCCGCATGCTCTACAACCAGGTCGGGGCCTCGACCATGCTGGAGCGGGAGTTCTTCACCTCAAGCGAGGGTGCCGCCATTGACCAGACCTTTGCCATAACCCATGGCATAGCCTATGTGGTGGCCTCCGGCAAAGAAGGCATCCAGGAGCACTACGATGACATCGGCCACCAGCGCGGGTGGGAGGTGATTGAAAAAGGATGTACCGGTCCCTTCATCCACAGCAGGGATCTGCGGACGTTTTCGCTGGAGCTGGCGCGTGAATCGCTGGAACTGGCCGACGCACCGCCGCTGCGCGATAGCGGGAAGCCGGTCACCGTGGTCACCGATCCCCACTTTAACGCGCTCCTGGCCCACGAAATCATCGGGCATCCCACTGAGCTGGACCGGGCGCTCAAAATGGAAACGGCATATGCCGGCCGATCATGGCTCTTGCATGATCTTGAGCACAACCAGATCGGCAGGCAGGTCGCTTCACCGCTGCTGTCCGCCTATTCCGACCCCTCGCTCCCGGGCTTTGGCCACTATCGATACGATCACGAAGGCACCCGGGGCAGAAAGGTCTATCACATCGAAAACGGCACCTACCGCGGTTTCATGAACAGCCGGCAGACCGCCGCCGTCTTCGGAGATGAACCCAACGGCTCCTATACGGGCACTGATGCAGCGATGGTCCCCCTGATCCGGATGTCCACCACGGTCATCGAGAATGGCACACGTGACCGCCGGGACATACTCGGGGAGATCGATCACGGCTATTACCTGGTGGGGCACCGCATCCCCTCCATTGCCGAGTCGCGGGAAAATTTTCGCATTACCGCCCGCAAGGTGTACGAGATCACCAACGGCGCTCCCGGCCGGCTTTTCCGGGATGGCGGCATCACCGCCGACAGCCGCGATTTTCTCATGCAGGTTGACGCGGTGGGAAACGACTTCAGAATTTTCCCCATATCCAACTGCGGCAAGGGGCAGCCGATGCAGTCGAAAAAGCTGGGCAACGGCGGTCCGACATTGCGCAGCAGGGCCCGCCTGACCGGCACATCCGGGTAGGTTGCAGCATGCCGCCGCGGGCAACACGAGGAACGTGAAGGTGCCACAGAACCTGAAGCAATTCGTCACCGAGGGTCTTGCATACCTGCGCCGGAAACCGGACATCGCGGATGCGGAAATCTTTGCCTCGGTCAACACCATTCTGACCTGCAGAATCAACTACACCTCGCACATACCGTGCAATGGGCTGGAAGAGCCGAAATCCCTCCAGACGCAGGGTGTGGGTCTGCGCCTCGCCTTCACCACCGGGTCCGGCATCAGGACCGGGTTCGGCCAGGAAACCGGTTCGCTTACCGAGGAAGGGGTCGAAGCGGCGTATAGTAAGGCCCGGGAGGGGGCGGTGTTCGACCCCGATTTTCACGGTCTTCCCGACCCGCGGCCGGCGGGAGTGAGAATGCGCGATTACCATGACCCGGCACTGCTTTCCCTTTCCGATGCCCAGCTGGTGGAGGTAGGCTGGAAAGCCATCAATGGCGCCCTGGAAGAGTTAGAGCGGTCTCCCCTTCTCCGGGCGCACTCCCCCGCTTCGCTGGGTTTGATACTGGGAGGTGATGTAACCCTGCTGCAGGAGGAGATGGCCGTTGCCTCCACCCGCCTGGCGACGCCGGAAGACGACACCTCCACCCTGCTCTTCGCTTCTCTCACCGCCATGATAGAAAAAATGAACGGCAAGGGATCGGGGTGGTCGGCGGAAACGCGGCTTGCCGGTTTCGACGGCGGCGCCGGCAGGATGGCGGTGCGCAACGCGCTTCGGGTTTCGGGAGGCGGCGTGCGGTTGACAAGCGGCACCTATCCGGTTGTGCTGGCACCCCAGGCGGTGGCGGATATCATGAGCAATATCGTCGTCCCCTCCCTGCGGCTCGACACCTTTTTCGCCGGCAATTCCGCCTTCCAGGGTAAACTCGGGGCGCCGGTTGCCTCCGAAAAACTCTTCGTGCGCGACAGCGGCAATGACCGGAATCTCACCGCCAGCAAGGGCATCACCTGCGAAGGGCTTCCCACCGGGGAAACCGGGCTGATTGCCGCCGGACGCCTGGTGGGCCTTTTATCCAATGACTATGAAACCAACCGGATGCTGCATGACGAAAAGGCGCGGGATAAACTGGGGGTCGACCCCCATGAATGGGCCCATGCCATCGCTCCGCGCAACGGGTTCAGATTCGGGCAGGGAGGGGGGAGACACCATGCCGCACTGCCCTCCATTTCGCCAACCAATGTGGTGATAGACGGCGCGCAGCCGGCTTCGCTCGACGCGATGCTCAGCATGGTTAAAAACGGCGTGTACGTGGGAAGAATCTGGTACACCTACCCCATCAACGGCATCAAGGCCGGCGATTTCACCGCCACGGTGGTGGGTGATTCTTTCATGATCCGGGACGGACGCCTGGCTGAACCGCTTCAGCCCAACAGCCTGCGCATCGATGACAGCATCAACTCGGTGTTACACCGGATTATGGCCATTGAAGACAAAAGAACCGGCATCGTTCTCTGGGCGGCGGATGAGATGTTTTACGCTCCGCATATGGCGGTAGACGGCCTCGCGCTCACTGCCATAGGGGCGGCATCCTGACCGCTCCGGCCGTCAGCATCGTTACCTGAGATCCATGGAAAGGAGGTGACCACCCCGCACCAGTACCGCGCACCGTTACCGGAACCATCCTTCATCATTCATACACTGCAAGGAGAAACCAATGGATCCCAAAGCCCTGTTTAAATTAAGTTATGGCCTGTACACCGTCACCTCAAAAAAGGGAAACAGCATAAACGGCCAGATCGCCAATGCCCTGATCCAGGTCACCGCGGAACCTCCCGCCCTGGCCATCGGCTTGAATGTTAAGAACCTCACCAATGAATTCATCAAAGAGAGCAAGGTCTTCGGCGTATCCATCCTCGCCCAGGACACCCCGCTCAATTTCATCGGCCAGTTCGGTTTTAAGTCAGGCAGAGAAAGCAATAAATTTGATCAGGTGAACTTCAAGACCGGGATTACCGGCGCCCCGCTCATCCTGGATCATTCCCTGTCGGTGCTGGAGGCAAAGGTTATCCACAGCATGGAGGTGGGCACCCACACCATCTTTGTGGGCGAGATCGTCGGCGCAGAGGTTCTCAAAGAGGGTGAGCCGATGACCTATGCCTACTATCACCAGGTAAAGCGCGGCACCACTCCCAAGACCGCCCCGACCTACCGGAAAGAAGAGACCGCGGCAGCCGCCCTCCCACGCCATCAGTGCACCATTTGCGGATACATCTACGATCCGGCACAGGGTGACGCCGATAACGGAATCGCGCCGGGCACCGATTTTAAAAATCTTCCCGCCGGCTGGACCTGCCCGGTCTGCGGCGCGGGCAAAGACCAGTTCAAGCAGCTGTAAGCCAGCGTGACGCACCTTCCCTTGTATCAACCGGACGGGGGCGCGTATCTGCCCCCGTTCGTCGTTTTGCAACCGCATCGTGTAAAAAGCACCGCCCACTTGCGCTCCTGCCCCTGAATCAGGTAACATAGATACAGAGGAAACAGCCGGGTTGCGCATGAATGCATATCCCTTGCCTCCAACACCTGCGGCGACAGCCAATCCCGTGCGCATGAGCAGCGTGGGCGGTTCATGTGACCCCATTCATACCGGCCATCGCAAGGCGGCTGAAGCCGCGCGAAATGTCCTGCACAACCGCAACCACCCATAACCCAAGAGGAGGAACGGACATGTCACACACACTGACCTGGGAAACCGACATGAACAATGCCCTCGCCAAGGCACGGACGCAGGGCAGGCAGGTGCTGCTTGATTTTTTCAACCCGGGGTGAATCGGCTGTCAGCAAATGGATGCAGTTACGTATCCCGACAAGAAGGTTTCCGAGTTCATTCTGCAGAATCTGATTGCCCTCCGCATACCATCTGATGTAAAACCATACGCCGATGATTTCAAGGTAACCTGGACCCCGACATTGATCGTGCTTGACCAGGATGGAAAAGAGCATCACCGCACGGTTGGATTTCTTCCCCCGGAGGAATTGATACCCGCATTGATGCTGGGCATGGCCAGCACCTGTTTTGAACAGCAAAAGTTTGCCAACGCCCTTGCCATCCTCCAGGACATTCTGGACCACCACGCCACAAGCGACGCAGCGCCTGAAGCGATGTTCCTGAAGGGCGTCGCCGGGTATAAATACACCCATGACCCAAAACCCCTCAAAGAGGCATATGAACAGCTATCAGCACAATACCCGTCAAGCGAGTGGACGAAACGGGCGTATCCCTACAGACTGCTCTAGCAGGGATCGGTCGCGCGGCACAATGGCGGGCGGGCGGTGCCGATGACGTGCCGGGTCCTGATATTCTATCACTCCGCATCGGGCAACACCCAGCGGGTAGCCGCAACCATTGCTGCCGAACTGGACGATCGCGGCATCGAAGCGGCGCTCAGAAGCATCGCTTCGCGGCCTGACACGGCCGATCTTGCTGCCTATGACCTGGTTGGGTTCGGCTGTCCGGTAATGGGCTTCAGACCTTCGTTTGCATTGACCCGGTTTATTCAGTCACTGCCGGTGCAGACGCACCTGCCGGCGTTTTTCTTTACCACCTATGCCGGCATGCTTGCCAACGCGCCGTGGATGCTCGCCGCAGGCTTACAGGAGCGTGGCTTTGCGGTGACGGCTCACCGGCATTTCCGGGGCGAGATAAGCTGGCCCATCGCCCGGTCAGCCGGACTTATTATAAACCGAGGGCTGCCCGATGACCGGCTGCTTCCTTCAATACGCGCTTTTGCCGGTACTCTGGCGGAGCGTGACGTTAGCCATCAATCCGGCAACCCGGTTCGATCGATCACCGTATCCCGCTCATGGCTGAACCCGTTTTATTACCTTTCGCTGATAAACAGCCCTGCCAAACTGCGCATGATGATGGGAACAAAAAGCATCGATACGACGAGGTGCACCAGATGCGGGTTGTGCGCTGCACAATGCGCGGCAGGCGCCATTTCGTTGTCCCCCTACCCCGCCTTCGGAAGCAATTGTGATGGCTGCTGGGGATGTTATAACATCTGCCCCGCCGCAGCCATTACAACCATTGTCGGGACACGCGGCCGCTATCACCATTTCACATAATCATGGATTGTTCATGTCATGAGAAACTTTCATTTTTATCAAATACGTCTGCTACCTATTGTTTTATAATATTATTATTACTAATAGTTTCATAATCATTGCTATGTTATATCAAGAAAAATTTACTTACTTTTTCATAGGTAGTGATTAAACAATGGCATAAATTTATCTTGACATGAATTGGCAATGTAATATATATATTGAGGAAAGCCGTTTATTTTCATAATGACTTGATTCTAGCGTATGGTACAGTAAAGATCATTCTCGTAAGTTTTATTGTGCTGTAATAGCAATACACACAGTAGAAGAGCACATTATTTTTTTGTTATAAACCTTCCAAGCTGTTAATTACCAAGTAAAGATTTCTTATCCGAAGGGGGTGGTGCTGCAAGCCGTATTGACGCATCAATTATTAAATCTAATCCATGGAGGTTGATTATGAAAAAGGCTTCAATTGGAATAATCGTCATAGTTTCGCTGGGCCTCATGGCCGGGGCGGCATTTGCCCAGAGCTATTGTCAGGACGTTCTGGAAACGGGCAATCCCGGCGGCAGGACAACCGGTCTTAAAACATGCGATACGGTCAATCCGGAAACTCTCAATCCGGGGGATACCTTTTCCATAGACATCTGGGCAGCTGAAATACCTGAGCCGATTATCTCAAGCGGATTTGAGATGGCATACAATCCGGCACAGGTGAGTCTCCTCAGCGTTGAGGCGTATGACGGCGTTGACATCGCCGGCGGCCCCTGGGATGGAACGGCCACCCTCAAGATACCTGAGGCATACGGACCGGGGTCCTTCGTCCTGGCCGTGGTGCAGTTAGGCACCTGCCCGGTACCCGATGCGGGCGGTGACGTTATCGTCGCCAAGCTAACCTTCCAGTGCCTGGCAAACGGCAGTTCCGGCATTTCTGTCAAAGGCATAACCGATTTTGACACAACCGTAGGATGCACCAGCAGTGTCGTCTATGATGCCACCATGGGTACCAATACGCTCACCGTGACCCAGGGAAGTCCCAGCACAACCACCACCAGCGTGGTGCCGACGACCACCACCTCGCAGCCGACAACGACCACCACCAGCGTGGTGCCGACAACCACGACGACAAGCGTAGTACCGACGACCACGACATCTCAGCCAACAACCACGACCACTGTGGCACCGACGACCACGACCAGCGTGATCCCGACAACCACCACATCTCAGCCAACAACCACGACCACTGTGGCACCGACGACCACGACCAGCGTGATCCCGACAACCACCACATCTCAGCCAACAACCACGACAAGTGTGGTTCCAACGACCACGACCACCGCCGCGGAAGGATGCACCACGGATAATGACTGTGACGATGGGGTATTCTGCAACGGGACTGAAACCTGCGATACCGAGACCGGGGACTGCCAGCTTGGCCCGCCGGTTGACTGCTCCGACGGGGTAGACTGCACTGATGATTCGTGTAACGCGGAATTGGATATCTGTGAACATGTCCCCAATGACGCACAGTGTCCGGATGATGACTTCTTCTGCAATGGAACCGAGTACTGCGACCCGATTAACGGCTGTGTTTCCACCGGAGACCCTTGCCCCACCGGCACCGTGTGCAATGAGGATGACGATACCTGTGACCCGGTGAGCGGCATTACCGTTAGCGTTGACATTAAACCCGGATCCTGTCCCAATCCTCTCAATGTGAAGAGCCGTGGTGTCCTCCCCGTCGCAGTTCTGGGAACGAAGAACTTCGATGTAATGTCCATAGACCCCGCATCCATCCGCCTGAGTCGGGAAGGCATTTCCGGCAACGTTGCGCCGATCCGCTGGAGTTATGATGACGCAGGAACGCCTTTTGCCGGCGAGCTGTGCGACTGCAATGACCTCACGGGCGACGGCTATAAGGATCTTACCCTCAAGTTCAAGACGCAGGAGCTGGTCGAGATGCTTGACCTTGACCAGGTCGGAGGAAAGATTCCCCTCACCCTCACCGGCATGCTCACAAGCGGAACGGACATTTCCGGAAAGGACTGCGTACGGGTGCAGGGGAGCTGCAAAGGCGACTTTAATGCCGACGGCGATGTTGATGGCAGGGACGCCAGCACACTGAAGATAATCTTTGGCAGTATCGGCACTGGCGCTGATGGGGAAAATGCATCGGGAGATTTCGATGATGACGGCGATATTGACGCCACCGACGCCAACGGCTTCCTTACCCGCTTCGGAAGCAAGTATACCGGTTCCTGCGCATTCGTCGAGTGCCGGGGCGATTTTGATTGTGACCGGGATGTGGACGGCACCGATTCCAAGGCATTTAAGAACAGCTTCGGCAGAACCGGCCTCTACATGCCCTGCAATCAAGGCAATCCCTGCAGCGGTGACTTTGATGCCGACGGGGATTGTGACGGCACCGATGCTTCAGGCTTCAAAATGGACTTTGGCCGAGGCTTATTTCAGAATCCCTGCCGTGGTTGTGTGGAGGAGTAAATAATTAACCTTGCGCCGCATCTTCCTTTTCCGATGGATGATCGGCAGCCGGCAGAACAAACAAGGGGAGTGGGCACATCCACTTCCCTTGTTTTTCTTTTTGTTCCTGATCTCAGCGGATTCACCCAGGGGCTTGCACCGAACCGACATCCCCACGCCGCAATTCAGCAGTTTACTCACGTTCCCATCTATGCTATAGGTCAGGGGAATTTTTATGATCCAGTCAATGGTGGGAGGAGATGGAATGAAAGTATTGGGATTTGTAGGCAGTCCACGAAAAAAAGGGAATACCGATATACTGGCAGACACCTTTCTTGAGGGCGCATCCGCATCCGGCGCCGCGGTGAAGAAATTTTTCCTGGCCGATCTGGACATCAACCAGTGCCGGGGCTGTTACCGCAAGTGCATAGTAAAGCCGGGCATGCGCTGCGCCACCTTCCGCGACGACATGGACATGCTCTTACCGGAAATGGCCTCATCCGACCTGATGCTGTTTGCCTCGCCTTACTACTGCGCATCCTACACCGCCATCATGGCGCGGTTTCTGGAACGCTGTCTTCCTTCCTGGGAAGTGGAGCTCGCAGGCGAGCTCGGCACGATCAATGCGTTTCGCTTCCTTAACGCCCCGCTCAAGGGCAAAAAGGCGGTTATCGGCCTGGTTCAGGATTTCAAGGATCCCAAGACCGCTCAGCTTGCCATCAAGGCCTTTCAGCATAATCTGGGACATACCTACATGATGAACATCATCCACAAAATCCACGTCACTGACGTGCGGGATCCCGGCGACATCCGGCACAAGCAAGAGGTGCTGGAGAAGATATTCAATCTCGGCAAAAAATGTGCACGCCCGCGGCGGTAAGGGTATTCCCGGGCCGCCCCGCCTTTGCTGCGGCGGCCGGCAGCTTTATGGTTTTTTCTTGAGGGATGGCCATGAGCGTGCAATCACGCGCATGACCGCGCCGTGCGTTGGTTCTCCCGATGAGCCGCTTCCATGACCAACTTTCTCTCAGCCTTCGTGCCGCTTTTTGTATCGGTCGATGCGTTCGGACTGCTGCCGCTCTTCATCAGCCTGACTGAAGGACTGAGCGCGGGGGAACGCACCAAGGTAATACTGCAATCGGTCTGCACCGCCTTTCTTATTGCTGTTTTCTTTCTGCTCCTGGGCCAGGCAATTTTTTCACTGCTGGGCATAACCGTTGCGGATTTCATGATCGCCGGCGGCGTGCTTCTGTTCGTGATCGCGCTCGCCGATCTTGTCGCCTTCGAAAAAAAGCGGATGCCGCTACCGCCTGATTCGGTGGGCCCGGTTCCCCTGGGTACGCCGCTGCTGGCCGGCCCCGCGGTTTTAACCACATCGCTCATGCTGCTCAACGCCCATGGACTGCTCAGCACGATCAGCGCGATTGCGGTGAATATCGCCATTGCCGGCCTTGTTTTCTATTCATCCGCACTGCTGACCCGGCTCATAGGGCTGACCGGAACCCGGGCCATCTCTAAAATTACCAGTCTTTTGCTGGCCGCCATCGCAGTAATGATGATCAGAAAGGGTGTCCTGGAGATTGCGGTCAGCGTTGCACACTGACCGGCATGCCGCGCGGCGGCTTCCGGTACGCCACAACCCGTGGGTGGATGATTCCGTGAATGCAATTCGGCTATTTGAATCGGCCCTGGACCGGCGGGAGGCAACCCTCATCAGCCGGCTTGACACCCCTTTTGCCATTCAGGCATATCTTGACCGTATCGCGTACAAGCAGAAGACCTCGTACCAGTCGCCGCTTGGCGTGCTCAGAACCCGGGAGGCCAATTGTTTTGACGGCGCGCTGTTTGCGGCCGCGGCCCTGCGCCGGATCGGTCAGCCCCCGGTTATCGTTCACATGCGCGCCTCGGAGGATGATGACCACGTGATCGCGTTGCACCGCAGGAACGGTTTTGTGGGGGCGGTGGCAAAATCAAACTTCGTCGGGCTCAGGTACCGCGAGGCGATTTACCGTAGCATCCGGGAACTGCTCATGTCTTATTTTGAGCTCTATTTCAACCTCAAGCGGAAAAAGTCATTGCGCGCCTATACCGGCCCCCTCAATCTCAGCGCTTTCGACCGCATCTCCTGGATGACCCGGGACGATGCCATTGAAACTATTTCCCTCCGTCTGGATTCGCTGCGGCAACGCGTCCTGATACCCGCCCACCTGGTCCGGCGACTGTCGCCGGTGGACCTGCGAACCTACCGCGCCAACCTGGTCGGGGCAACCATGCGGGTCAGGTCTCGACCGACGGGCACACGATAAGCAATAAACTTAAGATTGACAGATACCGGGTATTTTCATATACTCAGCCGACACGCATCATCTGAAGCATGCCGGCCGGAACAATCGATGGAAGCGGCCGGCGCCGCAATGTCTGCAGTGAGCCGCATGCTGCGCCCGGCATGACACAACAAGGAGAAGCAATGAAAAACCGGAACAAAACGAACCGCATGAGAGCCGCCCTCAAAATCAAGACGAAAAAAAAGTCGCTGAGAAAATCCAAGGGTGAAAGGAAATATCCCTCCTGAGCTGACGCGGATTCATGAACACCGTCTTACTACTGTTTGCCCACCCGCGATATGAGCAGTCAAGGGTCAATCGGGTGCTCCTTTCCGCACTGCATCATGAAAACCATATAACCATACATGATCTCTATGAGCGGTATCCCGATTTCAACATTGACGCCGCCCATGAGAGAAATCTCCTCCTTGCTCACAACATTGTTGTCTGGCACTATCCCTTCTATATGTACAGCGCCCCGGCCATGATCAAGCAGTGGATTGATGTGGTGCTCGAGCATGGATGGGCGCACGGCGAAGGCGGGTGCAATATGGCAGGCAAGGTTGCCTTCCATACCCTTACCACCGGGGGCGCGCGGGAGGGGTACCGCCGCAACGGATTCAACCGCTACCGCCTGGGCGAATTTCTGGCGCCCTTCGAGCAGACCGCACGCCTGTGCAACATGACCTATCTTCCCCCCTTCGCCGTCCAGGGAACATACCGCCTCCAGGACGCCGACCTCCAGGATGCCGCGCGTCTCTACCAGCGGCTCCTGCAGCGGCTTTCCCGGGGCGCCTTCAGCATAGAGGAGATATGCCGGCACGAACTGCTGAATGACTGGATTGGCCCTCTTACGCAGCGGGATCCGTAATCATGGACAGCTTTCTTGGTCAGGCCATCATCTACCTCAGCGCCGCCATCGTGTGCGTTCCGCTGGCAAAGCGGCTGGGCATGGGCTCGGTGCTGGGGTACCTTGCGGCAGGCATCATCATCGGTCCCTTTTGTCTGGGCTGTATCGGCACGGAGGGGCAGGACGTCATGCACTTCGCCGAATTCGGAGTGGTGATGATGCTCTTTCTGATCGGCCTCGAGCTTGAACCGACCCACTTCTGGGGCATGCGCAAATACGTGCTGGGACTGGGCAGCCTGCAGGTGATCCTGACCACCCTGGCGGTCGTGGGCGCGCTGACCGTGGCGGGCTTCAGCTGGCAGGCCTCCCTCGCCACCGGCCTTGCCCTCTCCATGTCATCAACCGCCATGGTGCTCCAGTCCCTCAAGGAAAAGGGAATCGGGCAGACGAAGGCGGGCAGCAGCTGCCTGGCGGTATTGCTGTTTCAGGATATCGCCGTCATCCCGGTGCTGGCATTCCTTCCGTTTCTGGCGCTGCAGACCGGCGCGCCGGCAGGGGGAAAAGCGGACAGCGCCATTGCGACGCTGCCGGGGTGGATGCAGGCCAGCACCGTCCTCGTCGCCATCCTGCTGGTCATTTTCGGCGGACGCTATGTCATCGTGCCGTTTTTAAGAACCATCACCCGGACCCGGCTGCGCGAGCTGTGCATTGCCGCGTCGCTGCTCATCATAGTCGCCATCGCCTACCTGATGAAACTCGCCGGCCTCAGCCCCGCCCTGGGCACGTTTCTTGCCGGGGTGGTTCTGGCCAACAGCGAGTTTCGCCATGAGCTGGAAAGCGACATTGAACCGTTCAAGGGGCTGCTGCTGGGGCTTTTTTTCATCGCGGTCGGCGCATCGGTTAATTTCCGGCTCCTGCTCAACAACCCGGGGGGGATCATGGGCATGCTCCTGCTCCTGCTGGTGATTAAGACCGCGGTGCTGCTGCTGCTCGGGCGCCTCTTTCAGCTGAGCTTCGATCAAAACTGCATCTTTTCCCTGGCGCTCTCCCAGGTGGGCGAGTTCGCCTTCGTGCTCTTTGCCTTTATCCGGCAGCTGCAGATCCTGTCCGGCACCTGGGCGGATACCATGATCGCCCTGACCGCCCTGAGCATGACCTGCACGCCGCTGCTGCTGCTGCTGAACGAGCGCTTGGTGCTGCCCCGCTTCGGAACCCGCGAGAAAGTCCAGCGCGAGGCCGATTTCATCGATGACGTCAACCCGGTGATCATTGCCGGCTTCAGCTTTTTCGGCAGTATCATCGGCCGCTTCCTGCGGGCGAGCGGCATCGACGCAACCATCCTCGACAACGATTCCGACCGGGTCGATGTGCTGCGCAAGATGGGATTCAAGGTCTTTTACGGAGACGCCACCCGCCTGGACATATTGCGCTCGGCAGGCGCCGCCCGCGCGCGGATTCTGGTGGTCGCCATTGACGATCCCTCGATCAGCTATACCTTGGCGGAAGCGGCCACAAAGCACTTCCCCCAGCTGACGGTCATCGCCCGTGCGCGGAACAATCCCGCCGCCTACGAACTGCTTGACCTCGGCCTGCAGCACATCTATCGCGACTGTCTGGACACGGCGCTGCGCGCGGCGGTCGATGCGCTGGTGCTGCTGGGGATGCGACGATTCAGTGCAACCCGCGCCGCCCAGAATTTTATCAAGTACGATGAGGCGGCGCTGCGCACACTGGCGCCGCACCGGCATGATGAAAAAACCTACATTTCCAGTTCGAAGGAGCAGATCCTGATCCAGGAGCAGCTGCTGGCCTATGACCGCCGGATTGATCACACCATCTATGATCACGCGTGGGACAGCGCACAACTTTCGTGCGCAATCAACCCGCAGGACGAGTAGTCCGCGGCGCGCCGTTTCTTGCCCCGTGCACCCTGCCTGCGCAGAAAGGGACCGATGTGCCGAAGCATGACCGAAGGGATTACCCGCGATTGAACACCGCGGTTACGGTGCAGAACCTGCTGACCGCCGCCGCCGGCGAGACCTGCAATCTGTCCCTCGGGGGATGTTTTATCCGGACCTCGCCGGCCTTTGCAGCGCTCCCCATCCCCTCTCGCCTATCGCTGCAATTCCACCTGCCGGGCATCGCTGAACCGGCGGTGGTGTTCGGGGAGGTGATTCACACCGGCAGGCATGATGAGGGCTTCGGCGTTCAATTCAAGGTGGTCCACAAAAAAGCTGCATGGTACATCGAGACATATATCGGCACGTTCCTGTAACTGATCGGCATGGCCCAACCGTTTTGCTCCAGGAGAGCTCACATGACAAAGATTCTGCGCACCATTTATCTCGACACCAGGCTGGTGGAAAAATTGGCCAAACTATCCGCCACCACACGGATCCCGCAGGCAGTGCTGGTCAGGGAGGGCATAGACCTGATGCTTAAAAAACACGAGAAGAAACTCAAACGGCAGCTCTAGCGCCGGCGCAGGGCGGCCGCTGCGCCATGCAGCTTAAAAAAGCACATCTTGACAAAGGCTGCCATCCTAGCCTATGCTGTATATAAACAGCACATCATGTCTGCGGTAATCCTGATCGGAAAGGAGGCACGTCATGGCAGCCACCAAGCAAGCGGCAGTCAAGAGGGGGAAACCGGGAACGGCACGCAAGAAGACCGCGGCGGCGCAAACCAGGAGCGTCTATACCTGCCGGACCTGCGGCAGGACCACCACCGACCGGAAGCATCTGTGCAATCCCGGCAGGATTGAAGCCGCGTACTCCTGCGAATACTGCGGCGCCAGCTCGACCAACCCGCTCCACCTCTGCAAGCCCAAAGTGGAGAACGCGCAGTATTTCTGTGATGCCTGCGGTCGCATTGCCGTAAGCCGGAACCTCCTCTGCAAACCTAAAAGCATCAAGTAATCGAGCCCTGCCCGAGGACAAGAACCATGGCCCGGAAGCGCCCCCTGACCGGCGATGAACTGGTCAGCCTCTACAAAATGATGTTCCTCATCCGGCGGTTTGAGGAGCAGGCGGCGGACATGTACGCCCGCGGCAAGATCACCGGATTTTCCCATCTCTATATCGGCCAAGAGGCGGTCGCAGTCGGAGCCATTTCAGCCTTGAGCGAAAAGGATTATGTGATCAGTTCCTATCGCGACCACGGTCACTGCCTGGCCAGAGGTGTTGAGCCACGGGCGGTAATGGCGGAATTGTTCGGCCGGGCCACCGGCGTCAGCAAGGGGAAAGGCGGCTCCATGCACCTTTTCGATACCAAGCGGCGATTTCTCGGGGGGTACGGCATCGTCGGCGGAGGGCTGCCGATCACCGTCGGCATCGGCATGGCGTTGCAGTATAAGGAGGAGGATTCGGTGATAACCAGCTTCTTCGGCGACGGGGCAACCAACGCGGGGGCCTTTCATGAATCGCTGACGGTAGCCGCGGCGCGGAACCTTCCCATTATTTTCATCTGCGAAAACAATTTTTTTGCCATCGGCACCTCCCTGGAGCGGGTCGCCCCCTCCAAGGAACTCTACAAGCGGGCCAAGGCGTATGAAATGCCCGGCGAGCGAGTTGACGGCATGGATGTGCTGGCGGTGCGCGAGGCAACCGAGCGGGCGCTGGACCGGGCGCGGGAGGGTGACGGGCCGTCATTCATCGAGGCGGTAACCTATCGGTACCGCGGCCATTCCATGTCGGACCCCGATGATTACCGGACCAAGCGGGAGGAGAAAATCTGGAGGGAGCGGGACCCCATCGTCAGGCTCGCCAAGCAGCTGAGAGACCAGGCCATTATCTCCCCCGACGATCTCAAGGAGCTTCAGGAAAACATCAATGCAACGGTGAATGAATCAATACGCTTCGCTGACAACAGCCCCTGGCCGGAGTCGGGAGAGCTGATGAAAGACATCTATGTCGCTTAAACGCATCTAAGGAGCGCGCCTGATGAAGGAAGTGGTGGTACGTCACATTAGAAATTACCAGCAGGAAGCACGAACCGGCCAGCACAGCATTATCATCGATGAAGCCAAGGACGTGGGCGGCGACGGCAAGGGCCCTGATCCCTACGATCTCCTCCTGTCCGCCCTCGGCGGCTGCACCGCCATGACCATCACCATGTACGCGCGCCGCAAGGGATGGGCGCTGGACGGGGTACAGGTAAAGCTGACCCACGAGAAAATCCACGCCACCGATTGCGACGAATGCACAACCCGGGAGGGGAAGCTGGACCAGATTTCAAAAACCATTTATCTCAAGGGTGACCTGACCCAGGAGCAGCGCCAGCACCTCCTGGAAATCGCCGACCGCTGCCCGGTCAACAAAACCCTTACCACCGAGTGCCGCGTCGTGGGCAGTCTTGGCTGATAAAGCGGAGCGCATTACCCATGCCGGAGATAACCTATCGTGAAGCCTTAAACGACGCGCTGAGGGAAGAGATGCAGCGGGATCCCGCTGTATTTATCCTGGGCGAGGATGTCGGCCTCTACGGCGGCGCCTTCAAAGTCACCGAGGGGCTCTATGCAGAATTCGGCGAGAAACGGGTGATTGACATGCCCATCGCCGAAGGCCTCATCGTCGGGGCGGCCATCGGCGCGGCCATGGCCGGATTGCGGCCGGTCGCGGAGCTGATGACGGTCAATTTCGCCCTTCTGGCCATGGACCAGATCGTCAATCACGCCGCGAAAATCCGCTACATGTTCGGCGGCGCGGCAAAGGTGCCGCTGGTCATCCGCATGCCGGGAGGCGGAGGCAACCAGCTGGGCGCGCAGCATTCACAGAGCCTTGAAGCATACTTCCTCCATTGCCCGGGATTGCGGGTGGTCATGCCTGCCACCCCGGAGGACGCCAAAGGCCTGCTCAAGGAGGCAATCCGGGAGGATAATCCCGTCATCTTTCTGGAGCACGAACACCTGTATAACACCCGGGGCGAGGTTCCTCCCGGGGATTATACCACCCCGATTGGCAGGGCCGCCATTCGCAGGCAGGGAACGGACCTGACCATCATCTCCTACTCCAGTATGGCGCTGCTCGCAGCCGAAGCCGCTGAGCAGCTGGCCCGGGAGGGCATCCAGTCAGAGGTCATCGATTTGCGAACCATCAGTCCGCTCGATGTCACGACGCTGCTTGCCTCGGTGCGAAAAACCGGACGTGCGCTCATCGTCGAGGAAGACTGGAAGACCGGCGGCGTCGGCGCAGAATTAAGCGCCCAGCTCTATGAGCATGCGTTTACCGCCCTGGATGCCCCGATCCTCCGCGTGGCCGGCAAGGACACCCCCATGCCCTACGCCAGGAATCTCGAGCAGGCGGCCATTCCCCGCATTGAGGATGTTATCCAGGCAGCCGTGAGCATCCTTTAGAAAGGAACCAGCAATGCCCGAAGAAATCATCATGCCGAAGCTGAGCGACACCATGGTGGAAGGCACGCTCCTCAAATGGTTCAAGCAGGAGGGTGATTACATCAAGCAGGGTGAAACGCTGTTTGAAGTTGAGACCGACAAGGCGGTACTGGAGGTGGAATCGTCGGTTTCGGGCGTGCTGACCCGGATTCTGGTGCAGGCGGGGCAACGGGCGCCGGTGGGCGCCCCCATTGCCGTCATCGGAGGAGAATTACAGAAGGTAGTGCCGCAGCAAGAGCCGATTCCCGAAGCGGCGCAGACGGGCGAGCAGTCACAAAAACTGCAGCCGCATGGCAAGGAGCCGCCTCAATTAAAGGTTGTCCCGCACACCAGGGGGACCGGAGCAATACCATCCGGGGAGGACATACACGCATCCCCCGCGGCCAGAAGCTATGCCCAGGGACGGGGCATTGACCTATCCCTCGTCTCAGGAACCGGCGGCGGCGGGATGATCACCCTGAAGGATGTTCGCGATTTCCGGGAACCGGCACCGGCGGGAAAGCCACCGGTTCCCCCGGGCCAGAAGGCGGCACTGCCGATTGAAGGAGCCACATCGTTATCAACCATGCGAAAAGCGGTTGCCGCCACCGTAAGCCACAGCAAGCGGACCATCCCGCATTTCTACCTCAGCTACGATATTGAGATGTCCGCGGCGCTCGATGCGCTTGCCCGGATCAACCACAACAAGAGCGACGCCGATACCATCACCGTCAATGACGCACTTATCAAGGCAGTGGCCACAACCCTCAAAAACTACCCGCACCTCAATGCGCTTAATCCGGAGGAGGGGCTGTTTCTCAAAAAGGAGATCAATATAGGAATCGTCATCGGTCTGCCCGACGGGCTGATCATTCCGGTGCTGAAGCGCGCGGATGCATTACCCCTCGAGGATATCTCCCGCGGGGTTAAACAGCTCCGGGAAAAAGCCGGGGCCGGCAAATTCTCGTCGGACGATCTCAGCGACGGGACGTTCACCATCAGCAACCTGGGCATGCTCGGCGTATCCGATTTTGCCGCCATTATTTATCCGCCCCAGACTGCAATCCTGGCGGTAAGTGCCATCAAAGACACACCGGTGGTAAAGGATGGTTCGCTGGTTGCGGCAAAGGTGATGAGGGTCACCCTCTCCATGGACCACCGGGTGGTTGATGGCATCCAGGCGGCACATTTTCTGCGCGACCTCGCCCACTACCTGGAAAAGGGCGATTTTACTACGACCGAACAACCCTGCTGCACCGTTGAAGATGATTAAACCCCCGCCAGTTCATGCCGTCGCGGGGCCGGTGCATCGCGCTGCCGGGCACAAAAAAAGCCCCACCGCTCAAAGCAGTGGGGCTTTTTTTGCAATCGTCGCCCGCCGTTTAAGTCCGTTGCCCATGCCGCCATGCGAATCGGCGCCCGGCCAACGCACGCTTTATTCTATCACAATGCTCCCTCGATGCTCCGTGCCCAGCCCCCCCTGCGACGGCATATAGAAGGTCCGGGACACCTTTACGATATAGTCATACTTCCCCTTCTCGGTAAAGCAGAGGCTCGCGGTGCTCCCGAAGGGAATCTTGCCCGACTCATACGCTCCATCCTTCCCGACAAAAAAGTTCACCGGCGATCCGCACGCCAGGGTAACCTTTTTGTCAAGAAAGAGCACCTCCAGGGGAGACCGGGAATGATTGACCCAGATCACCGTCGTACCCGGACCCGTCACCAGAACCGAAGGGCTCGCCCCCTCCCGTTCGTTAATCTTCACGATTTTATTGATAATGGCTACTTCCTCTTCCGCCTCTTTTGCCGGCTGCTGTGCCGCTGCTTTTTCCTCTGCGCAACACATGATCCCGGAAAGAGAAATGACGCACACAAACGCTACCACCGCAAACACAACTCTTTGAAACATAGCACCCTCCTCACGTTTACCTGTTGGTATCAACCACGCCCCTCATCCATGTCCGCACTTGGTTAGAACCTATATCACCGCTTTATGCTTGTCAACAAAAACTCTTCCCTCAATCATCTTTATGGAACCACCCCGCCGCGCGGCGCCCTGCACGCTTCATTGCGGTCAACCTGCAGCGACTTATTCAATCCAGATTATACCTTTATGCTCCTTTTGCGACAAGGGATAAAAGGTTGAAGAGGTTTTATACACATACTCAAACTTACCTTTCTCCAGGAAACAAAGACTGGCGGTTCCACCAAAGGGAATTTTGGCAGATTCGTACGCCCCATCCGGGTTAACAAAGAAGTTCACCGGCGCACCACATGCAATAGTAACCTTTTTTTCGTTAAAACGAATCTCCGCCGGCTGGTTCGACTGGTTCACCCATATAACCGTCGTCCCGGGAGTCGTCTGCAGGGTTGAGGGATTCAACCCCTCGCGCGCGGAAACCGCCACGATCCGGTTTTCCGCTTTCGCCTCACCTGCCGGCTGGTCAGCGGCAAAGGAAACCGCCAGACAACCAAGCATGCCCATCACTACCAAAACCGCACAGCCGCACCATTTTCTTCGCATCGCACGCCTCCCTGTATGAATGCATAGCATCGTTCGCTCATGAGGTGAATGCCGGTATTCCCACCACCTCCCTTCCGCCGAGGGCAACAAGCACGTTCCACCGCATCATGCCGGTTGCATCAGGCCCGTGCCGCATGGCACTACCTTACTTATATTTGTCGCTTTGTCAAGTCGATAGATGGGTTCGCACGCGATTAGAACGTGGGTGTCTCCGGCGGGGTCGGGCCGGCAACGGTTGATGTCGGTGCGGTTGCACCAGCCTGCTCGGCCAGTGCCAGCTCGATAACCCGGTCCATGGTGTCAACCAGGTAAAATTCCATGCCATGCCGTATGCTCTCTGAAACCTCCTCGAGATTATGTTCATTTTTGCTGGGCAGAATAACCCGGGTGATGCCCGCCCGCTTGGCCGCCAGCACCTTTTCCTTTATCCCGCCCACCGGTAGCACCAATCCCCGCAGGGTAATCTCACCGGTCATGGCGATGTCGCTCCTCACCGGCCGGTTGAGCAGCAGTGAAACCAGGGCGGTAAAAATAGTGACTCCTGCGGAGGGGCCGTCCTTGGGGATGGCACCCGCCGGCACATGCAGATGGATGTCATTATCCTCAAAAAAGTCCTCCGGGATATGCAGCGCCGGTGCGTTGGAGCGTATATAACTCAGGGCGGCCTGGGCTGACTCCTTCATCACATCCCCCAGGGAACCGGTCAGGGTGAGTGATTTTTTTCCCCGCATCTTGGTGGCCTCAACAAATATTATATCGCCCCCCACCGGGGTCCACGCCAGTCCCGTGGCCACGCCCGGCACCGCCGTCCGTTCCGCCACCTCCGAGAAAAACTTTACCGGCCCCAGAAACTGTTTCAGCATGTCCCGGCTGATGACAACCGCTTCCTGCTTTCCCCGGGCGTATTCCTTGGCAACCCCCCGGCAAATGGTCGCCACCTCACGTTCCAGATTTCGCAATCCCGCTTCCCGGGTGTAATCGCTGATAATTGCCTGAATGGCGCCGTCCTCAAAGGTAAGCTGCTCCGCCGTGATACCGTGCGCCTCCAGCTGGCGCGGCACCAGATATTCCTTTGCAATCATCAGCTTTTCTTCTTCGGTATAACCGGTCAAGTCCAGCACTTCCATGCGGTCGCGCAGTGCCGGTGGAATGGTGTCAAGTATGTTTGCCGTGGTGATAAACATGACCGTGGAAAGGTCAAACGGCACTTCAAGATAATTGTCGGAAAAAGAGAAGTTTTGTTCGGGATCAAGCACCTCGAGCAGCGCCGAGGAAGGGTCTCCCCTGAAATCCGTTCCAACCTTATCAACCTCATCGAGCATGAATACCGGATTGCGGGTTCCCGTTTTCTTGATGCCCTGAATGATCCGCCCCGGCAGCGCTCCCACGTAGGTGCGCCGGTGACCCCGTATTTCAGCTTCGTCACGCACTCCTCCCAGGGACATGCGAATAAATTTTCTACCCAACGACCGGGCAATGGATTTGCCGAGGGAGGTTTTCCCGGTTCCCGGTGGGCCGACAAAGCAGAGAATCGGACCCTTCATGTCCGGTTTCAACTTGCGCACTGCAAGATACTCCACAATCCTTTTTTTTACTTTCTCCAGGTCATAGTGATCCTCATCCAGCACCTTCTGCGCCAGATCGATATCAAGGTTGTCTTCGGTGGCAACCGCCCAGGGCAGCTCAATCAGCCAATCGAGATACGTCCGGGAAACCGTGTATTCGGCCGCTGACGGTGGCATTTTGGAAAGCCGGTCCAGTTCCTTCTCGGCAATGTTGCGCACCTCCTCGGGCATCTGTGCCTTGCTGATCTTTTCCTTCAGCTCCCTGGCTTCAACCGTGCGCTCGTCCTCTTCACCCAGCTCGCGCTGGATGGCCTTCAGCTGTTCCCGCAGATAATAGTCGCGCTGGTTTTTGTCCATCTCCTTTTTGAGGTCACCCTGAATCTTGCTTCCCAGCTCAAGCACCTGGAGTTCCTTGTTCAAGATTCCAGTAACCCGTTCCAGCCTTTTTTTTACGTCTATCAGTTCAAGGATCTCCTGTTTCTCGGCTACGCTGATGTTGAAATTGGCCGCTATCATGTCGGCCAGGGTGCGCGGATCGTCCATGTTCATGACGATGAAACCCACTTCCGAGGGTATGTTGGGGGAAAGTTCGACCGCCCGCTGAAAAAGATTTTTAATGCTGACCATCAGGGCATCGGTTTCAACATCCCGCTCATACGCATCGTCGATAACCTCAATCCTCGCCTGAAGGTAGGGTGTGTTCTGGGTGTACTCACCGATGCGGATCCGGGACTGCCCCTGCACCAGCACGCTCATGTGCTCGTCCTTGAGCTTCATCATCTTGGCAATGCTGGAGAGGCAGCCCACGGCGTACAGGTCCTCCGGTTGCGGCACCTCCACCTCCTGATTTTTGACGGAAACCACCACGATGGTTTTGTCCTTGATCAGCGCTTCATCGATCAGCCTGATCGATCGTTCCTGACCGATGGTGATGGGCATCATGGCGTTGGGGAAAAGCACGCCTCCCTTTAACGGCAACACCGGCAGAATGCTAGCGGGCTGCTGCGGCAAATCCGGATCAAGCTCTTTTTTTGATTTCTTCATAACCATCCGTCACTCACTCCTCATCGGCTATGCCAACCTTTACCTGTTGCTTGCCGGCAATCTTGGGAATGGTAATACGTAAAAAGCCTTCCTTGTACTGGGCGCTGGTTTTATCGGCATCTATGGGTATGGTAATGCGTATCAGCCGTTCGAATTTACCGTAATCAATCTCCATTTGGTGCATCTTGGTATTGGCCGAGGGGGCGTAATCAGATCTGATCCCGCTCACTTTCAGCACATTGTTTTCAATGGTCACATTGATGCTTTTTCTGCTCATCCCGGCCACCTCGACCAGAACGACTATCTCTTCCCGCGTCTCATATATGTCAACCGGCGGCTTCCATACCTTTTCCGCTGCAAACATGGCGGGACGCATCTCGTCAAAAACAGTGTGCAGCAGCCGTTCCATTCGCTGCTGCACCGTTTCAAAGTCTCTGCCGCTGAAAATCATGTTGTACACCATACCCGCTCCTCTCATTGATCCGGTTGTATACTACCTTATATATCACAAACCGAATCCATTCTCAAGCGTATTGCCGCGCATGGGTCAGTTGCAATTGGCAAATTCCCGCAGGAGGGTGAGCTGCTCCGGGGTCCTCATCTTGCGCAGCGCCGTTTCCAGAATCTGCCTGATTCTCTCTCTGCTTAAATTGAAGGTCCTGCCGATCTCCTCTAGGGTATGATCATGTTCATCACCGATGCCGAAACGCAGCCTGACGATGTCCCGCTCCCGGTCGGTTAAATCAGACATGACCAGATCATTGACCAGATGCGCCAGCTGATCCGCTGCCACCTGCGCCGGTATGGAACGGCCATATATAGCGTCCGCCGCCGCGGCGTCTTCGATCTGGTCCTCCGCCAGATATTCCAGCGGAACATTATCCTTCGAGCTCTTCAGCACCCGTTCCAGATTTTCCAGCGGCGTCTTGGTAACCTCGGCAATTTCGCTGAGGGTCGGCTCCCGCTTCCATTCCTGATACAGGCGATGCGAGGCCTTCATAATCTGATTTATTTTCTCATTCACATACACGGGAGTCCGTACGGTTTTAGCCTGACAGTCAATTGCCCGGATCATCGCCTGCTTTATCCACCAGGTCGCATAGGTAACCAGCCGGTGCCCGCGGACATAATCATAGGTATCAATGGCTCTCATCAGGCCGAGATTTCCTTCCTGGATCAAATCAGCCAGCGCCACCCCCTGATTGAGATACTTTTTTGCGATGCTGATCACCAGACGCAAATTGGCGTTAACCATCTGGTTTTTCATGTGCTTGACCTCTGCGGCAAGGCCGTCAATTTCCCGAAGAATTCTGCGCATTTCCAGTTCCACCGCCTTTCTTTTCTTAAAATACGGCCTCCGGTAGGGCAGTAATTCAACATCCTGAAAAAATAAACCGATGCCCGGCTCGCCAACCTTTATTTTAGCAATCCTTTTTGATACCTCTGCCTGCAATCGATTGACTGCATCCTGGATATCGGGCACCCCCTCCCCCGAACCGCCCGGTTTGCCCTTCAGATGCTCAATTTTTTTGAGATCCTTTACATGGCGTTCCACTTCTTCAAACACCGCTACGAATTCGTGTTTCCGACGCACCAAAGACATGATTTCTCCCTGCTGCGCAGCCGGCAACAGGGGAAGAAAGGTTTTGCGCAACAGTTTGCACCATTGCTGGATCAGCCGGTTTAATTCAGTTTCATAATGCTTTATCAGTCGTGCAAGGTTTTTTTCCTGCTCTTCATTTAAGAGGGGATATTTGCTGATGGATTTAAAATAGATGGCGATTGAAGACGGTGCGGGAAAGGGAGGGGTATTCAAAACGTCCGATTCCAGCCCGCCGGCGGTTTCAAATAATTCGTTGTCGTTGTCAAACGCTTTACGTAGCGACGCTGTTTCTTTCGGGGAAGATCGTCCCGCAGCATTTGATAAGACCAGAGCCAGACGTTTTTTTCTTGCGATTTCGGTTTCGGCCTTATCACTGAAAGTATATCCCGCTACTTGTTTATTATGCCATACCCTGCTGCCCATAGCAGTCTCCTTTCATCATCTTAATAATTGATCGCTAACAGTATATATGGAAAATGCCTCTTTGTCTCCGCACCGTTCACATCCATTATACTCATCTCATTCTAATAATACGTTTTATATAGATTAATGTATTGGCAACCATAAATATCCGATAAAATAAGTAAATTATTTTTTGAAGTGCCGACATAATAATAACTATTATTATTTTGTCAATAAAATAAATTTTTATAAAAAACAATTTGTTATATAAATGGAGCACCGGATTTTTTGCCGGGTGATGCCGGGCGCGCCTTGAAGCCATCATCATAGGCAATCCTTGTAAAAAGAACAAAAAAATACAAATAGATAGTTGGTTAGTGGCCTCAACCCAAGAGGACCGGCGACAAAAAATTTCTTTACCTAAATTTATACTTGTCCTGCGCGCGCGGATAGGGTAAAAAGATGCAGCAGAACTCTTTCGTCCGTCACATTCTCAGGGCAGATGCAGGATGAACGTCGGAACGGTGGTAAAGGACTGTACGAATAACCTTCATAACGGATCACGCCCATGACGGGAACGGGTATTTGGATTGACCCGGCAAAGTGCCGGCTCAGCGGTGAATGCATAAAAATATGCCCTCAGCAGGCCATTTCCATCAAGGATGGCAGGGCAGTGATTGATCAAAAAAAATGCGATTTAGACGGCATGTGTATTCCCGCCTGTCCGATGGATGCCATATCCATGCACGATGCCGACTGAACGCATACGTGCTGAAAGGAAACACTCCTGAACAAACACCGGCCGAGCAGACCTTCCGCGCAGACCAGCACGAGGGCAGCATTAATCTTGTCAGAATTACGCGCGCATGCCCCGTTCACCTTCTTCGGGGCATCAACCGGTATTCTGGTGATGATACTCGTTTCGTTGACAACTATTCCTCCGCGGATTTCATACGCTGTGTTTTATATGCTCCACCCCCTGCACGTGCTGATGAGTGCGCTGGTGACCACCTCCATGTACAAGCTGCATGTTAAATCACCCGGCCGGGCGTTCATGCCGATCCTCATTGGCTATGCCGGATCAATCGGCACCGCAACCCTCAGCGATTCCATCATTCCCTATCTGGGTGAAATTGTGCTCAACCTGCCCAACCGGGGCGCTCACATCGGTTTCCTGGAGGAGTGGTGGCTGGTTAATCCCATGGCACTTTTGGGCATTGCAATCGCGAGCGCGTACCCTACCACAAAAGTACCTCATTCCGGCCATGTCCTGCTCAGCACCTGGGCATCGCTTGCGCATATAGTGATGGCCTTGAGCGGCGCTCCTTCCTGGCCTTCATACATCGTCATCTTTTTCTTTTTGTTTGTTTCGGTCTGGATTCCCTGCTGTTTCAGCGATATTGTTTTCCCGCTGTTTTTTGTGAAGCACAAGTGATGGGCCCCTCCCGGCGCCTTCCGCCGGAGGAGACCGCATGAGCAACCTATGAATCAGATTCTTCTTGGCACGGCAGCAAGTCTGTTCGCCGGTTTGGCAACCGGACTGGGGGCCGTGCTGATCTTTTGTTTCAGGCGGATTTCCGATGCCTTCCTTGATGCATCGCTGGGATTTGCCGCAGGGGTGATGCTGGCCGCTACCTCCTTCAGCCTGCTCATGCCGGCACTGCAGCTGGGGGGCATCTGGCAGACGGTTACCGGCATGGCCGCAGGAGCGATCTTTCTTGTTTATGCTGAACGCTTTGTGCCGCATATGCACGAAGTGGCCGGCGTCAAGGGGCCCTACACCTCCCTGAGCCGCCTGTGGCTGTTTATTTTTGCCATAACCATACACAATTTCCCCGAGGGCATGGCGGTTGGCGTGTCTTTCGGGGGGGGCGACACCAAGGCAGGCGCACAGCTGGCGCTCGGTATCGGCTTGCAAAATATCCCCGAGGGACTGGCAGTCGCTTTTCCGCTGTTCCGGGAGAAAAGCACCCGCATCAGGGCGTTTACCATCGCCTTATGCACCGGCCTGGTTGAGCCGGTGGGCGGTTTTTTGGGAATCTCCATTGTTTCCCTGGGCAGTTTTCTCCTCCCCTACGGTCTCGCATTTGCCGCGGGGGCCATGTTGTTTGTCATCAGCGAGGAAATTATTCCCGAAACCCACTCGCGCGGCAATGACCGCAAGGCAACCATCGGGGTCATTGCGGGATTTATCATTATGATGATTCTGGATACCGCATTCAGCTGATGCGATGTGCGCGCATGCGATTACCCGGAAGATGCCAACACCCTGCGCGGCAGTGAAACACCAACTTCGGCCCCTGCTTCCTGAACCAATTCATCCCGGGCGGACGCCCGTATAAAGCCAATGGATACAAAACGACTTCGTCGCGACCTTAATGTCATTGCCTTTACCGCATTTCTTAACTTTATCGGGTTGACCATTGCCATTCCCATCTTCACCCCGCTCTGTCTGCAGGAAAACGGCGGCATCATCGCGGCCGGCACCAGCATTCCGGTGCGCACCACCATCCTGGGATTCCTGGTGGGCATATTTCCCCTGTGCCAGTTTTTCGCCGCACCAATATTCGGGGCGCTCTCAGACCGCTATGGCCGCAAAACCGTGCTTCTTTTTTCCCTGGTGGGCATGGCCATAGGGTACCTCATCATGGCGGTCAGTATTCTGCTGCCCAGCCTCCCGCTGGCGTTCATCGGCCGCATCACCATGGGCGCATTCTCCGGGAGTTTAGCGGTAACCCAATCCGCCATGGCCGACTTAAGCGATGAGCGTTCAAGGGCAAGCAATTTCGGGCTCATCGGCGCCGCATTCGGGGCAAGCCTTTTTATCGGGCCGGCGCTGGGCGGATTTCTCTCCGATTCGGCCATTCATCCCTGGTTTACCTACGCCACCCCCTTCCTGCTGGCCGCGCTCCTTACCGGCATCAACTTCATCCAGGTGCTGTGGCAATTTTCCGAAACCCTGCCTGCGGAAAAAAGGCGTCACCGGGATATGCACCTGCTGATCGGTCCCGTCAACATTGTCAGAGCCATGAGCGATTCGGTGCACCGAACCCTGTTCCTGGTGGTTTTTTTTCTGGGCTTCGGATTCAACTTCTTCACCCAGTTTTTCCAGCTGTATCTCATCGACACCTTTTCCACCAGCCAGTCCCAGCTGGGTATGGTGTTCTCCTATGTCGGCATTTGCTCCATCCTTACCCAGATGCTGGTCGTCCCGGCCGTCTCAAAGCGATTCAGGCCGGCGCAGGTGCTGGCGGTTTCGCTGCTGCTGCTTGCCGGCATTTTTCCGCTCCTGCTGCTGGTTCCCCGGTTTTCCCTGCTGTTCCCGGTTATCACCCTGATACCGCTCTTCAACGGCCTCTCCAATCCCAACTTGACCGCATTGATTTCCGGTCTGGGCGGCGCTGATAGCCAGGGTGAAATTCTGGGCATCAACCAGTCGGTCCTGGCCATAACCCAATTTCTCCCTCCCCTGGTTGGCGGGTTTATTGTCGGACACCATTTCGCGCTGCCGAACTGGATCACCGCCGCCTCAATCATCACCGCCTGGATTTTATTTAAAAAAAACCGTCCGGCGGCGCGTCATAAAAAAACGGGGCTGCCCTGAAAGCTCAACAGGCGGTCCCGTTGCACCAATACCGGTTCTCTATTGCGGCAGCGGAAGCGTTGCCTCACCTCCCGGAGGTTATGATCTCCAGCCGCCGGATAAGCGCCTCTGCAAAAATTGCATGCCCCCGTTCATTGGGATAGAGCACGTTCTGCTGCACCAGGTCAACGTGCGCCATGCCCTGCTCCTCCAGCACATGATTCCAGCATGCATGCACCGGCACCATCTCGCAGCCACAATCAATGCACACATCGCGGATGATCTGGTAATAGAAGCGCGCCGGCTGCATGTAAGAGCTCGTTTCAAAAGACTGCGAGGTCGGCATGATAATCACCGGGTTGCAGCACGCCCTCGCGCTCCTCGCCATCCGCACCAGGTTTTCCTTGAACTCCGACTTGTAGACGCAGCCGAATGCATCATCGATGCCGAAATGGATGATCAGCAGCCGGGGACTGAAGGGCGCAATATCACGCTCCCATGACCGCACGCCGTCGAATGAAGTGTCTCCCGGACGGGAACGGTTGATGAGCGTCATACCTTTGGGCCGACACCAGTCCTTAAGAATTTCGGCATACCCCCGGGTTACCCCGTATCCCGCAGCGATGCTCCCTCCCCTGATCAGCAGTGTATGGTCGCCCGTATGCCGCTCCTTGCAGGTGGTTGAAAAAATAGTTTCAGCCGGATGCTAACATTCTATGACTATGCCGCAGCCCTCGCAGCAATAGCGGACGGTCGCTTTCCCGTCAGGCACGAGTGCTTCAAAGTCCCTTCTGCTCACCCTGTGGACTTCAAGACATTCCGGGCAGCAGTTGCCGTCCAGTTCGGCCTCGGTAATGACCAGATGGCAATGCCGGCACCGGACTTTCCGGCCGGTATCCGACACCATCCGCAATACCTCGTGTTTGCATGCGTCTTCGTTCAATGCCGTTCCTTGTGTTGCTGTTTCGCTCATCCCGGGCATCGCCGCTGAGCAACGGGCGACATGCCGATTCTGATGGTGGCAGCCGCCTGTTGGAAAAAATATAACCCTGCGGTTCCGCCACAGGGTTATATAGCTCACTCACTGGATTTTTACAAATCGATTATTCAGAATGGTTAGTCATAGAACTCCATCAGCTTGCCGCAGCAGAGCGGAATCTGATCACCCTTTTTCAGCATAATATACTTGTTGCAGGTCAGGCACACATACCGTCCCTCACTCTCCGCATATGTTTCGGGAATTTTTTTGGCCTGGGAGGCATCTCCCTCAATGGCAAATCTGGCCATGTTGCGCTGGCCGGGAATGTATTCGCCAATGGGAACCAGGCGCCGGCTGAATCGCGCGCAGTCCACGATCACCCGCCACAGTTCTTCAAGCTGCCTGGTTTCCTCCGGGCTGCCCGGTGTAAACTCAACCACGCTTTTGTCTATGCGTATGTCCATCCTGCACCTCCCTCCCCTGCCTGGGGGCATATCGCTTCAGGCACTTTCCAGTTCACGCCGCATGGCCATGTCATACAGCACCCGCTCCCGGGCTTTATCAATCCCCAGCGCCTTACGCTTCTTGTCAATGTGAGCAATCATTTTTGCCGCCATCTTCACCGGGTCCGGCTCATAGTCCCACATGCCTCCCCATGTTTCCTCCAACTCCCTGAACAGATAGTCCGTGTACTTTTTGCTCCCCAGCGTGGGGAATGTTGTACCAAAGACCGTGTACACCCCGGAGGCCACAAAGTAGTGCCCGATGGCGATCGCCTTTTCGCTCATCCACCCCGGTGCGGCGCCCGCAGCCGGCAATTCTGAAATGTCATCTCCCAGCCCCCCTTCCTTCACCACCGCCGTTGCAGCCACTAAAATACGGCTGTTGTCCACACAGGCCCCCAAATGCAGCACCGGCGGCAGTCCCACCGCCTCGCACACCTCGGCCAGTCCGCTCCCGCAATACTTCGCCGCCGACTCGGGCAGCAGCAAACCCTCCTTGCCGCAGGCCATCGCTGCGCATCCGGTGGTTAAGACAATCACGTCGTTTTTGATCAGTTCCTTGATCACCGCCAAATGATCGAAATCGTGCACTCCCCGGGGATTGTTGCACCCGACCACCCCAGCAATTCCCCGTATGCGGCCGCCGATGATATTGTCATTTAACGGGCGGTAGGACGCCCGGAAGCTTCCTCCCAGCAGGTAGTTGATGGTCTCATGAGAAAATCCCACCACCATGCGCTCGGTTTCACGTGGTATGTGCACCTTCTCCTTCCTGCGGTTCGGGTAGTTCTCAACCGCCGCCCGCACGATCTGCTTGGCCGTGGCAACCGGATTGTGTTCATCGAACTGGATGTGCCGGGCGCCTTCTATCTTCGCCTTCGCCGAGGTGGTAATCACCGCTGTGTGAAAATGCTGCGCCGTCGCCTGTATGTGCTGCATAATGCACTGAACATCCACCACCAGCGCATCAAGCGCGCCCGTGGCAATGGCGACCTCCTGCTGCAAAAAATTCCCCGCTATGGGGATCCCGTGCCGCACCAGGATCTCGTTCGCCGTGCAGCACATGCCGGCCAGGTTGATTCCCCTGGCTCCCTTCTCTTTGGCCAGAGCCACCATCTCAGGATCCTGGCAGGCCACCACCACCATTTCCGACAAGAGCGGCTCGTGTCCATGCACGATAATGTTTACTTCATCTTCCTTCAACACCCCCAGGTTTATTGTCCCCGCGATAGGCACCGGCGTTCCGAACATGATGTCCTGCAGTTCGGTGGCGATCATCGCTCCCCCCCATCCGTCAGCCAGCGCTGCCCTACCTGCCTGGGTGGTTATATTCTTGTAGTCCTGATCCACCCCCATGTGCGTCCGGTGCATCAGTTCCACAATTTCACGGTCTATGCCCCGCGGCACCATCCCCAGCCGGCGCCACAGTTCCTGGCGTTTCAGCGGGGCCCGCTTGACAAAGGCTATTTCCCCCTCCTGTTTCCCGAACTCTGCGACACAGCGCTCACCCAGTTCGACGGCTATTTCCTTGATCTCCTTCCGTTCAACATCGATGCCAAAATCCATGGCCACCTGCAGCAGCTTCTGCTCATCCTTGACGCCGTATCCCGGAATTTCTCCCCTGGCCGCCAGCAGGAACACCTCCGCCACACCCCGGCCATGGTCCGAATGGGCTGCCGATCCCGCAGCCACCATCCGGGCAAAGTTTCTCGCGGCTATGGTTTCCGCCGTGGCGCCGCAGAGCCCCACCTTCTGCACTTCACCTTCCTTTTTCGACGGCGGCACCCGGCATGGCCCCATTGAGCAGTTTTTACAGCAGCTCCCTTCCGCCCCGATGGGGCAGGGCTTCATCGACGCCGCTCGCTCGAACACCGTCTCAATGCCCGCCGCCCGGGTGACCTCCAGCATCTCCTCGGTGGCCCGGCACACCGTCAGGCGATCTGCCTCACCCCCCCCGGCCCCTGACGCGGAGCTATCGTGCCTGCCCGCCGTCAGCTGTGTTACTTCGTCTGCCCCGGCAGCCGGCTTTTGCCCACCTACCTTCTTATCTCTCATTTTTTTATCACCCATGCGTGCGCTCCTTTACTCTGGTAAAAACCAAGGGTCATGCCGACGGTGCTTTCCGGCTCTTCCTGTCACCGGAAACGGTCGCAGCTTCCGCATGACAGGTTTTGCACAAACCGAACAAATTTACCCTGTGGCTTCTCACCTCAAATGCATCAGCCAGCGAGTCAGGCAACTCAACGGAAAAGGGAACATCGTGCAGGTCAAGCACCTGTTCGCATCTGCTGCAAATCAAATGTATATGAGCGTCCAGATTCCCATCATAGCGGGCTGAACTGTGGAGCGGATTCACCTTACAGCACAGCCCCGAGGCTTCAAGCTTTTGCAGCGTGTTATATACGGTGACCAACGTCAGCGAAGGAAACTCCCGGGTAAGCTCGGTGTATATCATTTCGGCGGACGGATGGTCTTTCCGGTCTACCAATCGTTCAAAGATAGCCAGCCGCTGCGGTGTAACCTGTAACTCTTTATCCTTTAAGAGCTTTACCAGATATACCTTGTCCATATCACCCTTTCTTTGTCAACTATAACATTAAATAACTTAAAAATGAAAATTTGTCAAACAATGCCCTTGACTATCAATGCAATATGCAGTATCTAACCTTTACCATACATCAATATATAGAATTGTTTTCCCGGGAGGCTCTCATGAATCAGGCAGAGTTATCACAGTTCATTGAAATGAACCAGCATATCGAATGCCGATCGGATGAGCTATACACTTACTTCAGAAATACACGCCTGCCTTTCTATGCCAACAATCCTGATGCCTGTACCAGAATTGATACGGCACTGGTTGCGACATTAACCTCTGAAGAATTGCTGCGGGAAATAAACCGCGGCCTTGATGTAGAGCAGATCACCAGAATTACCGGTTATTTCACCAAGGTATCGCAATGGAACAAAGGGAAACGCGGCGAACTCAAAGACCGGATACGGACCGGCATTGAATAAGCTCAGTCCGTGCGGCACAGCCTCTTCGCCTGCGCTGCACCGGCCAGCCCCAGGATCTGATCCATCCTGAACGGTTTGGTGACAATTGTGTCTATGCCGCCTTCCTGCAGTTGAGCCCTGTCGATGGTTTCGCCCCAGCCGGTGATCAGGGCAATCATAAGGTTCGGATCCAGCTTTTTAAGCGACCGGGCAATTTCCCATCCCGACATCTCCGGCATTTCCAAATCGGTTAAGACCAGGTCAAAATTGTCCTTCTTGAAAATTGCAGCCGCTTCACTTCCGCTGCAGACATCGGTCACCTGATGCCCGGCGGAGGTTAAAATATCGGCGAGCAGTCGCCGGATATCCTCATCATCATCAATGACCAGCACCCTTACCGTCCCCCTGTCTTGAAGGGGCTGCCCTCCCGAATCTTCGCTATTACGTTCCATATGATCCGCCACTCCCTGCAGCAAAGGGCCGTGCCTCCGCTGCGCCCGCGGAAAAAGAAACGGCACGCTGATCAGGGATGATTGCAATCTTATCCCATCTCGCTCATGAATACAAAAAAAAAATAGACGAGAGAACCTGCCCCGCCTCCCCGTATCATTGATGCGTCGGCGCCTTTCCGATTGCCCCCGGCCCCCCGGGCAGTCCGTCCGGGGACAGCACGGCCAGGGCCAGATCCTCAATCTCCCTGCGATCAATTTCCGGGTTTCGTCCGCTGGTGGTTAAATAGTTGCCGGTCATGGCAGCATTGGCGCCCGCGAGGTACATGAGCGGCTGCAGCGTGCGCAGGCCGCTTTCCCTTCCTCCGCACACCCTGATGTCCTTGGTCGGCAGGACAAAGCGGAACAGGGCAATGATCACAAGAATTTCAAGCGGCGGCAGCAGCGGAGAGCGTTCCGCCGGCGTTCCCTGGATAGGGTGGAGAAAATTCAACGGGACGGAGTCGACATCCAGCGCCTGCAGCGCAAATGCCAGCTCCACCCGCTGGCGGGGCGATTCTCCGATGCCGAAAAGAGCGCCGGCACACACTTCCAGCCCGGCCCGCCTGGCGGCGCGTATGGTGCCGACGCGATCCCGATAGGAGTGGCTGGAACACACCTGCGAAAAATGGCTCTCAGCCGTCTCCAGGTTATGATGATAGCGCTTAAGCCCGGCCTTGCGAAGGCGCCGCATCTGCGCGTCTCCGGCAATGCCCAGAGAGGCGCAGGGCATGAGACGTGTCTCCGCACAAATCCCTTCAATGGATGCGCACAGGTCCGTGAGTTCACCGCCGCTGCCGATCCCCCTGCCGCTGGTTACAATGCCCAGCCGCACGGCGCCGCTGCGCTCGGCATCCCGCGCCCGATCGATCACCGCCGCGGCCTCCAGCAGGGGATAGGATTGGACCTCCGTGGGATAGCGGGCCGACTGGGCGCAGAATATGCAATCCTCGGTGCAACGGCCCGATTTGGCGTTTACAATGGCGCACAGCTCAACCTCCGCGCCCTTGAAACAGTTTCTCAGCATGGTGGCGTGGCTGAGCAGGGTTACCACTTCTTCGTGGGCCCGCAGGCCGGCAATGCGTTCAGCATCTTCGCGTGTAATCACACCGCCGGATATAATACGATCGGTCAGCACCCTTAAAAACTCATATGTCCGCGTTGCGCCTGTACGGGTCATGCGGCAGCTCCCTTCGTATCTCAAAGCGTGCTTCAGTCAACCGCCTGCTCTATAATCGCACCGCCCAGCACCCGGTCATCCTCATAGAACACCACTGCCTGTCCGGGGGTAATGGCGGATTGCGGCTGCTTGAAGCGCACCACCGCTCGGTCATGGCCTACCCGGGACAGGATCCCGCCACACGATGTCTGGCTATACCGTATTTTCACCTCCACCTCCCGGGGCCGGTCAATGGCGTCGCAGGCGATCAGATTGAGGCGCGACGCGACAAGGCCGTCATGGCGCAGTTCCTCCGCGCCCCCGACAATCACGGCGTTGTTCTCGCGGTCGAAGTCAATGACGTAGAGCGGTTGCCGCGCCGCAATGCCAAGGCCCTTGCGCTGCCCGATGGTATAGGACCAGATTCCCGCATGCCTCCCCAGAACCGTCCCCGACCGGTCAATGATCGGGCCCGGCCGCGCCGCCGCTCCGACGAGCTGCTTATAGTCACCGGCGAAAAAGTCCTGGCTGTCCGGCTTATCACCGGTAAACAACCCCCGGTGCCGCGCCATTGCCCGCACCTCCGTCTTGGTATGCTCGCCCAGTGGAAAGATGACCCGGGCCAGCTGCTCCTGCGCAAGAAAAGCAAGCCAGTAGGACTGGTCCTTGCGGGCATCCCTGCCCTTCATCAACAGATACCGCCCGCAGGCTTCATCGTATGCTGCGCGGGCATAATGCCCGGTGGCAAAGCAATCAAAATCGATGCCCGCTTGATGTGCCCTGGCAATGAGGGCGCCAAACTTTACCCGCTGATTGCATCGGATACAGGGATTGGGGGTCCTGCCGGCCAGATACTCACCCTTGAAATAATCCAGTACCGCAGTCCTGTATTCCCCGGCGACATCCACCTCATATAAAGGAACTCCAAGCTGTTCGGCAACCGCGCGGGCCGCTGCAACATCGGTGGCTTCATCCGGTCCGTAGCAGGCAATGCGGCCGCCCGACGGAAGCGGCATGCCGTCCCACAGTTTCATGAAAAGGCCGACAACCTCATGTCCGTTCTCTTTGAGCAGCGCCGCCACGACCGATGAATCCACACCCCCGCTCAGACCGACCGCAACTTTCATTTTTCGCCTGTTTCATTGCCGGGCGCCGCCCGACTCGCGTGGACGCACTGTGCGTGAAAGAAACCCGCTTGCACTGTTCCAGTGTACCGGCGGAGAGGAAGGATCAGTGTGGAAGGAACGCAGCATGCATCAGCTACCGCGGCAACGGTGTCGGCGGGTGGGAAAGCGCTATCCTTGGTTCCTGCTGATGCCCGAACGGTCGTCAGCAGGCATTGGCCGCGGAAATGATCCGAATGCAATCCCCTTCCTGAACCGTGCCCCCGCAAATGACCCGGGCAAAAATGCCTTCACGGGGCATGATGCATTTCCCCACCTGCTTGAAAACCGCGCAGCCGGTGTGGCATTCCTTGCCGATCTGGGTGACTTCCAGTATAACCTCCCCGCCCACCGCAAGCCTGGTGCCCAGGGGCAGGTGTACCAAGTCCATGCCTTCGGTGGTAATATTTTCAGCGAAATCACCCGGCTTGAGCGAAAGCCCCATGGCCTCCATCTTCCGTATGCTTTCCATGGCCAGCAGGCTCACCTGCCGGTGCCAGGCCGCGTCGCTGTGGGCATCCTCCAGCAGCCCGTAATTTTCCTTGAAGACCCCCCGGTGAATGTTCTGCTTGCTCGTACCCTTTTCCGCGCTTCGGCACACGGCAATGACGGTTGCCATCTTGCAGGCTCCTTAAAATTGAATTTCAACCACCTTGTACGGGCAGACCTTGACGCAAATCTCGCAGGCGATACACTTGTCCTTGACAAACGAGACCAGCTTGGTTTGATCGTCCACCTGCAGCGCTCCGGTGGGACAGGTCGGAACGCAGAAGGTGCAGTGGATGCATTTCTTCTCGTGCCACCTGATATCCTGGGCCAGTGACTGAATCTCGATGCCGATGCTGGCCAGGTAGGCCATGCCGGCATCCACATCATTCTTTTTGCCGCGCACTTCCATGACCAGCCGCCCCTCTTCATTGGCGGTTATATTGGCGCGCAAAATGCTCACCATCAGGTCGTATTTCTTAATCAGGTTATAGACCATCGGCTGCTCAACCAATTCCGGCGGAAAGGTGAGCACCACCCGCTTTTGTTTCATCAAACGTCTCCTCGTTCGGGGTTCACCATCGGTCAATGCTGCGTCTTGGGAATCGGCCGTTCGTTCATCAGCTTGCAGCTGACCCCGGAATCGGCTGACGGAAGCATGGCAACCGGTTCAGAAAGCAGAAAAGCGCCGTCTGCAATCCACTGCTTCAGCAGCCGGGCGATCTCGCGGGCCTTGGCATAGCTCGAAATCCCCCCGGCCGGAACCTGCTTCCCGTTAATTGCAATGCTCCCGCTCCTCAGCTCCTTGTAGTTGACCTCCCCCAGGCTCCCCGGCTGCACCTGCGGATAGGACTGGCTGTAGTCCACGATCTGGCTCACGATGTCCTCATCTCTCACCAGGGTGTATCTGAAGATTTCCTCGTTCAGGACGGGTATGGGTATGCCGATACCCACCGTCATGGTCGCGCCGTATCCGGTAAAGCTCGCTCCCTTCAGCCATGCGGAACTCATCCCCTTGAGATCGCCCATCACCGCGAGGGTGCCGGCAGGCGATCGGGGAACGCCGCCCGCCGTTCTCGGCACTCCCGGATTGTGCTGGGTGCCGTTCCACACCACATAGCCGACGCCGCCGCCCAGAAAGATCCTCGTGCCCAGACCAATGGTCTTATAATAGGGATCATTCATCAGGGGCGACAGCTGGCCGGCGCTGCTGTAATTGGCATTGCCCATCCGGGGCTGCAGCATGCCCATGTAGGTGTAGATCACCCGGTCGGAAAGATTGACCGCCACGTTATAGTTCTGGTAACAGTTGCGCGGATTGAACAGCACCGCCTCATTTAAATCCTTGATGTTGATCCAGGTGTCGATTGTCTTTCTTGGATAGCAGTCCGTGCCATAGGCCGTGCCGGAAAGCCGTACGTCCTTTCCGCCCACCAGGTCTTCAATGACATGACCGCCGCCATAGCTGAAGGTTCCGGGGTACACGCTGTTCCGGGGATCATCGTCCGGGACCGCGGTTGCCCCGATGTATATGTCAACCGCAGCCAGGCCGGTATAGGCGGGAACATTGTTCAGGTATGCCGTTCCTCCGCCCACTTTGATTCTGGGTTTTGAATGGCCGATATTCAAGTAGGCGCCGGATGAACACATGGGGCCAAAGGTCCCGGTGGTCACCACGTCCACTTCCTGCGCGGCCCTTTTGACGCCTTTTTCCGCCGCGAGCTCAATTACTTCCTCGGCCGTCACCACGACGGCTTTCCCCTTCCTGATTCGTTCGTTAATCTCCTTGATGGTCTTGGTCATCAGCGGTCTCCTGACTGCAGGAACGGCATCATTATGGCATTAGTTATTGTTTAAACAGATCGGTGGTCAAATAACGCTCCCCCGTGGATGGCAGGATCACCACGATCATTTTATCCCTGCTTGCCTCCCGGCGCGCGACTTCGAGGGCCGCCCAGGTCGCCGCACCGGAAGAGATGCCGGCCAGGATGCCCTCCTCCCGTGCCAGGCGCTGCGCCGTCCTCCTGGCGTCTTCATAGGCAACGGTGATGATTTCATCGATAATCGCGGTGTTCAGCACGGCAGGAACAAAACCTGCGCCGAGGCCCTGGATTTTATGGGGTCCGGGCTGTCCGCCCGAGAGCACCGGCGAGTCTGCCGGCTCAACCGCAATGGCCTTAAAGCTCGGCTTTTTTTTCTTGATCACTTCGGCTACGCCGGTGATGGTGCCGCCGGTGCCCACTCCGGCCACCAGCATGTCAACCATGCCGTCGGTATCTCTCCAGATCTCCTGCGCGGTAGTCCTGCGATGGATTTCGGGATTGGCGGGATTTTCAAACTGCTGCAGCATCACATAGCCGGGATTTTCCGCAACCAGCTCCTCCGCCTTTTTAACCGCGCCGGCAATGCCCTTGGCGCCCGGCGTTAAAACCAGTTCAGCCCCGAAGGCGGCCAGGAGCTGCCTCCGTTCCATGCTCATGGTATCAGGCATGGTGAGCATCAGTTTATAGCCGCGCGTGGCGCAGACAAAGGCCAGGGCGATGCCGGTATTGCCGCTGGTCGGTTCAACAATGATGGTGTTTTTCTTGATCAGCCCCTGTTGCTCCGCCGCTTCGATCATGCTCAGACCAATGCGGTCCTTGACGCTTGAGCAGGGATTGAAATATTCCAGCTTGGCGATGACCTCCGCCTTCAAGCCGCCGGCTATCTTGGCCAACCGCACCAGGGGGGTGTTGCCGATCAGTTGTGTACTATCATTTGCTATGCTGGTCATATTGCGTCCCCTCCATGTATGGTTTCCCGTCTTCCGAAAGGAATGAACCGGGCTGACCGCACCGCCGGGTGACCGGAGCATGGTCACGCAGCCGGTGATACGGCACTTCAGCTATATGCTGTAGTCGAACCGGTGCTGGGCGCTTTTCTTTACGCCCATGCGCTGGGCCCGCTGGCAGAGGTCGGCTACGGTAATGGAGGAAAAATAGGCATTGATTTTTTCCCCCGCCTCCTTCCAGATTTGCTGGGTGACGCACTCCTCAACCCGGCTGCATGATTTACCGGCGCTGCCGCCATTGTCCACGCAGAAAACCGGATCAATGGGTTCCCGCATGGCCCTGATAATTTCAGCAATGGTAATTTTTGACGCATCTTTGCCGAGCAGGTAGCCGCCCCCGGGACCGCGGACGCTTTTTACCACCTTGGCCTGCTTCAACTTGTGAAATATCTGCTCCAGATAGCGCTGCGGTATTTGCTGCCTTGAGGCAATGTCCTTGATTTGCACCGGGGCGCCCGAAGAATTATAGGCTATATCAAAAATCGCCCGGGCGCCGTATCTGCTTTTGGTTGTCAATCGCATGGCAACAGGTCTCCCTGCAGGAAGGATCGATACATACCGCCTGCATTACATGTTTATTTAGGTATTCTCAACACTGCCGCAGGTTTTTTCAAGGCAGCGTTCTTCAATCCACCGTCGTAATATTTTCAGTCTATCAACCATATAATAACATATTTTTTATGTCAAGTTAATTTGCGTTTTATCGTATGGATTACTGCACAGATTTTGAGTTATTATCTCACCTCTATGACGACGGACGAAAAGCAAAAAAGTTGCTATCGCTTGATGTAAGTCATACTGTTTAAGAACATGCCATTGTATTTTGCCAAAAATCTTGCATAATGGCACATAACATTTTATCATGATACAAAGGATATGTTCAATCAACCTCACAGGAGCGAACATGGTTTCGACGCGCATTATTACACTCCCTGTTATTTCACTGCTTCTCTTATTTCAAAACGCTTTTTCAGCTGATGGCATGGGGTCACTGAAGGTGGTGGTAAAGGATTTTTATACCGAAGCGCCGATTGCGGGGGCGCAGGTGCTTATCACCCCCTGCACTGACAGCGGCACCACCGATTTCAACGGAGAATTCGTTCTGGATCCGGTTACGCCGTCCCGGAACTATCAGGTTGACGCGGAGGCGGATGGTTATATCAAGCGCTCCGTGGGCTTTGTCACCGTTGAGGCTGATAAAGAGACCGTTGCATATGTTCCCATGAAGCAGGAAGCCACCGTTTCAGGCACCATAACCGACGGCGCATCACCGGTAGCAGGCGTGGTGGTCATCCTGGGCAGCTATGAAAGCGACGGCACGTCAACCTATTTTGTGGCCCGCCAGTCGGCGCTGACCGACGGCGAGGGGCGGTACACCCTGACCAATGTTGATGAAGGCGCCTACAAGCTGGTTGCACTGGCCGATGACTACGGTAAAAGCATGGTGGATGTGGAGGCAGTGGCGGGAGAGAACCTGGCCCGGGACTTCTCACTGACCCTGCAGGGAAGTTCGGCCGCCACCGCGTCCATTATCATTCGGACAGGCTTTAGCGGCGATCCACTGCCCCTTCCCACCTACAAAGGCAAGCGCATCTACGTTGACGGCAGGGGGAGCACCGGGGCGGTGAACTTTTTCTGGCTGAAGGAGGAGGTCCCGCCGGGGTCCCAACCCCTGGGTGAAGAGTATTACCTGGGTGAAAGCAAGGTGTATTCGTTCATCATTCCGGCAAGCGGCGCCTACAAGGTAAAGCTCTTTGTTGATGACGGCGCCGGTGTTATCGCCAGCGCCAGCGTTTCATTCGCCGCGGCCAATGTCGCTCCCGAGGCGGTGGCCTCGGTCATACCGGGACCCTCGGAGCTTCCCTATATTTACAATAATCAGGTGTATGCCTCCACCGCCGGTACCAGCTTTGTGCTCCCGGATTCCACCGTGTTTCTCAGGGGATTTGGCATCGATATCAACCTCCCCTCGCCCATGGAGTTCAATCCTGATGCCCCCTGTTTTGATGTCTATGAGAACAAGAACAGCAACTTCAGCGCCTCCGTGTTTGACTACAGCTGGACGCTGAAAGACAAAAACAATACCGATCTTACCTACCTGCTCTCCCCTTCCGCCACGTCAGAGAACGTGTCGTTTACCATACCCGGTGGCACCCCGGCAGGCGATTACTTTACCGCCAGCCTGACGGTAACCGACGATGAGGCGGCGGTCAGCGTTCCCTCCGATGTCAAAATTACCGTTGCCAACACAACCGCAACTGCCTGCACCTCCTGCCATAGCGTGCCGGGATACGCAAATACCGCCCATGCAGGCGCTGGCACGACCTGCCAGAGCTGTCATGGGCCGGGAAGCATACACGTGGCTGCTCCTTCCGGCAACAAGCTCTCATCCAGCTACTGGTCGGGGATGTGCGGGCAATGCCACCTGGAATTTGCCGAGCTGCAGAAGGCCAACCATTCCGACCCGCTTCCCTTCGGTTATTTTGAACCCTCCGAGGGGAGGCTTACCAGCTGCTACAAATGCCATTACACCCAGGGATACATCGGGGCGGTGGAACAGACGGCAAAGCCTTTCCACCAGTTTTCATATTTCCCCCTCACCCCGACCTCGGCGGTGCCCAAGGACACCCCCAACGTGTCCTGCTCGGTCTGTCACGATCCTCATAACGCCGACACCGGCAATCCCTACGGGTTAAGGACGGGCAGCGCAGGAACCGCCTGCGACACCTGTCACTACGAGAAGTGGCAGAATGCCCTCCTGGAGGGGCTGGCCGGGCAATTTGAAAACGCCTACCACTATCCGGGGGAGGACTACGCCCCGTATCTGGGTGCAAGCAACCCGCATCGCACTGCTGAAAAATGCGTCCTGTGCCACATGGACACCTCGGTTCCCGCAACTGACGCAAACGGGGTGCGCAAAATCGGCGGGCACACCATGCGCATGCGCGATTACGGCGACGACCAGGTGCCGGAAACCGCCGATGACATCCTGAACATCGCCGTCTGCCAGGGATGTCATGCGAGCGTGGCTGATTTTGACGTGCAGGGGGTACAAACTGAGACAAGAAAATTGCTCACGACGATTGCAAATCTTCTCAAGGGGAAAAACCACGACTTCCTGCCTGCCAATGAGCCGGGAAGCTGCGCCCGCTGCCACAAGGGAGGCACGGTCCCCTTCCTCGACGATCCCGATGATGCATTAGAGCACGCCTACACCAACTACAAGCTTATCTTGAATGACCGGAGCTGGGGCATCCACAACCCGGGCTACATCAACAAGCTGCTTCAGGATAGCATCAACTCCATCAATGATAGGGCATGTGCGGCTTCATATGCTTTAGGTGCGGATGATCCGCGCCTTGATATATTGCGCACCTTTCGAGATGAAACCCTAAGCCGCATACCCCTGGGACAGCAATTGATTGAAGCCTATTATACCGCAAGCCCGCTTCTCGTGCGGGAAATGCAAAACAATAACCGGTTCAAAGAACGGATCAAGGCCTTGCTGGACGATATCATAGTGATCATCGCAGCAGAGTAATCGTTCTCAAACACGGTAGGAGGCTTTTATGACCAAGGAAAACATGTTTGCTTCTGCCGAGCGCGAGGCGTGGGTCACACCATCCCTGGAGCAGGATCTGCGGCAGGTTGCCAAGGGAGGGGAGCTCTCCTGCGCCCAGGCCATGGAATTTGCAAAAAACCACAAGGTGCCGCTCAGAAAAATGAAATACCTCACTGACTTTTTCAAGATCAAGGTCAAATCGTGCCAGCTTGGATGCTTTTAACTTGACAGGAAGGAACGAGCTATGGCAGAAAATAAAAAACGCGATGACGGTTTCCCCAGGGGGCAGGCGGTATCGCTCGCCCGGACGGTTGACTATCAAACCGGATCCATTGTAAGCCGGACGGTGATTGACAAGCAATCGGGCACGGTGACGCTGTTTGCCTTCGATGAGGGACAGGGATTGAGCGAACACACCGCGCCGTTTGACGCGCTCGTCTATCTGATTGAGGGTGAGGCACAGATTACCATCTCCGGCGCGCCGCGCTCCGTGCATGCGGGCGAAATGCTGATCATGCCGGCACATGAGCCCCATGCCCTGCGCGCCGTGCGGCAGTTCAAAATGATGCTGATCATGATACGGCAGTAGCGGCTCCCCGCGCGCTGCATGATGCCTGTCTGCGGTGAACCTTGCAAAAGGAGGGAACGACCATGAGCACAAGGACCGTCATCGTAACCGCTGCAGCTCTCTGCAGCATCGGCTTTTTTGCAAGCCCGGCACCGGCCGAGGACTGCGTTTCCTGTCACCAGAAAATCACCCCCAACATTGTTTCCGACTGGCAACTGTCCACCCACAGTCAAAATGAAGTTGAATGCATCTCCTGCCACGGCGATGGACACACCACCGCCGAGGATGTGGCTGATGCTGAAATTCCCACCGTGGAAACCTGCAACACCTGTCACGAGGAAAAGGTGACGCAGTTCAAGTCCGGCAAACACGCCGTGGCCTGGGCGGCGATGAAGGCGCTGCCGACCGCCCACTGGCAGCCCATGGCCCTGATGGAAGGGATGAAGGGCTGCGGCGGTTGTCACAAGATCGGCGTCAAGTCCGAGGAAGATATCAATGAAATTAAAAGGAAGGGCGCCGGCTTCGGGGTCGCCTCCTGTGACGCCTGCCACACCCGCCACGTGTTTTCGGTAAAAGAGGCCCGCCAGCCGCAAGCCTGTCAGACCTGCCACATGGGCTTTGACCACCCCCAGTGGGAGATGTACTCGGCATCCAAGCACGGCGTGCGCTATCTGATGAAGCAAAACAACCTGCTTGACGCCAAGTTCGCCGGACCGAGCTGCCAGACCTGCCACATGCAGGAAGGCAATCATGCGGTCAAAACCGCCTGGGGATTTCTTGCCGTTCGTCTGCCCATGCCGTCCGACGAGGTCTGGGCGGCTGACCGCACCACCATCCTGCAGGCGCTGGGGGTGCTTGACCCTGATGGCAATCCCACCAGCCGGCTGGATATTGTCAAGGCGGCCGATGTGGCCCGCCTCACCCAGGAAGACTGGCAGAAAGAGCGGGACAAGATGCTCAAGACCTGCAATCAATGTCACTCCGCCAATTTCGCCAATGGCGAACTGCAGAAGGGTGACGCCATGATCAAGGAGGCCGACCACCTGATGGCCGAGGCCATTCGCATTGTCGCCGCACTTTACAAGGACAAAATTATCCCCAAGCCCGAGTCGTACGCTCATGCCTTCCCCGATGTACTCACCTTTCATGACGCGCCTACGCCCATCGAGCAGAAACTTTTTCTCATGTTTCTAGAACATCGCATGAGGACCTTTCAGGGAACCTTCCATGCCAATCCTGATTATGCCCTCTGGTACGGCTGGAGCGCCATGCAGCTCGATCTGATGGATATCAAGCACATGGCCGAGGACATGCGGGCAAAGACAAAGAAGACGTTCTTAATCTTTTAGTCAGCTGAGGAAACCGCAGCGCACCATGTGCAGCGCCTCAAAAAAAACGAGGGCAGGACGCTATGCCCTGCCCTCGTTTTTTGTTTTACTCCCGGTCACTGCCCCACACCCTTGACTTTTTCAGGGAGAGCTATTATTGTTAGGCACATTTTCCTTTCTGTGCGTGTCAACCGGATCAGTCGGGGAGGTCATGCCATGATCAGATGGGAGTACAAAGTCACCAATCACCAGATAAAGGAATTGGCCAAGTGTGTGGATGCTTCCGAGCAGCGATCGGTCATTGCCTGTGACCAGTCCGGCGGCTGCATGGTGCACGACGTGTGCGAAATCGGGACCCGCACCCTGGCTGCCGCATTCAACGAGCTGGGCGGTGAGGGGTGGGAGCTTATCATGAACACCTATCATCGCGGCGAGCTGCTGTGCATCTGGAAGCGGCCCCTGGTGTAGAGCTCGGCACACTGCGGCTGAAGGGAGCGCGCGACAAGCAGCACAGGTTTTTTGTATTCGCCGTACAAACCGTAACCACCGATAACCGTTCAGGGAGGACACCATGGGGAACACGATCGACAATCTGAAAGCCGCGTTTGCCGGAGAATCACAGGCCAACCGCACCTACCTTGCCTTCGCCAAAAAGGCCGATGCGGAAGGCTATCCACAGGCAGCCCGCCTCTTCAGGGCGGCGGCTGAGGCCGAAACCGTTCACGCCCACAATCATCTCAACGTTTTGGGCGGCGTCAAATCAACGGCGGAGAACCTCAAGGCGGCATTTGAGGGTGAGCACCACGAGTTCACGTCCATGTATCCGGAGTTCCTGGAACAGGCCAAGAAGGACGGCAACAATGCCGCCTTCCAAACGTTTTACTGGGCCAATGAGGTCGAAAAGATTCATGGCAACCTCTACCAAAAGGCCCTCGACGCATTAACCTCCGCAAAAAATGCCCCCTACTATGTATGCCAGCGCTGCGGGTATACCGCCGAGGAGCATGCGCCGGAAAAATGCCCGGTGTGCGGCGCCAGCAAGGCTGATTTCAAGAAGGTTGAATAACGGCGCTCGAGTCGTGTTCCAGACGTTCGTTACCTAATTGGTCACGACATACGCCGTCGTTGCGAGCCCTTGGCATGCGCTCAGGATAAACTCCGCGAAACAATCTCATGCCATGCAACATGCTGTTTGCAGTCAATGAGATTGCTTCGTCGCCCGCCGCCGCGGACTCCTCGCAACGACTTGCTATTACAAGTTGTTCCCGGAACATCACACGGGCAGATTGTTGAAAAATAGAAACCGGGAGAGGTTTCGGCACAAGGGGACTTCTCCCGGTATCGTTTCGGCGCCTCACTTCCCGGTGCCGCGGCCTTGCCGTTGACGGGTTTCCATGATCGCTGACCCCCGCTATCCCCAGTTCCGAGACATTACCATTGAGGATAAGCCTGTTTTTCAGGCGACGCTTGCCCAATCGCCGCCGCAGATATCCGAGCATACATTCACCAATCTCTTTATCTGGAATTACTATTATCATTTCCTCTGGTGCCGGTGGGATGAAGGCATCTGCATCATTGCCCGGCCCGAGGGCAAACCGCCTTTTCTGCTTCCGCCCCTCGGCGCCGGCATCATGGCGAAGCGGATACTCGACCTGCTGTGCCATGTCGGGCGCATGGATGGGCACCCTTCCATGCAGCGGGCGCCGGAACACCTGGTCAGCGGATGCCTTTCCGGACATGGCGCTTTCATTGTCACCCCCGACCGCAACAACAGCGATTATGTATACCGCACCGAAGATCTGATCAGGCTTGAGGGCAACAAGTACCACGGCAAGAAAAATCACATCAACAAGTTTAAAAAGAATCACCGCTACGAATACTCGCCACTCACCCCGGAGCTGGTTGAGCAGTGCCTCGCCCTGGAGGCACAGTGGTGCGATATCCGGCACTGCGCACTCTATCCGGGGCTTGCGGGTGAGGAGCGGGCCATCTATGAAGGGCTTACCAACATGGGCCGGCTTGATTTCACCGGGGGCGTCATCCTGGTTGACGGGAAGGTGGAGGCATTCGCCCTGGGTGAACTGCTCAACCCCGAAACCGCGGTGATCCATGTTGAGAAGGCCAATCCCGCCTTTGACGGGCTCTACCAGCTGATCAATCAGGAATTCTGCGCCCATGAGTGGGCGGGAGTTCCCTATGTCAACCGTGAGCAGGACCTGGGTGAAGAGGGATTGCGCAAGGCAAAGCTCTCCTACCACCCCCATCACCTGGTCAACAAGTATACGGTTACGCTATCTGACGAGAATCGGGAGGGCTGCTAGGAATGCGCTGGGAACAGGACGCGGAAAAAGAGCTGGAGAAGGCGCCGGAGTTTGTTCGCGATATGGCCCGGCGTAAGGTCGAAGGAGAGGTGGAAAAGAAAGGCAAGAACGCCGTTTCATTGGATGATGTCCGGGACGTGTTTGAAGAATACATGAGCTACCTTGAGCCGGATGCAAAAAAAACATCCACTAACATTGCCATTATACGCTGTGAGCGCATCTCGGAAGCCTGCCCGGGCACTGCCTGCCTTCTCGCACTGCAGGGGCGCAAGGTGCGCTTTACGGGGTACGGTGACGATGCGCGGCTGGTGGCCATGATTACCTGCGGGGGATGTCCCGGCCGGCGGATATCGCGCCTGCTGAACACGCTTGCCAAAACGGTGAAGGTGGATGCGGTGCACCTTTCCTCGTGCATGGTAAAGGAAGAATACCAGCCCCCTTGCCCCCATCGCCAGGATATTGTGGCCCTGATCAAAAAAAAGGGAATCACCGTGGTTGAGGGAACGCACCACTGATGCAGGAATAGCATCATGTCCGAGATCAAACCCATCAGCATCCCCCTGTCACTGCGAGAGGCGGGAGACTGCTTCAACTGCGTCGCCCGCTTGAGGGACGACATTGCGCGGCTTCAGGGGGTGCGGCGGGTTGATGGAACGCCGGACGGCGCCACCCTGCTCATCGAATTTGATCCCGGCATCACCTCCCTTGAAGTCATCCAGAGTTATGTGGTCCGGCAGGGCATGCGCATCAAGTCCCACTACGGCCACGAGCATTACGTGATCGAGGGGCTCGATTGCCCCGACTGCGCGCTCAAGCTGGAGCAATCACTCACCAAAATACCCGGTGTCACCTGGGTTTCCCTCAATTTTGCCACCTCCAAAATCTGGTTTGAATATGAACCCGATGAAGTGAACCGCGAGGGGATACTTGCCGCCATCAGAAGGGCGGGCTACCGCTGCCATGAACCGGAGATTGCCGCCGTCCCCGCCGCTGTCACCCGCTCATCCTTTCTGCTTAAAGGGCTTGACTGCCCGGACTGCGCCGTCAAGCTGCAACAAAGGATTGCCCGGCTCGATGGCGTTCATGAAGCGAGCGTCAATTTTGCAAACGCTACCCTGCTGGTGCGTCATGACCGGGACAAAACCGGCCGGGCGGATCTTCTTGCCGCCGTGGAGGAAGCGGGATATCAGGCCAGCATCCAGGGAGAGGAAACCCCCCCGGGGAAATCGGGTTTTTTTTCACTCAACAATCCCAAGCTCCTCGCCACCATCGTTTCAGGCGGCCTGATGGCGCTGGCATATGCCGTGTTACTCATCGGCCGCTCCCTTCACCTGCCATCCCTTGCCGTCGCGGGTCGGGTAATCACGCCGGCAGACCTGCTGTATCTCATGACCATTCTCGCCGGCGGGTACCATGTCGCGCGCAGCGGCTATTATTCCCTGGTGGCAAAAACCTTCGACATGAATTTTCTCATGACCGCCGCGGTCATCGGCGCCCTGGGCATCGGTGAGCTTGAAGAGGGCGCCATGGTGGTCTTTCTTTTCTCGCTCGGCAACACCCTGCAGTCCTACACCATGGACAAGGCCCGCAATGCCCTGCGATCTCTGATGGACCTGGCCCCGAAGGAGGCTCACCTGAAAAAGGGGGGACAGCTGATCACGGTTCCGGTATCCGACATAAGGTCCGGTGATCTGGTTATTGTGAAGCCGGGCGAAAAGGTGCCGATTGACGGGACGGTGGTGCAAGGCGCCTCACCGGTCAATCAATCCCCCATAACCGGTGAATCCCAACCGGTGGACAAGGGTCCCGGTGACCCGCTCTTCGCGGGCTCCATCAACGGCTCCGGTTCCCTGGAGGTGCGGGTGGAAAAGCCGGTGTCGGATTCAACCCTTTCCCGGATCATCCACCTGGTGGAGGAGGCTCAGGCGCAAAAGGCCCCCTCACAAACCTTCATCGACGCATTTTCGCGCATGTATACGCCGCTGGTGATTGCATCCGCCGCCGCGGTAACGGTCATTCCTCCCCTCCTCCTGTCGGCGCCATTCAGCGACTGGTTTTACCGGGGTCTCATGCTGCTCATCATCTCCTGCCCCTGCGCGCTGGTGCTTTCAACTCCGGTGTCGATTGTTTCGGCAATAGCCTGTGCATCGCGCAAGGGCATCCTCATCAAGGGCGGAGCCTATCTTGAAGATATGGGATCCATCAGCGCCATGGCTTTTGACAAGACCGGCACATTGACCTGCCGGCAATTCCGGATTACCGACATCGTCGGCATCGCCGGAGCAAACGCGCGGGACATCCTTGCGGCGGCGGCCTCGCTGGAAATGAAGTCGGAGCATCCCCTTGCCAGGGCCATCGTCCGGCAGGCACAGCGGGAAGATATGGTGATGCAGGAGCCGTCGGAACTCATCACCTATCCCGGCATGGGTGTGCAGGCAATACTCGCCGGCCGTCTTGCGAGCATTGGCAACCGCGCCTTCTTTCAGGAGCGAAGCATCGACGCCACACCTTTTGCAATGGAGCTTAACCGGCTTGAAGGCGAAGGGAAAACCGCGGTGCTCATTGATCATCCTTCGGGAAGCGGCATAATCGCGTTGGCCGACACGGTGCGCCCGGAGGCGAGAAGCTGCATCGAAGGGCTCAGGAGGCAGGGCATCAGACATCTGGTCATGCTCAGCGGCGATAATGAGCGGGTGGCTTCGGCTATCGCCGGCGAACTGAAGATGGACGGGTATCAGGCCGGGCTGTTCCCCGGAGAGAAGGTCGAGGCGCTGCGGGAATTGCTCTTCAAATACGAAAAGGTCGCCATGGTGGGAGACGGGGTCAATGACGCGCCGGCACTGGCGGTGTCCTCGGTGGGCATAGCCATGGGGGCGGCGGGCAGCGACACCGCGCTTGAAGCGGCGGACATTGCGCTTATGGCGGATGACCTGCTCAAACTTCCCTTTCTGGTGCGCCTCTCCCGCAAAACGCTCGGCACCATAAAAACCAACATCATTTTCTCGCTCGCGGTGAAGGCGGCGTTTATCATCACCGTCCTGCTGGGACAGGCCAATTTGTGGATGGCGGTTGCCGCGGACATGGGAACCTCGCTGCTGGTGATCCTCAACGGCATGCGGCTGATGGTCACCCCTCCGGAACCATCTTCACCGGCTCACGCACCGGTTGAGAAGCATCACCATCAGCCCCCATGCTCCTGCAACTGTACAAAGCAGTGAATTATTCCGCAGCAGTGCTGCGGTGTATCAATAGCTAAAAAAGTCCTCCCCCTTGAAAGACTGTGTCATAATTCCTGTCTTGTCATTTAGAGGGAATCCGAGAAATCTTATTCAATAATATCAATTATATAAGATTCCTCACATTCGTTCGGAATGACAACGCCCTCTATATTACGACACAGTCTCTGATGGGGGGAGGATTAAGGCGGGGGTGATACCGAAATCATGTCCCCCTCACCCTAATCCTCTCCCACGCCGGGAGAGGTGATATGTTTCATCCTCGCAGCAGTAAGCGAGGTATTCCGTTGAATAATTGTGAACAGGGGTCACGGTGAAGCGCCTCGCCATCGGCTATCTTTCCACCATGTACCATACGTCCCACCTCCTCAGGGCGCAGCGCTGGCTGGAGAAGGAACTGCAGCTTCAGCCGGAATGGACACTCTTCCCCACCGGTCCCGCCATGGTGGAGGCATTTGCAGCCGGATCCATCGACCTGGGTTACATCGGACTTCCCCCCGCCATGATCGGCATTGCCCGGGGCATACCCCTCACCTGCATTGCCGGAGGCCATGCGGAGGGAACGGTGATGATTGCCGCCCGTGGCTATCAAGCCTATAACCAGCTCAATCGTATCGAACCGGTGCTTAGCCAGTTTAACGGCAAACGGCTGGGCGCCCCCACCCGGGGATCGATTCATGACGTTATTATTCGAGACCTGATTGAGGAAATCGGACTGGACATCATCATCGACAATTACCCCTGGACTGACCTGATCCCGGAAGCCATTGATGCCGGCGAGATTGCGGGTGCGGTGGGAACCCCGGCACTGGCGGTGCTCGGCGCCCGGGAGTACGGCACGGCCACGATTATTCCGCCCGGCCAACTCTGGCCATTCAATCCCAGTTACGGCATTGTGGCACGGAAGGCATTGCTGGCAGAAAAAAAGCTGCTGGCGGATTTTTTGACCCTGCACGAGCGGGCGTGCAATCAGATCCGGGAGCATCCCGGTGAATCGGCAGCGGTGGTAGCCGGCGCGGTCAAGGTGGTGAACAGCAGCTTTGTCCTGGAGGTCTTTGCCCTCTCACCCAGGTATTGCGCCGCCCTTCCTGAAAGCTACTGCCGCTCGACGCTGGCGTTCGTTGCTCCTTTAAAAAAGCTCGGCTATCTTACCATTGATCTTTCCGAGGCCGATGTTTTTGATACCGGCATCATTGCGTCCGTCCATCCCCAACCCGACCACTACTCCCAGGCCGCCCGTCTCGATGCCTTCCGCAGCGCTTAGCACTCATTGTGCTTGACAATGCCATTTAGTTAGTGTAATAACAATTAGCACACAAAGTAATGAGCCGCGCAGGGCACGGTTGCGGCTGCCGTACCAGACAGAGCCGCAGCACCCCCCCCCTGTGCCGCGGCAGCGATCAACGGCTCAGTTCCCATCAATCACATGTACGCACCCATTACGCAGGCATACCATGACAAAAATACATAGTATCGCAGCATGCGCTGTCCTTCCCCTCATCATGCTGGTTGCTCAGTCCGGTTGCGCACGGCACGATAAGGCCGGCGCTTCCGGCGCGGCAGAACCCCCGCAAACCATCACCGTGGCGAAGGCAAGAGCCGAAAAAGTCGAGCGCCAGGTTGATGTCACCGGCACCCTTGCCCCCTGGGAAGACGCCACCGTGTCCTTTGAGGTGGATGGCCGCATCATGGAGGTCGCGGTGGATCTTGGCGATGCGGTGCACAAGGATGCAGTGCTCGCGGTGGTTGAAAAGGAGGCATATGAATGGAAGAAGGCCCAGGCCGACGCCGAGCTTTCCGCATCGGAAGCGGATTACACGCGCTTCAAGGAGCTTATCGCCAATAATATCGTTTCAGCGCAAAAGCTTGAAGACGTGCGCCGCCGCCTTGAGGTAGCCCGGGCTGCCGCAGATCTGGCGCGGAAAGCGCTGAATGATACAACCCTGCGCGCCCCCTTTGAGGCGGCGGTGGCCAAACGGCTGGTCAACGCCGGCGAGTACGTCCGGACCGGCACACAGGCATTTTATCTGGTGCGGCTCAATCCGCTCAAATTCGAAGGCGATGTCCCGGAGCGCTACGCGGGCGACGTGAAGGTGGGTGACCAGGTTTCCGCCTATCCGGAGTCATCAAGCCAGTCCCCGGTGCAGGGAAGCATCATACGCGTCGGTCCAAGCGTGACCAATGACTCCCGGTCCTTTCCCGTCGAAGCGGAGATTCCCAATCCGGCGAATGCCATCAAGCCCGGCACGTTTGCCCGTCTCTCCATCATTACCACAACCATCGAGAATGCCCTCACCGTTCCGGAGAACGCGGTGGTCAACTTTGCCGGTAGCCCGCGGGCATTTGTCATTGAAAACGGAAAAGCGCGGGAGCAGACTCTGGAAATAGCCGGCAAGGTAAAGGACCGGGTCCTGGTGGCCCAGGGACTGCGTGAGGGGGATACGGTTGCCCTCACCGGCGTTGAATTGCTCTCAGACGGTCAGGCGGTATCCGTCCGCTGACATCCCGACGACAGGAATCATTATATGAATGCACTGATCATCTTTATCCGCCGGCCGGTGCTGGCATCAATGGTAACCGCATTGCTGCTGGTGCTGGGTTTCTTCTCCTATCGCGTTCTGGGCGTTGATCTCATGCCCAAGATTGAAATTCCGGTGGTCACCGTCACCACCGTGCTGCGCGGCGCATCACCCGAGGAGATTGAATCACAGGTTACCAAGCCCATTGAGGAGGTGGTTAATACCATCGAAGGCATCGATGAGATGCAATCATCGAGCGTCGAGGGCATTTCGCGGATTACCATACGCTTCGTCCTCGAGCGCCAGATTGCCGAGGCAGCGCAGGACGTGCGCGACAAGGTGGCCACGGTCCTGCGATTGCTGCCCGAGGACACCGAACCGCCGGTCGTTTCCAAATTGGACTTTGATGCCATACCGGTCATTTCCCTTGCGGTGACCGGGGCGCGCAGCATGAAGGAAATTTCGGAAATAGCCCGCCTCCAGGTCAAGGAGGCCATTGAAAACGTGAGCGGCGTCGGCGCCGTGCAACCGGTGGGCAACTGGGTGCGTGCGGTCAACGTGGTGCTGGACCTGGACAAGCTGCAGGCGTACGGCATACCGATTTCCATGGTCAAGGCCGCCCTGGTCACCCAGAACGTGGAGATCCCCTCAGGGCGTATCGACCGGGGTGGGAGTGAACAGGTGCTGCGTACCCTGGCGCGCATTGAAAACGTCGATGATTTCGCCCGGATCGTGGTTTCAACCGTCAACGGCCGCCAGGTTACCATCGGTGACATCGGCCGGGTGGAGGACTCGGTCGAAGAACCCCGCTCACTTGCGCGCCTCTGGACAAAAGATGACGCAGGCAAGGGGACCCCGGCGGTCTCCCTGGTGATTCAGAAACAATCGGGAACCAATACCATTGATGTTATCACCAACGTGAAAAAGCGGCTCAAGGAAATAGAGCCCCTGCTGCCACCGGGAGTCAAGCTCTCCATTGTCGTAGACCAGTCAAAGTTCATCATTAAGTCAATTGATGAATTGCGTCTCCACCTGATCCTGGGCAGTATTCTGGCATCGCTCGCCGTCCTGCTCTTTATGCGCAACCTGCGCTCAACCATCATCGCCGCGGTGGCCATTCCCACCTCGCTGGTTGCGACGTTCACCTTCATGCGCGCTCTCGATTTCACCCTCAACAACATGTCCCTGCTCGGGCTCACGCTCGCGGTCGGTATCGTGATCGATGATGCCATCGTGGTGCTGGAAAATATCTTCCGGCACATGGAGGAGTACGGCAAGAGGCGGTTTCAGGCGGCGGTCGACGGCCTGCAGGAGATCGGGCTGGCGGTCATGGCCACCACCACCTCGCTGGTGGTCATCTTCCTGCCGGTCGCGTTCATGCAGGGCATCGCCGGACGGTTTTTCTACGAGTTCGGCCTCACGGTTGCTTTCGCCATCGCCATTTCCCTGGTCGTTTCCTTTACCCTCACGCCCATGCTCTCCTCACTGTTTCTCCGGGTGCAGGAACGCGGCGCGGTTTCCAAGCAGAACCGCATCTGGAGGTGGATTGAGTCCGGTTACGATGCAGTGCTGCAGTGGTCCTTGAGGAACCGGCTGCTCACCGTCGCCTTGTCGGTGCTGACGGTTTTCTCAATCATCCCGCTGTCAAAGCTGCTCGGCAAGGATTTCCTTCCCGCCGATGACCGCAGCGAGTTCCAGGTGAACATGATTGTTCCCGCCGGATCAAGCCTGTCCAGCGCCGACGCTCTTTTCAGCAGCATCGAGAGTGAAATCCATAAGCTGCGCGGCGTCATCCTCACCATGGCCCAGATCGGGAACACTGAACCGGGCTCGGAGGACTTAACCCAGGGCAGCATCTATGTCAGCATTCTGGATCTCGCTGAACGCAACTATCCACAAAATGACGTGATGAAGGAAGTCCGCGCAATTCTTGCCCGCTATCCCGAGGTCAGGTCCAGCGTGAATAACCTGGAGGGGATTGCGACACGGGGACGGCTTGACTACCAGATTTTATACAATCTTACCGGTCCCGATCTTGATGCGCTCTATCGCTATTCCAACCAGATTGCCAGGATCGTGCGCAAGACCCCGGGATTTGTGGATGTCGATACCTCGCTGGTGGCCCGTCAGCCGGAGGTGCGGGTGAAGATCAACCGGCCCAAGGCGGCCGACCTGGGCATCTCCGCCGCAGATATTTCCACGTCCCTGCGCACCATGGTGGGAGGCGAGCGGGTTACCAAGTTTCGCGAGGGGGTTGAGCAATACGATGTGTGGCTGAGACTTGACCGCAAGGACCGCAGTGACGCGGACATTGTTGAACGATTGCCGCTGCGCGCGCCGAAAACGGGTCTGGTTCCCCTCAGCCAGGTGGCGAACCTTTCGGAAGGCAGGGGGCCCTCTGAAATTGAGCGGTACAATCGGCAGCGGCTGGTGACCATCTATGCCAATCTTGAAAATCTTGATCTGGGCAGAGCGACGGAGCATATCGCCTCGCTGGTGCGGGACATGAAGCTGCCGCCCGGCTACGGCAGCGCGCTTACCGGGCGCGGGAAGCAGATGGGCGAAGGCATGCAGAACATGCTCCTGGCCTTTGCGCTGGCATTCATATTCATGTATATTGTGCTGGCCGCCCAGTTTGAGAGCTTTCTCCATCCGATTACCATCCTGCTTTCCCTTCCGCTCACCCTGCCCTTTGCCATCCTCTCCCTGCTCATGCTGGGTGAAACCTTAAACATCTACAGCCTGCTCGGTGTGTTCATGCTCTTCGGCATCGTGAAGAAGAACGGCATCTTACAGATTGATTACAGCAACACCCTGCTTGCCCGCGGCATGCCGCTGAAGGAGGCGATCCTGGAGGCAAATCATGCAAGGCTGCGCCCCATCCTGATGACGACCCTCACCCTCATTGCGGGCATGATCCCCATTGCCCTGGGCAGCGGCCCCGGCGCAGCGGCCCGCGCCTCCATGGCCAAGGTGGTCATCGGCGGCCAGGCGCTTTCATTGCTTATCACCCTGTTGATCGTGCCGGTTGCCTACTCGCTCTTTGAAGGATTCAAGGCCCGCTTGGCAAAGAAAAGGGCGGCGCGAGCGGCACAAGGCTTCATTGGCGAGCACCTCTCCGAAACATCTCAGGAATGAACGGTTGCTCCCGAATCAGGCAATTTCTACGCCGCACCGCTTCAGGCGGCAAATTGCATTATTGCAGTGTTGCAGAAGCGGTGAGCTTTTAATCCTTTATAATATTTGGGCATCTCGATCACAATTTTTCCGAGGCGGACATTTTTGATAGCGGCATCATAGATGCCATCCATCCCGAACCGGACCATTACTCCCAGCCCGCCCGCCTCGTCTCCCCTCACAGCATCTAATTCTCCCTTTGCTCCTGCCACGACTCCTCTCAGCACATTGCATGCGATACAGAAAACCAAATAATCTTACAAGTAAATGGATTCAACGATATAAGTAGTAGTAATGGCTATCGCGATCTCATCTTTTATTACGTATTAATGGTAGTAACAGCAAATAATTGCCCCCCCTCATTTTACCCATGATACCAAAGGTAATAGACAATTGGTATGGTTTCTCTAATTTGGTCTGAGGCACTATTTTCCTAAATTGAGCCACAACGACATATGGGCGTTAGACCCAAAAATCAGGTTATTCGAAGTCAAAAATCAGGGATTCCCTTATTGTCTATTCAGTATTTGTTGGAGTATACTATTAAAATAATATGATAAAGGCAAACCCCGAGTAATCGGGGAGGGCCCAAAGCTGCAGTTCTCTCCCATTGCATTGGAGATGGAACGTGCTATCTAAAGGTTGTTCCATAAAATATGGACTGCCGGATGTATTATTTAAAAATACAACGGCAGTTTTTCATTTTTAGATACCCACGACTCAAAAGGAGGGTACCATGTTTAAGAAACTATCATTAGTACTTGCATGTTTGTTAGTGGTTTCAGTAATGCCGGTACTGGCGCAAGTAGATTTTTGCGAGGGTAATTTCAACTATGACAATGACGTGGATGGAAGTGATGCATCATTGTTCAAGTCAGATTTTGGAAGGAGTGGACTTCTTGCACCCTGCCCGGGTGGATTTGCAGGGGTGGCGAAGACAGGGTCGACGCAGGCTCAGAGCACGTATGGTTGGGATGACGGCTGCCTGCAGGAAGGGGTACCATCGCCGAATCCAAGATTTACCGACCATGGTAATGGGACGGTAACCGATAACCTGACCGGTTTAATGTGGACGAAGACCTCCGATGCGTGTTCAGGGGTTAAGACCTGGACACAGGCAATGGATTGTGCAGCTGCTCAATATAACTGGCCCTGTTATGCCGGCTATTGCGACTGGGTGTTGCCGAACGTGAGGCAGTTACAGAGCCTGATTGATTACGGGCGTTATGGTGCGGCTTTGCCGAGCGGGCATCCATTTACCAACGTGCGGTCCTACTTCTATTGGTCGTCTTCTACCAGCGCCAGCAGTACCGGTAGCGCGTGGCTCGTGAGCATCACCAATGGCAGCGTGGAGTTAGAAAATAAGACGTACCTCAACTACGTGTGGCCAGTGCGCGGGGGCTATGATTTCAAAGGAAAGTGCGCGTGGCAGTGAAGACGTGCCGAGCTTGATTATTTGGTGATCTGAGGCATTTGATTATTTGAAACAGGGGGTACAGGGGGATATGTTCTCCTGTCCGCGACACAATTTTAGAAGGCAGGGTGTAATTCAAGATTGATGTCGTAGTAGCAAATATTTTCATCTCCCACGGTCCACCCAATATGGTAGTATGCATGACAATTCGTCCCCATCATTTTCCCATGATACTAAAGGTAATAGACAGTTGGGACAGCCCCTCTAATTTGGTCTGATGTGCTCTATTTCCCTCAGTTGAGCCACTTCCATATATGGGTGTTAGAGTAAATATAAGCTTTTTCGAAGTTACAAAACAGGGTTCTCGAGCCCAAAAATCAGGATTATGCCGATTTACTTTTTTATTTTTCTGTGCATACTAAATAAATAGAAATCGATAAAGCCAAACCCCGAGTAATCGAGGGACGGAAAGCCACCGTTCTATTGCGGACATTGATTCTTATCTAGAGCGCATTTCCAAGATTTGGCGAATAGAAGGCTTGACTGCCGAATGTATTATTCTTTGGAATAGAACAGGGCAGTTTTATTATTTTTAGTAAGGTCATCCCGAGGAAGGTAGGTCGGCATGCGTAAAAAATTAGCAGTAGCACTTATGATAGTATTGCCGGCTATTTTCTTACTATACGCGCTAAACGTCTCAACCGTATTTCTTATAGTTTTCATATTGATAATACTCCTCGCGGAGGTTTTGCTTACGACTGTGATGTGGACGGTTCTGCTGGAGGTATGTTTAAGACGATTATTGGAAGGACTGCATTTCGTTAAACACACCCAACCTCCTTTGGTACCTTTAAAAGTTCCGATTCATCGACGGGTGGGACACTTTGGCTGAGCATCTGCGGACTGCCGAATGTATGAGTTAAACAATACAACGGCAGTTTTAATTTAAAAGATAATTTAGACCATGAGAAAAATCACTCCTCAAGAAATTTCTCCGCACCCTCCACCTCCCAGCTGATGTAAAATCCTGTATGCTGCTCCCCCAAATTAAATTTATATAAAAAGGAGGTAAAGACCATGAAGCAGACAATAGCTCTTATAGCAATGATATTGTCTTTGGCGATAACAATAAATGTACAGGCGGATGATAGTATTTATTCCTATGCGGGGATGGCTGCAGCGAACACTCATATTTATAAATCCTCGTATAAAATGAGTGGCAAAGGTGCCGATATGAGTATGTATACCTGTTCAGACTGTGATTGTAGAGACGTTGTTTTTTATGTTGCTGAAACTATTTCCGACGACGCTCCCGGAGCTCCCGTTCGCAACAATTCAGGCTACCTTAATTTAAATTATTACAACAACTGTACCGGAAGCTCTCGTTATGCATACGGTGACATCGAACTGAGTACGTTCAACATTTCTAACCAACTTGACAGTGCATATGCTGAGGGCTTCGGAATGATCTATGGATGGGCTTACGATGCACCGGATGATACGAGCCCGGACTATTTCGAGGAGCCTGTGAACATTAAAGTTACCTGGATTGGCATAGGCGACGTTTATACAGGAAAATCCAAAGGCACTCAGAGTTATACTTATCCTGACGGCACTACGGATCGTTACACTTATTACGACGATGGTAGCAGTCGAGAGGCTTCAGCTGCTGGTTTTCTTGTGGGTGAGACAACTAACATTGTTTTGATCTCTAGTTACGCCGATATTTTTAAGGCTACTCAGGGGTCGAGGGAAATGATGAAGTTCCCTAAAAATCAATCACCTAAAACTCAAAATTACTGCCTGGGAAATTTTGATGGTGATAATGATGTTGATGGAAGCGATGCAATAACCTTCAAAGCCGACTTCGGGAGGAGTATCATAAAAAATCCCTGCCCCACCTTCTAATGTGTAACTGCTAACTTATACAAGAAGACACAGATTAGACCCATCGCAAGATAGCCCCTTGGCCACTAGCAGGCTGGGGGCTTTTTCTTTTTTAAATCAGATATAAGATTTAATAGTATTGAGAAAATGATCTTTTTTCTTGGGTACCGCAAAGATGGTTAATCCTATCGAGGCACGAATAGTTTTTATTACGCAATGTATCTTATGATACTGGCTTATTCAACACTTCTTGCAATAGTCTATAGTCGCCTGCAGATGACGGATTATCACACATTTGATTAAACAATGTTAAACCCTGCGACTTTCCGTTAGCAGGGTTGCGAGTAAGACAACTGCATTATACTTTCCATGGGAAATGAAACGAGTAAGGCAGATCAATCCTTCCGGGTGATGCCCCGCACGAGCTCGCGCACCATGGCGGTTATAACGGTAACGTCGTCCTCAATCTGGCCGGTGAGCAGCCGGTACCAGCTGTAGCCGAACATGATGTCCATCACCGTCTCAAAGTCGATGTCGCGGCGCAGTTCGCCGCGTTCGGCCGCGCGCTGCAGCACGAACTGGAGCAGTCTGCGCCGCTCCGGGAGAAATCGGGTGCGCCACTCCTCGACCGCCGACGCATCGGTCTGCGCCTCGGCAATCATCAACCTGAATGCCTGCCCACTGGGTGTCTCCCGCCAGAATTTCCAGAGAGAGCGGACCATAAAAACAATTTCCCGTTCCACATTGCCGAAGTCAGGAATCACCAGCATCCGTTCCGATTCGCCGGCATAGCAGTTAAACAGCAGGCCCATTTTATTTGACCACCATCGGTATATGGTGCTTTTGGATGCCCCCGACCGGCGGGCGACCTCCTCGATGGTAAAATTGGCATATCCCTTCTCCTGCAGAATCGCCGCTGCCGCCTGCAGGATCGCCCTGCTGGTTTCAGCATTGCGCCTGCAGCCGGTTGACTTTTTAAGCCTGCGCCCTTTAGTGGACGGTGTCGCCACGGTTCGCTGTTTCATCGTCTCCCACTGCTTCGTAGGGTTTTACCGTTCTACCGGAAAACCGGTCTGCTCATGCCATCCCCCCCCAAGGGTTCTGCACAGGGCTACGACTGCATCAAGCTGCTCCAGTCGCGCCGCTGAAAGGTCGAGCTCGGCCCGGAGCGACTGCCGCTGTATGTCCAGCACATCGATAATGCTGATGTAGCCGCGGGCATGCTGCTTCTGGGAAAGTTCGAGACTGCGCCGCATGGCCTGGGCCCGCTCCAGCGAAGACTGGAGCACCTGGGCGGTTTTGCTTCCGGCCACCAGCGCATCGCGCGCCTCCCTGAAGGCATTTTGCACTGTCTTCTCATACTGCGCGAGCATCTGCTCCCGGCGGGCCCGCTCGGCCTTTTCCCGGGCGAGCAGGCGGCCGCCTTCAAACACCGGCTGGGCAAGGGCCGCCGATGCCGTCCAGATATTTGCCCCGGAGCTGAAAAGATCATCAAGTTCGGAGCTGACGTTGCCGTAGTCGCCGGTCAAGGAGATGGACGGAAAAAATGCGGCACGGGCAGCGCCGATGCGCGCATTGGCCGCCATGAGCATACCTTCGGCAGAGCGTATGTCCGGGCGCCGTGCCAGCAGGTCGGAAGGCAGGTTATCGGGTATGGCGGGAAAGGTATTCAGCTCCTCAAGGATCTTGCCCGATTCGGAAAATCCTTCGACAAGTACACCGGGACTCCGTCCCAGCAGCATGGCCAGGGCGGTTTCCGCCTGAGACACTTCGTTCTCCCGCTGATATACCAGGGCCTCGGTCCCCAGCCGGTCAGCCTCGATCCGGCGCAAATCAAGCTCCTGGGTGTAGCCGTACTGATAGCGCTTCCGGTACATCTCGCAACTGGTATCATAGGTCGCAAGCTGGTCATGGGCGATGCGGGTCTGGGCCTGCAGGGTGCGCAGCCTGAAGTAGAAAGCGGCAACCTCGGCGGTCAGGGCCAGCCGGACGGCATCGCGGGCCGACTCCGTCGCCAGCAGTTCAGCCCGTGCCGCTTCGTCTAGCCGCTTATACTTTCCCCAGAGGTCAAGCTCGAACGATGCAATGCCCAGCAGGTCAAAAGAATCGTCGGTGCGGCTCTCCCCCGGCACCTGGGCCTCCCCGGTGGTGCGGCCCCTGACCGCATCCGCCCCCAGCCCCACCGCCGGCAGCCGGTCGGCAAAGGCGATGCGCGCCAGCGCCCGCGCTTCCTCGACCCGGGCAATGGCAATGGCCAGATCATGATTGGATGCAAGCGCTTCAAGCTCAATCCGATCAAGGGTCGGGTCCCCAAACAATTTCCACCAATCAAGCGCGGTAAACGGGGCAATCGGTGAAGTCGGTGTTTCGGCCGCGGCGGGAAGCTCTAGCTCCGGCCTCACATAATCAGGGCCCATGGCGCAGCCGGCCATGGCCGTCAAAATGACCAGGCAGCACATGAGGTTTCTGCACATATCAGCTCCCCTCCCCGCTGTTTCTCACAGCCCGCGCTGAAGCGCGCAGCATCGCCGCGGTTTTCAGCGCCCCCATCGTTTCGGTGAGACGCATGATTCCCACAAAAAACAGCGGAATAAAATAGGTCGCAATAAAGGTGGAGGCGAGCATCCCGCCCACCACGCCGGTCCCGATGGAATGTCGGCTTGACGCGCCCGCTCCGGAACTGAGGGCCAGCGGCAGGCAGCCAAGCACAAAGGCCATGGAGGTCATGACGATGGGGCGGAAGCGCTGGCGCGCCGCTTGTATGGCGGCATCGGCCAGGGGTATCCCGCTCTCATGTTTGGTAAGAGCGAATTCCACAATCAGTATCGCGTTCTTGGCGGATAATCCGATCAGGGTCACCAGGGCTATCTGGAAATAGACGTCATTGGGAAGCCCCCGCAGCCAGACAAAGCCGATGGCGCCGAACATGGCAAAGGGGACCGATATAAGGACCACGAAAGGCAGTGACCATCGTTCATACTGCGCGGCCAAGATGAGAAACACCACAATCAGGCCGAGAATAAAGGCAAGAAAGGAGGCGCTGCCGGCAAGCTTCTCCTGGTAGGAGCTGCCGGTCCAGGCAAGGGTATAATCGTCGGGCAGATTGGTGAGGCTGAGTTCCTCAAGGGCAGCCAGCGCCTGGCCGGTGCTGTAGCCGGGGGCGGGAGCGCCCACAATCTTACCCGCCGGGAATACATTGAACCGTTCCACGATATCCGGCCCGATTATGGGGTCAAGGTGCACCAGCGATGAAAGAGGAATCATCTGGCCGGATGCCGAGCGCAGGAACACCTCCCGCAGGTTATCCGGCAGGCTGCGGAACGGCGCGCCCGACTGCATCATCACCCGAAAGGTGCGCCCGGATTTGTTGAAGTCATTGATATAATACGCGCCGAAGGTGGACTGCATGGTGGTGAACAGCATATCCTTGGAAACGCCCAGGGCATAGGCCTTTTCCAGGTCCGCCTCCACCATGAACTGGGGGGTTGACGCGCGGAAGGTGGTGGTAATGCGCCCGATCTCCGGCCGCGCCATGGCGGCCTTGACGAAGTTGGAGAGCTCCCGGGCAAGGTCCTCGCTGGCGCCGTCTCCCCGATTCTGGATATAGCCTTCAAATCCGCCGGTGAGGCTCATGCCGATGATCGGCGGCGGACTGAACACGATAAAACGGGCGTCGGCTATGGTTGCATCGGCCTCCCGCATCAGATCTGCAGCAATGGCCTCAGCCGACTGCGCCGCCCCTGATCGCTTATCCCAGTCGACTGTTTCCATGAATGCCGATCCGGAGTTGTTTTTCATTGCCCCGGAAAGCATGTCGAAGCCGGCAAAGGTCTGCACCGTGGCCATCAGGGGATGGGCAAGGGCAATTTTCTCAAAGGCGTCCATGACCTGCTCTGCCCGCCTGAGGGAGGCGCCCTCGTCGAGGGCGGCAAAGGCGAAAAGTTTTGCCTGGTCTTCATCGGGCACAAGGCTGCCCGGAACGTTTACAAACAGCGCAAGGGTCAGTCCGGCCATCAGTAAAAAGAGAATCAACGCGGCCGGCGCATGGCGAATCAGCGCGGCAACCGCCCTGATATAAGCGGAGGTGCGGTTGCCGAACCATGCGTCAAATTTCTCAAGCAGCCCCCTGCCGTGCCCGGGCTTGAGCAGCAGCGCCGACAGCGCCGGGGTGAGGGTGAGGGCGACAATGCCGGAGATGATCACCGAGATGCTGATGGTGACGGCAAACTGCCGGTACATGGTGCCGGCAAGCCCGCCCATAAAGGCCACCGGTACGAAGACGGCGCAGAGCACCAGCACGATGGCGATGATGGGACCGGTGACCTGCTCCATGGCCCTGATGGTGGCATCCCGGGGGGCAAGGCCTTCAGCGCGCATGATCCGTTCCACGTTTTCAATCACCACGATCGCGTCATCCACCACGATGCCGATCGACAGCACCAGCCCGAACAGGGTCAGGGTGTTGATGGAAAATCCGAAGGCATACATGCCGGCAAAGGCCCCGATGATGCATACCGGCACGGCCAGGCAGGGAATGAGGGTCGCACGCAGGCTCTTTAAAAATATGAAAACGATGAAAAAGACCAGGAGCACCGCCTCGAACAGGGTAATGACCACCTCCTTGATGGATATGCGCACAAAGGTGGTCGTGTCCATGGGAATGGTGTATACCACGCCGGGGGGGAATCGCCGGGACAGCTCATCCATCCGCTCGCGCACGGCGTCGGCGGTGGCGATGGCATTCGCCCCGGAAGAGAGGTTGATCACGATGGGCACCGACAGGGCGCCGTTGATCTTTCCGGTAAACTCGTATACCAGCGCCCCCAGTTCCACCGTGGCCACGTCCTTGAGCTTCAGGCTGCTGCCGTCGGGATTGGCCCGCAGAATGATGTCGCCGAACTGCTCGGGGTTATCGAGCCGTCCCCGCACGATCAGCGAGTAGACGCGGCCGCTGTCGTCTCCCACCGGGGGCTGGCCGAGCTTGCCTGCGGCATACTGCATGTTCTGGGCCCTTACCGCCGAGGACACATCCTCCGCGGTAAGGCCGAGCTGCGCCATTTTATCGGGCTTGAGCCAGATGCGGATGGAGTAGTCGCGGGCGCCGAACATCCACGCCTCCCCCACGCCGGGGATGCGCTTTAAATCATCGATAATATTTATGAGGGCATAATTGCTCAGGTAGGTGGTGTCGTAGATGCCCCCCGGTGAGTAAAGGGTGACCACCATGAGCACGGTCGGGGATTTTTCCTCGACGGTCACGCCGAACCGCCGCACATCCTCCGGCAGGGTTGACATCACCGTCTGCACGCGGTTGTTGACATCGATGGTCGCCTGATTGGGATCGGTGCCCACGGCAAAGGTCACATTCAGCTGGAGCTTGCCGTCGCTTGATGAAAGCGAGCTCATGTAAATCATGTCATCAACGCCGTTGATGGCCTGCTCAAGCGGGGCGGCCACGGTCTGCGCGACCACCACCGCGCTGGCCCCGGTGTAGGTGGCGCTCACCGACACCGCGGGGGGAACCAGTTCCGGGTACTGGGCGATGGGAAGCGACATGAGGGCAAGGAACCCGGCCAGGATGAAGAGCAGCGAGATGACGCTGGCGAAAATGGGCCGGTCGATAAAAAAGCGCGATATCATTCAAACTCCTTCTGTTTTGCCGCTGCGGCAGCCTGCTCCCGGGCCTGCACATCCGCGGCGGATGACTCGCGCACCGCGACGCCGGGCTGGACTTTCATCATGCCCGCGGTGATAATGCGCTCACCTTCGCGAAGGCCCGATGAAATGACACTCTGCTTGCCGATGGAAAACTGCTCGCTGACCTGCCGCATCCCCGCCTTCATGTCCTTATCCAGAACATACACCGATGGCCCCTGCTGGGTGGTAAATATGGCCTGCCGGGGTATCAGCATCACCCGTTTCAGCTCCAGCCCCTTCAGCCGCACCCGTACGAACTGGCCGGGCATGAGCCGCGCGTCAGGATTGGGCAGCTCGACCTTGGCGCGGATGGTCGCGGTCCTCGGATCCTCGGTGCTGTCGGTAAAAACAATCGTACCCGGCTGCGGATGAATCTTTCCGTCCTGATAGATAATGGATACCAGCTGCTTTCCGCCGGGCCGGGAGACGGCGCCGCTCTGAATCAACTGCTTCACCCGAGCAAAGTCCGAACCCGGCACCGAAAAGTTTATATACAGCGGATCAACCTGCACCATGGTGGTGAGCAGGCTCCCCTCCACCGAGGTGGTTACCAGCGTACCCACCGAACAGGATTCCTTGCGCACAATCCCCGAAATCGGGGCATCCACCCGCGTATATTCGAGCTTCACTTCGGCGTCATGGAGGTTTGCCCGGGCAACCTGCAGGTCGGCGGAAGCCGCCTTAAAGGCCATCTCCGCCTCATCCCGCTCCTTCTCGCTGACCGCACCCTCGTCAAACAGCGCCGTCACCCGCACATACTCACGGCGAGTCCGCTCCAGGTTGGCATCCGCCTGCGCAAGGGCGCCCTGCGAGCGCTCGAGCACGATTTTATAAGGAACCGGATCGATCTGGAACAGCTGGGTACCCTGCCTGACGAATTGTCCTTCCTCAAAAATCCGCTTTTCCAGAATCCCGCCGACCCGGGCGCGAATCTCAACTTCCAGGAATCCGGCTGCCTGGCCGATGAACTCCGGCTCCCAAGCGGCATCCTCCAGCTTCACCTCCATTATTTCCACCAGCGGCTGAGGCGGAGACTGATCGCCTTGCCTCTTGCCCTTGCATGCGGTACTAGCAACAAGTATACAGAGAACGATGATGATGGATTCCCCGAACCGGGATTTCAATGAACTATACATAGGTTTCGCCTGCGTGTCTGTTTCTGTCGATGATCATGAGGGGTATATGGCCGGTTCAAAACATTCAGCCAATCTGGTAGTAGGAATAAAAACGATACGAACCGTATCGGTTATATTAAAATCCATGGCTCATGTCAACAAAATAGTGCGGCACTCATGCGCGGGGGACTAGGAGTTTGTCGGACTTTCACGACAGAATATGATATAGTGGCACATCATTGC
>JAEAMG010000029.1_pt1 | contig 255197 bp, 209 predicted proteins | sample 8958741 | NCBI WGS metagenome assembly JAEAMG01 (sample SAMN16933256, study PRJNA681125) | bioreactor sludge metagenome | isolation source: anaerobic bioreactor treating anionic surfactant - SDBS | place: India: Bengaluru | collected 2019-02-28 | reverse complement strand
GGCCGGGTGGCCAGATAGGCCCGGGCGAACACCAGGTTCGCCCCTACAACCGCCCGCCGCTATCCTGGTCCGTAGGGGCGAACCTAGTGTTCGCCCGCCGGGCCGGGTGGCCAGATAGGTCCGGGCGAGCACCAGGTTCGCCCCTACAACCGCGCGCCGCCACGGAAATCGGCCTGTCCTTGACTGACTGGCGCTTTCCGTGCACAATGGTAGAGTGGAATTCCGCTTTTCCGCCGGGCTGTTCCTCCTCTGCGCCTTCGTCCCAGGCGTTTTGCTCGCGGCGACCACTCCCGCTCCCGCGCCCGCCCCCGTCTCCTACGCCGACGCCTACCTCCTCGAACGCTCCGCGTCCGCTCTCTTCCTCGCCGGCGACCGCGCCGGCGCTCTGGAGAAATACCGCTCCGCCGCCGCCGTCTACGAGCGCCTCCTCGAGACCGCGCCGGAGGCCAACCGGCCGGGACTAAGCGCGCGTCTCGAGTCCTGCCGGTCCCGCGCCGCCGAGATCGAGAAGGCGCGCTCCGAGGAGGAGGCCGCCCGCACCCCGCTCTGCGTCCACTTCATCGACGTCGGTCAGGGGGACTCGGTCCTGATCCGCTGCCCGGACGGTTCGACCGTGCTGATCGACGGCGGGCCGATCTCCTGCTATCCCTTCCTGATCCCCTATCTGAGGAAGGCCGGGGTGGAGCGGATCAACCTCCTGATCGCCACCCATCCCGACGGCGACCACATCGGGGGGCTGATCAAGGTCCTGAAGGAATTCCCGGTCGATACCGTCGTGGACCCCGGCAAACCCCACACCACGGTCACCTACCAGAGGTTCCTGGAAGCCGTCCGCGCTTCGCCGAAGACGGCCTACCGGATGGGGAAGGCGGGGGACCGTTACGCCTTCGGCGAGGCGGAGATCCGCCTCTTCCACCCCGGCGCCTCGCTCCCCGCCAACAACAACAACGCCTCCGTCGTCGCCCGCCTCTCCTGCCGCGGCGTCGCCATGCTTTTCACCGGCGACGCGGAGACCCCCGCCGAGCAGGAGATGCTGAAGCGGGGGGGGCTCGGCCGGGTCGCCATCCTCAAGGTCGCCCACCACGGCTCCGCCTCGTCCTCTTCCGCCCGCTTCCTCTCCGCCCTTTCCCCCCGGCTCGCCGTGATCAGCGTCGGTGCCGGGAATTCCTACGGCCATCCCCGCCCGGACACGCTGAAGCGCCTGAAAGCGGCCGGGGCGGAGATCCTGCGCACGGACGAGCTGGGGACGATCGTGCTCATCTGTGACGCGAAGGGGATGCGGCGGGAGTTTCCGGGGAAGGCGGTCTATCCGGAATACGACACGCCGGCCGAGCAGGCCGGGAAGATCGTCGGCGATCGGGTGACGCTGATCTACTACCAACCCGGCGCCCGCGCCATCCGCCGCATCCCGCCGGAGGAGAGGGAGTATTTCCCGACCTCTGCCGCCGCCGAAGCGGCCGGCTTCTTCAAAAGCTGGCGGTAGCAAGAGTGATCAGTAATCAGTGATCAGTTACTAATCACTTCTTTTCTGTTACCGATCACTGGCTTTTTGTGGGAGCGGCGTCTCGCCGCGATGCGGGCAAGCTTGGATCGGGGCGAGACGCCCCTCCCACAGTCTCGCTAACGAATGGCGTCCGGAAGCCCGCCAGCCCGTCGAAAAAGGGCTTGAGCCAGAAGATCCCGAGCAGGGCGGGGAAGATATACTCCACCAACGAGAAGAGAAGCGCCGAACCCAGGAGCAGGGCGGACGGGACAGAGGGATCGTAGAGCGGGATGAGGCCGACCAGCGAATACTCCCTGATCCCCATGCCCAGAAAAGTCAGGGGGACGGTCGAGACCAGTATGGAGAGCGGGAGCACGACCAGGTAGGACGGGGCGGAGAGGCTGATCCCCAGCGACCGGTTGATCAGGTAAAAGGTGGCGAACTTCCCGGACTGGATGAGGAGGGAAAAGCCGAGGACTCTCGCCCAGTCCTTGCCGGAAAACCGGCCGGGGGCGGAAAGAGCGGAGAATGCCGCCGCCTTGAGCCGGAGCCACGGGATCCGGTCCGCCCAGCGGACGATGGCGCCGCGCAGGGGCGTGCGGGCGGCCAAGAGGACGGCCAGGCCGCCCCCCGCCAGGCAGAGGACCAGAGGCAGCAGGCATCCCCCCGGATTCGCCCCGAGCGCGAGGCCGAAGGCGGGGATCATGACCGCGAAGACCAGCAGGTTCGAGCCGAGTTCGACAATCAGCGAGACGGTGGAGGAGGTCAGGGAGAAGCCGTAAGCCCGCTTCAGATACACGACCCGGGAGGCCTCGCCCGAGCGGAGGGGGAGGACGCTCTTGATCAGCCCGCTCGACATCTTGAGCATGAAGGTCTCCCCGGCCGGGAGGGCGAGGCCGAGGCGCCGGACGATGACGCGCCATTTCTCGGCGGCGAGCCAGCAGTTGGCGAGAAAGGAGACGAGGAGCGCCACGAGGAGGGGGAGGGGCCGGGCCTGGTCGAGGCAGCGGAGGGTCTCGGCGAGATCGACCTGCCGCGCGACCGTCCAGAGGAGGAGGGCGGTCAAGGCGAGCGAGAGGAGGTATTTCAGAAGGCGAAGCACGGGAAAACAGTAAACCGGGAGGGGTGAATCGTAAACAGTAAACCGCTTAAAACAGATGAGCCGGGAATCTGCTGCTCCCGGCTCATCTGCTTTAATGGGGCAGCCGCGGCGACTTCTGGTAGCGGGAGGTGAAGAAGGGGGCGTTCTCGTCGTAGGCCAGGAACTGGGCGTCCGGCCGGGAGCGCCCTTCCTGCCGGAAGACCATGTCCAGGAAGGCGAGGAACTTGCGGCGGAACTCATCGGAGGACTTCACCCGGAGGACCGAGCGCAGGAGGAAAGAGGGGCGGGAGTGGTAGGAGACGTAGGCCCAGCGGGTGAGGCGGTCGATCTCGGAGTTGGAAAGGGACGTCCAGGGGCGGGGGAGGACCTTCTCCTCGGTCCGGCCCAGGATGTACTCCTTCCAGTAGTCGTAGCCCGTCTCCCGGACGAGCTGTTTCCACATCCCGGTCAGGGGCTTGGCGGTGAGCTTGGAGAACTGAACGAAGTCGAGGTCGAGGCTTTTCGCGAAACGGACGGTTTCGCGCACGGTCTCCCTCGTCTCCCCGGGCGCCCCGATCAGGAAGAATCCGAGCGGCTTGATCCCCAGGTCCTTGGCGATCCCGATCGTCTGGCGGACCTGCTTCAGGGTGATCCCCTTGTTCACCCGGTCCAGGATCTCCTGCACCCCGGATTCGATCCCGAAGTAGATCCGCCGGCATCCCGCCCGCTGCATCTCCGTCAGCACCTCGCCGTCCACGGTGTCGATCCGGGAGCGACAGGCCCAGGTGAGGTCGAGCTGGCGGCGCTGAAGCTCACGGCAGATGGCGAGCGTCCTTTGGCGGACCATGGGAAACTCGTAGTCGAAGATGTCGATCTCGCGAACGCCGAAGCGGTCGTAGCATTCCTGGATCTCGTCGATCACGGTCGCGGCCGAGCGGGGGTTGTACTCCGTCCGCCCGGCTTCGCAGAAGGTGCAGCGCATGGGGCAGCCGAGGCTCGTCACCATCACGGTGAAGTTCTTCCGCTCGGTCGGGAACTCGGCGTAGAGATGGTTGGGGAGGAGATGGCGGGCCGGGTGGGGGAACTCGTCGAAGACGATCTTCTGGGGATGGGGGGTGACCGCGATCTCCGGACCGTTTTTGTAGGCGAGGCCGGGGACGTTCTCGAAGCGCCGCCCCCCTTCGAGCTCTCGGAGCAGGGCGGGGAAGGTGTAGTAGGCCTGCTCGACCACGCCGAAGTCGATCTCCAGGGGGGTGACCGACTCCCGGGGGTAGACCCGCAGGTTGTAACCGCCGACCACCACCGGCACCTTAAGGTTCTTCTTCAGGAAGCGGATCCATTCCAGGGTTTCCCGGAACATGTAGGTGGACATCATGAAGCCGAGGAGATCGGGACGGAACCCCCGGAGGATCTCCAGCGTCTCCTCCATGGAGAGGCGCAGGGTGCGGGCGTCGACGATGCAGGCGGTGTGGCCGTGTTTCTCCGCGATCGCCGCCACCCAGGCCATGGAGAGAGGAGGAAAAAGGCCGAAATACTTCTGCACGATCCTTAAGTTTTCCTCGTGCAGTTTGTATTTGAAAGGATTGAAGACGAAGGCTATTCTCATAGGCGTGGCCGGCCGCGCACTGATCGGCCATTATCGCACAAACGGAGATTCCGCCACCATTCCAATTCCCGGAGGGCGGTCGTAGGGGCGAACTTTATGTTCGCCCAGTGGGTCGTAGGGGCGAACTTTATGTTCGCCCGGGGGGTCGTAGGGGCGAACTTTATGTTCGCCCGGGGGGTCGTAGGGGCGAACTTTATGGGTCGTAGGGGCGAACTTTATGTTCGCCCGGGGGCTAGAGCCATGATCGAACTAGTGCTGATCGTCTTTCTGGTCGGAGTGGCCGCGGTGACCACGATCGCGGTCAAGGTCGGCCTCCGGCTGGTCGACTACCTGGAAGACTCCCGCCGCGCGCAGGGCGAGGCCGAGAAACAGCGCGCCGAGATCATCCGCCTTCTCGGGGAAAAGAAATAATCAGTGATCAGTAATCAGTTATCAGTTACTGATCACTGATTACTGATCACTGATTACTATCCCCACCATGACCTCTCCGCTCATCCCTCTCCAGGACGGGAAGCTCTCCGGCTACATCGACGCCTCCGGCTCCTGGGTCATCCCTCCCCGCTTTCTCCTCGCCTTCCCGTTTTACGAAGGGCTGGGATTGGTCGCGGTCGCCGCTCGCGCCTGGGGCGTCAAGCGGGTCCAGCGCTACGGCTACATCGACGAAACGGGGAAGACGGTCATCCCTCCTTCCTTTCAGGAGGCCTTTTCCTTCTCCGGCGGCCTGGCTTCCGTCGTCCCCGGGAACTCGCTGCGCGGGTTCTGGGGGTACATCGACCGGAACGGCGCCTTGGCCATCCGGGCCCGCTACTCGCTCTCGGGAGGGTTTTTCGACGGCCTGGCCCGAGTCCGCCGCGGCCGCCTCTGGGGCTACATCGACACCCGGGGGCGGCGCGTGATCAAGCACCAGTTCGACTCGGCCCATGACTTCTCGTCCGGACTGGCCGCGGTCAAGGAGTGCGCGAGCGGAAAGTGGGGGTACATCGAGAGCGCCGGCGGTTTCGCCATCCCCCCCCGCTTCGACTGGGCGGAGCCCTTCGCCGAAGGCCTGGCCCGGGTCAACAACGGCGGGAAGTGGGGCTTCATCGACCCGCAAGGGAAGTATCTCCTGAAGCCGGTTTTCGATTACGCGGGGAACTTCTCCGAAGGGCTGGCCGCGGTGAACGCCGAGCGGCACTTCGACGAGGCCTTTCACGCCGCGCGGGGGGGAAAGTGGGGATACGTCGACAAGTCGGGGCGCGGGGCGATCGACGCCCACTTCGACGAGGCCTGCGCCTTCTCGGGCGGGCTGGCCCGGATCAAGATCTACGGGAAGTGGGGGTTCATCGACCGGTCCGGGCAATACGCCGTCACCCCGCAGTTCACCGACGCCTCGAACTTTCTGGGCGGCGTGGCCCTGGCCTGGATCGGCCGGGAGCGATTCCTGATCGATCGGGCGGGAGAACGAATCGAGATCAAGCCGAGCGGTCAAAAGACAGTCGCCGAAAAGAAGTGATCAGTAAACGGTAATCAGTTATAAATTGCTGATCACTGATCACTGATTACTGATCACTGATTACTGATCACTGTTTACTGATTACTGTTTACTGATCACCATGACCATCCGCCGCCGCACGCTTCCCCCCGGCTGGTATCCGGCCACGGCCGCCCAGACCAGCGCGGCCATCCAGGGATTCCTGGACGAGATTCCCCCACCCCCGGTCAAGAACGCCTGCGCGGTCGTCGCCCCGCACGCCGGCTGGGAGTTCTCCGGGCGAACGGCTCTGGAGGCGGTCCGCTGCCTCCCCTCCGACCTGGAGACGGTCGTGGTGGTCGGAGGCCACCTCTCCGCCTCCGATCCGGTCATGGCCGCCGGCGAGGACGCGCTGGATACTCCGCTGGGGAAGATCGCTTCCGACGGAGAAATGCTCCTCGCCCTGAGAAAAATCCTCCCCCTCCTGACCGACCGCGCCGCCGACAACACCGTGGAGATTCAGCTCCCGTTCGTCAAGTATCTCTTCCCGAGCGCCCGGGCGCTCTACCTCCGGGCGCCGCCCGCGCTGGAAGCGATTCGCCTGGGGAAAGGGCTCGCCGCCGCCGCGCGAGACCTGGGGCGGAAAACGGGTGTGATCGGCTCGACCGACCTCACCCACTACGGTCCCAACTACGGCTTCTCCCCGGCGGGGGGAGGGGACCGGGCGCTCGCCTGGGTCCGGGAGGTGAACGACCGGGAGTTCGTCGACCGCCTCCTCGAGATGGACGCCGAGGGAGCGATCGGGCACGCGGAGGAGAACCGTTCCGCCTGTTCAGCCGGGGGCGCGGCGGCGGCGGCGGCCTTCGCCCGGAGCCGGGGCGTGAAAGCGGGGAGGCTGGTCAGGTATCTGACCAGCCATGAGGTTTACCCGGACGAATCGTTCGTGGGATACGCCGCGATCGTCTTCGCCCCCTGAGGGGGCGACCGGCCGAATGATTAACAGACGATTGAATGGGATTGAATAGGATAATACCGCCTTCCCGTCAGTATCCTATTCCATCCTATTCAATCGTCTGTTGTAGATCGCCGGCCGAGCCGGATCGGGGCCGCGCTCCCGGCCGGCCCGTCATCGGGGCGAGACGCCCCTCCCACGGATCCCGCTCTAGGCCACTCGCTCCGCGAATGTGGGAGCGGCGTCCTCGCCGCGATGACCGGGGACATTCTTCCCCGGGCTAGCTGCCGATTGCTGCTCCCGTCCGCCAGAAGGGTCAGGCCTTTGCCGAGCGCTTCAGCAGCTCTTCCTGCAGCGCCCGGATCTTGTCCCGCTGCTGCTTCTCCGCCCCGGGATCCTCCTCGATCGTGAAGGACAGAACGGAGCCGTCGCGGACGCCGGGGGGGAGGAGGCCGACCGGCCAGAAGAAATCCCCCGCCTGCCCGCCGATCTCCAGGACCGCGAGACCGTTGTCCTCGATGCGGTCGATGACCACGCGCAGCTTCATGAGAACAGTCCCCCTGTAATGAGCAAACAGTGATCACTCATCAGTAATCAGTGATCAGTTACTGATCACTGGTCACTGATCGCGGATTACTGATTACTATTTTATCCGGTTCAGGATTTCCGAGATCAGGGCGCTCAAATTCCGGCTGGCGGCGGCGGCGGCGGCCGTTACCTCGTCGTGGGTGAGCGGCTCGGTGCGGGTGGGGCTGACCAGGTTCGAGATGCAGGTGATCCCCAGGATCTTGATCCCGAGATAGTTGGCCACGATCGTCTCCGGGATGGAGGACATCCCGGCCGCGTCCGCGCCCAGCTTCATCGCCATGGAGATCTCGGCCTTGGTCTCGTAGGTGGGTCCGAGGAAGCCGATCAGCACCCCCTCGCGCAGCGGGATCCCGATCTTCTTCGCCGCCTGGCGGGCGGTCTCCTGGAGGGCGGCGTCGTAGGGCTTGGACATGTCGGGGAAACGCGGGCCGACCGCGTCGTCGTTGGGCCCGATCAGGGGGTTGGTCCCCATCAGGTTGATGAAATCCCTGACCAGCATCAGGTCGCCGCCGGCGAAGGAGGGGTTGATCCCGCCGGCGGAGTTGGTGTTGATCAGCGTGGTCACGCCGAGGGCCTTCATGATCCAGAGGGGATACATCACGCGCTCCGCGCCCAGCCCCTCGTAGAAGTGGACCCGCCCCACCTGGACCAGGACGCCCCGTCCCCGGTAGGTCCCGATCGCGAGCTTCCCGGCGTGCCCCTTGACCGAAGAGACCGGGAAGTGGGGGATGTCGGAGTAGGAGAGGAAGACCGGCTTCTCCAGCAGGTCGACCACGCTCCCCAGACCCGAGCCGAGGATGAGGGCGCAGCTCGGCTTCACCGCCCCCGAACGGTTGATGTAGTCGACGGTCTGGGCGATCTTCTTCTTGTCGATGATCATGGGGCTCCTTTCCTATCAGCGGTTTTCGAAGCGTTGCCGAGTCATTAATCCGACCGTTGTAGCCTGCACATAACCCTCCGCTAGTCTGCTCCCGCCCGGATCTCCTTCCAGAAGCTTTTCCCGTACTTGAGCGGGGGGATGTCCAGATACTCTGCGACCGTCTGGCCAATGTCGGCGAAGGACTCGCGAATCCCCAGGTCGACTCCGGGGCGGACCGGTTCGCCCAGGGCGAGGATGGGGATGTACTCCCGGGTATGGTCGGTGTGGGCGGTGTAGGTGGGGTCGCAGCCGTGGTCGGCGGTGAAGAAGAGGATGTCCTGGGGCTTTAAGGCGGCCCGGATCCGGGGGAGGAGGGCGTCGAGCTCCTCCAGCGCCCGGGCGTAGGCGACCGTGTCGCGCCGGTGGCCGTAGTGGCTGTCGAAATCGACGAGGTTCGTGAAGATGAGGCTCAGATCCGTTTTCTTCAGGGCGGCCAGGGTCTTCATCACCCCGTCGCGGTTGGAGCCCGTCACCGTCCACTCGGCGATCCCCTTGCCCGCGAAGATGTCGTAGATCTTGCCGACCCCGAAGGTCTTCTTCCCGGCGGCGACGAGGCGGTCGAGGAGGGTGTCCTCGGGAGGGGGGAAGGAGAAGTCGTGCCGATGGGAGGTCCGGGCGAAGGCCCCGGGCTTTCCGACGAAAGGGCGGGCGATCACCCGCGCCATCGCGTGCTCCCCCGTGAGCAGGGCCCGGGCGGCGCGGCAGATCTCGTAGAGCTTCTCCGGGGGGATGATCTCCTCGTGGGCGGCGATCTGGAAGACCGAGTCGGCTGAGGTATAGAGGATCGGCTTTCCGGTCTTCAGGTGCTCGGGACCGAGGCGCTCGAGGATGGCGGTCCCCGAAGCCGCGCAGTTCCCGATTACCTCCATCCCGATCGCCTGCTCGAAGCGCTCGACCAGCGCCTTCGGGAAGCCGTCGGGATAGACGGGGAAGGGCTTCAGCTTGACCAGGCCGGCAATCTCCCAGTGCCCGACGGTGGTGTCCTTGCCCCGGGCCTGCTCCGCCGCCCGGCCGTAGGCGGCGGCCGGATGGGGGGAAGGGGGGACGTGGGCGAGAGGGGCGATGTTTCCCAGGCCGAGCTCCTGGAAGCGGGGCAGGGCGAGGTCGGGTACGGCCTCGGCGATGTGGCCGAGCGTGTTCGTCCCGGCGTCGCCGTAGCTCTCAGCGTCGGGGAGAGCCCCGATCCCGGCGCTGTCGAGGACGATGATAATGGCGCGTTTCATGCGTGCCCTGGCCGCAGAAAAGGCCGGCCGGGCAATCGATCCGACCGATCGGTCGGATCCGACGGATCGGTCCGATGTCGAAGCTGCCGGCGGTCCCCGGTCACGCTAAAGCTTTTCCTTCACTTCCCGGATGAAGTCCTCCACCGGCTGGGGGAGCGACCAGTCCCAGAGCGACTTGATCTTTCCCGAAAGCCCGACGGTCAGGTAAACACCGGCGGCGTATTTGTGGCCGGCCACCTGGACGGGCAGCCCGGCGATCTCCTTGAGGCCGAGGATCGGGTCCAGGACGGCATTGCGCCCGTGGCCGCTCCGGATGGAAAGGCGGTCGTTCTTGAGGACCATGATATAGACGTCCGGGCGGTGGGCCTCCACGATGTCGTGGCCGATCGAGGCGGGAGGAGTGTGGCGGTCGAAGGCGCGGTGGGGGCGGCCCTGCTCGTCGAAGTCCAACCGGAAGGCGCGCAGGTCGACGACCAGGAGGACCTGGCCGGAGCGGGTGGTCTCCTTCCGGTGGCGCTTTTCGGCGAATTTCCGGTAGCGGGTCTCCTCCTCGGCCATCCGGTTGATGGCGAAACGGTCGGAGACGGTGAAGGGGCGGTTGGCCGCCAGGTTCCCAATCAGGTCGACGAGGTCGCTGGTCAGCCCGGAGGACTGGGTGGCGGCGATCAGGCGCCTCCAGGAGGCTCCCCACTCCGCGTCCTCGGGGGCGGACTGGTTGCCGAGGAGGCCGAGGAGCTTGTCGGCGTAGGGGTCGGGTCCGAAGAGGCGCTGGCGGACGATCTCGGCGGCGTTGCGGACGCGGGTATCGACGATCAGGTCCTTGCAGTCGCGGCGGATAGTCTCCAGGCAGAGGGGCGACCAGGGATGGTGGTCATACCAGTAGATCTCCATCCCCCCTCGCGCCAGATCGATCAACGAACTCTCGATGTCGGGAAGGTCGCCGTCGCCGGCGACGGGGAGGTCGGCGATGAAGAGGCGCTTTGGCTTGTCGGCGGAGCGGGCCAGGTTCCGGAAGCCCCACTTGAGCCTCCGGGGGGTGAGGATCTCGATCCGGGCCAGGGGCGAGAAATACTTGAGCAGGGCGCCGGAGAAGATCCCGTCCCAGTCGGAATGGGTGAAGATCTGATCAATGATCCCCGGCGCCCGGGGCAGGGCGATGGGTGCGATCTGGCCCGGCCGGGCGGCAGGGAGGGCGACGGGCGCCTCGGCGTCGCCCATGAGGGGGGAGGTTTCCGCCTCCGCTTCGGCGGCGAGCTTCTGCCATTCCCCGGACTGCTTGCGGATCATCCGGCTCAGCTCGAGGGCGGCGAAGAGGAAGACGAGGAAAGCGATGCCGCAGACCGTGAAGAGGATGGTGGGGGTCATATTTCAATATCCTCGGTTTTTGGCCCGATTAAACACTGTCGATGGGTTAGGGTTAGGATGTGGGTCTGGTATATGGGTTAGGTCAATGGGGTGGCCCATCATCGCGGCGCCATCTACCTAACCTATCCTCCAAACTCACTTCCTAACCCACTACCCATCCCCTTTACTGGATCTCGTAGCTCTCCCCGTCGGTCGTGATCGTGATCGTTCCCTGCTGGTCGGTCTGGAGGATCCGGGCCCCGATCTCCCGGAAGAGCTTGATCGTCTCCCAGTGCGGATGGTCGAACTTGTTCCTTTTTCCGGCGGAGATTACCACCACTTCGGGGCTGACCGCGTAGACGAAAGCCGGCGAGGAGGCGGTCCGGGATCCGTGATGAGCGGCCTTGAGGACGGTCGAGCGGACCCGGGCGCCGGAGCAGAGGACCTCGTCCTCGGTGGCGGTCTCGGCGTCGCCGGTGAGGAGGAAGGAGACCCGGCCGTATTCCAGGCGGATGACGATCGAGGATTCGTTGAGGTCCCGGTCGAGGCGCTTCTCCAGAGGGAGCTGGGGGGCGAGGACCTGGGCGCGCAGACCGGGGCCCCAATCGAGAAGTTCGCCTTTCTTCGGGACGGAGAAGGGGATCTTCTTCTCCTTGATCAGCTTCAGGAAATTTTCGTAGGCCTGGGAGGTGTGGGGAAGGCCGCAGTCGAAGACGGCTCCGACCGGGATATCCGAGCGGAGAAGGGAGACGAGCCCGCCCAAATGGTCGAAATCGGGGTGGGTGGCCACCACCATGTCGATCTTCTTCACGCCCGCTTCCTCCAGGAACGGGATGAGGACTTCCTGGCCGGCGTCGAAGCGGGATTTGGCCGTGGCCCCCTGCCCGCCGTCGATCACGATCGTCCGCCCGGCCGGGGTCCGGATGACGATGGAATCGCCCTGGCCCACGTCCAGGAAGGAGACGGAGAGCTCTTTTTCCGCTGGCGCGGAAAAAGAGGAGGGGAGGGGGAAGGCTAAGGAGAGAAGGGAGAGTAGCGAAGATAGTCGAAGAAAGGAGTTCATCACGCTCGGCGATATTATCCCACTCCGGCCGATGGAGGCAAGCGGAGAAAAAAAGCCGGGGGAGGCGGATGCCTCCCCCGGCTTTTTTGCGCGAACTTACTCGGCAGCGGGAGCGACCGGGGCGGCGGCCGGAGCCTCGGCCGGAGCGGCGGCGGGAGCCTCAGCCGGAGCGGCGGCGGCCGGAGCGGCGGCGCCGCAGGTGGCCATGCCTTCCCACTTCAGGATGGTCTTGGGGCCGATTCCCTTGACTCGCTTCTCCACGTCCTGCAGGGAAGCGAAGGGGCCGTTGGCCTCGCGCTCGGCCACGATCTTGGCCGCGGTCTTCGGGCCGATGCCGGGGAGCTTCTCGAGCTCGGCGGCGCTGGCGGTGTTCATGTCGATCGTCGCCTGCGCGAAGAGCGGGGCGACCACGGCCACGGCAAAGAGGGCGGCGAGCCCTACTGCGATAGTCGTGCGCATCTTTTGACCTCCTTCTTGGGGTTTGTTCCCGATTTGGGAACGGTTGGATGATTGGCGGACCTAAAATCCCGAATACTATCCCATAGCGGTCCCGCAAAGGCAATAGAAAAGTGCGCGGGAGAGGTTACACGAGGATACGCTAGGTTACGTAAGCTTACCAAACAGAAAGCCGGCGGCCACCTAGCTTAAGTTGACGCAACCTTACGCAACCTTACGTAACCTCACGTAACTTGACGTAACCCTGCGTAACTTGTTTTAGTACGCCGCCGTCAAGTCCTGGGCGGTCATGGCGCCGTCGGCGTCTTCGTCCCCCGCAGTGCCTCCCAGGAAGGACTCGACCTTCAGTTGGTCGCCGTCGGTGATTACCGTCACCGCCCCCACGGCGGCCGTGTTCAGGCAGCGCACCCCCTTCTCGTTGCAGAGGTCCCAGACCGACTGGAAGCGCTGGTCCACGGTCTTCCCCGGCTTGAAGTTGAAGACGGCGGTTTCCGGGGTGACGGCGGCGAGCATCGCGGCGGGGTCGACATAGCGCCCGCCCAGACCGTACTCGGGCACCTGATAGACGGACGACTTGATCCCGTCCTTCAGGCCGAGGATCCACTCGGAGGCCTTCTGGTTGATGAGGCTGGTGAGGAGGACCGAGGACTTCCCGTAGCTGATCCGGAGGACGATGGAGTTGGAGTCGCTGACGTAGTTGCCCCGGAAGCGCTCGGAGGGGGGGTTCAAGGCGGTGATGGTGAGCGTGTTGGACCCGTAGGTCTCCGGCTCGATGATGTTCATCCCGTAGGTGGCGGCGGACATCGGGATCTGCTTCTCCTTGGCGTAGTAGATCAGGCGGTGGCACTGGAGGAACTTCTCCTCCTCCCGGTAGATGGACTTGGTCTCCCGGGCGGCCTGCTCGAACTTGAGGCGGAGTCCCTCGACGTAGGCGTTGATCTCGTCGAGCGAGGAGACGAGCCCGGCCTTCTGGTAGATGAAGCAGAGGACCGGCACGGGGAGGTCGGTGATGAAGTTGCGGTACTCCTCGACCCTCAGGAGCGGGAGCCGCCATCTCTCCTGGATCGCTTCGGCCTGGGCCCGGTCGATCGTCTCGCCTAGTCCGGCGTAGGTGGAGATGATCGACTCGTAGAGCGCCTCCTCAGCCTCGCCCTCGAACTTATCCAGGGAAGCGATCGCCGCCTCGGCGGCCGAGCGGTTTTTGTCGTCGAGACCCGCCAGGAAGGCGGCCAGCTCCTCGCCGGGGACCGCGTGGAAGTGTTCGATGCACTCGGTGACGGCCGTCGGGTCGCCCCACTCCCGGAGGAGGAGCTGGCGGTAGAGGGCGTTGACCCGGTCCCTTCCCCGGGGGGTGAGAGCGGCCGAGAAACGGTTCAGATCGACGTCGTTCGGGCCGAACTCGTCCGGCGGGAGGTAGGAGTAGATCTTCTTGATGTAATAGTCGGGGGACCCGATGACGAAGTTCAGCCCCCCCATCAGAGTGGCGTCGAAGTTGGAGTTGACCGCGGCGTCGATGGTGACCAGGTTCTTCTGCAGGAGAACCTCCTGGAGGCCGCGCTCCCCCTGGTTGACCATCCGGGGGTTGTAGGTCCCCCATTTCCCCTCGAATCCGCCGTCCACGATGATGTTCTTGCCCGAGGGCGTTTCGATCAGGGTCGACATCCCCCGGGCCGGGTAGGAGAGGTCGAGCATGGTCACGGTAAGGTCGGGCGTGCGCAGGGCGGCCACCCCCATCCCCAGCGTGGCCAGGCAGACGGCGAGGGCGGCGGCGGCGGCGTAGAGGCGGACCCGGGCGCCTCCGGTCGGAAGGGCGTTCTTGACCTGGTAGTAGGCGATCTTGATCCGCAGCGCGATCTTCTCGCGGTAGATGAAGAGCACTACCGCGGCATAGAAGAGGATCAGGGCCACCGGACCCGGTTTGGGCACTTGGGGGTAGGGGAAGATCCGGGCCGACCAGTCGTCGAGGACGATGAAGATCCGCATCCCGATCCAGTTGCCCGCGGTGAGCAAGAGCGCGAGCTGGATGCCGATCCCGGGGATGAGACCAAGGAGGCTACCTATGAAGCCCAGCGGGAGGACGAGGCCGATCAGGGGGATGGCGATCAGGTTGGCGAAGGGGGCGGCGAGCGACATCCGGTGGAAGATCACGGTGGAGAGCGGGATCATCGAGCACTGGATCGCGACCTGGGAGGCGAGGAAGGTCCTGAACCAAGGGAAGGGGATGGCGGTGTAGCGGGGGCGGAAGGGGAGGTAGCGCTGGAGGAGCCAGGAGACGGGGAGGGCGATGAGGAAGACCCAGAAGATGGGATAGGTGAGGATGGCCGGGAGGTTCTCCATGTTCATGAAGTAGAGCCCGGCGAGGACCGTGACGAAGGCGAGGAGGGCGAAGCGGAAGAGGCTGGTCAGGCGGGTGTTGAAGAACTGTTCGACCGGCGAGGACATCCAGCCCAGGAAGAGGACGGCCGAGAAGGACATGATGAAGGAGGCCTCAAAGAGGAGGAGGGGGCCGCCGTAGCCGGAGGGGAGGATGACCAGGATGATGATCGCGGCCACGCAGATCGCCATGATGATCGAGCGCTGGATAGATTTTCCGAAGTAGGTGTAGAAGATCAGGGCGAAGCTGTTCATGATCGCCGCGCGGAGGGCCGAGGGGCGGTTCCCGGTGATCGTGGTGAAGGCGAAGAGAAGGAGCACGGTGATCGGGGACCAGATGGTCTTGGGGATGGGCGTCTGGCTGAAGATGAGGAGGATGAGGCCGGTGATGATGGTGACGTGGAGGCCGGAGACGGCGAAGACGTGGGCCGTCCCCGCCGCCTGGGAGTCGCGCATGATCTTCTCGGTCACCCCCCGGCGGAGGCCGAGGAAGATCCCGGACATGAAGCAGGAGTCGGGGAAGGGCGTGGTCTGACGGATGATCCCCAGGAGCTTGTACTTGAAGCCGATGCAGGTGGCGGTGAATGGGTTTCCCCGCCTGGACTCGATGATCTCGATCGTATCCGGCTCGCTGTCGTTGCGGGTGCTGGTCGAGATGGAGAGGGTGGAGAAGTAGTTGGAGTTGGTGAGCATCCGCCGGTAGTCGAATGAGCCGGGGTTGGTGGCGGTGAAGGGGGGCCGGATGGACGAGACCATCTTGACGACGTCGCCGTAGGCGGTGGGGTAGGAGAGGTCGAGGTAGTGGGCGTCCCGCTCGAAGATCCGGGTCAGTATCCAGCCCTTGGTGATCCTAGTCCCCTTGACCTGGACGGCCTCGTCGAGGGCCAGGAAGATGTTCTTCACCTCGCGCTCGTCGGGCTTATAGCCGCCCGAGGCGAAGACCGAACGGACGATCTCCGCGGGGTCCTTGTCCGGCCGGGCCTTGATCCGGTCCCGGGCCAGGAAAAGGGCGAAGAAAGCCTCGCCTTCGTTGGCCCAGGAGCGCTTGAGGTCCTTGAGGATGGCGGCGATCTGCTCGACCCGGGCTATAGCCTCCGGCGTGTCCAGGCGGACGACCACGCTCGGCTCCACCGTGAGCTCGGTCCGCTTCAGCTCCGGGCGGATCTCCGGCTCCTTGATGATCTGTCCGTAGATCAGCGACTTGACGAACCCCTCGGAAACCCAGTTGGCGAGGTGGGTCGGCTCGGTGGTGTCCATGTGGGAGCAGGCCAGGCCGTAGCCGAGGAAGAGGGCGGCGAGCACGCTGGCCGCGACCCCGTTTCGCTTCGCGAAGATCAGGACGAAGGTGGCGAGGAGGAGGACGGCGAAGATCCCCATGAAGTAGGTGTTCAGGCCGTTGTCGATGGGAAGGCCGCTGAAGGCCAGGGAGAGGGCCGCGATCAGGAGGAGAAAGCCGAGGAGGCGGACACGGTAGAGGAAGGAGAGGATGGAACCCGCGAGCAGGAAGACGGCGGCGGCGAGGAAGGGGATATGTAGAGCGGGGTTGTCGAGGTGGACGATGCGGAGGAGTATGCCCAGGCAGAGAAAGACCGCGAAGCTGATGATGTAGGAGTGCATCTCGTTCCCCTCCGGGACGTCCCTACTTGTTGACCAGGACGGAGTAGAAGTTGCGGTTGCTGACGATGTTGTAGGGGCGGCGGTAGTTCTTGTTCAGGACGAGGACCAGCGCTCCCAGGAGAAAGGCCCCCAGAAGGAGGAGGAATAGCATTTTAGCGCTTCCCATGGCGGCTCCCCGGTAAAGGTTATAGTTCGAAGTTTATGGTCCGGCAACGAATCGGGGCAGGAATGCCCCTCCCACGATGCGTCGGAGAGGATCTTCTTTCCGCGGGAGCGGCATTCCGGTCGCGACCCCTTTAGTAGTTTCGGACGCCATTCTTGTCGATCACCTTGTAGATGATCGGGTAGGGCTGGGCGGGCTCCTTCTTGACCAGGATCGCCTTGCGGCAGCGCTCCTCGACCGCGACCACGTCCTTCTTGTCGGTGTAGAGGGTGAGGAGGAGGTCCCCCTTCTTAACCGCGTCGCCGACCTTGCGGGCGAAGACCATCCCCGCCCCGTAGTCGATCTTGGCCTCCGTGGTCTCCCGCCCCGCCCCCAGGGCCACGCAACCCATCCCCATCTCGAAGGCGTGGATCTGGTGGACATAGCCGGCGGTCTCGGCGTAGATCGGGATCTCCCGGGCGGCCTTGGCCAGCCGTTCGGGGTGCTCCACGAAGGCGACGTCGCCCCCCTGGACCTTGACCATCTCCTTGAACTTCTCCCAGGCTTTCCCGGAATCCAGCGCGGACTGGGCGACCTTCTTCCCCTCGGCCACGGCCTTCGCCTGGCCGCCCATCATCAGCATCCAGCCCGCGAACTCCATGGTCACAGTCATCAGGTCGGCTGGTCCCTTCCCCTGCAGGCAGGCGATCGTCTCCTTGATCTCGAGGGCGTTCCCGGCGTAGTTGCCGAGCGGCTGGTTCATGTCGGTGATCAGGGCCGCGGCTTGGCGGCCGGAGCGGATGGCGATCTGGACCAGGGCCTGGGCCATCTCCTCGGCTTGCTTGAGCGAGGACATGAAGGCCCCGATCCCGGTCTTCACATCGAAGACCATGGCCTGGGGGCCGGCGGCGAGCTTCTTGGACATGATCGAGCCGGCGATCAGCGGGATCGACTCCACCGTGGCGGTGACGTCGCGGAGCGCGTACATCTTCTTGTCGGCCGGGGCGAGCCGCTTGGTCTGGCCGATCATCGCCACCCCGATCTTCTTGACTAGCTCGACGAAGCGGTCCTCGGAGAGGTCGGTCCTAAAGCCGGGGATCGACTCGAGCTTATCGAGCGTCCCGCCGGTGTGGCCGAGCCCCCGGCCGCTCATCATCGGGACGGGGACGCCGCAGGAGGCCACCAGGGGGGCGAGGATCAGGGAGACCTTGTCGCCGACGCCGCCGGTCGAGTGCTTGTCCACGGTGACCCGGCCGATAGAGGAGAGGTCGATCCGGTCGCCGGAGTTGAGCATGGCCTGGGTGAGGGCGGTCACCTCGCCCCAGCTCATCCCCCGGATGAAGATCGCCATCAGGAAGGCGGCCATCTGGTAGTCGGGAATCTTCCCCGCGGTGTAGGCGTTGATCATGAACTCGATCTGCTCGGGGGCGAGTTCCTTGCCGTCCCGCTTCTTCATGATGACTTCGTAGGCGTTCATGGGCCCTCCGGGGTGAGATGGGGTGTGGGGTATGCTTCGCCCATTCTAGAAACCGCCGGAAGGGGCGGTCAAGGGAAAACCGGCCGGGGATAGGACGGGATGGACGATATGGACGATATGGACGGTATGGACGATATGGACGGTCTGGACGGAATGGATGGTCCGGACCAGACTTCCGCGGCGGCGGGGGCGCTTGGCCGGCCGCATTCGTCCATATCGTCCATAGAGTCCATAGCGTCCATGTGCCCTATATCCGGCCGGCCTTGACGCCGGCCCCTGGGGCGGGTAGCGTGTTGATCCGGGGGGAGGGACGAAACGAGAGAGGGTCGTTGCGCATCCGTTAGCGAGCAATCGCCCCGATGGTTCACGAAGACCAGCGTTTTCATGAACCATCGGGGCTAGGGAAAGGTGCGGCGGCAGACGGGCGGTTAGCTCATCTTAGGGATTCACCATTTTAGGGAGCGAAGCGAACCTAAAATGGCAAACGGGCGGTTAGCTCAGCGGTAGAGCGCTACCCTTACAAGGTAGATGCCACTGGTTCGAACCCAGTACCGCCCATGATCGGCGGAGCGGGCTTTCAGCCCGCTTAGCCGATCATGGGAAGAAGGGCAAAATTTGTTTGACGGTAGAGGGTATGCTATTATACCTTTCACCGCCTGAAACCAGGGCCAACGCTCGCGGTTTCTTTTTCTGGCCGGCGGATCCCGGGATCCGCCGGCAAGGAAAAGGGGACGTAGCTCAATTGGTTAGAGTACCGGATTGTCGATCCGGGCGTTGCGGGTTCGAGTCCCGTCGTCCCCGTAAAAAATCCCGAAGGGATTCTCCCTTCGGGATTTTTTACGATTATTTTTGTTCGGGAGGCGCTTTCTCCTCCGCCAGGAGCAGCTTCTCCCGAGCCAGGGTCAGGGTCTCCGCGGCGTGGGCGGGGATGACGAAGGTCCACTTCGAGAGCTTCGCCTGGAGCTCGGCCGCCCGCTTCCCTTCCTGAGCGCAGGAGTCTTCGTGGGCCTTCAGACGCTCGGCGTAGGCCGCCTCGAGACGGTCGGGCGACGGGGAGCCGGAAGCGGCGCCGGTTTGTTCGGACGGAGTGGCTTTCTTTTCCAGGGGCAGGGAGGCCGCGACCTCCTCGCGGGTCGGGGGGGGAGGGGGGGAGTAGGAGACGGAGACCCGGGCGTAGCGCCCCGCCGGGTCGGCGCTCGCGCCCCCGACCAGGACGGTGTAGGCGAAGCCGTCTTTGGCCTCCAGCGTGCAGGAGGATGGGTGGTCCAGGCCGAGCTCGGCGTCGGGGAGGGCGGGATCGGCCACGGTCAGGCAGCGCAGGGCCTGGAGCGCCCGGGCCAGCCGCGCGGCCGATCCGTGGTTGATCTTTTCGTTCTCTTTCTGGTCTTCCAGGCGGTATTCGTTCTCGCCTGAAATGTCGAGCGTATAAGAAGCTTCCGGGAGGGTGATCTTAATTCTCCGCGTCAGCGGAGAATTAACTTCGAGCACCTTCTTGTCGATCCACTCGTCGCTATTGGCGGAGAAGCGGGCGAGATCCTCCTTGAGCAGGACGACCGGCCCGTCGCCGACGCGGAGGTAGCGCCCGCCCGGACGGGAAGCGCCTCCCCCGCGCGGCCGTCCGAGGGAGACGGAGGCGAGGTCCGCGCCGGAGGAGTCGAAGAGGGCGACGGTCGTCGCATCGGTCGCGAGGCCGAAGTCGGCGAGCGAGTCCGTCCCCCCCCGGACGACCGATCCGCCCTTGACCTCGATCAGCTCGGCCAGGGAATCGCGGAGGCGGGGGAAGTCGGCGGGGTAGCCGAAGAGGGAGGAGACCGCCCAACCGGCCGCGCCGCGCTCCAGGACCGCGGTCTGGCCGGCGAAGGATACGACCACGCGCTCCACCCGCGCGAGGTCGAGATCGGGCAGGAGCTTGTCCCCCGCGATCCTTGATGCCGGGGGCCTTCCGCCCCCCTTGAGCAGAATCGCCGCCCCGCCGGCGACGATCAGCAGGGCCAATAGCGTGAGGAGCGCTTTTTTCGACATGGCGTTGTTCACTCTCCGATGGCTGGTTGCCGTTTGCTTCCATCCGACCGATCGGTCGGATGTTGAGGAGCGGGGCTAGGCCGTCCCCGCCTTCTTCCTCCGGTACCAGTGGAAGACGCCGAAGGCGACCACCAGAAGGGGGATGGGGACGAAGTTCAGGATCTTCAGCGCGGCGCCCAGCCGCTCGATCTCCTGGCGCAGGTTCTTGCGCACAAGCTTGAGCTGGCGCTGGGTCTCGAAGCGCTGGGCGCGGAAGGTCTCGATCTCCCGCTTCTGCTCCGGGGTCAGGGCGAGGCTCTGGTCGTCGCCCCGGGCCTCCTGGAGCTCCTTGATCTTCGCCTGGGTTTCCGCGAGCCTCTCGGTCAGCTTGATCTCCTCCGCCTGCCAGCGGGCCTGGGCCGCCTTCTCCAGCGCGATCACCCGGTCGAAGGGGCGTCCGTAGGTCCCGCGCGAGCGGAGCCCGATCAAGGCCCCGGAGCCCGTCAGCTCCTCCATCAGGTTGAGGACTAAGTTCAGGTTGTCGTTGATCGGCGAGTAGACCGTCTGGCCGAAGAAACCGAGCGAGCGGGCGCAGAAGCGGTCGTAGATAAAGTCCACGTCGCCGATCAGGACCACCGTTCCCGGCGCCGCGCTTTCCTTGAGACCGGGGACGGCCGGCGGCGCGGGCGGGTTCTCGCCCCCCGCCTGCGGGGGGCCTTCCGGGAAGGCGCTTGGAAACGTCCCTTGGATCCGGACCGCCAGGGGGAGGCTCCCCTGGGGCCGGGCGTTCTGCATCTTCTCCGGGCCGGGCTGGATCGCCTGGAAAGAATCGACGAGCGCGGTGTCGGGCGAGGTGGTGAGGAGCGCGGAGATGGTCCGGCCGGCGGCGGTCTGGACGGTGAACCCGCCGGGGAAGGGGAGCATCAGGTTCTCGAGGGAGCTCGTCGCCATCTCGGTGCGGTTGATGGCGGAAGGGCGGAGCGAGAGCCAGGTCGGCATCCGCTCGCTCGTCCCGCCGCCGCTGGTGACGATGCTGGCGTTCTGGAGGTCGGCGACCACTGAACCCGGGTCGAGTTCGGCGCCCCAGCCCTTGCTCAGGCGGTTGAGGTCGGAAGCGGTCCCCAGGAGGCCGTAGGGGGCGGGGCGATTCTCAATCTCCTGCTCGGCCAGGCAGAGGGGATCGACCAGGGCCATCAGCCTCCCGCCCCCGAGGACGAACTGGTCGATGGCGTAGAGCGCCTTATCCTTCAGGTCCTTGGGGTGGATGACGAGGAGGGCGGAGAGCCCCTCCGGGATCCGCTCCGAGTCGGGGATCGCCTCCACCTCGTAGCTCTTGCGGAGCTCCTCGACGATCAGCCAGCCCCGGGTCTTCTGGCCGGGGTAGGGGACGGGCGGGCCGGCCACCGGGAGCGAGCTGAGCACGCCGATCTTCACCGGCCCGTCCTGGACGACCCGGTGGATGAGCTGGGTGATCAGGTATTCCAGCTGGGGCTCGGAGTCCGGGGTGAGGAAGGGGATGGCCGCCTCCTGGGCGCCGGCCGTCGCCACCAGGCCGAGGTAGAAATCGGCCGCGGCGCCGATCGCTCCGAAGGAGCGGGGGGAGAGGCCGTAGCGCTGGGCCCACTCCTCCTCGTCGGAGTCGGGGAGGGGGTCGTAGGTCTCCACCCCCACCCGGCCTCCGCCGGCGAGCTCGTACTCCCGCAGGAGATCGGAGATCCTTTGCGCGTACTGCTTGAGGAAGAGGGGGGCGTTTTCGTCGGAGCGGGAGACGAAGAACTTGAGCGTCACGTCCCGGTCCAGGGCCCGGAGGACCTGCTTCGTCCCGCCGGAGAGGGTGTAAACCTTGTCCTCGGTCAGGTCGGCCCGCAAGCGCAGGCCGCTCAAGGCGACGTTGGCCGCGATCAGGATCCCCAGGAGGAGGAGGACACCGGCCGCCCCGCCGAAGATGCGCGTTGACTTCGATCCCTTCATGGTTTTCTCCGCTCTGTATCGGGGCGAGACGCCCCTCCCACAATTTGCTTTGTGCTTTCTTCGTGTCTTAGTGCCTTGGTGGCAAATAGGCTCAGCGAGTCGAGGTTCGGTTGAGGAGGACGACGTGCGTCCCGAAGAGGGCGAATACGACCAGGCTCAGGAAATAGGCCACGTCCTTGAGATCGACGATCCCCCGCTGGAGCGCGTCGTAGTGGGGGACCACGCTCAGGGCGGCGACCCCCTCCACCAGCCAGGAGGGGGCCCAGCGGGAGAGGAGATCGGTCACCGGCGGGAAGCCGACCAGGACCAGGAAGAGGCAGATCACCACCGCGAGGACGAAGCTGATCACCTGGTTCCGGGTCAGGGCGGAGGTGAACATCCCCACCGCGAGGTAGCCCGCCGCGAGCAGCGCCCCTCCGAGGTAGCCGCAGGCGGTCGCGCCGAGGTCGGGCTTTCCGAGATAGAGGGCGGTGAGGGGGAGGGGGAAGGTGAGGGCGAGCGCGAGGAGGAGGAAGCCCCAGGCGGCGAGGAACTTCCCCGCCACCGCCTGGAAGGGGGTCACCGAAAGAGTGAAGAGGAGCTCGATCGTGCCGCTCTTCCTCTCCTCGGCCCAGAGGCGCATCGCCGCCGCCGGGACCAGGATCAGGTAGAGCCAGGGGAGCCAGGTGAAAAGCGCCCGCAGGTCGGCCGAGCCTTCTTCGTAGAAACGGGAGACCGAGAAGGCGAAGAAGGCGCAGAGGATGAGGAAGATCACGATGAAGACGTAGGCGATCGGGGAATTGAAATAGGCGCTCCACTCCCTTTTCGCGATCGCCCGGACGTGGGAAAATGTTTCCATGACGATATCCTCTCCCGAAAAAGCGTTCTTTAAAAATGGTTCAGCGGTTCACGGTTCAGCGGTTCACGGTTGACTCGGCTTTTTTCAACCGTTGAACCGTGAACCGTTGAACCCTGGAACCTCTTTGTTAGTTGTTCTCCCCGGCGGTCAGGCAGCGGAAGACCTCGTCCAACCGCCCGGGATCGGTCTTGAGATCGGTGATCGCCCAGTTCTTCGCCCGCGCCGCCGCCACCACCTCCGCGGCCAGCGCCTTCTTCTCGCGGGGGAAGATCCGCAGGACCGTCTTCTCCGCCCCGCCACCCGCCGCGACCACCTTCTCCACGCCGGGGAGGCGCGCGAAGGCTTCCCGGGCCTCCGCCGCCGGGGCGTCCAGGGCGACGGTCACAACGTTGTAGGAGTCGCTTCGCGCCTTCAGCTCGGCGGGGGTGGAGTCGGCCACGATCCGGCCGCGGTTGATGATGATCGCGCGGGAGCAGACCTCCTCCACCTCCTCCAGGATGTGGGTGGAGAGGAGGATGATCTTCTCCTTCCCCATGGCGGCGATCATCTCCCGGACCACCTTCTTCTGGTTGGGATCGAGCCCTTCGGTCGGCTCGTCGAGAAGAAGGACCGGAGGGTCATGGACGAGCGCCTGGGCGAAGCAGGTCCGCTGGCGGTAGCCGCGGGAAAGGGTCTCGATGGTCTGGCGGCGGACCGGCTTCAGGAGGCAGGCGTCGAGCGCGCGATGCGCCCGCTCCGCCCGCTCCCGGCCGGAGTAGCCGCGGACCGCGGCCACGAAGAGGAGAAAGTCTTCCACCGTCATCTCGCCGTAGAGGGGAGTGGACTCGGGGAGGTAGCCGATCAGCTTCTGCGCCCGGACGGGATCGGTTGTGACCTCGATGCCGTGGACGAGCGCCCGCCCCGAGCTGGGAGGGAGGTAGCCCGCCAGCATCCGGATGGTGGTGGTCTTCCCCGCGCCGTTCGGCCCGAGGAAGCCCAGCACCGTTCCCGGCGAGACCGCGAAGGAAACGCCGTTCACCGCCTGGCGGGCGCCGAAGTTTCTGCAGAGTTTCTCCGTTTGGATCATCGTGACCTCCGGGAATCTGTAGTATCGCTACGCTTGCAGGAAATGCTGTATCGTCCGCGCCCGCGGGATCGCTCCGCCGGGCGGCATCCGAGTCTTCGGAACGCGGGATTAGATCATCCGGCCGCCCGGCCGTTCAAACATTTTTTGCGCCGGTAGTCGTAGGCTTCAGCCTGCGTTTGGTTGGAGCACCGCCGCGCCGTTTTCCGGTCCGTCCGATCCGTCTGATCCGACCGATCGGTCGGATCAGCCGACGTCCACGGTCTCGCCGAAGGCGGGGATCCCGGTCGCGATTCCGAACCTTTCCCCGACCGCGCGGGCGAACTCCTCCGCGCTCTCCTTCTCCGCGTGGACCACGAAGATCCGCTCCGGCTTCCGGCGGAGGGCGCCCAACCATTCCAGAAGCTCGGTCCGGTCGGCGTGCCCCGAGAAGCCGTTGATCGTCTCCACCCGGGCGCGGACGGGGTAAAAGCGTCCGAAGATCCTGACCTTCTCCGCGCCCTCCGCGATCTCCCGTCCCAGGGTGCCCCGCGACTGGTAGCTGACGAAGAGGATGGTGCAGGCCGCCCGTTCGATGTTGTGGAGGAGATGGTGCTTGATCCGCCCGCCCGTGCACATCCCGCTGCCCGCCATGATGATCGCGCCCTGCTTGTGGCGGTTGATCTCCTTCGATTCCCCGTTGGTCTCGGTGAGCGCCAGGCCGGGGAAAGAGAAGGGATCCCGTCCCCGCTGCAAGGCCGCTCCGAGCTTTCGGTCCAGGAACTGGGGAAAGCGCTTGTAGATGGAGAGGACCTCGATCGCCAGGGGAGAGTCGATGAAGGCCTTCGGGCGGGGGAGGGCGCCCTCCCGGATCAGGCGCTTCAGGCAGAAGACGATCTCCTCGGCCCGTTCGATGGCGAGGATGGGTATGACCACGTTGCCCTTCCTGGCGAAGGTCTCGGAGACGACCCGCTGGAGTATGCCAGCGGCTTCGTCGTAGGACTCGTGGTCGCGGTTTCCGTAGGTCGCCTCCATGAAGACGAAGTCGGGGTGGTCGGGCACGTCGGGGCTGGCGAGGAGGGGGTTCCCCTCCCGCCCGATGTCGCCCGAGAAGAGGAGTCGGCGCTGCTGCGTCCCCCGGCCGACCACCACCTCGACGGCCGAGGAGCCGAGGATGTGGGCGGCGTTGTGGAAGGCGACGGTCAGGTCGCGCCCGCAGGCGACCGGGCGGCCGTAGGGGACGGTCTTGAGGAGGGGGATGACCCTCCGGACGTCCTCGTCGGTGTAGAGGGGCTCCTCCGGGTAGGGCCCCTGCCGCCCTTCCTGGTCGTGGCGGCGCCGCTTCCGGTCGGCTTCCTCCTCGAGGATCGCGGCGGAGTCGAGGAGGGCCGCCCGGGCGATCGCGGCCGTGGGGGGAGTGCAGTAGATCGTCCCGGAAAAGCCCTTCCGGACCAGCCGGGGAAGGTAGCCGCAGTGGTCGAGGTGGGCGTGGGTGATGATGACGGAGCGGATGGTGGCGGGGGGGACGGGGAAGGGCGCCCAGTCCCGCCCGCGCAGGTGCCACTCCTGGTGAAGCCCGCAGTCCACCAGGACCCGGGAGGATCCGGTCTCGATCAGCATCCGGGAACCCGTGACGTTCTGCGCGGCGCCGAGGAAGGTGATCGTGGTCATGCGGGAGAAGATTATAATAGGTTGCCGGGAGTGTGAAGCGAAAGCTTCCGGCCCCGCCGCTTTTGGCTGGATCAGACGGATCGGTCGGATCAGACCAATCGGACGGATGACGCCGGCGCTCGGGCGGCTCTCTTGCCAATCAGGAATAATTATTGCTGGCATTTTCCGGTAAAGCGCATATGCTCGCAGAGAGCGCGCCTGCCATGAGCGAGCCGAGAGATGTCCGATCCGTCGGGTCCGACCGATCCGTCCGAGCGCCGTTCCCTCGCCGCCTCCGCCCCAGTGGCGGCTACCGCCGTCTCCGCTCATTTCAGGCCGCCACGGTGATCTACGACGCCACTGTCTCCTTCTGCGAACGCTTCCTCGACCCGCGCTCCCGCACCGTCGACCAGATGACCCAAGCCGCCCGCAGCGGCCGGCAGAACATCGCCGAGGGGTCCCGCGCCTCGGCCTCCTCCAGCCAGACGGAACTCCGGCTCGTCAACGTCGCTCGCGCCAGCCTCGACGAACTCCTCCTCGACTACGAGGATTTTCTCCGCCAGCGCGGCCTCCCTCTCTGGGCCAGGGACGATCCCCGCGCCCAGGCCGTCCGCGGGGTCAGCCGGAGCCTGCCGTCCGATCCGTCGGGTCCGACCGATCCGTCCGAGCGGACGCTGGCGGCACACGCCGCTGCCTACGCTCCCTGGCTCAAGAACGCCGATCCGGCCGTCGTCGCCAACGCCGCCATCTGCCTCATTCACCAGGCTAACTTCCTCCTCGACCGCCAGATCGCTGGTCTGGAGCGCTCCTTCGTCCACGATGGGGGGTACAGCGAAACGCTGGCGGCGGCGCGGTTGGCGGAGAGGCGACTGCAGAATCAGGCGGATCGGTCGGATCTGACAGATCGGACGGATAAAACCAGCCCGCTCTGTCCGCTCTGCGGCGGGGACATGGCCCTGCGCACGGCTCGCAAAGGCCCGCGCGCCGGCGAACGGTTCTGGGGCTGCCGGGGTTTTCCGGCCTGCCGCGGCCTCCGCCCCCACACCACCGGAACCCTCCCTAGCCCAACCCCGAACCGTTCGCCCGGCCCGACCCCATAGCCCCGCCCCCGCTCCGCTCACATCGCCCAGCCCCGAGGAATCCGCCCGTCCCGGGATCAGGCGTGACGACTCGCCGGGACTCGCCGCCGGGCTTGCTTTTTTCCCTCCGTTCGGTTATCTGTCCGATCCGTCAGATCCGACCGATCCGGCCCATGATTATGCCCCGCCGACAGCCCGCCCATCCTCCCGAACCCTTCCGGCGCTGGTTCGAGCGTCTCCTCGCCCAGGCGGAGAAAGGGAAGGAGCGGGAGGCCCAGGACCTGGTCTACGACTCTTGGGACACCGCCGACGAAGACGTCGCCTACGACCTCCTCGTCCAGGCGGTCGAGATCGCCCCGACCAACGTCGACGCCTGGCTCGGCCTCCTGGATTTCGAGCGGCTCAAGGACGCCGAACGGATCGAGATGCTCCGCCGCCTGGTCGCGTTGGGGAAAGAGAACCTGGGCGAGAAAACCTTCCGGGAAGGCCGGGGCCATTTCTGGTCCTGGATCGAGACCCGCCCGTACATGCGCGCGCGCGCGCGGCTCGCCTATGCGCTTCTGGAGCAGAAATGCTTCGACGAATCCGGCGCCGAGTACGAGGGGATGCTGGAGCTGAACCCGGGAGACAATCAGGGCCTACGCTATGAGCTGATGGCCTGCTACCTGGCGGCCGGAAGGCTCTCCGACGCGCGACGGCTCTTCTCCGAATACGGCGAGGAGAGGGAGTCCGCGGCTTGGGCCTGGGCCCGCGTTCTGGAGCGGTTCCTGTCGGGAGACCTTCCCGGCGCGGGGGAGGGGGCGCGGGCCGCGCGGCGACTGAACCCGCATGCTGCGGCTTATTTTCTCGGGAAGCGGAAGCTCCCCCGGGCCATCCCCGATTCCTACACCCGCGGGACCCGGGAGGAGGCGATCATCGCCTGGAACATAATGCGCCACGCCTGGGATAATCACCCCGCCGCCCGGGACTGGCTCCGATCGCTCTCCGGCGGTGCGGGAGGAGCGTGAAGCGAAAGCTTCACCCCGCCCGGTCAAGCTTTCGCATCAAATCGGGGCGGTCGGATTCGAACCGACGGCCTCTTGGTCCCAAACCAAGAGCTCTACCAGGCTGAGCTACGCCCCGGAAAAACGGCTGGAGGTGAATGGTGAATGGTGAATAGTGAATAGTAAAGGATAACACACAAAAAAAACACCGGGCGGCCGAAGATCGGCCGCTCATCTTTTTTTGCCTTGCCTACCATATATTTTTATGGTATAGGGTTCCCGGGACGATGAGGTGTGATCGCGGACCGATCGGTCGGATCGGACGGACAAAAAACGGCGGCCGCAACCGGGAGGAAACCATGCAGGAGCTGACGGAGATACAGAGGAAGGTCCTGGAGTTCGTCGCCGAAGGACGCGAAGGGGAGGGGATACCGCCCACGCTGGAGGAGATCCGCGACCGTTTCGGATGGAGGGCGATCGGGACCGTCCAGGATCACGTGCGGGCCCTCCTCCGCAAGGGCTACCTGCTCCGGGGGAAGGGGGCGCGGGGTTTGCGCGTCGCCCGGGACCCCGAAGCTTCCTTCGCGGAGGACGGCATCTGGTCTCCTCCCTGGGAGGAGAAAAGCCGCTCGCGCCGGCGCACGGTCCTCGTCCCGGTGGTCGGGGAGGTGGCGGCGGGCTCCCCCATCCTCGCGGTGGAGAACGTGCAGGAGGGATGGCTGATCGATCGGAAGGTGCTGGAGGGCGAGGACATCTTCTTTCTCCGGGTCAAGGGGGAGTCGATGATCGGCGCCCAGATCAAGGACGGGGACTACGTGATGGTCAAACCCCAGCCGACCGCCTCCTCCGGGGAGATCGTGGTCGCCCGGATCGGGGACGAGGTGACGGTGAAGCGGTTAAAGCAGGGGAGACGCTCCTTGGAGCTCCTCCCCGAGAACCCCGCCTTTCGCCCCATCGTCTGCCGGAGGGGGGAGGAGCTCGAGATCGTGGGGAAGGTGATCGGGGTGCTGAGGAAATACTGACGGGCTGCCCAATGTAGGCCGGTTCTGTGAACCGGCGGCCGGACGGGCCGCTTGGCCTGGCGCATCGGACGGATCGGTCGGATCCGACCGATCGGACGGATGGTCCGGCTTGTGGGAGCGCCGGGCGGGCGGCCAAGGCTCCCTTATCTGATATTCCACTGCTCCGGTGCTTCTTCATGTCTCGCTGGATCGCCTATCTCTCTTCCGTCCGCGGCGGAGGGAGGGACGGGGAGGCCCGCCGTTTCCTCGCCCTCCTGGAGGAGTACACGCCCTGGATCGAGCACGACGGAGGCTGCCGCGCCTATCTCGCGCTCGGGGGGATGCGGCGGATCTTCGGCCATCCCTTCGCCCTGCTCTCGCGGATCCAGTCGGAGATCGCCCGGAGGGGACTGCCGACCACGGCCGGGCTGGCCGCGAACAAATCCCTCTCCCGCGCCGCCGCCGACTCCGCCGCGGGCGGAGGGGCCTTCTGGGTCTTCCCCCAGGGGGAGAAGGACTTTCTCGACCTTCTCCGGGTCGAGCGGTGGACGGAGAAGATCGCGATCGGGAAGACGAAGCTGGCCGGGCGGATGCGGGAGCTGGGGATCGAGAGGGTGTCTGACCTGGCCGGGATCGATCCGGCCTGGGCCAGGCGGGCCTGGGGAGAGGAGGGGCTGGTCCTCCGCGAGCTGGCGCGGGGTTGCGATCCCCGTCCGGTGACCCGCCGCTTCCCGGCCTCCGGCGAAACTCCGGTTCAGCCGGGCCTCTTCCCGCCGGAGGGCCCGGACGAAAAGCTTATGATCCTCCGCCGCCTGGCCGTCCGCCTGCGCCGGCGCTACGGACCGCGGGCGGTCAGATGGATATCGGACGGATCGGTCGGATCCGACGGATCGGACGGATGAGCCGGGCCGAAATTCAACCGCCAGAAAAGTGATCGCAATCTCCCGGTTGCCATTCACTATTCACCATTCACCGTTTTCCTATGTTCGTCCACCTCCACTGCCACAGCTACTACTCCTTCCTCCGGGGGGCGTTTCCGCCGGCGGACCTCGCCCGGCGGGCGGCCGAGCTCGGGATGGCGGCGGTCGCTCTCACCGACACCGACGGGATCTACGGCGCGGTGGAGTTCTGCCTCTCCTGCCGCGCGGCCGGGGTCAAGCCGATCCTGGGGGCGGAGATTGCCGACCGGGGCCGCCGCGCCGTCTTCCTGGCCCGGAACCGCTCCGGCTGGGAGGAACTCTGCCGGATCGTGACCGCCCGCCAGCTGGACGGGGATTTTTCCCTCGCCCGCGCGATCGAAGGTTCCCGCGGCGATCTCTTCATCCTTTCTCCCTCCCCGGACCTCGCTCCCGCCCGCCCGCCCGCCGGCTTCCATCTCGAGATCGGCGCCAACCTGCCCGCCTCGCGCCGGGGAGCGATCGCCGCCGCCGCCGCGCGGCTCCGGGTCCCCCTCGTAGCCGCGGGCGACGTCCACTTCCTCCGCCCGGAGGACCGCGCGGTCGCGCGCCTCCTCGCCTGCGTCCGGACGCGCCGGAGCTGGGCCGACCTCCCGCCGGACGAAGCCCCGCCCGCGCGGGGCGCCTTCCTCTCCCCCGCCGAGATGGAGGAGGCGCTGGGGGGATATCCCGAAGCCCTCGCCGCCGCGGGGCGGATCGCCGAGGAGTGCGAGGATTTCCTTGAACTCGGGAAACTCCACCTCCCGCGCTATCCCCTCCCTCCCGGAGAGGAGGCCGCGGGGACGCTGCGCCGCCGCTGCGCCGAGGGGCTCAAGGAGCGCTACCGCCGTCCCGGCCGGGAGGTCCTCGCGCGGCTCGGGAAGGAGCTCCGGGTGATCTCGTCTCTCGGGCTGGCGGATTATTTCCTCTTCGTGGACGAGATCGTCCATTTCGCGAGGGTTCGGGCCATCCCCACCCTGGGGCGGGGATCGGCGGCCAACAGCCTCGTCTGCTACCTCCTCGGCATCACCCATCTCGATCCCCTCCGCCACGACCTCTACTTCGAGCGTTTCTTGAGCCCGGAGCGGGAGGACCCGCCGGACATCGACCTCGACTTCCCCTACCACCGCCGGGACGAAGCGATCGCGCACGTCTACGAGCGCTACGGGAAGGAGCGGGTGGCGATGCTCTCCACCGTCGTCCGCTTCCGGGCCCGGAGCGGCCTGCGCGAGGCGACGGCCGCCGCCGGGCTCCCCCCCGCGGCGGCCAGCCGCCTCACCCGCTTCCTCCCCTACTTCGCGAGCCTCCAGGATCCCGGGCGGATCCGCCGGGAGGTCCCGGAGTGCCGGGGGCTCCCCTGGGACGATCCCTCCTTCCGGTCGCTCTGGCGCGCCGCCGGCCGGATCGAGAACTTCCCCCGCCACCTCTCCGTCCACCCGGGCGGAGTGATCGTGGCCCCCGAGCCGCTCACCCGCTATCTCGCCCTCGAGCGGGCGGCCAAGGGGATCGTCGTCACCCAGCCCGATCTGCGCGGAGTCCAGGGACTCGGCCTCCTCAAGATGGACATCCTGGGGCAGCGCGCTCTCTCCGTGGTCGAAGACGTCCTCAAAACGGAGGCGGCCCGGGGGCGGCCGATCGATTTCCGGGCCACCGATCCCGCGGCCGACCCCGCGACGGCGGATCTTATCGCCGCGGGCCGGACCATCGGCTGTTTCTACATCGAGTCGCCGGTGATGCGCAACCTGATCCAGCGCCTCCGGGTCCGGGACTTCGAGACGCTGACGGCCGCCTCCTCGATCATCCGCCCCGGCGTTTCCAACACCGGGCTAGCCGAGCGCTACATCAACCGCCGCCTGGGCAAGGAGCCGGTCGCCCCGATCCATCCCCTGGTCGACCCCATCCTCGCCGAGACCTGCGGCGTGATGGTCTACCAGGAACAGGTGATGCGGGTGGCGATCGCCGCGGGCGGGATGACGGCGGCCGAGGCCGACCGCTTCCGCAAGTGCATGAGCAAGAAGCCGGGGTGGGAGGAGATCGAGAAGCGGCGGGAGGGTTTCTTCCGGGGCGCGCGGGAACGGGGGATCGGCGCGGCGGCGATCGCGGAGCTCTGGCGCCAGATCGAGGGGTTCGCCGCCTACGCCTTCTGCAAGGCGCACAGCGCCTCCTTCTGCCTCCTCTCCTACCAGGTCGCCTACCTGAAGGCGAACCGCCCGGCGCCCTTCATGGCCGCGCTGATCTCCCACCGGGGAGGGTTCTACCCGACCGGCGAATACATCGAGGAGGCCCGGCGGATGGGACTCGCCGTCCTCCCGCCCGATCTCAACCGGAGCGGGTGGGAATGGCGGGCGGAGGGGGAGGGGATCCGGGCGGGACTGATGGAGGTCCGGGGGCTGGGCGCTCGGACGCGCGGAAGGATACTCGCCGCGCGGGAGCGCGCCGCCTTCTCCTCCTTCGAGGATTTCCTCCGGCGGGCGAGGCCGGAGCGGGACGAGGCCGCCGGGATCGTCGCCAGCGGCGCCGGCGACGGGTTGGGCGAGGACCGGCGTTCGCTCGCCTGGCGTCTCCTGGGGGGCGTCCCGGAGGCGGCGCCGCTCTTCCCGGACGAACCGCTCCCCGGCCCGCCGCCGCCTCGCTTCCCCGCCCTTCCGGAGAGGAGAGCGTCGGCGACCGTGGCGGACGGCGGCCTTCTTCCGGGCATCCCCCTGGTCCGGGCGGCGGAGCTCATGGGGCGGAGGGGGCAGGAGGTCCAGTTCGTCGGCCGCCCGGTGACCGAGCGGTTGACCCGGACGTCCGGGGACGGGCGCCTCATGAAGTTCCTCACCCTGGAGGACGAGACCGGGCTTTTCGAGGTCGTTCTCTTCCCGGACTGCTACGCGCGCTATGGCCGCCATCTCAGCGAGCCCGGTCCCTTCTACGTCCGGGGCGAAGTCCAGGTCAAGGACGGAGCGGCGACGGTGATCTGCCGTTCTTTATCCTCGCTGCGCCTCTAAGGCGCAGCGAGGATAAAGAAAATTGCGCGCGGAGGAAGCGCCCGGAATACACTTGACGCTTTCCGGGAGAGGAAATATCCTATTTCCAGCTTTTTTTTATCGCGCGCAATCTCGCGCGCGATAAAAAAGGAGGAGGGAAAAATGGAAATCATCTGGATCTTCATCATCGCCGCGGTCGCGATGGTCATCGTCTACGCCCTGGCCAACATGTCGAAGAAGGGGGCTTCCTCCTGCTGCTGCTCCGCCCCCGCGGAGAAGAAGGAAGAGAAGCCGACCGGCAAAGCCTGACCGGATTTCGGCCGCCGCGCCGGCGGCGAGTGAAGGAGAGCAGGGCCGGACGGGGAAGCGCTCAGAGCTTCCCGGTGTTTCCGGCCTTGCTTTTCCCCCCGCTTCCCATACAATCGCGCGTTTGTTTCGTTGTGTTTGGTGTTTGCCCCGGGCGGTTAGCTCAGCTGGTTAGAGCGCCACGTTGACATCGTGGAGGTCGCTGGTTCGATCCCAGTACCGCCCATTTCCATCGAGCGGGGGAAAATCCCCGCTCGATGAAAATGGGGGATAGTAGACCGCAGGTTTACTCCCCCCCCCGGTAGTAGTGTCCCAGTCCCCGGCCGTCAAACGGGTTGTGAAGGATCCGACGAACGGGCTTCCATCGGTGGATAAATCCGGATCTCGCTAGAACGGCGGATCCCAGATCAAACTTAAAATTTTCCGCAGGAAAATTTTAATGGACCAGATCGAAACCCTCCGGCACAGCGCCTCCCACGTGATGGCGCAGGCGGTGAAGCGGCTCTACCCCGGCGCTAAGCTGGGGATCGGTCCCGCGATCGAAGACGGTTTCTACTACGACTTCGACCTCCCGGAGACCCTCTCCCCGGATGCCCTCGCCCGGATCGAGAAGGAGATGGGCAAGATCATCGCCGCCGACCTTCCCTTCCAGCGGCAGGAGGTCTCCGAGGCGGAAGCGGTGGAGCTTTTCAGCGGGCTCCACGAGGACTACAAGCTGGAGCTGCTTCGCGACCTCAAGGGCCAGACCATCTCGATCTACCGGGACGGCGACTTCGTCGACCTCTGTCGGGGGCCTCACCTCGGGCGCACGGGGGAGATCAAGGCCTTCAAGCTGCTCTCCATCGCCGGGGCCTACTGGCGGGGAGACGAGCGCCGGCCGATGCTCCAGCGGATCTACGGGACCGCCTTCCCGGACCGGAAGTCGCTGGACGAGCACCTCGCCCTCAAGGCCGAGGCCGAGAAGCGGGACCACCGCAAGCTCGGCGTCGCCCTCGACCTCTTCCACCTCGACCCCGAGGTCGGTCCCGGCCTCGTCCTCTGGCATCCCAAGGGGGCCTTGGTCCGCAAGCTCATCGAGGATTTCTGGCGGGAGGAGCACCTGAAGTCGGGCTACGAGTTCATCGCCACCCCCCACATCGCCCGGCGCCACCTCTGGGACCGCTCCGGCCACACCGATTTCTTCGCCGCCAACATGTACTCCCCCATGAAGATCGACGAGGAGGAGTACCTAGTCAAGCCGATGAACTGCCCCTTCCATCTCCTCATCTACAAGAGCCGCCCGCGCAGCTATCGGGAGCTCCCCCTCCGCTGGGCCGAGCTGGGAACGGTCTACCGTTACGAGAAGTCGGGCGTTCTCCACGGGCTGATCCGGGTCCGGGGCTTCACCCAGGACGACGCCCACCTGATCTTCCGGGAGGAGCAGATGGAGGCGGAGGTGGAGCGGGTGATCTCCTTCTGCGTCCGCTTCCTCGCCCAGATGGGCTTCCGCGACTACGGGGTCTACCTCTCCACCCGGCCGGCCCAGTCGATCGGGTCGGACGAGGTCTGGGAGCGCTCCACCGCCGCTCTGCGGAAAGGGCTGGAGAAGACCGGCCTGAAGTATCGGGTCGACGCGGGGGAGGGGACCTTCTACGGCCCCAAGATCGACATCAAGATCACCGACGCCCTGAAGCGGGAATGGCAGTGCTCGACCATCCAGCTCGACTTCAACGAGCCGGAGCGCTTCGACCTCTCCTACGTGGGCGAGGACGGGCGCGAGCACCGGCCGGTGATGATCCATCGGGCGCTCCTGGGCTCGATCGAGCGCTTCTTCGGCGTCCTGATCGAGCACCACGGCGGGGCCCTGCCCCTTTGGCTCTCCCCGGTCCAGGTCCGCGTCCTCCCCATCTCGGAGAAGTTCCTCGCCTACGCCCGCTCCCTCCAGCTCTCCCTCGCCGCGGCGGGCCTCCGGGTCGAGGTCGACGAACGGAACGAGAAGATCGGCTGGAAGATCCGGGCCGCCCAGAACGACAAGATCCCCTACATGCTGATCGTGGGCGAGCAGGAGGAGACCTCCGCGACCGTCGCCCTGCGCGCCCGGGGGAAGGGCGACCTGGGCAAGAAGACGGTCGCGGAATGCCTGGCCCTCTGGAAGGACGAGATCGAGCGGAAGCAATGACCTCTCCGTCCGTGGCCCTTCCCGCGCCCTCCGCAGAAATCTCTTTCCCATTGCCGGGGAATCGCTACAATAGCGCGCGTCTGCACACTGGAGCGAACCGTTAAAATCGCGGGAGGTGATGTCCAATTTCAGACAAGGTCAGAGTGAACTTGGGAATCCGGGCCCCGCAGGTCCGGACGATCGATGAAGACGGCCGACAGGTCGGCGTCATCCCCATAGCCGAGGCCCTGCGCCTGGCCCGGGAGCGGGGGAGGGACCTGGTAGAGGTCGCCCCGGCGGCCGTGCCCCCCGTCTGCCGCATTCTCGATTACGGAAAATACCGTTATGAAATAAGCAAGCGGGAAAAGGAGGCGAAGAAGAAACAGCACTATTCCCGCATGAAGGAGATCAAGGTTCGTCCGAACATCGATCCGCACGACTACCAGGTCAAGCTGCGCAAGGCCGTGGAGTTTCTCTCCAAGGGCCTGAAACTGCGCCTGACCATGATGTTCCGGGGGCGCGAAATGGCCCACCAGGATTTCGGGAAGCGGACCCTGAACCGGCTGGTGGAAGACCTAAAAAGCCACGGGACGCTGGACGGCGCGGAAAAGATGATCGGGCGGAGGCTGACCCTGGTGGTCAACCCGGGTCACGCCAAGCCGCCGGCGGCCGCGCCAGCGCGTCCGGCCCCGGCCCAACCGCCTCCCGTCCGGCCTCCTGAAGGAACGACCACTCATGCCTAAACTGAAGACCAAGAAGGGAGCGCGCAAGCGCTTTAAGATCACCGGCACGGGAAAAATCCGGGCCCCGCGGGCGGGCAAGAGCCACCTGCAGACCGGAAAGACCCGGAAGCTGAAGAGAAGCCTCCGGAGGACTCAGATCCTGAGCGGCGGGACCGAGCGGGAAGCTCGGAGCCTGCTGCCCTACGGGTGAGGAAGAAGACGAAGGGATGGAGTTATGACGAGGGCACGAACGCAGGTCGCCGGCCGGCGCCGGCATAAAAAGATTCTCAAGCAGGCCAAGGGCTACTGGGGGGGGAGGTCCAAGCGCTACCGTCGCGCCAAGGAGACGGTGATGCGGGCATTGGCCTTCTCCTACCGCGACCGGAAGGCGCGGAAAAGGGATTTCCGCCAGCTCTGGATCATCCGCGTCCGGGCCGCCGCCCGCCTGAACGGCCTCTCCTATTCCCGCTTGATCGGCTCTCTCGCCAAGGCCTCGGTGGGCGTGAACCGCAAGATCATGGCCGAACTGGCCGTCCATCACCCCGAGGTCTTCACCGCCCTGGTCGCGCAGGTCAAGTAGCCAAAGCCAGCCTTTTTCGACAGACGATTGAATAGGATGGAATAGGATAACGCCGGGCGGCCGGGCCCATCTTATTCCATCCTATTCGATCGTCTGTTGATTGTTATCCCAGCCGCCGCGAGAAACCGCCCGGTCGCGCCTTTCCATGAACGAACCCAGCCTCGCCCAGAACCTCCAGGCGATCCGCGACGAAGCCCTCGCCGCCCTGGCGAAGGCCGCCGGCGCGGCGGCGCTCCAAGAGCTCCGCGTCCGCTACCTCGGGCGTAAAAGCCGCCTCACCGAGCTCGTCCGCTCCATCGGCGCGCAGCCGGCGGAAGCGAGGCCGGAGTTGGGCAAGCTCGGGAACAAAATCAAGCGGGAGATCGAGGCGGAGTTCGAGAAGACCGCCGCCGCCCTCGCCGAGCGCGCCCGGGAAGGAAGGGCCCGCGCCAACCGGATCGACGTCACCCTCCCCGGGGTCCGCCGGGAGATCGGCCGGCTTCACCCCGTCACCTCCGTCCTGAACGAGATCGTCGCCGTCTTCCAGGGGATGGGCTTCTCCCTGGAAACCGGGCCGGAGGCGGAGACCGAATACTACAATTTCGACGCCCTCAACATCCCCCGCGACCACCCCGCCCGGGACATGTGGGACACCCTTTATCTCGCCCCTGGGATCTGCCTGCGCACCCACACCTCGCCCGTCCAGATCCGGACCATGGAGAAGCAGAGGCCCCCGGTGCGGATGATCTGCGCCGGCAAGACCTTCCGCGCCGACACCCCCGACGCTTCCCACAGCCCGATGTTCCACCAGCTGGAGGGGTTGTTCGTCGACGAGCGGGTCTCCCTCTCCGACCTCAAGGGCGTGCTCGGCGTCTTCGTCCGCCGCCTCTTCGGAGAGAAAACGCGGCTGCGCTTCCGCCCCAGCTTCTTCCCCTTCACCGAGCCCTCAGCCGAGGTGGATATCTCCTGCCTGGTCTGTGGGGGAACGGGCTGCCCGGTCTGCTCGAAGCGGGGCTGGCTGGAGATCCTGGGCGCGGGGATGGTCAACCCCGCGGTCTTCGAAGCGGTGGGATACGACCCGGTGAAATACACCGGCTTCGCCTTCGGGATGGGCATCGAGCGGATCGCGATCCTCCGCTACGGGATCGAGGACATCCGCCTCTTCTTCGAAAACGACCTGAGGTTCCTGAAACAATTCTAGCCAACCAAAACTGCCTTGCCACCAAGACACTAAGACACCAAGAAAGAAAAACATTTTTTACTTCGTGTCTTGGTGTCTTGGTGGCAAATCTGTTAATTCCACATGAAGGTGCCCCTTTCCTGGCTTCAAGAGTTCGTCGAGATCGACCTCCCAGCGGCCGAGCTCGCCGAGCTCCTGACCCGGCACGGCGCGGAGGTGGAATCGATCGAGCAGATCGAGCCCGCGTGCCCGGGGGCGGTGGCGGGCCGGGTCGTCTCCTGCCGCCCCGATCCGGCCCACCCCGGGTGGAACTGGTGCGAGGTTTCCCTCGGCCTAAGCTCGATCCGGGTCCTCTGCGGCGCCCCCAACGTCCGTCCCGGCCTCGTGGTCCCGGTCGCTCTTCCCGGGATGGCTTTAGCCGGCGGAAAGCGCGTGGAGGAGCGGCGTTTCGGGGTCGAGGTCTCGGCGGGCGTCCTCCTCTCCGAGCGGGAGCTGGGCGCGGGGGACGACCACAGCGGCGTGCTCGTCCTCGATTCCGACCTCACGCCGGGTTGCGTTCTCGCTGAAGAGTTGGCCCTGCGCGATTGGGTCCTGGACGTGGCGATCACGCCCAACCGCTCGGATCTGATGTCGGTCCGGGGGGTGGCGCGGGAGATCGCGGCCCTGCTCAAGCAGCCCCGGCGCCGGGAGCCCGTCCGGACCCCCGACGAGGTGGACGCGGACGGCTCCCCCGCCTCGGTCAGCGTCCTCGACTACGGTCTCTGCCCCCGCTATTGCGCCCGGACGCTCGTGGGCGTCGCGATCGGGCCCTCCCCCTTCCTCGTCCGCCGGCGCCTCGCCCTCTGCGGCGTCCGCCCGATCAACAACGTGGTGGACGCCACCAACTACGTCATGCTCGAGGTCGGCCAGCCCCTCCACGCCTTCGATCTCAAACTCCTCTCCGAGCGGACGATCCGGGTCCGGACCGCCGAGGGCGGAGAGGAGATCGTGACCATCGACTCCGCCCGGCGCCCCCTCCCGCCCTCCGTGCTGGTGATCGCCGACGCGCAAAGGCCGGTGGCGGTGGCCGGAGTCATGGGCGGGAAGGAGAGCGAGGTGGGGGAGGGGACGACGGAACTCCTCCTGGAGAGCGCCTGCTTCCAGCCGGCCGCGGTCCGGGCCGCCTCGCGGGCGCTCGGCGTCTCCACCGAGGCCTCCCGCCGTTTCGAGCGCTCGGTCGATCCCAACCTCGCCCCCGAGGCGCTCGAGATCCTCGTCGCGATGATCCTCCGGACGGCGGGGGGGAGGCGCGCCGGCGGCGCCATCGACTGCGTCCGGGGCCGTTTCCCTCCCCGCTCGATCCGCTTGAGCGCGAAGCGAACGAGCGCTCTCATCGGGGTCAAGATCGCGCCCGCCGCCGCCGCCGCCCTGCTCAAGCGGCTCGGAATCCGGAAGCTGCGCGGCGAGGGGGATTCGGGGGTCTTCTCGGTCCCGACCTTCCGGCCCGATCTCAAGCGGGACGTCGACCTGGCGGAGGAGATCGCCCGCCTCTACGGCTACGACCGGATACCGGAGACGGTTCCCCTGCGCCCCCTCACCGCGCCGCCGGCGAACCCCCTCTACGCCTTCCACCAGGAGGCGCGGACGGCGCTCGCCGGATTGGGCTTGAGCGAGGCGATCGCGCTCTCTTTCGCGAGCGGGCGCGATCCGGAGCGGATGGGCTGGCCAGAGGGAGCCCCCGAGCGATCCCCGGTCCCCATCCTCAACCCGGTCAACAAGGAGCAGGGCTTCCTGCGCAACTCGCTCCTCCCCGGCCTCCTCCGGGCGGTCGCCCGCAACCAGAACCGGGGCGTAGGCTCCGTCGCCCTTTTCGAGCTGGGCACGGTCTTCCTCCCGGCCCCGGGCCAACCCGGGCCCCGGGAGGAGTCCCGCCTCGGGATCGTCCTCTCCCGGCCGGGGGAGGACGAAAGCTGGAATCGGACCGACCCCGTCCCCGATTTCTTCTCGCTCCGGGGGATCCTCGAGGGGTTCTTCGCCCACTTGCGAATCACTCCGGCCGATTTCGCGGCCTCCCCCCATCCCTCCTTCCAGCCCGGGCAGTCCGCCCGGATCGCCCTCGCCGGGGAGGGGATCGGATGCGCCGGCGCGATCGCCGATGGGGTGCTCAAGGCCTTCGAGCTCGCCGGATCGGTCCTCGCGGCCGAGATCGCGCTCGACCCGCTCCCCGCCGCCCGGGAAAGGGCGGTCCGCTACCGGCCGCTGCCGCTCTACCCGGTCGTCCGTCGCGACATCGCGATCATCGTTCCGGAGGAGCTTCCCGCCGCGGCGGCCTCCGCGGCGATCGAGGAGCTGCGACCGGAGCTTCTGGAGGAATGCCGCCTCTTCGACGTCTACCGGGGCCCCCCCGTCCCACCGGGGGAAAAAAGTCTGGCCTTTTCCTTGCACTACCGGTCGCGGTGTGATACTCTTAGCGAAGATGAGGTGGCCGCGGTCCACGCGGCCCTGAAGGAATCCTTGGCCCGGAAGCTGTCCTGTCGCTTCCGGGAATAGAGGGACGAAAGGATACAGAACCAAGCTCCCGGCTGGTCGGAGCAGGCGTGACGGTCAATCGGAACATCCATTCCCAGAATACGGGATGTCGAGAATTCATCTATCCGGCGATGAACACGGTATGAAAAGCGCTTTCAGTGAACGCGGTGCCGCCTAGAAACGTGTTCTAAGCCGTTTTATTTTCTGCCATCCCGGTTTTGCCTTCCGATCGCGCCTGGCCCGGCTTGTCTCTCCGGGACCAGGCGCTCTTATTATGGACCTTTTCGCCCAGAACCAGACCGCCCGGCCTCCGCCCGAGCTCCCCCTGGCCGCCCGGATGCGGCCGCGACGGCTCGAAGAGTTCGCCGGCCAGGGCCATCTGGTCGGGGAGGGGAAGCTCCTCCGCCGCCTGATCGAGTCCGACCGCCCCTTCTCGGCCATCTTCTTCGGCCCCCCGGGGACGGGGAAGACGAGCCTCGTCCAGGTGATCGCCCGGCGCACCGCCCGGCATCTCGCCCCCCTCTCCGCCGTCACCTCCAACGTCGCCGAGGTCAAGGACGCGATCTACCGGGCGCGGAACCGCCTGGCCCAGGGCGGAAAGCCCACCACCCTCTTCATCGATGAATTCCATCGCTTCAACCGCGCCCAGCAGGAGGTCCTCCTCCCCCACCTGGAGGACGGGACCGTCACCTTCATCGGGCTGACCACCTTCAACCCCTTCTTCGCCCTCGCCCCCGCCCTTCTCTCCCGGACCCAGATCTTCGAGTTCCGGCCGCTCGCCCCCGAAGACCTCGCCCTCATCCTGCGCCGGGCGCTCGAGGATCCCGAGCGGGGGCTGGGCGGGTCGGAGGCGGCGGCCGCAGAGGAGACGCTCCTCGCCTTCGCCCGCCTCTGCGAGGGGGACAGCCGCCGCGCCCTGGCGGCCCTGGAGACCGCCGCGCTCACCCTCGCCCCCGACGGTTCCGGGAAGAAAATCCTGACCGGGGAGGCGCTCGCCGCCGCCCTGGGGAAGAAGATGCTGAAGTACGACCGCGACGGGGACGGGCACTACGACACCGCCTCCGCCTTCATCAAAAGCCTCCGCGGGAGCGACCCCGACGCCGCCCTCTACTGGCTGGCGGCGATGCTCGAGGCCGGAGAGGATCCCCGCTTCATCGCCCGCCGCTTGGTCATCCTCGCCTCCGAGGATGTCGGGAATGCCGATCCCCGGGCTCTCGCCGTGGCCGTGGACGCTTCCCGGGCGGTGGAATTCGTCGGGATGCCGGAGGGCCGGCTCGCCCTCGCCCAGGCCGTCACCTACCTGGCCTGCGCGCCCAAGTCCAACGCCTCCTACCGGGGGCTCGCGGAGGCGATGGAGGATGTCGCCAAGGAGAGCGTGGAGGAGGTCCCGGCGCACCTCAAGGACTCAAGCTACGCCGGGGCGAAGAAGCTCGAACGGGGGGTGGGCTACCGCTACCCCCCCGCCGCCCCCGGGGGCTCGGTGAAGCAGGACTATCGGAAGGGGAAAAAGCGCTACTACCGGCCGGCCGACCGCGGCTATGAGACGACCATCCGCCGGATGATGGCGGAGAGGGCGAAACGGGATGAAGAGACTGATCCGGGCGCGGGCGCTTAAGGCCCGCAACTCCTTGAGCCGCCGGGCGATCGAGTCCCGCAGCCGGGCGATCGCCCGCCGCCTCTTCGCGCTCCCGGAGTACCGGCGGGCGCGGACGGTGCTGTTCTACCTCTCCCACGGGAGCGAGGTCGCCACTCTCTCCATGATCCGCGCCGCCCTCGGCGGCGGGCGGCGGGTGGCCCTCCCGGTCACCCGTTCCCGCCCGCGGCGGCTGGTCCCGGTCCTGATCGCCGACCCGGAGGAGGTTTTCCTCCCCGGAGAGGAGGGGATTCCGGAGCCGCGCCTGCGGGCGGGCCAGACCGTCCCGCTTCGGGAGATCGACCTGATCGTCCTCCCCGGGCTGGCCTTCGACGCCCGGGGTAACCGGGTGGGCCGCGGCAAGGCCTACTACGACATCTTTCTAAAAGAGGCCCCGGCCGAAGCGGCCCGGGTCGCCCTCGCCTTCGAGGCCCAGATGGTGGAATCCATCCCGGCGGCGCCGCATGACGCGCCGGTGGGACTGGTGCTGACCGAGAAGCGGGCGATCCGGTGCGGCGTTTCCGGACGGGGCGGAGACAACGGAGGGAAGACCCGATGACCTTGCTCTATATAATCGCGGGAGCGGCGGGCGGCCTGATCGCGGGCCTCCTCGCCTATCGTTTCTGGTCGATGAAGCGGCTCGACTCCGCCGAGCGGCAGGTGCAGAAGCTCATGGCCGACGCCGCCCAGGCGGCGGAGGCGAAGAAGAAGGAAGCCCTCCTCCAGGCCAAGGAGGAGCTCTACCGGTCGCGCAACCAGTTCGAGAAGGAGAGCCACGAGCGGCGGCAGGAGCTGAAAAGGATGGAGCAGCGCTCGGTGCAGAAGGAGGAGAACCTCGATCGCAAGGTCGCCTTCCTCGAACGCAAGGACAACGAGCTCAAGGACCGGGAGAGAAAGCTCTCCGACCGGGAGCGCGCCATCCAGCAGAAGGAGGACCAGGTCCGCGCCCTCTTCGACAAGCAGCGGGTCAAGCTGCAGCGGATCTCGGGCCTGACCCAGGACGAGGCCAAGAACCTGCTCATGGCCGGGATGAAGGAGGAGGCCGAGCGCACGGCCGCGATCCTGGCCCGCCAGATCGAAAGCGAGGCGAAGGACAACGCCGAGAAGGAGGCGCGCAAGATCATCGCCCTTTCCATCCAGCGCTACGCCGGAGACCAAGTCTCGGAGATGTCGGTCTCGACGGTGCCGCTCCCCAACGACGAGATGAAGGGGCGGATCATCGGCCGGGAAGGGCGGAACATCCGCGCCTTCCAGGCGGTTTCGGGCGTGGACGTGATCGTCGACGACACCCCGGAGGTGGTGGTCCTCTCCGCCTTCGACCCGGTCCGCCGGGAGATCGCGCGGATCGCCCTGGAACGGCTGGTCCAGGACGGGCGGATCCACCCCCCCCGGATCGAGGAGGTGGTGAAGAAGGTGACCGAGGAGATGGAAAACACCCTCCGGGAGACCGGGGAGCAAGCGGCCTTCGACGTCGGCATCCATGGGCTCAAGCCCGAGGTGATCAAGCTGCTCGGGCGGCTCAAGTATCGCACCAGCTACGGCCAGAACGTCCTCAACCACTCCAAGGAGGTCGCCTACGTGATGGGGATCATGGCGGCCGAGCTCGGCTTGGACATCGCCCTGGCCAAGAAGGTCGGCCTCCTCCACGACCTGGGCAAGGCGGTCGACCACGAGATCGAGGGGTCGCACGCCCAGATCGGCGCCACCCTGGCCCGGAAGTTCGGCCTCCCCGATGTGGTGGTGAACGCGATCGCCGCCCACCACGGCGAGTCCGAGGTCAAGTCCGTCTACGATATTTTGAGCCAGGCCGGCGACGCGGTTTCGGCCGCCCGCCCCGGGGCCCGCTCGGAGTCGATGGAGGCCTACATCAAGCGACTGGAGAACCTGGAGCGCCTCTCCATGTCGTTTGCCGGGGTGAAGAAGGCCTACGCCATCCAGGCCGGGCGCGAGGTCCGGGTGATCGTGGAACCGGAGAAGGTGGACGACGCCGCCATGGCCCTGGTCGCCCGCAACATCAGCAAGAAGATCCAGGACGAGCTCGACTACCCCGGCCAGGTGCGGGTGACGGTGGTCAGGGAGACCCGCGCGGTGGAGTACGCGAAGTAGGGGAAAAGGATTGCAGGTTATAGGCAGGGTCGCTGATGCGCCTATAATCTATAGCCTGTAATCTATAACCCTCGTTCTTCCTTGCCCACATGACCACCCCCATCCGCATCCTCTTCGTCGGCGACGTCGTCGGCCGCCCGGGGCGGGAAGCCTTCGCCCGCCTCTACCCGGCCATCCGGGAGCGGGAGGGGATCGCCTTCTGCGTCGTCAACGCCGAGAACGCGGCCGGCGGCTCGGGGATCACCGCCGAGGCGGCCGAGGACCTCTTCCGGGCGGGGGCGGACGTCCTCACCTCGGGCGACCACGTCTGGCGAAACCGCAAGATCCTCGAGATCATCGACCGGGAAGCCCGCCTCCTCCGGCCGGCCAACTACCCGCCCGGCGCGCCGGGGAGGGGGGCGGGCGTCTTCACCGGCGCGGGCGGCGTCCGAATCGGAGTGATCAACCTCCTAGGCCGGGTCTTTCTCCAGCCGCTGGACTGCCCCTTCCGCCGCCTGGACGAGGAGGTCCGCCTCCTCGAGCGGTCCGCCCGGGTGATCCTGGTCGACCTGCACGCCGAGGCCACCTCGGAGAAGGCCGCCCTGGCCCGCTACGCCGACGGGAGGGTTTCGGCGGTGCTGGGGACCCACACCCACGTCCCCACCGCCGACGAGCGCATCCTCCCCCGGGGAACGGCCTTCCTCACCGACGTCGGGATGACCGGCGCGCCCGATTCCATCCTGGGACGGAAGGTCGAGCCGGTCCTGAGGAGCTTCCTGACCGGACTCCCCTCGGTCTTCGAGATCGAGTCCGCCCCGGTCGAGGTCCAGGGCGCCGTCGTCGAGATCGACCCGGAGAGCGGCCGGGCGGCCGCGATCCGGCGGCTGCGCGAGTCCGACCCGGTCGCCCGGGGGGGCGCGTGAAGGTGGAACGGGACAGGGACCCCGGGGAGGAGCTGTTCCTTCCCGGCCTCGGCGGGGAGCCGCCCGGGGTTTTCACGGTCAGCGAGATCACCTCCCGGATCAAGTCGCTCCTGGAGGGGAGCTTCGCCGCGGTCTCGGTCGAGGGGGAGATCTCCAACGCCAAGCAGGCCGCCTCCGGCCACTGGTATTTCACCCTCAAGGACGCCGAGAGCCAGCTGCCGGCGGTCTTCTTCCGTTCCGACGCCGGCCGCCTGAAGTTCCGGATCGAGGACGGGATCACGGTCATCGCCTCCGGCGGGATCAACGTCTACCGCAAACGCGGCCAGTATCAGCTGGTCGTCTCCCGCCTGGAGCCGAAAGGGCTGGGCGCCCTCCAGCTCGCCCTGGAGCAGCTCAAGAAGAAGCTTATGGCCGAGGGCCTCTTCCGGGAAGAGCGGAAGCGGCCCCTCCCCGCCCTCCCCGGCCGGATCGGGATCGTCACCTCGCCGACCGGGGCGGCGATCCGGGACATCCTCCAGGTGATCGACCGGCGCTTCGGGAACCTTCACCTCCTGATCAACCCGGTCAAGGTCCAGGGGGAAGGGGCGGCGGCGGAGATCGCCCGGGCGGTGGACGACTTCAACCGCCGGGAGCTCGCCGACGTGATCATCGTCGCCCGGGGCGGCGGGTCGATCGAGGATCTCTGGGCCTTCAACGAGGAGCCGGTGGTCCGGGCGATCTCCCGCTCGCGCATCCCGGTGATCTCGGCCGTCGGCCACGAGGTGGACTGGACGCTCACCGACCTGGTCGCCGACCTCCGCGCCCCCACCCCCTCGGCCGCCGCCGAGCTGGTGGTCGGGAGGAAGTCCGACCTCCGGGAACGCATCCTCGCCTCCCGCGGCCGTTTGAGCGACCGCTTCCGCCTCCAGGTCGTCCGGCGACGGGAGCGGCTCGCGGGAGCGCTCGCGAGCTACGTCTTCCGCGACCCCTCGCGGCTCCTGCGGGGGAGGATCCAGCGGGTGGATTCCCTCCTTGATGACCTTCCCCGCGCCCTCCAAGGAGCCCTCGCCCTCCGCCGCCAGAAGGCCGAGTCCCTGGTCGCCCACCTCGAGGCGGTCAGCCCGCTTAAGGTCCTCGGGCGCGGTTACAGCTACACCCGGGCCCTTCCCGGTGGTAAAATACTGACGGACGCGGCTTTGCTTGAGGTCGGGGCGAAGGTGGAGACGCGTTTAGCCCGGGGAGAATTCACGGCGGTAGTGGAGAAAGTCCGAAAAACAGTAGATGGGTGAGGGTTAAGAAGTGGGACTGGATGATGGGCTTGGGTCAGGTAAAGCACGCCCGGCGGCCAGCCGGGCTACCCTTAACCCTGACCCATCGGCAAGACCCACTTCCTAACCCTTACCCATTGCCTGTCATTATCGGGAGAGAAACATGTCCGAGCTCAAGTTCGACCAGGCCTTGGAGCGGCTGGAGAAGATCGTTCGCGAGATGGAGGGGGAGGGGCTCTCCCTGGAGGAGACACTGAAGAAGTACGAGGAGGGGGTCAAGCTCTCCCGCTTCTGTCTCGCCACGCTCGACCAGGCCGAGAAGAAGATCGAGATCCTGATCCGGGACGCGCAAGGGGAGGTCAGCGCCCGGCCGTTCCCGGGGCCGGGAAAAGCCGCCGACTGAAGGCGGCCCGCGATCCGACCGATCCGTCCGATCGGCCGAGCGCGACGAAGCGCATGAAAAGCTCTCTTTCCAGGATCAACTCCCCCCGGGACGTGAAGAAGCTCCCCGTCGAGGACCTCCCCGCCCTGGCCGAGGAGGTCCGACGGGAGATCATCCGCGTGGTCTCGCGGCGCGGCGGCCATCTCGCCCCCAGCCTGGGGGTGGTGGACCTGACCGTCGCCATCTGCCACGTCTTCGATCTCCCGGAGGACAAGGTGGTCTGGGACGTCGGCCACCAGTCCTACGCGCATAAGATCCTGACCGGACGGAGGAAGGCCTTCTCCACCCTCCGCCGGTTCAAGGGGATCAGCGGGTTCCCCAAGATGAGCGAGAGCCCCTTCGACTCCTTCGGGACCGGCCACGCCAGCACCTCCCTCTCGGCCGGGCTGGGGATGGCGATGGCCCGCGAGCAGACCGGAGGCAAGGGGAAGGTGATCGTGGTCCTGGGGGACGGCGCGCTCACCGGAGGGCTGGCCTGGGAGGCCCTGAACCAGGGCTGCCTGAAGACCCGCGACCTCCTGGTCGTCCTGAACGACAACGACATGGCGATCGCCCCCAGCGTGGGGGCGATCCCGGAATACCTCTCGCGGATCATCTCCACCCCCGCCTACAACCGCCTGATGCACGACATCGAGCTCCTGGTGCAGAAGATTCCCTCCATCGGGTCCAAGGTGGTAGAGGTGGCGAAAAGGCTCGAGGGCTCGGTCAAGGGGCTGATCGCGCCCAGCCTGATCTTCGAGGAGCTCGGCTACCGCTATTTCGGCCCGGTCAACGGTCACGACCTCCCCGCCCTCGTCGCCATCCTCCGGAACATCCGGGCCATCCGGGAGCCGATCCTTCTCCACGTCCTCACCACCAAGGGCAAGGGCTACCCCCCGGCCGAGAAGAACCCGGAGATCTTCCACGGGACCGAGCCCTTCCATATCCGGACCGGGAAGCCGCGCGCGCGGAAGCGGACGCTCGGCTGCTCGGAGGTCATGGGCCTCTCTCTTGTCCAGTTGGGGGAGAAGGACAAAAGGATCGCCGCCATCTCCGCCGCCATGGCCGCCGGCACCGGGCTCCTCCCCTTCGCCCACCGCTTTCCGGAGCGCTTCTTCGACGTGGGGATCGCCGAGGGCCACGCGCTCACCTTCGCCGCCGGGCTCGCCAGCCAGGGGATGAAGCCGGTGGTGGCGCTCTACTCCACCTTCCTGCAGCGGGGCTACGACCAGATCGTCCACGACATCTGCCTCCAGAACCTCCCGGTGGTCATCGCCGTCGACCGGGCGGGGCTGGTCGGCGAGGACGGTCCCACCCACCACGGCGTTTTCGACCTCGCCTTTCTTCGCCACGTCCCCAACCTCGTCATCATGCAGCCCAGAGAGGGGAGCGAGATCCCCTCCTTCCTCGCGGCCGCGCTGGAACGGAAGGGGCCGACGGTCGTCCGCTATCCCCGAGGCTCCTCCGGCCTCTCCCGCTTCCGGTTCCACCCCCACCCGGTCGAAATCGGCCGGGCGGAGGCGCTCCGGGAGGGCGCGGAGGGCGAGATCTGGGCGCTCGGCCCGATGGTCGAAACCGCGCTTTCGGCCGCGGGGATCCTCGCCGAACGGAAGAGGAGCTTCGGCGTCGTTGACGCGCGTTTTGTCAAGCCCCTGGACGAAGCGCGCCTTCTCTCCGCGGCCCGGGCGGGCAAAACCGTGGTCACCCTGGAGGAGCACGCCCTGATGGGGGGGATGGGCGCCGCGATCCTGGAATGCCTGGAAGCGGCCGGCGTCGACGAACGGGTGGTCCGGATCGGCCTTCCCGACCGCTTCATCGAGCACGGGACGATCGCGGAACTCCGCGATCTCTGCGGCCTGACGCCGGAGAAGGTGGCGGAGACGATCCTGTCGCGCCTTCCCCCGCTCGGCGCTGGGGGCGAAGGTTAGGTTAATGGTTTGGTGAATGGGCTAGGGCAAGGTCCGCTCTCGCCGCGCGGCGTGTCCATATCGTCCATCGCGTCCATATCGTCCATCCCGTCCAGATCGTCCCTAATGTCCATCCCGTCCCGACAAGACAAGCTCCGCCTCGACGCCCTCCTCGTTTCCCGGGGGTTCTGCTCCAGCCGAACCCAGGCCCAGCGGGCAATCCTGGCCGGGGCCGTGCGGGTGGGGGGCGAGACCGCCGCCAAGCCGGGGAAGACCTATCCCGCCGCGGCCGAGGTCGTCGTCGAGAAGGCCCCGCGCTACGTCAGCCGGGGAGGGGATAAGCTCAAGGGGGCGCTCTCCTCCTTCCGACTCGTCGTCGCGGGCGCGGTCGCCCTCGACGCGGGCGCCTCGACCGGCGGCTTCACCGACTGCCTCCTCCAGGAGGGGGCGAGGCGGGTCTACAGCCTGGACGTGGGGAAGGGACAGCTCGCCTGGAAGCTCCGCCGCGACGGGCGGGTTGCGGCGATCGAGGGAAAGAACGCCCGCTATCTCAAACCCTCCGACCTCCCGGAGCCGGTCGACCTGATCACCGCGGATCTCTCCTTCATCTCGCTCGCCAAGGTTCTTCCCGCCCTCAACGCGGTACTAATCCCGGGCGGAAGGATGGTGGTCCTGGTCAAGCCCCAGTTCGAAGCCGGGCGCGAGGAGGTGGGTCGGGGAGGAGTGGTCCGCTCCGCCGAGTCTCGCTCCCGGGCGGTAGAGAGTGTGCGCCTCAGCGCCGAGAAGATCGGCCTTTCGGTCGAAGGCGAAGCGGAATCGGTTCTCGCGGGCCCGGCCGGGAACCGGGAGATCTTCCTCCTCCTGCGGAAGCCCCGGAAAAACTAGTCGATGGGCCAGGGTGAGGTTAAAGGTGTAGTCGATGGGTCAGGGTGAGGAAGTAGGTTTAGCAGTTGGGTAAGGTTAATAGTGAAGCCCATCGGACAGTCTGCCGGGTCATACCTAACCCTAACCCATTAACCAGACCCACTTCCTAACCTGTACCCATCAGCCAATCGGCGTCCATAGCGTCCATAGCGTCCATCTCGTCCATCGCGTCCATATCGTCCATATGGCTTATTTCCCGCCCCTGAGTTATACTGGGTTCCGTTTCCATGAAAACCGTCGGCATCGTCGCCAATATCGGCAAGGCCGAGGCGGTGGCCCAGTCCCACCGGATCGCCCGCCAGCTCTCCCGGCTCGGGGTCAAGGTCTACTTCGAGAACGACCTGGCCCGGGCCCTCCGTCGGGCCGACAGCTTCGACGCTTCCGCTCCTCCCGCCTCGCTGCGGGCTATCGTCGTCCTGGGTGGAGACGGCACCATGATCCGGACCTTCCGCTCCCTCAAGGAGAGGAACCTCCCCCTCCTCGGGATCAACCTGGGCGGACTGGGGTTTCTCACCGAGCTCAGCCTGGCCGAGGCGCCCCGGGCCCTCAAGCTCCTGGCCGACGACGCCCTCCCCACGGAGCAACGCACCACGCTCGACTGCCGCCTCCGCCGGGCCGGGAAGGTTCTGGGCTCCTACACCGCCCTGAACGACGTGGTGATCGGGAAGGGGGGGCTGGCCCGGGTGATCCACCTGGAGCTCTTTTTGGACCGCGAGTATCTCACCGGCTACATCGCCGACGGCCTTATCCTCGCCACCCCCACCGGCTCGACCGCCTACTCCCTCTCCGCGCAGGGGCCGATCGTCTCCCCCGAGACCGCCGCCCTCCTGGTCACGCCGATCTGCCCGCATACCCTGACCAACCGCCCGATCATCGTCAACGACGAAAGGCGGGCGTCCGTCCGCCTCCTCAAGGGGCCGGCCGACACCACGCTCACCATCGACGGGCAGGTGGGCGTCCCCCTGGTGGCGGGAGACGAGGTGGAGGCGGGGAAGGGGGCAAGGTCGCTCCTCCTCCTTTCCCCCCGCCGATCCTCTTATTTCCACATCCTCCGCTCCAAGCTGCACTGGGGAGGGCGGACCCACTACGTGAGGAAAGCCTCGTGACGCGAGTCTCCGTCTCCGCCGAACGCTGCAAGGGCTGCGGGCTGTGCGTCGCCGTCTGCCCGGAGAAGATCCTGGTCCCCTTGGATACGATCAATCGCAAGGGGGTCCATCCGATCCAGCCGATCTCCCCGGAGAAGTGCCGCCTCTGCCGCCTCTGCGTCATCGTCTGCCCGGACGTGGCGATCCGCCTGGCCCGGGTGGACAAGAAGCCGCTCGTTAACTACGGGATCTAGACCGGTTGTTCATGAAAACAAACGATTTTCATGAACAATCCGGGCTAGAATTGCCGTCGGCAACGGGTTATGAACAGGCCGTGCATTTCAGTGAAAAGCGCAGTTTGCGCATCCTGCGACCATGACTGACAAGATCCCCACCTGCGCCCTGGAAGATCCCCCCGTCCTGATGTGCGGGAACGAGGCGATCGGAGAGGCCGCGATCCGGGCCGGCTGCCGGGCCTATTTCGGCTACCCGATCACGCCGCAGAACGAACTCACCGAGTACATGTCCCGGCGCATGGTCGAGGAGCGCCGGATTTTTCTCCAGACCGAGAGCGAGCTGGCGGCGATCAACATGGTCTTCGGGGCCTCGGCGATCGGTTTCCGGGCGATGACCTCCTCCTCCGGACCGGGGATCAGCCTGAAGCAGGAGGGGATCTCCTACCTCGCCGGGGCCGAGCTTCCCGCGGTCATCGTCAACATGATGCGGGGAGGGCCGGGTCTCGGGAACATCGGGCCGGGGCAGAGCGACTACTTCCAGGCCACGCGGGGGGGAGGGCACGGCGACTATCGCACGCCGGTCCTGGCGGGGGGGTCGGTCCAGGAGTTGGCCGATCTCACCTTCCTCGCCTTCGACCTAGCCGACCTCTACCGCACGCCCACCCTCATCCTGGGGGACGGCGTTCTCGGCCAGATGATGGAGCCGGTCCGCTTCGGCGCCCGCGAGCGGAGAGCGCTCCCTCCCAAGGACTGGGTCCTGGACGGGGCCCGCGGTCGCCCGCCCCGCTCCATCCGCTCCCTCCTCCTGGAGCCGGGAGCGCTCGAGCGCCACAACCGCCGCCTGCAAGAGAAGTACCGCGCGATCGAGGAAGCCGAGGTCCGCTGCGAGGAGTTCCTGGTCGAAGACGCCCGGGCGATCCTGGTCGCCTACGGGATCTCCGCCCGCCTCTCCCGGGCGGTGGTCAAGAAGCTCCGCGCCCAGGGGATGAAGATCGGCCTTTTCCGCCCGATCACGCTCTGGCCTTTCCCCTCCCGCCGCCTCCGCGAGCTCTCCGCCCGGGCGGAGGGGTTCCTCACCGTGGAAATGTCCTGCGGTCAGATGCTGGACGACGTGAGGCTGGCGGTAGAGGGGAGGAAGCCGGTCCGCTTCTACGGGCGGGCCGGGGGGGAGATCCTGACCTTCGCCGAGATCGAGGCGGCGGCCCGGGAGGCCCTGAAGGAGCCGCGATGAAGGTCGTCTACGAGCGCCCGCAGTCCCTGAAGGACGTCCCCACCCACTACTGCTCGGGCTGCGGCCACGGCATCGTCCACCGCCTGATCGCCGAGGTGATCGACGAACTCGGCATCCGGGAGCGGACGGTGGGCGTGGCCCCGGTCGGCTGCGCCGTGGTCGCCTACGACTACTTCAACTTCGACGTGACCGAGGCCGCCCATGGCCGCCCGCCGGCGGTGGCCACCGGGATGAAGCGCCTGCGCCCCGACCTCATCGTCTTCACCTACCAGGGGGACGGCGACCTGGCCGCGATCGGAACCGCCGAGACGATCCATGCCGCCAACCGGGGGGAACGGATCACCGTGATCTTCGTCAACAACGGGGTCTACGGCATGACCGGGGGGCAGATGGCCCCCACCACCCTCCTCGACCAGCGGACCTCGACCAGTCCCCTGGGCCGCCTCTACGAGCAGGCCGGTCCGCCCCTCAAGGTCTGCGAGATGCTCGCCCCCCTGAACGGGACCACCTTCATCGCCCGGGCGGCCCTGGACACGCCGGCGAACATCCTCAAGGCGAAGAAGTACATCCGGCGGGGCTTCCAGACCCAGATGGCCTGGAAGGGGTTCTCCCTGGTGGAGATCCTTTCGCCCTGCCCGACCTACTGGGGCCTCTCCCCGGTGGAGAGCCTGCGGCGGATTTCGGAAGTGGTGATCCCCCAGTTCCCGATCGGGATCATCAAGGACCTGGCCAAGATATAAGTAATCAGTGATCAGTAATCAGTGATCAGTAATCAATTTTGATTGATTGCGGGAGGATTCTCCCGGACCCGATCCATCGGAAGGGAAATGTTATGGATGAGAAGGTAATCATCGCCGGCTTCGGCGGGCAGGGGGTCATGCTCGCCGGGAAGCTCCTGGTCCAGGCGGGGCTCTGCCTGGGGCGGGAGGTCACCTTTATCCCCTCCTACGGGGCCGAGGTGCGGGGCGGGACCGCCCACTGCCACGTGATCGTCTCCGACGAAGAGATCGCTTCTCCGATCATCACCTCCCCCGATGCCGCCATCGTCATGAACAGCCCCTCTCTCGCCAAGTTTTCCGGCCTGGTCAAGAGCGGCGGCGCGATCTGCGTCAACAGCTCGATCGTCTCCGAGAAGGTCGGGCGGGACGACCTCCGGGCGCTTTACGTCCCCGCCAACCACCTGGCGGAGGAGCTGGGTTCGGTCAAGGTCGCCAACACCGTCATCCTCGGGGCCTACCTCGGGCGCTCCCGCTTCCTCACCCCCGATTCGCTCGCCGCCGCACTCAAAGCCCTCCTCCCCTCCCGCCACCGGGATCTTTTAGCGATCAACCTGGCCGCGCTCCGGAGAGGATACGAATACCCGGGCCATTGAAATCTCCATCGCCAGAGCGCCCGCGCGTCCGTTTCGCCCCCAGCCCCACCGGCTACCTTCACGTCGGGGGGGCGCGGACCGCCCTTTTTAACTGGCTCTTCGCCCGCCGCCAGGGCGGCGCCTTCGTCCTCCGGATCGAAGACAGCGACCTCAAGCGCAACCAGCCCGAGTTGATCGAGGTCATCCTGAGCGAGCTCCGCTGGCTCGGGCTTGACTGGGACGAGGGGCCCTTCCTCCAGTCCGAGCGCTTCGAGATCTACCGCGCCCACGCCCGGGCGCTCCTTGCCTCGGGCGCGGCCTACGCCGCGCCGGCGGCGGAGGGGGCGGGGGAAGCGGTCATCTTCCGGGTGGGGGAGGGGACGACCCGCTTCTCCGACCTGATCCGGGGCGAGATCGCCATCTCCTCGGAGGAGATCAAGGACATCGTGCTCCTCAAGTCCGACGGGACCCCCACCTACAACTTCGCCTGCGTCGTCGACGACCACGAGATGGGGATCAGCCACGTCATCCGGGGGGAGGACCACATCCCCAACACACCGAAGCAGATCCTCCTCTACCGGGCCTTGGGCTGGCCTCTGCCCGCCTTCGCCCATCTCCCCCTCATCCTGGGCGCGGACAAGGCTCCCCTCTCCAAGCGGCACGGGGCCACCTCCCTCTCCGCCTTCCGGGACGCGGGCTACCTCGCCCCGGCCCTGCTGAACTACCTAGCGCTTCTCGGCTGGGCCCCCGGCGACGATCGGGAGATCTTCGCCGCCAGCGAACTGGTCGCGGCCTTCTCGCTCGAGCGGGTGAACAAATCCGCCGCCGTCTTCGACTACCAGAAGCTCTCCTGGCTGAACGGCCAGTACCTGCCCCGCCTTTCCCCTGCCGAGTTCGCCGCCCTCGCCCGCCCGCACCTCGACCGGGCGGGGATCGGCCCGGTTCCCGACGAACTCCTCCAGCGGGTCTTCCTCCTCCTGGGCCAGAGGCTGAAGACGGTCGCGGACATCGTCGGTCAGGGGGATTACTTCTTCCGGCGTCCCCGGGAGTATCGTCCGGAGGCCGTGGAGAAGTTCTGGAAGCCGCCGGGGACGGCGGCCCTCCTGGCCCGGGAGAGGGAGATCCTCGCCCGGGTGGAGCCCTTCCGCTCCGCCGCGATGGAGGCGCCCGTCCGGGCCCTGATGGACGAGCTCAAACTGAAAGGCGGAGCGGTCATGGGGCCGCTCCGGGTCGCCCTCGCCGGCCGGGGAGAAAGCCCGGGCGTCTTCGAGATCATGGAGGTCCTGGGGCGGGAGGAGGTCCTCGCCCGGATCGACCGCGCCCTGGTCGCCCTGCGGCCAGAGGCTTCCCAGAGCCCCGCGCCCGGTCAGTTATAATCCATAATCTGTCCTCCCCCTGAACGCTCCGACCGCCATCACGCTCCTGCGCTTCGTCTTCGCCGCCCTCTTCGCCTGGTTCCTCCTCCGCTTCGGAGCCCATGGCGCTTCCCGCGACTACTGGCTTTCCCTCGCCGTCTTCGCCCTGGCGGCCTTCAGCGACGGCCTGGACGGTTTTCTGGCCCGCCGCCTCAACCGGCGGACCCGCCTGGGAGCGATCCTCGACCCGCTCGCCGACAAGGTATTCCTGAACGCGGCCATCGTCCTGATCGCCTTGGGGATCGACGGCCTCTACCGTTTCCCGCCCTGGTTCGCCCTCCTGGTCCTCTCCCGCGACCTCCTCATCCTCCTCGGCGCCCTCCTGATCAAGTGGAGAAAGGGCTCCCTGGAAGCCGTCCCCAACGCGCTCGGCAAGACCACCGCCGTTCTCCAGATGGCGCTGGTGATCTGGGTCCTCCTCGGCCTTCCCCGTCCGGCCCCGGCCCTGGCCGCCACCGCGGCCTTCACGATCGCCTCGGGGATCGGCTACCTCATCTACGGCGTCCGGCGGCTCCAGTCCGACCGGTCGGAGGGGTCCGACCCGTCGGACCGGTCCGACTTGTCCGACCGGTCGGACCTGTCCGGCCCCGTCTCCGTCCTCATGCCCGCCTTCAACGAAGGGCGGCACATCTACCAAAACCTTCGCGAGACCGCGAAGGTCGTCGGAAAGATCCACCCGGACTACGAGATCGTGGCCATCGACGACGGTTCGTCGGACGATACCCGCTCCGAGATCGAGCGGGCGGCCCGCGAGAACGGGCGGATCCTCCCGGTCTTCCTTCCCGAAAACCGGGGCAAGGGCTGGGCCCTGCGGAAGGGGTTCGCCCGGTCCCGGGGGAGGTGGGTCTTCTTCCTCGACTCCGACCTCGACATCCATCCCCGCCAGTTCTTGAGCCTCCTCCGGGTCCAGAAGGAAACCGCGGCCGACGTGGTCATCGGCTCCAAGCGCCACCCGGATTCCACGCTGAGCTACCCGCTCTCGCGCCGGATCATCTCGGCCGGATACTTTTTCCTGGTCAAGGCCCTCTTCGGCCTCCCCCTGCGCGACACCCAGACCGGGATCAAGCTCTTCCGGAGGGAGGTCCTGGAAGCCACCTTCCCCCGCATCCTGGTCAAGCAATACGCCTTCGACCTGGAGATCCTGGTCAACGCCCACAGCCTCGGCTTCGCGATCGCGGAAGCTCCGGTGGTGGTGGAGTACCGCGGCAAGTTCGGGCGGATCGGCTTGGGTTCGATCCGGACGATCCTGAACGACACCCTGGCCGTCTTCTACCGCCGGCGGGTCTTGCGCTACTACGACCGGCCGGTCAAGCCCTGGGAGCGCTCCCCCCGGGTCTCGATCGTCATCGCCTGCGCCGCCGACGGCCCCTATCTCCGGGAGGCGCTCGACCACATCGCGCGCCTGGATTACCCGGACTTCGAGACGATCGTCCTCCCCGACCGTCCGTTCGAGATCGGCCTCCCCCGGGTCAAGGTCATCCCCACCGGAGAGGTCGGGCCGCCCCGGAAGCGGGACAGAGGCGTCGAGCTGTCCGCGGGGGAGATTGTCGCCTTTCTCGACGACGACGCCTATCCGGAGCCGGACTGGCTGCTCACCGCCGTCCGCCACTTCGCCGACCCCTCCGTGGCCGGCGTCGGAGGACCGGCCGTCACGCCGGAGAAAGACCCCCCTCTCCAGCAGGCGGGGGGACGGGTTCTCTCCTGCCTGATGGTGGGGGGCCGGGAGACCTATCGTTTCATCCCCAAGACCTTCAAGGAGGTCGACGACTATCCGACCGCCAACCTCCTGGTCCGCCGGTCCGACTTCCTCGCCGCCGGCGGATTCCAGACCCCCTACTGGCCGGGCGAGGACACTTTCCTCTGCCTGAAGCTGACCAAGCGGCTCGGCAAAAGGATCGTCTACGACCCGGACACCGTCGTCCGACACCACCGCCGCCCCCTCTTCGCCGCCCACCTCCGCCAGATCGGCAACTACGGCCTCCACCGCGGCTACTTCGCCAAGCGCTTCTCGGAGACGAGCTTAAGGGTGATCTACTTCGCCCCCACCCTTCTCGCCGCTTTCCTCCTCCTCGGCTGGCTCCCGCTCTCCCTGATCCCGGGAGGATTTCTTTTTTATGCGGTCCCGGTTGTCCTCTATCTTCTTCTGGCTCTGCTTACCTCTCTTCGGGGGTTTTCTCCAAAGACCGCGCCCGCGGTATTTGGTGGTATAATCGCCACGCATTTCGTTTACGGGATCCAGTTCGCGAGGGGATTACTGGCGAAGAGTCTGCCGGAAGAAAACTTAAAATCACAAAACACAAACAACAAATTCCAAACAAATTACAAACCGACCAAATCACAATAGTCGCCATGGGGTTTGGCCGACGCGCCGTTTGTTACTTGATTATTTCGTTTGCCTATGAAAATCATCATTTCCTATCCTCCCTTCGACACGGCCAAGGGCCACCCGACCCTCGGCCAGAACCGCCAGTTCCAGTATTTTTCCGAGCCGACCTTCGTCTACCCGGTGGTCCCGGCGACCGCCGCCACCATGCTCCGGCGGGACGGCCACCTCGTCCTCTGGAACGACGCCCTGGCCCAGGGGATGGACGCCGAGGCGTACCGCCGCTTCCTGGTCCGCGAGGAAGCGGACCTGATCGTCTTCGAGACCAAAACCCCCGTGATCAAGGAGCACTGGAGGTTCATCCGGGAGATCCAATCCCTCGCCACCCCCGCCTGGCGGCCGGTCACCGTATTGGTCGGAGACCACGTCACCGCCCTGCCCGAGGAGTCCTTCCGCGAGTCCCCGGTCGACTTCGTCATCGCCGGCGGCGACTACGACTTCCTGCTCTCGAGCCTCTGCCGCGCGTTGAGCCAGGCCAAGCCGTCCGGTCTCCATCCTCCACCCTCTACCCTCCATCCCCTGCTGGAGCCGGGCATCTGGTACCGGGAAGGAGACGCCGTCCGCAGCACCGGGCCCTTCCGCCTCGACCACGATCTCGACTCCGCTCCCTTCATCGACCGAGAGCTCAGCCGCTGGGACCTCTACGCCTGGAAGAACGGCAACTTCAAACGCCGCCCGGGGACCTATCTGATGAGCGGTCGGGACTGCTGGTGGGGGGCCTGCACCTTCTGCTCCTGGCGGACGCTTTACCCGAAATACCGCGTCCGCTCGGTCGAGAACGTCCTCGACGAGGTCGGCCGGATCGCGGAGGCCCTCCCGGTCCGGGAGATCATGGACGACGCGGGGACCTTCGCCGCCGGGCGCTGGCTTCGCCAGTTCTGCCGGGGGATGATCGAGCGCGGCTATCACCGAAAGCTGGTCTTCGACTGCAACTTCCGCTTCGGGGCGGCCACCCAGGAGGATTACCGGCTGATGAAGAAGGCCGGCTTCCGCCTCCTCCTCTTCGGGGTGGAGAGCGGGAACCAGGAGACGCTCGACCGCCTGCACAAGAACCTGAAGATCGGCGAGATCATCGAGTCCTGCCAGATGGCCCGGGCGGAGGGCCTCTACCCCCACATCACCCTGATGCTCGGCTATCCTTGGGAGTCCTACGAGCAGGCCTCGAGAACTCTCGAGCTCGGCCGCTACCTCCTCAAATCCGGCTCGGCCTACACCCTCCAGGCCTCCCTGGTCGTCCCCTACCCGGGAACGGACCTCTACCGGGAAGCGCGGGAGAACGGCTGGCTCTTGAGCGAGGACTGGTCGGACTTCGATATGACCCGCCCGGTCCTCAAGGTTCCTTTCCCGGCCGACGAACTCCGTAAGCTGGTCCGCCGCCTCTACGGCACCGCCTTCCACCCCCTCTTCCTCCTCCGCAAGGGGCTCTCCATCCGCGGCCCGGACGACGTCCGCTACTTCCTGCGCGCCGCGGGCAAGGTCGTCTCCCACATCCGGGATTTCCGGAAATAGTCGCCCCGTCCCATGACGGATCATCCTGCCCTCAATAATTTGCGGCGCAAATTATCGAAATGGAACCGGGATAACTTCCTCCTTCACTCCGCGATCACGCTGGCCGGGACCAAGCTCGGCGACGCCTTCAACCTCCTCTACCGCCTGGCCATGGCCCGCCTCCTCTCGGTGGAGGAGTACGGCGCCTTCAACGCCCTCATCTCCTTTTTAGCCGTGGCGGTCCAGTTTCTCTCTCCCTTCCAGCCCGCCTTCACCCGCTTCATCGCCGAGCGGGTGAGCCTTAAAGACTATGGGGGTGCCCGCTCCTTGATCCGCCGCTCGCAGTCCCGCCTCCTCCTCTTCGCCGCTCTGATCCTCATCCTCTTCTGGGCCGCCTCCGCGCCGCTCTCCGCCTTCTTCCGCCTGGAGAAGGCCGGCTACGTGTCGGTGGTGGGCCTCCTCCTCGCTCTTTCCATCGCCGCCGCCGTGCCCTCCGGCGTCCTCCAGGGGACCCAGCAGTTCGTCGCCCTCTCGGCCATCGCCGCCGTCGCGCCGCTTTCCAAGCTGGTCCTGGGGACGGCCCTGGTCCTGGCCGGGGCGGGGATCTTCGGCGCCCTCTCCGGCTTCGTCGCCGGCGCTCTCCTCATCCTCGCCGCCGCCGCGATCGTCATGGCGCGCCGGGCCGCCCGCTGGCCGCCCGCCCCCGCTTCCGCGCCGGAGGAGAGCCTTGTCCCGGTCCTGAAATACTGCGTCCCCACCAGCGTCGTCCTCGGCTCCTTCTGGGCGCTGACCTCGCTCGACGTCTTCCTGGTCAAGCGCTTCTTCACGCCCGAGGAGGCGGGCTGCTACTCGCTCGCCCAGATGGTCGGGATGATCATCCTCTTCCTCCCGGGAGCGATCTCGACTGTGGTCTTCCCCAAGGCCACCTCCGCCCGCGCCCGGCGGGAGCCCTCCGCCCATCTCCTCCGCAAGGGGCTCCTGATCGCGGGCGCGATCTGCTCCGTCTGCACCGCCGCCTGCGCCCTCTTCCCGGCGGCGACGATGACCGTCCTGTCCGGGCGGGCGCCGCCGCGCTCCCTTCCCCTGGTCGGCCTCTTCGCCCTGGCCATGAGCTTCTACTCCCTCGCCAGCATCACCCTGATGTACCACCTGGCCGTCCGGCGGACGGCGGTAGCCGTCCCCGTCCTCCTTCTCGCCGCCGCCGAGGCGGCGGCGGTCTGGTTCCACCACCCCTCGCTGGCGGCGGTGGTGAGGATCGTCGCCGCCTTCGCGGTGCTAACCTTCGGGGCTTCCCTGGCCATGCTGAAGCTGCCGCAGTCCGACCGGTCGGACCAGCCTTAGCCGAGAGGAGCGATCGAGAGTGCGCAAACCCCAGCTCTTCGCCGAAATGCAGGGCCTATTCATAAATCTCTGTCTGCCGCAATTTTAACCCGGCTTATTCGTGGAAGCCGTTGGTTTTCACGACTAAGCCGGGTTAACCGCCATGGCCGCGCCCGATCTCTCCGTCGTCGTCACCACCCGCAACGAGGAGAAGAACCTCGCCGCCTGCCTGGAATCCGTCCGCCGGCAGACCCTGCCCGCGGAGCGGATCGAGACGATCGTGGTCGACAACGCGTCCACCGACGCCACCCGGGAGATCGCGCGGCAATTCACCCCCCTGGTCCGGGAACGGGGGCCGGAGCGAAGCGCCCAACGCAACCTCGGGATCTCCCTCGCCCGAGGGAGATATGTCCTCTACCTCGACGCCGACATGCGGCTCTCCGAGCGGGTGGCCGAGGCGTGCGTCCGGGAGGGGGACCGCGGGGGGTGGGCGGGGATCTACGTCCCGGAGATCGTGACCGGGCGGTCCTGGTGGTCCGAAGTGCGCGGATTCGAGCGCGGGTTCTACACCGGGACCTGCATCGACGCCGTCCGCTGCGTCCGTCGCGAGACCGCGCTCGCTGTGGGCCTCTTCGACGAATCCCTGAACGGCCCCGAGGACTGGGACTTCGACCGGAAAATCGCCTTGGCGGGGCCGACCGGGGTCCTCTCCGTCCCCCTCTACCACGACGAATCCGCCTTCGACCTGCGCCGCTACCTCGCGAAGAAGGCCTACTACAGCCGCGGTTTTGCGGCCTACCGTTCCAAGTGGGGGGAGGAAGATCCCATCATCCGTCGCCAGTTCGGCTTCTCCTATCGCTTCTGGGGGGTCTTCGTCGAAAAGGGCAAGTGGCGGCGCCTCCTCCGCCGGCCGGACCTCGCCCTGGGGATGTATTTTCTTCGCTTCCGGGTCGGTTTGTCCTATCTTCTTAAAAAAAGTTGATGGGTTAGGGTCAGGAAGTGGGACTGGTGGATGGGTCGGGTCGGTGGTGAGCCGGTCGCACTAGAAACCTGACCCATTTACCAAACCCACATCTTCTCCTTTACCCCTCGACTTTTGTGGTCTGGGGGGCTCGGTGGGCATACAGCGCATTCCTCGCGGAGAAAGCATTGAACGGGCAATACTACATCGGCCTCTCCATCGGCCACAACGCCACCGCCGCCCTCCTCCGGGACGGGAAGGTCCTTGCCTGCGTCAGCGAGGAGCGTTTCAACCGGATCAAGAACTACGCCGGCTTTCCCGAGCGCGCGCTCCGGCATTTTCTCGAGGAGTATCGCCTCGCCCCCGACTCCATCGCCCGGGTCTCCACCAACTTCCTCTATCTGCCCCCCCAGCTGATGCCGGAGCGGATGGGCGCCGTCTCCCCGGCCTACCTGGCCCGGGAGCTTTTGCGGGCGGTCGGCGGCCGCGTCCGGCCGGTCGCCCGCCTGGAGGAGTCGCTCTACCGGTCCTATATGCGGACCTTCGGCCGCCGCTTCGCCTCCCGCCAGCGGGCCAAGATCGCCCGCTTCCTCGGGGTGACGCCGGAGAAGGTCGTCTCCTGCGACCACCATGAGGCCCACGCCTACTCCGCCTACTTCGGTTCCCCCTTCCGGGGGCGGGACGCCCTGATCCTCACCCTCGACGGTGAGGGGGACTTCCACGCCGCCACCGTCTCGGTGGCCCGGGGGGAGAGGATCGAGCGGATCGCCGCCACCCCGATGTCGGCCTCGCTCGGGGTCCTCTACAGCGCCCTCACCCGCTATCTGGGGATGACCCCGCTCGAGCACGAGTACAAGATCATGGGGCTCGCCCCCTACGCCCAGGAGAAGTATTTCCGCGGCCTCTACGCGGAGGTCCGCTCCCTCGTCCGGATCGATCCCGCCCGCCCGCTCACCTTCGCCTCCGCCTTCGACCTCCACCGGGCCGAGCCCTGGATGGAGAAGCATCTCCGGAGGATCCGCTTCGACGTCGTCGCCGGGGCCTTCCAGAAGGCGACGGAGGACCTGATCGCGGAGTGGGCGCTTTCCTGCGTCCGGGCGACCGGGATCCGGCGGGTCTGCTGCGCGGGCGGGGTCTTCATGAACGTCAAGGCGAACAAGCGGATCCTGGAGCTCGACGGGGTGGACGAGCTCTTCATCTTCCCCAGCTCGGGCGACGAATCGACCCCGATCGGGGCGGCCTACGCCTGGATCCGGAGGGACGGGGCAGGGGAGATCGCCCCGATCGCCGACGTCTACTGGGGGCCGGAAGCCTCCGAGGCGGAGATCGACCGGGCGCTCTCAGCCCTCCCGGCGGGGAGATATCGCGTCGAGCGGCCGCCGGCGCTCGCCGCCGCGGTCGCCCGCCTCCTCGCCGAGGGGAAGATCGTCGCCGTCCTCCGGGGGCGGATGGAGTTTGGCGCCCGGGCCTTGGGGAACCGCTCGATCCTGGCCGACCCCTCCGACCGGACCGTGGTCGAGCGGATCAACCAGGCGATCAAGGGGCGGGACTTCTGGATGCCGTTTGCCGCCACCGTCCTCGAGGAGCGCTCCGACGACTACATCGTCAATCCCAAGCGGCACTACGCGCCCTACATGATCCAGTCCTTCGACACCACCGCGCGGGCGCGCTCCGCTCTCGCCGCCGCCATCCATCCCTACGACAAGACTCTGCGCCCCCAGGTGCTCCGTAAGGAGTGGAACCCGCCCTACCACGCGATCATCTCCGAGTTCGAGAAGCTCTCCGGGATCGGCGCCGTGCTCAACACCTCCTTCAACCTCCACGGCTACCCGATCGTCATGACCGCGGCGGACGCCCTCCAGGTCCTGGCCGACTCCGGGCTGGAATACCTGGTCCTGGGCGACAGGTTGGTGTCGAAAGTGAAAAGCGGTTAAATCATTATGAAAGTCGCCATCCTTGCCGACGAAATCGTCCCCGGTTCCGCACCCAAGATCCTCGGTCAGCCGATCCGGGGTCTCCGCCGGCTCGGCTACGACGCCTCCGGCCTCGTCCTCGTCCGCAAGGAGGCGGAGACCCGCTACGCCGGCGTCTTCCGCCGCCACCTCGAGGGGGTCCCCCTCCGCTACCTCTTCGAGAACTTCCCGCCCTGGGTGCGGGCGCTAGACTTCAAGTTCCCCGGCTTCTCCTTTTTCTCCTCCCACCATCTCCTCGCCTACCCCTTCGCCCCCCGGCTGGTGGGGGAGGGGGAATACGACCTGATCGTCGCCCAATGCCAGTATTCCACCTTCACCGCCCGGGCCCTGAAGGCCCGCCGAGGCATCCCCTATCTCCTCCTGATGTGGGACCCCTCCCCCTACACGCTGGAGAAGGTCTACACCGGAACGCCCCTCCAGGCGCTCTTCCCGATCCTGAGACCGCTGACCCGCGCCCTCGACCGTTTCGCCTTCCGGGAAGCGGAGGCCCTGATCGTTTCCGGACGCCTCCACCACGAACGCCTCCGGAAGGTCACCGACCGGCCGCTGGAGAATCTCTATCCGGGTTGCGTCGTCCCCGATTCCCATGTCCCTTTTTCCCGGAGGGAAAAAGCGGTGCTCACCTACGACCGCTGGGACATCGGCAACCGCCCGGAGCCCTTCCTCGACGTCCTCGAGGCCCTCGACCCCTCCGTCCGCCTGATCGTCGGCGGGTTCTGGCATCCCGCCCGACTCAAGGACGAGTTCACGGCCTCGCTCCGTCGCCGGGGCCTCAACGGGCGGGTCGAGCTCCTCGGCCCCTTCGACGAAGACGAGATCATCCGCCAGTGCTCCCGGGCTTATCTCCACCTCCATCTGAACGAGGAGGCCTTCGGGATGCAGACCCTGGAGGCGGCGGCCTGCGGAACGCCGATCGTCATCCCGGCGGGCTCCGGGGTGACCGATCTCTTCCGGGACGGCGTCCACGGTTTTTTCCCTCCGAAAAACCGCTTGCCCGAGACGGTCGAGCGTGTAAAATCGCTCCTTTCCGATCCCGCCCGCGCCGAGGCGATGGGCCGGGCGGCCCGCGAGGAGGCGAGAAAGCACGACTGGGACGCCCACGCCCGGAGGCTGGCGGAGATCATCGAAAAGTACCGCCGTAGATAACGCCTGTCTCCGTTGTGAGAGGGACATTCCTGCTTGCCCCGACTGCTTTTGTCGGAGGCCCGATCCTCTTTTGGGACATGCATCGCGACAAGAATGCCGCTCCTACAGCATTGCAGAGAGAGCTTCGCGAACGGAAAATAGAAAAGAGGGACTGCTATGGATTGGAAGAAACAGAAGGTTCTGGTCACCGGCGGCGCCTCCTTCATCGGAAGTCACTTGGTGGACGCTCTCCTCGCTCGGGGGGCTCACGTCCGGGTGGCGGACGACCTGACGAGCGGGAAGATCGAGAATATCCGCGACCACGTCCGAAAAAAAAGAATCGAGTTCAGGAAGGCCGATCTGCGCGAGCCGGGTGTGGCCCGGAAGGCGATGCGGGGGATCGACACCGTCTTCCACCTCGCCGCCGCCCACGGCGGGAGGGGCTACGTCGACCTCCACCAGGCCGAGCCCGCCACCAACCTCTTCCTCGACGGGCTGGTCTTCTGGGAGGCCTACCGGGCCGGCGCGGAGAGGATCGTCTTCGCCTCCTCTGGCTGCGTCTATCCGAATTTTCTCCAGTCCGACACGACCAAGGAGATCTACCTGACCGAGGACCTGGTCAAGCCCCCCTACGACTCCGACAATATCTACGGCTGGGCCAAGCTGATGGGGGAACTCGCCCTGAAGGCCTTCCACCAGGAGTACGGGATGAAGACCGCCTCCTGCCGCTTCTTCACCGTCTACGGCCCCCGGGGGGTGGAGAATCACGCCGTGATCGCGATGATCGCCCGCGCCTTCATCCGCCAGGACCCCTTCCTGGTCTGGGGGGACGGCACCCAGGTGAGGAACTGGACCTTCATCGATGACATCGTCCGGGGGACGATCCTGGCCGCGGAGAAGATCTGCGACGGGACCGCGGTCAACCTGGGGACGATGGAGCGGATCCGCGTGATCGACGCGGTGAAGATGGTCATGGGCCTTTCCGGCCACTCGGCGAAGATCGCCTTCCAGAAGAACATGCCCACCGGTCCGCTCAACCGGGTGGCCGACAACTCGCTGGCCAAGAAGCTCCTGGGCTGGGAGCCCCGCGTCCTCTTCCGGGAAGGGCTCCGGCGGACCTACGACTGGTATGTCGCCACCCATGAGCGGGCGGCGGTGAAGAAGGGGTTCGAGAAGAAACTCACCGAACGCTAGCCGCTGACGATAGGTCCTATAAGACCTATAGGTCCTATAGGACCTATAAACAAACTTCCATGTCCGCCTCCATCCGCGCCATCTCCGTCGTCGGCCTGGGCAAGCTCGGCCTCTGCTCGGCCGCCTGCTTCGCCGACGGCGGCTACCGGGTCTGGGGGGTGGAGATCGACCCCAAGCGGGTGAAGATGATCAACGCCGGGGAGAACCCGGTCCGGGAGACGGGATTGAGCGATCTCCTCCGGAAGGTGCGCTCCCGCCTTAAGGCCACGACTGATTACGAAGAGGCGGTCCTCAACACCGACGCCACCTTCATCATCGTCTCCACGCCGAGCCAGAAGAGCGGCGCCTTCTCCAACGCGCAGGTGGAGGCGGCGCTCCGGGCGATCGCCCGCCCCCTCAAGTCCAAGACCTCCTACCACCTGATCGTGATCACCTCCACCGTGATGCCGGGGACGACCGACGGCTGGGCGCGGCCCCTGCTCGAGAAGCTCACGGGGAAGAAGTGCGGCGTCGGCTTCGGGCTCGCCTATAACCCCGAGTTCATCGCCCTGGGATCGGTCATCCGCGATTTCCAGAACCCCGATTTCCTCCTGATCGGAGAGTGCTCGAAGCGGGACGGCGAGATCCTCGAGGAGATCTACCGCCGGGTTTGCCGGAACGACCCCCCCTTCGCCCGCCTCGCGCCGATCGACGCCGAGATCGCCAAGATCTGCCTCAACTGCTACGTCACCCTGAAGATCAGCTTCGCCAATGCGCTGGGCTCCATCTGCGAATCCGTCCCGGGAGCGGACGCGAACCGGATCCTCGCGGCGATCGGCCTGGACACGCGGATCGGGCGGAAATACTTCCGTTCCGGCCTGGGCTTCGGCGGCCCCTGCTTCCCCCGCGACAACCGCGCCTTTTCCGCCTTCGCCCGCTTGGCGGGGACGCGGGCGCGCCTCTCGGAGCTCGTCGACTCGATCAACGAGGAGCAGGCCGCGCGGATCGTGGACCTCGCCCTCGAGCGGGCCAAGAAGGGGGCGAAGGCGGCCGTCCTCGGCCTCTCCTACAAGCCGGAGACGCCGATCATCGAGGAGTCGCAGGCGGTGGAGATCGCCCGGCGGCTTAAGCGCGCGGGCTTAAGCGTCTCCGTCTACGACCCCCAGGCCCTGGAGAGCGCGCGGGCGGAGGAGGGGAAGGCCTTCGAATACGCCCAGTCCCTCCTCGACTGCCTCCGGGGCGCCTCTCTCTGCCTGATCGCGACCCCCTGGAAGGAGTTCCGCGAGATCGACCCGGTGGCGCTCAAGTCCGCGATGAAGACGCCGGTGATCATCGACTGCTGGCGGGTCCTGGAGGGAAAGGACCTCTCGGGGATCGAGTATATCCCCCTGGGGACAGGGCGGTAGCGCCTGATCGGACGGATCGGTCGGATTCGACCGATCTGACCGATCCGGCATTATCCTTTCGTCCTAGCGACCCCGAGCAAAGCGCGGGGGAGCGGTCGTCCATCGTCCTAGTCCCTTGCGCGCCCAGCGCGCAAGGGACGATCGTCCTTCAGTGGTGTATTTCCCCGCTGCGCGTAGTAAAATCCCCCTCCGCCCATGCCGAACCCTACTCCCAGTTCCCGCCCCCTCTTAGTCCTCGTCTCCGGCCAGGGACTGACCAGCCGGACCGAGACGATCGAGGAATACCTGCGCGAAAGGGTCGGGGCGCTGGGCGTGATCGCGATCGCCAACCCCTACGCCCGCCCCGGGACGGCCGCTCGGCGCTATTACGAAAGCGGCCGTCGCCTTTGGGAAAAGCCACTCGGCAACCTCCATTTTCGGAAGAAGCGCCGGTTTTCCCAGTTCTTCCTCTCCTTCGTATTCCTCGGCTACTTCTTCGCCATCCTCAAGGCCGCCTTCGCCTTCCGGCGGACCTTCGACGTCTTCATCGGCGTCTCCTGCTTCTCGGCCGGGCTCGGTCTCCTCTTGAAGAAATTCGGCATCGTCCGGCGGACCGTCTACTACTCCATCGACTATTACCGTCCGCCGAAGCGGTTCGGGATGAACACCGTGATCGTCGCCGCCTTCCGCTGGCTCGACCGGGCCTGCGCCCGATACTCCGACCTCACCTGGCACATCACCGCCCGGATCGCCGAGGGGAGAGAGCGTTTCGCTAAGCTCAAGGCGGATGCCTATCCCTGGATCGAGGTCCCCCTCTGCTACGCCGCCCGCCTCCTCGCCCCCGCGCCGGAGGGGGAGGTGAACCGCCAGTCTCTGGGTTTCGTCGGGACGCTTACCCCGAACCAGGGCTGGCCGGTCCTGATCGAGGCCGCCCCCCGGATCGCCCGCTGGCTTCCGGGCTTGAAGATCGAAGTGGTCGGCTCGGGGGTCTATGCCGACGAGGTGAGAAGGATGGCCGCGGGCTCTCCCGAATCCGGACGCTTCGTCTTCCACGGCTTCGTCCCCCGGGAGGAAGAGGTCTTCCGGATCATCTCCCGGACGGGGGCGGGGCTCGCCCTCTGGACGGGGGACGAGGAGGACAACGCCCTCTACGCCGACCCGGGCAAGCCCAAGTTCTATGCCTTCGCCGGTGTCCCCTCCGTCGTCACCCGGGGCACCCCGGTCGCCGCCGAGATCGAGAAGCTCCATGCCGGCCTGGCGACCGATTACTCTCCCGAGGCGCTCGCGGCGGCGGCGGTCCGCCTCCTCGGCGACGAGGCCTTCTGGCGGGAGCGCCGGGAAGGCGCCCTGGCCTTCGCCCGGACCTGCTCCTCGGAGATCGTCCTGGGGCAGGCCTGGACGGAGACACTGAAACGGCTCGGCTTTCGAACAGACGAAGGCAAATAACTCGTGCAAACAGACTCGAATAATCATCCCCTCGTCTCTGTCGTCCTCGTCACCTGGAACGGGGAGGCGCTCCTGCGCGCCCATCTCCCCTCGCTTCTCGCCCTCGACTACCCCGCCTTCGAAGTGATCGTAGTCGACAACGGATCGACCGACGGGACGGTCACCTACCTCCGCACCACGTATCCGTCGATCCGGGTCATCGTGAACCCGATCAACCTGGGGACGGCCGAGGGGTCGAACGTCGCCATCCCCGTCTCCCGCGGCAAGTATATCTTCTGGGTCTCTAACGACATGGAGTTCGACCGCGACATCCTGCGGCACCTGGTCCGCCGCGGCGAGGAGGACGAGGCGATCGGCATCTGCACGGTGAAGATGCTCCGCATCAGGGAGGGGAAGCTGGTCCGGGAGATAGACAGCGTGGGGGCGAACCTCGACGTCTTCGGTTTCCCCGACGCCCGGGGGATCAACCAGCCGGACGGCGGCCAATTCGACTCCTTCCGCGAGGTTTTCTTCTCTTTCGGGGGGGCGATGTTCATCCGCCGGAGCGTCCTCGAGATCACGGGCGGCTTCGACCCCGACTACCTGACGCTGGCCGACGATATCGACCTCTCCTGGCGGGTGAGGCTCGCCGGGTTCAAGGTCATGGTCGAGCCGAAGGCCTTCCTCTACCACCGCGTCTCCGCCACCCTCTCGAAGAGCCACAACCGCCCCCAGAAGCGCTTCATCTCCGAACGCAACACCCTGCGCACGCTTCTCAAGAACTACTCCGCCGGCTACCTCTCCTTCATCCTCCCCCTTTACGGCATCCTCCTCCTGGGCGAGATGCTCTTCTTCCTCCTGCTCGGGAAGTGGGCGATGTCCCGCGCGGGATGGCGGGCGATCGTCTGGAACGCCTCCCGTCTCCGGGCGACGCGGGAGTTGAGGAGAAGGGTTCAGGGGATCCGCCGCGTCCCCGACCGCGCCGTGGTCGCCCACATGCTCAAGCGCTCCGAGAAACTCCGTCTCTTCTGGGATTTCGTCTTCCGCCGCCGTCTGGGCGACTGGAGCGGATATTTCAATTAAAAGGACGCCATCGTGTCCGGCGCCCTCGACGGTTCGATGGATGAGATCGCTGGCGGACACGCCGATCGCGGCGCCCTTCCAGATCGGCCCGGATACGGCCGCCGTCTTCCGGCAAACCACCGGGATGTGGACGGTGCGCCTCTGGACCCGCTTCTACTTCGGCTCGTCCGGAGATCTCCCGGTCGCGCGCTGATCAGATTGCCATTCGCTCTCTGGGACGGGGGCGGCCCTCCGCGGCCGCCCCCGTCTTTTCGGGCCCCCACTGGGTGCGCCAACCGTTTGCTTGCCCCCTGGGGGTGGCTATGCAATACTCATTCTGCCTCGATTCCCCCCGTTTCCCCAAGGCCCGCGGCATCTGATGGAAGCGAGCGCTGCGAACGGTCAAACGGGCGCGATTGGGAATCGGGCGGGGATTGCGGCCGCGCTATGAACGAGACGCCGGACATCCATTCCGTCTGGAAGGACGCCCAGGAGAAGGAAAGAAAGATTTGGCTGGAGAGCAACCAGCCGGAAAGTTATTTCATTGAACATTGGTCGGAGCTCCTCCGGAAAGCGCCCCTGATCCTCCGGAGCTTGAGCCGCGCCGAGGCCGTCCTGGACGTGGCTTGCGGGGGCGTCCCTATCCTTCACGCCTTGCCCCGAACTAAACGCATGGTCGCCACCGACCCGCTCAACCGGGATTTCGCCGTCCTTTACCCCCGCAAGGAGTGGATTCAGTACGATCATTTTTGCGCCGAATCCCTGCCCTATGAAGACGCTGCCTTCGACGTCGTGTTCTGCATGAACGCCCTCGACCACATGTCCAACCCCCAGGTCGCTGTGCGGCAGATGCTACGGGTCCTCAAGCCCGGAGGATGGCTCCATCTCGACGTCACAAACACCTCTCCGCTCGCGCGCCTAGTGGTCGCTCTGGGCTACCGCCGGCACCTCTGCGAGTTTCATCCCCACGTTCTGACCTTAGCCTCGGTTCTCTCCTGGCTCAGGAACGGGTGCGAGATAGCCGAGGTTGAAACCTTTCCCTCCTGTTCAATCCGGAAACTTCTCTACGGTTTGCGCGTTTTTTCCGGGAAGGAGAAGCTCAGCGGGTGTCAGCAAAGAATCTCCGCCTTCTCGCTCCCCCGCAGCCAGATGCTGATCAGTGTTTTCTTGGACATGGGCAACGGCGCACTCTACCGCTTCGGCAAGAAGACATTTGCGCAGGGCGGGCGCATCGCGGCAAGGAAGCTGGCCCCTGGCGCCACCGCCTGAGTTCCGGACCAGGGAGGCAGCGAGGGAACGGATGACGGCCGCCCTAAAAGGGAAGATCCAGGCTTTCTGGTCGGCCCAAGTCCCCTACCTGGAGGAAGGTCAAGCCGGAGCTCCAGCCGGCAGTCGGGATTTCTATCTCTCGGCCGACGGTAAAAGGTATGAATACGAATCGTATCTTCCCCCCTACCTGGCTCGCCTCGCCCGCGGGGGTGGGAAACTTCTCGAAGTCGGTTTCGGCCTGGGGGGCGACTTGCGCCATCTGGCCCGGAGCGGGATGTGGGTGGCGGGCGCCGATCTCTCTCCCTCCAACGCCCGGATCGCGCAAACGGGGTTCGTCTCCTTGCAGCTGCCCGGCCGGGCTTTGGCCGCAGACGGCGAAGCCCTGCCTTTCCGGACAGAAAGCTTCGACGCCGCTTACTCGTTCGGGGCGCTGCATCACACGCCGGATACCCGCCGCGCGATCGGGGAATTGCACCGCATCCTGAAGCCGAATGGGCGGTGTCTGGTTATGCTCTATCATCAGGGCCTGGCTTACCGCCTGATCTCTCTCAAGTTCGACCTTCTGAAACTATTCGGCGTTGAACAAGACCGAGAGAGATACGTTTCCCGGGCCTACGATCAGACCCCCCTGTCGAAGCTTTACTCCCCAGACGACCTCCGCGGTCTCTTTTCCGCTTTCCGGAACGTTCGAATCTCGATCGAGAATTATGGGGGACTCAAAGAGAACAGGTTTTATTTCTGGTTTTACCACCTTCTCCAGGTGTTCCCTCCGCTGAAAAGAAAGTTCGGTTCATTCGCCATGGTCGAGGCGGTGAAATAGATGAAAAAGCCCGGATCGCCTAAAGAGCGGCCACCCGGGGGGCGGGCAATCTCCCCGGCCAGAAGAAATCTCCCGGCTCCAGCGCTTCTGGTCTGCATGATCCTGGCCTATGTCGCCGTCTTTTACGGCGTTTCCCATCTCAAGTATCGCTCTTTCTCGTTCGGGGACATGGACCTGGCGACGATTCACCAGACCTTCTGGTCCGCCTCGCGCGGAGTATTCGCCGCCCCGGGGCAGGGGGAGGCCGCCCTCTTCAACGGTCACAGCTGGATCATCATCCTCCCCCTCCTGCCGGTCTATGCCCTGTTCCGGAACCCCCCGATCCTCCTCTTCCTCCAGGCCCTCTTCCTGGGAAGCGGCGCCTGGCCCGTCTACCTCATCGCCCGCCGCCGCTTCCCGCCCGCCTGGAGCCTCCTCTTCGCCTTCTCCTACCTCGTCTTCCCGGCGATGAACTACGCCAACCTCTTCGAGTTCCACCCGATCACCTTCGCCACGCCGCTGCTTCTCTTCTCTTTTTTCTTCTTCGAAGAAAAAAGGTGGGTCCCGTTCTGGATCTTCATCCTCCTCTCCCTGTCCTGCCGGGAAGACGCCGCCTTCCCCGTTGTCGGTCTCGGCCTGTTCATGGCTCTCACCGCCCTGACCGGCGGAAGGGACCGACGCCCGAAGAACCTCCTCCGAGCCGCCGCCGTCGTTCTCCTCGCCGTCGCCTGGTTCCTGGCCGTGACCCGCTTCCTTCCCCGCCTCTTCCAGGAGCCCGGCGCGGCGACGAGCGCCGATCTTTTCGCCGGCTCCTTCTACGGCTGGCTGGGGAAGTCCCTCCCCGAGATGGGGGAGAACCTCGCCTGCCATCCCCTGGCGGTGATAAAGAACCTTCCCTACAAGGATGCCAAAGCCGCCTACCTCTTCAACCTGCTTCTCCCCGTCGGTTTCCTCCCGCTGCTCTCGCCCTCCGCCCTGCTCCTGCTCTTCGTCGCCCTGATCGAGTCTCTCCTCTCCTCCCGCTTCACGCACTTCTCCATCCGCTACCAGTATTCCTCCCTGGTCACGCCCTTCGTCTTCATCGCCGCGATCCGGGGGGCGGAAAATCTCCTCGCCTGGAGATGGGGGAGGGGGGAGAAGAAGCGATGGGTCCTGGCGGGCTGGATCGGGCTGGCCGCGATCGTCGGGACCGCCTGGTTCGGCCCGCTGATCCACCTCCCGGAGGGGGTGCGCCTCTGGAGGATGACCGAGGAGGATAGAGTCCGCCAGTCCCTGGTCGAGATGGTGCCGGGAGGCGCTCCGGTCGTCGCCACTTTCGCTTTCACGCCCAAGCTCTCGATGCGGGAGCGATTTTATTTCTTCTACCACATCTACGCCTCGCCCACCCATCCCGACTTCCAGCCGCTCGTCCCCCAGATCCAATCCGGCGCCGAATACGCCTTGGTCGACTTCAACGACTGGCTCACCTTCTACGACTTCTACTCGCCGGGCGGAGACCGCGTGATCCGCGATTTCCTGGCCGCGGGAGAGTGGGGCGCGGAGGAATACATCAACGATCTTGTCCTCTTCCGGAAGCGCGCGCCGGGGGCATACCCCCCGGTGGAAGAGGTCGCGCAGGCCTCTCCGGCTTTTCCCGCCGGGCGGGAAGTCGCCCCCGGGCTCGTCTTCCTTGGCCACTCCGCCGCCGAGCCCGAGTGGCGGGGCCATCGCCTCCTCGATCTCTCCTGCTGGTTCCGGGCAGCCAGACCCGTCCCCGGCGAGTTCATCGTCAATCCCTTGCTCTTCCGCGAAGGCGAGGCGGTCCTCGAGCAACCCCTCTTCGCGCCCGCTCGGATACTCCCCCCCAACCGCTGGGAAGCGGGCAAGACCTACCGCGTCCGGGGGCGGATCCTCATCCCGAAGGACCTTCCCCGGGGGAGGTACGACTTAAGGCTGGCCCTCGAGCTCCGGCAGCCCGTGATGACTCCCCAAGGCCTCCAGTGGCAGGTCCGGAGGGGATGGATCGGCGAGGAGAAGAATGTCCTGGAGATAAAGGCTGAAGACTGAAGGAAATAATGTGGAGTCCATGTAGTCCATATCGATGATACCGTCCATATCGTCCATTGAGTCCATCTGCCGCGATGCCCAGGAAAATAATCCTTCTGCTCTCGATCCTCCTTTTCTCGCCGGCGGCGCAAGCCGCCGGCGAGAAAAGGTTGGCCTGGGATTTCTCCAGCCCGGGCGCGGCGGCGGGCTGGACGGGAGAGGGGATCCAGACGAGCGGGATCCGCGCCGGGCGCCTCCGGATCCTGGGGGGAGAGCAGATCCAGCTCCTCTTCCCCTCCGGCCTCTCCTTTCATCCGGAGGAGAACCGCTACCTCAAGATACGCTTCAAGACCTCGTCCCCCCGCTACCTCCAGGTGCTCTGGGAGACCCGGGACGTCCCGGGCGAGATCGCCCGCCTCTCCGTCCCGCCTTCTCCGGACGCCAACCTGCACACCCGCTGGGTCGACCTCTCGCGGTCCCGCCGCTGGCGGGGGGAGATCCCCCGCCTGGCCTTGGTCTTCAGCGGCCAGCCCGGCTGGATCGAGATCGACTCGATCGAGATCGGGCCCTTCGGCCTCGGCGAATATCTCTCCGAGCAGTGGGGTGAGTTCGTCCAGCCGAGGGGGCTCACCCTGGGAACGATCAACTTCCTCGCCTCCCCACCGATCTTCAACCGGCCCTTCGCCGTCTGGCTGAACCTTGCCGCCGGGATCGCCATCCTGGCCGGGGGGATCTCCTGCCTCCGCGCCCGGCGGGAGGATAAGGCGCGCGCGGTCGTCCGCCTCGGGATCGCCCTCCTGGCACTCTGGATCGCCTTCGACCTCCGGGAGACCTGGACGCAGTTCCGGACGGCCGAGGACATCTACGTCAACTACGTCGCCCCCCCGCCGGAGAAAAAAACCTTTCCGCCCCTGGGGGATTTTTACCGCTTCGTCGACTTCTGCCGGCGGCATGTCCCGGCGGGGTCTCTCTTCAAGCTCCTTCCCGAGCCGTTCTGGCCCTTCGACTGCCGCTTGAAGTATTTCCTGCGCCCCGCCTGGGTGGAGACGGAGGCCACCGCTTCCTATTTCGGCCCCGCCGTCCCCCGCTACCGGATTGTTTACCAGTCGTCCCAGATCGTCTTCGAACCGGGCACGGGACGGCTCTTGAGCCGCGACGGCAAGACGGTCTACGCCCGGAAGGGCCGCCTGGTCGCCCGCTCCGATCCCCAATCCTTCATCTACCTGGTGGAGGAGGAATGATCTCTCTGGCCCTGAGATTACTGGTGGCCTACGGCCTCCCCTGGGCGGCGGGGACGGTTTTCGTCTCCTGCCTGGAATCGCCCGACCGGCCGCTCCCGCGGGGCGAGAAGCTCGCGCTGGGGTTTGCCTTCGGGACCGGGCTCCTCTCCTTCTACCTCTTCTACCTGGGGCTTCTCCGGATCCCCTTCACGCCGCTCAGCCTCGCGCCCTTCTTTATCGCCGCCGCGGCCGCGGCGGGAGTCCTGGCGAAAAAGCGGGGATGGCGCGGGCTCGGCCGGGTCGGGCGGGTCCGACCGGTCGGACCGGCCGGACGGGCCCGGCCCGTCCGGCTGGCCGCCGAGGTCCTGATCGCGGCCCTTCTCGTCTGGAAGGGCGCCTGGTCCTTTTTCCTTCTCGCCTCCAAGCCGACGCTATTCGACGACCCGGTCTCGAACTACAACTACAAGGCCAAGGTCTTCTACGAGCACCGCTCCCTGATCCTGGAGGAAGCCCACCCCGGGTTCCTGGGCGGACACGAGCCGCGATACCCGGACTACGTCCCCCTCTTCAAGGCCTGGACGGCGATCGCTCTTGGCGGGTGGAGGGAGGGCGGGGTCAACATCCTTACCTTCTTCTTCGCCCTCTCGCTCGGCCTCGTCGCCTACTACGCCTTCCGGAGGTCGCTCCCGCCCTTCCCGTCCCGCGTCTTCGTCTACCTCCTGGTCGGGATCCCGCTTCTCACCTTCCACGCCGCCGCCGAGCATCTGGAGATCGTCACCGCCTGGTATTACTTCGCCGGGACGGCCTACCTCCTGCGCTGGCTCCGGGAGGGCGACCGGACCAGTTTCCTCCTCTCCGGCCTCCTCTGGGGGGTGGGCCTTTCCGCCAAGGACGAGGTCATGGCCCTCTTCGTCGGGGGGGCGCTGCCGGTCCTCGCCGCCTACGGGATCGCCCAGCGCTGGAAGCCCGGGAGGTTCGCCGCCGTCGTCGGCCGCTATCTCGCCGCCGCGCTCGTCCTCAACCTCCCCTGGTTCGTCGTCAAGAACGTCTACGGCCTGGCCATGGGCCTCCCGGAGAGATACCGCCACTTCGAGTTCCACCCCGAGGCCTTCGGCCTCCTCGCCCAGAACCTCTTCGGCTCGGGGAACTACAACATCCTCTGGACGATCTTCTTCGGCGGGCTGATCCTTTTCGCCCCCCGGGTCTTCCGCGCCCCCCTCAAATACCACATCCTCTCTCTGGCCGGGGCGCTCGCGGTCACGCTTTCCCTCTTCATCTTCACGCCGTTTTTCGAGTATCTTCTGATCGGGACCACGATCAGTCGGGCCCTGTTGACGATCGCCCCCGTGGTCGTCCTCTTCCTGGCCGACCTCTACGCCTCGGCGACGTCGAGAGAAGAGTTATCGTAGGCGCGGACCTTTAAGGTCCGCGCGCCCGGCCTCGCCCGCGGACTTGAAAGTCCGCGGCTACGGACGCATGAGGACTGCTAGCGGATGGTGCCGCCGAGCCCATTCGTGGACATCGTTCGCGGGCCGAGCCGAGCCCAATTCGCGTAATTCGCGTAATTCGTAGTTCCATCGCCGATCCGCGCCAACCAAGAAGGAGATCCCCATGCAGATCGCCGTGTGCATCCCTTGCCTGAACGAGGAGGCGACCGTCGGGAAGGTGATCGACGACTTCCGGCGGGAGCTCCCGGAGGCGAAGATCTACGTCGGGGACAACAACTCCCGTGACCGGACCGCGGAGGCGGCCCGGGCGAGGGGGGCGGAGGTCGTCGCCTGCCGCCGGCGGGGGAAGGGATCGACCGTCCGAGAGCTCCTGGAGAGGGTCCGGGCCGACGTCTATATCCTGGTCGACGGCGACGACACCTATCGCGCCGAGGACGTCTCCCTTCTCCTCGGCCCCGTCCGCGCGGGGGAGTTCGACATGGTCATCGGCAACCGGCTCAAGTGCTTCCGGGCCGGATCGTTCCCGAGCCTGCACCTGGCCGGGAACAAGTTCATCCGCTACCTCACCCGGCGGCTACACGGGGTGGACATCCCGGACATGCTCAGCGGCTACCGGGTGATGAACCGCGCCCTGGTCGAGGAGACGTCCCTGATCTCCGGCGGCTTCGAGATCGAGACCGAGATCAACATCAAGAGCGTCGGGCACGGCTTCCGGGTCGGCTCGGTCGACAGCGAGTACCGCCCGCGGCCGACCGGCTCCTCCTCCAAGCTGAAAACCTTCCAGGACGGCTATCGGATACTGGCCACCATCCTCATGCTCCTCCGCGAGCACCAGCCGATGACCATGGGCGGCCTCCTCTTCTGCGGACTCAACCTGCTCGCCCTCTTTCTGCTCCTCTCCGGCGGCCTGTCCGGGCGCCGGCCGGTCTTCGGCTTGGGCCTCCTCGCCTCCCTCCTGGGCGCGATCGCCCTGGCGGTGGGGATCGTCCTCAACGCGGTCAACATCTCCCACCGCGAGACGGAGGAGTTGATCCGCAAACTGCGGATCAAACAGTGAACAGTGACTGTTTCTCAATGAAGATACTCGTCGTCAACGAGCCCTTCGTCCCCGACTTCTGCCGGACCCAGCGCTGGGCGGCCCGCACCCGCTCCCGGGTTCTCCGCCCCCCCGACTGGCTCGCCTACGCGACCGCCGTCCTGGAGCGCGACGGCTTCGACGTCGAACTCCACGATTTTCCCGCCCGGGGCTGGGGGAAGGATGAGCTTAAGCGCCTGGTCCGCGAGAAGCAGCCCCGCTACGTCGTGCTCGATTCCACCACCCCCTCGATCTACTCCGACCTCGAGTGCGCCCGGATCGCCAAGTCCGTGGCGGACTGCCGCGTGATCATGGTCGGCCCCCACGCCAGCGCCCTGCCGACCGAGACGCTCGAGCTGGGGAAGGGCGCGGTGGACGCCGTGGCCCGGGGCGAGTTCGACTACACCGTCCGGGACGCCGTCGTCGAAGGGGAGGGGAAGGGTGACTGGGGGAAGGTGGCGGGGCTCTCTTACCTCCGCTCCGGGGAGGTCCGCCACGCGCCCGACCGCCCCCTGATCGAGAATCTCGACGAGCTCCCCTTCCCGTCCTGGCACCACCTGGATATCCTGAAGTACTACGCCGGGGACAAGTTCTACCCCTACATGAACCTCATCGCCGGGCGGGGCTGCCCCTTTCGCTGCATCTTCTGCCTCTGGCCTCAGACCATGCACGGCCGGCGCTACCGTCTCCGCTCCGCCAGAAGCGTCGTCGACGAGATGACCTACGACCTCGAGCGCTGGCCGAAGATCCGCCGGGGCGAGATCTTCTTCGAGGACGACACCTTCACCGTCCACCGAGAGCGGGCGCTCGCCATCTGCCGCGAGATCAAAAACCGGGCGCTGCGCGTCACCTGGTCGGTGAACGCCCGCGCCGACCTCGCCGACCTCGATCTCTTTCGGGAGATGAAGTCGGCGGGCTGCCGCAACCTGGTGGTCGGCTTCGAGTCGGCGAACCAGTCCGTCCTCGACCGGGTGAAGAAGGGGATCACCGTCGCCCAGTCGCGGGAGTTCATCGCCGCCGCCCGCCGGGCCGGCCTCACCATCCACGGCTGCTTCGTCTTCGGCCTTCCCGGCGACAACCGGGCGACCGTGGAGGAGACGCTCGACTTCGCCCTCCATTCCGGATTGGACACCGTCCAGTTCTCGGGCGCCATCCCCTTCCCGGGGACGGAATATTACGATCTCTGCCGGCGGGAGGGCACCCTCACCGCCCAATCCTGGGCCGACTGGCTGGAGGAGGGGGAGCAGACGGCGGTCGTCCAGTATCCCCACCTGACCAAGCGGGAAATCAACTCCTATATCGACCGGGGCTTGAGGGAGTTCTACTTCCGACCGCGCTACCTCATCCGCTTCCTCCTCGACACCCGCTCGTTGGCCGACCTGGCCCGGAAGTTCCGGGGAGCGCTGAACTACGTCTCGTATCTGTTCTCCCGCCGGCGGGTCAAATCGCGGGGATAGCTGAATGTAGAGAGTCCGTGGGAGGGGCATTCCTGCCCCGAGACAGGCCAGCTTGGATCGCGACAAGAATGTCGCTCCCACAGGCCCGGCTTTGCGAGAGGGCTGTCAGTAGAGAGTCCGTGGGAGGGGCGTCTCGCCCCGATGCCCAGCCATGATCGCCATCTACCTTTTGGGAGGGATGTGCCTGATGCTGCTCGCCCTCCCCGCCCTCTACCTCCTCATCCTCTCCCTCGCCGCGCCGAAGCCGACGGCGCCGGGGAACGCCTCCCCCCTCCCGCCGCTCACCGTCCTCGTGCCGGCCCACGACGAAGCCCCAAACCTCCCCGCCAAGATCGAAGGGCTGTTCGCCCAGGGCTACCCCTCCGGTCTCCTCCGCATGATGGTGATCGACGACGGGTCGACCGACCGGACGGCCGAGGCGCTGGCGCCTTTCTCCGGACGGCTCGCGGCGCTTCGCCTCCCCAAGCCGCGGGGGAAGATCGCCGCCTTAAACCTGGGTTTGGATCGCGCGGAGACGGAGATCGTGGTCATCACCGACGCCGACACCGTTCTCGGACAGGGCGCCCTGGAGGCCCTGGCCCGGCCCTTTGCCGGGGAGAACGTGGGGGCGGTCAGCGGACGGTTGCAGGTGAGGGGGGAGGGGCGGACGGCCCGCTGGGAGCGCGCCTACGTCGAGGCCGAGGAGGGCTTCCGGGGGCGGGAGAACCTCCTCTCCTCCGTCCCCTTCCTCTTCGGCCAGCTCTCCGCCTTCCGCCGATCGGTTCTCCCCGCCATCCCCGAGGCGGCCGCCGTGGACGACCTCGAGATCGCCCTCGCCGTCCGGGGGAAGGGCTACCGCGTACTCTCCGCGGAACGGGCGATCGTCTCCGAGGTCCCTCCACCCTCCCTGGGCGGGCTCCTCAAGCAGAAGGTGCGGCGGGGTCTCTGCACGATCGAGGTCGTCCTCCGCCACCTCGATCTCCTCGATCCCCGCCGCCAGGGCTGGTTCGCCCTCACCTTCTTCGTCCGCCGCGTCCTCCCCCTCTTCTCGCCCGCCCTGCTCGCCGCCCTCTTCCTCTGCCTCCGGGCCGTCTCCGGGAGCTGGCTCGTCCCCGCCGCCGGCTATGCCGCCCTCTTGCTCCTTTCCTGGCTGAAGAACCCGCCCCTGACCGAGTATCTGGCCATGATGCAGGGGACGATCTGCGCCTCCTGGTGGCTCTACCTGACGCGGAGGGCTCCGTCCGGCGCGAACTGGAAGAGCTTCCCGGAGGGGAGGGGGGGATGATCCTGATCAACCCTCCCCTCCGCCACCCCGAGGCGGTCGTCCCGCCCCTTGGGATCGCCTCGATCGCGGCAACCCTGCGCCAGGCGGGGCGACCGGCCGGTCTTCTCGACGCCAACGCCCTGGGACTGGACGAGGCGACGGCGGCCGCGGCGGCCCTGGAGCGGCGGCCGGCCGCCGTCGGCCTGACCGTTCTCTACTCGTCTTATCCGGCGGCCCGCGAGATCACCCGGATTCTCAAGGCTTCTCCCTCCCGGCCCCTGGTCGTCTGGGGCGGACCCCACGCCACCACCTGCCCCGAGGAATCGCTCGTCGAGGGCGGGGCCGACCTCTGCGTGATCGGGGAGGGAGAGGGGACGGTCCGCGAGCTCGCCCCTAGCCTCGAAAGGGGCTCCCCGGCTTGGGAGTCCGTTCCCGGCCTCGCCTTCCGGGCGAACGGCCGGATCGTCCGCACCCCCCGCCGCGAGCTTCTCCCGGACCTCGACGCTTTGCCGTTCCCCGCCTACGACCTTCTCCCCATGGACCGGTATCGGACCCTGCGCGGGGCGTCCGGCCGCTCCGCCGCAGTCCTGACCAGCCGGGGCTGCCCGGGAAAGTGCATCTTCTGCAGCCGGTGCGTCTTCGGCCGGACCATGCGTTACCGCTCCGTTGCCCGGGTTATGGAAGAGATCGCCCTGCTGGTTCGGGACTACGGCGTCCGGACCATCGCCTTCATCGACGACGCCTTCCTCGAAGACCGCCGCCGCGTGCTCGATCTCTGCTCGGAGCTCGTTGAATCCCGCCTCGGCGTATCCTGGCGACTGGGGAACGGCGTCCGGGTCGACCAGGTCGACGCCGAGCTTCTCGCGAACATGAAACAGGCGGGGTGCACCGACCTCGCCTTCGGCGTGGAGTCGGGCGACGACGGGGTCTTGAAGCGGATCGGCAAGGAGATCACGACCGACCAAGCCCGCCACGCTTTCCGCCTGGCCAAGGAGGCCGGGCTGGGAACGATCGGCTTCTTCCAGCTCGGCCACCCCTTCGACACCCCGGAGACGATGGAGAAGACGATCGCATTCGCCGTCGAGCTCGACCCGGACTACGCCGCCTTCGCCGTCTCCACTCCCCTCCCGGGAGCGGCCCTCTGGGAGTGGGCGCGCTCCCGCGGCCGGACGGTGGGCAGAGCGCCCGGAGAGAGGATCGACATCTTCAGCGCCCGGCCGCATTTCGTGACCGAAAACTTCACCGCCGACGACGTCTCCCGGCTTTACCGGTCGGCCTACCGGAGGTTCTACTACCGCCCCCGCTACATCCTGCGCCGGATCGCTGCCCTGCGCCGCGGCAAGGACCTCCGGGCGGCCTGGGCGGGGCTGAAATACCTGGTCGGAATCTAAATAGATGGGTTAGGGTAAGGAAGTGGGTTTGGTCAATGGGCAAAGTCGATGGTGGCGACTGCACCATTGACCTTACCCATCTACCAGACCAATATCCTTACCCTTACCCATCGACCGGCAGTGACGATGTTCCGTTACCTGACCTCATACGCCGCTCTCCTCCGCCGGAGCATTTTTCCCCGCCCGGGCGACCGGCCGCTCCAGCTCACGCTATTCATCACCTCTCTCTGCAACGCCTCCTGCGCCCACTGCTTTTACGCCGACCGACTGAACGCGGACGGCGACCTCTCCCTGGACCAGGTCCGCGCGCTCTCTCGCGCTCTCGGCCCGCTCTTCTCCCTCTCCCTCTCCGGGGGCGAGCCGTTTCTCTCCCCTCTTCTGGCCGAAACTTGCCTTCTCTTCGCCCGTCACAACTCGGTCCGAAGGATCCAGATCCCCACCAACGGTCTCCTCCCCGAAAATATCGCCCGCACGACCGAGCAAATCCTCCGAGGAACCGCGGCGGAGGTCACGGTCGCTCTCTCCGTCGACGGCCTGGAAAAGACCCACGACCGTATCCGCGGAAGGGAAGGCTGCTTCGGAAAGGTCCGCGAGACCTACCGTCTCCTGTCCGGGATGAAAGGATCCCACCGAAAACTGCGTCTCGTCACGAACACGGCGATCTCCAACCTGAACCTCGAGGATATCCCGGCCCTGATGGCCCTCCTCCGCAACGAGTGGACCGCGCTCGACTCGGTCAACTGGGACTGGGTGAGGGGGCAGCCGGCCGACCCGGACGTTTCCCTCCCGCCCGTCTCCCGCCTCCGCGCGCTGAAACCGACCCTCCTCTCCGCCAAGGCGCATTTTCTCCGCCGTTCGGCCGGATGGGCGTGGGCGGCTCTCGAGCTGGCCTTCCGGGATTATCTCTTCGACCTCGACCTGCGCACCCTCTCCGAGCGGCGGCAGGTCGTGCCCTGCCGCGCGCCGGCGATCCACCGCGTGGTCTATGCCAATGGGGACTGCTCCTTCTGCGAGACCCTCCCCTCCTTCGGAAACTTCGCCCGGGAAGGGCCGGCGGGCCTCCTCGGCGGGAAGAAGGCGGAGCGGATGGAGAGGGAGGCGAGGGCGGGGAATTGCTTCTGCGCCCATGGCTGCCACCAGCCATTCAACGCCCTCCTCGACCCGAAGTCCTGGCCGCGGATCCTCCTGCGGTTGGGACGAGTGTAGGCCGGTTCTCCGCCTCCGCCCTGCGGGCTATGGCGAACAGGTGTGAACCGGCGGCCGGGCCGTGGCGCCGGTGTAGGCCGGTTCTGTGAACCGGCGCCCGGACGCAGTCCGGGCCTACAGGCTGAACTTGCGGAAGCGGAGCGAGCCCCAGAGGTGGAAGAGGAGCTCGGAGAGCATCACGAGCCACCAGGCGGAGAGGAAGAGGAGAAACTCCCGGCGGCGTCGGAGGAGGATCTGGAGCTTGATCCCGCGGGCGGCCTCGTTGAGGTAGACGACGCAGACCGCGGCATAGGTTACGGCGAGGAGGGCGGCCGCGGCGGCGACGCCGAAGGGCGAGGCGCCCGCGAACAGGCCGGCCAGGAAAAAGGCGAGGGCGGCGTAGAAGGGATAGTAGGCGGCGAGCGCGGGGGTGAAGACGCCGAAAAGCTTGAGCGCCTTGAACCGGACGGGGTGCTTCCGCTCGAAGTAGCGGTCGGTGTAGGACCAGCGAAAGCGGAGACGCTTGCCGAGGAGGCCTCCGAGCGCGTAACGGTGGGGGGGATGGGCGACGCGGACGTCGGGGGCGAAGGGGATCGCGTAGCCCAGGTCGAGGACCCGCCAGGCCAGGTCGGTGTCCTCCCGGTAGTATTTCAGGACGGGATCGAACGGCCCGGCCCGGTCCAGCGCCTCCCGGCGGTAGAAGATGTTGCAGGTCTCGTAGTTCCCGTCCTCCAGGTTGCGGACCTGCATGGTCAGGGCCGAGATCTCCCGGACGTCGCACCAGGTCAGGCCCTGGACTCCCCCCACCGCCGGGTCGTCGAAATAGGGCAGGGCTCGGGCGATCCACTCCCGGTCGGGAAGGCAGTCATCGTCGATGAAGCCGAGGATCTCCCCCCGCGCCGATCGGAGCCCCCGGTTCCGGGCCGCGCCCTGCCCCCGGTTCTTGCCGGGAAGATAGGAGAGACCGGGGAAGCGGGGGAGGAGGGAGGCGACCGCCTCTCCCGTGCCGTCACGGGACCCGTCGTCGGCGACGATCACCTCGAACGATCCCGGGGGGACGGCCTGGGCGCGAAGGGCCAGGAGCAGGCGAAGGAGCTTGTCCCGACGGTTGCAGGTGGGTATGATGACGCTGATCCGGGGCGCAGTGGCCATGGCCTCGCCTCCTCTGCCTCCGCATGTATAACCCAACCCCTGATCTCCGTCAACTGTGGGAGGGGCGTCCCGCCCCGATCCAGGTCGTCTGGTTAATACCCGGATCGCGGCGAGACGCCGCTCCCACAGGCAGAGACTGACGACCGCAAAATAGTTCCATTCGTGAAAATTCGTGAAAATTCGTGGAAGACCGGTCTCCTCCCCGCCCTCCTCCTCGCCACCGCCGCCGCCATCTTCGTCTGGTTCTACCTCGTCCTCCCCCAGGGGCCCTTCTCCTGGGACGAGGCCCACCACTCCACCTTCAGCCTCCTGATCGCCCGCTCGCTCAAGGAAGGCTCCGCCCGATCCCTCTGGCGCTTCACCAACGTCCAGACCTACTGGCCCTTCCTCCACTCCTGGGTCTCGTCTCTCTTCCTCCTCGCCGGGGGATATTCCTACGCAGCGGCGCGCGGCGCCAACGTGGCGATCGGCTGGTGCGCCCTCCTCCTGGTCTTCCTCCTGGGGCGCCGTCTCTCCTCACCTTCCCGGGACGCGGTCGGCCTCGCCGCCGCCGCCCTGATGGCGGCCTCCCCGATGTTCCTCTTCTTGTCTTCCACCGCGATGATCGAAAACCTCGGCCTCCTCCTGACCCTCTGGATTCTCTATTTCCAGGTTCGTTCCCTCAAGTGCGGTGAATCGCAGTCGTCCGGCGCTAAAGCGGCAATCGTTCGCCGCGCTCCCAACCCTCTTTTGCGCCCGGCCTTGGTTGCCGGATTGCTGCTGGGCCTTCTCTACCTGACCAAATACGAGTATGCCCAGTTCGCCGGCCTGGGGCTCGTCTTCTTCTGGCTCTCGCGCCTCATGCTCCCCGAAGGGGAAGGGGGGCGGAAGATCGTCCTGAAGGGCGCGGCCGCGACCAGCGGGGGGTTCCTGCTCGTCTGGCTCGCCTGGATGGCCGTCCCCCCCACCGCCGCCAAGTGGGGGATCCTCCTCTATCGCCTCGGCGACACCGGCAGCTTCAACCCGCTGCACTACACCCGGGCCGAAAACCTTTCCTTCCACTTCCGCTCCCTCCTCTACGCCTATACCTTCTCCCCCGCGATCTGGCTCCTCTACCTGGGCGGAGTGGCTTTCGGGTTCGCCCGCTTCCGCGATCTCCGCCTCCGCCTCCTCCTCTCCGTTCTCCTGGCCACCCTCCTCCCCGCCTCGCTCATCCTCAACTCCCAGGAGCGCTTCATCTACACCGCGACGCCGGCCCTCTGCCTCCTCGCGGCGGCCGCGGCCGCGGATTTCGCGGCGCGGCGGTCCCGGCCGGCGATGGTCGTCGGGGCCGCGGCGGCGATCGTGATCGCGGCGGATCTCCCCAAGCTCCCCCTCTACATCCGCGAGGTCGGCAACGCCGTCATCGGCTCCTACTCCTTCCGCGACGGGAACCGCCTGGACACCTCGACCTTCTTCGGCCTCGTTCCCTATCCCGGATTCCTCCGCCCGGCCCGGGAATACTTCAATCCGAAAGCGGCGGGAAAGGTCCCCGTCCACACCCCGCAGGACCTGATCGAATTCCTCTGGTCGGTCACGGGGTCGCGGGGATCGGTCTGCGCCCCCTTCTACATCGGCGCTCTCTCCCCCCACCTCTGGCAGTGGCATTCGATCTCGCGCAACCAGCCGATCTACACCGACTGGCGCCCCGACGCCGTCTTCTTCCCGTCCCTTTCCGTCTCCGCAGACTCTCCCCATCGCCTCCTCTGGAACACCTACCTCATCGACGGCCGGACGAGGGAATGGAGCGCTTTTTTGGCCGGCCTGGAGCAAAGGGGCCTGATGAAAACGGTCGCCGCGCGGTCCTATCCCGACGCGGGGCTCGGGATGACGGTCTACGTCAAGAACCGCCCCCTCTCCGACCCCGCCTGGCAAACCCTCCGCTTCCCCTAAAACTGCGAATGGCGCGAATCATGATCCAATCCGGCCGGGCTGAAAATGAACTACGAATTCCGCGAATTTCGCGAATTAGAGATAGGGCCCGGCCCATTCGCGCAATTCGCGAAATTCGTAGTTCAGACCTAGCCGAGCCAATTCGCGGTCCCATTTCCGGTGCCGGGGCGGGGGTGTATAATCCCACTCCGTGAAAGTCCTCCTTGCCAACCCCCCCTGGCGTCTCGACCAGGCAAACGTCTACAGCCAGACCGGGGCGATCTTCCCTCCGCTCGGACTCGCCTCGATCGCCGCCGTCCTCCGAAGGGAAGGGCGCTTCGCGGTCGAGATCCTCGACGCCTGGGGGCTGGGCATGGGTCTGGACCGCTTCCGGGAAGAGATCCGTCGAAGACGCCCCGAGGTGGTCGGGATCACCGCCTACACCACCACCGTCGTCACCGCCCTGGAGACCGCCGCCGCGGTCAAGTCGGACGACCCGGGGATCCGGATCGTCCTGGGCGGTCCCCATCCCACGGTCCGCCCGGACGAGGTTCTGGCGCGGGACGAGGTCGATTTCGTGGTCCGCGGGGAAGGGGAGATCGCCTTCCCCGACCTCCTCCGCCGGATGGCGGATCTCTCCCGCCCTTCCCCCGGTCCGGGCCGATCCCGCGGCGCCGCCCCTCCCGGGGCGACGCCCGAGCCCGGTTTCTCCGGCATCCCCGGCGTGAGCTTCAAGCGGGGCGGGAAGATCGTCCACAACCCGGGGCAGTCCTTCGTCGCCGACCTTGACGCGATCCCCTGGCCCTGGCGGGACGGGCTTCCGATGGAGATCTACCGCCCGTCTCTGGGCGCCTACAAAAGGCTCCCCGCCGCGTCCGTGATCACCTCGCGGGGCTGCCCCTTCGCCTGCACATTCTGCTCGGGGTCGATCTTCGGCCGCACCGTCCGCCGGCGCAGCCCCGAGAACGTCCTGGGCGAGATCAGCGAGCTGATGGGCAGGTTCGGAATCCGGGAGATCTACTTCGCCGACGACTGCTTCACCCTGGACCGGGAGCGCACCGCCGCCCTCTGCAACCTCATCCTCGGGAAGCGGCTCGACCTGACCTGGATCTGCTCGACCCGGGTGAACCTGGTCGACGAGCCGCTCCTCCGGCTGATGAAGAAGGCGGGCTGCGTCTCGATCGCCTACGGGGTGGAGAGCGCCGACGAGGAACAGCTCCGGGCCATGAAAAAGGGGATAACGCTGGAGGAGGCGAAACGGGTGATCGCCCTCACCCGGAGGATCGGGATGGAGGTGCGCGCCTCCTACATCTTCGGCCTGCCCGGGGAAGACCGCGATTCCCTGGAGCGGACCCTCCGGCTCGCCCTCGAGATCAACTCGGACTTCGTCATCTTCAACATCGCCACCCCCCGCCCCGGCACCGAGCTATACGACGATGCCCGGGCGAGGGGGCTCCTGATCGCCGACGGCTTCGATCTCTATCCCCTGACCGACTCCGCCCACGGGCTCATCCGCCTCGACGGCCTCGCCCCGGCCGATCTGGAGGAGTTCTACCGCCGCTCCTATCGCCGCTATTACTTCCGTCCCCGCTACATCCTCTCCCGCCTAGCCCGGATCCGCTCGATCGAGGACGTCCGCCATCACTGGCGGGGGATGAGCGGCTTCTTCCGCTGGCGGAGGAAAAACCAATGAACCGACGGCATGGGCGGTAGGGACGCCATGGACAATATGGACTCGATGGACAATATGGACAGAGAATCGCCGAGGCCCGGCGTCCATCGCCTCCATCCAGTCCATCTCGTCCATACCGGCCCTCGCCCTCGGCCCGGTTGCCAAAGGGCGGCCGGTGTGGGATATTAAGCAAAATTGCAGCCACGGAGAAACCACCCATGATCGACTACCTAAACGGCTACGCCGGACGGGTGCGCGAATGCCTCGCCCGGCTACCCTTCCCGGAGCTGGCGAGGATCGTCGATCTCCTGGCCGCTAAGATCCGGGAGGGGAAGCAGATCATCGTCTTCGGCAACGGCGGCTCGGCCGCCACCGCTTCCCATCTCGTCTGCGACCTCAACAAGGGGGTGACCGCCCTCACCGGGCTCCGCGTCCGGGCGATCGGCCTCAACGACTGCGTTCCCCTGATGACCGCCTGGGCCAACGACACCGCCTACGAGCGCGTCTTCGTGGAGCCGCTGGCCAACTACCTCCGCGAGGGCGACGCGGTCATCGGGATCACCGCCAGCGGCAACTCCCCCAACGTCCTCCGCGCGATCGAATACGCCAACGAGCATGGCGGGGCGACGATCGGCTGGATCGGGATGGGGGGAGGGAAGCTCCTGAAATTGGTCAAGCACGCGATCGTGGTGGAGAGCCGGTCCTACGAGGAGGTCGAGGACGTCCACCTGGTGGTCGCCCACATGGTCAAGATGGGCCTCCTGGAGAAGCTGCCCGGGAAACAGGTATAAGTTCTTCATCGAGACGGCAGGCAGCGCGGGGCGGCCCTCCTGGGCCGCCCCCTTTCTTGGATCGCTCCCCGATCCATCTTGCGACACTCTCGTCTCCCAGTAGGCGCGGACCTTGAAGGCCCGCGCGCCGGCCTGTGCCGGCCGGCGGACCTGCCCCGACGTATCCGTCGGGATGATCATTCGGGAAGGCAATGCGGTGAATCAAAGGTCCGCGGTTACGGGTGAACCATCCAACCGCGAATGGACGCGAATAATGCGCGAATAGGTGGTATCATCCGTGACCGAAACGCGGACTATCGAACCCGAGATGAAAACGATCGCCTACCAACCCCGCGACTGGAACAAGCTCCGAGCCCGGCTGGCCTCTCCCGTCGACGACCCCCTCCTGCTCCGCCGCGTGCGGGAGATCATCGCGGGGGTCCGGCGAGGCGGCGACCGGGCGCTCCGGGAGTATACGCTCCGCTTCGACGGCGCGCGCCTTCGTTCCTTCCGCGTCGCGGCCGCCGCGATCGCCGCCGCCCGCAGGGAGCTTCCGCCCGAAGCGCTGTCCGCCTTCCGCCGCGCGGAGCGGAACATCGTCCGCTACTATTCCTCCCGCCTCCCCCGTTCCTGGCGAGGGGAAAGGGGGGACGGCCTCTCCTGGGGCGAGCAGGTCACGCCGCTCCAATCCGTCGGCGTCTACGTCCCCGGCGGGAAAGCGCCGCTGGTCTCCACCCTCTTTATGACCGCGATCCCGGCCAGAATCGCGGGGGTGGGGCGGATCGTCCTGGCGACGCCCCCCCGGAAGGACGGGACGGTCGATCCCTCCATCCTCGCCGCCGCCGGATATCTCGGCGTTCGGGAGGTCTACGCGGTCGGCGGGGCGCAGGCGATCGCCGCGCTCGCCTACGGGACCCGGTCGGTTGCCCGCGTCGAGAAGATCGTCGGGCCGGGGAACGCCTACGTCACCGCGGCCAAGAAGGAGGTCTTCGGGGCCGTGGACGTCGACATGCTCGCCGGACCGAGCGAGGTGGCGGTCCTCGCCGACGACTCCGCCGAACCGCGCTTCGTCGCCGCCGACCTCCTGGCCCAGGCCGAACACGGGGCGGGGGGGATCGCGGTCCTGGTCACGCCCTCGTCCGAGCTGATCGCGGCCGTGAAGCGGGCGATCGCCGGCCTCCTTAACGGCCTCCGGCGAGGGGAGATCCTGCGGCAGTCGCTCCAGAGGGGGACGCTCCTGGTCAAAACGAAGGACCTGGAGGAGGGGAGGGATCTGGTCAACCGGATGGCGCCCGAACACCTGGAGATCATGACCCGCGACCCCGAAAAGACGCTCGCCGGGATCAGGAATGCCGGGGCGGTCTTCCTCGGGCCCTTCAGCCCCGTGGCGGCGGGGGACTATGCCGCCGGCCCGAGCCACGTCCTGCCCACCGGCGGAACGGCGCGCTTTTTCTCGCACCTGTCGGTCTTCGACTTCGTCAAGCGGACGAGCATCGTCGCCTACACCGGCGCGGGGCTCGCCAAGGACGCGGGAACCATCGCCGCGCTGTCCGGCCTGGAGGGCTTGGACGCCCATGCGCTATCCGCAAAGATACGTCTGGGCAATCCTGGATTCCCAACCGCTCTCGCGCCCAGACGCAAAGCCGCCATGAAATCTAAACGATGATCGATGGTTTTGTGGGAGGGGCGTCCTCGCCCCGATCCATGCCGGCGCGGAGCGCGGCCCCGAGTGGATTCTTGGGATACGGGGCAAGCGGGGACGCCGCTCCCGCGGAATCGCACAGAGCAGAAGGCGTTTTCCTATGTATTTTAGGCCAAACATCGAAAGCCTCTCGCCCTACGTACCGGGGATCCAGCCCCAGGAACCGGGCTTCATCAAGCTCAACACCAACGAGAACCCCTATCCCCCCTCGCCCAGGGTCGAGGCCCTCCTCCGGTCGGTCTCCGCCTCCGATCTCCGGCTCTATCCGGACCCCTCCGCGGAACGCCTGAGGGCTACCATCGCCTCGCTCCACGGCCTAGCCCCCGGAAACGTGATCGCCGGGAACGGCTCGGACGAGATCCTGTCCATGATCTTCCGGGCCGCGGCGGGGAAGGGGGACCGGGTGGCCGTCTGCTACCCCTCGTATACCCTGTTCAAGGTCCTGGCCGCGATGCAAGAGGCTGAGGTCAGCGAATACGACCTCCGGGAAGATTTCTCCCTGCCCGAGGAGTTCATCGCCGCCCCCGCGACCCTGAAGCTGGTCGCCTCGCCCAACTCGCCGACCGGGACGCAATATTCGCTGGAAACCATCGACCGGATACTGGAGGCGACCGAGGGAATCGTGGTGGTGGACGAGGCCTACGCCGATTTCGCGGACGGCGACGCGACTCCCCTCCTGGCCAAGTATCCCAACCTGATCGTCACCCGGACGGTCTCGAAATCCTATTCGCTGGCCGGCCTGCGGATCGGCTACGGCCTTGCCTCCGAGGAAATCGTCTCCGGCCTGATAAAGGTCAAGGATTCCTACAACGTCGACCGCCTGAGCGGGGCGATCGCGGAGGCGGCGATCTCCGACCGGGAGTATTTCCGGGAGACCGTGGCCAAGGTCCGGGAGCAGAGGGAAAGGCTTGGCCGCGGGCTCGGGGATCTTGGCTTCGCGGTCTTCCCCTCCGGCGCCAACTTCCTCCTCGCCCGCCCGCCGGGGGGAAAAGCGCGAGAGATCTACGAGCAGCTTCTCCAGCGGAAGATCCTGGTCCGCTACTTCGACCTCCGCCGCCTCTCCGACTGCCTGCGGATCAGCGTCGGGACGGAGGAAGAGATGGACGTTCTCTTGAAGGCCCTTCGTGATATTCTGGGGCCGGGCGCTGCCTGACCGCGGGCCTTTAATACCGAGGAGATACGCGAACGGGCGCGTAGGCGCGGGCCTTGAAGGCCCGCGCGCGCCTACGGAGCCAACGCCATGAAGAATCGTTCAGCCAAGATCAAGCGCGCCACCCGCGAGACCGACATCGCCGTCTCCCTCGGCCTGGATGGGAGCGGGAAATCGAAGATCGACACCGGGATCCCCTTCTTCAACCACATGCTCGAGCTCTTCGCCCGCCACGGCCTCTTCGACCTTGTCCTCCGGGCCCGGGGCGACCTCGCCGTTGACTACCACCACACGGTCGAGGACATCGGGATCTGCCTCGGGGAGGCCCTGGCCAAGGCGCTGGGGGACAAGAAGTCCATCCGCCGCTATGGTTCGGCGGTCGTCCCCATGGACGAAGCCCTGGCCGAGGCCGCCGTCGACCTCTCCGGTCGCGCCTTCCTGGTCTATCGCGCGCCCATCCGCCGGATCAAGATCGGAGATTTCAACCTCGGCCTCCTCAAGTCCTTCTTCCAGTCCTTCGCCGACCACGGCCGGCTGACCCTCCACATCGAGCTTCGCTGCGGGGAGGACGCCCACCACGCGGCGGAGGCCGTCTTCAAGGCCTGCGGCCGCGCCCTGCGCCAGGCCGCGGAACGCGATCCCCGGGTGAAGGGGATCCCATCGACGAAGGGGAAGCTGTAGATCGGAGACAATCTCGAACCAGTGATCAGTAATCAGTGATCAGCGATCGGTAAAACCGGCTTTCTGTCCGGCCATCAGTCACTGATTACTGATCACTGATTACTGATCACTATTCTTTAGCCACTGTCACCATGCTCATCCTACCCGCGATTGATCTGAAGTCCGGACGCTGCGTCCGCCTCTTCCAGGGGCGGGCGGATAAGGAGACCGTCTACTCCGAGGACCCCGCCGCCGTGGCCGCGCGCTGGGCGGGGGAGGGGGCGGAGTATCTCCACGTGGTCGACCTGGACGGCGCCTTCTCGGGCCATCCGGCGAACCTCCCCGCCGTCCGGCGCATCCTCGAATCGGTGCGCATACCGGTCGAACTGGGAGGGGGGATGCGGACGCTTACGGCGATCGAAGCCGCCTTGGCCGCCGGGATCAGCCGGGTCATCGTCGGCACCAAGGCGGCCGAATCCCTGGACTTCGCCGAAGGGGCCTTTAAGAGCTTCCGGGAGCGCGTCGTCCCCTCGATCGATGCCCGCGAGGGGAAAGTAGCCATCGGCGGATGGGAAGCGGAAACGCGGATCACGGCGACGAAACTCGGCGCCGACCTGAAAAAGATCGGCTACACCCTCGCCATCTACACCGACATCTCCCGGGACGGGACGCTCGCCGGCTTGAATCTCGCCGGCATCGAGGCCTTCCTCGACGGAACCGGGCTGCGAACGATCGTGGCGGGGGGCGTTTCCACACTGGCCGACGTCCGGGGGGTGAAGAAGCTGGAGCGAAAAGGCGCCTATGGCGTGGTGATCGGGAAGGCGCTCTACGCGGGAACGATCTCTCTCCAGGAAGCTATCCGTTCCGCCCGGAACCCGTAGGCGCGGACCTTCAGGTCCGCGCGAGGCGAGCCGCGAAACCTTCCGCGGACATAAATGTCCGCGGCTACGAACAATTAACCAAGCGGCGGACGAGCCGGGAGCGCCCGGTCCCAAGACCGGGACTACAGACAAGGAGACGTCATGGATGAGTTTCTATCTTTGGTGAAGTTCAACGACGCCGGCCTCGTCCCGGTCATCGCCCAGGACGCGAAAAACGGCGAGGTCCTGATGATGGCCTGGATGAATCGGGAGACGCTCCAGAAGACGGTCGAGACCGGCCTCATGCACTACTGGTCCCGCTCCCGCCGGAAGGTCTGGCTAAAGGGGGAGACCTCCGGCCATACCCAGAAGGTCAAGGAGATCCGCTTCGACTGCGACGCCGACACCCTGCTCGTAAAGATCGAGCAGAAGGGCGGGGCCTGCCACGAGGGCTACCGCTCCTGCTTCTTCCGCGTCGTCCGGGACGGCGGGAAGACGATCTCGGTCTCCGGGGAGAAGCTCTTCGAACCGGAGTCGGCTTACGGCGCGAAGAAAAAATAGCCGCCTGCTGATCTCCCCCGGCGAGCTGACGCGCCTCAAGATGACGATCATCGCCGCGCGAGCGGCTTCGGAGTGCGGCGGCACGACGCCGCTTTCGGAGTGCGGCGGCACGACGCCGCTATATAAAGCGGCGCCCAGGCGCCGCACTCCAAAGCGCCCCGAAAAATTTCGGGGCGCTCTCGGCCAGGGCGTAACCGAGGCCTTACCGGCGCTGCGGTTTTTGTATGGACAGAGGGGGGCAAGGTTGTTAGCATTTTTTTACAACCTCAAACCGGAGGTCTACCATGGAAGAGAAGGGATTGATCGGGACGATTTTCGATTTCTCGTTCGACCGGTTCGTCACCACCAAGGTGATCAAGTTCCTCCTGGCCGTGGCCATGGTCGCCAACCTGATCTTCACCATCATGGTCATCGTGGCCGTCTGGCAGGGCAGCACTGCCTTGGGGATCCTGGCCCTGATCCTCTCCCCGGTGATCTACGTCCTCATGATGCTCGGCGCCCGCATCTACCTCGAGCTGATCATCGTGGCCTTCCGGATCGTCGAGCACGTGGGCGGGATCGAGGATCTCCTCAAGAAAAAAGAGGCCGCTCCGGCCGGGAAGTAAGGCGATTACCCGCCGCGGTCTCATCGCGCCGCTCGTCCTTTTCCTCCTCGCCGGGGGGATCCGGGCGGGAAGCGTCCTTAACGGACGCTTCTCGCCCGGTTTTTATCTCCTCCCGGCGGGGATGGACGAGTACAACTACGATCGACTCGCCTTCGCCCTGTCCGGCGGGGGAGGGGACCTCTCGCTCCTCCCTTACAGCCTACCCCTCTATCCCCGCTTTCTCGCCCTCGTCTACTCCCTCTGCGGGAGGGACCTCCTCCTCGCCCGCCTCCTCCAATCCGCGATCGGGGCGGGGTCGGTCGTTCTGCTCTATCTCCTGGGGAAGAAGATCGCCGGGGAGGCGACGGGGCTTGGGGCCGGCGCCTTCCTCGCCTTATACGGGATGGCCGTTTTCCACGAAGGCCTCCTCGTCCCGGCCTCCTTGGCGCTGTTTCTCTCGCTGGCGGCGCTCCTCTGCTGGGCCGGCGACGGCGGTTTTGCCCGAGGCGCTCTGGGCGGCGTCCTCCTCGGCCTGGCGGGGCTGGCTTCGGCCGCCAACCTCCTCTTCGCCGCCCTCCTGATCGCCGGCCTCCTGGCCAAAAGAAGGGAGGGGGCGGGGAGGGCCACGGGGGCGGTCCTGGGTCTCGTTCTCGTTCTCGTCCCTTTCGCCCTCGCCACCTATTCCGCCTCGGGAGACTTCATCCTCGTCTCCGCCCACGGTGGTGTGAATTTCTACATCGGGAACAACCCCGAGTCGAACGGCGGTTACAAGACCCCCCTGATCCTGACCCCGTCCGCCTCGGGGATCGTCCGCGATTCGATCCGGATCGCGGAAGAGGAGTCCGGAAGGCGGCTCGCTCCCTCCGGGGTATCGCGCTACTGGCTCCGGAAGGGATCGGAATGGATCGGATCCGATCCCCGCCTCGCCCTGCGGCGGGCGCTCTCCAAGCTCCGACTCCTCGTCGGACGCTGGGAATACTGCGACGTCGGGGGCGCCCGGATCGGGAAGCAGGAGACCTTCCGCTTCCTGGGGATGCCCCTCCTGCCGTTTCTTCTGGTCGGCCCGCTGGGCTTGGCCGGGATGATCTTAAGCTTGTCCGTCCCTGGACAACTCCGTCCCCGGCTGATACTATATGCCTACGCCGCCGCTCATGCGGCCGGGACGGCCCTCTTCTTCTTCCAGTCTCGCTCGCGTCTGCTGCTGCTACCGGTCTTCTGTCTCTTCGCCGCCGACGCCGTCCGGGCCATCGGAGAGTCATGGCGAAGGAGGCGTCGGGGGCGGGCGGGGCTGATCGTCGCCCTAGCGGCCGCCTGCGTCCTCCTTGCCGCCTCCGCGCCCTGGCGGGAGATGCGCTCGGAGACCAACGTCCTGGTCATGACGGCCCAGGACGAGGCGGGGGAGGGGAGATACGCGGCCGCTCTGGAGAAGACCGCCCGGGCGCGATGGCTTAACCCGCGTCTCGGAGGGATCGACCTGGTCGAAGGGGGGATACATTTTCTCGCGGGAGACCGGGCCAAGGCGGAGGCCTGCTTCCGCCGGGCCCAAGCGCTCGACCCGCTCAACCCCGATCCCTCGCTCAGCCTGGGTTTCCTTTTCCTGGCGGAGAAGGGACTGGAGAAGGCGCAAGCGGCCGCGGAAGTCGCCCGGGCCGCCGACCCGATCTCGGCGCGGCCCGACGTCCTCCTCGCCCGGATCGCCGGGGAGCGGAACGACACGGAAAGGGAAGAAGCGGCTTACCGGCGGGCGCTCCGGCTCGATCCGAACGAAACCGAGGCCTTGCTCAACCTGGCGGGACTAACGGAGCTGCGGGGCGACCGCCGGGAGGCGGAGCGGTTGCGGAGACGGGCGGAGAGGGTGGAGCCGGGGATAATCAATAAGGCAGAAGTGAGAAGTAAGAAGTGAGAATTAAAAAGAGGGGAGAAGTGGCTGCCGCGAAGAAAAAGAGCTGCGCCGTCGACGACCGGTTCTGCTCCGACCGGCCCTGGGTCCCCTACCTCTACATCCTCCCGGCGGCGCTCATCATCATCATCTTCCAGCTCCTCCCCATGTTCTACGCCTTCTTCCTGAGCTTCTTCCGCTGGAACATGGTCTCCCCGTCCGAGTTCGTCGGGATCAGGAACTACCTCGTCCTTTTCCAAGACCCCGATTTCTGGCTTTCCCTCCTCAACACCGCGATCTTCGCCCTGGGCTCGATCGTGCTCGGCCTCGGGATCTCCCTCTTCGTCGCCATCTGCCTCTCCCGGGGGATCCGGGCCCTGGGAATCTTCCGGACCGCCTACTTCATCCCCTACGTGGCCTCCATGACGGCGATCGCGATCGTCTGGAGGTGGATCTTCCAGCCCCGAGGGCTCCTGAACAGCGCGCTCCGGGGGCTGGGCGGGCTCCTCCCCGGAGTCCTCCCGGAAGGCTTCGGCGAGATCCGCTGGCTCCAGGAGCCGGGCTGGGCCAGGCTCGCCATCATCATCTTCGTGGTCTGGAAGACGCTGGGCTTCAACGTCCTGATCTTCCTGACCCGCCTCCTCGACATCGACCGCTCCTACTACGAGGCGGCCGAGATCGACGGGGCGAACGCTGCTGGCAAGTTCCGCTTCATCACCTGGCCGCTCCTCATGCCGACCACCCTCTTCCTCCTCACCATCTCCACCATCTTCGCCTTCCAGATGTTCATCCCCGTCTTCATCATCACCCCGGAGGGGGGGCCGCTCAAGTCGACCACTACCACGGTCTTCTATCTCTACCAGGCGGCCTTCAGCAACAACCTCTTCGGCTACGCCTGCGCCATCGCCTATGTCCTCTTCTTCATCATCCTCGCCCTGACCCTGGCGCAGAAGAAGCTCTTGGGAAAAACCGCCGACTCGGCGGCTTGATGATTGTAAACCGGCGCGATAGGTCGGGCGCGCCCGCTCGCAGAGCGGGCCTACAGGCGGCGGCCGGGCCGGCCGGTCCCGCGAACCAGCGCGACGATGTAGGCCGGTTCTGCGAACCGGCGGCCGGGGTCAAGACGCCCGGAAGCACTCCGGGCCTACAGGCGAAGATTCGCGGTTGAAGTCGCTAATCCAGAGCCACGGGCAGACGGTTGCCAGATGAGCAGGTTTCTCGCCAAATTTGCGGTCTATGCCGTGATCATCTTCGGGGCGGTGACCATGGTCTTCCCCTTCGTCTGGATGATCTCCACCTCCTTCAAATCCTCGCTCGAGGTCCTCTCCTCTCGAATCTCGGTCATCCCCGAGCTGAAGAAATACATCCGCTCCGAGGGGGGATGGGAGCCGGTGGAGTTCCAGATCGCGCTCGACCTGGACCGGATGGTTTCGGAGTCCGAGGGTCGCTTCACCACGGAGGTCCTGGCCGGGCCGGGCGCCGCCCTGGCGTCCCGGGCGGCGAGCGGCTACGCCGACCTCCGGGCGGAGATCTCCCGAATCTACGCCTCCTACCCGGAAGGGGGAGAGGCCCGGAAGAAGCTCGCGGACGCCTGGTCGGCCGCGCTCGGGAAGCTCGAAGTCTCGGCCGTCTCCCTGCCCGCGAAGGAGGCCGCCGCCGCCCGTTCCGAGCTGGACGACCTGCGGGCCGGCCTCCTGGGCGCGGTCGAGAAAACCTCCGACACGCCCGCCGCGACCGCCGTGGTGGTCCTGGCCGGGGAGAAGCGGGGCGCGCGGTCCTCGGTCCCCCTCTCCGGGATCGCCTGGCGGCGGTTCCTCCTCGACAACTTCATCAAGGCCTGGCGGGCCGCCCCCTTCGCCCGTTACTTCTTCAACACCGTCTTCACGGCGGTGATGGTCACCGTCGGCCAGGTCCTGACCTGCGCCTTGGCCGCCTACGCCTTCGCCCGGATGAAGTTCCGCTTCAAGGAGCCGATCTTCCTTATCCTCCTGGGGACGATGATGATCCCCCACGAAGTGATCCTCATCCCCGACTACGTGATCATCTCGAAGCTGGGCTGGATGAACACCTACTCCGCCCTGATCGTCCCCTTCCTGGGCGCGGTCTTCGGAACCTACTTCATGCGCCAGCACTTCGAGACCTTGCCCCAGGACCTCTTCGACGCCGCCGCGATCGACGGCTGCGGGCGGATGCGCACCCTCTTCCAGCTCGTCCTCCCCCTTTCCCGGACAGTGATCCTGACCATGTCCCTCTTCACCTTCATCATGACCTGGAACTCCCTTCTCTGGCCCCTGGTCATGACCAACACGCCGGAGATGCGCCCCCTCCAGGTGGGGCTGGCGGTCTTCAACCAGGAGAGCGGGACAGATTGGGAGCTCCTGATGTCCGCCTCCACCTTCTCCATCCTCCCGCTTCTCCTGATCTTCTTCCTCGCCCAGAGGCAGTTCATCGAGGGGATCACCCGGTCCGGGATGAAGGACTAAGGGAAGGGATGAACGATATGGACAATCCGGACGGTATCGACAGAAACCGGGGCCCGGCGGCCCGCCGGAGAAGCTCGCGACGGCTCCTCCTTCTAGCGTGCTTCCTTTTCCTCGGTTGCGCCTCCGGAGCAACCGAGGAAAAGGAGGGCCAGGTCGTCGTCCGCTTCTGGCACGCCATGGGCGGCCCCCTGGGCGAGGTGCTCGACTCCCTGATCGACGAGTTCAACGCCGCCCACCCGGAATGGCAGATCAAGCCGGAATCGATGGGGTCCTACGAAGCCCTGAAGCAGAAGCTCCTCGCCTCGATCATCGCCCGCAACCAGCCCGACATGTCCCAGGCCTACGAGGCCTGGATCAGCACCCTGATCGGCGGGAACGCCCTGGTCGATCTGAAGTCCCTCGATCCCGCCTTCGATAAAGAGCTAGAGGATTTCTACCCCGTCTTCATCGAGGACAGCCTCTACGACGGGAAGCTCTTCTCGTTGCCCTTCAATAAGTCCGTCCCGGTCATCTACTACAACAAGGAGATGTTCCAGCGGGCCGGCCTCGACCCCGAAAAGCCCCCGGCGACCTGGGCGGAGTTCACGCGCTATTCCCGCCTCCTCACCCGCGACCTCGACGGCGACGGCATCCCCGAGCAGTGGGGGCACAAGTTCACCGACCACGCCACCTACTTCGAGTGCCTCCTCGCCCAGAACGGGGGCGCCCTCTTCGACGCCGGGAGCCGGAAACTGCTCTTCGATTCCCCGGAGGGGAGGGAGGCGGTCGAGTTCCTGGTCGATATGGTTCGGAACGACCGCTCCGCCGATTTCTATCTCGGCGGCTACGAGCACCAGGTGGACTTCGCCGCCGAGAAGGTGGCGATGATCGTCGCCTCCTGCGTCTCGAGAACCTTCATGCAGAAGCAGATCAAGTTCGCCTGGGGGATGGCGCCCCTCCTCCGGCAGAAGCAGAGGGCCAGCTTGGTCTACGGCACCAACATCGTGGTCTTCGCCCGCTCCTCGCCCGAGAAGCAGCGGGCGGCCTGGGAGTTCATCAAGTGGTTCACCAGCCCTTCCGTCTCCGCCCGCTGGTGCCTCAGCACCAACTACGTGCCGGTGCGGAAATCGGCCCTCGACCTGCCGGTGATGAAGGAGGAGATCGCCAAAAGCCCGGACACCGCCGTTCCCATCCGGGAGCTGGAGTTCGGCTTCTTCGAGCCCCGGATCGACGAATGGCTGAGACTCCGCGAGTACCTGGGGGACGCGGTCAAGGCGGCCCTCCTCGGAAAGCTCGCCCCGGAAGCGGCCCTGAAGCGGGCCGTCGAGAAGGGAAACCTCTGGCTGCGATAAAGGACCAACCGAATGATCTCCACGAATTTGCACGAACGATCCCGGCCTGAATTCGTGAAAATTCGTGTCAATTCGTGGAATTTCCTCCAGAAGGGGGGGCGAGGCGGGGGACGGTAATCCGTGGTTTCTTTCCTGTGCGCAGGGAGGCGAGGGGAGCCTCGGAGTCAGCATGGAAGCCTCGGTTCTCGTCGGCGTTCTCCGCTCCGCCCGTGACCGCGAGATCCTCCTCCGGGAACGCTGGTATCGCATCCCCTGCCGCCGCCCGATCGGCGATCTCCCCGCTTATCTCGCCTTCTATCAGGGCGCCCACTCCGGAGCCCAGGAGCCGGGGATCGCCTTCTACGCGCGGGTCAGGGGCGCGGCCAGAAGGCGGCGACTCTCCCTTTTCCCCCGGGAAAGGGGCCATCCCCGCGCCCGGGATTGGTACTGGCGGTTCGCGCTCGGGCCCGTCCGGAAGCTGCCCCGCGTCGTCCGCAACCTCTCCCGGACCCGCGTCTCCTTCATCCGGACCGATCTCGGCCGCCTGCGCCGGGCCCGCGAGATGCGCGAGCTTCTCGGCATCCCCCCCCTCGAGGAGATCGCGGCGCTGCTCCTGGCGGGGGAGGGGATCCCCTTCCGGCCCCAGTTCATCATCGCCGAGGGCGGGCGCTGCCGCTACCGGCTCGACTTCGCCCTCTTCCCGCCCGGCTCCCGGATCGCGATCGAGTGCGACCACAGCCGCTGGCACCGCCGGCGCGCTCAGCGGGAGAGGGACCGGCGGAAGGACCGCTGGCTCGAGCGGCGCGGGTGGAGGGTGCTCCGTTTCGACGAGGAAGACCTCCTGAGGCGGCCGGAGGAGACGGTCCGCCGGATCCGGGCGGCGGCAACAATAAAACCACGGATTAAGCTTGGCTAAAACGAATGATCACCACGAATTTGCACGAATTGGCACGAATGGGTCCGGCCCGAATTCGAGAAAATTCGTGTCAATTCGTAGAATTCATCCCAAGGGTGCGAGGCGGTGGGGCGGTAATCCGCGAAATCCGCGTAATCTGCGGCTAAATATTTGGTGCGAGGCGGGGGGGGAGGCAATCCGTTTAATCCGCAGTTTCATTCGCGGCGGGGGGGGCGGGAGCGGAGAACGGATTTCCAGTCGGCGCCCGGTGGCGCCTCCACGGTCACCTCCTGCCCACCGGGATGGCGGAAGGCGAGATAGAGGGCGTGGAGCATCAGGCGCGCCGCGCCGCCCACCGGGCGGTTCTCCCCGTAGAGCGGATCGCCCAGGACGGGGTGGCCGATCGCGTAGAAGTGGACGCGGATCTGGTGGCGGCGGCCGGTGAGGGGGGCGATCTCCACCAGCGTGGAATCGGCGAAGACCTCGAGGGGGCGGTAGCGCGTGACCGCCGGCTTCCCCCGGCGGCTCACCCCCATCCGCCCGGAGCCGAACTCGCGGATCGGCATGCGCAGGATGCCCTCCCGCTCGATCCTCCCCGCGGCCAGGCCGAGATAGATCTTCCTGACCCGGCGGTTCTCGAACTCCCGGCTCAGGAAGCGGTGGGCCTCCGCGGTCTTGGCGAAGACGATCGCCCCGCTCGTCTCCTTGTCCAGGCGGTGGACGACCCAGACCGCACGGCCCAGCCGCTCCTCCAGGCGGCGGCGGAGAGTCGGGGCCTCCTCTTCCCCCCGCCCCGGCACGACCAGGAGGCCGGAGGGCTTGTCGGCGACGAGGAGAGCGTCGTCCTCGAATAGGATAGCAAGCTCTTGCTGGGGGGCGGGGAGGGGCATGGGAAAGAGCCTCTTTACACGGTGCGCTTTAGGGGCTACATTACTCCGGTTGACGCCAACAGCGGGAGGGAAATATCCGTGAAAAAGCTGGCTATCGCCCTGGCCCCCGCCTGGGCTCTCCTCTATTCCCGCGCCCTTGTCTTTGCGCAGGATACCACGCCCCGGGGACCGTCCGAATGGACGACGAAGAACTGGGTCGGCTTCTTCCTCTACATCGGCCTCTTCGTCCTCGCCGTCATCGGCATCTACAAGCTGGCCGGCGTGGACGAGATCAGCGAGTCCGAAACGAGCGAGAAGCCGGAAGAGGCCGATAAATAACGCGCCGGGCGAGCCAGTCGGCCCACCCTTCCTCATACCCGCTCGCGGCTCGTGGTTTTCGTAACCTCACGTAACCTTGCGTAACCTCACGTAACCCTGCGTAACCTTACGTAACTTTTCCAATATGCTCCACGCCGTCATCATGGCCGGGGGAAAGGGTGAGCGGTTCTGGCCCTGGTCCCGCGAGAACTCCCCCAAGCAGCTCCTCCCCATCGTGGGGGAGGGGACGATGCTGGAGCAGGCCGCCGGGCGGGTGCGCCCCCTGGTCGGGAACGGCCGGATCTGGGTGGTGACGAACGAGAGCCAGGGTAAAGCGGTCCGCCGCCTCCTCCCCGCCCTGGACGCGCGGCACGTCCTCCTCGAGCCCGCCGGTCGGAACACCGCGCCCTGCATCGCGCTCGCCGCCGCCGCCGTGGCCGAGGAGGACCCGGAAGGGGTTCTTCTGATCCTCCCGGCCGACCACGTCATCTCGCCTCGGGACGCTTTCCTGCGGACGCTGGCCGCCGCGGCCCGGATCGCCCGGAAGCGCGACTGCTTGATCACGGTCGGGATCTCTCCCCGCTACCCCGCCACCGGATACGGCTACATCCGGCGGGGGAGGGAGGAAGACCGGGACGGAGCAGTCCGCTTCTTCGCCGTCGAGGAGTTCCGCGAGAAGCCGGACCTCCGGACCGCCCGGCGGCTTGTCTCCAGCCGCCGCTATTACTGGAACGCGGGGATCTTCGTCTGGTCGATCCGGTCGATCTCCGCCGCCCTCGATTTCCACCTCCCCGAGATCGCCGCCGGCGTGCGCGCCATCTACCGGACCCCCCGCCCGAAGCGCTCCGCGGCCCTCCGTCGCTTCTATCCCCGTCTCCCCTCGATCTCGATCGACTACGGGGTGATGGAGAAGCACGATCGCGTCCTCGTCGTCCCCGCCTCCTTTGCCTGGGACGACGTCGGCTCCTGGGAGGCCCTGGCGCCTTACTATCCCCGGGATGCGCGGGGAAACGCCGGGAGAGGCGAATTCGCCGCCGTCGACAGCGCGGAGTGCCTCGCCGTCTCCGCCGGCCCCCTGATTGGCCTGGTCGGCGTGGAGCGCCTGGTGGTGGCGGCTACCCCCGACGCCGTGCTGGTCTGCCCTCGCGACCGGGCCCAGGACGTGAAGAAGCTGGTGCAGGCCCTGAAGAAGGACCGGCGGCGGCGGCGGTATCTGTAAGTCGCTTCCGGGAAAGGATGGACGGGATGGACTGAATGGACGCCATGGACGGTATGGACGCTTAAGTCCGTCCATAATGTCCATCGAGTCCATCTCGTCCATGACGTCCTATCCGCCGATGAGCGAGCTGGCGGAGGGTCGTATCCTCGGCCTCGACCTTGGAGAGAAGCGGATCGGCCTGGCGGTGAGCGATCCCCTGGGGTTGACCGCGCAGGGGCTCCCCACGCTAGAAGTCGGTTCGGATAAGGAGGCCCTGGAGGGGATCGCCGGAGCCGCGCGGGAATGGGAAGCGGCCCGGATCGTGGTCGGACTGCCCGTGAATATGAACGGGTCCGAGGGGGCTCAGGCGGCCCGGGCGCGGCGGGTGGGCGCCGCCCTGGGACGGGCCCTCTCGCTGCCGGTGGATTTTTGCGACGAACGCTGGTCCTCCCGGTCGGCCGAGCGGGTTCTCCTGGAAGCGGACTTAAGCCGGGGCAAGCGGAGGAAAGCGCTTGACCGCCTCTCGGCCCAGATTATCCTTCAGAGCTACCTGGACAGCCGGACGAAATGATGGATGGCATGGGTAACAAACGAGGTGCGCCATCCGCGCCGTCCATATCGTCCATGTCGTCCATAGAGTCCATATCGTCCATTATCGGGGAGCGCGCGCGCTTGCAAACCACTGATAAACCCAGGCTGTTCACGCTGGACAACGGCCTGAAAGTCCTCTGCCAGGCGATGGCGGAGAGGGACTCGGCGGCGGTCGGGATCTGGGCGGGCACCGGTTCCCGCCACGAGTCCGCCCGCCTCAACGGCATCTCCCACTTCCTCGAGCACATGCTCTTCAAGGGGACCTTCCGCCGCTCCGCCCCGGACATCTCGCAGGAGATCGAGGGGAGGGGAGGGACCCTGAACGGCTTCACCTCGGAGGAGACCACCTGCTACTGGGCCAAGGTCCGCGCCCAGGATCTCCCGCAGGCCATCGATGTCCTCCTCGACCTCTTCTTCCACCCCCGCCTCGACCCCCGGGAGATCGCGAAGGAGCGCGGCGTCGTCCGGGAGGAGATCCGGATGAACCGGGACCACCCCGCCTCCCATGTCCACCACCTGATCCAGGAGTCGATGTGGCCCGCCCAGCCCCTGGGACGCCCCATCCTGGGGACGGAGGGGACGATCGGCGCCATCTCCCGCCGGGACCTCCTCGCCTACCAGCGCGTCCGCTACCAGCCGAGGAACGCGGCCGTCGTCGCCTGCGGCCGCCTGGATCCGGACCAGGTGGCGGCGGAGGTGAAGAAGCGGCTTCCCCGGATCGGAACCCGGCGGGCGACGGGAGGGTCCGCCGCCCGCTATACCCGGGCCCCCTCCACCGTGGCGGTGGAGAAAAGGCCGATCGAGCAGTCCAACCTCTGCCTGGGGCTCCAGGGCCTTCCCCGCCTCCACCCCGACATCTACACCCTGAACCTCCTGAACATCATCCTGGGCGCGAACATGTCCTCCCGCCTCTTCCGGGAGCTCCGGGAGAAGCGGGGCTGGGCCTACTATGTCCGCTCGGGGATCGACTCCTACCGCGACTCCGGCGCCCTGGTGATCGACGCCGGCGTGCCCCCGGAGCGGGCGGAGGACTCGCTGCGCCTCGTTCTCCGCGAGCTCCGCCGACTCGGGCAGTCCCTCCCCGGCCCCGAGGAGTTCGAGCGGGCCCGGGAATACTACCTCGGCCAGACCGCGCTCTACCTGGAGCAAACCTTGAACCGGATGCTCTGGCTGGGGGAATACCTGGTCTGCGCCGGGCGCTGCTTCACCCCCGAGGAGATCGCGGACCGGATCGGGCGGGTGACCCCGGAGCGGGTGCGCCGTCTCGCCCGCCGCCTCCTCGCCTCTCCCCGCTTCTGCCTGGCCATGGTCGGCCCCCGGGACGACGGGGACCGCCTCCGGCGCGTCCTCGAGGATGACCGATGAAACCTCCGCCCAAGAAGCCCGCCTGGCGCGAGTGGGTGGAGTCGCTTCTCCTGGCGGCCGTGGTCATCCTGGCCATCCGCAACTTCATCGTCGAGCCCTTCCGGATCCCCACCGGCTCGATGGAGCCCACCCTCTACGGGGTGAAGCGGGAGTGCCCGATCTGCCACCGCGTCTACCACTACGACGACCGGCGTTGTCCAGTCGACGGAGCCTCCTTAAGCACGGCGCGCATCGGCGACCGGATATTGGTCAACAAGTTCATCTACGGAGCCAAGACTCCCGACCGGATCCCCTTCACCGGGATCCTCCTGCCCTATCTCCAGCTCCCGGCCCTGCGTTCTCCGCGGCGGGGGGACATCGTGGTCTTCCACTACCCCGAGGATCTGAAGATCGACTTCGTCAAGCGACTGGCCGGCCTCCCCGGGGATACCCTGGAGATCCGGGACGGGCGGATCCTGGTCGACGGCCGTCCGCTTACGGAAGAGGTCTTCGCCCAGCGCCGCTATTACAACCAGGGGGATTTCGGCGCGGCCGGACGGGCGATCCAAATCCCCCAGAAGGGGGACCGCCTCCCCCTGACCTCCGCCACCCTGCCGCTCTACCGCCAGCTCATCGTCAACGAGGGGCACCGGCTCGAGGAGCGGGACGGCCGGATCCTGGTCGATGGGGCCGCGCGCGACGAATACACGGCAGAGATGAACCATTACCTCCTCCTCGGCGATAACAGCGCCAACAGCAAGGACAGCCGGGTCTGGGGCTTCGTCCCCGAACGGGACATCGTGGGCAACGTCTTCTTCATCTACTGGCCGCCCAAGCGGTGGGGGGTGCCGGATTAACGCCAGGCCGGTACATTTGCAACCTTTATTTCGCAACTTCGTGCAACCCGATGTAACTTGACGTAAACTTAAGTAACGTTTCTTTCGTAACCTTACGCAACTTTTGCGATGCCCGCTCCTTCCTCCAAGCCTCCCGTTCTTTTCGCCTTCTCCCCCCGCGCCCCGGGAGCGGAAGGGAAAAGGTCGGTCATCACGCTGGGGGCGAAGTTCACCCTCCTCATCCTGGGCGGGATCATCGTCCTCACCCTGACCACCACGCTCCTCTCCATCTCCCACCTCCGCTCCTCCTTGAGCCTGGGGCTCCAGGAGATGGCCGCCGCCCTGGGGAAAGTGGTGGGCGTCGCCTCCGCCTACCAGGGGTTTTTCGACGTCGACACCCGCAAGCTCAACCAGTACATCGACACGGCCGCCGGCCAGCCCGACGTTTCCTACGTGGCCATCCTCGACAACCAGGGGAAGATCGTCGCCCAGCGGGGGCTCTCCGTTCCGGAGGCGATGGCCCTGGAGGCGGGGAAGGAGCCCCTGGCGGAGCGGGAGGTCTACGAGGAGAAGCAGGAGATCGCGCTCGACCCCCCGATCGGCAAGATCGGCACGATCGCGATCGGGATCTCCACCAAGCGGATCCACCGGGAGGAGCAGAAGATCATCTCTTCCCAGGTGGGGGTGGCCGTCGCCACCGCCGTCATCTCCCTGATCGTCCTCTGGATCTTCATCGTCTCGATCACCCGTCCGCTCCAGGAGCTCAGCCGCCAAGCGGCGCGGATCGGGCAGGGGGACCTGGCGCAGCCGATCTCGGTGACCAGCCGCGACGAGATCGGCACGCTAGCCACCGGGATCGAAACGATGCGGAGCAGCCTCAACGACAACATCAGCCGGATCGCCTTCCTCGGCCGGATCTCGGCCTCCCTGACCACCGCCTTCTCCCTGGACGAGGTGGTGATCGAGCTCCGCCATCATCTCCAGGAATTTCCGCTCTGGCCCTGGCGGGAGTCCGGACTGGCCCTGACCGGGCGCGGCATCCCCGACCACCAGTTCCACTACTACCGGGTCTACCCCCCCCAGCCCCGGGAGGACAAGAAGGTCAACTACTTTCCTCTCGCCCACACCCTGATCGGGGAAACGATCGGGAAGAAGAAACTGCTGAGCCGCGCCGGGATGTCCTCCGTCTCGGACCAGAGCGACTTCTTCATCTCCCTCAAGGAGAGCGGGATCGTCTCCGACATCTGCACCCCCCTGGTGGTGAAGATGAAGGTCCTGGGGGCCTTCTATGTCGGCTTCTCGGACGAGTCCGCCCAGCGGCCCGAGCTCCAGGACCTGATCCAGACCCTGGCCCACGAGCTCTCGAGCACGATCGAGGGGATCTACCTGGTCGAGGACCTGCGCTTCAACCTCCAGCAGCTCAAGCGCGCCCACCAGGAACTGAAGGGGCTGGACAGCCTGAAGACCGAGTTCATCTCCAGCGTAAGCCACGAGCTCCGCACCCCCCTCGTCTCGCTTACCGGCTACAGCCACATGATGCTGGAGGAGAAACTGGGGCCGATCACCGATTTGCAGCGGGAGGGGCTGGAGGTCTCGGTGAAGAGCTTGAGCCGCCTGACCAACCTGATCGAAAAAATGCTCTCCTTCTCCTCCGAGCAGAGAGCGGAGAAGCTCGACTTTTCGGACTTCTCGATCGAGGCCACCCTCGCTCACGTCCTGGCCACGGTCAAGGCCCACGCGGCGGACAAGAACATCGAGGTCCGCACCTCGGTGGAGAAGAACCTGCCCCTGGTCCGCGCCGACGAGGACAAGATCATCCAGGTCCTGATCAATCTGATCGACAACTCCGTCAAGTACAGCCCGGAGGGGACCCGGGTGGAAGTCAAGGCCCGGCGCCCCTTCGCCCGGACGGCCGACCGGGAGGGCCGGATCGAGGTGCTGGTCCGCGACCACGGGCGGGGGATTCCGGCCGAGCAGCTCCCCCACATTTTCCAGAAGTTCTGGCAGGCGCCGGCCGCCGAAGGGGAGCGGCGCAAGGGGCTGGGACTCGGCCTCTCCCTGGTGAAGAAGATCGTCGAGCTCCACCAGTGCGTGATCGAGGTCGAAAGCGAGATGGGGAAGGGGACCACCTTTGTCTTCACCCTCCCGATCTCCCCCGATCGGCAGCCATCTGGCCCGAAGTGATGGACGAGATGGAGAAGGAAATCGGCGAGTCTTCGGCGTCCATAGCGTCCCTAAGGCCCATATTAGCGTACGCTCGAAAATGAGCCGGATTCTTATCCTCACCCGCCGGCCGCGGGCCCTGGCCCCCGCCGTCCTCTGGCTGAGGAAGGAGCGGCTGGAGGTCGCGGTCGCTCCGCCGGAGCAGGGGAGGGGGCTCAAGGACGAGGCGAGGGCGGCCGACGTCATCCTCCTCGATCTCGCTCCGCCCGCCCGGACCGCCCTCCGCCTCTGCCGGGATCTTTCCTCCGCGCCCTGTCCGCGCCGCGCCCCGATCGTGCTCATCTCCTCCCGTTTCCGGGTCCGGGAGCGGAGGCGGGGGCTAAACGCCGGGGCGCGGGATTTCATCTCCACGCCCCTGGAGAGGGAGGAGACGCTGCTCCGGGTCCGCCAGGCCCTGCGCGCCCGGTATACCCGCGACCGCTGGCGGAGGCAGGTGGCCGTCTTCCGCTGCCTCTCCAGCTCCGACGCCCTGACCGGGCTCTGCAACCGGCGGGGAGCGGAGCGCACCCTCGCCCGGGAGGTCAAGAAGGCGATCCGGACCCGTTCTCCGCTCTGCTTCGCGGCCGCGGACCTCGACCGCTTCAAGGAGATCAACGACACCTACGGCCACAAGGCCGGCGACGCCGTCCTCCGGGAGACCGCCCGCCTCTTCTCCCAGAACATCCGCCGCTCCGACTGCCTGGCCCGCCCCTCCGGGGACGAGTTCTGGCTGATCGCTCCGGAAACCAACCTCGCGGGGGGAGAGAGCCTTTGTGAAAAATTGCGCATTCTCCTGTCCGGCCTCCGGGTTTCCCGTCTCCGGCCGCCCCCGGCCGTCACCATCTCCTGGGGGGTATCCGCGCTCGACCTCCGCCGTTCGCCCAATCCGGAGCGCCTGATCGAGGAGGCCGACCAGGCCCTCTACCGCTCCAAGCACCGGGGGAGAAACCGAACCTCGGCCTTCCAGGGACTTCTCTCCAGGTAACGATGGCAATAGTAAACAATGGACGATATGGACGGTATGGACGATATGGACAACAGGCCGGCCGATTGCCGGGTCCATATCGTCCATTTAGTCCATACCGTCCATCCGGTCCATACCCCATGAGAAACCCCATCACCGAAGCGGAAAGGAAGGCCGGCCAGGAGGCCGCCCGCCGTCTAAAGGAGTTCTGGTCTTTTCACCACGGCTTTGACGCCAACATGAAAAGCCTCGCCGGCCACGCCGGCGTATCCCGCGACACGGTCTACCGGTGGTTGAAGGGGAAGGGAGTTCCCAGGCCGGATAAGTCCCGCCTCATCGAGGAATGGCTTTCCCAACGGGCGGCGGCAAGCGGGCGCTGATCGGTGAAGCCCGCTTGCCGTCGCCCTTTCGCGGAAATTCATATCTGACACTGGTTGTGATAAGGTCCCTTATGTAAACTAATGGGGGTACCCCGTAAGGGGGCAATGGCTCCAGAGGGATTTCCCCTAACTCTTTGGTGCGAGTAGGTTTGTTTCTAATCCGCTCGCAGCTCGGGCTCTCGTTCCTTCAACCGGTGGACAGGGTGTGGATAAACGGTGGAAAAAAAATCGGGGCTCCCTGCGCGGGAGCCCTGATCATGCGCGGCGCTGAACGATGGACGGTATGGACTAGATGGACGGTATCCGCGCGCAGGCCCTTTCAGTTCGCTACAGCCCTTCCGAAACCGCGAACATGATCGCGGAATGCTCGGTGGCCGGGCCGCCGATCATCACCGTGCCGCCGCGGGCCAGAGAGAGGCTGGTGTCGAGGATAGCCTTCTTCTTCTGCCAGATCCGCAAGGCCACCTGGATGGTCTCCCGGTCGGCCTTCCGGGGGGTGATCTCGACCGCATAAGCCTCCGGGACGACGAAGGCCAGGGTCTCGGTCGCTCCCAACGCGACCGTCCGCGAGGCCGAAGCGAGGGTGCGGTAGCGCTGGTAGCGGAACGGCGCCCGGCGAAGCTGCTCGCGGATGTAAGCGAGACCGGGGTCGATCTGTCCCGGCTGGTCGGACGCTTCCAGGACGTCGATGAGCAGCGTGACCGTCTCCGGACCGGAGAAGGCGACGGTCGGGGTCGAGGCCGCCAGGAGCGTCAGGAGCGGCAGGATGAACAGTTGGGAAAGGTTCTGGCGCATGGCGTTTTGCATGCCCTCCGGGCGCTTGACATTATAGGCGGATCTTATTTCCCCAGCCAGATGACGGTGAAGCCGTCCGCGCTGTCCTGGAAGATCGTGAGCTGGCGGTCATGGGCGGCGATCGAGTCGATCCGGCAATACTGGGGCGGGAGCGGGCCGCCCCCTCCGCGCCGGGACGGGAGGACCAAGAGGAGGACCAGGGCGGCCGCGGCCGCCACTCCCCCGATCCAGAGCGGCTGGGGCCAGGAGAAGACCCTCCGCCAGGCGGACCGGGCGGGCCGCGGCGCGTTATCGATCCCCCGGAGCACTCCCGGCCAGAGCGGAAATGCCCCGCTTCGGCGCCGCTCCGCTTCCGCCCAGGACCGGAATTCCCGGGTGAGGCGCTCGTACTCAGAGAAGACCCGGGAGCAGTCCGGGCAGAGGGAGAGGTGGGCGGCGACCTCGGCCGCCGGTTCCGGGGAAAGCTCCCGGTCGGCATAGGCCGAGAGGAGGCCGCGCGTCCGGCGGCAGCTTCTCGGGTCTGGCGTCACGTCTTCTCTCCCCTGAAGTGCTTCGTCATGTGCTCGCGCATTTTTTCCCGGGCGTAGAAGAGGCGCGACATCACCGTCCCGGAGGACGAGCCGGTGGCCTCGGCGATCTCCTGATAGGAGAGCCCCTCCCACTCCCTTAAGACCAGCACCGTTCGATGGGCGTCGCTCAGCCCCTCCATGCCGCTCCGGAGGGCCGCTTTCATCTCCTCGGCCTGGGCCTGCCGGTCGGGGCGGAGGCGGGCGGACTGCGCGAGATCGGCGCCCGCTTCCGGTATGTCGTCCAGGCTCTCCTCCGGGGTCCGCTGCTTCCGGCGCTTGTCGTCCAGGGCCAGGTTGACCGCGATCCGGTAGAGCCAGGTGTAGATCGTCGACTCGCCCTTGAAACGCGGCAGCGCCTGCCAGGCTTTGATGAAAGCCTCCTGGGCCAAGTCCTCCGCGATCTGGCGGTCGAAGACGATCCCGTAGATCAGGAACTTCAGCCTCTCCTGGTATTTCTCCACCACGCCCCGGAAGGCGTCGAGTTCCCCCGCCCGACAGCGGCGGATCAGCTCAAGGTCCTCGCCGCGCGGATCGGCGGGGGTTGTCGGCCCTTCGCTCACAGAATTTGACGTCCCGGGGGGCGGTTTTATTCGACGCCGTTCGGGGCCGCCACCGCGAGGCAGAGGCGCCGGATCTTGACCGAGAGCGGAGTGAAGCCGATGAAGTCGCCGTCGGCGTGCACGGGGATGCCCCGCTCCGGGATCGCCAGCTCCCGGAGGGTGAGGATGCTGACGTCGGGGTAGCGGTGATGAAGTCCGCCGACCACGCCCATGAAGTAGCGGAGATAGTCCAGGCGTCCGCCCCGCTCGAACAGGCAGAGGTCGAGGAGGCCGTCGTCGATCCGGGCCCCGGGGGCGACTTGGTGTTTCCCGCCGTAGAAGCGGGCGTTGGAGACGATGGCGGAATGGCCGCTCAAGACCCGCTCGCCGTCGATCCGGACGGTGAAGGCCTCCGGCCGGAAGCGGAAGAGGGCCCTGACCCCCGCCCACTGGTAGGCGTAGCCCCCCAGGAGCTTTTTCATGGCGTAATTCACGGTGCGGACCGATTCTCCGTCGAGACCGACGCCGACCATCAGGGCGAACCAGCGGTCGTTGGCCTGGCCGAGGTCGATCCGGCGCACGCTGGCGCCGCTTAAGATCGCCAGGGCCTCCGGAAGCCGGGTCGGGATCCGGAGCTCGCGGGCGAGCACGTTGCGCCAGCCCAGGGGCACGATCCCGAGGCGGGCCTCGGTGCCGGCGATGCCGTTGATCACCTCGTTGAGCGTCCCGTCGCCTCCCACGGCCACCACCAGCTCGGCCCCCTCCCCCGCCGCCTCTCGGGCCAGGGCGATCCCCTGCAGGGGGCCCCGGGTGAGCTTGACCTCGACCCGGGAGCCGCGCCGGACGAGCTCGCGCTGGAGCCACTCGACATGTCGGGGATAACGGATCCTCCCGGAGACCGGGTTGACGATGAGCGCGGTCTTCATTCCTCCCCTCCCCTCCCTTCCCTCTCCTTCCACCAGCGGGCCCAATCGTCGGGGCGGCGGGAGAGATCCTTGCCGGTGATCTTCCTCAGGGCCAGGTAGGCCTCCCGGCGCACCACCTCCCGATCGTCTTCCTCCAGCGCCCGGATCAGGGAGGGGACGGACTCCGCCACCCTAAGCCTCCCCAGGGCGAAGGCGGCCGCGGCGCGGACATAAGCGTCGGGGTCGGAAAGCTTCCCCGCCACCAGCTCGACCTGCGAGTAGTCGCCCAGGTCGGCCGTCGCCTCCAGCGCCTGGAAGCGGACCGAGGGATCGGGATCGTCGAGCCGCTCCAGGAAGATCCCGAGCGAAGGCCGATCCCGGAGACGGCGCAGGGCGGCGAGCGCCCGGTAGCGGACGAACCAGTGCGGGTCGGCGGCGGCGGCCCGCAGGTCGGGGATGAGGCGGCGGCAATTGAGCTCCGCCGCCACGGCCGCCCCCCGCCCCCGAACGTAGGGGTTCTCGTCGGAGAGGGCGGCCCGGGTGGCCTGCTCGGCGGAGGAGGCCTCCGGGCGATCCTCCCGGCGGCAGCCAATGAGGGCGGGGAGGAGAGCGAGAAAAACTCCGGCCATGGCCAGGGGAAGGAACGGAGCTTTGGAGTGGCGGGGCGACGGAGTCGGGGCCCGGCCCGGCCGCCGCGCCCCCCTGCCCCGGCCGCCCCGCGGCCCGGGTTTTCCGGCCCATCCCGTCATCCCCCCTCCCCCGCCGCTTCGGCCGGCGCGATGGCCCACGTTTCCCGCCAGTCCGCGTAAACCTCGTCCGCGCCGCGCCCGATCTCGGTCCGGAAGGCCGCCTCCCACTCCTCCCCCCGCCCCAGGCGCTGCAGAAGCTGGTTGATCCGGAATAATCCATAAGCCCGGACGATATGGTCGGTAAGGGCGAAGGACTCGGCGTAGGCCAGCGCTACCGTTTCGGGGCGGCTCCCCATCTCCAGCGCGGAACTCAGAGCGGAGAGGGGGATGATCCCCCCGCTCCGGCCGGCCGCGTCCAGCCGGTCGAGGGCGGGAGGCGAGATCTTCGCCTCCTCGTACTGGGCCAGCCCCTCCTGGAGCCAGCGGGGACAGCGGTTGGCGGATAGGTCGTGGAGGAGAGCGTGGGTGTATTCATGCCAGAGGATCTTCTTGAACTCCTCGCCCGAGAGCCCCCCGGCGGGAACGGGGAGGCGGATCTTCCCGTCGTACAACCCGCCCAGCCAGGAGGGTGAGGAACGGAGGGAGTCGAACTCGGAGCGGGTGTACATGATGACGACGATGGGGCGGGACGGATAGTACATGAAATCGCCCCCCACCGCGGTCTGGGCCTCCAGGAGGTAGGCCTGGATGTCGTAGACGTTATACTCCGGAGCGTCCGGGCGGAAACGGATCTCGAAGTTGGCCGCGCGCGAAGGCGTAAGCCCGTTTTCCACCCGGGCTTCCCGGGCCAGCAGACGCAGGCGTTCGGCGAGGTCCGGATCGGCGCGCAACGAGAGGGAAGAGCGCCAGAAGGACTCCGCCTCTTCCAGGCGCTGGGAGTCGTAGGCGATCCGCCCCAGGACGGCCAGCGCGTCGGGGTTGCGGGGATCGAGGGCCAGGGCGTCGCGCAGGGCGGACTCGGCCTCGAGGGGCCTTTTCGCCCGGTAGAGGGAGACTCCGTAGGCGGTGAGGAGGTCGGCCCGGCGCGCCCGGAGGAGCGGGTCGCCGGGGGCGGCGATCTCCAGGCGGGAGAGATAGTCGAGGGCGAGGGCGTAGTCCCCCGCTTCCGCCGCCCGGTCGGAGAGGTCCTTCCAGGAGGGAGCGGCGGACGCGGTGAGGGCGAAAAATACCAGGGCCAGGCTCGCCAGGATCGTCTTCATCACACTATTTATTGTAGCACAGGGGGCAATCTCACCCGGAGCCCCAATACTCCAGTACTCCAACACTCCAATGCTCCATCGCTCCGGAGGAATGGAGTTTTGGAGTACTGGAGTAATGGGGCCCGGGAATGGTAGAATAAGCCGTCGCCCCAAATCTCATCCCACGGAGGACGCCATGCCGCCCCAGCCCCTTAGGATCTCCCTCAGCGCGATCAACAGCTATCTCCAGTGCCCTCTCAAATACAAGCTGGGCGCGGTGGACAAGCTCACCCCCGCCGCCCGAGCGGGAGCGGGGTTGTCCTTCTACAAGTCGCTCACCGGCGCCCTCGAATCCTTCCACAAGCAGGGGATCAAGCCCCTCCCCGCCGAGGCGAAGCTGCTGGAGTTCCTCGACCGGAACTGGGACCGGACGGGATATGCGGACGAAGCGGAGGAGCGCCAGCACCGCGAACTGGCCGCGGAGATCCTGAAGAGCTTCTACCGGGATTTCGTCCGGGATAAGCCCAACCCCGTCTACACCGGCGTTCTCCTCACCGTCTCCACCAAGTCCTGGTCCATCTCCACCCGGGCCGACCGCGTCGATCTTCTCCCCGACGGGACCTATGAAGCGATCAAGTACAAAACCGGGAAAAGCGTGACCGAAGCCGCAGAGCTCTCCCGCGACCCGCAGACGGTTCTTCTCTTCCAGGGCGCCAACTCCCACAAGCGCTTCGCCGGACGGGTCTCCCGGATCAGCGTCTACTTTCTGCGCCAGAACCGCAAGATCAGCACCGCCCCCTCCCCCGCCGACGTCAAGGCGGTCCTCCGCTCGATCGACGAGACGGTGGACAGCATCCAGCGCCTCTCCCACCCCCCGGCCGCCCTCGCCCGGACTCTGGGGGGGCTCCTGGGCCGGGTCCTCCCCGGTCGCGCCGCCGCCGATACCGCCGATCCCTTCGCGCTGGCCGAGAAGGGGCCGCTCTGCTCGACCTGCGAGTTTCTGGGAGCCTGCCCGGCCTGGCCGGTCAAGCCGCGCTCGTTCTGCTCCGACAGCGCAGAGGAGTACGACAAGCGCATCCGGTTGAGCTATTCCAAGCTCTCCTCCTATAAGCGCTGCCCTCGGGCCTGGAAGAAGGTCTACCTGGACGGGATCGGGCTCCAGCCCCGTCCCTTTTTCTCCTTCGGGACCGCCATGCACGAGGCGATGGAGATCTTCTACGACCCCCGGGAGAGGCGGAAGCCCTCCCTGCGCTGCCTCCTCGACCTCTGGGACCAGGCCTTCAAGAAATACCCGGCCGGCTACCGCGACCAGGAGGAGGCCCGCACCTACCACCAGCACGGGGTGGAGATGATCGAGAAATACTACGCCTCCTTCGTGGCCAAGACCGGCTATCGCCCCGCCCACTCGGTCGAGGAATACTTCGAGCTGCCCCTGGGCCGGAACGTGGTGATGACCGGCTACATCGACCGGATCGACCGGCGGGAGGACGGGACCTTCGAGATCGTCGACTACAAGACCGAGCCGACCATGCGCTCCCAGGTCGAGCTCGACGCCGACGACCAGCTGACCATCTATTTCTGGGCCGCCGAGACCCTGCTCAAGCTCAAGATCTCGGCGCTCGCCCTCTTCATGATGAAGTTCGACGCCAAGGCGGTCACCGTCCGCCGCGACTCGGACATCCCGCAGGTGGTGGCGGCGATCGACGCCGTGGCGGCGGAGATGAAGGAAAACATCCGGCGGCACCGCGAGACCCATCCCGTCGCCGAAGGGGAATGCGCCTGCTTCCCGGCCCGCAAGAACAAGTACTGCCGCTCCTGCGACTACCTCGAGGACTGCCCCTTGAAGCCGGACATCCTCTCCGACTCCGAGATCCGGTCGATGGAATACGAATAAAAACGCGGCCTTTCGGCCGCGTTTTGATTGCTCCCAGCGGTAAATAATTGCTATCCATTCGAATCGCTGTTCCCGAACGTACCCGAGCGGAACCCTTCTTCGCGCTCTCTCGCCCTGCTCCACCTCCACCCCCCCGCATCCCGAGCAAAAACAATCCCCCCGCGCCGAAAAGGCGCGGGGGGATTGTTTTTACCAGCCTTGGATCTCGTGCAGGTAGATCTTGATCAGCTCCGCCTGTGAGCTTTTGGGCTCGAGGTCAAGATACTTGCGGAAGTGGTAGGCGGCATCGGGAGAGCGGCGGTTCTTGCGGTAGAGCAGGATGCCCCGGTTGAGATGGGCGGGAGCGTAATCCGGCTCGATCCGGATCACCCGGCCGTATTCGCGGATGGCCGGGCTCGTCTGTCCGAGCTCGGCGTAGATGATGGCGAGGTTGTAGCGAGCGGGAAGGTAGAAAGGGTCCTCGAGCAGGGCCTGCCGGTAGAGGCGGGCCGCCTCTTCCTTCTTGCCTTCCGCGTAGAGGCGGGCCGCCTGCCCGCTCAAGCCCTTCAGTCCCCCGGGGACTTCCTTGCGAAAGGCCAGGTTCGGGTCCAGCTCCCTGGCCCGGGCGAGCTCTTTCTCCGAGAGTTCGAGCTTCTCCTCGTCCCGGTAGATCACGCCCAGGTTGTAGTGCCAGCGGGCGACGTCCGGCTCCAGGGCCGAAAGCGTCCGGAAGTGCTCCTCCGCCTCCGGGAGCCTCTCCTGCTCGTAGGCGATGTTCCCGAGCGCGATCCGGGCCTCCTTCTGGTTCGCGTCGGCTTGGAGCGCCGCCCGGTAGGAGGCGACGGCCTCCTCGGTCCTGCCCTCGCGGAAGGCGATGTAACCGAGGCAGTAGCGCGAGGAGGCGACCTCCACGTTCCCGGCCGCGGCCTTCTCGAAGTATCCCCGCGCCCCGGTCCAGTCCTCCTTCTCCAAGCGGAGGAGGCCGATCAGGTAGTTGGCCGGGGTAAGGTTGGGGTCGGCCTTCAGGGCGGCTTCGATCTCGCCGGTGGCGGCGTCGATCTTGCCCTGCTCCCGGTAGATGATCGCCTTCCGGTAGCGCAGGGGGGGAGTGTCGGGGCGCAACGCGAGCGCCCGGTCGAACTCGGAGAGGGCCGCGTCGTTTTCCCCTTTCTCCTCCAGGATGGCCCCTAACAGGTAGTGGGCGTTGAACAGGTAGAGATGGTCGGGGGCCTGGGTGGAGAGCCGCTCGATCGCCTTCCGGTAGCAGTCGGCGGCCTCGGCGGTCTTTCCCTCCGCCTGCCGGCAGTAGCCGAGCTCGTAATAGAGGCGGCCATCGTCCGACCCCCCGGCGATCGCGGCCTTAAGGCTCTTCTGCGCCCCGGCGATGTCCCCCACCCGGAAGAGCTCCCTACCCTCCCGGCTGGGGGTAATCCACTGGTGGGTGCTCTCCCATTTTTTTAGGTAGTTCCAGGAGACGTCGGGGTGGAGCCTCATCCAACGGGTCATCGGCGCGGAGAAAGCCGGCGCCGCGAAACAGAGCGAGAGCAGAGCGATCAGTCCTTTTCTCATCTTCCCCTTCCCTTTCGTTCCAGCTGACGGAAATATCTTGCCACAAAGGCTCGAACGGCGCCAAGAGAATCCCCCTCACTGACTCCGGGCCAGCCGTTCCTTGAGCCAGCGCGGATGGTTGGAGGCCGCGGCGTCCACCCCGGCGGCCAGAACCGGCCGCAGCTCCTCCTCCCGGTCGATCGTCCAGGCGTAAACCTCCCGTCCGGCCGCCCGGGCGCGGGATGTCCTCTCCTCGGAAACGATGTTCCAGCGCGCGCAAAGAACGTCGAGGCCGTCGTAGCCCCCGACGGCCTCCCTTTCCCAGGCCTCCGGATCTGAGAAGATCAGGCCGGCGGAGACGCCGGGATCGAGGCGGCGGGCCAGGCGCAGCGACTCCCGGTCGAAGGAAGCGACGGTCGCGCGCTCCCGCCATCCGCGGTCGTGGACCAAGCGGAGGACGGCGGGGGTCAGCTCCTCCCGGACGGCCTCCTCCCCGGGATCGATCTTGATCTCGATGAAGAGGCGCGGGGGGGAGCTTCGGAGCTCGACGAGAACCTCGTCCAGGAGGGGGATCCTCTCCCCCGCGTAGGCCGGCGAGAAGCTCGTCCCGGCGTCGAGGGACTGGAGCTCCCGGAGCGTCCGGGAGGCGACGGGGCCTCTCCCGTCGGTCGTCCGGTCGAGTTTCCGGTCGTGGAAGACCACCACCGCCCGGTCCCGGCTGAAGCGGACGTCGAGCTCGATCAGGTCGGCGCCGATCTCAACCGCCCGCCGGAAGGCGGCCAGGGTGTTCTCCGGCGCCTCGGCCGAGGCGCCCCGATGGGCGATGACTTGGATGGCGGTATTGGCCATGCGGCGAATGGACGGTATGGACAGGATGGACGAAATGGGCGGGACGGACTTTATGGATCCCGGGAGAAGAGGCTCATGGCGCGGCTCTCGTCCATACTGTCCATGGAGTCCATACCGTCCATCCTGTCCATCGTCCATCCCCAAGCAAACGGCCACCCCGACCGAGGTCGGGGTGGCCGTCGTTCTCCCCTCCCCTACCAGGTCACCGGCTGGTCCATGGTCGCTCCGAAGTAAATGCTGGTCAGGGAACGAATCGACCAGAGGCCCGCGGGCGGGCGGAAGATCCCGATCGTGCGCGTTCCGTCTCCGCTGTAATCCGCCGGGACCGGCAGGTCGTTGAGGCCCCCGAAGTAGGCCCGGGTCACCCCGCGGGCGTTCCAGAGGCTGTAGTAGGACCGGAAGATCGCCGGCTCGGCGATCCCGTCGCCGTTGTAGTCGCCCGGGACCGGCCAGTCGCCGCCGGAGCCGAAGAAGAGGCGGGTGAAATCGCGGACCGACCAGAGGCTGTGATAGGAGCGGAAGATCGCGATCTCGGCCGCGCCGTTGCCGTCGTAGTCCGCGGGGACGGCCAGGTCATCGGTCGCGCCCAGGTAAGCCCGGGTCACATCCTTCACCGACCAGAGTCCGGACCCGTCCCGGAAGAGGGAGACGTCGGCGGTGCCATCCCCATCGAAATCGGCGGGCGCGGGAACATCGAAGACCGAGCCGAAGAAGACCCGGCTGACCCCCCGGATCCCCCAGAGGCCGGAGGAGGGGCGGTAGGTGGTCACGTCGGCGCTGCCGTCGCCGTCGAAATCACCGCTGGCCGGGATGTCTCCGTCCGCCCCGAAATAGAGGCGGGTGAAGTTCCGGACCGACCAGAAACCGACCGCGGAGCGGAAGATGGCGGGGTCGGCGGTGCCGTCGCCGTTGTAGTCGCCGGACTCGATGATCGTCCGGTTGATCGGATAGTAGGGCGTGGGGGAAGGCGTGGGGGGGGCGGGAGGCCAGGAGCCCGAGGCGGAGTTGCGGATGACGACCCGCAGGCAGGAGTCCTGCTTGACGAAGTCGACGGCGTTGTTGTCGGAATCGTAGCCGTTCCCGTAACCGTAGAGGGACCCCCCGGGGCACATCATCGCCGCCGTGGCGAAGGCGGTGGCCCGGCGCATCAGGGTCTGCCCCGTGGCCCAGTTCGGGACGGGAGCGGGGGCGGTCTCGGGATCGACGGCGTTCCCGTAGCCCAGCCGGTCCCACTCGGAGCCCAGGGCGTCCCGAATGATCAGGTGCCCGCCGCTGTCGCTCATCCCCGCGACATGGGTAAAGACGGCGTCGGCCGAGACCGGCCCCACGTATTCGGGCTGGGCGGTGAGGTAGTAGTGGTAAGCGGGGAGAACGGTCCCGGAGGGGATCGTCACCTTGGTGGTGGTGGTGGACCCGCTGTAGGTCTCGTAGACGACCTTCCAGCCGCCGATGTTCACCGCCTGGTCGGTGGAGTTGTAGATCTCGCAGAACTCATCGTTGGCTCCGGCCGGGCCGCTGGTGGCGATCTGGCTGATCATGACGTGGCGGAGCGGCGGGGTCGGAGTGATCATCGGCTCGTAGTTGACCGCGTGCTTTGTCCAGGCGGCGTCGGACACGGACTGGCAGTCGGTGGCCCGGCCGCTTACCGAGTCGGTGGCCAGCGAGTAGAAGTTCCCGTCGGTGGTCGTCCGGATGTGGCAGCGGGCGGTGAAGCCGCAGATCGAACAGACGCGGCGGCCGTCCGAGGTCTGAAGGATCGACTGCCGTCCCGAGCCGCACTCCACCGTAGTGGAGAGGCGGGAGCAGGTGTCGGTGCGCGGGAAGTCGTAGGAGGCGGAGTTGTTCCAGACCGCGATCAGGGCGGCCGACGGGCGAGTCAGGTCGAGGAATTCCTGGCTGGTGTGGAGCTCGGAGCCGTGGTGGTCGACCAGGAGCACGTCGAGCCGGCGCCGAAGGTCGTTCCGGATCACCTCTCCCGCCGTCTCCTCCACCGGGGCGCAGGGGCCGAGCGAGGAGGAGGAGTCCCCGCCGATCCACATGTCGAAGCCGCCGTAGGAGAGAAGGGAAACGGCCGATTTGGCGTTCTCGGCCGGATCGCCGGTGCAGGCGACGGTGAGATCGGGGCGCTGGTAGACGTGGACCACGTCGCCGCCAACGGTCGGCGAATCGTCGGGATTTCCGATCGCCAGGCAGAGGAGGCGGGCATAGCCGCCGGGGATCCCGAGATCGATCTCGTCGCCGACGGAGAGGGCCTGGCGCACGCCGGCCACCGCGCCGAGATAGGCGGCGTCGATCGGGGACCCGTCGGCCCGGTAGGTGCCGCCCCGGTCGTAGACCACGGTGGGCTGGCCGACGCCGTTGCGGACGAACTCGTCGTCCTCGGGCCGCTGGGTTCCGTAGACCAGGTAGGGAACGCCCGCGGTGTGGTCGGCGTCGAAGTGGCTGATGATCAGGCAGTCGACGTGGTCGATGCCCAGCGACTCCATCAGGTAGAGGAGCTCGCGGGGGGCGGCCCAGACCGGGGACGAGTAGAGGGTGGCGCCGCAGTCGTAGACGACGGTGGTCCCGCTCACGGGGTCGTAGATCAGGGTGGCCTGCCCCGCCCCGTCGCCGTAGGCGGCGGCGCCGGGGACGCCCGACCAGACCTGGTAGATCTGGAGGGAGCCCGGCGGGGTGACGGAGGGGACCGGGGAGGGGGTGGGAGAGGGAGGCGGCGGAGTCGGCACCGCGCAGCGCTGGAGGAGGATGGTGAGGTTGGAGGTGGCAGACCCCTCGGTCACGCCCACCGCCTCGGCCTCGCCCTGGGCGGTCACCCGGTCGTACCACTGGTCATAGTAGCAGTCTTCCGGGTGATTGATGCTGTGGTAGGCGGTGGAGACGAAAATATTGTAGTTCCCGGTGAGGAGGGGGCGAATGGTATAGGAACCGTCGGAGGCCGAGCGAGTCCAGTAAAGCTGACTCGTCCCCTGGTAGGCCGCGAGCACGATGTCGCTCACCCCCTGCTCCGTCTCCTCGTCCAGGACCCGGCCGGTTATCGTCCCGCCGCGGACCAGCGGGAAGTTGATCGCCGAGCTGTTGGTCGGGACCCAGAGGGCGGAGTTCCAGCTGTAGGCCTGGCTGTAGAATTGCCGGACGTATTCCGGGTTCTGGGGCGGGTAGCCCGGGGCGCGGGCCTCCAGGTGGTAGGTCCCCACCTGAAGCCCGCTGATCGAATAGTCGCCGGAGGAATTGGTGGTGGCGCTCCCGGAACCGAGCTGGCCGGTGGCGACGACCAGGATCCCGCCCAGGCCCACGCCGGTGTCGCGGTCGTAGACCCGCCCCGAGATCGGCCCGGAGGCCGGCGGGGCGGCGGTGGGCGAGGCCGTGGCGGTGGGGATCGCGGTGGCGGTCGGCCGGGGGGAGGCCGTGCGCGTCGGCGAGGGAGCCGGAGACGGCGTCTTGAAGCCGAAGGGCGTCGGCGTCCGGGGTGGCGTGGGCAGGGCGGAAGGCGTCGGGGAAGGCGTCGGGGAGCGCGGGGGGATCGCCGTCGGCGAGGGAGTGGCCGCCGCCAGCATGACGTCGTCGAAGGCCAGGTTGCCGGTGACCTTATTGTAGGTGAAGCGAAGCTGCTCCGTCGCCGGGTTTATCTCGTAAGGGCCGAAGGTGGCGCCGGTGTTACCGATCCCGCTCACGTCGACCAAGGTCTGCCAGGTGCTCGCGTAATACTCCTCGACCAGGAGCGAGCTGCTGAGCGAGATGGAGGAGCCCCGGAGCCAGAAATTGAGCTCGCCGGAGCCCTGGGCGAAGCGGCGGGTGGTGATCGCGTCGCCGGTCTCGTCGAGCTTGATCGAAGGCAAGGCCAGCCCGAAATAGCCCGCCCCGGTATAGCTGTCGGAGTCGGCGTTGCAGTCGGTGAAGGTCCAGCCTTGCGGCCGGGCGCCGGTCTGGAAGCCGTCGAAGCCCTCGTAGACCAGGGGGAGGGGCGTAGGGGTGAAGACGGGGGCCGTGGGGATCGGCGTGGGTGTGAGCGGTGTGGGCGTGGGCGTCAAGGGGGTCGGGGTGGGGGTGAGCGGTGTGGGTGTGGGGGGCGCGGCCGTCGGAGTCGGCACCCAGGCCGTGGGCGTGGGTGTGAGCGGTGTGGGCGTGGGCGTCAGGGGGGTCGGCGTGGGAGGGGGCGGGGTGGGCGTGGGGGGAGCGGCGGTCGGCGTGGGAACGACGGCGGTCGGCGTAGGCGTGATCGCGGAGGTGACGAGCACGTCGTCGAAGGCCAGGTTTCCGCTGGACTTGTTATAGGTGAAGCGGATTTGGGTGGAGTCGTGGTTGAGGGTGAAAGCCCCGTAGGTGGTCCCGGAATTGGGGATCGCGGCGATCGTGGTGACCGGGTTCCAAGAGGCGCTGAAGAACTCTTCGACCACGAGGTTGCTGCTGGCAGAGATCGAGGAGCCGCGGAGCCAGAGGCTCAAGGTGGCGGGAGCGGTCAGGGAGGAGGTGAGGATGGCGTCGCCGGTGTTGTCGAGCCGGATCGCGGGGCTGGCCGCGCCGTAGTAGCCGGTGGTGGTGTAGACGTCGGTGTTGGAGTTGCAGTTGGTAAAGGTCCAGCCCGCGGGACGGACGCCGGTCTGAAAATTGTCGAAACCTTCATTGATCAGGTCGGCCGGCAGGGACGATGAGGCGAGGGCCAGAGAGGCGACGGCGCAGAGGCCGGCAAAAACGCGGCGGGCGGTCCCTTTCATCAAGTGCGCTCCTGTGTGGGGGATTTTCGTCGGAATATTACTTACTTATTATACTAGTATATTCGGCGCCGCATGGCAAGCGCAGAAATGGCCGCCGCTCAACCATCCCTGCCGCCGGACCGTGAGCCGCCCAAGCTTTTTATCGGGCGGTCTCCACCAACTCCACCCTCCCCCAGACTTGGACGCGCTCCCCGACGATGGCGACCGAGCCGCGGAGGCCGGGGATGGAGGCCAGGAAACCGGCCGCGCGCTCCCAGGCTCCCTCCTCGTCGGCGGTGAGGCGGTTGCCCAGGGCGGTGGCGGCGGCGTCGGCCAACTCGGCGCTTTCGGCGGCGACAACGGCGGCGGCGGCTCTCCCCCAGCTCAAGGAGGGGCCGATCCGGCCCGAAGAGGCGGCGATCCCCAGGGGGGAATCGCCGGGACGGACGAGGAGGCCGAGGCGGCCGGTCAGCGGGTGGCCTTCGCCGGCGAAGACGGCCACCGTTCTCTCCTTCGTGAGCGCGAGGTAGATGTCCCCTCCGTTTTCCACGATCACTTCGGCCGAGAGGGGGCGGAGCGCCTCCCCCACCCGCCGGGCCAGGGCGCCGGCCACGGCCGCGAGCGGCCCGACCCCGCAGAGAGCCGCGGCGGCGGCCATCGCCCGGGCGACCGGGGGCGCGCTCGGGCGCTGGCCGAGCGGAAGGAGGCTCGATCCGAACTCCGGGTGGCCGCGGAGGTAATCATCGAGGGCGGCCCGCTCCGACCGGAGGGAGTCTAGCGCCGCGGCGGAGAGGTCGCGCTCGCCCCGGACCATCAGGTCGGTCTCCTTCTCCCGGACGCGGACGGATACCAGGTCGGGCGAGCGGACGAGGGCGCGGTAGCGGGGAGGGCCGAATCCTTCGGTGGGGATGGATGGGATGGACTCGATGGACGAAATGGACTTTAGGGAAGATCTGGACGCGCTAAGAGAGCGCCTGCCTCTACCCATGCTGCCCATCTTGTCCATGCGCAGTCCACACCGTCCATCGCCCGCTCATTGCGATGGAGAGAGCTCGAATAGTTTAAGACCGTCGGCGGCGGGGGCGAAGGCGGGATCGATCCGGCGGGCGGACTCCAGCTCCCGCCGGGCGCCGGCGAAATCCTTGAGGAGGAAGCAGATCGTCCCCAGGCGATAACGGGCGGCGGCGTCGGAGGGGTCCAGGCGCAGCGCGGCGGAAAGGGCGGTGGCGGCCTGGCGGTAGAGGTCCTGGTGGCCGTAGGCGTTTCCCAGGTCGTAGTAGGACTCGCCGAGCTCCCGGTAGGCCCGTCGGCAGCCCGGGTCGAGCTCGACCGCTTTCTTGAAGGAGTGAAGGCGCTGGTAGGAGCCGCGGGGGTAGGCGAGGCCCTTTTCGCACCAGTCTCGCGCCTCGTCGACGTTCCGGTCGGCCGCGAGCCATTCCCCCCCGCCGAAGGCGAAGAGCGAGCAGAGAAAATTCGCCAGGAGCGCGTTGACCACGGACGAGCTCACCGGTCCGGGGATCGGCGCGGCCGCCGTCCCTCCCGAGGAGGGAGGCCGCCGCGGGTCACTTGGCCGCCGCGGTCTTGGCCAGGCGGGCGGAGAGGAAGCCGCCGGTCAGGGCGTCGATGTTGGCGGTGAGCCGGGCGATCCTAAGCTGGACGTCGATCTTGGAGCGCGCGTCGGAGGGGGGGGAGAAGATCATCTCGATCTGGGCCCGGCGGCGGTCGAAGAAATAGGTGTTCACCTGCTCGAGGACGTCCTGGCGGAGCTCGGAAAGCTCCCGGGCCTCCTTGCTGATCTTGGTCTGCTCCTGGCTGTAGATGAATTCCCTTAAGTCCCAGCGGAAGAAGAAGCCCCAGCCGGTGTCGTCGCCGCTCTCGTCCTCGTTCTGGTTGGTGGTCCCCTCCCCTTCCCCCTCGTTCGATCCCTCGGAAGAGGAGTTCACGTGCCCCGAGGAGCGGGAGTAGGTGTCGCGGGTGGACCAGGTCACGGTCTCCTCCCCGGTCGACCACTCCTCGCCGAGCTCGCTTCTCCGCTCGGTGCTGGTGGAGGAATCCGATCCCGACTGGGACGAGGACTGCATGTCCTCGCTCCACTCGTAGGTGTCGTAGGAGGTCGTGCCGTCGAGGGTGGAGGCGCCGTAGCGGAAGGTGATCTCGGGGAGGAAAGCCCGCAGCGAGGCGCCCCGTCGCCAAGCGGCGATCTTGTCCGGGTGGATCTCGGCGAAGCGCATCGCGGAGTCCTGGATCTCGTTGTAGCTCGGCTCCTCGGCGAACAGGGACTCCAGGTCGGCCATGGACTCGATCGGAGGCGGCTGGGTGGCCGTCTCCTGGCCGACGACGACGGCGCGGATGGCGAAGAGGCAGACGGCGCCCGCCAGCAGCGTCAGGGCTTTCTTCCGGATCATGGGGACCCTCCTTCTCACAGGCTTTGAGCGTTGGTGCGGTCGTTATCTCCGACGGTTGTCAGTAGGAACGGATGAAGGTGACGGCGGTGAGGGGGGGCAGGCTCTTCTGCCTCTCCTTGATCGTCCGGCTGAAGAAGCCCCCGGTCAGGGCGTCCAGGCTGGCGTCGAGCTGCTGGATCCGGAGCAGCATCTCGACCTTGGAATAGGGGTCGGCCGGCGGGTTCAGGATCATGTCGATGCGGGCGCTCCGCCGGTCGAAGAACTGGACGGTGACCTGCTCGAGCACGTCCTGGCGGAGCTCGGAGAGGTCCCGGGCCTCGCGGCTGATGTACATCTGCTCCTTGCTGTAGAGGAAGTCGCGCAGGTCCCAGTCGAGGCGGATGTCCCAGGTCTTCATGGTGCCGTCGTCGTTCTGGTTCTGGATCCGGTGTTCCCAACGCTGCCCCTCGGCGCTCCCGGAAGCTCTCGTGGAGAAGGTCCCGCTCTCGCTGGAGCGGTTGTGCGAGTCGCCCCAGCCCCAGTAGCCGGGGTCGCCGGCGTAGTAGTCGCTCTTCACCTCGTCGGAGGTGATCCGGTTGGTCGAACGCCGGGTGTTGCTGTAGTCGGCGGTTTCAGACTCGCGCTGCCAGCGGTCCTCGGTGCGGTAGCGGGTGTAGGAGCCGTCGGAGACGGAGTAGCCGAAGGTGAACTCGGGGACGAAGGCCCTCAGCGAGGCTCCCCGCCGCCAGGCCGCGATCTTGTCGGGGTGGACCTCGGCCCAGCGCGAGGCCGCCTCCTGGACTTCCACCCAGGTCGGCTCGGCCGCGAAGTAGGGCTCCAGGTCTTCCAGGGAGGCGACCTGGTCGGGCCGCTTGGCCCCGGACGCGGCGCCGGCCTTCTCCACGGAGATCGCGGGCGCGCCCTCCGAGATCCCGCTCAGGGTAAAGACGGCGTCCGCCGTCCCGTCGCCGTCGAGGTCGACGGGGGCGGGCTCGCCCACCTTGAGCTCCAGCTTTTGCGGGTCGGACTGGACGGTCGCCTTGACCACGCCGGAGGCCTCGTCGACCTCGTCCAGGGTGAAGGAGTGGCGATCCGTCCCGTCGAGCGTGAACTCGCCGGAACCGTTCAAGACGCCCCTGCCCTCCCGGGAGAAGTCGGCGTAAGCCGTGGCCGCGGAGCGGGCGACCCGCTGGTTGGTCACCAGCCAGACCGCGGCGGGGTCGAGGGGGTCGAAGGCGAGGAAATTGGCGTTGCGGTAGTTGAGGCCGAAGGTGACCCGGCGGAAACTCCGCCCGGCGTCGGTGCTGGCGGAGGCCCCGTTGGCCGAGGCGGTGAAGAGCGTCTCGGCGGAGACCGGAGAGACGGCGAGATAGCGAATCGAGGTGTCGATCATCCCGAGCGCGGCCGGTTTTTCCCAGCTCTTCCCGGCGTCGGCGCTGGTGAAGACTCCGGCGCCGGTCCCGAGGTAGATCCGGTCGGGCTGGGAGGGAGCGAAGGCGACCGCCCGGACGGAATTGCCCTCGGCGGTGGCGTGGGTGAAGACCTGGGACCAGGAGGCCCCGGCGTCGGCGGTGCGGAAGAGCCCGTCGCCCTCGGTCCCGGCCAGCAGGACCTTGGAGTCGAAGGGGTGGACGGCGAGCGAGCTGACGGCCTTGTCGGCGATGATCCCGCCCAGCCTTTCCCAGGCGGCGCCACCGTCGCGCGAGACGATCATTCCGCTCAAGGACCCGCCGTAGACGGTAGCGGGGGCGGAGGGGTCGAAGGCCAGGCAGAGGACGGCGGACTGGGCCGGACCGGTGCCCCGGTAGACGAGCTTCCAGGTCTGGCCCTTGTCGGTGGAGAGGAAGACGCCGTCGAAAGTGGCGGCGACCACCCGCTCCTGGCGGGAGGGATCGACCGCGATGAAGGTGACGCCGGAGAGGTACTGCTCCTCCGGGACGGGCGTGGCGGCCGCTTCGACCGCCTCGACCGGGGCGGTTTCGCCGGAGGTCGACCGCTGGGAGGAGGTCTTCGCCGAGGCTTCGGCGGCGGCCTCCAGGCGCGTCTTCTCCGCCTGGGCGGAGGCGAGCTGGGATTCCAGCGCCCCGATCTGGGCCTGGGCGGAGGCGACCTGCCGCTCGGCGGCGGCCACGGCGGCCTTGAGCGTCGCTCCCTCCGCCTCGTGCTTCCTCAGGTAGTCGGCCAGCGTCCGCTTCCGCTCGCCGCCCCCCGAGACCGCGGTGAGACCACGCTCCTGGAGCCAATCGGCGAGCTGGCTGTAATCCGGCTCGGGGACAAAGTCGTTCCCGGTCTCCTCGATCCCCTCGACCTGGGAGGGGCTGAGCTCGTCGGGCTGCCACTTCCCGGCCTCGTTCTGGACGCGCAAGAGCTCGGCCTGTTCCTTCTTCACTTCTTCCTCGGCCTGCTTGAGCCGGCTCTCCGCCTCGGCGACCTTGCGGGCGGCGTCGGCGACGTTCTGAGCGGGGGCGGCGGGCTCGCCCGGAGCCGCGGCGCCGGCGCCCGCGCCGGTCTCTCCCCGGGCGGCGGGAGCGGCCCGGCCAACCTTCTCCTCGCTGGTCTCGATCAGGCCCAGGGCCCTTAAGGCCTTCTCGCCGAGGGCCGCGTTGAGGGCGACCTTGTCGTCGCGGAAGCTCTGGAGGGCGGCCCAGGTGGTTCCGCCGTCGCTGGTGGCCAGGATCTGCTGGTCGGTTCCCAGGTAGGCCCGCTTCGGATCGAGCGGGTCGGCGGCGAACGCCCGCAAGTCGCTCTTGAGGTCGGTGTATTTGATCTCCCAGACCGTGGAAAGCTGGGCGGTGTAGACGCCCCGGGATAACCAAGCGAACGCGCCGAGGGCGGCGGCAAGGCAGGCGAAGAAAAGGAACCACGTCCTGGCACGGGCCATGGAGAACCTCCTTGTGAGCGATTGACGTGAAGACACTCTCTACTTTATAGTAGGGGAAAGCGCGCGCAAGGTCAACAGAAAATCGCGCGAATTCGCCGGCCGCCGCCGGCCGCGTCCGCCATGGATTCCTCCCGCCCGGAAAGGAAGCTCGCCTTCCTCATCCTCGCCCTGGCCGGAATGGTTTTCCTCCCCACCCTCCGCTTCCCCTTTGTCTGGGACGACATCATGGTGGTGCAGAAGAACCCCTTCCTCGGCCGCCTCGAGTTCGTCCCCCTCTACTTCCAGCCCCACTTTTGGAAATACCGCGTCCCCATCTCCGAGAACGACTATCGCCCCGTCCAGATGATCGCCCTCTCCGCCCTCTCCGCCCTCGCCGGGCGCTCCCCCCTCCCCTTCCGGCTGGCCACCATCCTCCTCCACCTCGCCGTCTCCGGGCTCGCCTTCCGGATCGCCCGCAGGCGCGGGATGGCGCCCGCCCCCGCCCTGGCCTTCCTCGCCCTCTTCGCTCTCCACCCCGTCCACGTCGAGGCGGTGGCCTCCGCCCGCAACCTCGCCGAGTTCCTCGTCTCCCTTTTTCTCCTCCTCTCCTTCTCCCTTTTCACCGGGGGACGCCGGACGGCGGGGAGGAGGGCGGCCGCCCTCCTCTTCTTCGTCCTGGCCGCCCTCACCAAGGAGAGCGCCGTCATCTACCCCGTCCTCCTCGCCCTCTACCCGCGCGGAGGGGACGGGGAAGGCTCGCCGCGGCGGCGGGCCGCCGAGCTCCTCCCCTTCTTCCTCGTCACCGCCGCCGTCCTCGCCCTCAAGCTCGCCCTGGGCCCGGGCGCCCTGGAGCGGCGGGAGATCGGCCCGGTGAGCGCCCTCTTCGCCGCCGCCAAGCTCGTCCTCGTCTACCTCTCGCTCCTCCTCCGCCCCGTCGGCCTCCACGTGATCTATCCCTTCGCCAAGGAGGTCGTCTGGGTCCGCCCCGAATGGTTCTTAAGCCTCCTGCTCGTCGCCTCCCTCCTCCTCCTCGCCGCCCGCCTTTGGCGGCGCTCGGCGACCGCCGGCTGGCTCGCCCTGGCCTTCCTCCTCAGCCTCCTCCCGGCCCTCTCCGTGCTCGGGCAGATCGGGAGAGTGGTGGCGGAGCAGCGCCTCTATTTCCCTTCGATCTTCGCCTGCCTCCTCGCCGCCCTCGCGCTCGGGGTGCAGCTCAATTCCCCTCGGCCCGGACGGAGAGCCGCGGCCGCCGCCGCCACCGCCCTGCTCGCCGGCGGCTACGCCCTCGCCGCCGCCCACTACCTTCCGTTCTGGCGGAGCGACTTCAGCCTCTGGAAGCGGCTGACCGAGCTCTGCCCGCCGGCCGCCATCGGCCACAACAACCTGGCGATCGTCTACCTGCGCCTGGGCGCCAGCCAGCGGGGGATCGCGGAGCTCGAGACCGCCCTGGCCATCAACCCCGATCACAGCGAAGCCCACCTCAACCTGGGCATCCAGCGCGGCCGCGAGGGGCGCTGGGAGGAGGCGGTCAGCGAGTTCCAGCTGGCCCTCTCTTCCTATCCGAGCTACGACCTGGCCGCGATCAACCTCGCGGAGATCCTCCTTCATCTCGGGCGGATCGAGAAAGCGGAGAAGCGCCTCCGGGCCGCGCTCGCCCTCAACCCCTACCACCCCGAGATCCACAACTGCCTGGCCGTGGTGCTGGAGAGGCGGGGGGAGATCGAAAAGGCGGAGAGGGAATATCTCCGGGCGGCCGAGCTCGATCCCGAATACGGCGCGCCCCTGCGCAACCTCTCCGAGATGTACCTGGAGGGGGGGAAGCGGTCGGAGGCCCTCGAGACGGTCCGCCGGGCGATCGCGCGGGAGCCCGGCAACCCCGCCGGCTTGCAAGTCCTGGCCCGGATCCACACCGCCGCCGGCGACCTGCGCCGGGCGCGGCTGATCCTGGAGGACGCCCTCCGCCTGGCCCCCGGGAACGTCTCCGTGCGCAGCCAGCTGATGGCCCTGCGCTCGGCCGGCGAGGCTACCGGGGGTCGTTAGAAGAATCGGCGAGCGGACCCCTTGATCGTTTGATCCTTGATCCGTTAATCGTTGATCCTTTGATCGTCGCAGTCGATCAAGGATCAACGCTCAACGGCTCCTGGACGCTATTCCCCTCCCCTACTGCCCTCTCTCCACCGTGCTCTTCAGGTCCTGGATATCGTTCTGGAGGTCGTTGATCTTGTCGGTGTCGTTTTTGATGTCCTCGACGGCGTTCAGGATGTCCTGCAAGATGTCGAGCGAGGAGCGGATATCGGAGATGTCTCCGGAGAGGTCGTTGAGGTTGTCGGTGTTGTTCTCGATCCCGCGCATGGTGCTGTTCAGGTCGTCGGTGTTGCTCTCGATGTCGTCGAGGCGGCGGTCCACGTCCGAGTCCGCCGCCCGGGAGGTCTGATCCTTGATGTCGGAGACGTCCGAGGCCAGGGAGGGGAGGTCCTTCAAGTTCTTGTTGGCGGAGGCGAGGAGGGCCTTGAACTCGGCGTTCTCCTTCGCGAGCAGGCTCAGCTGCTGCATCATGATCTGCTGCTGCTTGAACATCTCCTCCTGCTGTTCGAGGAGCTTCTCGGTCAGCGGGCCCGCGGGCTTGATCTCGATCTTGAAGAGCGAGCGGTTCTCCACCAGGCGCACCCCCTCCGGTCCCTTTTCCAGGTTGAGGTCCGAACTCGAGGTGACCAGGTCGGGCCGGCTCTTCCAGGCTTGTTCCTTGAACATGGCCATCGCCGCGGAGAGCTTCTCCTGGGCGAGCGCTTCGTTTCCTCCCTCCCGGGCCTTGTAGGCCTCCTCCAGCAGGGTGTAGGCCTGGTCGGAGGCGGCGGGCGGGGGCGGCGTGGGAGCGGAGAAGGCGCTATGCCCAAAGCTGAGGAAAGAAACGAGACAGCCCGCGGAGATCAGAATTCTGACCATGGCGATCCTCCTTATAGAGAAGGGTTGAGTTGATGGACTGAATTTTTAAACTATACCATAACTGAGGGTCGATGGGTTAGGGTTAGGAAGTGGGACTGGTGAATGGGTTAGGGTTAAGTATCGAAGGCTCACCCGCCACCAGGCCACACCTAACCTTCTCCCATCGACCAAACCCACTTCCTAACCCCCACCCTTTACTAGCGGCGTCGATGGGTTAGGGTTAGGGAGCGCTCCCTGAACCCCATCCTCACCTGTTTTCATCGCCTTCCCCCAAGCAATAGAGGTAGCGGCCGGCGGTGGCGGCGAGGACCCTCCCCGGCGCGAGCGCGAGGCGGGCCGGCGCATCCCGGACCAGAGGGTATTTCCAGAGCTCCTCGCCGGTGCGGGAGTCGAGGGCGAGCAGGTGCCCGGCCCGGGAGCTGATGACCAGCCGCTCGCCGGAGACCGCCGGCGAGAAGAAGAAGTTCCGCGGGGAGCGGACGGACCAGGCTTCCTCGCCGTCGCCCCCGGAAAGGCAGTGGAGGACGGGACCGGAGGCGACGTAGACCCGGCGGTCCGAGACCACGGGGGAGGCGACCACGCCCTCGGAGGCCGAAAAGCGCCAGATCGCCTTGCCGTCGGAAAGGCTCATGCAGAAGACGTTCCCGTCATTTGCCGCCGCGAAGACCCGCCCGCCGACGCAGGCGCAGGGGGAGATGAACTCGCCCGAGCCCTTGAAGGCCCAGATCTCCTGGCCGCTCTCGAGGTCCAGGCAGTAAAGGCGGCGGTCGCGGGAGGGCGCCAGGACTCTCCCCTCCACGATGGCCGGGGAGGCGACCACCTCGCCCGATGTCTTGTAGCTCCAGAGCTCGGAGCCGTCGCGGGTGGAGAGGCAGTGGACCTTGTAGTCGGTCGAGCCCAGGACCAGGCGCTCCCCCTCCACGGCGGGCCCTCCGGGGATAGGCCGGCTGAAACTCCGGCTCCAGAGGGTCTGGCCCCGCTCCAGATCGAGGCAGAGGGCCTCGCCCTTCTCGTCGGTAACCGCGACCGCGCTCCCGGGCGAGAAAAGCCCCCCCCGGGTCGTCTCGTAGCGGGTCTCCCGCCGGGAGATCGCCGCGAAGATCCTCCCTCCGGAGATGGCCGGCGCCGCCCAGAAGGCCCCGGTGAAGCGCCGGTTCCAGAGCGTTTTCCCGTCGGAGAGGGAGAGGGAGGTCACCTTCCCGTCAGCGTCGAGGACGACGACCCGTCCGGAGGCGACGGCCGGCGGGACGAGGAGGTCCCCGGCCGCCTTGAACTTCCAGAGCAGCGTGGGGTGGTCGGGGAGAGGCCCCTCCCCGCCCCGCCGGGCGGGGTCGGCCTGCTGATGGGGCCAATCGGGACCAAGCGCGGAGGGGAGGAGGAGGGCGACAACAAGCATCCCAGGCGGGAAGAGCATGATAATAAAGGTTACGTAAAGTTACGTAAGGTTACGTAACGTTACGCAAGGTTGCGGGAGGCAGTTCTCGGAGACGTTACTCGCGCGTGAGTTGCGGGTTTCTAGCCTGGCGTATCGCTTCGCGGCTCGGCGTAACCTCACGTAACCCCTACGTAACCTTGCGTAACCTCACGTAACCTTTCAATATCTTGCCTAACCCGTCTCAGGCCGGGATGATCAGCTCGGATTCCCGGGGGTGGAGGTAGAGGCGCTTCAGGAGGAGGCGGACGATCTTCTGCTCCCGCTTGAAGAGGCGCGGGTTCTTCTGGCTCTTCGCCGCCTGGGCCATCACCAAGTGCCCCCGGATGATCTCGCGGATGAAGACGGGATGGATCCTCTTCAGGGCGTCCTGGCAGATCAGGATCGCCTCCGGCAGGCGTCCCTCCTTCAGGAAGACCTCGCCCAGGCCGATCTGGGCCCGGGTGTTGTGCGGGAAGAGCTCCAGCGTGCGCGAGAGGACCCGCTGGGCGGCCTTGCATTCGCCCTTGCGGATCAGCTTTTCGGCTAGGCGGATGAGCGAATCGTAGGTGTCCTTCCCGGCTACGGCTTCCGCCATCCCGGCGTGATATTCGCTCTCCTCCACCTTCCCCGTCTCCTTCATGAGGCGGGAGAGGATCCGGTGAGCGAGGACCTGCTCCCAGATGAAATGGGGGCTCGCCGCCTTGAGCCCCCGCTCGCAGAGAGCGATCGCCGCCGGGATCTCGCCCTTCTCCAGGGCGATCCAGCCGCGGCAGACGTCGACCCGGGAGTTGCCGGGAGCGACCTTCTCCAGCCGGTCGAGGATGGCCAACGCCTCGTCGAACTTCCGGGCCTTGATCTTCAGCTCCGCGGTGTGCACCAGCCCCTGGAAGGAATTGGGGTTGATCCGGAGAACCTCGTTGAACTCGTATTCCGCCAGACGCCAGTTGCCGAGCTCCTTGAGGGCGATCCCCAACCAGATCCGGGTCGGGGTGTGTTGGGGGCGAAAGGCGACCGCGCTTTCGAAACACTGGACCGCGGATAGGTAGTTCCCCTGGCGGAAGAAGAGCTTGCCGATCTCGAGGCAGCGCTGGTAGGACTCGCCATAGTGCTTGATCGCCTCCTGGAGGACCGTGATCGCCGTTTCCAAGTCCCCGAGGCGGGCGTGGATCTGGAAGAGACGCAGGTAGCTCGCCTCCTTGATCGGGTTGGCGGCCGGGATGGCCCGATAGAGGCGGATGGCGTCGGCGATGGAGCCGCCGCGGCGGTAGAGCTTCTCCAGGCGGACATAAGCCCGGAAGCGGTCCGGGAAGGTCTTGATCGCCTGCCGGTAGACTCGGACCGCGTCCTCCTCCCGCCCGGCGTGCTCGTAGGCGGCCCCCAGGCAGAGGCGGAAGGGGTAGATGCTGGGATGACGGCGCACCCCGAACTCGTATACCTCCGTCGCCTCGGGATACTGGCCGTCGCGCATCAGGGCGCCCCCGAGGCGGAGGATGTTGGAAGCGTAGGCCGGCTGGACCAGGATCTCCTTCCACAGGTGGCGTTTCTTGGGGTCCGCCAGGCGGGCGGCGAGCTGGCCGGGTCCGGGATGGAGCTGGAAGCTTTTCATGGCGTCTTCAGTATGAACCAGCGGATCGACCGTGTCAATCCTCTTAAGCGCCCCTCGGAACCGAAAGCCGCGGATGACGCTAGTATTCGCGAGATATCGCGAAGGAAGAATATTCGCCTGTCGGCTTGTCCCACTTCGTCGCCGCCGCCTCGACGCGAGACCCCGGAGGGCCCCGGCGGGCCCAGGCGGCGAGCGCTTGGAGCGCCGCCCGCGGCCCCTCGGCGACGATTTCCACTCTCCCGTCGGAGAGGTTGCGGACGAATCCGGCCAGCCCGAGGGCGTTCGCCCGCTCCCGGGTCGCGGCGCGGAAGCAGACGCCCTGGACCAGGCCGGAGACGAGGATGTGCACTCTTCCTGACATTAAACTCGTCGATGGGTTAAGGTTAGGATGTTGGTCTGGTCGATGGGTAAGGTTGATAGAGGGCCAGCCGCACCTAACCCTGACCCATCAACCAAACCCACTTCCTCTCCCTATCCCTCACCTCATCAGGCGGTGTGCTTCCCCCGGTACTTCTCGGCCGGGTACTTCTCCCGGTTGAGCTTGAGCTTGCGGACGATCGCGTCGCTCAAGTCCAGGTTGAGCGAGTTGCAGAGGCTCAAGACATACATCGCCACGTCGGCTACCTCCTGGCCGATGGCGTCGAAGGCCTCCGGGTTGGAGGGGAGGCGCCGCGACTCTTCGACGGTGAGCCACTGGAAGTGCTCCATCAGCTCCGCCGCCTCGATGGTGATGGACATGGAGAGATTCTTGGGCGAATGGAACTGCCGCCATTCCCGCTCGGCGACGAAGCGCGCCACCAAGCCCTTGAGCTCGGCGACGGTGGTCGCCCGATCGGATCGTCCGGCTCCGGAGAGGATCGCGGCGATGACCGGCAGGTCGGCCGCCGCGAAGTCGAAGGAGCCGAAATCCTCCTCGCCGATCCAGCGGAAATCGTGGACGTCCCGGGCCGCGGGCGTTCCCGAGACATAGGCGCAATCGTAGGCGAGCATAAGAAGGTGGGTCGAGGGGGCGGCCTCCCCGTAGGCGTGGGAGGAGACGCAGAGGATCGGACCGACGGAGATCTCGAAATCCAGCTCCTCGCGGATCTCCCGGCGCAGGGCGTCCGGCGGGGGCTCTCCGAACTCGATCTTTCCCCCCGGGAACTCCCACTTCAGCGGCTCCAGGCGGGAGGTGGGCCGGCGCTGGGCGATCAGGATGCGGCCGTCCCGGCGGATCACACCGCAGGCGACGAGCATGGTCCGGGGAGAAGGTGGGGGGGCGTTCATGAGAAGAACCTATAACAGCTCACCGTCTCCGGTCAATCTCATACCAAAAAAGAGTCGATGGGTTAGGGTTAGGAAGTGGGTTTGGTCATGGGCTAGGGTTAGGTGAGGCTCGGGGGCCGGCCAGACGGGCCGCACCATTGACCTTACCCATCTTCCAGACTAGCTTCCTCGCCCTAGCCCATCTACCCTGATTCTCGCTCCGATTGACTCCCCGCTTAGCCTTGTGGTATTTAATTGCTTCCTATCTAGTCAAGGCAATCGCCATGCTCGCCCAGTATTTCCGTTTCTCCGAACACAACACCAGCCTGAGGATCGAGGCCCGGGCCGGCCTGACCACCTTCCTCACCATGGCCTATATCATCTTCGTCCAGCCGGCCGTCCTCACCCGGACCTTTGACGGGAAACCGACCGGCCTCGACGCCGGTGCGGTCATGCTCGCCACTTGCCTCGCCTCGGCCCTGGCCAGCCTGGCCATGGGCCTCTATGCCCGCTACCCGATCGCGCTGGCCCCGGGGATGGGGGAAAATTTCTTCTTCGTCCAGGTGGTCATGGTCCTGGCCGCCGCCGGCGCCGCCGACCCCGCCGGCGCGGCGCTCGGAGTCGTCTTTCTCTACGGGGTCGTCTTCTTCCTCCTCTGCCTCTCCCCGCTTCGCCAAACCCTGATCGATGCCCTCAGCCCGAGCCTGAAGCACGCGCTCGCGGTGGGGATCGGCCTCTTCATCGCCTTCATCGGGCTCAAGGACGCCGGGCTGATCCTCCCCGATCCCGCCACCCTCGTCCGCTTCAACCCCCGCCTCGATCAGCCCCAGCTCCTGGTCTTCTTCTTCGGTCTTTTCCTGATCGCCGCCCTCCAGGCCCGGCGGGTCCCGGGCGCGATGATCATCGGCATCCTCGCCGGGGCCTTCTTCGCCCTGCTCATCGGGCAGGCGCAATACGCGCGGGCCTTCGGCCTCCCGGAGGTGAAGGAGAGCGCCCTCTTCCGGATCGACCTCTCCGGGGCCCTCTCGCTCACCGCCCTCCCCTACCTCGTCATCTTCCTGGTCATGGACCTCTTCGACAGCGTGGGGACGCTGGTCGGCGTTGGCGAGCAGGCGGGGCTCTTGCTCGACAACAACCTCCCCCGCGCCAAGGCGGCGCTCCTGGTCGACTCCGGCGCCACCGTGGCCGGATCTCTCCTCGGGACGAGCCCGGTCACCTGCTACATCGAGTCCGCGGCCGGCGTCGCCGCCGGGGGGCGGACGGGGATGACCAGCGTGGTCTCCGGCCTCCTCTTCCTCGCCGCCCTCTTTCTCGGGCCCCTGGTCTCGATGATCGCGAAGAACCCGGCGATTACCGCCCCCGCCCTGGTGATGGTGGGGGCGCTGATGCTCCGCAATACCTCCCGGATCGACTGGGAAGACGCCTCGGAGGCCATCCCGGCCGCCCTGGTCATCCTGGGAATCCCCCTCTCCTATTCCATCGCCAACGGTCTCTCCCTGGGCTTCATCAGCTACCCGGTGATCAAGCTCCTCTCCGGGAAGGGAAAGACCGTCTCCCCCGTCGTCTATCTCCTGGCGGTGATCCTGGTTCTTTATTTCGTCTGCGTCTACGCGGGCCGGGCGTGAGCGGGAGCGGGCGCGAGCTACTAGTGTGCTGTCCCAGATGTTTATTGGCAGATAAATTGTCATCGCGAGGACCCCGAGCGTGAGCGAGGGGGACAAAGCAATCTCTTGACTGGCAATGGGTTGGGATTGCCTCCCGCCGCGCTTCGCTCGCAATAACAAATCAATACAAGGAGAGAGACATGAGATTATTGACCGCGGCGCTGGCGCTGGCCTGCGCCCCCCTGGCGGCCGCCCGCGAGCCCGTGCCCGAGATCAAGGCCGGTTTCATCTACGTCGCCCCGGTGGGGGACGCGGGCTGGAACTACGCCCACGACCTGGGTCGGAAGGAGATGGCTTCCCTCCCCTTCGTCAAGGAGACCCGCTGCGTCGAGTCCGTCAACGAGGGCGGGGACGCCATCCGGGTCCTCACCCAGTTCGCCGAGATGGGCTACAACCTGATCTTCGCGACCAGCTACGGGTACATGGAACAGACGGCCCAGGTTGCCGAGAAATACCCCAAGCTGATCTTCATGCACTGCTCGGGCTCCAAGTCCGGCCCCAACCTGGCCAACTACTTCGGCCGGATGTACCAGGCCCGCTTCCTCACCGGGATGGTGGCGGGGAAGATGACCAAAAGCAACGTCATCGGCTATGTCGCGGCCCATCCCATCCCCGAGGTGATCCGGGGGATCAACGCCTTCACCCTGGGCGCCCGGGAAGTGAACCCGGAGGCCAAGGTGAAGGTGGTTTGGACCTACACCTGGTTCGACCCGGCCAAGGAGAAGCAGGCGGCCGAGTCCCTGATCGGCGTCGGCGCCGACGTCATCGCCCAGCACCAGGATTCCCCCGGCCCCCAGCAGGCCGCCCAGGAGAACGGCAAGTACTGCATCGGCTACAACGCCGACATGTCCGCCTTCGCCCCCAAGGCCCATCTCACCTCGGCCATCTGGAAATGGGGGATCCTCTACAAGAAGATCGCCCAGGAGGTTCACGACGGAACCTGGACCAACCAACCGATCTGGTGGGGGCTGGAGACCGGCCTCGTCGATATCTCCCCCTTCGGGCCGATGGTCCCGGACGAGGTAAAAACGCTGGTGAACCGGACTAAGGACGAGATCGCCTCCGGGAAGAGAATCGTCTTCCGGGGGCCGGTCAAGGACCAGTCCGGGAAGATCGCCATTCCCGAGGGAACCGTCCCCCCCGACGCCGAGCTCTTCAGCATGGGCTGGTTCGTGGAAGGAGTGGACGGGCAGATTCCGAAGTAGCAAACCGTGTAATGTGTAACGTGTGAAGTAACCAACCTGGCCCACGTCCAACGTTACCCCTTGCGCTTTAAACGTCTGCTCCCCCTAATCGCACCCGGCATGAACTCTCTCGCCACCACACCCGCGGTGGAAATGCGGGGGATCGTCAAGCGCTTCCCGGGAGTCGTCGCCAACGACGGCGTCGATTTCGAAGCCCGCCCGGGCGAGGTCCACACCCTGCTCGGGGAAAACGGGGCCGGCAAGTCCACCCTGATGCATATCCTCTCCGGTCTCTACCGGCCCGACTCCGGGTCGATCCGGATCGGCGGGCGCGCCGTGCGCTTCGGGAGCCCCCGGGAATCGATCGCGGAAGGGGTGGGTATGGTCTACCAGCACTTCATGCTGGTCAAGCGGCACACGGTGGCGGAAAACGTCATCCTCGGGCTCAAGCGCGCCGGGCTGCTCCTCGACTTCCGGGAGGCGGAGAGGAGGATCGCCGAGATCTCCTCGGGCTACGGCCTCCGGCTCGACCCCCGCGCCCGCATCTGGCAGCTCTCGGTGGGGGAGCAGCAGCGGGTGGAGATCGTCAAGATGCTGATCCGGGAGGTGAAGATCCTCGTCTTGGACGAGCCCACCGCCGTCCTCACCCCCCAGGAAACTGTCGATCTCTTCGGAACGATCCGCCGGCTTCGGGAACAAGGCCAGACGATCATCTTCATCTCGCACAAGCTGCCCGAGATCATGGACATCTCCGACCGAATCACCATCCTGCGCAAGGGGAGGAAGGTCGGCACCCTCCGCAAGGCCGAAACCAGCGAGCGGGAGCTGGCCCGCCTGATGGTCGGCAAGGACGTGCCCCTCTCGGTGGCGCGCGAGCCGGTCTCCACGATGGAGCCGGTCCTTTCCGTCCACCGCCTCTCCGTCCGGGACGACCGCCTCCTCCCCGCCGTCCGCTCGCTCTCCTTCAAGGTCCATCGGGCGGAGATCCTCGGATTGGCCGGCGTTTCCGGCAACGGCCAGCGGGAGCTGGTCGAGGCCCTGGCCGGCCTCCGCCCCCCGACCGACGGCCGGATCCTGCTCGGCGGGAAGGAGATCACCCGCCTTCCCCCGGGCGAGATCATCTCCGAGGGCTTCGCCTACATCCCGGAGGACCGCCTGGAAACCGGCGTCGCCGGCGGTCTCGACTACGCCTCCAACGTGATCCTGAAGACCTACGCTACTCCCGCCTTCCGGCGCGGGATTTTCCTCGACTCCGGGAAGGCCCGGCGCTGGGGGGAGAACCTCCGCCGGGAGTACGACATCCGCATCCCGGACCCCGCCGCGCCGGTCCGGCTTCTCTCCGGCGGGAACCTCCAGAAGGTGATCCTGGCCCGGGAGCTCTCCGCCCGCCCGAAGTTCCTCCTCGCCGTTCATCCTACCCGGGGGCTGGACATCGGGGCGACGGAGTTCATCCGCCGGCGGCTGGAGAAGCTCAAGCGGTCGGGGACGGCGATCCTCCTCGTCTCGGAGGACCTGACGGAGCTTCTCTCCCTCTCCGACCGGATCGCGGTCATCTACGAAGGAGAGCTCACCGCCATCTTCGACACCCGGGAGGCGACGATGGAGAAGCTGGGCCTTTCGATGGCGGGGAGGAAAGCGTAAAACGGCATAATGAAAACCTTCGTGATCGAGAAGCGCCCCTCCCCCTCCCCCGGCCTCCGGCTCCTGGTCGCGCTGGCCTCCGTCCTCCTCGCCTTGTTCCTCGGCGGGCTGGTCATCTGGGCCATCGGCGTCAACCCGATCGAGGCCTACGGAGCCATCGTCCAGGGCGCCTTCGGCAGCCTGTACGGCCTTTCCGAGACCTTGGTCAAGGCCACCCCCCTCATCCTTTGCTCCCTGGGCGTGGCCGCCGCTCTGAGGATGAAGCTCTGGAACATCGGCGCGGAGGGCCAGTACGTCGCGGGGGCCCTGGCCGCTTCCCTGGTCGCCCTGAACTTCACCTCCCTCCCCACCAGCCTGCTCCTCCCCCTGATGGGACTGGCCGGGCTGCTCGGCGGGGGAATCTGGGCGGGGATAGCCGGGGCCTTGCGGGCCTTCCTCTCCGTCAACGAGATCATCAGCACCCTGCTCATGAACTCGATCGCCATCCTCCTCTCAAGCTACTTCGTCTACGGACCGCTCAAGGGCGCCGACGGCTTCCCCTTCAGCCAGACCTTCTGCGCCGCCGCCTGCCTCCCCGACCTGGGCTGGGGGCGCTTGCACGTCGGCCTTTTCATCGCTCTCCTCGCGGCCCTCCTCCTCTACGTCGCCCTCCAGAAGACGGTCTGGGGCTTTGAGGTGCGGGTGATCGGGGAAAGCGGGACCGCCGCCCGCTACGCCGGGATGCGGATCGAACGCAACATCGTCCGGGTACTTTTCATCTCGGGCGCCCTGGCCGGACTGGCCGGCTTCGTCGAGGCGGCGGGGATCGAGCACCGGGTGGGTCGGGTCGTGGCCACCGGTTACGGCTACACCGCGATCCTGATCGCCTGGCTCGCCCGCACCCATCCTCTGGCGGTGCTCCCGATCGCGTTCTTCTTCGGGGGGTTGCTCACCGGGGGCGAGATGATCCAGATCTCGCTCTTGGTCCCGGTCTCGGTGGTCCCGATTCTGGAGGGGGCGATCCTCTTCTTCCTCTTGGCGGGAGAGCTCTTGGTTACGTACCGGTTGAGACCGAATACGCGCAGAACAGATAATGGGGACGGTGTCAGGTGTCAGGAACCATAGGCGCGGAGCATTTCCCTGACACCTTGCACCTGACACTTTGCACCTGACACCTTACACTTATCTCCTGACGCCATGATCGACTTCCTTTCCTCACTCCTGACCGCGGGGATCGAACAGGGGGCTCCCCTCCTCCTGGTCACACTGGGCGAGATCCTCTGCGAACGGTCGGGGGTCCTCAACCTCGGCTTGGAAGGCATGATGCTGATGGGCGCCTTCTCCGGATTCTGGGCGGCCCAGGCCAGCGGATCTCTTCTCGTCGGCTGCCTCGCCGGCATATTCTGCGGAGTCCTCCTCTCCCTTATCCACGCCTTCCTGACCGTGAGCCTGAAGGCCAACCAGATCGTGAGCGGGCTCGCCCTGACCATCTTCGGCCTCGGCCTCTCCTCCTTCCTGGGCGAGAAGACCGGGATGGCGATGGCGCCGGCCCTCTCCTCCTTCCGGCCGGTTCCGCTCCCCGGCCTCTCCCGGATCCCCTTCCTGGGCGCGACCATCTTCTCCCAGGACGCCCTGGTCTATGCCTCCTTCCTCGCCTTGGCCGCCGTCTGGTTCCTCCTCCTAAGGACGCGCCCCGGCCTGAATATCCGCTCGGTCGGCGAGAACCCCGCCGCCGCCGACGTGATGGGCGTCAACGTCGTCCTGACCCGCTACCTCTGCGTCCTCCTGGGGGGCGGCTGCGCCGGACTCGGAGGGGCCTACCTTTCTCTCGCGCTCTCTCCGGGCTGGAAGGAGCAGATGGCTTCGGGGCGGGGATGGGTGGCGATCGCCCTGGTTATCTTCGGCAACTGGAATCCGGGGCGGGCGGCGCTGGGTGCTCTTCTCTTCGGCTCCCTCTATGCCTTCGACGCGACGATTCAGGCCCGGGGGACCGTTCTTCCCACCCAGTTTCTCCAGATGCTCCCCTACCTGGCCACTATCCTCTTCCTGGTCCTGGCCCGGACGCGCTATTATCGCCGCTCCCTGGGCGCCCCGGAGGCGCTGGGGAGACCTTACGCGCGGGAGGCGAAGGAGTAAAACAACCGGCATGAGGCTTGAGGCTGGGGGTTTGAGTACCGCCGCCTCATGTCATCTTATCCTCATGCCCCATGCCTAACACCTCTCCGATCGCTCCCCCACGGTCCTCTTGTGAACCGGCATCATCCGACAACCCCCCGCTGGTCCCGAACCGCCTTCGTCTTCGACTTCGACGGCACCATCTCCGAGGATGACGTTTTCGACGCCGTCTTCCGCCGCTACGCCGATCCCGCCTGGCTCGGCGCCCATGCCGACTATCACGCGGGCGAGATCTCCCTCCGGGATGCCTATCGCGAAATGGCCCGCCACTTCCGCGGAGGGGAGCGGGATTTCTTCTCCTTCCTCCGCGATAAAACCTCGCTCCGTCGGGGATTCTCCCCTCTGCTCTCGCGCCTGCGCCAGGCAGGCGCGAGAATCCTGATCGTTTCCAACGGCTTCGACATCTACATCCGTTACCTTCTCCGCCGCTGGAGGATCGACCTGCGGGGGGTCCCGGTCCGCTGCCACCACGCTTTCTTCCGCGGGGGGAGGCTGCGGTTGCGCTTCCGCACCCACGCCCGCCTCCGCCACCGGAACTGCCTGATCGGGAAGGCGGAGACGGTGGAGGAGCTGCAAGGCCTGGGTTACCGGGTCTGCTTCTTCGGGAACGGCTACAGCGACACGCCGGCGGCCCGGACCGCGGACGCGGTCTTCGCCCGCACCGAGCTCGCCGCCTACTGCCGGAGGGAGGGGATCTCCCACCTGCCGCTCAAAGATTTCCGCGCCGCGGAGCGGCTGATCTTCAAGGATCCGCCGGACCGGCGGATCCTTCCTCTCTTGCGTACCGATTAAGCCGCGGCTATTCCTTCTCCAGAACCGCCCGGAGGGCCCCGCCGAGCTCGGCGAGGTCGTAGGGCTTGGCGATCGCCCCGGCGAATCCGAACTTCGCGAACCCCGCCATGACCGGGTCGGAAGAATAGCCGCTGGCCACGATCACCCTGGCCTGGGGATCGAGGCGCTTAAGGCGTCCGATCGCCTCCTTCCCCCCCATCCTGCCGCCGGGCACGGTGAGATCGAGGATGACCGCGGCGAAGGGGTCGCTTGTTTCCTTCGCCCGCGCGTAGGCGGAGAGCATCGCCTCCCCGTCCTTGGCCGTCTCGGCGCGGTAGCCGAGATGGGCGAGCATCTGGGCGGTGACGGCGGCGACCGTCTCGTCGTCGTCCATGAGGAGGACGCGCCCCCGGCCGCGGGGCGCGCTTCCGCCGGCCGGTTCGGCCACGGAAGCCTCCGGCCGCGCCGGGAGATAGACCCGGAAGACGGCCCCTTCTCCCGGTTTCGACTCCACGGCGACCGCGCCCCCGTGCCCGACGACGATGGAATAGACGATCGCCAGCCCCAGCCCGGACCCGTCCTGCTTGGTGGTGAAGTAGGGATCGAAGATCCGCGACACGTGCTCATCGGGGATCCCGATCCCGCGGTCCCGCACCGAGGCAAGGATATAGTCCCCGGCGGGGAGACCGGAAACCTGACCGGCCGGGAGCCGCGCGTTTTCAGCCCGGACCGTCACCACCCCCCCGCCCGCCATCGCCTGGGCGGCGTTGATGACCAGGTTGTTCACCGCCTGGGCGATCTGTCCCTCGTCCGCGTCCACCGGCCAGAGGTCTCCGGCGACCTGGATATCCCCGCTGCAACGGCTCCCGGAGAGGGCCATCCGCGCGGCTTCGGCGATCACCCGGCCGAGGCGGACGGTTTGGCGGACCGACGCGCCACCCCGGGCGAAGGTGAGGAGCTGGCGGGCCAGGTCCCGGGCCCGGAGGGAGGCCTTCTCGGCCTCGGCGATCAGGGAGAGGGCCCGCTCGGAGCTCGGGAGGATGTTCCGGGCCAGCGAAAGGTTCCCCAGGATGGCGACCAGGATGTTGTTGAAATCATGGGCGATCCCGCCGGCCAGGGTCCCCACCGATTCCAGTTTCTGGGCGCGCAGGATCTCCGCCTCCAGCCGCTTCTGGTCCGTGATGTCCCGTCCCACGGCCTGGTATTCGCAGACCCGGCCAGACCGGCTCAGGATCAGGCGGTTGGTCCAATACTGCCAGCGCGTCGAGGAGTCCGGCATGAGCACCCTCTCCTCGTGGCTGGAGAAGGGCTGCTCGGCGGAGAGAGCGGCGATGTTCGCGGCGACGCGGCCGCGGTCCTCCTCGGCGATCATGGTCAGAAAGGAGCGGCCGAGGAGGGACTCCCGGCTCTGCCCGAAACAGCGGCAGTAGGCTTCGTTCACGAAGGTCAGGGTGAAGTCCGGAAGGAAACGACAGATCAGCTCGGTTTGGTCCTCGACCACTCCCCGGTAGCGCTCCTCGCTTTTGCGGAGCTCGTCCTGAGCTGATTCCAGGGCGGACAGCATGGCGTTGACCGAGGCGGCCAGCTCCCCCAACTCGTCCCGGCCGACGACCGGGACGCGCCCCTTCGGGTCGCGGGCGGACGCGATCCGCTTGAGCGCGCGGCCGAGGCGGCGGAGGGGGGCGAGAACGAAGAACTGGAGGATGAGCGCCGTGAACGCCAGGGCGGCGAGGGCGAGGACGATCAGCCAGCGGTTGTAATAGCGCATGGACATCAGTCCGCGCTGGTAGATGCGCCTCTCTTGGGCGATCCGGAGAACCAGGGCCGGGTCCCCCTCGAGATCGCGGATCAGGGCCAGGCCGGTCGCCAGGTTCTCGCCGGAGGTGTGCACGTGGATCCCGTCCGGGTCGCTCCGGGCGAGGAGGGCGGCGCGGCATTTCTCGGGCAGGGACTTGTCCTCCGGCCGCAGGATTTGGAGGTCGCCCCGAAGTCCGCGCGAGAGCTTCGCCTCATCCTCCATCCCCAGGAAACGTCCTATGACCAAAGTCCCCCGGCTGGGACCAGTCTCATCGCTGGCCAGGATCGGACGGGCGGAGAGCACGGCCACCCCTTCGGGGAGAACGAGTATCCCCTTGACCGGCTCGTCCCCGGCCGCAGGGCGATGATGAGCGAAGGCGGCCCCGAAATAATCGCGGAGGGAAGGCGGGACGGGGACCTCGGCCTTGGCCTTCAGGTCGTAGGCCAGGCCGCGGACCAGGTCGCCCGCGGCGTTGAAGAAAAGCATGAAGTTGTGGCGGGGGTTGGTGAAGGTCTGGGCGACCAGGTTGGAGGCGGCGTAGCCCGCCGTGTCCCGGGGATCGGCGACGAAGGCGCAGGTGTCGTTCCAGGATGACCAGTCCCGGAGGAAGGTATCTATTCCGTCCAGCTCGGCCTCGAAGACGGAAAGGACCCGCGCGACGTTCTGCCGGATCTCCCGCTGCTCGAGATCGCGGTAGCTTTGGAGAATGATCGACTCTGAAACCAGATAGATGACGGCCATCAGCCCGGTGACGGCGAGGCCGATGATCAGGAGGCTCTTCAGCGTCAGATTCATGAAATAACCGGGCTAGCGGCGGAGGCTTCTTTCCATCTCCCGCGCCGCCGCTTTCTCCCTCAGTTCGGCCCGGCGGTCGTATTGCTTCTTCCCCCGGGCTATCGCGAGCTCCACCTTGACGAGGCCTTTTTTGAGATAGACCTGGAGAGGGATCAGAGTGTGCCCCTTCAGGGCGGTCTGGCCGATCAGGCGCTTGATCTCGCGCCCGTGGAGAAGGAGCTTCCGCTTGCGCTTGGGAGGCGGGGCGAAAGCGGAGCCGGAGTCGTAGGGGGGGATGTGAAAATCCCTAAGCCAGACCTCGCCCTCCTCCAGGGCGGCGTAGGCTCCGGCGAGGGACCCCTGTCCCCGCCGAAGCGACTTCACCTCGGACCCCTGGAGAGCGATCCCCGCCTCCAGGGAGGAGAGGATCAGGTAATCGTGGCGGGCCCGGCGGTTGCTGACCAATATTTTATCCGCCTTCATCGCGTAGGAACTGCGCTGAAGGCGGATAAAATACAGATCTCGGCGGCGGAAGACATATGGCCGGGCCAGGGCGCGCTATGGTTCACAAGCCCGTTTCCCCCATCCCTACTTGGCGCCGGGGGCGGCCGGCGGTGGCGGTGGAGGAGGCGCTTCCCAGCCCTTGATCAGCTTGCTCACTTCGATCACCGGCTGGAGCTTGAGGGTGTCCCGGGGGCCATTGAAGCGGACCCGCGGCTCTTTGACCGTCCCGATGATGGTGATCTGGTCCCGCGGTTGGAGCTGTCCCACCAGGGCTTCCGCGGCGGAGTCTCGGCGGATGTAGCAACGGATCCCCGCGCGGAACAGGCCGAAGGTTATCCACTGGTCCAGGGGGTAGCCCGCCTCCTGCATGCGGACCGGCTCTCCGGCGACCCGGTGGATGTAGGCGTCCTGAATCTTTATGTACGATCCCCGATACTTGAGCGGGCTGATCTTGAGCTGGTCGGGCTCGACCACCTGCTGGGCGAGGGCGGAGGAGGCCGCCGCTCCCAGCGCCAGCGCAATCACCATCGCGATCGCGGTTCTCATCTCTTCCTCCCGCCGCTTTTCAAGGCGGCTATTGACACCATCGGCATTTTACCATATTTATAACGACTTCAAGACGGCAAAGGTTCAATCCCCGAAAGGGCGCTTGGGGGGATTGCGCAGGCATGTTCACGGTTTATGTCATCAGGCGTCGGGTTGACGGCAGGTGCTATACCGGGCAGACCTCAAACCTGAAGGCAAGGCTCAAGCGCCACGCGAAAGGCGATGTGCGTTCGACCGCCGCTCGCGGGCCTTTCGAGCTGGTTTACACGGAGAATTGCGCGAACCGGGAAGAGGCGCTGACAAGGGAACGTTTTCTCAAGTCGGGACCGGGTAAAGCTTTTTTGAGATCGAAAATTGGGTAATGCGCCGCCGTGGCGGAACTGGCAGACGCGCTAGGTTCAGGACCTAGTGGGCGCAAGCTCATCGGGGTTCGACTCCCCGCGGCGGCATCAAAATGCGGCGCTTCATGCGCCGCATTTTTATTGCCGCCGCCGTGGCGGAACTGGCAGACCCCGATAGTCCCGAACCTCTGCCGGGACTATCGGGGCAGGCGCCTGGCCCGACAAAGTCGGGCCTAGGTTCAGGACCTAGTGGGCGCAAGCTCATCGGGGTTCGACTCCCCGCGGCGGCATCAAAATGCGGCGCTTCATGCGCCGCATTTTGTATCTTCGACGCCCCTGCCCTCCCCTCGGCCGGAAATCCTTCGAGTTCGTAGGCGCGGACATTTATGTCCGCGCGCCACGCCACGCGGACCTGAAGGTCCGCGTCTACGGAATGGTTTTGCCCCCCCTAGGCCGATTCGCGTTTTATTCGCGTAGATTCGCGGTTAAAATTTCCGGCCCGCCGGGATAATTCGTGAAATTCGCGCAATTCGTAGTTCATCCCCGTCCGCTTCGCGGTCGCGTCTTCAAAACCGCCGCCCGGCGGAGGCGGCGGTGGTAGGCGAGCGCGAAACGATGCGCCTCGTCCCGGACCCGCATCAGGAAGCGGAGCGAGGGCGAGCCGGGGGGGAGGAAGAGCGCCTGGCCGCTCCCCGGGAGATACACCCGGTCGACGACCCTCTTCCCTCCCCTCTCCCTTTCCTTGGCGAGCCCCGCCACGTCCGGGTATTCCAGGCCCGCCCGCCGGAGCGCCTCCCGGGCCTCGTTCAACTGCCCCCTCCCGCCGTCGACCAGGATCAGGTCGGGCGGGTTCCCTTCCCGTTTGATCCTCGCGCAGCGCCGGGAGAGGACTTCGCGCATCATCCCGTAGTCGTCGCTCGCGGAGAGGGTGCGGATCCGGTAGCGGCGGTAGTCGTCCGGCGACTTTCTCCCGTCGACGAAGACCGCCATGGACCCCGCCGCCTCCCGCCCCGAGAGGTTGGAGACGTCGAAGCCCTCCACCCTCCGGGGAAGGCGGCGGAGCCCGAGCTGGGACTGGACGGCCCGCAGGAGGTCTCCGCCCACCTCCTCTCCGCTGGAGCGGAGGAGGGCGAGCGAGGCGTTCTTCAGCGCCAGTTCGACCAGCCGCCGCTTCATCCCGGAAGCGGGCGCGCCGATCGAAACCCTCCTCCCCTTCTTCTCCCGGAGGATTTCCCCGATCACGGCCGGGCTGGCCAAGGGGGCGGCGAGGAGGATCTCGTCCGGGAGGAAACGCGAACCGGAATAAAACTGGGAAACGAACGACTCCAGGGCCTCGGAGTCGTCGGGATGGGCCCGGGGGAAGTGGACCGCGCGGCCTCCCGTCATCTTCCCCTGGCGGAGGTGGAGAACCTGGACCAGCGCCTCCTCCCCCCGGCGCACGAGGGCGATCACGTCCTGGTCGGCCGTTTTCACCGCGGACATCTTCTGGCGGTCCACCGTCTCCTCGATCGCCCGGATCTGCTCCCGGAGAGCCGCCGCCTGCTCGAAACGGAGGGCGGCGGCCTCCTCCCGCATCCTCTCCCGGAGCGCCCGGAGCAGGGCCGGCTGCTTCCCCTCGAGGAACAGGATCACCCCGCGGACGGCTTCCCGGTATCGCTCCGGGCTGATCTTTCCCACGCAGGGCGCCGGGCAGCGCCCCATCTGGTGGTAGAGGCAGGGGCGCGAGCGGTGGCGGAAGACGTTCTCCGAGCAGAGGCGCAGGGGGAAGAGCCGCTGCGCGGTCTTGAGCGCGGCCTTCATGGCCGAGGCGGAGGCGTAGGGTCCGAAATAGGCGCACCCGTCGGGACGGGTCCGCCGGACGACGGAGAGGCGGGGGAAATCCTGCCGGAGGTCGAGGCGCAGCGAGGGGAAGGTCTTGTCGTCCCGGAAGAAGATGTTGTAGGGCGGGCGGTGCTTCTTGATCAGCGTGTTCTCGAAGAGCAGCGCCTCCTTTTCCGTGTCGGTGACCAGGAACTCGATCCGGTCGAGCCGGGCGATCAGGCTGGGGATGGTGGGCCGGCCGTCGCCGCCGGCGCGGAAGTAGCTGAGCACGCGGGAGCGGAGGTTTTTCGCCTTCCCGACGTAGATGATCCTCCCCGCGGCGTCCTTCATCAGATAGACGCCGGGGAGGGCGGGGAAAGAGCTAATCCGCGATTTGATATCCGGGAGATTCACACGGCTCGGCCAACGGACGTCCACGAGTTATCACGAAAGAAGGGAACGCTTCCGATGCTTACCCGTGGGAGCGACATTCCTGTCGCGATCCGGAACAGCCCGGATCGGGGCGAGGACGCCCCTCCCACAGGAATGCCAGCATTATTTGTTCGAACGGTCGGTCGGCCGCGAAACCCGCCGGCCGGGCTGGCGTCCTTTCGCCTGCAGCATCAGCGGACCGGGTCCCAATCCCAGATGTGATTTCTCCAGATGGAAGATCTCGTCCCGCACCGCCGCCGCCTCTTCGAAGCGGTATTCCCGGGCCAGGGCGGCCATCTTCTTCTCCAGAGCGGCGAAGCGCTCCGCGGCCTCGGCCGGGCCGAGGGCCTCCTCTCCGGACGACGCCGCCGGGACGGTGACGTAGTCCGCCTCGTCGATCGAGGAGAGGATGACCGAGATCTCCTTCTTGATCCCCTCCGGGGTGATCCCGTGGGCCCGGTTGAACTCCTCCTGGATGGCCCGACGGCGCCGCGTCTCCGCTACCGCCGAACGGATCGCGTCGGTCAGGGAAGCGGCGTACATGATCACCGTGCCGTGGAGGTTGCGGGCGGCCCTCCCGCAGGTCTGGATCAGCGACCGCTCCGAGCGGAGGAACCCCTCCCGGTCGGCGTCGAGGATGGCGACCAGGGAGACCTCGGGGAGGTCGAGCCCTTCCCGGAGGAGGTTGATCCCGATCAGAACGTCGAACTCCCCCCGCCGGAGGTCCCGGATGATCTCCATCCGTTCGATGGTCTCGATGTCGGAGTGGAGGTATTTGACCTTGATCCCGGCCTCCTCGTAGTGCTCGGTCAGGTCCTCGGCCAGCCGCTTGGTCAGCGTAGTGACCAGTACCCGCTCCCCGGCGGCGACCCGGGCGCGGATCTCGCGACCCAGGTCCTCCACCTGGTTCTCGGCCGGGCGGACCTCGATCGCGGGGTCGATCAAGCCGGTGGGGCGAATGATCTGCTCCACCACCCTCCCTGCGCTCTTCTTCCGTTCGAACTCGGCGGGCGTGGCGGAGACGTAGATCGTCTGGCCGAGGGCGGCCTCGAACTCCTCGAAGGTGAGCGGGCGGTTGTCGAGGGCCGAGGGGAGGCGGAACCCGTACTCGACCAGGGTCTGCTTCCGGGAGCGGTCCCCCCGGAACATACCCCCGAGCTGGGGGACGGTGATGTGGCTTTCGTCGATGAAGAGGACGAAGTCCTTCGGGAAGTAGCTGAGCAGCGTGGCGGGCGGCTCGCCCGGCGGCCTCCCGTCGAGGTGGCGGGAATAGTTCTCGATCCCCGAGCAGAAGCCGGTCTCCCTCATCATCTCCAGGTCATAGCGGGTCCGCTGCTCCAGGCGCTGGGCCTCCAGAAGCTTGTTCTGCCGCTCCAGCTCCTTCAGCCTTTCCGAAAGCTCCTCTTCGATCCCGCGGCGGGCGCTCTCTAGACGGTCGGGCGCGGTGACGAAGTGGGAACCGGGGTAGAGGACGGCCTCCGGGAGCTCCTCGATTTTTTTCCCCAGGAGGGGATCGACGTGGGAGATGGCCTCGATCTCGTCGCCGAAAAACTCGACCCGCAGAACCCGCGACTCCTCATAGGCGGGGAAGATCTCGACCACGTCCCCCCGCACCCGGAAGGTGCCCCGGCGCAAGTCGAGATCGTTCCGCTGGTATTGCATCCGGACCAGGTCGGAAAGGAGGTCCTTCCGGGAGATGGACCTCCCCTTCTGGAGGGGGATGACCATCTCCCGGTATTCGGCCGGGGAGCCCAGGCCGTAGATGCAGGAGACGGAGGCCACGATGATCACGTCCCGGCGGGTCCAGAGGGCGTGAGTGGCGGAGTGGCGCATCCGGTCGATCCGCTCGTTGATCGCCGAGTCCTTTTCGATGTAGGTGTCGGAGGCCGGGAGATAGGCTTCGGGCTGGTAGTAATCGTAGTAGGAGACGAAGTACTCGACGGCGTTCTCCGGGAAAAGCGCCTTGAACTCGCCATAGAGCTGGGCGGCCAGTGTCTTGTTGGGAGCGATGACCAGGGCGGGTCGGCCGGACGCCGCGATGACGTTGGCCATGGTGAAGGTCTTCCCCGAGCCGGTCACTCCGAGGAGGACTTGGTGCTTCTCCCCCCGGCTGAGCCCCTCGCTCAGATAAGCGATCGCCCGCGGCTGGTCGCCCCGGGGGGTGTAGTCGGTGGTGAGGCGGAAAGAGCTCATGGAGGAGCTGGTGGAGTTACTATTTGCCCTGGATAAGACGAGCGCGTTTGCCTATACTGTCGGCACCATCCAACTACGGGGTCTGCCCAACCATGAAACTATCCTCCTGGCTCCTGGTCGCCGCCGCGGCGGCCCTCCTCCCTCCCCTCGTCCCCGCGGACGCGCCGCCCTCCCTCCGCCCGCCCGCGCGCGACCGGCTGGTTCTCGAGCCGGAGGCGAGGATCGACGGCCGCCTCCTCGTCCCCGCCTTCTACCGACCGGCGGAGAGATCCGGCTACCTGTGGATCGAATCTCAACGCGATGAGTACGGGCGCTTCTTCCCCGGCTACTGGGAGCCGCTCGCGCCCTGGCGGAGAACCGGGGGAGTGATGGCGTGGGTCCCCGGGTACTATTCCGGCGGAGCCTGGATCGAGGGTTACTGGCGCCTCCCCGCGCGCGAGGGCTATTCCTGGCAGAACGGCTATTTCGACGGGGATGGCCGCTGGCACGAACCGGCCTGGACCCCCGTCGACCCGGATGGATACCTCCCCTTCGGCCCGGTCCGGGTGAACGTTTCTCGCCTCTCCCGGTCCGTCCATTTCCCCCAGTGCTATTGCAGCGCCCCGGATCCGCTGCTTGGGGACCACGGCCCTAGATCTTTCAGTTTCCAGCGGTGGTATCCCGTGAGATCGAGCTGCTTCTCCACCAAGTATCGCCCGATCGAGACGGTGCAGCACAAGGAAACGGTCGCGCCCTGACCGAAAGTGATCAGTAACATATCAGTAATCAGTGATCAGTCACCGATCACTGATTACTGATGACTGATCACTTCCCTTCCGCTGCCGCTGGTTTCGTATTCGCCTCTGAACCCCCGGGCTTAAGGAAGTGGTAGGCGGCATAGACCGCCGCCGCCATGAGCAGGGCCGCCAGCGTCCAGAGGATCCGCTTCTTCCGGATCAGGTCGCTCCGGAACTTGTAGTCCCGGATGGTCTGGAAGGACCCCGTGGACAGGTAGCTGACGAAACGCTTCCGGTCCGCCTCCGGGGCCACGGGCGCCGTCTTCCCCCCTCCCCCGCCCCCTCTGGCCCGGGGCGCCGGGATCGGGATGACCGGACCGCCCACTTGGCGCAGGTTCTTCTCCAGGCGGGCGACCTCCCGGTCGATCTCCCGCATTTCCTCCTCCAGGCGGGAGATCTCTCCAGAATAGGGATCGTTTTTGAAGCGGAATAGTTTCATGACAACTTTTAATCTCCACTACGGGTAGACGCCCCCGTTTCTCCCCATCGCGGAGATTAACGGATCAAGCGGGCGATCAGGATCAGAAGCAGGGCAAAGATCGCCGCGGGGAGAAAGAAGAGGACCGCCCGGATGAAGGCGTCCTCACGGGGAATCCCGGCCGGGACCGACGGGGGGATGCCGGCGGCGGGGCGCGCTTCCCCCCCTTCCTCCGGGAGGCGGGCGGTGAGGGCCTGGATCTGGCCCTGGGCCTTGGAGAAATCGCTCCTCGCCCGGGAGACGGCGGCCAGGGCGGCGGCGATCTCGTCCTTGATGTTCTCGGCCGCCCACGACTCCTCCCGGATCGCCCGGAGCTCGGCGAGCGTCTTCTTGAATTCCTCCCGGGTGGTCTGCACCAGGGCGTGCCGGCGCTGAAGATCGTTTTCTTCCCGCTCCAGGATGGCCAGCGCCCTCTCCAGTCCGGAGATGATCTCCCTCTTCCCGGCGTCGAGCTCCTGGCGCTGGCGGCTCAGTTCCTCGAGATCGGCCTTTTGCTTCTGGAGCTCCTCATGCTGGCGCTTCAGGTAGGCGATCCGGTCCGTGGTTGTCTCGACCATCCGGCCCAGGTCGAACTTCTCGGCGGCGGGCTTGCTCTTGGGATCCGCCTTCTCTTCCGGTTCGACGCTCTTGTTCTTCTCGCTCATCGTTCACCTCGTTTTAGCATAGCGATCAGTCATCAGTTACTGATCACTGATAACTGATCACTGATTACTGCATCTTCCGCGGAATTATAGCAGCGGCACGATCTCCGTCAGCTTCGTCACCTGGTGATCCGGCACCTTGTTGAAATCCTCGAGCCGAGCCATGTTGCCCCGGATGTCTTCGATCTCCCTCTCGATCTGAGCGATCAGGGGCCCGTCCTCTTTCATCCGCTTGACCAAGACCGTCCCCATGCCGGCCTGATTCCCGAGCTCGATATCGGTGAGGCGGTCCCCCACCATCAGCGCCTCCTCGGCCGAGACCTTCATCTGCTTCAGCACCCGGAAGGCGATCTCGGGGTTCGGCTTCTCCAACTTGTGCTTCAAGGAATCGTCCCAACCGAAAAAGCCGTCCGGGCGCGGGCAGTCGAGGGCGACGTCGAAGGCGGCCATGACCACCTTGCGCGTGCTGAAGGTGGCGACGCCGTATTTGATCCCGTGCGCGGCCAGGTAGCGAAGCAGCTCGGCCGCGTCGGGGAAGAGCCCCGCCTTCCCCTCCTTGATGTAGGCGAGCCTTTTGCGCTCGTCGACCACGCCCTTGAGCTTCTGGAACTCGTCCCAGCTCGTCTTCAAGCCGATCTCGGAGAGCCGGGCCAGGAAGCCCTTGCCGGTGTAATAGGCGAGCATGTACTCGTTCTCCCGGCCGGGCGGGATCTTCCCCCCGCACTCCCTGACCGTGTCCAGAAATACCTCCAGCCAGTAGGAGCGCGGGTCGGGATAGATCTTGGCGATGGTGTTGTCGTTGTCGAAAATTACTCCGCGAATCGTCATGGCGTCTTCCCCCTGCGCTACATGCTATCCGCGCGGCCAAATCCCGTCAATCCTCTCTTCCCCCGACCCGTCGCCCCGGAGAGGATAGAGGACGGGGACGCCGGTGGTGGGATTGGGGAGAACACCCATCCCCCGGCCGAAGATCTCCCGCACCGTCTTCCCGTTAAGCAATTCGGCAGGATTCCCCTCCTTAAGAATCCGCCCCTCTTTCAGGAAAACCAGGCGACGGCAGAAAGCGCCGGCCAGGTTCAGGTCGTGGAGGACGGCCAGGACGGCCAGCCCGCGCTCCCGATTCAGGGTCGAGATCAGGTCCAGAACCTCGGCCTGGCGGGAGACGTCGAGATGGACGGTCGGCTCGTCGAGCAGGATCGCCCGCGGCTCCTGGGCCAGGGCGACGGCGATCATCGCCCTCTGCTGCTCCCCTCCGGAGAGGGAGTGGAAGGCCCGCCGCCGCAGATCCGCCGTCCCGGTCGCGGCGAGCGCCCGCTCCACGGCCGCCCGGTCCGCCGCCGATGGAACCCACTGGAAGCGGGAATAATGCGGGAGCCTCCCCAAGGCGACGATCTCTTCGACCGGGAGATCGAGTCCGGAGGGCAGCGTCTGTCCGACCACGGCGATCCGCCGGGCGATCTCCCCCCGGCCGAGGCTGGAGAGGGGCCGCCCTTCCCAGAGGACCTCTCCGCTCCGGCACTCGATCAGCCCGGCGAGGACCCGGACAAGGGTGGTCTTCCCCGATCCGTTGGCCCCCAGGAGACCGAGGAAATCCCCTTCGGCCAGGGAGAGGCTCACCCCCTCCAGGACCCGGCGGGAACCGTATCCGGCGGTGACGGAGCGGGCGCTGAGAAGCTCTTTCATGGCGAGGCGGGCGGGGCGTGATGAAAGGTTGTTGGTCGCTGATTGCTTTTAATAGGCCCTATAGGTCTTATAGGCCCTATAGGACCTATTTTTCCCTCCCCAGCAGGGCGATGAAGCCCGCCCCTCCCAGCACGCCGGTGATCACCCCGACCGGGAGTTCGGCGGGGGCCAGGAGCGCGCGGGAGAGCGTGTCGCAGGCGGCGAGGAAGGCGGCCCCGGCGAGGAAGGAGGCGGGAACGAGGAAGCGGTGGTCCCGGCCGACGATCCGGCGGGCGGCGTGGGGGACGAGGAGCCCGACGAAGCCGACCACGCCGGCGGCCGCCACCGCCGTCCCGGCGAGCAACGAGCCGACGATGAAAAGGACCGTCTTCTCCCGCTCCAGGCGGACACCGAGGGCGGCCGCCCCCTCCTCTCCCAGGGCCAGGGCGTTCAGGGGCAGCGCTCGGGACCAGGCGGCGAGCGAGGCGGCGACGACCGCGACTCCGGTCAGGGCGAGCAGCCCCGGATCGGCGGGTTCGAGCGAGCCCATTGACCAGAAGATCAGGGTTCGGAACTGGGAGAGGCTGGAGACGGACATCATGAGCATGATCAGGGAGGAGGAGATGAAGGAGATCATCACGCCGGAGAGGAGGAGGTAGGAGATCTTGAGGTAGTGGCGGCGGGCGATGAGATACGCCCCGAGGACGGCGGCGGAGGCGCCGGCGAAACCGAAGAGGGGGAAGAGGAGGCGGGGGACGGCCCGGCCGAGGAGGACGGCGAGCGAGACTCCGAGCGCCGCCCCCCCCGCGACCCCCAGGGTGTAGGGTTCGACCAGCGGGTTGCGAAAAAGCCCCTGGAAGACGACCCCGGCGACGGAGAGGGCTCCGCCGACCGCGAGAGCGAGGAGAAGGCGGGGGAGGCGGATCTTGAGCACGATGGAGGCGGCGGTCTCGTCCGCCGTCGGGCCGCCGGAGAGGGCCGCCCAGAGGCGCCCGAGCGGCATCGCCACCGCTCCGATCTTCAGGGACAGGGCGGAGACGGCGACAAGAGCCGCGATGAGGACCGCGAATATCAGGCCTTTTTTCACCGTGATTCTTGGTTGATCGGGCCCCGGCCGCCGCGGGGCGAAAACCGATCGGGCCGATCCGTCGAAACCGACCGATCGGTCGGAGGCTAACGAGAGCGGGCCCCTTCGGCTTGCGGTTGGCCGTCGATCGTCCGGATCATTCCCTCAAGCGCCCGGAGCCCGTCGACCAGGCGCGGGCCGGCGCGGCTGACCAGGTCGGGATCGAGAGTGCATATTCTCCCGCTTTTCGCCGCCGAGAGGGAGGCGAACTCCTCCCATTCCTTCCGGCAGACCTCCGCCTCCCTTTTCTCCAGCGCGACGATGATGATATCCGGATCGTCGGCGATGACCTGCTCCCGGCTGAACGACGGATAGCGGAGCGGAGATGCGGCCGCGATGTTCTCGCCCCCTGCGATCTCGATCAGATCGCCGATGATCGTTCCCCGGGCGGCGGTCACCAGAGGGGACCTTCCCAGCTGAAGGAAGACTCGCGGTCTTTTCCACCCCGCCGACCGCCCGTGGGCGCGGGCGATCTCCGAGCGGAGGCGGGCGGCCAGCTCCTCGCCCTGCTCCGCCGCCCCGACCATCCGCGCGAGTTCGGAGAGGTTCCGGAGGTATCCTTCGACCGACCGGGCGGGGGGGGAGACGAAGACCTTGAGCTTGAGCTCCCGGAGCGCCTTCACCGCCTGGGGGCGGTTCCCCTCCTGGGTGGCGAGGACGAGGTCCGGAGCGAGGGCCAGGATCTCCTCGAGGTTCGGGGTCCAGAGGTCCCCTACCCTTTTCTTCCCCGCCGCCGCCGGGGGGTAGTCGCAGAAGGCGGTCACGCCGGCGATCCGGTCCCCGGCGCCCAGGGCGAAGAGGTTTTCGGTGAAGTCGGGGCTGAGCGAGACGATCCTTCGGGGCGCCTCGGTGAAGACGACCATCTCGCCCGTGGCGTCGGCGAGCGCCAGGGGGAAATCGGGGGGGAGCGGCTGCGAAGAGAGCGACCGGATGAGCGTCGCGAGGATTATCGGGATGCCGTGCATGTCCCCGGCATGATACCCGAATCCCCCATCCCCTCCGAGCGATTTGTCGCGCCCCGATCGCGTCCAAGCCAATCCGCGGGAGCGGCCCCAATCGCGTCTCTGATGCGATCGGGGGCGCGATCGATGCCGGATCGGGGCAGGAATGCCCCTCCCACATCCCCGCCTTCTGCGCGAGCTGTGGGAGCGACATCCCTGCCTGCCCCGATCGCGTCTCTGATGCGATCGGGGGCGCGATCGATGCCGGATCGGGGCAGGAATGCCCCTCCCACATCCCCGCCTTCTGCGCGAGCTGTGGGAGCGACATTCCTGTCGCGATCCTAGTTATGGGCAACAATTCCCCTACCCAAATAATGCAAGAAAATCACTGATAAAAGAGTCCTTATCTATAGGTACTCCGACTCACATGGAAAACCCCAAGAATCAATTCTCGATCTTTCCAGCGAGGGGATCCTATCTCCTCCGGAAAGGACGCAGGTCACTCCCTGGCAACTACTACTTCCTGCGAGCATCGACGGCGAAACAACGCCCTCTGTTTCTCGATGGCCGCTATTGCCGGCTAGTTTTCGATGCGATTAAGTGGCTGGGCGATCATCATCGCTGGTATTGCCTCTGCGCTATGATCATGCCCGACCACCTGCATTTGGTGTCGAGACTGTCCAGGGGATGGTCGCTCGATCAGGTGATGAAAGTGCTGAAGGGCTATACGGCAAGACAGATAAACCAGATGGAGAGATCGATCGGCCCGGTCTGGCAGGACGGCTACTACGATCACTGCATCCGGGACGAGAGGGCTCTCCGGGAGATCATCCTCTATTGCTATTACAACCCGGTCAGGAAGGGGCTGGTGAAGCGGCCGGAGGACTATCCCTACTGGTGGTGCAGATACCGGATTTAAACCGTGGGAGGGGCATTCCTGCCCCGATCCAAGTCGGCTTGCGTCGCGCTCCCGATCGCATCAGAGACGCGATCGGGGGCGCGATCGATGCCGGATCGGGGCAGGAATGCCCCTCCCACAAAAGACGGCTAGCGCGTCACCGGGACGTCGCCGGAGCTTCCCCAGTTGGCCCGAGTGAAATCGCGCGCCGACCAGAGGCCGTTCTCCGGGCGGAAGATTCCCGGGAGATCGGCTCCGTCGCCCCGGTAATCCGCGGGGACGGGGAGGTCGGCCGAGGAACCGAAGTAGAAGCGGCTCAGACCCTGCATCACCCAGAGGCCCGACGACTGCCGGAAGATCGAGATCCGGGCCCCCGCCCCCCCGTAGCGGGCGGGGACCGGGTAATCGGAGCTGGCCCCGAAGTAGGCCCGGGTCAGGCCCCGCACCGACCAGAGGATGGAGGAAGGTCGGAAAATCCCGGGGTCGTCGGTCCCGTCGGCGTCGTAGTCGGCGGGGACCGGGATGTCTCCCGCCCCGCCGAAGATGAAGCGGGTGAGCCCCGGCGAGAACCAGAACCCGGCCGAGGGGCGGAAGATGGCGGCATCGCAGAGGCCGTCGCCGTCGTAGTCGCCGGGGGCGGGGATGTCGCCGGAGGCGCCGAAATACCAGCGCGTGACCGCCCGCACGTTCCAGAGCAGCTGGCTCGGCCGCCAGACGCCGATGTCGGCAGTCCCGTCGCCGTCGTAGTCGCCGGAGACGGGGGTGTCGCCGTTGGAGCCGAAGAAATCGGTCCCCACGTCCTTGATCGACCAGAGGCCGGTGGCGGGGCGGAAGAAGCCGATATCGCTCGTCCCGTCGCCGTTGTAGTCGCCCGAGGCGATGATCGGCATCATGTTCCCGGCGGGGGTGGGGGTGGCGGAACCGGGCTCCGGCGATGGCGTGGGCGAGGCCACGGGAGGAAGATCGGTGCAGAGCTCGAGGACCCAGTCGGTGACCTGCCCGGCGTTGTTGGCCAGGTCGTTATAGGCGATGAGCACCCAGGAGCCGGCCGTCCATTCTCCCCGGAAGGCCCGGAGGGGCTCGACCGGACGGAACGAGCCGACGTAGGGGGACCGGCCGGAGGTGATGCCGCTCCAGGCGGAATCGTCGAACCAGGTCCAGAAGAGCTGGTGCTCGTCCAGCTCGTGCTTCTCGAAGAGGGCGACCAGAGTGCCCTCGGGGGACATCAGGTACATGCCGAGGTAGTTCAGGCTCTCGTTGACCTGGGCGGTCACCCGGACCTTGACGTCGGTGATCTGGTTGTCGCTGGCGACCAGCTTGATCGAGGTCTTGGCGGCGACGGTGGTCCAGGACATGAAAGACCCCTGGTAGTCCGCGCAGTCCAAGAGCGGCGTCGTCGAAGGCGAGGGCGAGGGTGAGGGCGACGGGGTCGGGGGCGGCGTGGGCGACCGGAAGTCCTGGGGCGTCATGGTCGGCTTGGCCGTCGGCGTGGGCGAGATGGGGGCCAGGGTGGGCGTCGGGGAAGGCGAAGGCGTGGGCGTACGGGTGGGAACCGCGAAGCCCCGGAAGCAGTAGCCGATCCCCCAGTCCGTGATCTGGACGTTCTGAGAGGAGGCGTTATAGCAGAAAAGCATCCAGTCGCCCGCGACCGTCTCCCCGTTGAAAGCCGAGAGATCGCCGCGGGGCTTGTGCGGCCCGACGTAGGGAACGATCCCCTGGGTGATCGGGGTGCCCGCCTCGTCGTCGAATAGCGTGCGGTAGAGGTCCTTCCCGCTCAGGTCCTGGTATTCGAAGAGCGGGCGCGAGGTGCCGTTCGGGGACACCAGGTACATGCTGACTTCCTTGAAATCCGAATCAGCGTGGGCGGTAATGTAAACGTTGACATCGTCGACCGTTCCCACGTCGGGCATGTAGATGACCGACTCGCCGGTGAAGGCCGACCAGCCCAAAGGATCGCCGACATAGGACAGGCAGACCAGGTCGGCCGGCGTGGGGGTGGGTGAAGGAGTCGGCGCTTCGTTGATGAAGATCCGCCAATCCTGAACGGTGAAATCCTGGTTAACCCCGTCATTGAAGCCAACGATGAGCCAGGTGCCGGCGGACCACTCCCCCGTGAATCGCGACAAAGGCTCCACGGAGCGGTGCGGGCCGAAATAAGGGGCGATGCTATGGAGGATCGATTTGTCGGCCTGATCGTCGAAAAAGGTCTGATAGAGCGCGCTTTCCAAAAGGTCATACTTGTCGTATAGGGCCACAATGCTGCCCGAGGGCGACTGCACGTAGAGGGCCGTGTATTGCAGATCGGAATCCCCGTAACCTCCGGAGTTTGCGCGGGTATTGGCGGACACCCTGACGCTGACCCGATTGATCGCCTCCGCCAGGGTCGCCGTGGCAAAGCCGGAGGATGCCCCCATGCCGCTAAACGCGGTCCAAGTTCCCTGATACTGAGCCGCCGGCGTGAGGCCGGATAACAGGATCGCCGCGGCGGCGAATACCGACGCCGCGCCGGCGGAGAAAAGGGACCTTTTCATCTTCCAACCCCCAGCTTTGGAGTAATCATTCATCATGGCTGCGGTCCCCGCGGGACCGCGGATTGTTATTGTCTTCGCGCGCGGACCTTCAAGGTCCGCGCCTACGGAATAGCCAGTCGGATCTTCGGGACCACGATCATCCCGACTATCATCGGGGCGAGTCCCGAAGAAGATTTCGGGATGGTGCAGACGCCCCTCCCACAAAAAACAGCAGAAGCAAAAGAAGTAATCAGTGATCAGTTGCCGCCAACTGCCGACCGTCAACCCTCACCTCGTCACCGGGACGTCGCCGCCGGTCCCGAAGTAGGCCGTGGTCAGCCCCCGCACCGCCCAGAAGCCCTGGGTGTCCCGGAAGATCGCGATGTCGTCGATGTCGTCCCCGTCGTAGTCAGCCGGGACCCGGTCGTCGCCGACCTGGCCGAAGTAGTACTTGGAGTAGCCGTAGATGTGCCACATCCCCGTGGTCCCCCGGAAGACCGCCAGGTCGTCGCCGGGGAAGACGTCGTAATCGGCCGGGACGGGGTAATCACCCTGGGTCCCCAGGTAAAAGCGGGAGAAGCCGTTCAAGACCCACAGCCCCTGGCTCGGCCGGAAGACGGCCAAGTCCGCCTTGCCGTCCATCAGCCCCTCGTAGTCCCCGGGGACCGGGAAGTCGCCGGCCTTCCCGAGGTAGAGCCGAGTGAAATCGCGGATCCTCCAGAGTCCCCTGTCCTCCCGGAAGATCCCGATGTCGGTCTTCCCGTCGCCGTTGTAGTCGGCCGGGACCGGAATGTCACCGTCGGCGCCGAAGACGGCGCGCGTCACCGCCCGGGCCGCCCAGAGCCCGGTGGCGGGCCTAAAGACGGCGATCTCGGAGGTGCCGTCGCCGTCGTAGTCGCCCGAGGCCGGGATGTCGGCGGACGAGCCGAAGAAATACTGGCCGACCCCGCGGACCGACCAGAAGCCGGCCGGCCGGCGGAAGACCGCGATATCGCTCGTCCCGTCACCGTCGTAATCGCCGGAGTCGATGACCACCCGCTCGGGGAGGTTCGCCGAGACGTCCGGCCGGGAGACGACCAGGGCGTAGGGCTGGGGTCCGTAGGGGACGTTGTAGCCGGACACCCGGACCGTGTAGGTCCCGGGCTGGGGCGAGGAGATGTCGATCCCCTCGACGTTGTTCACCCGGTCGTTCAGGGTCGGGCAGGAGACGACGGCGCGGAACAGGTAGTTGCGGGTGAGCATCTGATACCAGCCGAACTCCGGGGCGTATTCCCAGGAGCGCCCGGAGATCGGCTCGTTGGCGTCCACCCCCCAGGCCAGATCGTCGTCCGGCATCACCAGGGCAAGGTGGAAGGACCCCGAATCGATGGTCACCCCGCCGGGGATCTCGATCACGTGCCAGCCCTTCCGCCGAAGAACGGTGGTTCCGGTGGCGAGGAGCGACCCGGGCTTGCCGCTCCCGGCGGAGTAGATCCGATACTGGAACGTCTTGGAGTAATCCCCGGAGACCGAATCCAGGTAGAACATCGCCCGCTCGATCGTCGCCGGGTAGCAGGAGGGGGTGAAGCGGACGGACTCGATAAACCCCTCGTCGCCGTGGTAGTAGGCGTCGGCGGCGCCGTCGTCGTAGTAGATCGGGCCGGCGAGGGTGGCGCGGTTGGCGAAATGCACGGTCCCGGCGGGATCGATGACCGTGAGGTCGAGGTCGTTGACCAGGGGACCCGCCGCGGGCGTCGAGCCCGGATGGTCCATCCAGACCAGCGTGGCGAAGAACGGGTAGATCGACGGGGAGAGGGTGACGGCGTAGTCCTGGACCGAACCGGTGTAGGCCCCCTCCGAGACGTCGAAGTAGTAGAAGTCGAGTGGGGCGGAGCTGAAGACGGTCGAGCCGAGATCGACGATCCCCCATCCCTCCACGTTGTTGGGGCGGGGAGGATCGGGGATTTCCTGGGTCGCCCCGGTCCCGTATTGGCCCGGGGAGATGTCCCGGGCGCCGTTGATCAGGGTGGCCTTGACCAGGGCGGCGCTGGGGGAGATCCCGCAGCGGTCGGTGTAATACTGGCGGACGAGGGCGGCCGCGCCGGTGACCACCGGGGCGGACATGCTGGTCCCCCCGGAGAAGACGTAGTTGTTCGCGTCGTCGCCGGAGAGCCCGCCCTTCCCCCAGAGGACGCTCTGGTCATGGGGGACATCCTGGGTGCGGCAGGAGACAAGGTTCGTCCCGGGGGCGACGAGCTCCGGCTTGAAGCGGGCGTCGAGCTCGGAGCCGCGGGAGCTGAAGGCGGCCAGGCCGTCGACGTCGTCGGAGAGATAGTCGCTGTTGATCGGATCGGCGGGGAATTCGGCCGGGTGATACCACCCGTAGGTCAGGTTGTAGGCGGGGACGGGTTCGGAGGCCGGGGGGCGGTTGTTCTCGGTCGCCCCCACGGTGACGCAGTTCTTGGCGGTGGCCGGCGGACCGATCGAGAAGAGGTCGATCACCCCGTCGAAGTTGGCGTCGACGCCGTCGTTTCCGGCGGAGAAGACGATCAAGAAGTCCGGGTTGGCCGAGGCGAACTCGTCCACGTCCTCAGACATCGAGCCGTATTCCCCCGCCCCCATCCACCCCCAGGAGTTGTTGTGGACGCGGGCGCCCCCGGCCCGGGCCTGGGCGAAGAGGATGTTGAGGTCGTCGGGGACGCCGGAGAGGCCGCCGGAGGAGTCGGCGAGGTTCTGCATGACCAGGGAAGCCTCGGGGGCGATCCCGGCGTAGCAGGTGGAGGGGAAGACGCGGCCCGCGGGCGTGGATCCGGACATCGCCCCGTTGCCCAGGATGGTCCCGGAGACGTGGGTGCCGTGCCCGATCGCGTCGCCGGTCCCGGACGACCAATCGCTGATGGCCAGGACCCGGCTCAGGCCGGCGCCGTCCTTGAAATCGTCGTGCAGGAGGGAGGGATCGACCGTCCCCCGGTCCAGCCCGGAATCGGCCACGCCGACCACCTGGCCGGCGCCGAGGAAGCCGGTGGCGTTGGTCCAGGCGGTCCGCGCCCGGACGATTCCTCCGGCCTTGTTGTTGTGCCAGACGAAGCGCGGGGCCCTCTCCAGCCATTTCACCCCCTCGATCGCGGCGATCATCTCGATCGCGGAGTCGGGTGCGCGGACGCGGAGCTTGCTGCGGGAGGGGCCGTCGGTGCGGCGAATGACCGTCCCCCCGGCCTTGGCGACCAGGACGGCGGTTTCGTCGGCGGAAGCCCCCGGGAAGAGGGAGACGATGACCTCGCGCGTCTTCCCGCGGCTTAGGCGGGAGGCGGAAAGCAGGACGGGATCGATCCGATATGCCGGGCGATAGGGGCCGATCCAGCGGACTCCGGGCAGGGAGGAGATGGCGGCGAGGCGGTCGGGCGGGGACCGGACGATGAAGGCGAAGTCGGGGACGTAGTCCAGGAACTCGATCCCCCTGCCCCGGCAGGCTTCCTTCCATTCCTCGCGCACCGGCCCGGAGAACTGGAGAAGGTGGTACTTCCCCGCATTACCCACGCTCCGGGCGGAGGCCGGAGGCGCCTCGAGCGGATCGAAGGAGCGGGCGGCGAGGCGGATTTCCTGGCCCGGGGAGGAAACGGGAAGCAATACCGCCACAAGAGCGGCGGAGGCAACGGCGGGCCATGGGCGAGAAGTCATCGGGTTCTCCGGGTGACCCGAAATCGAACGCACTACATATACAATAAGCCGACCGGGCGGGCGATGTCAAGAGAGCGAAATCGCGTCAGCGGGGCGATCGGACGGAATGGACAGAACGGACGCCGGCCCGGCCATTCACTATTCACCATTCACTATTCACCATTCACCACCACTGCCGGAAGCCGGACTTCCTTTTGTCGATTGCCGGAGGCCGGACTCGAACCGGCACGGATATTTTCATATCCTAGGGATTTTAAGTCCCTTGTGTCTGCCAATTCCACCACTCCGGCAAAATATTTCCTTCGGAAATATTTTGGATTAAATCCCTCCGGACTATAGCAGATAACCAGAGAGAGATCTAATCTCTGGCGCACCAAGGGCTCTCCGCAAGCGAGCAATTCTTGGCGGTCAGGGGCCCCGGAAATGCTTCCGGGGCCCCTGTCCGCCAAGGCGCGGACCGGGGTCGAACCGGTGTATAGCGGTTTTGCAGACCGCCGCCTTACCGCTTGGCTACCGCGCCGAAATATTTCCTGCGGAAATATTTCGGATTACCCGCAGGACGAATGAATATAGCATATATCCGGGGAGCCGGAATAAACGAATAACGGCTTCCCCGGACCTCTCAAGAATAGGGCCGCCGACGGAACGTCGGCGGCCCTATTCTTGATACCACACCCGGATCCCGTCTTCCCTGGTCTCGACGTTGACGAGCTTCCGCTCCCCTTCCCGGAGGAAGGATTCGACCCGCTTCAGGAAGACCGCCTTGGACTCGGGGAGGCTCTTGATCCCGGCGCGGCCCAGGGTCAGGCGCCGGAACGGGAAATCCTGGTAGTCGAGCTTGGACATGAAATATTCCGGGGTAGTGGAGTAATGGAGTATTGGAGTAGTGAAGAACCGCTATCGGCCGGCCCATTACTCCATCACTCCACTACTCCGTTTATTTTACCGCCAGTGCCCCGCGATCCAGGCGCCGTTGGGGGCGCGGTGGCCGGGGATCCAGACCGCGCCGGGATGGGGGCGCCGGGGGCGCGGCGGGGGCGGCGCGGAAGTCGAGGGCGAGGCGCAGCCGGCCAGGAGGAGACCGAACAGGACAAGGATCATCGCTATTCTTCTCATGGCTCTCCTTCTGAAATTCTACCATCCTCTCCCCTCATCTGGATCGGGGCCCCGATTGCTATTTGAATCTTATGGCGATCGGGGCATGCGAGACGCCCCTTCCACACACTCATATCAGACGGACTGTGCCGAATAAATCTTCTCGACCCGGGATACAATCCTCTCCGCCGCCGCCGTTTTGGAGAGAAGCGGCCAGCGTTCGACCCTTCCCGCGCGATCGATCGCCGCCAGCCGGATGGAGTCGGCGGCGAATCCGCTCCGGCGGGAGGAGATGTCGGAGGCCAGGATCAGGTCGAGGTTCTTCCGATCGAGCTTGGAGCGGGCGTTTTCGACGATATTCTCCGTTTCGGCGGAGAACCCGACCAGTATCTTCCCGTCCTTCTTCTTCCCCAGGATTTCGAGGATGTCGGGGTTCCTCCTCAGTTCGAGGGTGAGCGATTTTTCTATTTTCTTCATTTTTCGTTCCGAAAAATGCAGAAAATAGAAGTCGGAGACCGCGGCCGACATGATCACCGCGGCGGTCCGCGGGAATTCCTCCTCCACCGCCCGGAGCATCTCCCGGGCGGAGACGACCCGGGTCATTCGGACGCCGGCGAGGTCCGGGAGGGCGACCGGACCGGAGACGAGGGAGACCCGGTGGCCGTGCCGGACCGCCGCGGCGGCCAGGGCGAAGCCCATCTTCCCGGAAGAGGGATTGGAGAGGAAGCGGAAGGGGTCGAGAAACTCCCGGGTCGGTCCGGCGGTGACGAGGATCTTCATGGCCTTATAGGTCTTATAGGTCCTATAGGACCTATAGACCTATAAAATTCAGCGGGCGCGCGGAGGACCGGGGAGGAGGCCGTCGATCGCGGAGAGGATCTCCTCCAGGTCGGCCAGTCGTCCCGCGCCCTCCTCCCCGCAGGCCAGGCGTCCGCGGGCCGGGCCGACGAAATGGAAGCCCCTCCGCTTCAGCCGCGCGATGTTCTCCCCGACGACGGGGTTCTCGTACATCCCCGCGTTCATCGCCGGGGCGAGCAGGACGGGCGCCCGGGTGGCTAGAACCGTCGCGGTGAGAAGGTCGTCGGCGAGGCCGGCGGCGGCCCGGCCGATGAAGTTGGCCGTGGCCGGGGCGATGACGATGAGATCGGCCCGGCGGGCGAGCGAGATGTGACGGGGGTCCCACTCCTCGGCCGCCGCGAAGAGCCCGGAGGCGACCGGACGTCCGGTCAGGGTCTGGAAGGTGAGAGGGCGGACGAACTCCTCGGCCGCCTCGGTCATGATCGTGTGGACCTCGGCCCCATCCCGGGTCAGGCGGCTGGCCAGCTCCGCCGCCTTGTAGGCGGCGATCGATCCGGTCACACCCAGGACGACAACCGCGCCCCGGCGCGGACCTTTGACCGCGACTTGAGGAGAATTGACTACCGCGCCCCGGCGCGGACTATTTTTCCTGTCCGGCATCTTCTTCCGGCGGCATGGCCAGTGTGATCTTCCCCCGGGAGATCTCCTCCAGCGCGATCATCGGAGGCTTCTTCGCCCGGACCTCGGCCAAGAGCCCCGGCTCCCCCCGGGTGAGGGCGGCCGCGCGCTTGGCGGCCATGATGACCAAGGAGTAGATGTTATCCACGGTCTTGAGATACTTTTCCGACGTTACGTCCTTCATGCGTCTCCTTTTCGTTGAAAGCCGCCATACGGCTGCCCGCGGCAACTCTAGCTCGGCTTATTCATGATAACCAGCGGTTATCATGAATAAGCCGGGCTAGGCCAGCAGGCTTCTCGGAAGCTCCGGATGCCGGCTGACCCGGCAGCGCTCGGCCCGGAAGAGAGACTCCATCTCGGCGATGGCGGCCGGTAGTGTGTCATTTACGATAACATAATCGTACTCCGGCAGATAGCCGATTTCCTTCGCGGCCTGGGCCAGGCGTTTCTCGATGACTTCGCGGGAGTCGGTTTTTCTTCCTTCCAGGCGCTGCCGCAGGACACGCAGGGAGGGAGGGAGGATGTAGACGTAGACCGCCGGATATTGGAGCTTCTTGATCGAAAGGGCGCCCTGGGCGTCGATGTCCATGATCACATCGAAGCCGGCGTTGAGCTCCTTCTCGATGTAAGCCCGCGGGGTGCCGTAGTAGTTGTCATATACGCGGGCGTGCTCCAGGAACTTTCCTTCCCCGATCCCCTTCTCGAACTCTTCCCGGGAGAGGAAGAAGTAGTCCTCGCCGTGCACCTCCCCCTTCCGGGGGGGGCGGGTGGTGGCGGAGACGGAGTACTTGAGACGGGGCACGGTCTTGAGGACGGCGTCGCAGATGCTGGTCTTGCCCGCCCCGGAAGGGGCGGTGACCACGAAGAGTGTGCCTTTCATGGGGAGACCTCCTGTAGAAAAGAAAGAAGATCGCTTACAAGATTTTTCCGCTTCCGGACCGGAAGGGTCCGGAAGCGGAAAAATCTATTCCAGGTTGCGGATCTGCTCCCGGATGTTTTCGATCTCGGACTTCATCGCCACCGCCCGCTTCGAGAGGTCGGTGTCGTCGGCCTTGTCGCCCAGTGTGGTCGTCTCCCGGAGCATCTCCAGGGCGACGAACTCCAGGACCTTGCCCGCCGGCTCGTCCTTGTCCAGGATCTCCTGGAACTGATCGAGGTGGCTGTCCAGACGGTTGATCTCTTCCTGGACCGTAGCGGCGGAGGCGTCCCCCCCGCGGGCCGGGCCGGCGGCCAGAAGCCGCTTGACCTCGGCGAGCTCGGAGAGCATGACCTTGGCGTGCTTGCGGAGGTAGGAGCGGAGCTTGTTCCCCTCCTTCTCCCGCATCTTCTCCAGGGCGCCCAGGGCCACCTCCAGGGCCTCGCCGAGGACCTCCTTGAACTCCCGGGCCGAGGGCTGTCCGGAGGAGACCTGCATGACGCCGGGGAGGGTGAGCAGGATCGCGGGGTCGGGCGGGCTGGGCGCCTTGACCTTCTTCCAGAGCCGCTGCAGCGACTGCCAGTACTTGGCGGCGAGGAACTCGTCGATCTTGACCTCCGCCCGCGCGGGCGACTGCTGGAGAGCGACCAGGACGTTCACCCGCCCCCGGCTCAGGCGCCCGGAGATCGTCTTGACCAGGTCCTTCTCCACGAAAACGTAATCGGGCGGAAGCCTCGTCTTTACCTCCAGGAAGCGGTTGTTGTAGGACTGGATCTCGACGCTGACCGAGAATTCCCGGCCCTCGGCCCGGCCGTTGCCGTAACCCGTCATGCTTTTCATATCACCATCCTATTTGCTGACATACGATTTCAGGAAAACCATACCCCGCTCGGTCCGGACAGTATAGGCCCCGAGGTACGCCGGCAGAAGGATAAAATCCCCCCGGCGGATCCGGACCGGGACCGAGCCGTCCCGCGCGGGGACGATCTCCCCCTCCCCCTCCACGCCGGCGAGGACCTGGAAACGGGACCCGTCGCAGAGATCGCCGGCGGACCGCCTCGCCCGGATCCGCTCGATGGTGAAATGATCCGAGATGAGGAGGAGGGCGGTCTCGTTCTCTCCCGCTTTCTCCCCCGCCGACTCCACCAGGGGCGACGCGCAGTCCCTCCAGTCGATCACCTCCAGGGCCCTCTCCAGGTGGAGCGGGCGGGGCTGTCCGTCCGGGCCCGTCCGCCCCCAGTCCCAGACCCGGTAGGTGGTGTCGGAGTTGGTCTGGATCTCCAGGATGAGCGCGGACGGCCCGGCGGTGTGGAGCCGCCCGGCGGGGATGGAAATCCCGTCGCCGGCGGCGATCGGGTACTCGCCGAGGATCTTTTCCACCCGGCGCTCCTCAAGCAGACGCTTGAACGTCCTTTTGTCCACCCCCTCCTTGAGGCCGCAGAAGACGGACGTCCCCGGGGAGGCCGCGAGCACGTACCAGAACTCGCTCTTACCCTCCTCTCCCGGCCCGAGGCGGGGGTAATCGTCGGGGGGGTGGACCTGGAGGGAGAGGAGAGCCTCCACGTCCAGGATCTTGAAGAGGAGGGGAAACCGCTTGGGGTGGCGGGAGAGCACGTGGTCGCCGAGGAGAAGCTTGCCCATCTTCTCCATCAGGCGATGGAGGGGCTCCCCGGCATACGGCCCCGCGGCCACGGTAGTGGCGTCGGTTCCCCGGTCGGAGATCTCCCAGGACTCGCCGATCTTGAGATGGGGAGGCGATTCCTTGCCCAGCACCGTCCGGAGCTTCTCCCCGCCCCAGGGGCGCTCCTTGTAGATGGGGCGGAAACGAAGCGGATAGATGGGGATGTTCATCGCGATCAACCCGCTATGGTAATGACAAAGTGACGCATGTCCAATGGCAGTTTCGTAGGCGCGGACCTGAAGGTCCGCGGCTACGGAGCGTGCTTATCCCCGTTGCCGGCCCGGGGACGGCCGCGGCTTCACTCCGCCCCTTTCCCCACCCCGGAGCAATTCCCGGCGCACCGCCTCCATGTCCGCCGGGAGCGGCGAGGCGAACTCCAGCCATTTCCCCCGAGTCGGATGCCGGAACCTGACCCGGGCGGAGTGGAGCATCTGGCGAAGGGCCCCGACTCGGCGCGAGAGGGCGACGGCGGACCGCCCGTACTCCCGGTCGCCGAGCACCGGGCAGCCCAAGCGGGCGAGGTGGACACGGATCTGGTGCGTCCGCCCGGTCTTGATCGCCACTTTGAGAAGGGCCCCCTCCGGGTACTCCTCCAGAATCTCGTATTCGGTGACCGCCTCCCTCCCCCCCTCCGCCCGGACCGTCATCCGGGTAGGATGGACGGCGCTTCTCCCGAGGGGGAGAGCGATGCGGCCGAAGGGAAAGGGCGGCCGCCCCCGGACCAGCGCCCGGTATTCCTTCTCCACCTTCCGTTTCCGGAACTGGCCGGCGAGGACGGCATGGGCGTGGTCGTTCTTGGCCGCCAGGATCAATCCCGAGGTGTCCCGGTCCAGGCGGTGGACGATCCCCCGCCGCGATTCCCCCCCCCAGCTGGAGAGGGCGGTCGCGCGGCCGAGGAGGGCGTTGACCAGCGTCCCCCCCTGCCCTTCCCGGCAGGGGTGGACAAGCAAACCCGCCGGCTTGTCCACCACCAGGAGGTCAGCGTCCTCATAGATCACCCGGAGCGGTATCTTCTCCGGAAGAGGAAGCCGCGCCCGCTCCCGGAACGGGGAGAGGACGACGGCCTCCCCGGTCTTGAGAAGGCGGCGCGGCCTTTCCTTCCTCCCCTCCACCTCCGCCGCGCCGGCCTCGATCATCTCCTTCAGGCGAGTGCGGGAGACCCCCGGAACCTTCCCGGCGAGATATTTGTCGAGACGGGTTCCCGCTTCCTCGGGGGAGACGGTGAAGGTCAGTCGATCCATGCTCAGCTCTTCTCCCTCCTCGCCAGGTATGCCCACAACCCGATCGAGACCACGACTATCCCCGCGCTCATCAGGTGATAGAGGGTCAGCGGCCCCAGGATTCTCGGCTCGTCGCCGCGGAGGAATTCCAGGCCGAAACGGACGCCACCGGCGAGAACGCCGTAAAGGCAGAAGGTCGCCCCGGCCAGGCGCGAGCGGCGGGAGAAAAGGAGGAGGAGGACGAAGACGGCGAGGTCGGCCGACGCCGAGAAGAGCTGGATGGGATGGATGTGATGGACGGGGCCGAACTCGGCCGCGGCAAAGCTGTCCGGCGGGAAGGTGACCCCCCAGGGGAGATCGGTGGGTGCTCCGAAGCAGCATCCGTTCAAATAGCACCCGATCCGGCCGAGGGCCTGGCCCAGGGCGACCGAGGGCATGACGATGTCGGCCAGCGGCCAGAAGGAGAGCCGCCTGGCCCGCAGGAACCAGAGGGCGAAGAGGATCGCGCCGATCACGCCTCCCTGGAAGGAGAGGCCGCCCTCCCAGATCTTGAACGCGGCCGCGGGGGCGGCGCGGTAATCCCCCCAGTTGGCGATGACGTGGAAGAGGCGGGAGCCCGCGATCGCCCCCAGGAGGAGGTAAAGGCTCAAATCGAGGATGAGATCGGGACTGACGCCGCGGCGGCGGGCGCGGCTCTGGGCGACCCGGATGCCGAGGAGAAAGGCCAGGGCGAGGGTGATCCCGAAGGCGTAGACGGGGATGGGGCCAAGCTGGAAAAGGACGCGGTGCATGTCAAGCTACCGGTTCATCGGTTCACGGTTCCGGGTTCACGGTTGGGAAGCCCGCGGTTCAACCGTTGAACCTTTGAACCGTTGAACCCGGAACCCGGTGCTTATCCTTTCGGATAAGCACCGTGATCAGGAGCAGCCCCACCCCGACGCAGATCGCGCTGTCGGCCAGGTTGAAGGCCGGCCAGTGGTATTCCTCGCCCCTCAGGACCAGGAAGACGTCCACGAAGTCGACCACCGCCCCCCGGAAAACCCGGTCGACCAGGTTCCCGATCGCCCCGCCCAGGATTAGTCCGGCGGACCAGCGGACCAGGGCTCCCTGGGAGAGGAGGCGGCGATAGAGGACGACGAGCGCCGCCACGGTGGCCAGCGAGAGAAGGATGAACAGGAACTGCTGGCGGTGGAAAAGGCCGAAAGCGGTCCCCGAGTTGTGCACGCGGGTGAGGCTGAGTAGCCCCGCGATCACCGGGATCGGACGGCCGGGCTGGAGCTCGCGGACGACCAGCCACTTGGAACCCTGGTCGAGGAGCGCGAGCGCAACCGCCAGGAGGGCTATCCCCGCTGTTCGGCTTCCATCTGCTCGGCGCATTTCAGGCAGGTCCGCGCGGAGGGCTTGGCCAGAAGCCGTTTCTGGGGGATCTTTTCTCCACAAATCTCGCAGAGGCCGTAGGTCCCCTCCTCCATGCGGTCCAGGGCTTCGTCGATCTCTTGCAGGGCCTCCTGCTTGTTGGAGGCGATGGCCATGGAGAAGGAGCGGGCATACTCTTCGTCGACGTTCTCGGAGGGATCCCCGGAGAGCGCCCCGGACGATTCCCGCACGGAGCGCTGGAGGTTGTCCTCCTGGAGCCGGTTGACGTCGCCGAGCAGGCGCTGGCGCTCCTCGAGGAGCGTGGCGCGGATCTTTTCCCGGTCCTGGCGGCTCATCTTCCCCGACGCCGGGGCCGCGGCGGACTTCCGGGCAACCTTCTTGGCGGCCTTCTTGATCTGGCCCGCCTTCCTGGCCTTGACGGGCTTGACGGACTTCTTCGCCTTGATGAGCTTCTTGGCCTTCTTCTTTAAAACCATAGCTACACCCCCTTGTCTTGTTCTTGTCAAACTGTAGGCCGGTTCTACGAACCGGCGTCCGCCGCCGCCTCGCAGAGGCGGCCTACATTCCGCCGACGTGCCCCCGGCAGACCGCGCAGATCGTCGGATGCTTCTCCGATTTGCCCACCGTGGGGGAGAATTTCCAGCAGCGGGCGCATTTGCTCCCATCCGCCCGGGCCAGGCCGAGCCGGAGTCCGGCGAGGGCGGTCGGAAGGAGGCTGTCCCCTCCCCCCGCTTCCGCGAATTCCACCTGGGAGACGAGGAAGATCCCCGGCAGGAGATCTCGATAGCGCCGGAGGAGGTCGTCCCAGGAGGAATCATCCGCCCGAACGATCACCTTGGCCTCGAGGGAATTCCCGATGGTCTTCTCCCGCCGCCAGTCCTCCAGGCGCTTCAGGGCCTCGCCCCGGACGGCGAGGAGGCGGTCCCAGGTCTCCCGGAGGGCCGCGTTCAGCCGCTCCGGGCGGGGCGCGGGCCAGCGCGAGAGGTGCACGCTCTTTTCGAGGGGGGAGATCTTCCCGGCGTGGTCCCAGACCTCCTCGGTGGTGAAGGGGATGATCGGGGCGAGGAGCTTGGCGAGAAGGATCAGGATCTCCCAGAGAGCGGTCTGGCCGCTCCGCCGCTCCGGGGAGCGGGCCGGATGGGTGTAGAGGCGGTCCTTGAGGACGTCCAGGTAGAAAGCGGAGAGGTCGTTCACGCAGAAGGTGTGGACCTCCCGGAAGACTCGGTGGAACTCGTAGAGTCGGTAGGCCTCCTCCACCGACTGGCGGAGCTCCTCGGCCTTAAGGAGCGCCCAACGGTCGATCTCGCAGAGGTCCGCCTCGGCGACCGAGTCGCGCTCGGGCGAGAACCCCCGGAGGTTGCCGAGGAGGTGCTTGAAGGTGTTGCGGATCTTCCGGTAGGCGTCGGCGCTCTTGGCGATCAGCCCCTCCGAGACGCCGATGTCCCGCCGGTAATCGACCGAGGAGAACCAGAGGCGCAGGACGTCGGCGGAAAAGGTCCGCAGCCCCTCGGCCACCGAGAGGAAGTTCCCCCGCGACTTGGACATCTTCTCCCCCTTCTCGTCGACCACGAAGCCGTGGGTGAGAACGGCGCGGAAGGGGGCGCGGTCCAGCGTGGCCAGGGCGAGGAGGAGGGAGACCTGGAACCAGCCGCGGTGCTGGTCGGAACCCTCCAGGTAGAGGTCGGCCGGGAAGCGCAGCGCCGGCTCGGAGAGGACCACCGAGCGGTGGGAGGAGCCGGACTCGAACCAGACGTCGAAGATGTCCTTCTCCTGGCGGAACTCCCGCCCGCCGCAGGCGCAGGCCGCCACTTCGGGGAGGAAGTCCTTCGGGGGACGGAGGAACCAGGCGTTGGAGCCCTCGGCCTCGAAAATCGCCGCCGTCTTCTCGATCGCCCGCGGGTCGAGGAGCGGCTCGCCGCAGGCGAGGCAGTAGAAGACCGGGATCGGCACCCCCCACTTCCGCTGGCGGGAGATGCACCAGTCGGGGCGCTGCTCGAGCATGGAGCGGATCCGGATCTTGCCCCAGTCCGGGACCCAGTCGACCCGGTCGATCTCCTCCAGGGCGCGGGCCCGCAGCCGCTCGTGCTCGACGGAGACAAACCACTGAGGAGTGGCCCGGAAGATCACGGGCTTATGGCAGCGCCAGCAGTGGGGATAGGAGTGGGTGATCGGCTTCCGGAGCCAGAGCGTCCCCCGTTTCTCCAGTGTGGCGATGATCGTCTCGTTCGCCTCGAAGACCGGCCTCCCGCGGAGGTCGGGAACCTCGGCGGTGAAGCGCCCCTGGCCGTCCACCGGGCTGAAGACCTTGAGCCCGTAGCGCTGGCCGGAGGCGTAGTCATCCTCGCCGTGGCCGGGGGCGGTGTGGACGCAGCCCGTCCCCTCCTCCGGGCTGACGTAGCGGGCTATGATCACCGGACAGGTCGCGTCGGACCAGGGGTGGCGGTAAGGCGCTTTCTCCAGCCGCTCCCCCGGAAAGGTCTCCTCGACCCGGAAGGACTCGATCCCCGTCTCCTTCATCACGCGGGCGACGGCCTCGGCCGCCATGATCATCTTCCCCCGCGGAGAGGAGACCAGGGCATAGGGGGAGGCGGGATGGACGGCCACGGCCAGGTTCCCGGGAAGGGTCCAGGGGGTGGTGGTCCAGACCAGGAGAGAGGCCCCCGGGAAGGGCGAAGGCTCGGCCAGGGGGAAGGCGACGTAGATGGAAACGTCGGTCCGGTCCCGGTACTCGAGCTCGGCCTCGGCGAGCGCGGTCTCGCAGGAGAAGCACCAGTGGATGGGCTTGTTGCGGCGCTGCACGTAGCCCCGCTCCACGAGCTTCCCGAAGACCCGGGCCACCCCCGCTTCGTAGCGGGGGTTGACGGTGAGATAGGGGGATGCCCAGGAACCCAGGCAGCCCAACCGCTGGAACTCGTTGCGGTTCGCCTCCACGTACGCCAGCGCGAACTTCCGGCAGCGCCCGCGGATCTCGGCGTCGGAAAGGGCGGCGGCCTGCGCCCCGAGCTCCGTCATCACCTTGTGCTCGATCGGGAGGCCGTGGCAGTCCCAGCCCGGGATGAAGGGCGCATCGCGGCCGAGCATGGTCTCAAAGCGGACGATGAAATCCTTGAGGATCTTGTTCATCCCCGTCCCGATGTGGAGATCGCCGGTCGGATAGGGGGGGCCGTCGTGGAGGATGAAGGGAGTTTGCGAGCGGCGGGCGGCGCGGATCTGCCCATAGAGGTCCATCTTCTCCCAGCGCTCGAGGAGCCGGGGCTCCTTCTTGAGCAGATCGGCCTTCATCTCGAAGGCGGTCTGCGGAAGGTTGAGCGTGGACTTGTACTCGTTCGCGGTCATGGGCGGGGGCAAAGGCGGGGAATGCTAACAAAGGGGTCGGAGGAAAACAAGTGTAAACAACGCCCGGCGACGGGGGGCAATGGACACCCTGGACGATATGGACGCTATGGACGATATGGACCCGGGAAAACGCGCCTCGGGAGGGGCCGGAGGAGAGAAACTGGGAGAGATCGCGGAGATTCCTTCCTGTCGAATCGCCAGCCGGAGCAAGGACCAGTCCGCGCAATCCCGCCTCCCGGCGCCTGTCTAGCGACGGGTAGAGGCAGGGATTTCTTGCGCCGAGCCAGCGGCCGCGCCGTGGTTTCGCCCTCAGCGGTCCGGGAGGTCCGAGCGCAGGAAGACGGCGACTCCCTCCGCATCGACCTCGCGGTAGAGCCCGGGATGGCTCGCGATGAAGTCGAGGCAGACCCGGAGCCAGCCCGGGGGATAGTTGAGATCGAGATGGCTCGGGCTGATCAGGGCCGGGGGGCGCTTCTTGAGCTCCCGGGCCAGATACTCCGGCTGAAAACGGCTCCGGATCTCCGAGCCGGGCGGAAGGATTTCCTGGAAGCTGCATCCCGGTCCCATGTCGTAGGTGATAAAGGTGGCGTCGCGCCGAAAGATCGGGTGGCCGTCCCAGACCGCCGCCACCGTCTCCTCCGCGGGGACCACCGAGAGGAGCCTTTTCAGCGTTTTCAGCGAGGCGAGGGCGGGTTGGATCCCCTTTCCCATCCCCCGCGTGGAATCGACGAGGGGGTTGACGCGGTCGACGTCGAACGGGCGGAAGCGGGAGAGCCGGAAGGGGATTTGGGCGGCCCCGGAGAGCGCGAGAGCGCAGGCCAAGGCCGCCCCCAGGAGCGCCCGGGCGCGGGGAGCGACCGCGGCCGCCAGATAGGGCGGGAAGACGAGGAGGGAGAGGAGGAGAGGGGCGAGATACTGCTCGTGGTATTTCCGGAGGAGAGCGACCGAGACGGCCGTCCCGACCAGGATCCCGGCCCCCGTCCAGGCGGCGGCGCGGGGAGGCCGGAAGGAGCGGGCCGCCCAGCCGGCGATCCCGCCCAGGAGAACCATTCCCACGAACCAGTGCCGGAGCAGGAAGAAGAGAGCGGTGCGGCCGAGGGGGATCGGGCAATCCTCGAGCCGCGCCATCCACTTTCCCATGAAGAGATGGGCCCAGGAGAGGTTCGGGAGAAGGCGGCAGCCGAAAACGCGGAAGACCGCGGCGAGCGCGGCCGCCGTCAAGAGAATGGAGAGGGCGGCGGTGAGGCCGTTTCTCCAGCGCCGCGGGGACTGCCGGCAAGCGTAGGCGAGATAGGCTCCGAGCGCCGGGCATAAGGTCCAGCCATACTTGGGCGTGACCGTGACCGAGAGGACGGAGAGGGAGGCGATGAGGGCGAGGCGGCGCCGGGACGGCTCGGCGAACATCGGGGCGAATGCCAGGAGCGCGCAGAGGGCGGCGAGGTGGTCGATGCTGAACTCGGCGAAAAAATCTCCGAGCTTCGGGGTGACTACGATCAGGGCGAGGGGGAGCGGCCCCCAGATCCAAGTCCCCGAGACTCGGCGGGAGTGGCGGGCGAGGACGATCCCGGCTCCCAAGAGCGCGGCGGACGAAAAGAGGCGCAGGGCCAGGAAGAGAGCGGGCGAGGCGGGGACGAGGAGGAAGAGCGGCTGGACGGCGAGATAGCCGAGGACGGGGTAGACGCACCAGAAATTCTCGTGGGGAGAGAGCCCCCGGGAGATCAGCCAGGCATAGTGGGCGTGGACGGTCTCGTCGAAGAAGGGGTGGTGGGTGAGGACGGCCAAAACCAGGACGGCAAGGGCGACGAGCAGAGCGAGGAGGGAGAGGAGGGAGACGATCCGATTCAGGTGCAATGAATCAGGGATCAGCATCACTGATTACTGATCACTGTTGTTACATAGAGGTCCCCCCTCCCCTTCCCCCTCATCCGGGGAGCCCCCTGCCCCTTGAGCTTGAAGATCGAGCCGGTCTTCGTCCCGGGGGGGATCTTCAGGGCGGCCGAACCGTCCAGGGTGCGGACCCGGATCGAGCCTCCGGCGGAAGCTACGGCCGGCGCGACCGCCGCGCGGGAATGGAGGTCCGCTCCCCGGCGCGTGAAATGGCTGCTCTCTCCTACCCGGACGGTGACCACCAGGTCGCCCGGCGGCCCCCCGCCCATCCCCGGCTCGCCCATCCCGCGGACCTTCAGGCTGTCGCCGTCGGAGACGCCGGCGGGGATGCGGACGCTCAAAACCTTCGTCGCCGGAGAGCTCCCCGCCCCCCGGCAGGACGGACAGGGCTCCTTGATCGCCATCCCCTTTCCCAGGCAGCGGGGACAGGGCCGGCTGACGGCGAAACCTCCCTGGACGATGGTGACCACTCCCCTCCCCCCGCACTGCGAACAGGGGACCGGGCGGGAACCCGGCGCCGCCCCGGTGCCGGCGCAGGAGGCGCAGGGCTCCTCGCGGCGGACGGTGAGGCGCACCTTGCCGCCCTTGATCGCCTGGTCGAAGGTGATCCTGATCTCGGCGAGGATGCCCTCCCCTTTCCGGGGGCCGGAGCGGGACTGGCGGAAATGCGCTCCCCGGTCGGCAAACTGGCTGAAGAGGTCGCCCAGACCTCCCAGGCCGAAGATGTCCTCGAAGCCCATCCGCCCGCCCGAACGCGGGCCCGGACCGGGCCGGCGGCCGGCCTGGCGGAAGAGATCGCCGAGGTCGAAATCCATCCCGCCGAAGTCGAAGCCTCCCTCCGGGCGGAAGCCCTGGGAGAAGGCGGCCTTCATCTGGTCATACTGGCGGCGCTTGGCGGGGTCGCCGAGCGTGTCGTAGGCCTGGGAGATCTCCTTGAAGCGCTCCTCGGCGCGCTTGTCCCCCGGGCGCCGGTCGGGGTGGAACTCCTTCGCCAGCTTCCGGTAGGTCTTCTTGATCTCCTCCGGGGAGGCGGTGGGGGAGACGCCGAGCACTTGATAGAAGTCCTTCTTCTCCATAATATTTCCTTCGGAAATATTATTAAAATCGGCGGATCGGATGAGGGGCCGTCCGCTCCAAAAATTGGATTATACCATGTAACCTTGCGCAACCCCACGTAACCTGCGGTCACTTGGGGTCGCCGCCTGCGGGCGGGCCAAAGATCTTTCGTAACCTCACGTAACCCTTACGTAACTTTCCGTAACCTCACGTAACCTGCGGTTAGTGGATGTTACCGCAAGCGTGCTTCTCTATCTTTCTCCCTCTCCCCGAGCTTGTTCCAGGGCGGTCCGTAGAGATGCGGAGGACGGATTGTTCCTCGCTCCCTCCTCCAGGACCGCGATCGCCTCGGAGGGCTTCCCCATCAGGGCCTCGGCCCGGGCGAGGTCGAGGTAGGCCTCGACCAGGCGGGGATCGGACCGGATCGCCGCCGCGAACTCGTCGGCCGCCGCGGCGAACTTCGATCGGCGGAGATAGAGCAGGCCGAGGTTCCGCCGGATGACTGGGTAATCGGGGTCGACGAGGAGCGCCTGGCGATAGACCGCTTCGGCCTCGTCGTATTTGCCGGCGGCGATCAGTTCGAATGTGGAGTTGTTGTAGGAGCCGAGGAGGAAATCCTCGATCACCGGAGAATCCGGATAGAGGTCGTAGGCCTTGCGCGTGAGAGCGATCGCGTCGTCCCAGAGACCAGTGTAGGCAACAGTCTGGCGGATCAGGAAACCGATCCAGACGACGAAGAGGGCGGCGAGGGTTTTCCCGGCGACCGGCCTCCGGAGAGCGGCGAGCAGCCCGATGGCGAGCAGGACGGCCAGGGGGAGCATGGGGAGAAGGGAAAAACGATCGGCCAGAACCTGGGCGCCGACGCGGACCAGCCCGCCGGTGGGGAGGATGAGGACCGCCGTCAGGAGACAGAGCGTCAGGAGGAACGGCCAGCGGCGGCGGAGAAGGATAGCGGCGGCAACGATTACGAGGGCGCCCGCGCTGGCGGCAATCCGGGCCAAGAGACCGGCGCAGAGATCGATCGGATAGATCGGCGCGAGGCGGAGCGGAAGAAGCGTCTTCCCGAGATAGAAAAAGACGACGGCGGGGAACTCGGAGAGGTTGGTAAGAAGCGTCCCCAAAGAGAGAGGGGCCATGAGAAAAGAGCGGTTCTGCCCGTGGAGGGCCAAGCCGGCGACGAGGACGGCGGGGAGGGCGAAGGGGAGAGAGCGGAGACAGGATTTTCGCCAGGACCGGCCGGGCGCGGGGGAAAGGAGGTCGTGGTCGATAAGGCAGAGGGCGAGGGGGAAGGAGACCGCTGCCGCCTTGGAGAGAAGGGAACAGGCGGAGAGGGCGAGCGAGAAGAGATACCAGCCGGGGGAAGGCGGGGTGAGGGGGGATGGGGATTGGGGGGTGGGGAACCGGTCGCCCGAAGAGGGGGCTGGCCGACCGATCCTCCAGCGCAGATAAGACAGCAGGCTCAAGAGATAGAAGAAAGCGAAGAGGACATCCTTCCGCTCGGTCACCCAAACCACCGATTCGACCCGAAGAGGGTGGATCCCGAAAACGAGAGCGGCGGCGGCGCCGAGACGGAACGGACGGTCCAGGCCCGCCCGGCCCGCAAGGGCCTCCACAGCCAGGAAGACCAAAAGGACGTTCAGAAGATGGAGGAGGTAGCTCGCGAGGTGGTGGCCGAAGGGAACGAAGGCCCAGGCGGTGTGATCCAGTGAATGGCTGATCAGCGTGAGGGGATGATAATTCCCCTCCAGGAAGGAGGTGAAGGCGGAGCGGAGAACCGCCGGGGTGAGCGGGCGCTGGAAGGGGTTGTTCTGGACGTAGTAGAGGTCCCAGAAGGGGTTGAAGCCGAGGAAGAGCGAGGGCAGGAAAACTAGGGCGACGAGGATCAGGACGCCCGCTAGCAAATACACCCTGGTTCTACGCACGGCGATCGGTAATCCGGATGATCGGCGCACAGGTTAGGGTTAAGAAGTGGGTCTGGTAAATGGGCAAGGTTAATGGTCTGGCTCACCTCTCCCTGACCCATCGACCAGCTTTAAAGCCACGCTACCTTGATCACGCCCGGGAGGGAGGAGAGCGTTTCCACGGTCCTGGGGCCGAGGGCGGGGTCCTTGAAGCGGAGGACCAGGTGGAGGACGACACGGCGCTCAACCGGGTGGAGCTCGATCCCGTAGTCCTTGACCGCGACGCCAAGGACCCGGAGCGCCGAGCACGCCGACGGGTAGAGCTCCATTCCCCCCTGCCCTTCCAGCGTGACTTCCTTGTAGTGGTCCGCCCGGACCTTCACCCGGTCGAGGAGGAAGAGGGTGAGGAGGACGAGGACGGTGGCCATGATCGAGAGGTCGTATTCCCCCAGCCCCAGGATGATACCGATCGCGGCCACCACCCAGATGGAGGCGGCGGTGGTCAGCCCCACCACCGCGTTCTTGTGGCGGATGATCGTCCCCGCCCCCAGGAAACCGATCCCGGTGATCACGCCGGCGGCGGCCCGGGCCGGATCCATCCGGACTAGGGGCGCGGCGCCGGTCTGGTTCATGGAGAGGAAGAGCTTGTGGAAACCGATCATCAGGACGCAGGCCCCGAGGCAGACCAGGATGTTGGTCCTTAAGCCCGCGGAGCGGCCGTGCGCCGACCGCTCGATCCCGATCAGGCCGCCGAAGACCAGGGCGAGGAGAAGGCGGAGAGCCGGTTCCCAGGGCTGGATCGCCAGAGCCGGATCGTTCACGAATTTTTCTCCTTCGTTTCCTCCGGGGAATGAACCTCTCCCGGCTTGAAGACGGGGAAGTAGAGGGAAAAGGCCGTTCCCTCGCCCGGCTTGGAGGCGACGTCGAGGTATCCCCGGTAGTCCTCGACCACGCCCGCGACCACGGTCAGACCGAGACCCGACCCCGAGCGCCCCATCTCCTTACCGGAGCGAAAGGGAGTGAAGAGCTCCTTGACCTTCTCCGGCGGCATCCCCGGCCCCTGGTCGGCGACCGTCACCACCGCGTACTCCCCCCGCGGGATCTGTTGGAAGCCCTTGTGGGGCCAGTCCAGGACCGCCCGGCGGGTGGAGATGGAGAGCCTCCCTCCGTCGGCCATCGCCTCGAAGGCGTTGCGGGTCAGGTTCATCACCGCGCTCATCACCTGGCTGGGAAGGGCCTGGAAGACGACCGACTCCCGGGTCAGGTCGACCGTCACCGTGACCGCCGGGGAGCGGACGGTGAGCTCCTTGAAGTCCGGCGTATCGAGGAAGAAGTTGACGATCTGGTTCAGGTCGGCCTCGGTCAGGTCGGCCTTCCCCCGCCGGGCGAGGGTGAGGAAGTTCTGGATGATCTCGGAGGAGCGCCGGGCGGCGTCCTTGATCCCCTGGACGGTGGGGAGGAGAGGGCTGTCGGGGGGGAGGTGCTTCAGGAGGTAGTCCGGGTAGGCGAAGAGGGGGCTGAAGATGTTCTTCAGGTCGTGGGCGATCCCCCCGGCGAGAAGTCCCAGCGTCTCCATCCGGGCGGCCAGCGCCAGGCGGCGCTTCAGGGACTGGACCTCCTCCTCCGCCCGCTTGGCGGCGGTCAGGTCCATGCCGCTGATCAGGATCCCCACCGGGACCAGCTCCTGCTTGACGGTCGCGTGCCGCTCGGCGAAGCGGACCGTCCGCGGGCCGCCGCGCGTCTTCAATTCGATCTCCTCCCGGGGCGTGATCTCGCCCCGGAGATGGCGCTCCAGGTAGCGGGAGAGCGTCTCCCGTCCCGCTGCTTCGGCGAAGTCGCGCAAGTCCCGTCCCCGAAGGGACTCGCGGGGGAGGTTCAGGAGGTTGGCGGCGGCCTGGTTCGCCTCGCGGATCAGAAAGTCGCTCCCCACCTCCAGGTTGATCGCCGGCGTCTCTTCGAAGAGGAAGGACCGGTGCTCAGCGACCTGGACCTGGTCCGGTGACGGCCTTAGCGGGGCCGGCTCGGGAGGGGGCGGCGGAGGGGGAGGCGTCAGACGGGAGGCGCGGCGGAGGCGCACGGCCATGGCGACGAGGACCCCGGCCAGGGCCACGGCGGCGCCGGCCGAAAGATAAAGGATCGGAGCGTGCTCGGAGAAGAGGACGCGCGCCTGTTCCGCGTTCAGCCGGAGGAAGGTCCGGTACAGGCTGACGGAGAGGTAATAGTCCGCCATCAGCGCGCCGAGCAGGATGAGGATGCCGAGCGTGACCAGCGAGGCGACGGAGGTGGCGCGGTGGTTATGTCCATCCTTGCTCATCGCCAAGGGATAATACGACGGCGGCGAGCGGGTGTAAAGAACGTTACGCAGGGTTACGAAAGAACGCGGCCGGAACGCTTGCGGTAACACCGAGTAACCTTATTCCTGGAGATAGAGCGGCGCCATCAAACCCGGCTTCTCCTCAAGGCTGTAGGGGAGATAGGAATCCGCCTGGAGCTTCTCGGGCGGCCAGTCCTTCCCGAGACGGCGGGCCGCCTCCCCCCGGTCCGTGGCGGCGTAGGCGACGATCAGGGCGCGGGCCGGGAGCGCGTTCTCCGGAAAGTCCCGGTGGAGCTTCTCCAGGATCTCGATCCCCTCCGCGGATTTTCCGCGGTCGAGGAGGGCCAGGGCGAGGTTGTAACTGGCCCGGGGGGAGCCGGGAGCGAAGCGAAGGGCGGCGCGATAGAGCGACTCCGCCTCGTCGAGGCGTCGGGTCTGGGCGAGGAGGAGGCCGAGGTCGCAGAGGGCGGGCACGAAACCGGGCTTCCGCCGGAGAACCGCCCGATACTCGGCCTCGGCCAGGTCCTTTTTCCCCAGGGCTTGGTAGGTGCCGGCGAGCGAATGGTGGATCACCCACTCGTCGCCGGAGGCGAGGAGGCCGACGAAGATCTTCTCCGCCTCCTCGGGCCGCCCCAGGTTCTTCAGGGCGCGCCCCAGGTTGGAGGCGGCCGCGAAGCGCATCCCGTCCCTCTCCGCGCCTTGTTCGTCCATCAAACGCAGGGCCTCCCGGAGCTGGACCTCCGCCTCCCCCATCCGCCCGGCCGAGTAGAGGACCTGGCCGTAGTGGGTCCGCGCCGCCGGGGCAAGGGGGGAGGCTTCCACGGCGGCGGACCAGAGGCTCTCCGGGTTCTTCCAATCCCAGGAGCGATCCCAGGAGCCGAGGGCGAGAAAGTATCCGGCCGCCGCCGCGGCGCAGGCCGCGGCGGAGGGGAAGCGAGCGAAGAAGGCGGAGAGCGGGGCGAGGAGGAGGATGGAGAGCCCGGCCGCGGGGAGGTAGCTGAAGCGGTCGGCGTGGGTGACCACGCCGGTTTTCAGTATCCCGCTCACCGGGATCAGGGTGACGCCGAACCAGGCCAGGCCGAGGAGGGAGAGTCTTTTCATCCTCCCTCCGGGACGGAAGACGGCCAGGACCAGGGCGGCGGCAAGGCTGGCTCCCGCGGCGAGGCGGAAGGGGGCGAGCGGGATCCGGTCCAGGGGGGGGTAGGCGCCGGAGAGGCCTTGAGGAAAAACGGTCCTCTCCAGGTAAAAATAACCGGTGCGGCAGGCGAGGGCGAGCCGGGCGGCCGGGGAGAGCTCCCCGATCCCGGCGAGAGCGCCCTTGGAGGCTTGCCCGTAGAAGGCGATCCCCGCCGCGCCGAGCGCGATCAGGGCGAAAGGGACCTTTTCCAGGACGGCCTTGCCTCCCCTCCCCCGGAGGCGTTCCAGCGGATGCCAGTCGAAGAGGAGCATCAGCGCGGGGAGCGAGACTGCGACGGCCTTGGACAGGGAAGAGAGGAGGGCGAAGGAAAGAGAGAGGAGATACCAGGAAGGGCGGCGGCGGCCGGCGAAGCGGAGATAGGAGAGGAGGGCGAGCAGGCCGAAGAAAAAGCAGAGCAGGTCCTTGCGGTCGCTGACCCAGGCCACCGTCTCGGTGCGCAGGGGATGGACCGAGAAAAAAAGGGCGGCGAAGAACGCCGCCGGCAGGATCCCGGCCGGGCCGCTACAGGCGGGGTCGGCCCGCTCTGCGAGCGGGCGCGACAAGGCTTGGCCGCCAGTTCGCGCCTGTCCGCCGAAGCCGGGGCGGAGGCGGAGAACCGGCCTACCGGGGGCCGACCGAAGCGAACGGGCGAGCCGGGCCAGGGAAAGCAGGAGCAAGAAGAGGAGGAGGGAATTGGCGCAATGGAGGAGCAGGTTCGCGAGGTGGAATCCGAAGGGATTGAGCCCCCAGAGGGAATAATCGACGGCGTAGTCGAGGCAGACCAGGGGCTTGAAGTCGCCCACGGTGAAGTTGGTGGCCATCCAGAGGAGGTTCCCCGGCGCGAAACTGCGCAAGGGGGGGCAGTAGACGACGTTCTCCTCGTCGTCCCAGTTGAGGAAGCCGGCGCCGAGGACGGGGGAAAAGGCGGCGGCGGCGGAGAGGAGGAGAACGAGCGACCAGAGGGGGAGGGTGGAGGATGGGGGATGGGGGGTGGGGTTCAGGGTTCAGGGTTCAGGGTTCAGGGTTCAGGGTTCAGGAGATCAAACGCCGGCGAGGCTTCGTCACCTTCAGCCTTCAGTCTTCAGCCTTTCCGTCTATCCCCGATCACGGTTTCCCCTCTGAGAACATCATCTTCTCTTCCCGCGGGTCGTAGTCCGCGACGATCCTCGCCCCCTCCCGGAATTTCCCTTCCAGGATCGCCCGGGCGAGCGGGTTCTCGACCTCGTGCTGGATCGCCCGTTTCAGCGGGCGGGCCCCGTAGACCGGATCGTAGCCGGCCCGGGCCAGGTGCTCCCGGGCCCGGTCGCTAAGCTCGATCGTCATCTTCCGGTCCGCGAGCCGCTTGCGCAGCGAGCCGGCCTGGATCTCCACGATCGCCTTGATCTGTTCCGGGGAGAGGGAGTGGAAGACGATGATGTCGTCCACGCGGTTCAGGAACTCGGGGCGGAAGCGGGAGCGCAGCGCCTCGAGCACCTTCTCCCGCATCTTCTCCGGGTCCTTCCCGGCGAACTCCTGGATGACCGGGGAGCCGATGTTCGAGGTCATGATCAACACGGCGTTCTTGAAGTTCACCACCCTCCCCTGCCCGTCGGTCAGCCTCCCGTCGTCGAGGATCTGGAGGAGGGCGTTGAAAACGTCGGGGTGGGCTTTCTCGATCTCGTCGAAGAGGACGACCGAGTAGGGGCGGCGGCGGACCGCCTCGGTCAGCTGCCCCCCCTCCTCGTAGCCCACGTAGCCCGGGGGTGCGCCGATCAGGCGCGAGACGGTGTGCTTCTCCTGGTATTCCGACATGTCCAGCCGGATCATCGCCTTCTCGTCGTCGAAGAGGAAGACGGCCAGGGCCTTGGCGAGCTCGGTCTTGCCCACCCCGGTGGGTCCGAGAAAGATGAAGGAGCCGATCGGACGGGAAGGATCGCCCATCCCCGCCCGCCCGCGCCGGATGGCGTCGGAGACGGCGCGGATCGCCTCGTCCTGGCCGACCACCCGCTCGCGCAGCCTCTCCTCCATCTTGAGAAGCTTCTCCATCTCTCCCTCGAGCAGGCGGGAGACGGGGATCCCGGTCCACTTTGCCACGATCTCGGCGACGTCCTCCTCGGTCACCTCCTCCTTGAGCATCTGCCCCCCCTTCTGGAATTCGAGGAGCTTCCGGTTGGCGGCGTCGAGCTTCTTCTGGACCTCGATCTTCTCCCCGTAGCGGAGCTGGGCCGCCCGCTCCAGGTTCCCCTCCCGCTCGGCCTTCGCCTCCTCGGTCTTGATCGCGTCGATCCTCTCCAGGAGCGTCCGAATGTTGGCGATCGCCTCCTTCTCGCTCTTCCACTGGGCCTTGAGCCGCGTCGACTTCTCCTGGAGGTCGGCCAGTCCCGCCGAGAGCTTCTTCAGCCGCTCCGCGCTCGCCTTGTCCTTCTCTTTTTTTAGCGCCTGCTTCTCGATCTGGAGCTGCATGATCTTCCGCTCGACCTCGTCCACCTCGACCGGGCGGGAGTCGATCTCGATCTTGAGGCGGCTCGCCGCCTCGTCGACCAGGTCGATCGCCTTGTCCGGCAGGAAGCGGTCGGAGATGTAGCGCTGAGAGAGGGTGGCGGCGGCGACCAGCGCCGAGTCGGTGATCCTCACCCCGTGGTGGGTTTCGTAGCGCTCCTTGATCCCCCGGAGGATGGCGATGGTGTCCTCGACCGAGGGCTCCCCGACGTAGATCGGCTGGAAGCGCCGCTCCAGGGCGGCGTCCTTCTCGATCCGGGTCCGGTATTCGTCGAGGGTGGTGGAGCCGATGCAGCGGAGCTCCCCCCGGGCCAGGGCGGGCTTGAGCATGTTGGAGGCGTCGACCGCTCCCTCCGCCGCCCCCGCCCCGACGATGGTGTGGAGCTCGTCGATGAACAGGATCACCCGGCCCGCCGCCTCCTCCACCTCCTTGAGGACCGCCTTCAGCCGGTCCTCGAACTCTCCCCGGTACTTGGCCCCGGCGATCAGGGCGCCGATATCGAGGGCGAGGAGGCGCTTGTTCTTCAGGCCCTCCGGGACGTCGCCGGAGACGATCCGCTGCGAGAGCCCCTCGGCGATCGCGGTCTTGCCCACGCCCGGCTCCCCGATCAGGACGGGGTTGTTCTTGGTCCGCCGGGAGAGGACCTGGATCACCCGGCGGATCTCCTCGTCCCGGCCGATCACCGGGTCGAGCCTTCCCCGCCGGGCGAGTTCGGTCAGGTCGCGGGCGAAACGGGAGAGGGCCTGATACTTCGCCTCCGGGTTCTGGTCGGTCACCCGCTGGCTGCCCCGGATTCCGAGGAGGGCCTGGAGGATGGCGTCGCGGGCCACCCCCCTCTCCCGGAGGAGGCGGCCGGCGTCGGTTTCGGACTCGGAGAGCGCGATCAGGAGGTGCTCGACGGAGAGGAACTCGTCCTTGAGCGCGGCGGCGGCCTTCCAAGCCTCGTTGAAGAGGCGGTTCAGGGCGGAGGAAAGGTAGGGCGCCCCCCCTCCCCCCTGGACGCGGGGAAGGCGGTCGATCTCGGCGCGGGTGGCCTGCTTCAGATCCTCGGGGGAGACGCCGAGCTTGCGCAGAACGGGGAGCGCGAGTCCCTCCTCCTGATCGAGGAGGGCGAGGAGGAGATGGGCGGGAGCGATCTCGGGGTTGCCGGATTCCCCAGCGAGGGACTGGGCCGCCTGGAGGGCCTCCTGGGCCTTGAGAGTGAACTTGCTGAAGTCCATTTTTCCTCCTCGCCGTTTGGGGGCAGACGTTTAATCGGCTAGGCAGAAGTCATTTTAGTGAAATGCCCACCCTCTTGGCGAGGAGGAAAAATGGCGTCGAACCGGGGCCGACGCTTATGGCCCCGTAGGCGCGGACCTTCAGGTCCGCGCGACCCGGCCCGCGGGCCCACAGGGAGGGCGGCTACGATAATCGCATCGCTTTTCCGCGGCCGCGAAGAGCGCCTGGACTTCACTCTCGCTCAGCTTCCGGTACTCACCCGGCGCGAGCCGGCCGAGTTTCAGGGGGCCCAAGGCCACCCTCCGGAGACGGACCACGCGATTGCCCACCGCGGCGAGCATCCGGCGGACCTGGCGGTTGCGCCCCTCCCGGATCGTGATCTCGATCAGGGGGGGATTAGCGCAGAGCATCCGCACGCGCGCCGGGAGGGTGGGCCTCTCCTCGCCGATCTCCACCCCCTCGCGCAGGCGGCGCAGGGCGTCGGGCGCGGGAGGGGAGGCCGCTTCCGCGAGATAGGTCTTGCGAATCTCATGGCGGGGATGGGTGAGCTTCTGGCAGAGGGCCCCGTCGTTGGTCAGGATGAGAAGCCCCTCGGAGTCGTAGTCGAGGCGGCCGACGGGGTAGAGCCGCTCGGGAATTTCCCGCACCAGCTCCGTGACGAGCCGGCGGCCGCATCTGTCCTGGAGCGAGCAGAGATAGCCTTTAGGCTTGTGGAGGAGAAGATAGACCTTCCCCCGGACGGAGATCTCCTTCCCGTCCACGCTCACCCGGTCCTCGCCCGGCCGCACCCGGGCGCCGAGTTCCCGCGCCGGGAGGCCGTTGACGAGGACCCTTCCGGCCAGCATCAGCCTTTCCCCTTCCCGCCGGGAAGCGATCCCGGCCTGGGAGAGGAACTTCTGCAAGCGAATCGGCCCGGACGGCATGGCCGGTATTGTAGCCGGGCGGGCCCCGGGATGATTAGGACTAAATGGACGATAGGACGGGATGAACTGTATGGACGATATGGACTTTATGGACATCAAGGACCCGACGCCCGCCGAGCCCATTCGCGGGAATTAGCGAGATTCGCGGTTCATACGCCGCGCTCAGCCGGGCCCATTCGTGATAATTCGTGAAAATCCGTGGACATCATCAGCCGAGCCCAGCCGGGGTTGTTCGCAGTTTCAGACCGCCCGGGCCAGGGTCAGGACGTCCACCCGCCGCGCCCCGTCCGCCTTGAGCACCCGCGCGCACTCGCCGGCCGTAAAGCCGGTGGTGAGGACGTCGTCGATGAGGAGGAGGGAGCAGCCCCGGAAACGGCCGGGCGGGAAGACTCGGAAAGCGCCCCGGATGTTCCTCCCCCGAGCGGGGAGGTCGAGGCGGGTCTGGGTCGCGGTGTAGCGCGCTCTTCGGAGCCGCCCCCGGTCGAGCGGGATACCGCAGAGGCGGCTCAGGCCGGCGGCGAGAAGGAGGGATTGGTTGAAACCCCGCTCCCGCGCTTTCCGGTGGTGGAGGGGGACGGCGATCAGCCGGTCATAGTCGCCCCAGGAAAGGGAGGCGTCGAGGGCCTCCTTCATCCAGCGGACGGCCGGACGCGCGAGGTGGGGGGAGGCGCCGTACTTGAACTTGAGGACGAAGGCGTGGGCCGCCCCGGCGAAGACGAAGGCCGAACGGGCCCGGTCGTAGAGCGGCGGCTCTCTCCGGCAGCGGCGGCAGAGGGCGGGCGGCCGGACGGCGCCGAAGATCGGGCGGCCGCAGCGGTCGCAGAAGGGCGGGCGGATCCGGGCGAGGGAGACGAGGCAGGAGGGGCAGAGATAATCCGGGTTGTCGAAGAGGAGAGAGGCTCCACAGAAGACGCACTCCTTGGGATAGAGGAGATTGAGAAACCAGAGGCCAGCGCGTCGCGGCAGACTAGTCGGCATGGATCGGCTCTCCGAAAATGGAGTATTGGAACAATGGAGAACTGGAGTAATGGCGGGGGCCGGCAGGTCAATACTCCAATCCTCCGGTGCTCCATTACTCCGGGATTCCATCCTTCGTCGCTCCCGCCTCCCTATTGATAAGGACTCATCTCGCGCCGTTTTTCTTGCACAAAATCGCCTCCTTTTCCCCGACCCCCGAAAAGAAAACGGCGCCCGGATGGGCGCCGTTTTCTTTTCGGGTTTCGGGGAAAAGGATCAGTACATCCCGCCCCCGGGGGCGCCGTGCGGCATGGGCGGCGCCTTCTCCTCTTCCTTGATCTCGGTGATCAGGCACTCCGTGGTCAGCATCAGGGACGCGATGCTGGACGCGTTCTGCAGGGACGTCCGGGTCACCTTGGTCGGGTCGATGATCTTGGCCGCGAAGAGGGAGCCGTACTTCAGGCTGTCCACGTCGAAGCCGTAGTCGCCCTTGCCCTTCAGGATTTCCTGGACGACGAGCGAACCTTCCTGGCCCGCGTTCTCCGCCAGCTTCCGCGCCGGCTCCTGAAGCGCGCGCTTGATGATCCGCACCCCGATCTTCTCGTCGCCGGTGGCCTTGACCTTCTCCAGGGCGTCGAGGCAGCGCAGGAAGGCCACCCCGCCCCCGGGGACGATCCCCTCTTCCACCGCCGCGCGGGTGGCGTGGAGGGCGTCCTCCACCCGGGCCTTCTTCTCCTTCATCTCGGTCTCGGTGGCGGCGCCCACGTTCACGATCGCCACTCCCCCGGCGAGCTTGGCGAGCCGCTCCTGGAGCTTCTCGCGGTCGTAGTCGGAGGTGGTGTCGTCGATCTGCTTCTTGATCTGGGAGATCCGCCCCTGGATATCGGAGGCGGCCCCGGCGCCCTCGATGATGGTCGTGTTCTCGCGCTCGACCACCACCCGCTTCGCCTTGCCCAGGTCGTCCAGCCCGATGTTCTCGAGCTTGATCCCGAGGTCCTCGGAGATCATCCGGCCGCCGGTGAGGACGGCGATGTCCTCCATCATGGCCTTGCGGCGGTCGCCGAAGCCGGGGGCCTTGACCGCGCAGCCGCGCAGTGTTCCCCGGATCTTGTTCACCACCAGGGTGGCCAGGGCCTCGCCCTCGACCTCCTCGGCGACGATCAGCAGGGGCCGACCGGTCTTGGCGACCTTCTCCAGGAGGGGCAGCAGCTCCTTCAAGGAGGAGATCTTCTTCTCGTGGAGGAGGATGTAGCAGTCCTCGAGCACCGCCTCCATGCTGTCCGCGTCGGTGACGAAGTAGGGGGAGAGGTAGCCCTTGTCGAACTGCATCCCCTCGACCACCTTGAGGTAGGTCTCGATCCCCTTGGCCTCCTCGACCGTGATCGTCCCGTCCTTGCCGACCTTGTCCATCGCCTCGGCGATCTTCTCGCCGATGGTGGAGTCGTTGTTGGCGGAGATGGTAGCCACCGCGGCGATCTCGGAGCGGTCGGAGACCTTCTTGGAGATCTTCTTCAGCTCCTCCACCACCACCTCCACCGCCTTCTCCACCCCGCGCTTGATCGCCATCGGGTTGGAGCCGGCGGTGACGCTCCTCAGCCCCTCCCGGTAGACGATCTCGGCCAGGACCGTGGCGGTGGTCGTGCCGTCGCCGGCGTCGTCGCTGGTCTTGGACGCGACCTCGCGCACCAGCTGGGCGCCCATGTTCTCGTAGGGGTCTTCCAGCTCCACTTCCTTGGCCACGGTCACCCCGTCCTTGGTGATCAGCGGGGAACCGAACTTCTTGTCCAGGATGACGTTCCGGCCCTTGGGCCCGAGGGTGACCTTGACAGCCCGCGAGAGCTGCTCGACCCCCCTCAGGATGGCCTGGCGGGCGGCGTCATCGAACCTCAACTGCTTTGCCGTCATTGCTTGGCGCTCCTTTCGTTATAAATTTTCGCTGACGCGAAAATTTACTCGACGATGGCGAGAATGTCTTCCTGCCCGATGATCAGGTATTCCTCGCCATCTTGTTTCACCTCGTTGCCGCCGTACTTCGTGATGATCACCTTGTCGCCCTTTTTCACCTCGAACCCAAGGCGCTTGCCGTCGTCGGTCAGCTTTCCGCTGCCCACGGCGATCACCTTCGCCTCCATCGGCTTCTCCTGGGCGGTGTCGGGGATGATGATGCCTCCCTTCTTCACTTCGGCGGGCTCCAGGCGCTGAACCAGGACCCGGTCTCCCAACGGCTTGATCTTCATGCTTCTCTCGCCTCCTTTTTAAAATTTTTCCTTCGGAAAAATTTTAAGTTTCAGAACACGACCTTTTCTCCGGCCACTGTTTTCTGGTTTCTTGGGGCACCTCCTTCTCCAGCGGGTCGAGCTCCCGATTACTGATCACTGATTACTGATCACTTCTTCTTGTCGTCGTCCACCTCGAATTCGGCGTCGATCACCTCGCCCTCGCCCGGCGCCTTCTCCCCGCCGCCCGGCGGCTCGGACTGGAAGCCCGCGTCCGCCCCGCCCTCCGCCCCCGGCTGCGCGCCCGGCCGGTTGGCGGTGGCCCGCTTGTACATCTCCTCGCTCGCCGCGTGCCAGGACGCCGAAAGGGCTTCGGTCGCCGCCTTGATCTCGGCGGCGTCCTCCTGCTTGAGGGCGGCCTTGACCCGCTCGATCGCGGCCTCGATCTTGGCCTTGGCGTCGGCGGAGATCTTGTCCCCGTTTTCCTTCAGGAGCTTCTCGGTCTGGTAGACCGCGGTATCGCCCTGGTTCTTGGCGTCCACCGCCTCCCGCCGCTGCTTGTCCTCGGCGGCGTGGGATTGGGCCTCGTTCACCATCTTCTTCACCTCCTGCTCGTTCAGCCCGCTGGAGGCGGTGATGGTGATGTTCTGCTGTTTTCCGGTTCCCAGGTCCTTGGCCGAGACGTTCAGTATCCCGTTGGCGTCGATGTCGAAGGTGACCTCGATCTGGGGGACGCCGCGGGGCGCCGGCGGGATGCCGGTGAGGTGGAACTTCCCGATCGTCCGGTTGTCGCCCGCCATCTCCCGCTCGCCCTGGAGAACGTGGATTTCGACCTGGGTCTGGGAGTCGGCGGCGGTGGAGAAGATCTCGGACTTGCGGGTAGGGATGGTGGTGTTGCGCTCGATCAGTTTCGTCATCACGCCGCCCAGGGTCTCGATCCCCAGGGAAAGCGGCGTGACGTCGAGGAGCAGGACGTCCTTGACCTCGCCCTTGAGGACGCCGGCCTGGATGGCCGCGCCCACCGCCACCACCTCGTCGGGGTTGACCCCCTTGTGCGGCTCGCGCCCGAAGATGGCCCGGGCCGTCTCCACCACCTTGGGCATCCGGGTCATCCCGCCGACCAGGACCACCTCGTTGATCTCGGAAGGCTTGAGCCCCGCGTCCTCGAGCGCCCTTAAGCACGGACCCTTGGTCCGCTCGATCAGGTCATCGACCAGCTGCTCCATCTTGGCCCGGGTGAGCTTCATCAGGAGGTGCTTGGGGCCGGAGGCATCGGCGGTGATGAAGGGAAGGTTGATCTCGGTCTCCAGGGTCGAGGAGAGCTCGATCTTGGCCTTCTCGGCCGCCTCCTTGAGCCTCTGCAGGGCCATCGGGTCCTTCTTCAGGTCTATCCCCTGCTCCTTCTTGAACTCGGAGGCGACCCATTCGATAATCCGCTGGTCGAAGTCGTCCCCTCCGAGGTGGGTGTCGCCGTTGGTCGCCTTGACCTCGAAGACCCCCTCCCCGATCTCCAGGATGGAGATGTCGTAGGTTCCGCCCCCGAGGTCGAAGACCGCAATCTTCTCGTCCTTCTTCTTGTCCAGGCCGTAGGCGAGGGAGGCGGCGGTCGGCTCGTTGATGATCCGCAAAACCTCGAGGCCGGCGATCTTCCCCGCGTCCTTGGTCGCCTGGCGCTGGCTGTCGTTGAAATAGGCCGGAACGGTGATCACTGCCTGGGTGATCTTCTCCCCCAGATAAGCCTCGGCGTCCTGCTTGAGCTTCTGCAGGATCATCGCCGAGATCTCGGGCGGGGAGTAGATCTTCCCCAGGATGTCGACCCGGGCATCCCCGTTGGCGGCCTTCATCACCCGGTAGGGGACGAGCTTCATCTCCGAGGGAACCTCGTCGAAGCGGCGGCCCATGAAGCGCTTGATCGAGAAGACCGTGTTCTGGGAGTTGGTGACCGCCTGCCTTTTCGCGGGCTGGCCCACCAACCGCTCGCCGGTCTTGGTGAAGGCGACGACCGACGGGGTCACCCGTCCGCCTTCGGAGTTCGGGATGACCACCGGCTCCTTGCCTTCCATCACCGCGACGCAGGAGTTGGTGGTCCCGAGATCTATGCCGATCACTTTAGCCATGAGAATCTCCTTTAGTGTGCGGCGGGTTGCCCCGCCCGAGCTCGATGTCGTTTCGGATTCCTGGATATTCCGTATCAAACAGAGCAATATCCATGCCAAATACGGCAACGGGGGATAATATATTCGCCCTTGGTCGCATCACGATGCTATTCAAGGCGATAGGCGACTGAACATCTTCGCCGTCAACGGCTTCCCCGGTTATGGCGATCGTGACATAATGTCAATTTCCGGTTCTAATCGCAAGTAAGTGCGCCATGATGACACGGACCGGTCGGACTTGTCTGACCGGTCGGACCCGTCTGACCGGTCGGACCCGTCTGACCGGTCGGACTTGTCGGACTCGTCGGACCGGTCGGACTTGTCTGACCGGTCGGACCCGTCGGACTCGTCGGACCGGTCAGACCTTCCGCCCCTCCCAGCGCAATTTCGAGCGCTCGCGATAGAGCCGCTCGGTGAATCCGCCTTCCCTCAGAAATGCCTCCTCCAAGGCCTGGAGCTGTTTCCTTAGAAGGTAGCTTGCCTGGTTGATCAGACAGATCAACGTATTGGCCGCGGTTTCCGCAGAAGCCGTGGCGATGGAATAGGGGTCGGACGGGTCGGACCCGTCGGACTGGTCAGACCGGTACTTTCTCCGAACCGCCCAAGCTTCCGGGGAGTTCTTGTCCCAGAGTTTCAGTCCGCGCTGGCGGAGAAAGTCCCGATAGTCGAGCAGCAGCTCTTCCAGGCTCGCCCGGGCTACGCCGGTGAGCTTGAGCTCCGTCTTCTTCGACGTTGCCGAAGCCATCGACCCCTCGGCGATGTTCTGGACGCCGGAGCGCGCCGCCTGGACCATCTGGTCGTGAGTCCGCGATCGCCTGTCCAGGAAGCGATCGCAGAAGATCACGGTGGCATCGTATACCACCTCGGCCGACCGGAAGCTCCGGAGGCCGGAGTATCCCCCGTGGCGGGGGATCAGCCTGTGGTCGTCGTTCATGGCCTCTCCCTCCTTTTTTTAGATCACCTCCTATATGCTTAATCGGTGGAAACGCCGATTTATTCCCGGAATATTTTTCTCTCAACCCGGCCCGGCCGCTCTATAATCACCGCCCGGGAAAGCCATGATCAGCGAAGAGCAACAGAAGGAACTCCTTCGGCGCGCGGCGGGCGCGCGGGAGAAGGCCTACGCCCCCTACTCGGGCTACCGGGTGGGGGCGGCGGCCCTGGCGGAGAGCGGTGAGATCTACGCCGGCGTCAACGTGGAATCCGCGGCCTACACGACCACCGGCCACGCCGAGATGATGGCGATCGCGGCGGGCGTGGCGGCCGGGGAAAGGAAGTTCCTCGCCCTGGCCGTCGTCACCGAGAGCGAACTGCCCCCCTTTCCCTGCGCCCTCTGCCGACAGGCGATGGCCGAGTTCGACCGGGGGGAGATGATCGTGATCGCGGGAAACCTCCGGGGGAGGACGCGGAGGACGACGCTCCGGAAGCTCTATCCCCATCCCTTCGGGTCGCGCCAGCTCGGAGTCGATCCCCAAAAATACTGACCAGTGGGCACGGCGCAGAGCACCCCGGTCGAGGGCGCTATGCGCTCTGCTAATCCCTCCATGGACCACCCTCGCCCATCGCCCAACCTCTTCTGGCCCGTCTTCGCCGCCGCCGGACGGGCGCTCGCCATCCGCCTGACCTTCTTCTTCCTGCCTCTCTTCCTGATCGAAACCGGTCGCAACGGCTGGGAGACCGGCGTCCTGATGAGCCTCTTCGCCGTCACCGCCTTCCTCTTCGTCCTCCCGCTGGGGATTTTCAACGACCGGATGGAATCGCGGAGGCTGGTGCAGGCGGGCTTCCTCTGCCTCGCCCTCTTCTTTTTCGGCGTCCGCTGGCGCACCGACTTTCCGTCTCAGGTCGGCGTCTTCTTCATCGGCGGGGTCGGCGCCCTCCTCACCCAGCTCTCCCTGGAGAGCCTGCTCCTGAAGGGGGCGCGGGAGGGGGAGAGGGGGAGGCGCTTCGGCCTCTACCAGCTGATCACGGTCCTGGTCTTCGCGCTGGCCACCGTGGGGGGAGGCTGGCTGATCGGCGTCTTCGACTTCCCGACCATCTTCCTCGTCTCCGGCCTCCTCTCCGTCCTCTTCGCCCTCCTCTCCTCCCGCCTGGGGCGCGCTCCCACCGAGCTGAGCCCCGTCTCGTCCTACCGGGCCGAGATGAAACCCAAGGGGCGCAAGCTCTTCGTCTTCATCCTCTTCCTCTTCGCCTTCCACTGGGGAGCCGAGGTCACCTCCTACACCCCCTTTCTGCGCGATAACCTCGGCCTCTCCCTGAAGGCGACCGGCCTCTACATGGGGGGATGCCTCCTCGCCCTCGCGCTCGCCTCTTTCCTGAGCGGCCGCTACTCCGACCGCCTCGTCTCCATCCGCCACCTCATGGCGGTGGGATTCATCCTCTCCGGCGTCTGCCAGATCCTGATGGTCTTCCCCCCCGCCAGAATGAGCTTTGCCTTCCGAGTCCTCCACGAGCTCGGGGACGGGATCATCATGCTCCTCATCTTCTTCTGGGTCTCCTCCATCTTCCACATCGACCGGGTGAGCGGCCACTACGGGATGGTCAACTTCGCCCTCCTCGCCGGGCAGACCGTCTCCAGCCTGATCTTCGGGCCGCTGGGCCGAGCCTGGGGATTCGCCCACCCCCTCTGGATCACCGGGGTTACCACGCTCCTCTGCTTCGGACTGCTTTCGCGCTATCGCCACACTGTCTTCGAGGGGGTCTGAGGCGAGGCGGGACGGATGGACGCGATGGACGATATGGACTAGATGGACAGGATGGAAGCAGCAAAGCGCAAGGCGCAAAAGCGCCTCGCCGCCATGGCGCTATGCGCTATGCGCTTTGCGTTTCCCGCGGTCGCCGGTGGCGGCGAGGTAGAGGCCGCGCAGGGTGAGGTAGGGATCGATGATCCGGATCAGGCGGGAGCGGGAGAGGATGGCGCGGGCCTGGCCACCGGTCGCGATCATCTTGACTCCCCTCCCCCAGCCCAGTTCCTTCTTCAGCTCCCGCGCCACCCGTTCGACCAAGCCGAGCGTCCCGAAATGCACCCCGGAGCGGATGGCGGAGACGGTGTCCTCTCCGAGCACCCGGTCGGGGGGCCGGATCTCGACGGTGGGAAGGAGGGCGGTCCGCCGGAAGAGGGCCTCGGCGGAGATCTGGACCCCGGGGGCGATCACGCCGCCCAGGTACTCGAAATCGCCCGAGACGACGTCGAAGGTGATCGCCGTTCCGAAGTCGACCACGATGGCGGGCCCCCCGTAGAGGCGGTAGGCGCCGATGGCGTTGGCCAGGCGGTCGGCGCCGACGTCCGCGGGGCGGCGGTAGCGGATGACGAGGTCGGGGGGGAGGCAGTCCTTGAGATCGCGGCAGGAGACGCCGAGGAGCCTCCGGCAGAGCCGGCGGATGGCGGAATCGCGGGCGGGGACGACGGAGGCGAGGATGGCCTCCCCGATCTTCTCCCTCTTCCCGAGATCCCGGAGCCAGGACTCGAGGCGGCTGGGGAAGCTGCCCTTCCCCACCCGGATGAACCAGGGGCGGGCGAGCCGCCCGTTTCTCCAGACCGCGCCGGAGAGGGCGGTGTTGCCAAGGTCGAGCGTGAGGAGCGTTTTCATCTTTTGATAGGTCCTATAGGTCTTATAGGTCCTATAGGACCTAGAGGACCTATCCAGCCGGCGAAAGCCGTCCGCAGCGCGGATACGTCCCCCTTCCGCACGGGCGCGTAGAGCCCTTCGAGGCGGGCGAGCAGGTCCGCCGCAAGGCGGTCGAGCGGCCATGCCCGGCCGCTTTCAATCAGAAGAGAGGTCGCGATTTCCCGGAGCTCCGGGGGAAAGTCCTCCCGCCGAAGGTTGGCGTTCAGCCCGATCCCCACTACCGCCCTCCCCTTCCCGACGGTCTCGGTGAGGATCCCGCAGGCCTTCCGCCCGGCGATCAGGACGTCGTTGGGCCACTTGATCTCGGCGGAGAGACCGCAGGCCTCGGAGATCGTTCCCGCCACCGCCTGGGCCGCCAGCAGCGTGAGCCAGGCGAGTTCCTTCCCGGCCAGGCGGGGGGCGAGGATGACGGAGAGCCAGAGGCCGCCGGGGGGGGAGAACCAAGAGGCCCCCCGCTTGCCCCTGCCCCCGGTCTGGATCCGGGCGATCACCGCCGTGCCCTCGGGGCAGCCCTCCCGGGATAGCCGCTTCGCCAGGGCGTTGGTGGAAGCGGCCTCCTCCCGGACGAAGACCGTCCGGCCGATCACGGTCGTATGGAGGAGCTTCTCCAGAACGGCCTTATCCATAGCTAACTACGAATTAGGCGAATTATAACCCCGGGATTTATCCATCCAGCAATTTGCGTTTGTTTTAATTCGCGTAATTCGTAGTCCCCAATTCGTTAATCGCGCAATTCGTGGTTTATTATTCAAACAGGGGCGGGGCGATCTCGAGGGAGATGTCGGCGGCGGGGGCGGAGTGGGTGAGGCAACCCACCGAGATCCGGTCCACGCCGGTCGCGGCGACGGCGGCGATGTTCTTCAAGTCCACCCCGCCCGAGGCCTCGAGCCGGGCCCTCCCCCGGGCGATCCCGACCGCCCGCTCCAGATCCTCGACTGCAAAGTTGTCGAGGAGGATGATCTCGGCGCCCGTGCGCAGCGCCTCCTTCAGCTCGGCGAGGTTCTTCACCTCGATCTCGACCTCCCGGCCGGGGAGCTTTTCCCGGCAGAGCTTGACCGCGCGGCGGATCGCGCCCGGGCCCCGGCGGGCGAGAACGGCCAAGTGGTTGTCCTTGACGAGGATCGCGTCGTAAAGGCCGCGGCGGTGGTTGGTTCCGCCGCCCAGCTTGACCGCGTATTTCTCAAGCCCGCGCAGGAGGGGGGCGGTCTTGCGGGTGTCGAGGATGGCGATCTTCACTCCCGCCCGACCGACCGCCCGCGCGGTCAGCGTGGCGATCCCCGAGAGGCGCTGGACGAAGTTGAGAGCGGTCCGCTCGCCGGCGAGGATGGCGCGGGCAGCGCCCTCGAGGCGCAGGATCTCCTCCCCCGCCGCGACGCGCGCGCCTTCCTTGACCGGCGTCTCGCAGCGGAGATCCGGATCGAGCTCGCGGAAGACCATCTCCGCCAGAGGCAGGCCCGCCGCGACCAGGTCCTCCTTGGCGATCATCGCCGCCCGGGCTTGCTCCCCGGGGTCGACCAGGGCCTCGGCGGTGATGTCCCCCGCCCCGACGTCCTCGGCCAGGGCCTGGCGGACGAGATCGCGATAGGGTTCGAAGTTCATGGATTGGGAAACACGTGTCAGGTGTTAGGTGTCAGGCGTCAGGAACACGCCGGCCACAGGCTTCTTGCACCTGACACCTTACACCTGACACCATTTTGTTTTAGCCCGCCCCATCTCGGAGCGAAGCGATCATCTTCCGAAGCTTCCCAATCTCCGCCTTGACCTCTTCCCGCCGCTCCTCGCTTTTCTTCCGCACCTCCGCCGGCGCCTTGGCGAGGAAATCGGCGTTGGCGAGACGCCGCTCGATCCCGGAGAGCTCGGCATAGGCGCGGGCGAGGAGCTTTTCGCCGCGGGCCTTCTCCTGGGCGAGGTCCACGATCCCGGCGAGCGGCAGGTAGATCTCCCCGCCGGGGACGGGGACGGAGGGGACCGGGCCGGAGGCCCGGTACTCCGCCCGGAATTCCACCTTCGCCCCGCGGATGAGCGCGCCCATCTCCTCCGTCTCGGGCGCCAGCGCCTCCCGCCTCTCCCCGTCGTCCAGGCGGACGATGAAGACCGCCTCCCGCCCGGACAGAATCGCGTAGTCCTTGCGAAGGCTCCGCGCGGCGGTGATCAGGTCGTGCTTGAGCGAGGAGAGGGCGACGGCCTCGGGGAAGGCCAGTGTCCGCGAAGGGCGCGGCCAGGGGGCGGTCGCCAGGAGCCCCTCTCCGATCAAGCGCCGCCAGATCTCCTCGGTAATGAAGGGCATGAAGGGGTGCAGCAGCTTCAGGGAGACGGCGAGCGCCTCCCGCATCACGCCCCGGGTCAGGGCTCGGGCCCGTTCGTCCCCCCGGGCGAGCTGGAACTTGGAGACCTCGAGGTAGCGGTCGCAGAAGGCGTGCCAGAAGAAATCGTAGAGGGAGAGGGCGGCCTCGTTGAAATGGAAGCGGCCGAGATCCCTGGTCACCGAGCGGATCGTCGCCTGGGCCCGCCCGAGGACGGCCCGGTCTTCGAGCGAGAGGGCGGCGCGGTTCCGGGCGGGGGGAAGCCACTCCCGCCCTTCGATCTGGGAGGCGACGAGGCGCGAGGCGTTCCAGATCTTGTTGGCGAAGTTCCGCCCCAGCTCGCAGAGGGAGTTGGAGTAGTGGACGTCCTGGCCGATGGGGGCGATCCGGGCGATGGTGAAGCGCAGCGCGTCCGCTCCGTAGTCCCGGATCACGTCGAGGGGATCGGGAGAGTTGCCGAGCGACTTCGACATCTTCCTCCCCTCCAGGTCGCGGATGATCCCGGTGTAGTAGACCTCGCGGAAGGGGATCTCCCCCATGAACTCGAGGCCCGCCATGATCATCCGCGCCACCCAGAAAAAGATGATATCCGGGCCGGTGACCAGAGTGGAGGTGGGGTAGAAGGCTTCAAGGTCCGCGGTCCGCTCCGGCCAGCCCAGGGTGGAGAAGGGCCAGAGCCAGGAGGAGAACCAGGTGTCGAGGACGTCCTCGTCCCGCCGCCAGCCCTCCCCGGAAGGGGGCTCCAGGCCAACGTGGATCTCCTCCCCCCGATACCAGGCCGGGATCCGGTGACCCCACCAGAGCTGCCGGCTGATGCACCAGTCGCGGATGTTCTCCATCCAGTGGTTGTAAACCTTCACCCAGCGCCGGGGGTAGAACTTGATCTTTCCGGACTTGACCGCCGCCAGGGCCGGCCCGGCCAGGGGCTTCATCCGGACGAACCACTGGACCGAGAGGTAGGGCTCGATCACCGTCCGGCAGCGGTAGCAGCGTCCAACCGCGTGCTGGTGCTTGACCGTCTTCTCGAGGAGGCCCCGGTCCCGGAGGAGGCCCAGGATCTTCTCCCGGCACTCCAGGCGGTCCAAGCCCCGGAACTCCTCCCCCGCCTCGGCGTTCATCCGCCCGGAAGGGTCCATCACGGTCAGGCGGGGAAGCTGATGGCGGTTCCCGATCAAAAAGTCGTTGGGGTCGTGGGCGGGGGTGACCTTGACCGCCCCGGTCCCGAACTTCGGATCGACGAAGGAGTCGGCGATGACCGGGATGACGCGGGAGGTGAGCGGCAGCGCGATCTTCCTGCCCGCGCCGCCGCGGTAGCGCTCGTCGTCCGGGTGGACCGCGACCGCCGTGTCCCCCAGCATCGTCTCCGGGCGGGTGGTGGCGACGGTCAGGTGGCCGCGCCCGTCGGCAAAGGGGTAGCGGATGTACCAGAGCGCCCCCTCCTGCTCCCGGTGCTCGACCTCCTCGTCGGATAACGCGGTCAGGCAGCGCGGGCACCAGTTGACGAGATACGGGCCCCGGTAGATCAGGTTTTTCCGGTAGAGGGCGACGAAGACCGCGCTCACCGCCCGGGAAAGGCCGGGGTCGAGCGTGAACCGCTCCCGGGACCAGTCGCAGGAGCAGCCCAGCTTCTTCAGCTGGGTGATGATCACGCCTCCATACTTCTCTTTCCATTCCCAAACTTTCCGGACGAAATCTTCCCGGCCCAGGCGGTCGCGCGTCGTCCCCTCCTTGGCCAGGCTCTTCTCCACCACGTTCTGGGTGGCGATCCCGGCGTGGTCGGTGCCCGGGAGCCAGAGGGCCTCCCTCCCCTGCATCCGGCGGGTCCGGATGAGGATGTCCTGGAGGGTGTTGTTGAGGACGTGCCCCATGGTGAGGATGCCGGTGACGTTGGGGGGCGGGATGACGATGACGTAGGGGGGCCGGGCGGAGGGGGAAGCGCGGAAGGCGTCCCGCTCGGTCCAGAGGCGGAGGATCCCCGCCTCGACCTCGCCGGGCTCGTAGCGGGGAGGCCAGTTCTGCGGAGATGGAGCTTCCAGGCCGGCGGAAGGGCGATCGTTGTCCATGGGCGGAGAGCGGAGAAGAAAGTGATCAGTAATCAGTGATCAGTGGGCCGTCATTTACAGATCACTGTTTACTGATCACTCCTTAGGTTGCCGGATAAGTCCCCATTCCCGGTTCTAGCTCTTCTCCGGGGAGGGCGGTTTTTCCTTGTCCTTGAAGAGCTTGTAGTCCACGCTGTCCACCAGGGCCTGCCAGCAGGCCTCGATGATGTTCTCCGAGACGCCGACCGTCCCCCAGATCTCCCCCTTGTCGTCCTGGCTCTCCATCAGCACCCGGACCTTGGCCGCCGCGCCGGAGGTGGCGTCGAGGACCCGCACCTTGAAGTCGGCCAGGTGGACCTTGGCGATCTGGGGATAGAAGGGCTGGAGGGCCTTGCGCAGGGCGACGTCGAGGGCGTGGACCGGTCCGTCGCCCTCGGCGGCCGTGTGCTCCGTCCCCTGGCCCGCGACCCTAACCTTGATCGTCGCCTCCGAGTAGGAGCGGCCTCCCCTCCGCCTCTCCACGATCACCCGGAACCCCTCGAGCTCGAAGAATTTCTTGTGCCTCCCCAGGGCCTTCTGCATCAGGATCTGGAAGGAGCCCTCGGCCCCCTCGAACTCGTAACCCTCGTCTCCCAGCCGCTTGAGCTCGCTTAGGATCTCGCGGGTCTGCGGGGTGTCCTGGCCCAGGTCGAGTCCGAACTCGATCGCCTTCAGGAAGACATTCGACTTCCCCGAGAGCTCGGAGACGAGGATGCGCCGGCGGTTGCCCACCAGGGCGGGGTCGATGTGCTCGAAGGTCTTAGGGTTCTTCCGGACCGCGTCCACGTGCATCCCCCCCTTGTGGGCGAAGGCCGACACCCCCACGAAGGGGGCGCGGGTGTCGGAGCGGACGTTGGCGAGCTCGTCGACGAAACGGGAGGTCGCCTCGAGCTTCGCGAGCTCCTTCTTCCCGACGCAGTCGATCCCCAGCTTGAGGACCAGGTTGGGGATGATGGTGACCAGGTTGGCGTTCCCGCAGCGCTCGCCGTAGCCGTTCATCGTCCCCTGGACCATCGCCGCCCCCGCCTCGACCGCGGCCAGGGAGACCGCCGCGGCCAGCCCCGAATCGTTGTGGGCGTGGATGCCCAGGGGGGCCTTGAGCTTCTTGCCCGCCGCGGCGGTGATCTCATGGACCAGCGAGGGGAGGGTCCCCCCGTTGGTGTCGCAGAGGACCAGGAAGTCCGCCCCCGCCCGCTCCGCCGCCGCGAGCGAGGCCAGGGCGTAGGCGGGGTCGTCCCGGTAGCCGTCGAAGAAGTGCTCGGCGTCGTAGATCAGCTCCACGCCCTTGGATTTCAGATAGGCGACCGTGTCCGAGATCATCCGCAGGTTCTCCTCCGGGGAGGCCTTGAGAACGTCTTTGACGTGGAGGAGCCAGGATTTTCCGAAGATCGCGATGGCCGGTGTCTGGGCCTTGATCAGGGTGACGACGTTGTCATCCGCTTCGACCGGGCGAGAGGCCCGGCGGGTGGAGCCGAAGGCCACCACCTTCGCCTGCCTAAGGCCGGCGGCGCGAACGTCGTGGAAAAAGCCCATGTCCTTGGGATTGGAGCCCGGCCAACCGCCCTCAACGTAGTGGACGCCGAGCGCGTCCAGGGCCTGGGCGATTCGCACCTTGTCGGCCCGGGAGAAGTTGATCCCCTCGGCCTGGGTGCCGTCGCGCAGGGTGGTGTCGTAGAGACGGACCGTCTTCTTCATTTCGCCTTCCCGCGGTCCAGGCCGAAGGCCCGGTGGGCCGCCCGGGCCGCCGCCGGGGCGTCAGGCTCGGCAACCACGCAGGAGATCTTGATCTCCGAAGTGGAGATCATCATGATGTTGATCTTCTTCGCGGCCAGGGCCTCGAAGAGGGTGGCCGCCACCCCGGGGTGGCTCTTCATCCCCACCCCGACCACCGAGACCTTGGCGATCTTCTCCTCCGCCCGCACGTCCCGCGCCCGGACGTCCTTGACCACCTTCTTCAGGATCGCCCGGGCCCGCCGGAGCTCGGTGCGGGGGACGGTGAAGGAGACGTCGGTGAAGCCCTCCTCGCTGACGTTCTGGATAATCATGTCAACGTTGATGTTCCCGGCCGCGATCGGCTGGAAGATCCGGGCGGCGATCCCGGGGCGATCGGGGACCCGGGTGATGGTCAGCTTGGCCTCGTCGTTGTTGACGGTCACCCCGCGGATGACGACTTTCTCCATGGACATATCCCCTGTCTCCTCGCTTACGATGGTTCCTTCCGAGTCGTTGAAGCTGGAGCGGATGTGGAGGACGACCGAGTACTTCTTGGCGAACTCGATCGATCGGCTCTGCATCACCTTCGCCCCCAGGGAGGCCATCTCCAGCATCTCGTCGTAGCTGATCCGCTTAAGCTTCCGCGCGGCCGGGACGATCCGGGGGTCGGAGGTGTAGACCCCGTCCACGTCGGTGTAGATCTCGCAGACTGAAGCCTTGAGCACCGCCGCCAGGGCAGCCGCGGTCAGGTCGGAGCCCCCGCGCCCCAGGGTGGTCACGTCCTTCCGGAGGTTGATCCCCTGGAAGCCCGCCACCACCACCACGGCCCCCCGGTCGAGTTCCTCCTTCATCTTGCGCGGGCTGATGTCGAAGATCCGGGCCTTGGTGTGCTTGTCGTCGGTGACGATCCCCACCTGGTCGCCGGTGAGGGAGATCGCCCGCACGCCCATCCCTTCCAGGGTCATGGCCAGGAGCGCCGCGGAGATCTGCTCCCCGGTCGAGATCAGCTGGTCCATCTCCCGCTCGGAGGGCTCCGGGTTCACCGCCAAGGCCTTCTCGATCAACTCGTCGGTGGTGTCGCCCATGGCCGAGACCACCACCACCATCCGGTAGCCCCGGTCGCGGGCGGCGACGATCCGCCGGGCCACCCGCTTCATGCGCTCGACGTCGGCCACCGAGCTGCCCCCGAACTTCTGAACCATGATCGGCATTTTCTCTTTCCGTCTCCGTTTGTGATTAGGTTCCGAACGCTTCAGCAGCAAACAAATGTCTATTGGTCAAGGTTAGGAAGTGGGTCTGGTATATGGGTTAGGGTCAGGTGTGACGGCCACCTCACCCTTACCCATCGACCAGACCAATATCCTTACCCTAACCCATCGACCAATTATTTCTCTCCCGGCGGCTTATTCTCCAGCGAGAAAAGCAGGGGCAGGAGCTCGTGCCCCTTCTTCGTCCCGAACGACCCTTTCTCCGCCTCTTTCTCGGTGTAGCTCTCCATGGCGTCGGGCGCGATCCCCGCCCCCCAGACCGCGAAGGGGACGGGATCGTCGACGTGGGTCTTGAGCGAGATCGGCGTGGCGTGGTCCGGGAGGACGATCACCCGGAGGTTGGGAAAGCGGATGCGGGCGTCCAGGGCCGGCCCCACGATCTTGTCGTCGATCGCCTCGATCGCCTTCACCTTCTCCACCGGGTTGCCGGTGTGGCCGGCCTCGTCCGGCGCCTCCACGTGGACGTAGACGAAGTCGTGGCCGGAGAGGGCCTTAAGGGCGTGCTCCCCCTTGGCCCGGTAATCGGTGTCGAAGAAGCCGGTGGCCCCGGGGACTTCGATCACCTCCAGGCCGATCACCCGGGCCAGCCCCTTCAGGAGGTCGACCGCGGAGATCAGGGCGCCGGAGAGTCCGAAACGCTCCCGGAATCCGTCCAGCGAGGGGCGTTTCCCCTCCCCCCAGAGCCAGACGCTGTTGGCCGGGTTCTCGCCCAGGTCGAGGCGGATGGAGTTGATCTCCTGGCCGGAGAGGAAGATCTGCGACTTGCGGATCAGGTCGGTGAGAAAGGCGCCGCCTTTCCCCCGGGGCAGGTGCGGCTCGAATGGCTCTCCGGTGATGTCGTGCGGCGGCATGGTCTTGAGCTTCCCCCGCCCCTCCTCCAGGAGCTGCTCCTTGACCACCAGGAGATGGCGGTAGCTCATCCCGGGATGGAAGCGGATCCCTTGCCCCCCCAGACGCTCCTCCAGCTGGTTGATCAGGAGCCCCGCCTCCCGGGTCGAGATATGGCCGGCGCTGTAGTCGCTGAGCTTCCCCTCGGAGACGGTGACCAGGTTGCAGCGGAAGGCGACCTCGTCCGGCTCCAGATCGACGCCGAGGCTGGCCGCCTCCAGCGGCCCCCGTCCGGAGTAGCACTTCGCGGGGTCGTAGCCCAAAAGCGAGAGGTTGGCGACGTCGCTCGCGGGGGCGAACCCCCCGGGGACGGTCTTGAGCCTCCCCCCCGCCCCCTCCCGGGCCAGACGGTCCATGTGGGGTACGCGGGCCGCCTCTAGGGGGGTTTTCCCTCCCAGGCTCTCCAGGGGGTAGTCGGCCATGCCGTCGCCGACGATCATGATGTATTTGCAAGCAGCAGTCATCTGCGGATAAAAATACCAACATGACGATGGAATAGTATACAAACCGAACGGCCGGCTCGGATCGGGGCGAGGACGCCCCTCCCACGAATCGCCACTAGACGCAACAGACGATTGAATAGGATCGAATAGGATACAGAAGGAGACGGCCCAGCCGGTTATCTTTATCCTATTCCATCCTATTCAATCGTCTGTTAGAAAAGCCGGGGCGGCGCGGAGCGGGGCCCCGATTTCTATCTACTTCTCGACCCGGATCCTCAGGCACTTGCCCCGGACCACGTCCAGGCGGTCGATGCGGGCGATCGCCCGCGCCATGGCCTTCTCCCGGGCCCGGTGGGTCATCAGGACGACCGGCACCACCCCGTGCTTCCTCCTCCCCCGCTGGATCACCGAGGCGATGGAGATGGAGCCCCTCGCCAGGATGTTGGCGATCCGGGCCAGCACGCCGGGCCGATCGATCGCCGGGACCCGCAGATAGTGGGGGCACTCGGTCTCCCCGTAGGGGATCGCCTCAAGGCGGGCGGAGGCCGGGATGGCCTTCAGTCGTTCTTCGCTCCCGCTCAGGAGATCGCGGCCGGCGTCGATCAGGTCTCCGACCACGGCGCTCGCCGCCGGCCCCTCCCCGGCCCCCAGGCCGATGAAGATGTTCTGGCCGGAGAAGTCGCCCTCGACGCAGATCGCATTCAGGGCTCCCCCCACCGTGGCCAGAAGGTGGGAGCGGGGGAGGAGGGCGGGATGGACGCGGAGTTCCACCCCGGGCGGGTTCCGCTTGGCCACGGCGAGGAGCTTGATCACGTAGCCCAGGTTGCCGGTGGAGACGATGTCCTCCCGGGCGATCCCGGCGATCCCGTCGACATGGATGTCCCGGAGGTCCGCCCAGCCGCCGTAGGCCAGAGAGGCCAGAATGGCGAGCTTGTGGGCGCTGTCGATCCCCTTGAGATCGAGGCTGGGGTCGGGTTCGGCGTAGCCCTTCTCCCGGGCCTCGGCCAGCGCGGTCGGGAGCGACTCCCCCTCCTCGGTCATCCGGGAAAGGATGTAGTTGGAGGTCCCGTTGATGATCCCCAGGATCGATTCGATCCGGTTGGCGGCGAGCCCCTCCCGCAGGGCCTTGATGATGGGGATGCCGCCGCCCACGCTGGCCTCGAAGTAGACGCCGCGGCGGCACTTTTGGGCCAGGGCGAAGATCTCCCTCCCCCGTTCGGCCAGGAGGGCCTTGTTGGCGGTGATGAGGCGCTTGCCCCGCCGGAGGGCCGCCGCGGCGAAATCGCCGGCCGGGTGGATCCCGCCGATCAGCTCGATCACCAGGTCGATCGCGGGGTCGTCGATCACCCGGCGGGCGTCGGCGACCAGCAGCCCCGGGGGAAGGCGCACCCCCCGGTCGCGACGGAGGTCGAGGTCGGCGACGCGGTGGAGGACGAGGCGGGCGCCGAGCCGGCGGGAGATCAGGGCGGCGTTGGACTGGAGGATCTTGACCACCCCCGCGCCGACCGTCCCGAACCCGATCAGTCCTACCTTGATCTGTTTCATGGTTTAATCTTCCGGAAAAGCACGCTATCGAACGATCGGTCCGGAAGGCATTAGCGGCGCCGGGGGAAGAACGCGAATGGCCCGATCGCGGCCCCCGATAAACCGGGGCAGGCCGGAGTCCGCTTCCACCTGGACATCCAGCATCGCTTTGCTATTAGATTGTCGAGCCGTGCGCTAATGCGCACGGCTGGACAATCTAAAGTCGGGGCGCCCGGACTCGAACCGGGGACCTTCTGAACCCCATTCAGACGCGCTAGCCAGACTGCGCCACGCCCCGTAAAAACATCCGCTCCGCGGATGTTTTTACTAATACACCAGAGGCCGTTCTTTCTCAAGCAGGAAATGCGCCCAGCGGGAAACCCCGCTCTCCCGCGGGATGCGGGGACCGCGCCCCGGGAACCGTCACCTCCAGAACTCGGACTTCGCCGCCCGGGTCATCAGGTCCTTCACCGCCTGGAGGGGCGGCTTCCCCTGGTAGAGGACACGGTAGACGTCTTCGGCGATCGGCATCTCCACCCCCGCCCGGGCGGCCAGATCCCGGACGGCGGCCGAGGAGCGGACGCCCTCGCAGACCATCTCGGTGCTGGTCAGGGCCTTCTCCAGGGCCAGCCCCTCTCCGATCATCTTCCCGAGCCGCCAGTTTCTCCCGTAGGGGCTGCAGGCCGTCGCGATCAGGTCTCCGATCCCGCTCAAGCCCCAGAAGGTTTCGATCCGCCCCCCCAGCGCCGTCCCCAGGCGGGCGATCTCCACCATCCCCCGGGTGAGGATGGCGGCCTTGGTGTTGTCGCCGAGGCGGAAGCCGTCGCTGATCCCGGCGGCGATCGCGATCACATTCTTGACCGCCCCTCCCAGCTCGACCCCGTCCACGTCGTCGTGCGTGTAGACCCGGAACCGTTCGGTCATCAGGATCTCCTGGGCGCGGACGGCGGCGGAGGGGTCGCGGGAGGCCGCCACCACGGCGGTGGGGAGAAAACGGGCCACCTCCTCGGCGTGGCTGGGGCCGGAAAGGACGGCGACGGCGGCGGAGGGGAGTTCCTCAGCGATGACCTCGGACATCCTCTTCCCGGTCTCGAGCTCGATCCCCTTGGCGGCGCTGACGGCGAGGCAGCCCGCCGGAATGAAGGGGGCGGCCCGGCGGCAGACCAGGCGCAGATACTGGGAGGGTACAGCGATGATGGCGGTGGAGACGCCGTGGAGCGCCTCCTCGAGGTCGGAGGTAAGGCGAACCGCCTCCGGGATGGGGGCGAGCGGGAGGAACTTGCGGTTGATCCGGGTGCGGGCGACCTCCTCCAGATAGTCGGGGAAGGCGCCCCAGAGGGCGACGGAAACGCCCTTGCGCTCCAGGAGGAGAGCGAGCGCCGTCCCCCAACCGCCGTCGCCGAGAATGCAGACCTTTTCGTGCATGACGATATCCCCTCGTCGGGATTGCAGGCCCGGTCTGTGACCGGGCGGCCGGGGAGGCGCCGGAACGCAGTTCCGGCCTACACTCCCGGGCGAGGTTATCCGGAAGCGCCCGCTTTCTCTCCCCACCGGCGCTCCTCCCCCCGGGCGAGACGGCGCAGGTTGCCGGCGTGGCGGACGATGACCAGGGCGACCGCGAAGAGGGATAAAACGATCAGCGGGGTCCGGCGTTCGAAGTAGTACACGGCCGGAGGCAGGGCGGCGGCCGCCACGACCGAGGCCAGGGATACATAGCGCGAGACCGCGACCACGACGAGCCAGAGGCCGAGGCAGACGCCGCAGGCCGCGGGCGAGAGGGCGAGGAGCCCCCCGGCGCCGGTGGCGATGCCCTTGCCGCCGCGAAAACCCAGGAAGGGGGTGAAGACATGGCCGGCCACCGCGCCGAGAAAGGCCGTGATCGCGAAATAGTCGGTCCCCGCCCCCGCCAGAGCCGGGGCGACCACCGCGACGGCAAGATAGCCTTTGGCGGCGTCGAGGAGAAGGGTCAGGGCGCCCAGCGGCTTGCCCGCCGTCCGGAGCACATTGGTGAAGCCGATGTTCCCGCTCCCGTGCCGGCGAACGTCGATCCCCTTGAACCAGCGGAGGAGAAGGTAGCCCCAGGGGATCGAGCCGAGAAGAAACGCCGCGGCGAAACAGAGGGCTAGGTTCGCTCCATTCATGGCCGGAACAATGTATCAAATATCGCGGCGCTTTCCACAAACAATAACCCCTTTACACCCAGCGCGATTCCGATAAACTCTTGAACACGATATCTGCCCCGACCGTATTGCTATTCAGAGCGAAAGGGAAAAACCAAAGGAGATTCCGATGCATCCGACCTGCCGGTTCCTGGCGCCCCTGCTTTTCCTTCTGGCCGCCTTCCCCGCCTCCGGGGGAGAGTTCCGGGTGGGCGGTCATGGGATTTACATCAATCCGAACGACTCGGACTTCAAGGATGAGTTCGGCTACGGGGCGATCTTCAAATACAAGTTCACCGACACGTTGGGCGTCGAGATCGGCGGCGACTACTTCCGTTTCGAGACCAACGAGCTCATCACCATGCCCTTCAGCTCCGCCCCCGGCCCGGTGACCTACCGCGAGGTCGACCGCATCTACCCCATCTACGTCACCACGCTGATCTGCGCCCCCTTCATGGAGCAGAGCGGGCGGGCCTACCTCGGTCTGGGCGGGGGCTACTACCAGGCCGACGCCGACATCGACGGCAGCTACGACATCGTGGTCGACGGCGTCACCTACCCCACCACGATCGACGGGGACGTCGAGGGGCAGTGGGCGGTCCACGCCGGGGCGGGCGCGGACTTCCAGCTCTCCCCCCACATCTACCTCAACTTGGAGGCCCGCTACGTCTTCGTCGACCTGGACCGCGAGATGACCCACACCAATTCCCGCGGCTCGGTCACGGTCAAGGACGAGGTGGAGTTCGACAACTGGCAGTTCCGGGCCGGCTTGGAATACTCGTTCTAAACTACGAATTGCGCGAATCAGATTCGGGCGCCGAGCCGTTCGGCCCCGCGGACATAAATGTCCGCGGCTACGAATGAACGGACGGCTTCGAAATTCCCGGTTCGCTGCTTAGGCGCTGCGGCGCGGGAGCTATTTCTTCAAGCCGGGCTTTTCCATGTAGTAGATCACCCGCACCGTCTGGGCCTCCCGCCCGATGGCCAGAACCTCGTTCTCCCCCCGGAATCGTCTCTCGCTCCACCCCGCCCAGGCGAAGAGGATGGCCGCCGAGACGAGTAGTCCGGCCAGGCAGAAGAGCGCCCGCGCCAGGGGCTTCCGGGAAAGCATCCAGCCCAGGTCGACGAGGTAGACGACGATCAGGACGCCCATGATCGCCGCCAGGGGCAGGAGGCTCTTGGGGCCGAAGAGGCCGAAGAACTCCCCCGCGTTGGGCGCGAACCGGCCCCGGAGCAGAAAGCGGAGGCTGAGGTCGTAGAGCGGGTTGGAGAACTCCTTGGGGAAGTAGGGGAAGACCGAGACGCCGAGACCCATGAAGACGATGGAGATCGTCCCCAGGGGCGCGGCCGCCAGGGCGAAGATCCGCCGGCCGGCGACGGAGGCCTTGGCGGCCAGGTACATGATCGCAGTCATCAGGAAGGGGATGAGGGGGACGAGGTGGCGGGGGCCCATCGACCATCCCCCTTCCCAGTCCGAGAAAGCGCTATTGAAAAGGAGATAGCCGACGGAGGCGAGCAGGATGGCCGCCCCCTCCTTCCGCCACTCCCGGTCCTTAAGCATGGCGGCGATCCCCAAGGGGGCGAGGAGAAGGATGGGCGAATAGTAGAAGAGGCCCCGGAAGGGGCTCACCAGGAGCTTGAGCAGCAGGTCGAAGCGGGGCGCGGTCACCCCGGCGATCCCCTGGCTGTGGGCGACGGCGAACTCATGGTAGGTCTCGTAGTAGTAGGGGAAGTTGAACGGCCCCCCGAAACAGCGGTTGTGGTAGAAGAGCGCGATCCCCACCGGGACGGCCAGCCCGAAGAGAAAGAGAAAGGCGACGCGGCCCTTCCAGGAGAGGAGAAGAAGGTAGACGCCCCCCAGCCCGTAGAGAACCGGGACGAGAAAGGCCGGCGCGGGGTGGGGGGGCAACGGGGTCCCCGGGACGGGCGGAAGCGGCGGGGGGATGACGCGGCCCAGGCCCTCGGAGATGGCGGCGGCGAGGCCGTCGAAATGGATGGAAAGGAAATAGGCGGCCGCCGCGCCAGCGGCCAGGTAGAGAACCGCCTTTTTATTCCGGAAGACGGCGCACGCGTAGAGAAGGATCACCAGGGTGATGATCAGAGTGGGATACTCGATCAAAAAGGCCACCCCGCAGAAGAAACCGGCTTCCACGATCTCCGCCGTCCCCAGGGTCAGGTTCCGGGCGTCGAAGATGACCAGGAATCCGAGCAGGAGGGCGAGGCCGGCGAGCAGATGGCCGTAGTAGAGGGTGGAATAGGGCCAGGCCAGAGTCCCCAGGGCGTAGACGATGAGGAGCGATTCCCGGATCGGGAAGATCAGCGAAAGGTATCCCCAGAACTTGAAGAGGAGGGCGAGCGAGGCGGCGGAAACCGCGCTCGCGCAGAGCAGCTTGACCAGGTAGAGGACCCACTCCTCGGTGAGCTGAAAGCGGAAGTTGATCTCGACCAACCGGAGCAGGAGATAGGCGGGGGTGGCGAGGAGGGACGACCCCGGGGCTTTGTTGGTGTAGAAGTGCCCGTTGCAGAAGGATTTGTCCTGGGTGTTGTGAATGGCGATCAGGTCGTCGATGTACAGCTTCTGGCGGTCGATCAGGGCCCGGGTCAGGAAGATCCGGCTGTATTCGTTGGTGTTCCAATAGCCCGGCCAGAGGTAGGTGAAATACCCGTAGCAAAGGAAGACGAGGGCGATGACCGCCCAGGGTGTGCCGGAGCGGATGCGGCCTTTTTCTTCGTCAGGCATGGGGACGGGGAAGACCGTTTCAGGTGTCAGGTGTCAGGTGGAATCTGCCATCCACGGTTGCCTTGCACCTGACACCTTACACTTGACACATCCTATTCCTAGCTCGCCTCCTCCACCTTTTCCACCTCCGGCACGAGCTCTTTGATCTTCTGCTCCACCCGCTGGCGGAGGGTATAGGTGGCAAACGGGCAACCCGAGCAGGCTCCGGTAAGTTTCACCTTGACGGTCGTCCCCTCGACCCCCACCAGTTCGATGTTTCCGCCGTCGGCCTGCAGGAAGGGCCGGATCTGCTCGAGGGCTTTCTCGACTTTTTCTTTCATGGATCGTTCCTTTCGGTATGGATGGTTTCAGGCCTTGCGCCTGTAGTGTAAGGTGCAATGTGTAAAGCAGAATAGCGCCCGGCGTCGGTTCCTTACACCTGACACCGGTTCTATATCCCCTCCCCTTCCCCGAACTCCTCGCTTTCCGGGAAAAACTCCGCCATGATCTCCTCTTTCTTCTCCTCCCAGGCCCGGTCGACGGCGGCCGTGATCCCCTCCACCGACTCGAGCTGGGAAATCCGCTCCTCTAGCGCCCCCTGGGCCTTCACGATCACCTTGATGGCGTCGGCCACGGGGTCGGGGAGCCGGTTGTGCTGGAGCTCCTCGAGGTCCCGGGGGCTGAAGCCGAGCGAAACCCGGCCGGGGACGCCGATGACGGTGGCGCCGGCCGGGACGTCGCGGATCACCACCGAGCCTGCTCCGATCCGGGCACCGTCGCCGATCCGGAGCGGGCCGAGGATAATCGCCCCCGCGCCCACTTCCACGTTCTTGCCCAGGGTGGGGTGGCGCTTTTTCTTCTCCTTGCTCGTCCCCCCCAGTACCGCTCCCTGGTAGAGAAGGCACCCGGACCCGATCTCCGCCGTCTCGCCGATCACGACGCCGGCGCCGTGATCGATGAAGACACCGGGGGCGATCCCGGCCCCGGGATGGATCTCCACGCCGGTCAGCCAGCGGGAGAGGTTGGAGATGAGCCGGGCCGGGAGCTTGAGGCCGGCCCGGTGCAGGGCGTGGGCGATGCGATGGGACCAGATGGCGTGGAGTCCGGGATAGCAGAGGAGCACCTCCGGCAGCGAACGGGCCGCCGGGTCCTTGGCGAAGATCGCCCGAAGGTCCTCTCTCATCGTTCGGAGCATGTCAATTAACCCAATCCGCGGAATTCGTAGTTCTATGGCCGGGCCAAGCCGGCGATCTCCTCCGGGAGCCGGGTCGGCCGCCCCTCCCGGTTCAGGCAGGCATGGATGGTATATCCGCCGGCCAGGATTGTCGAGGACCGCGAAATCTCGTAATCGATCCGGAGGCGCACCTTCCCCGCCTGGCTCAGCCACCCCTTGATCTCCAGGAGATCGTCGTAGCGGGCCGGGGCGATGTAGGCGGCGTGCGCCTCCACCACCGGGAGCCTCAATCCCCGCTCCTCCCAGACCCGGTAGGGGACGCCGGTCGCCCGCAGGAGCTCGTTGCGCAAGCGCTCGAAATAGACGAAGTAATTGGCGTAATACACGATCCCCATCTGATCGGTATCGGCGTAGGGCACGCGGTAGGGGATCGTCGTCTTGTCCGCAGCGACCGTCACTTCGCTCCCTCGTCTTCCCCGGGTTCCCGCCCCGGAGAGCCTACCTCCGTGAGCTTCCGGTAGAGCGTCCGCCGGCTAATCCCGAGGAGGCGGGCGGCGGCGGTCTTGTTGCCCCTGGCTTGCCGGAGGGCCTTCTCCAGCAGGTCCTTCCCCGCCGCCTTGAGGTTCAGGGGGGCCGTCTCGGGGAGCGCCGCGGGGGAGAGCGCCCGGAGGGAGGGCGGAAGGTCGTCGATCCCGAGCTCCGTCTTCCGGGCCAGGACCACCATGGATTCCACGCAGTTCTTCAGCTCGCGCACGTTGCCCGGCCAGTCGTGGGCCAAAAGCAGGCGAAGGGCCTCCGGCGCGATGGTCATCCCCTCCTTCCCGTTCTCCCGTCCGAATTCGCCGAGAAAGCGCCGGACCAGGAGGGGGATGTCATCCCGCCTCTCCCGCAGCGGGGGGAGGCCGATCCGCACCACGTTGAGGCGGTAGAAGAGATCCTCCCGGAACCTCCCCTTTGCCACCAGAGGGGAGAGATCGGCGTTGGTGGCGGCGATCAGGCGGAGGTCGACCCGGATCGGGCGGGTCCCGCCCACCCGCTCGAACTCGTGCTGCTCCAGCGCCCGGAGGAGCTTGACCTGGATCTCCGGGGGGATCTCGCTCACCTCGTCGAGAAAAACCGTCCCCCCGTCCGCCAGCTCGAAGCGACCCTTCTTCATCGCCGCCGCCCCGGTGAAGGCACCCTTCTCGTGGCCGAAGAGCTCGCTCTCGAGGAGGGTGGGGGCGAGCGAGGCGCAATGGACCGGGATGAAGGGCGCCGAGCGCCGGGGGCTCAGGAGGTGGATGGCTCGGGCCGCCAGCTCCTTCCCCGTCCCCGATTCGCCGGTGATCAGGACCGTGGAGCGGCTGGGGGCGATCTGGCGGATGAGCTCGAAAACCTTCTCCATCGCCGCGCTCTTGCCGGTCAGCGCCTCCAGTCCGTAGCTCTTGGCGAGCTGCTCCCGGAGATAGGCGTTCTCGGCCTCCAGGTTCTTGCCCTTGAGAGCGCGGGCCACGAGGAGATCGAGCTGGTCGAGGTTGACGGGCTTGGTGAGATAGTCGTAGGCCCCCTGCTTCATCGCCCTAACCGCGGTCTCCACCGTCCCGTAGGCGGTCATGACGATGAAGAGGGGCGCGGGGGAGAGCCCCTGGGCCCGCCGGAGGAGCTCCAGCCCGTCCATCCCCGGCAGCTTCAGGTCGGAGAGGACCAGGTCCACCGGCTCGTTCCGCAGGATCTCCTCCGCTTCGGCCCCGTCTGCGGCGAGCAGAACCCGCCGCTCCGGGGCGCGCAGGGCTTCCGCCAGCCCTTCCCGGGTGTTTTTCTCGTCGTCGACTATGAGGATGACCGTTGTCATTTCACCCGGCCGCCTCGGGCGTCCGGGTGAAATGATAAAGACGCTCCCGGACCGCGTCATTAGAAAAAACGGCCGACGCTCAGGGCTGATCGAAGGGGGCGTCTTCGCGCCCGGAAACCGGCGGCAGGAGTCTGATCCGCTCCGGCCGCTGGGGGAGCCGGATGGTCACCGTCGTCCCGCGGGACGGCTCGCTCGCCACCTCGATCGTCCCCCCGTGCTGGCGGACGATCTTGTAAACGACCAGGAGCCCCAGGCCGGAACCGCCCGCCCGGCCGGAGGCGAAAGGCTCGAAGATCCGCGGGATCTCGTCGGTGGCGAACCCCCTCCCCTCGTCCCGCACCTGGAGGGTGAGATAGGCCTTCTCCCGCCCGACGCATAGCCGCACCATGCCGCCCTTCGGCATCGCCTGGGCGGCGTTCTTGACCAGGTTGAGGACCGCCTGCTTGATCAGCTTGCGGTCGATCACCCCCCGGACCGGCTTGGGGGGGGAAGCGATCTCGATCCGGATCCCCTTTTCCCGGAGCTCCTCCCCCATCAGCCGCCGGACGTCGCCCGCCACCTCGGCCAGGTTCTCCTCCGCGAGCTTGAGGGGCGCGGGGCGAAGCGCCTTCAAAAACTGGACGACGATCCCGTCCAGGCGGGCGAGTTCCTCCTTGACCACGGCGATCGAGGAGAGGAGCGGATCGACCGAACCTTGGGCCCGCTGCCGGACCGCCCGCTCCAGGAGCTGGACGTGGATAGCCAGAGAGGAGAGCGGGTTCCCGAGCTCGTGGGCGACCGTGGCGGTGAGGAACACCAGGGCGTCCATCCGATCGCTCACCGACGCCTCCGCGTCCGCCCGCCGCTGGCGGGTGACGTCGCTGAAGAGGAGAAGCATCCCCCTCACCTGCCCCTCGCCGTCCCGAAGCGAGGTGCGGCTCAAGCGGATCCATCGGGAGGGCGGCTGGACGGTCCGGAAGTCCCGGACCAGGGCCTGCTCCGGGATCCCGATCCCCTGGAGGACGATCTCCTGCAGGGCCGGATCGGAGATGCATTCCCGGAAAGGGCGTCCCCGGCTCTCCGGGGGGAGGCTCAGGAGGAAGCCGGCGGAGCGGTTGAAGAAGGCGATCCGTCCCCCGGGGTCCACCACCATAAGCCCCTCCTGCATGCTGTCGAAGATGTTCTCGAGCAGCCCCTTCTCGCGGGCCAGGCCGACGAGGTAATCGCCGACCTCCTGGCGGTCGACGCGGTCAAGCCGCTCGATCAGTCGGTCCAGGAATGTCTTGTTGGCGGGCATGGCACAATATAGCCGCGGATTTCGCGGATGACACGGATTAAGGCCGGCTGGGCTGGGCGCTTTAACCGCGAATAACGCGCTTGCGCGCCGTAGCGCTTCAGCGCGCAGGCGCGAATAAATCGCGAATGGGCTCCGCTTGGCCCGGCGATTCGACTACGAATTACGCGAATTTCGCGAATTGGGGCGCGGCGCGGGCCGGCCCCCATTACGTCCATTCCGTCCATAGCGTCCATCTCGTCCATGTCTCCGCGCCGGCCCGCCTAGATTTTCCCCGAGGCCAGGATCCCCGAGATCAGGGCCTCCATCGCCGGGGCGATCCGTCGCGCCGTGGCCAGCACCTGCTCCGCGGTCAACGCCTCGAGGTACTCGTGGAAGCACTCGTCGCTCATCCCCGAGAGGGCGAGGACCCTAAGCCCGCAGTGGGCCGCCAGGATCGCTTCCGGGATCACCGACATCCCGACCGCGTCGGCTCCCAGGAAACGGAAGGCCCGGTATTCGGCGGCGGTCTCATAGTTCGGACCGCTGACCGCCGCGAGCACACCCGGGCGGACGGCGAGCCCTTGTTCGCGGGACAGGGCGAGCGCGGCGGCGGCGAGGTCCGGATCGTAGGCCTTCGAAAGATCGGGGAAGCGGGGGCCGAGCTCTTCCATATTCGGTCCGACCAGGGGGTTCGAGCCGAGGAGGTTGATATGGTCGGTCACCACCATCACCGAACCCGCCCGGAGGGCCGGATCGAGCGAGCCGGCGGCGTTGGTGGTGATCAGGGTCGAAGCGCCCAGGAGCTTCATCACCCGCACCGGAAAGGCGACTCGGGAGAGGGGATACCCCTCGTAGGAGTGCAGCCTCCCCTGCAGGGCGACGACCTCGGTCCCCGACCACCTCCCCCAGACCAGCCGCCCGGCGTGGCCGATCGCGGTGGAGACGGGGAAATGGGGGATCTCGCGGTAGGGGAGCTCGCCCCCCCGCTCGATCCGGCCGGCCAAGTCCCCGAGGCCGGAGCCGAGGATGACGCCGGCGCGGGGGGCGGCGCCGATCCGCGCCTTCAGGAACGCGACGGTTTCGTTCAGTTCATTCCAGTCCGAGTTCATGGAGCCTCCTCCGCAGCCCTTCCGCGCTCAACCCCGCGACCAGCAGTGATTTTACCCTCCCCGTTTCCCCCCGGACGATGGAAATCGTCGAGGGCGGCACCCCGAGCGCCCGCGCCAGCAACCGGACCAGGGACCGGTTGGCCTCCCCCCCGACGGGGGGGGCGTGGACCGCCGCCGGCAGGAGCCCGTCCTTCACCGGCTCGAGCCCCTCGCGCCGGGCGCGCGGCTTCAAACGGACCCCGAATAGAACGCCGGACGGGGTCTCCCGGCACTCGAAACCGCTCATATCCTCATCGCCCCGCGCCAGAGCGAGTCGAGGAGAATCATCGCCAACCGGCGTCCCAGCATCAGGGCGACAATGGCGGCGAGCGGCGAGAGATCCCAGGACCCGAAACGAAGGTTCCAACGCCGGAAGGGCGCGACCAGCGGCTCGGTTAGAGGAGCGAGCCAGTCCCCCCGCGGCCCGGACCAGTTTCCGAGGGGGAGCCAGGAGAGAAGGGCGTGGATCACGATCAACCAGACGAAAGCCGATGAGAGGGAGACGAGGAGGGCGGCCGCGATCAAACCGGCCTGGGCCGCCAGCATTTTCTCGTCTGGGACGAGACCGAGAGCCATGAAGCCTTTCCAAAAAGCGGCCAGGGCGGCGGAGAAGACGGCGAAGAGAAGAACCGGGAGAGCGAACCGGTTCTGATCGAGGACCCGTTGGGCCCAAGAGAGCGCGGCGCGGAACAGGCGGGAGAGCTGGTCGTAGGCGTCCTCCGGGCGCTTCAGGGCCAGGACCACGGCGGCGAAGGCGAGGAGGCGGAAGAGGAGGACCAGGTAGAAAGCCAGCGTCTTGGCCCAGGGCCAGAGGGGGGAGGAACCGACGAAGATCCAGTCCCGGAGGGGGAGGTCGAAGCGGCGGGCGGGGGGGCCGGAGAGAAGGTAGAGGAGCCCCTGGCCGAGGACGACGATGGCCATCAGGAGGACCGGGCCGGACCGTCCCGCGCGGGGGAAGGCGCGGAGGAGACGGTCGAGCGCGGGGCGGGTGACCGAAGCCGCCGCCCGGTAGAGCGGGTTGAAGGCGGTCTGTCCCTCGTCCGGGATCAGGGCGCGGACCAGGAGACAGGCGAAGTAGAATCCGAGAGCGAGTTCAATCAGGGACATGCTGACAGGTTAATTGGTTATCGTTAGGATTGGGACCGGGGAGAGATACATTCCATTCGTTTACCCAGCTCCTCTCCCCTCCGGCAGGCCGCCCGGAGCGCCTCGTCGAAGAGGGCGAGCAGCTCTCCGCGCTCCAAAACCTTGAGGGCGGCCTCGGTCGTTCCCCCCGGCGAGGTCACCCTCCCCCGCAGGGCGGCCGGGGTTTCCCCGGCCGTTTCGAGGAGGCGCCCGGTCCCGATCAGCGTCTCCCGGGCCAGGAGCTCGGCGTTCTCCCGCTCCAGCCCGAGGTCCCTCCCCACCGCAGCGAGGCACTCGCAGACGAGGAAGAAATAGGCGGGGCCGGAGCCGCTGAGCGCGGTGACCGCGTTCATCATCTTCTCGGGTACCGGGACCACCTTCCCCACCGCCCGGAGGATCTCGCGGGCCGCGCGGAGGTGCTCCTCCCGCGCGTGGGCCCCGGCGCAGAGCGCGGTCGCGCCGGCTAGGGCCAGGGCGGGCATGTTCGGCATCGCCCGCACCACCGGGACCGGACTCGATGTCATCCCCTCCAGGGTAGAGGTGGCGACCCCAGCCAGGAGGGAGAGCAGAAGCTGGGTCTCCCGCAGTCCGGAGAGATCGCCGGCCACCGCGGGAAGAGTCTGCGGCTTGATCGCGAGAACCACGATCTCGCCCCCGGCCGCCCTCCCGTTCTCGGGCGTGACGGCCACGCCGTACCGGGAAGAGAGATGGGCGCGCCGCTCCTCCTTCGGCTCCGCGACCAGGATGTCGGACGGAGCGGCGATCCTCCCATCGATCAGCCCCCGGACCAGGGCCTCCGCCATGTTCCCTCCGCCGATGAAGGAGATTTTCGCGTTCATACGCGGCATTATAGCCGATGGGGGGCTTGAAGCAAGCCCGCCCGCACCGGCCGGGCCAAACCCGGGGACGGGCGAACATGAAGTTCGCCCCTACAGGGGTGTTCGCCCGATAGGCCAAACCCGGGAACGGGCGAACATGAAGTTCGCCCCTACAGGGGTGTTCGCCCGACAGGCCGAACCCGGGGACGGGCGAACATGAAGTTCGCCCCTGCAACTGTCGACCACGACCCGGGCCGTAGGGGCGAACTTTATGTTCGCCCGCCGGGCCGATTTGCGAAGATGCGCGCGATTCGTGGTTAGAATCGTCGGGCGGCCCGCGGGTCAGCAGACCCCGCAGGATCGGCATGCGTCCGGACGGCAGGGCGGCGTCGTCTCCCCCGCCGCCGCTTTCTCGTTTTCCCGCCAGAGATACTCCCGCCGGACGCCGGTCTCCACGATCTCCCAGGGGAAGCGATCCTCCCTTTTCCTCCCGGCGAAGGGCCGGACCAGGAGTTCGGCGGACCTCCAGTCCCCCGTCTCGATGGCGCCGGCCATCTCCCTTCCGCCCCGGCTCAGGCAGGCCTGGCGGAAGGCCTCCCGGGCGGAGGACGCGGCGGCGCTGACCCGGGGGATGCCGTTCAGGGCCCGAAGGAGGAAACGGAGACGCCGCCGGAGGAGATCGACGGGGGCGAGCGGCTCCCACTGGAAGGGCGTATGGGGCTTGGGGACGAAGGGGTTGAGCGAGACCGAGAGGGGGAGGACGGCGGAGAGGCGGCGGCACATCTCCACGATCGCTCCCGCCTCTTCCTCCTTCTCCCCCGGCAGACCGACGAGGAAGTAGAGCTTGGCCCGGAGGTAGCCCTCCTCCCGCGCGGCGGTGAGCGTGGAAGCGAACTCCTCCTCGGCGAGGTCCTTGTTCACCCGCCGGCGCAGCTCCCCGCTCCCCGCCTCGGGGGCGAGGGTGAGGGTCTTCTGCCCGCTCGCGGCGAGGAGGGCGAGGAGACCGCGGTCCGGGCCGCCGGCCCTAAGCGAGGAGACCGAGAGGGAAAATCCCCGCCCGGAGAGAGACCGGGCGATCTCTCCGATCCCGGGATGATCGCAGACCGCGGAGGCGACCAGGCCGATCCGGTGGGTGGCGGGGCGAAGCCGTTCCGCCGCGTCCAGGATCGCGGAGATGGGATACTCGCGGACCGGGCGGGCCAGGTAGCCTGCTGCGCAGAAGCGACACCCCCGGGGGCACCCCCGGCTGATCTCGATCAGACCGCGGTCGGGGAAGACCGTCTCGCGGGCGACGTAGCGGGAGACCGCGGGAAGGGCGGAGACGGGAGCGCGGGAGACCTCGATCGGGAAAGGCGCCGCCGCGCCGGGGAGGGGCTCCGGGGGCCCCCCTTCCCCCGTCCCCCGGTAGAGGGTGGGGACATAGACCCCGGGAACGGCGGCGAGCTCCCGGAGGAGGTCGGGACGGCTCTTCCTTCCCCCGATGAGGGCGAGTATCCGCTCCAGTGGCCCCTCCGCTTCGCCCAGGACGACGGCGTCGACGAATTCGGCGATCGGCTCCGGGTTGATCGTGGGCGCCATCCCTCCGGCGATCACCAGGGGATCGGACGCGGACCGCGCGGACGAGCGGAGGGCGAGCCGGGCCCGGGCGAAGACGGCGGGGAGGTTGAGGTAGTCGAGCTCGTAGGGGAGCGAGAAGGCGATCAGGTCGAAGCTGGAGAGCGTCCTCCCCCTCTCCCGCGAGCGCTCGTCTCCGGCAAAAGCCCTTTCCGCGCACCAGTCCGGCTCCGAATCGACGAGCGAGAGCACGGCCTGGAAGCCCAGGGCGCTCATCCCGAGACGATAGCTGTCGGGATAGACGAGGAGGCAGGAGCGCGGCGCCGATTCCTTGCGGGAGCCGACCAGCTTTTCGCCGCCCGTCTGTCGCATAGCAAAAAGCCGGGATCGAGATCAATCCCGGCCCTCCGCCAACCGCCCGGTGTCAATCGGCGGTCAGCTCAGACTTCCGTTCTGAAAATAGCGCCGCAAGCGCAGGCGGTCCTTGCGGGCGATATCGGTAAAGAAAAGCTCGATCCAGTACTGGTCGGTATCGCCGATCTTCTCGCAGCTCACCACCACGCCCGAGCAGCGGATCGCCGGATCGGGGCGGACCTCGGGACGCTCCGGAGAGAAGGATACGTTGATCTGGACCTCATGGAAAAGGGGGATATACGCATCCGACGAGCATCCGATCCCATTCGAGGAAATAGCGGCGTCCGCGCTCACGATCCCTCCCGAGGAAGCGCCTGCCTGGTTCATCTTCTCGGCGATAAACCGCTCGAGCTTGTCCCGGTCGGCCTTCGCCATGCGGTTGAAATTGAAGGCGAGGAGATAGCCCTTCGCCCCCCCCTTCCCCCGGGGAGACTCGACCCGGACCACCTGCGCCCGGCAGACGACGTCTCCCGGGCGGAGAGAGGACGAACGGGGAGGCAGGGCGAGACTGATCTGGACCTTGGAAGAGAGGGGAAGGGGCTGATCGGAGGTGCAGGCGAGCCCCGTGGCGCTGACGTTGCGGCTCTGCCCCCGCAGGGTGTCCCGGCCGCGCGATATGAAAACGGGGAAGATCTCTTCCACCCGGGGGGAGGCGCGCATCCGCGCCTCCTTGGCCGCCGGGCCTTTTTCAGCTTCGCTCAATCTCACGTTGTTTTATATAACATCCATCGCCCGCTTTGTCAAGGCGAAGGGTTCAGGACCGGCCGGCGGGCTTCTTGCCGTTGGCGGCGAGGAGGACGATGCCCGCGATCAGCACCAGAAGGGCGACGCCCAGGGCGGGTCCCGAGCGGGGGCCGAGGGTGACCGAGGCTTCGTGCTTGACCGCAAGATCGTACATGTAAACGCCGACCGAGGCTCCCAGGCCGGCCAGGATCATCAGGATTCCCGCGGTTTTCATCGCTTCTTCCCTCCTCGGCTGTCCGCGTTTCTCTCCTCGTCATCGAGAAATAAAAAACGCCGGTTGCCGCCGACCCCGGCGAAGGCCATCTCGGCGGGCAAACTCCCGACCAGGAGGTTGTAGGGGATTTTTACCTCCCGATCTCCGGTCTTGACCCCCACGCTTATCCCGGAGAGGATGGGGCGGGCGCGCCGGATGGCGGCGCGCAAATCCTCCGCCATGCCGAGCCTCGCCGCGACCTCGCTCGAGAGCGGATACTCCTTGCCGCAGACGGGACAGGTGACGGTGAACCCCGAACGCGCGGGAGGAACCGCCACCTTCGCCATCCCGCCGCAGAAGGGCGCTTCACACGGGAATAGAATCATCGGATCGATCCTCGCCTCTCCGTTTTTACCGATGGTATCAGGTTCTTATGCCGCCTCGCAAGCAACTTCCGGTTTCTGATTCCGTAGGCGCGGACCTTTGAGGTCCGCGCTTCCCGGCGCGGCTGGCCCCGCGGACTAGAGGGTCCGCGCCTACGAAACCAAACGGAAGGGCCGGCCGCGGTCTTCCTCAGGCGCGGCGATCGGGCGCAGCCGAGGATAGGCCGCGAGGAGCGGCGCCGGGACGCGGACCTTCCCCCCCTCCAGGCGGGAGCGGAGTTCGCACGCGTTGCAGACCGCCTGCCCCCGGAAATGGTTGTTGGCGACGACGTAGACCTCGGAGGCGGAGGCCGCCACCGTCCGGATCCGCCCCGTCCACTCTTGAAGCTCCTCCGGGGAGTAGAGGTAGTCGTAGCGCTCGTCCCGCAGAGCGTCCTTTCGGAACCAGTCGGCCGCGTTGCGGCCGTGGAGGCGGACATAGCCTACGGGCGAGGTCGCGAGCGCGGAGGGGAGAAGGGAGTAAGACACCGGCGGCTGGTCGATGTTGCAAAAGCCGATCCGGAGCCCTTGGAGAAAGAGCCCGGCCGCGGGGGTCCCCCAGGAACGGTGGCGGGCCTCCAGGACCAAGGGGTCGGCGGGCAGAAGATCCTTCAGGCGCGCCACCCGCCCCCGGTTCTCCTCCGTGCAGTGGAAGGAGTAGGGAAACTGGGCGAGGACCGCTCCCAGCCTCCCCGCCGCGCGCAGGGGGGCGACCCCCTCCGTCCAGGAGCGGAGAGCGGCGGCGGGAACCTCCGCCGCTTCGTGGGTGAAGCCGCGGTAGAGCTTGAGCGTGAAACGGAAGGCGGGGCGGGAGGATACCCGCCGGGCCCAGCCGGCGGCGACGGAGGGAAAGGGAGGACGGTAGAAGGTGGAGTTGATCTCGATGAGATCGAAGCAATCGGCCAGATAGGCGAGCCGGTCGAAGCCTCTCCCCGGGGGAGAGGGATAGACCCTCCCCTCCCAATCGGCGTACGACCAGCCCGCCGGCCCCACCCGGATCGCCGCCGTCATCGCCGGCTCACCATCTTAACCGCGAATCTCGCGAATATTCGCGAATCGGGACACCTCGGGGCCTATCGACATCCCGGTCCCTATACATTTTTTCATTCGCGTAGATTCGCGAGATTCGCGGTTATAGGTTCCCGCATTTATCGCTTTTTCGTCGGAGCGGGCCCGAGGAAAACCGTGTCCCCGGGCCGGAGGCCGAAGCGGGCGGCGGCCGACCCCCCGTTGACCGCGAGTTCGAGATGGCCGGAGGACCCCCAAAGAGCGAGGGCCTTTCCCTTCCCGACCGCGCAGTAGCTGGATTGGAGGGGGAGGATCGTGCTCCTCCCCCCGATGCGGACGCGCATCTCTTTTGTCCCGGCCGGGAAGTCGCTTCCGGCACCGCGCGGCGACCGCGCCAGGGAAAGGGTCGCGTCCCCGAAGCGGTCGACATACGTCACCTCGGCCTTCCATCCCCTCCCCTCGCGCTCAAGGACGGGAGGCGGCAAACGGACCGGGTCCTTGAGGCGCGGACCGACGGCGGAGGGATCGAGACCCGCGGCGAGGCGGGCGGCGACGGGGGCGAAGATGTCCCTCCCGTGAAAAGTGGAGGAGACCTCGGGGAGACGGAGATCGGGACGCGCGAGGCGATAGAGGCGCGGGCGGGGGGCCTCGGCGAGGACGAAGCTTAAGACGCCGTTGTCGGGCGCGAGGAAGATCTGCCCGAAGGCGTGGAGCAGCGCGATCCGGCGGGAGGTCCCCACGGAGGGGTCGACCACGGCCACGTGGACGGTCCGGGGCGGGAAGGAGGGACGGGCGCATTTCAGGATCCAGGCCGCCCGGCGGAGGTCGCCGGGCGGGACCGCGTGGCTGAGATCGACGATCCGGGCCGAGGGGAGAAGAGAGAGGAGCACCCCTTTCATCGCCCCCACGAACCAGTCCTCGCCCCCGAAGTCGGTGAGGAGCGTGACGATCGGCTGGCGGGGAGTGGCCATTCAGGCTCTATCGAGAGCGATCGCCTCGATCTCCACCCGGGCCCCCTTGGGAAGGCGGGCAACCTCGACGCAGGCCCGGGCGGGAGACGCGGAGGGGAAATGGCGCGCGTAGACCGCGTTCATCGCCTGGAAATCTTCGAGATCGACGAGGTAGACGGTGGTCTTGACCACGGCCTCCAGCGTCAGGCCGGCCGCGGAGAGGACGGCGCCGAGGTTCTTCAGGGCCTGCGCCGTCTGGGCTTCGATCCCGCCGGGGACGATCTCGCCGGAGAGGGCGAGGGGGATCTGGCCGGAGACGAAGATAAAGCCTGTCGCCCTCACCCCCTGGGAATAGGGGCCTACCGCGGCGGGGGCCGCCGGCGAGCTGACGATCTCCTTCTTCATTCTCATCATGCGCCTCCTTTTGCGCCGATGGACGATATGGACGAGATGGACGAGATGGACGCCCCCCAGCGGCCGCCACCAGGAGCGCCCGGAGCATAGCGCAAAGCGCCCTGGCTCGGCCAGATGCTTTCCCCTCCGCGTTCGCCGGGGCGCTTAGCGCTTGGCGCTATGCGCTATGCCTTATGCTCTTCTCCACCTGGCGGCAGAAGCCGTGGAGGCCGTTGCACTCGTCGAGAGTAAGTCCGCTGCGGCTCAAGATGCGCTGGAACATCTTGAGCACCGATCGGGGGACGTCGCGGTCTCCGGAGCGCTCGTAGCCGATCCGGCCGATCAGGCGCTCCAGCCGCCGGTAGAGGAACTGGAGGTCGTCCTGGGCGACGAAGGACGGCGAGACGCCCCCTCCGGCGGCCCGCCGGCTCCGGAGCGAGTGGGCCACCACCATCACCGCCTGGGCGACGTTGAGAGAGGGGGCGGCGGGGGCGGCGGGGATGGCGAAGCTGAACTGGCAGAGGGCGATCTCCTGGTTGGAGAGCCCGTAGTCCTCCCGGCCGAAGAGGATCGCCACCGGGTTGCGAGCGGCCGCCCGGAGGATCCGCTCGATCGCCTCCTCGAACGGGAGGACGGAGCGGCGGAACCTCCCCTTTCTCCGCGTCGTCGCCACGACCAGGCCGCAGGCGGAAACCGCATCGGCGAGCCGCGGGAAATAGCGAGCGCGGCGGACGATCCTCCCCCCGTCCCGGGCGAGCCGGAGCGCCTCCTCGAGATCGCGGAGGGGGTTGACCGCGAGCACGAGCCGAGAGAGCCCCATGTTGGCCATGGCCCTCGCGGCGGCCCCGACGTTCCCCGGGGTGCGGACGCCGGAGAGGACGATGGCGATGTGGCGGAGATAATTCTCGGTCCTGTTCACGTGTCCATCCCCCCGCGGGCAAGGGGCAAGCGGCAGATCGCGGTTATCGCATAGCGCAAAGCGCCCCCGGCCGGGGATGAGGCCGGCGCGAGCGCCGGGGCGCTACGCGCTTTGCGCTCTGCGCGCGAATCATCGCTGGCCGATTTATTCGCGCCGGATGACCGCGAAGAAGTAGCCGTCCCCCCCCTCACCCGAAGGCAGGCGCGACTCCCGGCGGAGAAGGCGAAACTCGGGGTTGCGCTTCAGGAAACCGTCCACCACGCGCTCGTTCTCCTCCGGCTCGATCGAGCAGGTGCTGTAAACGAGCCGGCCGCCGTCCCGGAGCCAGAGGACGGCCTTCCCGAGCAGCTCCCGCGCCTGGGAGGCGAGGCGGACGATGTCCTTCTCCTCCAGCCGCCAGCGGACGTCCACCCGCCGCCGGAGAACGCCGGTGTTGGAGCAGGGGACGTCGAGGAGGATGCGGTCGGCCAGCGGCGCCTCGATCGTCTCCTCCGGACAGAGAAGGTCGAAACGCTGCACCCGGACGCGGGAGGCTCCCAGGCGGTCGACCGTCTCCTGCAAAGCCTTGAGCCTCTCCTCGCTCGCGTCGGCGGCGATCAGCGTCCCCCGGTTCTGCATGGCCTGGGCGAGAACGGAGAGCTTACCCCCGGGAGCGGCGCAAAAGTCGATCGCCGTCTGGCCGGGGCGGGCTTCCACCGCCTCCGCCACCGCGATGGTCGAGAGATCCTGGACCTGGAAGTGGCCCCGCCGGAAGGCGGCGAGCTCCCCCACCGGTCCGCTTCCCTCCAGGACGAAGACGTCCGGGCGGGCGGGGACGGGGCGGGGAGAGACCCCTTCGGCGGTGAGCTCCGCCCAGACCACGTCCGGGGTGGTGCGAAGCCGGTTGATCCGGATGTAGACGGGGGGCGCCGCGTTGTCCGTCCGGCAGATCCCCTCCACCGCCTCCCGGTCATAGCGCTGGAGCCAGCGCCGGAGGAGCCAGTCCGGGTGGGAATGCAGGATGGAGAGCGAGCGGGGCGTGCCGTCGGCATCCGGCCAGGGAAGCTTCGCCTTTTCCGCGGTCGCCCGGCGCAGGAGGGCGTTGACGTAGCCCGCCTCGGCGGGGGTGAGGCGGCGCTTGGCGAACTCTACGGCCTCGTGGACCGCGGCGTAGGCCGGTATCTTATCCAGGTAAAACCGCTGGAAGAGGGCGATCCGGAGGACCTGGCGGGTGATCGACCCGACGGAAGGCTGCCGCTCGGGGGAGAGCGCGTCGATGATCCAGTCCAGGGAGAGGCGGCGACGGATCGATCCGTTCACCAGGGCCGTGATCAAGGCCTTGTCGGGGCGGGAGAAGGCCGTCTTCGCCCAGAGGAGGTCGAGGAGATCCTGGGCGTAGCCTTCCTTCTTTTCCCAGCGGCGGAGGATCTCCACGGCCGCCTCCCGGGCGTTCCCCGGCCGCGGCGCCTCCTGGGCCGGCTCCCTTCTCATCCCCCCCTCCCCTCCCCCAGGAAAGAGTCGACCGCCGATGCCACCTCGTCAAGAGACACCCGCGTGTCGCGGCAGGGGCCGCAGGGGCGGTCCAGCGTCACCGCCAGGACCGGCTTCCCCCGTCTCGCCAGGATCCCCGCGCCGAGCTCCTTCTCGCAAGCGACGGCCACCACGGCCCGGACGCTTCTCTCCCGGAGGCGCTCCAGAGCCAGGCCGCCGCCGGTGGCGAAGACCAGGCGGAACCCCCGCCGGCGGGCGAGCGCGGCGAGATCCTTCACGTCGCAGCGGCCGCAACCCAGGCACTCGCCCGGAGTGGTGACGATCGCCTGCCGGCAAGCGCTGTTCTGGAGGCAGCGCGGGGCGAGGACCAGAAGCTCTTCGGGCTTCACCCGCCGGCCGCTCCTCCGGGTGAGCCAGTTATTCATTGTGATGAGAATTCGCTTCATAGCTGTCGCTCGTAGCCGCGGACCTTTGATTCACCTTATACGACCAATAATAATCATCCCGACGGATACGTCGGGATAGGTCCGCGGGCTATGACGCGCGGACCCCCAAGGGTCCGCGCCTACGGAACGCAAAGCAGGTCGCAGGCGATGCCGATCATATCCCGAGCCTCTCCCCCGGTTCTAGGCGAAACCCCCGCAAAAACTCTCCCGCCGCCAGCGCCTTTCCCCCCTCCGCTTGCAGGCGCAGGATCCGCAAGGCGCCGCCTACCGCCGCGACCACCAGGTCCTCTCCGGAGGCAGCGAGGACTGTCCCCGGTTCCCCCGATCCGGCGGGGACGACGCGAGTGGCGTGAACCTTGAGGAGGCGCCTTTCGCCGGCGCGCTCGAGATGGGTGAATGAACCCGGCCAGGGGATGAGCCCCCGGACGCGGTTGTGGATCTCCTCCGCGCTCTTGCGCCAGTCGATCCGCCCGTCCTCCTTGGCGAGCTTGGGCGCCAGGGTCGCGCGGGAGTCGTCCTGGGGATAGGGGGCGGCACGCCCCGCCTCGATCCCGCTCACCGCCGAGCAAAGGACGCGCGCGCCCGCGCGGGCGAGACGGAGGGCGAGCGAAAGCCCGTCGTCCCCCTCCTCGATGGGGAACCTCTCCTGGGCGAAGATCTCTCCGGCGTCGAGCCTCTCCACCAGCCGGTGGACGGTCACGCCGGTTTCCCGGTCCCCGGCGATCAGCGCCCAGGCGATGGGGGCCGCCCCCCGCCAGCGGGGCAGGAGCGAGGGATGCAGGTTGATCCCTCCGCGAACGGCCGATGCGAGGTAGGAGGAGGGGATCAGCCGCCCGTAGGCCGCGCTGACCACGAGGTCCGGGGCGAGGGCGGCGATGTGCGCGATCTCGGCGGCCGAGGAGAGGGACTCGGGCTGGCGGACGGGGATCCCGAGCTCCCCGGCCCGCCTCTTGACCGGCGGCTCCCCCAGGCGCCGGCCGCGGCCGGAAGGCCGGTCGGGCTGGGTCACCGCTTCGGCCACTCGGTGGCCGGCGGCGACGAGCCCTTCCAGGCTTGGCAGGGCAAAATCCGCGGTTCCCAGGAAAACGATCTTCATGGCGTCCCGCGCCGCCTCCCTGAGGCGGCTTACAAATCCCTCCCGCCGCTTCGCTCCTGTCCGCCAGAGCGCCCCAGTCGCGACGGCGGAGAAGCGGACTACAGGCCCGCTCCGGAGGCGGGCGCGGCGGGAGCGGCCGCCGCGCCCAGCCCGATGCTATCCCCTACCCCGATCCGGTTTCTCTCGAACCAGCCGCGATTCATCTCCAGGGCGCAAGAATATTCTGCCAGCGGAAGGTGGAGAGTGGTGTCGAACGGCGTCATCTCCTGGATCTCGATGATGCGCCCGGAGGGGCCGATAAAGGCGAGGGAGAGGGGGATCCGGGTGTTCTTCATCCAGAAGGCATGCCGGACCGGCCGGTCAAAGACGAAAAGCATCCCCTCGTCTTCGGGAAGACTCCGGCGGTGCATCAGTCCCCGCTCCCGCTGAAGCGGCGTCCGGGCCACCTCCACTCGGACCTTCCTCCCCCCGGCCGTGATCCAGGCTTCTCCGAAGATGACCTCCGGTTCCGAGCAACCCTGGAGGGTCAATAGAAGGGCGCCGACGACAACGGCGAAACAAGAGCGAACCGGCGCCCTGAGCGCCCGCCCGGCGAGCGAGAGAGACATCGCCTTTCCCGGACGAGGCCTCACTCGAGAGTGCAACAGTTTTTCGCGGCCAGGGCGACGTAGGCGCCGTAGACGACGACGAGAGCCCAGATGATCTGGCCCACGGTGAAGGGCAGAAACCCGGCCAGGACGGAGAGGAGGGCCGCCGGGGTGAGGCTGAAGACGGCGAGGGCGAGGGACTGCCGCCAGGGGAGCGGCCGCTTGAGGAGGGCCGCGGTCAGGGCGGCGAGAAGGGTCCCGAGCACCGAGAACAAGGCCCCCAGGAGGACGACGAAGAGGTAAACCAGGAGGACGACGATCGGCCCCTGCTGCCAGACGATGAGCAACCGCCAGCGCTCCAGGGTCTGGTCGTTGACCACCACCGAGGCGTCGGCGGGGAGGGGGCGCTGAAGGGGGCGGTCGGGGGCGTTGAAGATCGGGAAGTTGAAGAAATAGGAATCGGCGGAGAGGGCGAACCCCCAGGCGCCAGGGGGGAAGCGGGGGACCTGGTTCTTGAGATCGACCAGGAAGATGAACGACCCGGCGTTGCCGGTGGCCCGGAGGAGGCGGGCCGCCTCTTCGTTCCCGGGAGGCCCGGCGTCCAGTGCGGCCTGGGCGATGGAGCGCTTCAGCTTCGCTTCCGCCTCCGGGAAATGGGAATCGATCCAGGCGGAGGCTTCGGCGCGCGTCTCCGGGGGTAGCGCGGCGATGTAGTCGAGGTGCTCCCGCCACTCCCGCGGAGTGAACTCGTTCTCCTTCTCGAAAACGAAGGTCTCCTCCTTCATCTGGACCTTCCCCTTCTCGATCCGGAGAGCGGGGAGGTGACCCCGGAGGGCGGCGGTGATCGAAGCGGTCATGCGGTTGAGATAGAACACCTGCATCCCGCCCGAGACGAGGGCGGGGAGGGCGAGGAGGACGGCGGCGTAGGCCAGGATCTCCAGCGGTGACCGCCGCGCGAGCGAGCGGTAGGCCGGCAGATCGGTGAGGCTTAAGCGAAGCGTCCCCAGGAATGTCTTGAAGGAGAACTCCATGACCGCAGAACCGCGGGACGGGCGCGCCCCCCCAAAAACCGGAGGCGCGCCCGCCTCGCTCCCGTTAAGCCCGCGGGGGCGGGACGAAAGCCTTAGAACCCCCCGCGCGCCGTTCGCTTCAGTTGACGATCGCGATCTGGTCGGCGGACTTGATCATGATCTGCTTGCTGCCTTTCCAATCATCGACCTTACCCGTCACCCGGACCGTCTTGTAGAGGAACTTCTTCGGATCGCCGATCTCGGAGATCTTGCCGTCCTTGCCCTTCTTGTAATACACGAAGGTCAGGCTGCTCTTGTAGTCCTGATCGACGTTGAGCTTGACCGGCCCGCTCTTCCCCCGGTCTTCGGGGTCGTAGACCTTGATGATCTTGGCTTCCACGGTGACGGTCTCGCCGACCCGTTTCATCGCCTCCTGCCAAGTCAGGGCCGCGGCGGGAGCCGGGGCGGGAGCGGCCGGAGCCGCCGGAGCTTCCACGGCGGGGGCGGCCGGGGCGGCGGGCGCTTCGACGGCCGGGGCGGCGGCCTCCTCCTCTCCGGTCTGGGCCGGAACGAGGGGGAGGCAGATCAGCGCCGCGAGAACCGCGGCGGACAACATGAACCACGTCTTCATTCTGCTACCCTCCTTGGTTGAGTGATCGGGTTATCGGGTTCACGGTTCTCTTCGGGCTTTCAACCGTTGAACCCTTGAACCTTGAACCGTTGAACCCGTTTTATTTTACCACCTCGATATCCCCGGGCGAACGGAGCATGATCTGCTTCGCGCCCTTGTAGTCCTCCACCTTGCCCTTGACCCGGACCTTTTTGAAGAGGAACTTGCCCGGGTCGCCAAAGCCGGCGTCGCTCTCGTCCTTGTTCTTCTTGTAATAGCAGATGGTCAGGCTGGTCTTGAAATCCTGGTCAACGTTGAGCTTGACCGGCCCGCCCTTGCCCCTCTCCTCGGGGTCGTAGATCTTGACGATCTCGGCCTCCACGGTCACGGTCTCTCCCACCCGGGTCATCGCCTCCTGCCAGGTGAGGGCGCCAGAGGAGGATTGGGGAGCGGCCGGACTGGCAGGAGAGGCAGGCTGGGCGGGAGCGGCCGGAATGGCGGGGGCGGCGGTCTCTACGAAGACGCCGGGGCTGGCCCAGTCCCCGTACATCGGGTTGGGGAGCATCACGAGGTCCTTGGCGTAGCGCTCCTTCACCGAATCGAAGGTCGCCCCCTTGGCGTAGAGGTCGTCGCACTGGTCGCCGACCAGCATGAGGATCTTGAGCGGGGGGAGCTTGACGGTCAGGGTCTTGATCTCGCCCTTTTCGACGTCGGCGCGGCGCGCCGTCTTGTCGCCGTCCTTCTCGTAGACCCCTTCCCGCAGGAGAAGCGCGTCGTAGACGACCCCCTGTTCGTCCAGGTTCTTGGCGGTGGCGTACTTGAGCGGCGGGTTCTGCCGGTTGGTGATCAGGACCACCTTGCCGCCGAGCTCGCGGACGAGCGCGCAGAACTCCTTCGCCCCGGGCATGACGGGGGCGACGCCCTTCAGGCACCAGTCGTTCCACATCCCCCGGTCGTAGCCCTTCTTGGCCTGGGCCAGGGCGACCTGAAAATCGACGTTGCAGAGGACCGTCTCGTCGACGTCGAGGACCGCGCACCAGGAGCCGGCCTTCTCGTTACGGGCGAGGTCCTTTAGCCGCGCCATCGCCCCCCGGTAGGTCTGCTCGCAGCAGGCCTTGTACTCGTCCGCCGTCTTCACCCAGGCGACGTCGTTGGTGAGCTTGACCTGCTCGGCCCCGACAGAAACGGCGCCGGCGAGCGCAGCGACGATGGCGACTACGATCAATACCTTCTGGCTCTTCATATCTCCTCTCTCCATGTGGTTTTCCCTCGTGGGAGGGGCGTCTCGCTTGCCCCGCATTCAAAGAATCTACTCGGGGCCCCGATCCCGGCGATTGGGATCGCGGCGAGGACGCCGCTCCCACCTCTACAGATGCACGTTGAGTATCCCCACCATCTCCGGATAGCCCGCCGCGATCAGGTAGTCGATCTGGGCGAGCGAGGTCTTGAGGAGACGCACCTTCTCGTTGTAGGGGAGGAAGGCGGACTTGAAGCCGTTGATCAGGATATCCCGGAGGTTCAGGAGGCTCAAGTTGAAGTTCCGGCAGGCGAGGTAGAGCTCCTGGCTCATCGAGGTGTCGGACATCAGCCGGTTGTCGGTGTTGAGGGTGACCCGGACGCCGTACTCGTAGTAGAACTTGAAGGGGTGCTCCTTCATCACCCCGACCACGCCGGTCTGGACGTTGCTGGAGAGGCAGATCTCCAGGGGGATGCGGTGGTCGGTGACGAAGTTCAGGAGCTCCGGGTCTTCGCGCAACCGCACTCCGTGGCCGATCCGGTGGGCCCCGCAGTAGCGGATGGCCTGGGCGATCGACTTCGGGCCGAAGGCCTCGCCGGCGTGGACGGTGGAGTTGATGAAGTGGTTGATGATCAGGGCGAAGGCCTTGCGGTGGTCCTTGGCCGGGAAGTCCTTCTCCGCCCCGGCCAGGTCGAAGCCCACCACCCCCTGGTTCTTGAACTCCACCGCGAGCTGGGCGAGCTTGTAGGACCAGCGGGGGGTGATATTCCTGAGCCCGCAGATGATGATCCCGGAGCGGACCCCGAAGTCCCGCTCGGCCTTTTTCAGGCCGGCGATCACGCTTTCCACCACCTCCGGCAGCTTCAAGCCCCGCCGGACGTGGAGCATGGGGGAGTAGCGAACCTCAACGTAGCGGACGTTCTCTGCGGCGCAATCCTGGGCGAGTTCGTAGGCGATCCGCATCAACGCCTCCCGGGTCTGCATGACCGAGAGGGTGATCTCGAAGCCCTTGAGATAGTCGACCAGCGAAGCGTGCTTCTTGCCGGGGGCGAGGAGGCGCTTGGCCTCGGCCGGCGGATAGTAGCCGCGCTCCCCCCGGTTACCCTTCATCAGCTCCAGGACCGTCTCCATCCTAAGCGAGCCGTCGAGATGGCAGTGGAGGTCGGTCTTGGGAAGCTTCCGGATCAGCTCCCGTGTGATCTCCACCTTGGGGGAGAGCGGTCCGGAACGACGCGGGTGTTTCACTCTAGCTCCTCGGAATGGTCCCGCCGCGGAGGCGGCGCTTATTCTTTCACTATACCCCGATCATCGCCGCGGTTCAATGATCGGTTCCGATTCCCGGCGCGCCTGGTCGGCCGGTTCTCCACCTGACGCCCTTCCGGGCTGCGGCGGACAAGTGTGAACGGGCGGCGCGGCCTCCCTTCCGGGATACCGCGCTCGTTATTACCCCCTGTCCATCATCTCCTCGGAACGACCCGGGGGGCGCTTTCCCTCCCCGGAGTCTTGCGGCGTCTCCGGAGGAGGTGGCGGAGTCGGCGCCTCGCCGGCCTCGAGCGACTTGAGCTCGAGCCCCTCGATCTCCTGCAGTGTCTTCCCCGCGATCCCCTGGAGGTCGCCGTAGAGTCCGACCGTGCCTCCCATCACGCGCTCGATCTGCTCCTCTCTCTTCGCCCACTGCTTGGTGATGACCTTCCGCTCCCGCTCCAAATCCTCCCGCATCGAGGAGAAGGCCTCGACGATCGCCTGGACGCGCTGGCGGAAGCGCGGCCCGGTCAGGTAGTGGTAGACCAGCTCCATCTTCGACTGCTGCCCCTCGGCCGCCTGGCGGGCCGCCGCCAGGTCGATCAGATTCTGCCGGAGGGCGAGCGCGACCGGGAGGGCCGAGCGGGGGTGGGTCACCCAGATCCCTTCCACCAAGTCGAAGGTCTCCAGTCCCTTGGGGAGCGCCTGGCTGACCAGGACGGCGATCTCCGCCCGGGCCGCCCGCTGGTCCTCGCGGAGCTTGACGAGCCAGCCGTCGGACCAGTTTCGGGTCCGCTTCGACTCCCAGAGGATAGTCCCGCAGGCCTGGCCGGAGGGGCCGGCCACCCGCTGCAGGGCGTCGCCCCCGTGCTCGCCCTTGGGGACGGGCTCGATCAGGTCCCGGGGGAACTTCGCCCTTAAGACCGCTTCGATCTCGAGCTCCTGGACCTCCCCCTGGAGCTGCTCCGAGCCCTGCTCGGCCTGGCGCTTCAGCTCCTCGATCCGCCTCTGCAGGGAGGCGATCGTCTGCTCCTTCTCGGCGACCCGGAGCTTGAGCCCCTCCTCCGCCTCCCGCCGGGCCGCTTCCCGGGCGGCGGAGAGCCCTTCCTGGACGCGCTTCTCGACGGTGAGAGAGAGCTCCCGCCGGGCGTCGTCGAGCTCCCGCCCTTTCCGGAGAAGATCGGCCTGGGCCCGCTGGGCTTCGGCGAGCTTCTCCTCCCGCCGCTGGATGAGCTCGCGGAGCTCGCCGATCTCGCGCGCTTTTTCCTCCAGGTCGCCGGAGAGGGCCTGCCTGGCCCTCCTCGCCTCCTCGGCCGCGATCTTCTCCTTCTCCTGCCGGAGCTTCTCGGCCAGGCGCTCCTCGAGCGTCTCCCGGGCGCGGACGACCTCCGCCTCCCGCTCCCGGAGCGCCTTCTCCCGGCCGACGGCCTCCTGGTCCTTCCGGGCGAGCCGGGCCTCGTACTCCCGCCGGGTCGCCTCGAGGAGGGGGGCGGCCAGCGACTCGTTGAGCTTGATCTCGGCCCCGCACTTCGGGCAGACGATGATCGGTTCGGTCGGGTTCATGGCATACCTCCCCGCCGAAACGGCGGATGATCTCTACTCCGCCGGATCGGACGGATCCGGCGGATCGGTCGGGTCGGACGGCTGGGGCAGGCGGTTGGCCGGCGCGACCGCGGCGGCCGGCGGGGCGGCCGGCACCCTCCGGAACCTCGCCACGTATCCGTCCGAGACCCCTCCGAAGGCGGGCTGGAAGGCGTTGAGGGTCGGGAAATCGAGCGAGCTGGTCTGGCCGCTGATGTAGGCGGTCCCCTTCCCGCTCGCCCAGGCCGCGTAGTGCTCGTCCTTGGCGGAACCGCCCAGGTAGGTGGAGAAGAGGAGGAAGGAGCCGGTCGAGGAGAGGACGGAGAGGAATCCGTCGTAGTGCTTGGAGTGGAAGGCCTGGAAGGGGTCGACCGTGGGGAAGTCCGGCGAATTGGTGTGGCCGGGGACGTAGACGTTCTTCTCGTCGTCGATGCAGATGTGCTTGGAGGTGTCGCTGGAGGAGCCGCCAAGGAGCGTGGAGAAGACCAGGGCCGAGCCGGAAGAGGTGAGTTTGGAGACCCAGGAGTCGCCGGAGCGGCGGACGGAGAGGTAGGGGTTGACCAGGGGGAAGTCGTCCGAGCCGCAGGCGCCGGTGGCGTAGATCTCGCCGTCGCGGTCGACCTCGAGCGCCCGCCCGGTCTCGTGGCCGGAGCCCCCGAGGAAGGTCGAGTAGAGGACTGCGGAGCCGGAGGCGGAGAGAACGGTGATGAAGGCGTCCTCGGCCCCGGCCTTGACCGGCTGGTAGGCGTCCCGGACGGGGAAATCCCCTCCCCCGGTGTTCCCGATGACGTAGACCTTGTCCCCCCGGGCCAGTGCCATCTCCCCGATGTCGGGGTTGGTGGTGCCGAGATAGGTCGAGAAGACCAGGGCCGAGCCGGATGGCGAGAGCTTCACGACGTAGGCGTCCCAGGAGTGGCTGAAGGCGCCCTGGTAGGGGTTGACCGTGGGGAAGTCCGGCGAGAGGGTCTTGCCGGCGAAGTAGAAGGAGCCCTCGGAGTCGAGCGAGGACTTGTAGGCCCAGTCGTCGTTGTTCCCGCCCAGGAAGGTCGAGTAGAGGAGCGTCGAGCCGGTGGAGGAGAGCTTCAGGGCGAAGGAGTCCCAGGCCCCGTGGTGGTAGGCCTGGTAGGCGTTCGCGGTCGGGAAGTCGGAGGCGGTGGTCGCCCCGTTGACGTAGACTCCATAGGCCGAGTCCACCTGGACGGTGAAGCCTTCGGAACCGCCGGTCGCGCCCCCGATGAAGGTCGACCAGAGAAGGCTTTGGCCGGCGGAGTCGAAGACGGTCACGAAGACCGACTCCCCGTCCTTCTTCTCCATCTGGTAGCCGTTCTTGACCGGGAAGTCGGGCGAGTGGGTGTAGCCGGTGACGTAGACCCGCTCCCGGTCGTCGGCGGCGACGCCGAAGGCGAACTCCCCGCCCTCCCCGCCCAGGTAGGTGGAGAAGACCGCCTCGTAGAGATGGGGAGCGGATGACCCGGGTGTTGTCGAGCCCTCGGGCGGTAAGCTTTGGCAGCCGATCAGGATCAGGGCTGCGCCTAGAAAGGCAAAATGGCGTTTCATGCTTTCTCCTTTTTCCGAAGGACGCTTCCGGCGCCCTTCGGGAAAAGGACTATACTTTCGCGGCGGGAGACCGGCAAGGGAAATAGTCCGAAGCAAAATCCGGCACATCCGCGCAACTTTCCGCAACCTCACGTAACCTTTCGTAACCTTACGTAACCTTACGTAACCTCACGTAACCTTGCGTAACCTTACGTAACCTCCCGCGACCTCCCGCCACCCTGGCCTACTCTTCCCATCCCCCGCCCAAGGCCTTGTAGAGCTGGACCACGACCAGGAGTTCCGAGAGGCGGGTCTGGGCGAGCGCGTTCTCGGCCGGGAAGAGCTGCTGCTGGGCCTCCAGGACCTCGTAGTAGCTCGCCTTGCCGGCGATGTAGCGCTGGGTCGAAACCTTGACCGCCTCGCTGAGCGAGGAGACGGCGATCTCGTACTGGGCCCTCACCCCTTCGAGCTTTTCCCGGGCGACGAGCGCGTTGGCCACTTCCTGGAAGGCGCTCCGGACGGTTTTCTCGTATCCCGCCCGGGCCTCGTCCCAGACGGCCCGGGCCTGGTCGTACTGGGCGACCAGCTTCCCCCCCTCAAAGAGCGGCCCGGAGAGGTTCCCCCCCGCGGACCAGGACTCCTGGTCCGCGCCGTCGAAGGCCATAAGCTCGTCGCTGACGCGGCCGTAGAGGCCGGTGAGGTTGATCCGGGGGAAGAAGGAGCCTTTCGCCGCGCCGACCCCCGCGGAGGCGGCGTGGAGCGTCGCGGAGGCCTGGCGGATGTCCGGACGGCGCTCGAGCAGGCCGGAGGGGAGCCCGGCCGGGACCTCCGGCGGAAGGGACTGCTCCAGCAATCCCGCGGTCCGCTTGACCTCCCCGGGGTCGCGCCCCAGGAGGATCTGGATCTGGTTCTCCTCGACGGCGATCTGCCTCTCCAGGTCGGGGATGGTCGCGGCGACATTGGCCAGGGCCGCCTCGGCCCGGGAGACCTCGAGCTTGGAGGCGACGCCCCCTTGCAGGCGCTGGTTGAAGATCCGCAGGGACTCCCGGAAGGAGTCGGCCGTCCGCCGGGCGATCTCGAGCTCGTAATCCAGGGCGAGGAGAGTGAAGTAGGACTGGGCCACCTCCCCGATCAGGCCGATCCGGACGCCGCTTTTGGCCTCCTCGGTCGCGAGGAAGCGGGCCTGGTCCGCCTCGTTCATCCGCCGGAGGCGCCCCCAGAGGTCGATCTCCCAGGAGGCCGTGATCCCGGCGAAGGAGGAGTCGCCCTCCTCGGTCACGGAGAGGGTCGGGGACCCCAGGAACTCCCCGACGCCGTGGCTCAATTGGTACTGGTAGCCGGCCTGGGGGAGGAGAAGGGCGCGGGACTGGGAGGCGACATAGCGCGCCTGCTCGACCCGGGAGGCCGCGATCCGGAGGTCGTAGTTGTTCTCGAGGGCGGTTTGGATCAGGTCGGCCAGGGTCGGGTCCCGGTAGACCTCCGCCCAGGGCTCGTCGCCGAGCGACCGGGCGGAGGCGGGCGCGGTCTGGTCCCGGAACGAGGGCGGGGTCTCGATCTGGGGCGGGGCGTAGTCCGGCCCGATCGCGCAGCCGGCGAGAATGGCCAGCGCAACTGCCGCCGTCATGGCGAGCCCCGAGCTTAGTCGAGGGGCGAAGCAATCCCGCGTCATGGCGAGCCCCGAGCTTAGTCGAGGGGCGAAGCAATCTCCGGGTAGTCCCCGAATCGTTTCCCGCGCGGCAGGGCGAGATTGCTTCGTCCCCCTCGCTTCGCTTGGGGTCCTCGCAATGACACCGCTTCCGGGAGAGGCATCGGGCGGGGACAAGAGGCGCGGGCTCACGGGAGTCGTTTCTCCTTTCCGGCTCCGCCCTCCGGAGCGGCCTCGACCCGGCCGCCCGAGAGCTTCTCCACGAAGAAGAATAGGGCGGGGATGATGAAGACGGCGATCAGGGTGGAGGCGAGCATCCCCCCGATCACCGCCGTCCCCATCACCTGGCGGGCGTTGGCGCCCGAGCCGGAGGCGATGAAGAGGGGGACGCAGCCGAGGATGAAGGCGAGGGAGGTCATCAGGATGGGGCGAAGCCTCAGGCGGGCGCCGGTCAGGGCGGCCTCCTTCAGGCTCTTCCCCTTCTTGTGCTCCATCCGGGCGAACTCGACGATCAGGATGGCGTTTTTAGCGGCAAGCCCGATCAGCATGATCAGTCCGATCTGGGCGTAGATGTTGTTCTCCATCTTCCGGAGCATCAGGAAGGCGAAGGCCCCGAAGACGGCGACCGGCGTGGAGAGGAGGACGCTGAAGGGGAGCGACCAGGACTCGTAGAGGGCGGTCAAGATGAGGAAGACGAAGACCAGGGAGAGGGCGAAGATGATCCCGGGGGAGACCCCCTCGGCCGCGAGCTTCTGCTGGTAGGACATCCCCATGTAGTCGAACCCCATCTCGGGGGGCATGGTCTCGGCGAAGACCTCCTCCAGGGCGTTCATCGCCTGGGTCGAGCTGAAGCCCTGTGCGACCGTGGCGTTGATCTGGGCGGCGCGGTAGAGGTTGTAGCGCATCGTGAACTCGGGCCCGGCGTCGGAGCGGGGCTTGATCAGGGCGTCGAGCGGGGCCATGTCGCCGGCGGAGTTGCGCACGTAGAATTGGCCGAGCTGGTCGGCGTCGGTCCGGAAGTCGCCCTCGGCCTGGACGAAGACCTGCCACTGGCGTCCGAAGCGGTTGAAGTAGTTGACGAAATAGCCGCCCATGAAGGTCTGGAGGGTGGTGTAGACGTCGGAGAGGGAGACCCCCTGGCGCAGGGCCTTGTCCCGGTCGACGTCGACGAAGACCTGGGGGACGGTGGGGACGAAGGTGGTCGTCACCTGGGCGAGCTCGGGGCGCTTCTGGGCGGCCTCGATGAAAAGGCGCGTGTTCTTGGCCAAGAAGGCCACGTCCCCCCCGGAGCGGTCCTGGAGGACGAAGGAGACGCCTCCGGACGATCCGACGCCGGGGATGGCGGGGGGCGGGAAGGGGAAGGCGATCGCGCCGGGGATTTTTTTTAGCGCCGCGAAGACGCGATACATCAGGACCCGGTAGCGCTGGGAGAAGGATTTCCGCTCCGACCAGTCCTTGAGCGAGAAGAAGAAGGAGCCGGCGTAGGTGGTGGAGGTCCCGGAAAGGAAGCTGTAGCCGACGATGGTGGTGGTGTGCTCGATCCCGTCGATCGCCTTGACCGCCGACTCGATCTCCCGGCAGACCGCGTCGGTCCGCTGGAGCGAGGCCGCGTCGGGGAGGGTCACGTTGGCAAAGAAGTAGCCCTGGTCCTCGTCCGGGAGGAAGCCCCCGGGGAGGCGGCCACCGAGCAGGAGGGCCAGGAGCATGAATCCTCCGAGGAGGATGGCGCTGAGGAGGAGCTTGCGGATCAGCGCTCCGGACCAGCGGACGTAGCGGTCAGTCGTCCGGTTAAAGCCGCGGTTGAACCAGCCGAAGAAGCGGCCGGAGATCCCCCTCGACTCCTTCCGGGGGCGGAGGATCAGGGCAGCCAGCGCCGGGGAGAGGGAGAGGGCGTTGAAGGCGGAGATCAGGACCGAGATGGCGGTGGTGACCGCGAACTGCTGGTAGAGCCTCCCGGTGATCCCCGGGATGAAGACGGTGGGGAGGAAGACCGAGGCGAGGATGAGGGCGATCGCGGTCACCGGTCCCGAGACTTCCTCCATCGCTTTAAACGCCGCTTCCTTGGGAGTCTTGCCCTCCTCGATGTGCCGTTCCACCGCCTCGACCACGACGATGGCGTCGTCCACCACCAGACCGATGGCGAGGACCAACCCGAAGAGGGAGAGGGTGTTCACGGTGAAGCCGAGGATGGGGAAGACGATGAAGGTGCCGATCAGGGAGACGGGGACGGCGAGGAGCGGGATCAGGGTCGCCCGCCAGCCCTGGAGGAAGATGAAGACGACGATGATGACCAGGATCAAAGCCTCGACCAGCGTCTTCTGGATCTCCTCGATCCCGGAGGTGACGGCCTTGGTGGTGTCGAGCGCGATCTGGTAGTCGAGCCCGGGAGGGAAGCGCTCGGCGAGCTTCGCCATCAGCTTCTTCGCCCGGTCGGCGGCGTCGAGCGCGTTGGAACCCGGCATCTGGTAGACCGCGAGGATCGCCGCCGGCTGGCCGTTGAAGCGCCCCTTCACCCCGTAGGAGTTGGCCCCCATCTCGATCCGGGCGACGTCCTTGAGGCGGAGGATCGACCCGTCGGAATCCGTCCGGACGACCACCTCGCCGAACTCCTCCGGGGTCTCGAGCCGCCCCTGGGCCCGGACCGCGTAGGTGAACTCCTGGCCGGCCGGGACCGGCTCCCCCCCAACCTGGCCGGCGGGGTTGACCCGGTTCTGGGTGTTGATGGCGTTGACGATCTCGGGGATGGTCAGGTTGAGCTTGGCGAGCTTGTCCGGGCGGACCCAGATCCGCATCGCGAGCTGCCCCCCGCTCATCACCTGGACGTTGGTGAGCCCCGGCACCCGGGCGAGTTCGTCGAGGAGGTTGATCGTGGCGTAGTTGGAGAGGAAATACTGGTCGTAGATCCCGCTCGGAGAGTAGATGCTGAAGAGGAGGAGCGGCGAGGACATGGATTTCTGGACGAGCAACCCGTAGTTGCGGACGTCGGCGGGGATCTGGGACTCGGCCTGCGACTCCCGCATCTGGGCGAGGACCTGGTCGGTGTTGGGGTCGGTGGAGACGTCGAAGATCACCTGGAGGGACATCTGGCCGTTGTTGGCGGAGGTCGAGTACATGTAGAGCATGTTGTCCACGCCGCTCATCTGCTGCTCGATCGGCGTGGCCACCGACTCCTCCACGGTCCCGGAGTCGGCGCCGACGTAGGTGGCCTTGATGTTGATCTGGGGAGGGACGATGTTGGGGAAGAGGGAGACGGGGAGGCCGAGGAGCGAGACGACCCCGACGATCACGGTAACGATGGCGATCACGATCGCCACCGTGGGATGGTTGATGAAGAACTTGGCCATCTGCGTTAGTAGGCCGGTTCTATGAACCGGCGGTCTTTCGCGCCCCGACTCGGTCGGGGCCTACAAAACCGGCGAGGCGGCGGCGGACGGTCCCGGCGTGCGGTAGGGCTGGGGCGAGACGACGGCTCCGTCCTTCGCCTTCTGGACGCCCTCGACCACGACCTGGTCGTCCGGGCCGATCCCCGCCGTGACTATCCAGAGTGAGCCGGAGCGCTCGCCCATCGTCACCGGGCGGATCGACGCCTTATTGTCGTCCTTGACCACCGCGAGCTGGTAGGTCCCCTGGATCTCGATCACCGCCCGCTGGGGGACCAGGAGGGCGTCCTTCCGAATGCCGACCTGGGCGCGGACCCGGGCGAACTGCCCGGGCCGGAGGACATGGCGCGGGTTGGGGAACTCGCCGACCAGGCGGATCGCGCCCGTCCGCGGGTCGACCTCGCGGTCGACGCTCACGACCCTCCCCTTCTCGGCGTAGGGCCGGTCGCCGGCCAGGATGAGCTGAAGCTCAACCGTCGGCGGCTCCGGCGTCGCCTCCTCCCCCTCGTCACCGTCCAGAAAGGGCTTCACCGCGGCCAGGTAATCCTGCTCGCTGACGCTGAAGTAGGCCCAGATGGGGTCGACCTGGGAGACGACGGTGAGGGGCTGGTCGGACGGGCCGACCAGGTCGCCGATCTGGGCGGAGGCGATGGCGGCGATCCCGCTGATGGGGGCGACGATCCGGGTGAACTCGAGGTTGAGGCGGGCCTGCTCGACCGCCGCCAGGTTGGAGAGGTTCGCCTGGACGGCGTCGTCGAGCTCCTGCTGGCTGACCGCGCTTTCCTTGGCGAGCGGGGTCAGCCGCTTCACGTCGAGCTCGGTCTTGCCCAGGGCGGCGTTGGCCTGGTCGAGCTTGGCCTGGAAGGGCCGGGGATCGATCTGGAAAAGGAGGTCGCCCTTCTGCACCAGGGCGCCGTCGTGGTAGTTCTGCGACTGGAGGTAGCCGCTGACCTCGGCCCGGATCTGGGCGTTGACCGAGCCGTCCAGCGTCCCCACCCACTCGTCGTAAACCGGGACGTCCATCCGGACGGGCTTGGCCACCTGCACCTCGGGCGGCCCGGCCGGGGGGATCTTGGGCATGCAGGAAACGGCGAAGAGCAAAAGAAAGGGGATGCCTAAATAAAGGACCTTCGTCTTCATCTCACACGTTTCCTCGGGTTCCGGGCGGGCGCTGAGCATGGGAACCTGCCGATTAGGATCGGGAATATATATCAGATCGGGCCTGCCCTGACTACGTGGAAATGCTCCTCGCTGATCATCTGTAGAAATCGGGGCCCCGAGCCAGTGGCCAGACCGGCTTTGGCTCGGCATTATCAAATCTTCCGGTCCTCTCGAATCAGGCGGATCAGGGCGTTGGTCGAGGAGTCGTGGGCGAGGGCCGGCTCCTCTTTCGACTCGATCTCGGCGAGCGCCTTCTTCGCCAGCTGTTTCCCCAGCTCCACGCCCCACTGGTCGAAGGAATAGACGTCCCAGATCACGCCCTGGACGAAGACCTTGTGCTCGTAGAGCGCGATCAGCTGGCCGAGGACGGATGGGGTAAGCTGCTTCGCCAGGATGGTGTTGGTGGGACGGTTCCCAGCGAAGGTCTTGAAGGGTACGAGTCCCTCCTTCGTCCCCTCGGCCCGCGCCTCTTCCGCGGTCTTCCCAAAGGCGAGCGCCTCGGTCTGGGCGACGAAGTTGGCGAGGAGCTTCGCGTGGTGGCCGGCGAGGGGGTTGTGGGAGGCCGAGAAGCCGATGAAGTCGGCCGGGATGAGCTTCGTCCCCTGGTGGATGAGCTGGTAGAAGGCGTGCTGTCCGTTCGTCCCCGGCTCCCCCCAGACGATCGGCCCGGTCTGATATCCGACCTTCCGACCCTCCTTGTCCGTCGACTTCCCGTTCGACTCCATGTCGAGCTGCTGGAGATAAGCCGGGAAGCGGGAGAGGTATTGGTCGTAGGGGAGGACGGCGTAGGAGGAGGCGTTGAAGAAGTTGTTGTACCAGACGCCGAGGAGGGCGAGGAGCGCGGGCATATTCTTCTCCAGCGGCGCCTCGGCGAAGTGCCGGTCCATCGTCCGGTAGCCCTTGAGCAGCTCCCCGAAATTTTCCGGGCCGATCGCGATCATCAGCGAGAGGCCGATCGCCGAGGGGAGTGAGTAGCGCCCGCCCACCCAGTCCCAGAACTCGAACATGTTGGCCGGATCGATGCCGAAGCCCTTCACTTCCTTGGCGTTGGTGGAGACGGCGACGAAGTGCCTCGCCACCGCCGCGGAGTCCTTGAGTGAGGCGAGGAGCCACGCCCGGGCGGAGAGGGCGTTGGCGAGAGTCTCCTGGGTGGTGAAGGTCTTGGAGCAGACGACGAAGAGCGTCTCGGCGGGATCGAGGTCGCGCACGGATTCGGCGAAATGGGTCCCGTCCACGTTGGAGACGAAGCGGACCGTGAGCGCGCGATCGGTGGAGGGCTTCAGCGCCTCGGTCGCCATGGCCGGGCCGAGGTCGGAGCCTCCGATCCCGATGTTGACGACATTCCGGATCCTTCGGCCGGTGTGGCCTTTCCACTCGCCCGAGCGGACGGAGCGGGAGAAGGCGGCCATATGGTCGAGGACGCGATGGACGGCCGGGACTACGTTCTCGCCGTCCACTTCAATTACCGCGTCGGGGGGGGCGCGCAGGGCGGTGTGGAGGACGGCCCGCCCCTCCGTCCGGTTGATCTTCTCCCCCTTGAACATGGCCGCGATCTGGGCTGGGAGGCCGGCGGCGGAGGCCAGGGCCAAGAGGAGGCGCATCGTCTCGGCGGTGACGCGGTTCTTGCTGTAGTCGAGGTAGAGGTCCCCGGCGGAGAGGGAGAAGGACTCGGCCCGGCGGGGATCTTCCCGGAAGAGTTCCCGCAGATGGACATCTTTGACTGCGCGGTAGTGCGCTTCCAGCGCTTTCCAGGCGGCGCTTTCGCGTATGGGCCGTTTCATCCGATCCCCTCCGTTTAGATTCGCAACAAACCAAATAACCGAAGCCGCGGATTTCGCGGATTGCGCGGATTAGAATTTTCGGCTTCGCTCCTTGACCAGGGATATTCTTACTCGGGTCGAGTGTATTCTACCATAAGCGGACCCGGGCACATTCAGATTGGGGGAGGAGAGGCGTATTGCTACAATCTTTCCATGGGATCTCAAGACGATTACACGAACCTCCATTGATAATCCGCGTAATCCTAAGAAATCCGCGGCTTTTTCCCGGGCCATGACGACTCCCCAGACCGTCCTCCTGATCGACGACGAGCCCCACATCGCCGACGTGGTGGTCTACGTCCTCGAGGAGAACGGCTTCAAGACCTCCACCGCCCTCTCCGGGGAGGCCGGCCTGAAATCCTTCCGCGCCCGGAAGCCCGACCTGGTCGTCCTCGACCTGAACCTCCCCGGGATCTCCGGCCTCGACCTCTTCCGCCAGATCAAGGCGCTCGACGCCGGCGTGCCGGTGATCATGCTCACCGCCAAATCCGAGGAGGTGGACCGGATCCTCGGCCTCGAGATCGGCGCCGACGACTACGTGACCAAGCCCTTCTCCCCCCGCGAGCTCGCCGCCCGCGTCCGGGCGGTCCTGAGACGCGGTCAGGCCGCCGGGGCGGCCGGGGGGACGATCCGCCACGGCCCCTTCGAAATCGACCCCTCGGCTTACTCCCTCAACTACTGCCGGAAGCGGATCCCCCTCACCCGCCAGGAGTTCCGCCTCCTGGAGGCCCTGATCCGCTTCCCCGCCCGGGTCTTCACCCGGGAATCCCTGATGGAGCGGGTCTATGAAGGGGAGAACTTCGCCGCCGATCGCTCGATCGACGCCCACGTGAAAAGGATCCGGAAGAAGCTCGCCGATGTCCGCCCCTCCCCCGACCCCATCCAGACGGTTTACGGGATCGGCTACAAGCTGAACCAGGATCTGGAGAATCGCGGAAACCAGAAACACTCAAGTGATGGGTAAGGGTAAGGATATTGGTCTGGTTGATGGGGGAAGTCGATGGTGCGGCCCGGCGGCCGTTTTGCCGCGCCACGCCTTACCCTAACCCATCCACCAGACCCACTTCCTAACCTTAACCCATCTACCAGGTTTGCTATGTTCTCCCTCCGCTGGAAACTGATCGCCGCCTTCCTCCTCGTCGTCTTCATCCCCTGCTGGCTCCTCCACCGCTACGCCATCGGCTTCTTCGACCGCTACACCCGCCGGGCGCTGGAGGACGAGATGGTCGCCTCCGCCTACCTCCTCGGAGAGCAATACCGGTCGGCGGTCCTCGAGGCGCCCGAAGAGGAAAGGCCGGAGGCCTTCGCCGCCTTCGAGCGCCTCCTGAAGACCTGCGGGCCGGAGATGCAGACCCGGATCCGGATCGTGGCGCCCTCGGGCGAGGTCCTGGCCGACTCCCACGACGACTCCTCGGTGGGGCAGAACTTCTCCGACCGGCCCGAGCTCCGCCGCGCGCTCGGCGGCCGTTACGGCGCGCGGGCCGCCCTCACCGACGACCGCCAGTACATGTATTACTACATCGCCTTCCCCGTCCTCTCCGCCGAAGGCGCCCCCCTCGGGATCGTCTACCTCTCCCGCCACACCGGGCCGATCATCCACGCCCTGAAGGAGATGCGCTACGCGCAGAGGCGGGGGATGATCGTCGCCCTTCTCTCCGCCCTGGCCGTGGCCGGAACGATCGCCTTCACCATCACGCTGCGCCTCCGCCGGCTCACCCGGGCCGCCCGGGCCGCCGCGGCCGGAGAAGGGCCGATCGACACGGAGATCCGGGGGCGCGACGAGATCGCGGAGCTTAGCGCTTCCCTCGCCCACATGTCGGCCGAGGTGGTCAAGCGCTCGCGCTACAACCGGGACTTCCTCTCCGAGACGATGCACGAGATCAAGACCCCGCTCACCGCGATCAAGGGGGCATCTGAGATCCTGGAGGGGTCCGCCGGGGAGAAGGAGGAGGCCCGAAGGAAGTTCCTCGGCAACATCCGCTACGAGACCGAGCGGCTGATCCGGATGGCGGGCGAGCTCTCCCAGCTGACCAAGCTCGACGCCGACGTCCTCTCCGAGCCGAAGGAGACTCTCGACTACGTCGATTTCCTGCGGCGGTTCGAGGAGCGGGTCCGCCCCGCCCTGGAGCCCGGCCAGGCCGCCTTCCGCGTGGGCCTCCCCGAAGGCAAGCTCGCCGTCTCGATCCTCCCCGGCCGGATCGAGCAGGTGATCGCGAACCTCCTCGAGAACGCCTTCCGCTACACGCCCCCGGAGGGGTCGGTGACCCTCTCGGTCGCCGCCGGGCCGGACCGGACCGCGGTCACCACCGTCGCCGACACCGGGGCCGGGATCCCGGCCGCCGTCCGGGGGAAGGTCTTCGATCGCTTCTTCACCACCGAGCGTCGCCAGAACCACTCGGGCGGCGGCTCGGGGTTGGGGCTCGCCATCGCCAAGTCGATCGTCGAGCACCACGGCGGGAAGATCTGGGTCGAGAGCGAGCCGGGGAAAGGCGCCTCCTTCTCCTTCAGCCTGAAGTTAGTCTAGCTTTTTGTGGGAGGGCCGTCTCGGCCCGATCCCGGCCGGCGATAGATCGCGGCCCCGATAGTCCCGTATCTCTGCCGGGACTATCGGGGCTCCCACGGCAGGTCTTAATTGTTCATCCCCCCGTCATATTTCTGCCGCATTTCTTTTATATATTTCTCCCGACGCTTAAGTCGGGAGAAATATAAAAAAGGAGGCGGCGATGTCCGGGAATTGGAGACGGGACCGGTGGTTTGTTCTGGCGGTGGTTTTCCTCGCGATCAACGCCTACGGCGTCTATTCCGCCGTGAAGAGTTCCGCCGGGCGGGAGGGCGTATCGGTCGTTTCCTTCCTGCCCAGCGACGAGCGGCCCGTCGGTCCGTCCGAGCCGATCCGGATCCGCTTCTCGGAGGCGATGGTCGCTCCGGAGCGGGCCGGCTCCTCCGCCTCCCCTTCCCTCCTCTCGTTCGAGCCCCGGGTGGAAGGCGCGCTGACCTGGGCGGCGCCGGACACCCTCCTCTTCGCTCCCCGCGCGAGCTGGAAGAAGTGCTACCTCTTCACCGTCCGCCTCGACCCGGCTCTCCGCTCACTCTCCGGAAGGCCGCTCGTCGGCGAGCGCTCCTTCCGCTTCCGGAGCGAGCCCCTCCGCCTCCTTTCCGTCGCCCAGTCCAACCTCAACGCCGAGCGCCGGGCCACCCTGCGCTTCGAGTTCAACGACGCCGTCTCCCCCGCCGCCCTGGCCGCCGCCCTCTCCCTGGAGAACGCCCGGGGGAAGGCGATCGACTTCCTCACGGTCGGCGGGACCGACTCCGCCGTCCTCCTCGTCCAGACCTATCCGGCCGACACCGATTGGATCCGGGTCAAGTTACGCCCGGGACTCTCCGGCGTCTCCGGCCCCCTCGGGCTTCCGGAAGCGGAGGAGAAGACGCTCGCCCTCGAGGCCTCCCTCGCCCTCCTCGGCCTCGATCCTTCCTCGCGCCCCTTCGCCGGCGGCGCGATCACCGCTTCCTTCACCTCTTCCCTCGAACTCCCCGCCGCCGCCCGCTTCATCTCCGTCGATCCCCCCGTCGAGATCACGGTCGAGCCCCTCTACAGCTGGGGCGACGAGGCGAGATGCCGGATCGAGGGCGACTTCCTCCCCGCCCGGGCCTACACCCTGACCTTCGGCAAGGGTCTCCCCGCCGCCGGGGCCCCTCCCCTCTCCGCCGAGATCGTCCGCACCGTCTTCTTCCCCGACCGGCCGGCCGCCCTCTCCTTCGCGGTCGGGGGGAGCTACCTCTCCACCCGCGGCAACCTTCTCCTCCCCGTCCGCACCGTCAACGTCCCCTCCTTCGCGCTCGAGGTCAACCGGATCTTCCCCAACAACCTCGTCCCCTTCGCGCTCCGCGAAGCGGGCGAAAGCTGGTACGGCTGGGGCAAAACCGATCGCGACCTCTCCCGCCGGATCGAAGAGAAGGAATACCGGACGCCGGGCGAGAGCAACCAATCCGTGGAAACCTTGGTCGACCTGCGCCCCTACCTCGCGGAGTCTCCTTCCGGGGCCTTCTTCCTGACCGCCCGCGCCGAGGGGGCCGGCTCCGAGGACCGCCTGGTCGTCGTCACCGACACCGCCCTCTCGGCCCGGATCGGCAAGAGCGACCTCCTCGTCTGGGCCAACTCCATCCACTCCCCCGCCGCCGTCGAGGGCGCCGAGTTGACCGTCTACTCCCGGACCAACCAGCCTCTTCTCTCCGGAGCGACCGACCGCGACGGGATCGCCCGCTTCAGCCTGGGCGGCCTGCCGGCCGGGGAAAAGCCTTTCCTGATCACCGCCCGCAAAGGCGAGGACGTTTCCTATCTCTGTCTTGCGGGGACGGAGGTCGATTCCGGCGCCGGGAACGGCGGGAGGGACTACCTGAGCGAGGGATACGAGGCCTGCGTCTTCACCGATCGGGGGATCTACCGACCCGGCGAAACCGCCCGGGCCTGCGCGATCGTCCGCGGGCCGGGAGTCACCCGCCCGCCCGCTTTCCCCGTCTCTCTCCGGGTGGTCGGTCCGCTCGGGAAGACCGAGCGGACGCTCACCGCCCCCCTCGACGAACTGGGAACGGCCGAGTTCGAGATCCCCTTCCCCGACTACTCGCTCACCGGGCGGCGCCGGCTCGAGGTCGTCCTGCCCGGGGACGAGGGCGGGAAGCTCGGCGAGTCCGAGGTCTCGCTCGAGGATTTCGTCCCCCCTCAGATCGAGGTGACCGCCGTCGCCGACGCCGGGAGGGCCGAATCCGGATCCGCCCTCTCCTTCGCTGTATCCGCCCGCCACCTCTTCGGCCGTCCCGCCGCCGGCGCCCCCGTCCGAGCTTGGGTGGAGTTCCTCTCCGAGGAGTTCGCCCCCGAGGGCTGGGAGGGATGGCGCTTCGGTGATCCCGAGAAGAAAGCGCTGCCGCCTTCCGCCGAGCTGGGGGCCAAGCGCCTGGACGAGGAGGGGAAGGCCGAGTTCACGGTCTCGGTCCCCGAAGCTTACCGCCCCGCCGCGGCGCTCGCCGTCGCTTTCGGCTGCTCGGTGGCCGAAATCGGCGGCCGCTCGGTCGCCGACTACCGGTCCCGCTCCTACGACGCCTACCCCTTCTACGTCGGGCTCAAGTCCGCGGCCCCGGAGGGCGGCTACCGCGCCGGCGAGACGGTCCCCCTGGAGGCGGCCGCCGTTCTCCCCGATGGAGAGGTGGACGAGGAGGCGGGGCCGCTCTCCCTCACCCTGAATCGTGTTTTCTGGTCATCCGTGCTCAAGAAGAACGACTCCGGGCGCTACGCCTACGTCTCCGAGCGGCAGATCGCGCCCGTCCGGGAAGAAACGATCCCGCTCGAGCGCGGGCGCGCGACCCTTTCCTACTCCCCGCCCCAGGGCGGCGAGTACCTCCTGACCGTCGCCGACCCCGCCTCCGGCTCATCCACCTCCTTCACCTTCTTCGCCGCCGAGAGCGGCCAGCAGTGGCTCGCCGGCTCCCTGGAGACTCCGGAGAAGGTCGACCTCGCCCTCGACCGGGAAAGCTATCTCCCCGGGGAGAGCGCCGTCCTCACCATCAAGTCCCCCTTCCCCGGCCAAGCCCTCCTCACGATCGAGTCGGACCGCGTCCTCTCCGCCCGCGTCCTCGCCCTCGATAAGAACACCGCCCAGGTCGCGGTCCCGGTCCTCCCCGAGTACTCCCCCAACGTCCACTGCGCGGTCTCGATCGTCCGCCCGGTCCGTCCGGGCGAGACCTGGGCCGCCCACCGCGCCTCCGGAACCGTCTCCCTTCCGGTCGATTCTCCCGGGCGCAAGCTCTCCCTCTCGGTCCAGGCCCCAGAGTCCATCCGCCCCGGGGAGAAGCTCGAGATCGCCCTCGCCCTGGCCAATAACCGGGGGTCGCCGCGCTCCGGAGAGGCGGTGGTGGCGGCGGTGGACGACGGGATCTGCCTCCTCACCGACTTCCCCGTCCCCGACCCCTTCGCCTTCTTCTTCGGGGAGCGCAGGCTTTCGGTCGCCCTCCACGACCTCTACGCCCTTCTCATGCCGGAGACCGAGAAGCAGGTCTCCGACGGATCAGCCGCGCCGGGGGGAGACGGGGGGCTCATCGCGGCGCTGCGCCGGCGGCTCAATCCGATCCGCTCGAACCGGTTCCGGCCGGTCGCCCTCTGGTCATCCCGGATCGCCTTGGGTCCGGACGGACGGGCGACCGTCTCCTTCGAAGTCCCCGAGTTCACCGGGCGGCTGCGCCTGGCCGCCGTCGCCCTCGACTCCCAAGGCTTCGCCTCCGCCCGGGCTTTCGTCCTGGTCAAGCGCCCCCTCCTCGTCCGCTCCTCCCTACCCCGCTTCCTCGCCCCCTCCGACCGGGCGGTGATGCCGGTCGAGGTCTTCAACGAGACCGGCGCGGCCGGAGAGGTCCGCCTCGCGGCGGAAGGATCGGGCGGGATACTCTTCGACGGCGACGGCAAGGCCGGTCCGCGTACCGAGCGGACCCTCCGCCTGGAGGCGGGCGAGTCGCAAACGGTCGCCCTCGCCTTTTCCGCCCCGTCCGAGCCCGCTCCCGCCGCCGTCGCCCTCTCCGTGGCTCTCGGAGCCGAGTCCTACCGCGAGACCTTCGAGATCGCCGTGCGCCCGGCGGCGGGCCTTAAGGCCGAGAGCGGCTGGGGCCGGGTCTCCCCCGGCGAGACGGCCGAAATCCCCCTCCCCCGGGCCTACCTCCCCGGGACCGTCCGCGGCGAGCTCGCCGTCTCGGGAAGGCCCGCGGTCAAGCTCGGCGGGGCGCTCTCCTACCTCCTCGCCTACCCCTACGGATGCATCGAGCAGACCGTCTCCGCCGCCTTCCCCCTCCTCTACCTTTCCGACCTCGCCGCCGAAGTCCGCCCGGGCTCGTTGGGGAAGGAGGAGACGGAACGCCTGGTCGAGGCCGGCATCCTCCGCGTCCTCTCCATGCAGCTCATGGGCGGCGGCTTCGCGGCCTGGCCAGCCGGACGCGATCTCTACGAATGGGGTTCGATCTACGCCGCCCATTTTCTCGTCGAGGCGGACCGGGCGGGCTACGACGTCCCGCGCGACCGCCGGGAGGAGGCCTTAAGCTTCCTCCGGAAGCTCCTCTCCCGTCCCCTCTCCTCCGGGGACGCGGACGCGCCCTCCTTCCGGGACGAGCTGCACCTCAAGTCTTACGCCTGCCTCGTCCTCTCGCTCGCCGGACGGCCCGAGCCCGGCTGGGTCGAGCGGTTCCACGAGCAGAGGGACCGCCTCGACCCCTCCTCCCGCCTGAACCTCGCGGGCTGCCTGATCGCCGCCGGGCGACGGGAGGAGGCGGCCCGGCTCCTCGCCGCCCCCGGGCCGGTCCCGGAGATCGCCCGGGAGCGGGGCCACTGCCTCCGCTCCCGCGCCCGGGACGACGCCCTCCTCCTCTCGGTGCGCCTCGACCTCGACCCGGATGACCCCTCCGTCCCCCTCCTCGCCGGACGCCTGGAGGGTTGCGCCGAGGGCGGGCGCTGGGCGACCACCCAGGAAAACGCCTTCGCCCTCATGGCGCTCGGCAAATACGCCCGCTATTTCGCCGGGACGGCGAAAAAGATTCTGGGCTCGGTTCAGGGGCTGCCGGGAGAAGAGGCCGCGGTCACGGGACATAGTCCGCTGCACCGGACCTTCGATGCCATCCCCGGCGATCCGGTCCGGATCGCCAACCGGGGAGAGGGGGACCTCTACTACTTCTGGTCGGTCGAGGGAGTCCCCGCCCGGGCCGGCGCGCTCGAGTCCGACTCCGGCCTGAAGGCCCGCCGCGTCTTCCGCGACCTTGACTTGAGGGAGATCGATCCGTCCCGCCTCCGCCAAGGCGACCTGGTCGTGGTCGAGTTGGCCCTGGACTCCGGCGAGGAGCCTCTCGACAACGTGGCGGTGGAGGACCTCCTCCCGGCCGGCCTCGAGATCGAGAACCCCGACCTCAAGACCTCGCGCCTCGTCCCCGGCCTGCAGGAGAAGGCGACCCTCCCCGTCCGCCATACCGACCTCCGCGACGACCGCCTCCTGGTCTTCACCGGACCTTTCTTGGGGCCAAAGTCCTTCTTCTACGCCGCCCGGGCGGTCTCCCTCGGCGAGTTTGCCCTCCCGCCGATCTCGGCCTCCTGCATGTACGATCCGACGATCCGCTCCGTCCACGGAGGGGGGAGGATGGAGGTAATCGATCAAGATTGATCATTTTTCATTGATCAATGTTCAATGATCAATGAAAAATGATAAATGGATAATGCGTCTTCGCCGCAAAATACTCCTCCTCGCGCCCCTGATCCTCCCGCTCGCAGGGGTCCTCTCCCTCCCTCTCCTCTTCCCCTTCCCCTGGGACCGTCTGGAGCGGCGGGGGGCCTCCGCCGCCGTCTACGACCGGGAGGGGAACCTCCTCCGCCTGACCCGGGGGGACGGCGACGTCATCTCCCTCCCCGTCCCGCTCGCCGCGATGGGCGACTGGGCGGGGCAGGCGGTGGTCGCCGCCGAGGATAAACGCTTCTTCCGCCACCCCGGGATCGACCCGATCGCCGTCGGGCGGGCTCTCCTCCAGAACCTCGCCTCGGGGCGGATCGTCTCGGGCGCCTCGACCCTGTCCACGCTGACCGTGAAGCTCATCCATCCCGCCTCCCCCCGGAACCTCGGGGTCAAGCTCCGGGAGGCGGTCCAGGCCCTTCTCCTGGAGAGGAGGGCGGGGAAGGAACGGATACTCGAGGAGTACCTGAACCGGGCGCCCTTCGGCGGGAACCTGGTCGGGATCGAGGCCGCCTCCCTCCTCTATTTCGGCAAATCCGCCCGGGACCTCTCCCTCGCCGAGGCCGCCCTCCTCGCCGGCATCCCCAAGGCGCCGGGGAGGCTCCGCCCCGACCGGGCTCCAAAAGCGGCGGAGCGGAGGCGGGACCTCGTCCTCCGGCGGATGGCGGCGGCGGGGATGGTCCCCGCTGAAGGTGTAGGCCGCTTCTGCGAAGCGGCGAGGCGACCGCCCGTTCGCAGAACGGGCCTACATCCCCGCCTAACCGAGTCCTTGCTCCCGAAAGACCCGGCGAGCGCCGTCGGGGCCCACCGGCGGGAACTCCCCTTCCTGGCCCCCCACTACTGCGATCTCGTCCTCGCCCTTTTCCCGGGAGAGAAGAAGATCGCGACCCCGCTCGATCCGCGCCTCCAGTCCATCCTGGAGTCGGTCCTCTCCGCCCAGTTCGCACGGCTCCGTCCCGAGGGAATCCGGTCGGGCGCCGGTGTGATCATCCACGTCCCCACCGGGGAGGTGCGCGCGCTGGTCGGCTCGCCGGATTACCGGGAGAGCGAATCCGGACAGGTCAACTGCGCCACGGCGTCTCGCTCGCCCGGCTCGGCGCTCAAGCCCTTCATCTACGCGCTGGCCTTCGAGCGGGGGCTGGCCACCCCCTCCGCCGTGGTCGCCGACATCCCCCTCTCCCTGGGGAGCTGGCGCCCGGAGAACTTCAGCCGCACCTTCGAGGGGCTGGTCAGCGTCCGCGACGCGCTCGTCCGCTCGCTCAACGTCCCCGCGGTCCAACTCGTCCGGGAACTCGCGCCCGAAGCGGTCCTGGCCGTCCTCAAGAGCCTCGGTCTCTCCACGCTCGATCGTTCGGCCCGGGAGTACGGCCTTTCGATCGCCGTCGGGACCTGCGAGGTCACCCTCCTCGACCTCGCCGCCGCTTACGCCTGCCTGGCCCGGGAGGGGCTCTTCCTGCCTCCCCGATTGGAGACCCGGGAACCCCCTCCCGTGCCCCGGAGGATCTTCTCCGCGGCCGCCGCCTACCTGGTCGCGGAGATCCTGAGCGGCGACGAGCGGGCCCTCCTCGTCTCCGGCCACGCCGCCGAGACCCGCCTCCCCCGCTTCGCCTTCAAGACCGGGACTTCCAACGGCCTGAAGGACGCCTGGGCGATCGCCTGGAACCCGGACTACGTGGTGGGGATCTGGTTCGGAAACCCGGACGGGCGCCCCTCCCCCGCCCTGGTCGGCGGGGAGGCCGCCGCGCCGGTGGCCGGGGAGATCTTCCGTCGCCTCTACCCGGGCGGAGACGGCCCCTGGTACCGGAAGCCGGCGAACGTGGTCGAGCGGGAGGTCTGCGCCCGGAGCGGCCAGCCGGCCGGGTCGGACTGCCCGGTCCGGGCCACGGACCTCGCCATCGCCGGCGTCTCCCCTTCTTACCCCTGCCGTGTCCATCGCCCGGGGGAAGCCGGCGAGTTCTGGCCCGGCGAGATCGCCGCCTATCTCGAGAAGTCCGGGTTGGCGCGAGCGCCCGCGCGCGGCGCGACCGGGGGGAGAAGACGGGTCGCCATCGCCTCCCCGGCGGAGGATCAGACCTTTGCCCTTTTCCCGGACCTCCCCGCGATCCCCCAAGGGATTTCCCTTTCCGCCTCCGCCCCGGGTGCGGAAAGGGTCTTCTGGTTCGTGGACGGCGTCTTCTTCGCCGAGTCAAGGCCGGGCGAGGGCGGCTTCTGGAAGCTTCAGCGAGGAGATCACGTCATCCTCTGCTGCGACGACGCGGGAAACGCGGACGGGGTGAGGGTGAGGGTGGAATAAAACAACAAGGCAGAAGCAAGAAGTGAGAAGTAAGAAGTAGGTTCGGACCGGGCGGCAAAATTATAAAGCCCGCGGAGAGGCGGCAGCCACCCCCGCGGGCTTATTGCTTCCGACTTCAGCCTTTTGGCGCGACTTCTTACTTCTGCCTTCTAACTTCTGCCTTATTGTTTGTTGAGGTCCGCCCGGCCGTTCCGGTGGTTTCCCAGGCAGTTGGCGCCGGAGAAGGTCAGCACCAGCGTTGATCCTTCGATCGTCCCGGAGCCGTCGAAGTCGCCCGGGCATTCCGGCGCGGGGTCGAGATCGAAGGTGATGGTCTTCCCGCTGACCGTCCCGGTGATTGACCCGCCCGAGTCCTCGGTGGTGTAGGTCCCCGAGAACTCATTGCTCTCCTGGGTCAAAGTCAAGCTGAGATCCGACGTAGCCACAAGGCTCGTGGAATAGGTCCCCTGCCACGCCCCGGTAACGTCGCTCGCGGCGCTGCTGTCGCTCCCTCCTCCCCCCCCGCCTCCGCTGCAGGATGCGGCCATGGGCGCGCAGATCAGCACGGCGGCGAGGATGCACTTCCTGATGGTTTTCATGTCTTGGCTCTGCGGTTATCGTTCCACCGGCGAGCGAGGGCAAGGCGGCCGGGCAGCCTTCGCCGACAAAGCAGGGCTCACCTTACACTAAAAGCGGCCTCTGTCAAGAAAAAGCCGTCGCCGTAGATTTTTACCGTCCATTCCCCGACGAACTTGCCGCTCCCCAGCGGCCCCAGCGAGATGGGGAAGATCTCGCCTTCCAGCTCGATCCAGGACCAGCAGGCGTAGGCTCCATCGTCGGTCTGGAAGCTCCTCCGGTAGACCTCCTGGCACTTCCCTCCCGGCGTGAACCAGTTGAAGGAGACGGTGTGGGCGCCCGGGGGCACTCCGCTCATGGTGGCGTAGGCGTAGATCTTCTCTCCGAATCCGAAGTGGGATCGGGGACGGTCGGGCTTGGCCGCCTTGACCGCGGAGCAGGTGACGACCTCGCCGGAATACTTCGGCGCGCCGGACGGAGAGACCGGCTTGGCCCGCTCCGGAGTGAAGAAAACCCCGCGGAACCAGGGGACGTGGAGCAGGACCAGGTAGGCGACCACGGCCGCGACCAGCATGACCGCCAAGCCGTGAAATATCTTTTTAATCATACTGCGAATTTCGAGCATTGAGCCCGGCAAATGGAACTACGAATAGACACGCTTGCCCGCCTCAGCCGATAGGGGGGCGCCGCTTCCTTCGCGTTAGATTTGCCAAGCTTAATTCGCGCAATTCGCGAAATTCGTAGTTCAAACCGCCGAGCCGCGCCAGGATGACTCGCGGTCAATATTTCCGCTGTTCAGTTCGCCCGGCCCACCGCCGGCTGGTCCGCGGACGTGCCGAAGCTCACCGTCGTCACGCCGTAG